>JAESFR010000068.1_pt1 | contig 191336 bp, 185 predicted proteins | sample 9266191 | NCBI WGS metagenome assembly JAESFR01 (sample SAMN14503063, study PRJNA617104) | algae metagenome | isolation source: Pleurocapsa minor HA4230-MV1 and co-occurring heterotrophs from cement on... | place: USA: Nuuanu Pali Lookout, Hawaii | collected 2009-07-20 | reverse complement strand
TTCACCGTCACCGCTCGGGCCAGAAGTTCCTGATCGACACGACGAACACGGGGTGGGGACTTTCAGTTGGCCACCAGTGGGGACCTCGACCTGGCCACCAGTGGGTACTTTTTCATGGCCACGGACACAGTGTTGCGCATAGAACTAAGCATCGACGCTGACATCACGACTCAGCTGGTACCGAGATGTGTCAACCTCGTGTCAGAGCGCATTTGAGATGAGTTGAATTTCGACACTGAGACCTACTCTGAGCTGCGCATACTTGACCAGAAGCGATCGAGCAAGCTCCGGTCTTTCATTGGATGTCAAATCCGCTGCTTCACTTGTCAATTCACGACCATCGAAGTGCTCGGAAGTTCACAGAACCTGCCGAAACCCGTTGCCTACCCAACCTTTTCGGATCCATTTGGACTCTGATGCCCCAGTCGGACTCGAACCGACACTTGACGGATTTTAAGTCCGGAAGGGTCGATTTTCGATAGACTCCTGTGAATCCAAATCCTTTTGCATCACAACAGCTTCGTCTATTGAGATACACAACAACCAAGCCCGATCCGTACCGATTTGTGTAACTCTCGTGTCAACGAGAACAAACGATGGGACGCACCCGGATCAGTATGACCCGTCCCGTATCTACGTGGACTCGGTGTCCGATCTGGAGACACCTCGATCTTCTGCGCCCGTCCGATAAGGCCAACATCTGTGTCAACGAACTCCGCCGCCTGTCCTCGGATATGCCACGGACTCGAAGGCGACTTCAAAAACATGCGTGACACTGAACGAGGCATACCTTGTCGGCCTCAGGCGAGCCTGAACGAATGTGGACTGCCGTGGTGTGTGGTGGACCAACAAATGACTGGCCGTGGATGTTTCTGTACTCACGAAGGATCTGGCTCTTGGTGGAGACGCAACCACAGCCCAGGGAGGCAGCGGCCTGGCCATTACCCACCCACCGTTGACCCGTTATCGCGTCAGTCCCCAAGTGGTCCTGACTTTTCGCCGTTGTCTGGTAGCGCGGCGTACGCCTCATCGGTCACAGGTTCGAGCCACTCATTGCTGACGTTCTCGCCAGGCGTTATGAAGGCGAGGTGGGAGAACCACGAGCCTGCCTTTGCGCCGTGCCAGTGCTTCGTGCCTGCCGGCACCCGGATCACCGATCCAGGCACCAAGCTGACTGGATCTTGGTGCTCGGCTTGGTACCAGCCGCTCCCTGCCGTACACAGCAGAATCTGGTCGCCTCCGCCCGCAGATCCGTGGTGTATGTGCCAATTGTTGCGGCAACCAGGCTCGAAACTGACATTGCTGACGGGGACGCTGCCATCGGACAACGGAGCTAGATAGCTTTGGCCGGTGAAATACTGTGCATAGGCCTCGTTGGGCTCCCCGAGCGGGAAAATTTGATCGAATTCGCTAGCGGTCATGTCGTCTCTTTCAGCTCGTTCTCAACAGACTGTGGGCCGGCTCGATTTTGATCGCGTTTGTCTGACGCATCGCCAGTCGACTACGAAGCCCTCGACCCGAATGGCGTGTCGATCGAGGCTCACCTGCGCCGGTCGATCAGTAGTTACACCTAGCCGTTGACCAAGGCAATGTGCTCGGCGTCATACCGGTCCCCGCGCACTCCAACGGACTTTGCCAGCAGGTTCAGGCCGTTCAGCTCGTCAGCGGACAACCCGACCTCGGTGGCCGCCGCGTTCTCGCGGATACGTGCGGTACGGCGGGTCCCCGGGATCGGAACGATCCATGGTTGCTGCGCCAGCAGCCAGGCCAGGGCGATCTGACCTGGTGACACGCGCTTTGTATCGGCAAGGCCTCGCACGTGGTCGACGAGCGACTGGTTGGCAGCAAGGTTCTCCGCCTCGAACCGCGGGACGCGGTGGCGGATGTCGCCGTCGGCGAAACTTGTGGACGCATCGACAGCGCCGGTCAGGAATCCCTTGCCGAGCGGACTGAAGGGGACGAAACCGATTCCGAGCTCGGCCAGAGTGGGTAGCACCTGCGGTTCGGGATCCCGAGTCCACAGCGAATACTCGCTCTGAACCGCAGTAACCGGATGAACCTTGTGCGCGCGGCGAATCGTCGTAGCCGAAGCCTCGGAGAGCCCGAAGTGCCGGACCTTGCCCTCGCGGACCAATTCACCGACGGTGCCGGCGACATCCTCGATCGGGACATTCGGATCTACACGGTGCTGATACAGCAGGTCGATGACGTCCGTACGAAGCCGCGTCAGTGACGCCTCGGCCACACGACGGATCTGCTCGGGACGACTGTTCAATCCGGCGACCCGGCCGTTCTCGATATCCCAGCCGAACTTCGTTGCTATCACCACCTGCTCGCGGATAGGTTCGAGAGCCTCGCCAACAAGCTCTTCGTTGACGTAAGGGCCGTAGACCTCGGCGCTATCGAAGAACGTCACTCCTTCATCGGCTGCCGAACGCAACACTGTGATCATGTCGTCGCGGCTGCCGGGGTTCGGGCCGTAGCTCTGCGACATGCCCATCGCCCCGAATCCGATCGCGGATACCTCGAGATCACGCCCAAGTGTTCTGGTGTGCATCCTCATCCTTTCGTTTCAGTGGTGCCGTCGAGTCTGGAGGCGGAAACCTCACGGCGCGCGTAATCCCCGAACATCGATCGCCCACCTTCTACTTGCTCGGCTTGATCGGTCACGCCAGACTTCCTCTTCCGGAGAAGCTAATCGGGTCAGCCCTTCCGAGGGAGTCACTACTGTTGAGCGCACCAGCAGGGCACCACTCGGTGCCGAATGTCTCGCGGCCTGATGTCAGAGCGCTGCGTACAGCGCCTTCTCGAAGTCGCCGTACATTTTCCACGCATCGTCGCGTGCGATGAACGGCAGTGAATTGGTGTAGATAGAGGCACAGATTCCGGTGGTGCGGTCGATGAAGAAGTGCGTGTTGAACAAGCCTGCCCATGCTCCGGTTCCTGCGCGGCGACCGCCGAGCACGTCGTGGGTGTTCAGCATCAAACCGTAGCCCCACTTGTTACCGGGACCGGCGTACATCGTGTCTGTCGTCGCGGGGTCTGCGGTCGGGATCTCGGCGGGAAAGTCTAGTTCGCCGATCTGATTGCGGAACGCCGCATCGACCGTTTCGGGTGCCAAGATCCGGACGCCGTCGAGTTCACCGCCGCGCAGTAAAGCCCGTTCGAAGCGGATGTAGTCCTGCGGTGTCGAATACAAGCCATGCCCGCCCGCATACCAGTCGGGTTCCTGGTTCAGAATCTCACCCGCCGACGTCCACGCTCCGTCTTCACCCTTCACGTGAACGGTCACCGCATTGGCCGTTCTCGCGGAGTCCAGAACGAACATGGTGTCGTCCATACCCAGAGGTCCCGTGACACCGTCCTTGATCACGCTGTCGAGGCCCGTGCCTGCCACCGACTCCACCACTCTGCCGAGCCAATCGGTGTTGATGCCGTAGACGAACTCGGTGCCCGGATCGGTTACAAGGGGTGCCTGAAAGGCCTCCGCTTTCCCTGGAACGACGTTCGGTACGCCCGTAACTGCCTCGAACTTGACCAGTTGGTCGCTCCAGAACCAGTAGCCGAGGCCGGATGTGTGCGTCACGAGCTGCTTCACCGTGGCCTTGCTCGCCGGCTCGCGCAGAATCGGATTGTCGCCGTCGAACCCGTCGAGAACCTTGACGTCTGCGAACTCGGGCACGTAGTCCTCCACCGGTGCATCGAGGTCGAGATCGCCGCGTTCGACTTGTTGCAGCGCGACGGTGGTCGCCACCATCTTGGTCATCGACATGATCCGAAATTGCGTCCGCGTCGTCACGGGATCGGTCGACTCCCCCGCTATTCGCGTGCCTGCGGCGCCTTCGAAGAACACCCCGTCGGCATCGGCGGCAATTGCGACGACATGGGGTACCGCTTGTCGATCGACGGACTCGCTCAATACCCGGTCGATTCCGGTGCCGTCGAAGTTTCTGGTCATGTCAATGGTCCTTTCGGGTCGGCGTCGTTGCCGTTCGGTATGTCTCACATCACACTCGTCTACGAAGAGTCTCGAGAGAACCGACAACGCGACGCAGTTCGGACTGCCAGACCCGCCGAACGGCGGGTCGTCGGAGTGAACACGCCAATCGGCCGCACCGACCGACGATCGTGCGTACCGTTACGGGTCGGTGTTGCGATGGGAGGTCCAGGTGCAGAACGCATCTCGAGTCGTGCGTCCACCGTTCGACGCTGAGCTGAAGGCGGGCCTGGCCGTGGTCGGCGGAATGTTCCCACCAACCATCACCCCCGACCTCATCGACTTCATGAGAACGTCCTACGCCTCGCCCCCATTAGAGGAGTTGTTGGGCGACAGAGGAATTGACGCTGTCGACGTCGCGGTACCCGGGTACTGTGGTGATCCGATCACCGTGTCGGTACTGCGCCACGACCCGACGGATCGACCGGCCCCTGTGGTCCTCTACGCGCATTCGGGCGGACTGATGTTCGGCGACCGCTTCAGCGGGATCGACCTCGTGCTCGACTGGGTGGACCGACTCGGCGTCACACTGGTGACCGTCGACTACCGGCTGGCACCGGAGTTTCCCGACCCGTACGGCCGAGAGGACATGTACGCAGCACTCGAATGGGTCGCTCAAAACGCGACGTTGTTGAATCTCAGACCTGATCGCATCATGGTCGCCGGAGCAAGCGCCGGTGGTGGGCTTGCAGCGGGCTTGGCCCTGGCAGCGCGTGATCGAGGAGGTCCGCCTCTCTGTGGCCAGGTTTTGGACTACCCGATGCTCGACGACCGGTGCCTTACCCCCTCTACCGGCCAGTTCGACGGGGTAGGCGTCTGGGACCGGATCAGCAACGTCACCGGATGGCATGCCCTGCTCGGAAGCGCACGGGGTACCGACGACGTCAGCATCTACGCCTCACCCGCGCGTGCCATCGACCTCGGCGGCTTGCCACCTGCATTTATCGACGTCGGTGCCGCAGAGATCTTTCGCGACGAGGCAATCGCCTATGCCAGTGATATTTGGAAGGCCGGAGGCGACGCCGAACTTCATGTCTGGGGCGGCGCGTTCCACGCATGCGACATATTCGCCCCCCACACCACCGTCGGGCGGAGCATGATCCAGACACGCAACGCCTGGGTGGAGAAGATTCTTGCCGACTGAACACGAGTGGAGCACACCGTCGGCTCATACGACAGGGGTGACCTGATGCAGGAATTGTTGGGTCGCATCGCGCGACTGGACCCCACAGCGAGCTTGGGACTCCGAATCATCGCCTGCTTCGACGAACTCGTCGTCGGCAACGTCAATACACGCGCTTTGCTCGCGTCGGCCGCATCGCTGTCCGGATGCGTTGTCGGATTCGGTCGGACGGAACCGGACCGGACGGTGCGGATAGCACCCGACGGTAACAATGCCCAGGGCCCGGCACCGGAACGGCGGACGGATCTGACGACGGTCGTCACCGACGATCTGTGCGTGTGGCTCGAACGCGAGGGTCCCCATCGGCCGAACGACGCCATTGTTCTCGAACGCCTGGCTCTGGCGGTCAAAATCAGACACGGTCACGGGCGTCGCGAACTCGACAACCGACGTCACTTCGGATTGCTGGTCGATCAGACGGTGAGCGAGGAACAGCGACGCCTGTCGTCCGCAGCCCTCGGCCTGTCAACCGACTGTGGGTATCGCGTGGTGACAGCTCCTCTGTTCGCTGTGTGGAAGGTGCGTCCATCGGGCCCCGAGGACGTCGTGCCAACCCAGTTCGGGCCACTCCACGCCATCATCGCTCCCGAGCGCGTCACGGCCATCGACGCGAGCCCATGCGGCATCGGCGTCGCGACTACACCTACGGATCTGCATCATTCGTTCCGCACTTCCATTGTCGCCCTGAGACTCTGCGACGATCCTCAGGCCGGACCGGTCGACGCAGCCGACTTCGGCGGACTTGCCGATCTGCTGGCCGACACCACCGGTACAACTCGACAACCGGACGTCGAGAAACTGGCAACAGTTCTGCACCATACGTGGGGATCGACGACGGTCCGCGCGATCGTGCAGTCAGGATCGCTCCGCGAGGCAGCGCGTGAGGCGGGTGTGCACCACAGCACGATGCAGACGAGGGTCCTGACCATAACGGAGTTCCTGGGCTTCGACCCGTTCGTCGGATTCGGTCGTACGCGGCTGGGTACGGCGTACCTGGTGTGGCGACTGAACAATTCGCGAGTACTCGAGATGCCACCGCCGTGATGTGGCGTCAATCGAGCAGTCCAGCCTTCGCGTCCAGCTTTCGTACAGGTCTACGATCCAGGAGATCGGCTACGCCAGAACGGCGATGGAGTCGGGCCGTTCCAGGCTGATGAAGTGCCCTGCTGCAGGAACATTCACGAACTCAGCACCGGGCAGCAGCGCCTGGTTGGCGCGTCGATCGGAGGGGCGGGACCAGTCATCGTTGCCGTAGACGATGTGCACGTCGGCCTTCACCTCGGAATAGCGTGACCGAGCGGCAATCAAGCTCGGGAGATTGGCGTACACACCGCGTGCAACTGTCGAGTAGTGCGGGCGATGGCCCACGGCGAGCAATTCTTCGAGATACTCATCCGTAAGTGCGGACTTGTCGACCAGACCGCCGTGCAAAATTGCCCGCATCACCGGCTTGGGCTCGACTCCGGCAAGTAGGGGGCCGATACCCGGCATCAGGACTCCGCCGAGGACGAATCGTGCAAGGAGGCTGGACCTGGCCAGTCCACCGGCGAAATCGTAGGGGTTGACTGCAATCACCTTGCGAACCCGTCCAGGCAGGTCCACCGCTGTGGTGAGCGCAAGAACTGCGCCCATCGATTCGCCGATAATCGTGACGTCTCGTAGATCCATCTCGGTGAGGAAGTTCTCGATCCCGCGTCGCATCTGGGGTTCGTTGTAGGACGCACCGAGGACGATATCCGAATAGCCCATCCCTGGCAGGTCCAACGCGTAGATCGTATGGTGCGGAAGAAGTAGTGGAATCAGTCGATGAAAATGTTCAGCCTGTGTTCTCACCGTGTGCAGCAACAGGATCGGCGACCCGGAACCACCCGTGATGTACCGCAGCTTGCCGACCGGTGCATCGAGAGCGGCCGGGGTGTGAAAATGGCTCGTAGTACCGTCGATTTTCATGCTGAATCCTTCGCTCGAACTGCGGAAGTGGTCGGCGTCGATTGTTCTCGGGGCCTGGCAGGGAGGAACAGGAAAGCGATGGCGGCACCGACGAGAGTGACCCCTGCTGCGACGTACGCTCCTACTGAGAGACCGTCGAGGAAGGCGGTGGCCGCGGCATCGGACACCGCCTGCGCACCAGCCGAATTGCCTCCCGCCGCTAGTCGATCACTCGCAATATCGGCTGCTCCTACGGACTCTTCCACCAGAGACCTCACGTTCTCAGGTAACTGTTGCGTCGCGGCAGAGTCGGCCATGGTTGATGCATAGAGGGAGGCATACACGCTGCCGATGACGGCCACTCCGAGGGTGCCGCCGATTTCACGTGTTGCATCGTTCATGGCCGATCCGATACCCGCTTTGTTCAGCGGTACCGCGCCCATAATCGCTTCGGTCGCGGGCGCTGACGTGAGGCCGAGCCCCAGGCCGAGCGGAATCATCTGGCCGGCGATCTCGAGGTAACTCGTCGACGTGCTCAACGTCGCGATCCACACGAAAGCTGTGGTGAACAACAACAGACCGGTCGTCACGACCAACTTGTTCCCGATTCGTACTGCCAGGAGCGTGCCGACCACCGAACCGATTGCGATGGCTGTTGCGACGGGAATGAACTTGAGGCCGGTTTCCAATGGACCGTAATCACGTACGAGTTGAAAGTACTGTGTGATGAGAAAGATGAAGCCGAAGAGAGCGAAGTAAGCGAACGTCACCGAGACGCTGGCGGCGGTGAACCGCATATCGGTGAATAATGTGACGTCGATCATCGGTTCGTCGCGGCCCCGCTCCCACAACACCAGTGTGCCGAAAAGAATTGCTGCCAGACAGAATCCGATGATCGTCGTCCAGCTGCCCCAACCGTGTTCAGGTGCCTCGATGACCGTGTAGACAAGGCTGCCGACCGCGAGCACAGACAGGGCGAGTCCGCCGAAGTCGATCCGTGGCGTTGCTGGATCCTTCGAGGTCTCGACGACGGCGAACGTTGCGGCGATAGAGATCGCGGCGGCAGCCGACAGGGCTAGGAATACGCTTCCCCACCAGTATGATTCGAGCAGAAGGCCACCCAGAATGGGACCGCAGGCAACTCCTACGCCCGTAGTAGCGCCCCATACGCCGATTGCTTTCGCCTTTGCAGCGCGAGCGGTGAAGACATTGGACAAGATCGACAGCGTCGTCGGGTAGACGAATGCGGCACCGAGCCCCATGACTGCTTGCCACGACACCAGCTGCCCGGTACTGCTCGCAAACGAGGCACCCACTGCACCGCCGGCGAATACGGCCAGACCCAGAAGAAGCGCGCCCTTACGTCCGTAGCGATCACTGAGGCTGCCGAAGGCCAGCACGAAAGTAGCGAACAGCAGGTTGTACGCATCGACGATCCATTGCAGGTCCCGATTGCTGGCCTCGAGTTCGACGGCAAGCGTCGGCAACGTCACGTTGATCGCGGTGGTGGCGAGGCTGATGGACAACGTGGCCAAGCACAGAGCGGCCAGGATCAGAACGGGCGACTTCTGTGGTCGCATCTCAGGTGAGGTCACAACTTTATTATTTCCAGTTGATGCTCTGTTTTGTCAAGCGTAGAGTTTCGAGCATGAAGACTTACGGGGAGTTCTGCGCGTTGTCACGTGCGTTGGACGTGGTCGGCGATCGCTGGACTATGCTGATCATTCGCCAGCTTCTGATTACGCCGAGCAGATACAACGACATTCAGAAATCGCTGCCGGGCATAGCAACGAACCTCCTCGCGCAACGGCTGCGGACCCTGGAGGAACAAGGCGTCGTCACTTCGACCGAACGACCCGCGCCCATCTCGGCACGGGTGTACGAGCTCACCGAATGGGGTCACGGCTTGCAGACTGCACTGGTGGGCCTCGCGCGCTGGGGCGCGCCGTTGCTCGCCTCAGGCATCGACGGCGACCACAGTCAGGGTCGATGGTTGGTGTTCGCGATCATGGCTCTGTATCCCGATCGAACCGAAAAAGATCTTGCCGGGCTCCCCAGCCTGACTGCAGCGATTGTCGCCGACGGAGATGTCCTGTTGCTCTCGTCCGGAACGGATGGTGTTACAACAACGTTGGCGAACACGACCGATACAGCAGAGGTGACAATCGAGGGAACCGCCGATGAAGTCCTGCGCACCCTCTCCGGCGAGTTGACCGACAAGCCGAAGGCATCGATCGACGGGAGTGAAGGTGCGTTGCAACGACTCTCGCAAGTAGTCCGCCACGCCAACACGTACGGCCTCGACCTCGAATCCCTGAAAGGACACAGCATGGCGTCAAACTCAGGGTAAGGCACGTTCACCGCTGGAGCCGACGGGCTGTCGGGCTGCCTACTGAGCGGTATATCCAGCATCGACGGGAAGGGCCACTCCGGTGACGTAACTGGATGCGTCACTGCTGAGCCACAAGACAGCCGCCGCGATTTCCTCGGGTCGCCCCAATCGCCCCAACGGCACTCCTGCTGCCGCAGCGTCAGGATCCAACTCCCTACCCGCGATCATTTTCTCGACCATCGGCGTGCTGATCGTGCCTGGACACACCGCATTGACTCGCACTCCATGACGTCCATATTGCAGCGCAACGCTTTTGGTGGCACCGATCACGCCGTGCTTGGTTGCGTGATAGGTGGCCCGCCCCTCTCCGCCGACCAGACCACCCAACGACGAACAGTTCACGATGACACCAGACCCCTGTGTTCGCATCTGCACCAGCTCGTGTTTCATCGTTGCCCAGACGCCACGCAAGTTGACGGAGACGATCTTGTCGAAAGCCTCTGCCGTCTCATCGGCGGAATCGATCGGAGGCAACATGATTCCGGCATTGTTGAACGCCATATCCAGGCTGCCGAATTTCTCGACGGTTGCACGGACTGCAGCCTCGACCTGATCCTCGTCGGACACGTCGCACCGCACCGCCAATGCTTCGAATCCTCGAGACGTGAGATCGTCCGAGAGTTGCCGGGCGGCGTCCCCGTCGAGGTCGACAACGGCGACACGGGCACCGGCTTCGGCGAAGGCGCGGACGGTGGCCGCGCCCATGCCTGCACTGCCACCGGTGACGAAGGCAGTCTTACCGGTAAAATCGTAGGTAACGGTCATGAGAATGTGCTCCAATCTTGCTTGTAGCGACGTCGAATCAGTTGCTCGACAGCTGAATTCTGGTGTGCTGCGCCAGAGCGGCGAGTAGGTCGGTCTGAAACTGCTCGTCGTGCACTGCTCGGTGGGGCACCGCGGTGCGCTGATGGTGCCAGTACTTACCCGAATCGAACGCCCGCGAATCGTCTGTGGTTGCGAGCCATGACTGAGTGACATGGCTCAGAGCAAGGTCGTCAGTGGCACCAGTGCCGCCCATCTTGGTCGGCACCCAACCAGGATCGACCGCGTGCGAGATCGACTCGGGGCGAAACCTGGCCACCGCAGCCATGAGCGCCGTTACGAACAGCTTGCTATCCGAGTACGAGACGGTCTTTCGAGACCCGGACCAGTCTGCGCCAGTGAGGTCTGTGTGCCCGCCGCGGTGCATGCTGCTACTGAGATAGATCAGCCGCCCCGGACCCTGGATTGCAGCAGTAAGTACGTATGGCGCAACAACATTGACTGGTAGTAACGAAGGCCCGTCTATGATTCCGGCATTGTGGACTACCGCGTCGATAGCCCCTATTCCATTGGCCTGCTCGGCAATCTGCTCCACCTCCTCAGGAAGCGCAAGGTCGCCGACAACGCTCGACGCGCCACGGGAAATCAAGTCCTCGACGGCAGTGAGACGCTGCTGCGTGCGAGCATGCACGACGACCTCGTGACCGTCGTCGAGCAACGACACGGCGGTGGCGCGGCCGATGCCGTCGGTCGACCCGGTGATCAACACTCGCGACACAGTTCCCTCCAGATGATTGTCACAACGAGACCGACCATCGCGCGGCCTATGTCATGGACGGTAGCGGGTCCAGGACGCCCGAGGGAGGCCCTGCGAGTACGTCCACCAGCTTTGCGTCCGACCCGCGCGGAAGTCGTGATGTCGCTGCGCACAGGCCGGGTGGCCACGACAACGAGAACAGGGACTGCTACCGGAGCAGTGACGATAGTCGGCTAGCCAAGTCGGCGGGCCGAGCTGGCGGAGTTATCGTGCTTCCCAGCGCAGCCAGTCTACGGGTGTCCGGACGGTGCGAGCAGTTCGAGAACCCTCTGCTGCTCCGGTTCGAATCCACCTTTCCCTTAGCAGCCCATCCTGAAATTCTCCCGACTGCAACACTTTCGATCGAGACAAGCAATAACCGTTTTAGGAGTCCCCTATCGAGCTGCCAGACTGCCCGGAATGGTGGCATGTAAATTGGCGACTAACACCACCATTGAGCCGGAACCAGACGCAGGGTGCGGCTGCATCTCATCTACGAGATGGTGCCGTGCCAAGAAGACCTTCGGATTGTTCGTGGGTCGCGCATTTTCCAGACTCCCGTGGAGGGAGACCGAGCGAAAAACGAGCCATCATTACGATGGTCTCGCACCAACCAGGAAGTAGAAAAAGAGATGACGGACATGAGCACATCGAAGAATCGACGGATCGTCGTAGGCACAGATCCCCAGGGTCGGTAGGTGGTCCTTTCGGACGCGCGAGACATGGCCGAATCCCATCCAGGGAAGGTGGCGATCGAAGAGGTCTGGTGGCAGCCACAGATTCCATTTCGTCCAGAGCAAGGACTGGCAAGCCGCGCAGGCGAAGTGGAAATTGAACCACCTTCGAGCGGAGCAGTAGTCCGCCTACTGTCTGTTCCGCCTCTGTCCGACGGCCAGGAGTGGGTACTCGATCTTCACTTCGACGATGCCCTTCACGTGATCACGCTGACCTCCGGGGCGCTCGACATAGTCCTCGAAACTGAAGAAGTGAGCCTTGAAGTGGGTGACAGCATCGTGCTACCTGGCAGTATGCACGATCTGCGCAACCTCGGACAGGTCCCAGCAACCTTCGTCTACACATCCTTCCCACTCTCTCGCTGAGAGTTCCTGCAGCTCATCAGCCCGCCCTCACCAGACCCTAAGAGTCGTCCGGCGAGGGCGGGATCGAGGCAAAGATGCACCCTGTTCGTCTTAAGCAGCGGGGCGCTGTTTTTAGTTGAACACCTCGAAGCGCGCCTGGTGCCGTTGCGTCTAACTGCTGTTTGTGTCGACAGTGGATCGATCGGACGAAGAGATCCTCCCGGTTAATCCAGTCGACTGCACAGATGTTCGTAAGTCGGTGTTCTTGGTTTCCGGCGTCATGGCTATGCCGGCTGCACCGAGGGTGAGGATCAACAACATCGCGTAGAACGCAGGGGCAACTGGACTGTCGAAAGAGCCGACGAGGGCGGTGGCGACGAGCGGTGTGGTCCCTCCGAAAATGGCCGCGGATAGGTTGAACGAGAACCCATGACCGGTGCCGCGCACTGCAGTCGGGAATAGTTCTACGGCCGTGACAAAGTAACCGGCGGCGAAGATGGCGACTCCGATCGCAAGAAGGCTCTGTCCGACGAGTGCACCCAACAGCGTTCCGGACGCGGCAAGCGAGAACGCCGGGTACGCGGTCACCGCCAACCACGACGCGCCACCGATGAGCAGTGGCTTTCGACCGATACGGTCACCCAGCGAGCCGAAGAACACTGCGATTACTGCCAAGACCAGGATGGCCGCGGCATTGGAGAACAAAGCCGGCTTTTCACCGAGACCGCCTGTCTTCACGACGAACGTAAACATGTACCCGACCAGAAGATAGGCTCCTACGGCCTGTGGAACTTGCAGAAGTATCACTCGCAGCATCGATTTTCTCGAAGCAGCTACCTCCCGGATCGTGCTCCGCGCGTCACCTTGATTGGCAACTGCGGCAGTGTATTCCTCCGGATCGTCGAGCGTTCGGCGTATCCAGAACCCTGCCACTGCGATGAGACCACCGAAAATGAACGGCACTCTCCAGCCCCAATCCAAATAGGCCTCGCTGCCCAGGGCTGCTTGGACGCCAAGGACGAACACTGCGGCGAGCGAAGTCGGGACGTAGATGAAGCACACGGCGAAACCGATCCAACGTCCGCGTTTGCCGTCCGGTGCGGATTCCACGATGAAACTGTAGCCGCCTGACGATTCGCCTCCCATCGAAAGTCCTTGCAGGAGCCTGCACAGAACGAGGAGCACGGGCGCAGCGATGCCGATTGTCTCGTACGTGGGAAGCAACCCCGTGACGACCGTTCCTCCGCCCATCAGCAGAATCGTCAACGACAATATTTTGAGGCGGCCGACCCTGTCCGCCATGAAGCCGAACAAAACGCCGCCGACGGGTCGCGCGAAGAAGGCCAATGCATAGATTGCAAAGGTTCCGAGCAAGGCGGCGGTAGGATTCTCCCGCGAGAAGAAGTGCAGCGCGAGCGCCGGTGCGGCAAGAGCATAGATCGAGTAGTCGAAGACCTCGCAGACATTGCCGATGCATCCTCCGATGAGGCGGCGACGTGGATTTACTGTGTTCATTATCGGCCCTCTTGCGGGATAGCGGATTCGGCACCGACTCGTTCGACATCTGAATCCAGCGGGTCGAACACGAACACACCCTTCCCGGCGGTCTGCTTGTCGAATTCTTCGTAGGCTTGGGCGGCCTCACTCAGATGCCAACGGTGACTGAACAATTCGTCAATCGGCACTTTCTCGCGCGCAATGAATTCGGCGCACTGTCGCTGTTGAACGATGGACATCGTCCACGACGTCATGACTGTAACCTGTGTTCGATAGAAATCGGTCACCCGGAATCGTGCCTCACCCGCACCCAAACCGATCAGACAAATCTTTCCCCACGGACGCAGAGAATTCAATCCAGCGGAGATTGCAGAGGAGTTTCCGGAGGTTTCCAGTACGAGCGGCGCTCCCGCACCGTCGGTCAAGTTCCGAATCATGTCCGACGCACTGCTCGTTGTCGGATCGACGGTGGCCACGGCGCCGAACCGCTCGGCATGAACCCGGCGGGCCGGTTCTGGGTCGACGGCGATGACACGAGCACCCCTCGCTGTCGCAAGCATCGTCGCCGACAACCCCACTGGACCTTGTCCGAAGACCACCAAGGTCGATCCCCCAACGTCGCCGAGGCGCTCCAGGCCGCCCCATGCCGTGCCGGTGCCACAACCGATGGCCGCCCCCGCCTCGAAGCTCAATGAGTCGTCGAGAGGCACCAAGGTCGCTGCCGGAACTACGATGTATGGAGCGTGCCCACCGTGCTCCTGAGTTCCGAACGCCCTGAACGGAGCTTGCGTGCACATCTGCGGCCACCCGGATCTGCAGCTGTCGCACGTCGTGCACCCGATGTAGTGGTGCACCATGACGCGGTCGCCCGGCGCAGCAAGCCGGTCTCCTACTCCGGTCCCGACACTGTGGACGACACCGGCAGGCTCATGGCCCGCAATCGCTTGTCCGTCCGTGTCGTCCCCGTCTGGCGAGGCGCGGTATACGTGAAGATCGCTTCCGCACATTCCGGACGCTCGTACGGCGACGACTACTTCGCCCGGTCCGGGCTCCGGAACGGGAAAGTCGCGAATTTCCACCCTGCGGTTGCCTGTAAAAATGACGCCTCTCATGGCTTTCTTCCTTCTGTCGTTTCGGCAGCACAGGCATTCCGCGACTCGGATTGCGTTCCGGCGCAGATGCTTTCGATCCCTACTGGTCTGCGTCGAGTCGACGGCAACCGTAGCTCCGATATCGAAAGTGTGCTCTACGACACTAAGACGGTTCAGGTTAATAAGTCAACGATTGACTAAAAGATTCTCTAACTTCGAGCGGGAATCGACGTCGATTTGCCGCAGGCTATATCTGTTATTCAATTTCTCGTCGTATGCGAATCCGGGGACGGTTCGAGATGGAAGCCAACGACTGGAGAACGAATCACCGGCACGCTCTGGCAGGTCACCACAGACTGTGGCGTTCGGATTCGTGTCGGCCTCGTTTCGTCCGCCGGCAGATGTAGCGGACAATACGAGTCCATGACAGGCTCTCCCGCTCTCTCCTCCGATGTCGGCCGACACAACATGTCTCTGGTGATGGCCGCCGCCGCCGAGAACGCACCGTGTGCGCGTATGGAATTGCGTGAGCGGACCGGCTTGGTCAGCGGGACTGTAACCACCATGGTGGAGGACTTGATTGCGCGGGGATTGCTGGTCGAGTCCGGCAACGTCCAAGGACGACGAGGGCGACCGCGAAGGCTGTTGACGCTCGCACCGGATCGTGTGCGCACGGTTGCAGTGCAGCTCTTTCCCGAATCAGTGTCCGGCGAGGTCCGCGACATGGCGGGTCAAGTTCTGTGGTCCGGACGCAGAGCCCATACCATCGAGCCAGGCGATGCAACTGGTTTCGTTACCGCGCTTGCGGACATGTTCGATTCCGCGATCGAACGTGCGAACCATGCCACCAACGCGTGGATCGCGAACCCCGTTGCTGTTCTGCCGGCGATCGTTGCACACGACTCGAACATCGTGGCCGCCCTTCCATTGGGCCTACGCGCACTCGACATTCGATCACCTCTCGAAAAGGCGCTTGCGCAACCTCGGACCGTCGAAGTCATCAACGAGGGGCGGCTGAGCGCACTGGCCGAATACACCGCGAGCCAGAGTGATGCGCGGCCTCATGCGATGGCGTACGTCAGCGCACAGCGCGAGGGCGTAGGCGGTGCCTTGGTCATCGAAGGCGACATTTTCGGTGGGTCGCATGGACTAGCAGGACTCGTCGGACATGTGGGCGTCGATATGGCAGGCCCGCAGTGCAGTTGCGGGGCAAGAGGATGCCTCGGGTTGTATCTCAGCCTGAACGCGCTTCTGGAACACGCAGGCCTCGACAGTTCGCGATCTGTCACCGACCTGATCGAACTACTGAAAGCCGACAATGCCGATGCGCATGCGGCATTGGACCGTGGAGGCAAGGCGCTCGCATCTGCCGTCGGAACAATGAGCAACTACACCGATGTCGACGTCATAGTACTCGGCGGCGTACTCCCCGCCTTGCTCCCATGGCTGGAGCCGTACGTCAACGACCTCATCCGCTCACGATCCGAGAGGGTGCCACACTTCAACCCCCAAATCACCTTGGCCACTCACGGACTGGAGTCTCCACTGATCGGTGCCTGGCATCACGCGCGCAGAACCGTGCTGGACAACCCAACCGTCGTTCCGTACCTGCCGTGAAGGGCCGGGGTAGACAATCCTGATACCAGGCAAGCGTGCACAAGGTTGCACGCAGTGCAGCCGTCGTACTTTCCGCCGCGGCAGCCCACCCGCGACGACACACGAGACGGACGCTGACCGGTCCCGGTGCCATCGAGGTCAAAACGGCATTGTCGGACGACCTGATGTTCGAGAACGGTTTGACCGAGATCGTCGAAATAGCCTGTAGGCGTTGACTGTTCGGCTATCGTTACACCGCCATGACCGACCTTCGGCTAGCGCTCCAGTGCCGTCAGCGTGTCCCTGGCGCGGTGGTGCTCACGCGCACATCCGCCTCGGCTTCAAGAGCACACGCGATGCGGACCACCCGACCTCCGTATGCAGTGATAGTCCGAGCGAACGCACCCCGTCGGACAACGGGACATCGAGCGACGCCTCTTCGAATCGCATGTAGGCAACAACTCGCTGAATGTCACTCATGATTCTCGCGTTGTCATCTTTGGCCAAAACCCGCTCGTGCCAGGACTGACTGGTTCTTGACTGTATTTTTCTGCGGTGTCCCCGGACCGACTGTGGTCAGCCAGGCGATGATGCCGTTGTGTGTCTGCAGTTACTGAGCAGATCCCGCATGCAAGTCGGGCTTTCTGTCCGCTGCACCGTCAGACGCAGAATCAGCAACGGACCCGGAGACTGCGGTAGCGAGAGCAACGTCCTTGGTCTCCGGCGTGTACCGCAAGACAATCATGCCTACGACTCCCGCGACGACGACCATTGCAGCAGGAGCAGATGGATTCACCGCGTCTATCAGGCTGCCAGCAATTATCGGCGTGAAGCCCCCGAACACTACTGTGCCCATTCCGTAGGACAACCCGTGCCCTGAATACCTGCTCGAAGTCCGGAAGAGTTCGAGCATCGTCACGATCGACCCGGAAACGAACAGGGACGTAGCAGACGCGAGTAGCAGGCTGCCACAGAACGCACCCCAAAACGTGGCGGTATTGACCAAGAACATCGCAGGGAACGCAATAACCGTCATGTAAGCCGCGCCTGTCCACATCAACGGCTTTCGGCCGACGCGATCTGCCACGCGCCCCAAGACGGGAACCAGAACCGCAATGAATGCTCCTGCGAGCGTGTTGGCCAGCAAGGCGGTGTTCGGATTCATGCCGAGGTTTGAGACCATATGAGTGTAGAGGTAGGTGATCCCGAGGTAGTAGGCGATCAGCGTGGGCGCAAGGAGCAGGAACACCCGCAGCAGGGCGGGCCATTCCTCGACGACTGCAGTCTTGAGCGGGTTCTTGCTCGCAGCTACGCGTTCCTTCTTAGCCTTGACGAACTCCTGAGGATCACTGAGCTTTAGGCGGATCCAAAGTCCACCACACGCCAGTAGTGCACCGAGGAAGAACGGTAGACGCCAACCCCAATCGGTGTACGCGTCGTCGCCAATAGCACCACGCAGACCGATGATCCCGAAGCCGAGCACCAGGCTTGGCAGAATCGTCACGGCATAGATTATGGCGATCCACGATGCGCGCTTGTCCGACGGAGCTGATTCCAAGACGAAACTCAGCGCCCCGGAATGCTCGCCACCAGTAGAGAATCCTTGGATCAAACGGAAGAACAGGAGAAGGATAGGGGCAGCAATTCCGATACTGGCGTAAGTCGGTAATAATCCGATCGCTCCCGTGGCTACGCCCATCAACAAAATCACCGATGCCATGACGCGGATACGACCGTATTTATCGCCGAGGTATCCGAACACGACTCCGCCCAATGGGCGAGCAATGAAGCCGACGGCGAAGATCGCGAGCGTACCGAGCACTGCCGCAGAGGGATTGGACTTTGGAAAGAACAACAGCGCGAGAGTCGGTGCCGTCACCGCGTAGGTGACGAAGTCGAACCATTCCACGAAAGTTCCGACTGCTCCGCCAAAAAGACGACGTCGGGCCGTGGATTCTTCGGTGAAAGCGACTGCGGGCGTTGAATTCTGAGTCATGCGAATTCCTCGGTTCAGAGAATTGCCGGGCAACTGCCGCAGCAGTGGAATCGAATCGTTGGACACTCGATGCCATCAACACTAGCGTTGCCAAGAGTGACAGGCAACACACCCGTTGATTACAATCTGGTTGCGGCCACCTCGCGAAGGGCCCTCTTGTTCATCTTCGTGGCCGACCTCGGCCACTCTTCGGCGCTCAGAAAGTACACCTGCCGTGGGACTTTGAAGCTCGCAATCTGTCCCCTGCAGAAGGCAATGATGTCGTCGGCACCCGCAGTGGCACCTTCGCGCAACTCGACGAAAGCGACGGGCACCTCGTCGAGTCGACGGTCGCGCTTGGCGACGACCTGCGCAAGTACGACATCCGGGTGCGTACACAGATAGGACTCGACCTCGATGGCAGGGACGTTCTCACCACCCACCTTGATCATGTCCTTCAGCCGGCCCTCGTAGCGAAGATGACCACTATTCAACGTGCGGAACAGATCTCCGGTGCGCAGCCAGCCCTCGTCGTCGATTGCGGCGGCAGTCTGCTCCGGGTCTCGGTAGTAGCGGGTCATCATCGCGTAACCCTTCACGTAGAGCTCACCCAGCTCGCTGACCGGCGCATTATCCAATGTCACCGGGTCTACGATCTTGACCTCTACCCCGTGTACGGGCACCCCGGAGGTGGTCGCCCTCAATTCGATGTCGTCTGCGGGTGCGGACAACGAAAAGTGGCCTGCCATCTCCGACATTCCAGATCCGTTGACGAGCAACGCTTTCGGAAATCTCGATTGGACGAAGCGCATCTCGTCGGCACTGCCGACCGTAATCAACGACGTGGCATCCTCCAGGTCGTCTTCCCGGAAGCCCTCCGCGTCCATCAAAGTATCGAAAGCCGACTGGAACATCGGCCACAACGAGGTCGGACGCCACTTGCGCACCATGGTCAGTGCGCGTCCACCATCGAGATACACATCGGTCAGATACGTCGATCCCATTGCTACACAGGCGATCAGGCCCTGCAATGCTGCGATATGAAACAGCGGTGCCGGTGACCAGAAGACCCTCATCTCCCGCGGCTCCGGAAATGGGACAGCCTGAGCCGTGCGTCCGATGGGCCCTCGTGTCACGGCCTCATGCGACAACACGCAACCCTTGGGTGAAGCAGTGGTTCCCGAGGTGTAGATGATCACGGCGTCGTCCCGCAGTCGCACCCGCTGCCTTCGCACCTCGATGTCGACCTCCGTCACCGATTGCGCAAGTTCGTCCACCGCCGATGCACCGACGATTCCGGGGCCCCCGTCACCCTTCAACATGATAATCCTCCGAAGGTGTGGTGCTTCGGGTAGTTCCAGGCTCAGCGAGTCGGTCGTCGCCACTCCCGGGAAAGCTGCAGTCAGTTCCGCGCGGAAGTCCGTGCGGGGTGCGAGTGCGTCCGTGGTGAGCACGACCGAAATTTCGGAATGGGCGATGATGTAACTCAATTCGCGACTGCGGAGACGCGGGTTGAGCGGCACGAGCACTGCGCCTGCGAGCGCCGTACCGAACGCGGCCTCGACGAATTCGCGTGAGTTGGGCGCAAGCACGCCAACCTTGTCACCGGCCGTCAGTCCGAGCGCGACGAGCAGGCGGCCGATACGAACTGCGCCCGCCGTCATCTCGCGGTACGACAGAGTCTCGTCCGGCAATACGAGCGCGGGATGGTCGGGAAAACGTTCGCCGGAACGGATGAGCACATCGCCGAGCGGCATGCATTCGCTGAACACGGACTGGTTGTACATGGACCTGATCCTTGCATTCGTAGATCGTCTCGAGTCGGTTCTTTCGGAGACGGGGCTTCACGAGCCGAATCCGAATACTAGGCCGGTCACCGGCGGCCGTCAACGCTTCCGTTAACGATCGATCGCCTTCCGAAAAGAGGTTTCAACACAAGTGTTGACGGGTCGTTAACGATCATGTTGACTGGAGAAGAAATCTCGATACGGAGGAACGATGACCAATACGACGACCAAGGTGCATCACAACGCCGAATCGCACGGCGCACCTGCGCTGACAGAAGACGAGGTTCGCGAGGCGGTCGAAGGGGCCTCGGTGCCAGTGCTGCTGATGGTCCTCTATCAGGTGACCGGAGACGAGTCCTGGATCGGACCGCGGTTCGCTCCCAGCCATTTTCGGGGAGTATCACCTCGCCCGACCGGCGATATCGCCGAGGCCGATCAACGCGTCGTCCGCGACGCAGCCGTCGACGCGATCGCATCGTTGCTCGCCCACCGGCGCCCGGTGCTGGATCTGAGCGACGTTCGCGACATGGAAAAGGCCGCGAGCTTTTTCCTCGGTGAACCGATCGACCGGCGATACGCAGCGATTCTGACCGAGGAGCTACGTCGACGCTCCGCCGACAGCGACGAGCAGGACGACGTACCGGACGTCACCCCTCCTGCGGGTACGCGCGCCATCGTCATCGGAATGGGGATTTCCGGGCTCGCCGCCATTCACCTACTGCAGCAACTCGGTATCGAGTTCACCGTGTTCGAGCGGGGTGCCGATGCCGGCGGCGTGTGGCACCAGAACCGATACCCCGGCGCGGGTGTCGACACACCGAGCCACCTCTACTCGTTTTCTTTCGATTATCGAGACTGGGATCGACATTTCGAGCTTCGGGACGAGCTCTACGAATACTTCAACGGAGTGCTCGACTCGTTGGATGCCCGCACCGAGGTCTCGTTCGAGACCGAGGTCGTGAGCGCCGTGTACGACGACGACAGCGCACTGTGGACCGTCACCACCCGAAACCGGGAAGGTGAACTGGACACCCATGTCGCGAACATGGTCATCAGTGGGGTCGGCTCGCTGAACCAGCCGAAACTACCGTCGATCGCGGGGCGCGAGGAGTTCGAGGGACTTCAATTTCACTCGAACAGATGGCCGGATGGCCTCGATCTCACCGGCAAACGTGTCGCGATCGTCGGGGCAGGCGCGAGCAGCCAGCAGATCTCACCTTCGATCGCTCCGATCGTCGAGCACCTGGACATCGTGCAGCGCTCACCGCAGTGGGTTGCGCCCTTCGAGCAGTTCCGCGAGGAAGTACCTACTGCCGAACGCACACTCCTGCAGCATCTTCCGCTATACAGGGCGTGGAACTGGATCGGGCTCTTCTATCAGCACGGTGACAAGATCATCGATGCGCTTCGGGTGGATCCGTCGTGGCCGCACCCCGAACGGTCGGTGAACCGGAGAAACGACCGACAGCGTGAATTCCTGACGAAGTACATCGAGTCCGCCTTGGAAGGACGACCCGATCTGATCGAAAAAGCCGTCCCTGATTACCCGCCCTTCGGCAAGCGAATGCTCCTCGACAACGGGTGGTATCGGACTCTCAAGCGCGAGAACGTCGATCTGTTCACGAGCGGAGTTTCGGATGTGACGCGGACCGGACTCACATTGTCCACCGGTGAACGACTCGACGTCGATGTCATCATCTGGGCCACGGGATTCGAGGCTGCACGGTTCTTGAGTTCGCTCGAGGTACGCGGCGAGGAAGGGCTCGATCTCAGCGAGGCCTGGGACGACGACGACCCTCGCGCCTACCTCGGCGTTTCCATTCCGCATTTTCCTAATTTTTTCATGCTCGGTGGACCGCATTCGCTACCGGGCAGCGGCAGCTTCATGTACTTCATGGAGCTTCAAGCTCGTTATCTTCGCGACCTTCTCGCCGAAATGTTCCGCAAGAACATCACTGCTATCAGCGCCACCGAAGACTCGACGAACCAATACAACGAACTCGTCGACACTATGCACTCCAAGACGGTGTGGACCCATCCGGGATTCGCGACTTACTACCGCAATTCCAAAGGCCGAGTCATTTTCGTCATGCCCTTCCTGAACGTCGAATACTGGGAGATGGTCAGACGCCCCGATCTGAGCGATTTCGACATCCTCGAAGACGCAGCGGTCCAGCAGGCACGTTAGCGCAGTCACCGTCGCATCTGATATTCACGACCACCAGCACCATAGAAAGGCGGCAATCATGCCCGACACACTTCATTTGAAGACACCCGCAGTAGTCGACACCGCGACCGCCGGTGACCCCTCGGTCGCGGACACCGTGTCCACGGTCATCGCCGACATCCGCGACCGCGGCGACGCTGCGGTACGCGCTTATTCCGAGAAATTCGACAAGTGGAGCCCGGAAAGTTTCAGACTGAGCGCGGAGAAGATCGACGAGATCATCTCGACAGTTCCTGCCGAGGTCATCGCCGACATCGAGACCGTTCAGCGTAACGTCCGAGTTTTCGCTCAGCATCAACGCGACTCCCTGCACGACTTCGAGGTCGAGAGTTCGCCGGGTGTCCATCTCGGACAACGCAATCTTCCGGTGTCCGCAGCCGGAGCCTATGCACCGGGCGGTAGATACCCGTTGGTTGCATCTGCGCACATGACCACGGTGACGGCGAAGGTCGCAGGCGTTCCGCACGTCACGGCGTGCACCCCACCGATCCGAGGCGAAATCCCCGCAGCAACCGTTGCCGCGTTCCATCTCGCAGGTGCGGACGACATCTACTTACTCGGTGGCGTGCAAGCTGTTGCGGCAATGGCACTCGGCACCGAAAGCATTCGGAAAGTGGACATGCTCGCCGGTCCGGGCAACGCCTTCGTCGCCGAGGCCAAACGGCAACTGTTCGGCCAGGTAGGAATCGACTTGTTCGCCGGGCCGACCGAGGTGTTGATCGTCGCCGACTCGAATGCGGACCCGTTCATCGTCGCAGTGGACCTTCTCAGCCAGGCCGAGCACGGCCCGGATTCGCCTGCCGTTCTGATCACGGACTCCGAGGCCCTAGCTCGCACCGTGATCGAGCACATCGACGCGATCCTGCCGGACATGCCTACGCGCGACTTCGCAGGTGTCGCATGGCGAGACCACGGACAGGTGATCGTCACCGCCGACATCGAAGCCGCGTACGCCCTCGCGGACACGTTCGCGTCCGAGCATGTGCAGATCTTGACCGACACGCCCCGTCGAGCACTCGAATCCATGAGTAACTACGGTGCACTTTTCCTCGGCGAGAAGACATGTGTTTCCTACGGAGACAAAGCGATCGGGACCAATCACACCTTGCCCACACGCGGTGCAGCGCGTTACACGGGAGGGCTGTGGGTAGGAAAATACCTGAAGACCGTCACCTATCAGGAGATCACCTCGGAGTCCGCGAGCGCCGAACTCGGAACCCTCTGCGGCAGAGCTGCGCGGGTGGAGTACTTCGAGGGCCACGCCCGTTCAGGTGATGTGCGAGCAGCGAAGTACGGCGGCGCACCGTTGCCATGGGCTCCGGCCACGCTCTCGGTCCGACCGCGGTAAACACTGTGCTCACGTTCTCACTTTCAGGAAAGACTGCTCTGGTCACCGGAGCGAACAGGGGTCTGGGAAAGGCCATCTCAGCAGCACTCACCGAACTCGGTGCGACGGTGTACGGGACATCGAGAACCGAGGCCGGTATTCGGCAGATCGAATCCGACCTCGGCACCGAAGGTTTCGTTCTCGACCTGGAGGACGTGCACTCGATTACGCCCTTCGTCGAGCGTTTCGGTGTACGCATGCGCGGCACCTCCCTCGACATTCTGGTCAACAACGCCGGGGTCAATCACCCCGCACGGGCACTCGACGTGACGATCGAGCAGTGGAATTCCGTCGTCGACACCAATCTGCGAGGTACGTTCTTCCTCACCCGAGCCGTTGCGCAGCAATGGGTATCGGCCGGTACCCCCGGTGCCATCGTCAACATCGGATCTCAGGCAGGCACGGTAGGAATCGAGGAACGCGCGGTGTACTGCGCGACCAAGGGCGGCCTCGATCAACTCACCAAGGTTCTCGCAATCGAGTGGGCGGCACACGGCATCCGAGTCAACACCGTCGCCCCCACTTTCGTGAGAACCGAATTCACCGCCGACACCCTGTCGCGACCCGGGTGGGGCGACAAATTGCTCGCTCGAATCCCGTTGGGCCGCTTCGGGGAACCCGAGGACATCGTCGGTGCCGTCGCCTTTCTGGCCGGGGACGCATCCGGTCTGATAACCGGCCATACACTGCTGGTCGACGGAGGCTACACCGCATGGTGAAAGGTGAGGAACGCATGAACATGACCGAGGCATCGTTGAACAGCGAATCCGTCGTCGTCATCACCGGTGCCGCGACCGGGATCGGGCGAGCGATGACGCTGTCGTTCGTCGCTCGTGGCGCTCGAGTAATCGTCGCCGACATCGACGAAGCGGCCGCCGCCGGGCTCGTCGCCGAAGTGTCCGAGCTCGGCGGAACCGCCTTCGCGGCACGAGTCGACGTCAGCAATGCAGAGTCGGTCGAGCTTCTCGCCGATTCGGTCTTCTCTCGGCACGGTCGTGTCGATGTTCTGTGCAACAACGCCGGAGTGTCGATGCGACCCCATCGCGCATCCTGGAACGCCTCGATCAGAGACTTTGCGTGGGCGATGGAGGTGAACTATTTCGGCGTCGTGCACGGGATAGTCAGCTTCGTACCGAGAATGCGCGAGCAGTCCGGCCACAAGCACCTGGTCAACACTTCGTCGGTGACTGCGCTCGACATCGCTCCTGGGCACGCGCCATACGCGGCCTCCAAAGCAGCAGTCACCGCACTGTCCGACGCGTTGCGTTACGAACTCGAGGACCATGGCGACGACTTCGGCGTCACCGTGTTGTACCCAGGACTTGTCCCCACCTCGATCGCGACCAGTGAGCGCCTCCGGCCCGACAACGATCGATCAGCGGTTCGCAACATCGTGGCCTACGAGCCCGAACGAGCTGCGACGCTCACGTACAACCTTCCCGTAGCAGCAGAGACCCTTGGCGAGCTCGCCGTCGAGGCCGTGTTGTCCGGCCAGAACGCGGTGCTCACCCACGGCTACCCCGATGCCGAGATCGAGGCGCGCTTGAAAGACCTCCGAGACGGAGCGACGGACCGGACGCTTCAGCAGCCCACTCCCCACCTCAGCAAGGAAGACCACCGATGATCTCCACCCGATTCACGCGAGAGTTCGATATCGAACATCCGATAGTGTGCGGCGGGATGACCGGAGCGGGACGAGCTGTCTTGATCGCCGCCGTCGCCAATGCCGGTGCGCTGGGCTTCCTTTCGGCCCTGACGCAACCGACGCCCGCTGCCCTCGACGAGGAAATTCGACGAACGAAGGCCTTGACTGATCGGCCGTTCGGCGTAAATCTGACAATTCTCCCCACGATCGCGCCCGTTCCTTACGACGAGTATCGCCAGGTCATCATCGACAACGGGATCAAAATCGTCGAAACAGCCGGCTCGAGCCCGAAGGACCATCTACCGTCACTGAAGTCCGCCGGTATCAAAGTAATTCACAAGACCGTCGCCGTCCGGCACTCTATTTCCGCGCAGAAGCTCGGCGTCGACGCGTTGTCCGTGGACGGGTTCGAGTGTGCAGGTCACCCCGGCGAGGACGACGTATCCAGTCTCGTCCTCATTCCGGCCGTCGCGGCACGCACAGATCTACCGATCATCGCTTCGGGCGGATTCGCCACCGGCGCAGGCCTCGTCGCGGCTCTAGCGCTCGGCGCGGATGCAATCAATATGGGAACCCGCTTCGTCGCGACTGCGGAAGCTCCTGTGCATCGCAACGTCAAAGATCGGATCGTGGCCAATACCGAACGCGATACCAATCTGATATTTCGAAAATTCCGCAATACCGCGCGAGTTGCCAAGAACGCAGTATCGGATGAGATTCTCGACATCGAAAAGCGAGAAGGAACGACATTCGAGGACATCGCAGCGCTGGCGTCGGGTGCTCGGGGTCGACAGAACGTTCTTACCGAAGGCCGGATGGATGACGGACTGTGGTGGGTCGGACAAAGCCAGGCGTTGGTCACCGACATTCTGACCTGCGCGGATGTCGTGACGCAGATCATCGACGACGCCGAGAAACTGATCGCCGGTCGCTTGGTGGGGCTCGTCTCTTCCTAGCGTGGAGTAGGCCGATGCACCCGCCCTACTCCACGCCGATGAAGCTCGGAGATTCGGCACCAAGCCTCAGTGCGTGATCGATAGCTGCACGTCCTGCCCCCATCCTGACAGCATTTCGTAGATGCATCCGCATCCCTGGTAGGTATCTGTGCGCTGTCGCTGCGTCCGACGCCATGCTGATGAGTTCTTTCGTGATGTTCGGAACCAACTGTGCCCGGAACGGAAGTCCGCAGTAGGCGATGAATCCTTCGAATGCTTCGGGAGACATTCGGAGCAGGGACTCCAAGAAGCCTGGAATCTCCTCCCGCATGGTCGTCCAGTACTTCGTGCCGCCGATGTGCCTGTCCCACAGCTGTTGTCGATGCTCGTCCAGGGGCGGCCAACCACCCTCGGGGCACGCCGCCGATGCCAGGGCACGAGAACTCTCGAAGAAAGCATGTACTCCGACACTGGATTGCAGCGTGACGATCTCGTGCAGCTGGTCGAATGTCGCTCCCGCCGCAACTGCACGTTCCGCCCATTGCCTGCTTCCGAGGGTGTCGAGGGCCGAGGAGGTGGTGCGTAGTGCGAATTGGATCAGCGCAACCTGGATTTCGGTCAGATCGTCACCGTCGGGAACCTCTTCCAACAGGCGAGCCGCTTGCGTGTCGATCTGTTGCTGACTGACTGTCACGACTCTCCTCATCGGTCGAAAAACGTTGCCGAGCGGAGCTTATCGACACCGTCGACATGTTGGCAACACAGGTGTTGACGGCGCGATACCGGCTGCCTAGTGTGACGAATACGGAAGCGGCGTTTCGACTGGACGCGTCTCGAATCAAGGAGCCACATGCCCGAACATCCAGCAATGCCCGACTACGTCAACATACGGGTCGAACACGATTCACCTGTGTCCTGGATCGTGCTGAACCGACCGGACAAGGCCAATGCACTGTCCAACGAACTGCTCGACGAGTTCTCCGACGCACTTGCGCGGCTGAAACATACGGGCGAACCGGTGATCGCCATCCGGGGAGAGGGTAAAGGCTTCAGCGCCGGATACGACCTTGGACAAGTCGCGCCGACCACGGCCGCGGACCCCGTGGCCGACCGCACCCGATTGCAGAGGAACATCGATCGGTATCTCGCCATCTGGGACCACCCCAAGCCAGTTATCGCAGCAATTCACGGCTACTGCGTCGCCGGAGCAACGCAGCTGGCCACCTTCACCGATATCACCATCGTGACCGAGAACGCGAAAATCGCGGAAGTCACCATTCCGATCGGGGCCGGTTACGTCTCGCCCGTCTGGGCAACTCTCGTCGGACCGAAACGGGCCAAGGAATTTGCGTTCGTTCCGGGCAACAGCATCGATGGACGCACCGCAGTCGAGTGGGGCTGGGCGAATCACGCCGTCCCGGAAAGCGAACTGATAGCACGCGTGGCCTCGCTCGCACGAAGAATCGCTCAAGTGCCGCCCAGCCTGTTGACCATCAAGAAGGTTTCGATCAATCGCGCGATGGAGGCGATGGGAACCCGTAATGCGCTGGGAGCCATAGCCGATGCGGACGCATTGGCCCACATGACCCCGGAGGTGGCAGCACTACGTGCCCGCATCGCCGAAGAAGGCCTGAAGTCGGTGATCGAATCGTTCCGCGTCGCACCGACTTCCGATCTCTCAGCACCGACCCGATCTATTCCTCTCGCAGGCAACGGCACCGTTGACGAGCTGTCAACATGACCGTAGACTGACATGAACCATGGATCCGGATCGACACCTGAGAATGGATGGAGCGTCATGACTTCGGTCAACGAAGACAACATTATTGAAGTCGTACAGCGTCTTGTCGACGAAAGGGATATCGAACGAGTTCTTTTCCAGTATGCGTTTCATCTCGACGCAGCCGACCCCCAGTCGATGCTCCCCCTCTTCGTCGAGGACCTGTACGTTGCTTACGGCCCCTCTCATGGTGCCACCGGCGCAGAAAACTACCTCGATGTGCTTTCGAACGACAAAACTGGAATCGCCGCATTCTTCGCAGGCACGAGTCATCACGTCAGCAACATCGTGATCGACTTCGTGAACAAGGACACTGCGAAAGTGCGGTCGGTTCTCTACGCGTGGCACAAGTACTACCGAGATCGTCCGGACGGGATCGTGTACGCCCAGTACCACGACGAATTCACCCGGACCGACGAGGGCTGGAAGATCTCACGTCGCGAACAGAAGACTGCCGGAACCGAGAATTACCACGCGAAAGCCCACGCGCTCGTCCCGACGCCACGCACACAGAAGACGAGCTGACCGTGTCCGACGAACTTCTCTACGAGGTCCGGGACCACGTCGCCTACCTCACCTTGAACCGTCCAAAGGTCCTCAACGCAATCTCGGCCGAAGTCGACGAGCAGTTGGCAAGTAGATGGGACGAGATCGAGGACGACCCCAATATCTGGGCTGCCGTGCTCGGAGCAACCGGCGAACGAGCCTTTTGCGCAGGTGCCGACATCAGCGGCGGTACCGCTGCGAGCCCATCACGGCGTGCGCTCGGAGGCGGCCTTACCGGCGTGGGAGGACCGCTTCGAGTACTGAACAAGCCCCTGATTGCGACGGTCCAAGGCTACGTCCTCGGCGGCGGGTTCGAGCTTGCCATGTGCGCCGACATCATCGTCGCTGCAGACAACACCCAGTTCGGCCTTCCGGAGGTCAAAGCCGGAATAATCGGCGAATCCGGCGTTGTTCATCGAGCAATTCGCCATCTCCCGCATCGCATCGCCATGGCATTGATCTTGACCGGCGACCGTATGGGGGCGCACGACGCCTTGACTCACGGTCTGGTCAACGAAGTGGTCCCGTTCGAGGAACTGGATGCGGCCGGGGTGAGATGGGCGGAGAAGCTCACCACCGCGTCACCGTTGGCTCAACAGGCGGCCAAACACGCCGTCCTCTCCCGCGCCTCATACCCGTTGGAAGTGGCACTGTCGACCAAGTTCGAACTGATCGAGGCCTACGCCGCATCGTCCGACGTCCTCGAGGGCCGGAAAGCGTTCGAGGAGAAGCGCAAGCCACAGTGGGCAGGGAAATGACGCCATGAGCCCCTCGCAAGCACGGCCCGAGCAAGGCCGGTCAGCAGTGGCCTCTCGTAGTGGAAATTGCCGAACCTATACTGGCTGAACCATCCGAGAAGCGACGGTCACGAAGGCGAGGCAGGGCTGTGGCGAAGTCACAAGTCAGCGGAATTGCAAAACGGCGAAAGAGTGCGCTGACCGAAAATTCGGCCGACTATTCTGCAAAGCGAGCTGGTCTTCTCAGGGTCGCCGCAGAAGTGTTTCGCGAAAAAGGGTATGCCGCCGCATCATTGAACGACGTTGCGGCGGCATACGGCACCGACCGCGCATCGCTCTACTACTATGTGGGCAGCAAAGAAGAACTGTTTCAGGAGTGCATCACGAGTACTGTGGTGACCAACTTGTCACGAGCTGACGAGATCGTGGCCAAGAAGCTGCGACCGCGGGAGACGCTCGAAGCTCTCATTGCGATGCTGCTTGCATCTCAAGTGGAGCACTACCCGTACATGTACGTCTATATGCAGGAAGACTGGGGCCGGGTGTCATCGCTCGACTCCAAGTGGGCCCAGGAGATGGTGGACAACACCCACAAGATCGAGAAATATTTCCTGGACGCTATTGCACTCGGGGTTGCAGACGGTACGTTCCGACCCGATCTGTCGAACACGTTGATAGCAAACAGTATTTTCGGCATGACCCAGTGGACGCATCGGTGGTTCGTGCCCGGCAAGAGCCGATATTCGGCAGAGGACCTCTCACGCGTGTTCTCGGCAATATTCTTCGACGGAATCATGGCGGAAGGGGGAGCCGAGGACTGACGAAGCAGCGAGTGCGCGAGTGTCCGTTCACCCGAGGTCGGGTACGTCCACGGCCGTACCCGCGAATCTTGGTTTCCGCTTCTGCAGGAAAGCGGCAACACCTTCCTTTCCGTCACCCACCGAGGCGTGCCACATCGCCAAACTGTCCCGTCGATGCGCCTCCAAGGGATGCGCCGACCCCGAACCGGAATACACCAGCCGACGAGACAGTGCGATGGCTGAAGACGAACGCCCGACAACGAACTTGCGGGCCAGCTCGATTGCCGCGGAGAGCAATTCCTCGGGTGTATGCACCGATCTGAGGAGTCGACCCGCCAATGCCTGTTCGGCATCGAGAATATCTGCCGAGTAAATCCACTCGAGGGCTGTTTGCAGGCCGACAATTCTCGGCAGGAAGTAGGAAGACGTGGCTTCGGGAACGATGCCGAGCCGGCCGAACACGAAGCCGATCTTGGCATCGGTGGACGCCATGCGAATGTCCATCGCAAGAGTCATAGTCGCGCCGATACCGACGGCGGCACCGTTGATCGCAGCAATGACGGGCTTGTCGCAGGAATGGATGGCCAGTGCGACTTTCCCGCCGGTGTCCCGAACCCCGGACTGAAACGGCTCTTCGGTCAGCCGCTCGCGCATGTCCGACACCGTTGGACTCAGCGACTCGTCCAACCCGAAGACATTTCCTTCTACAGCCAGGTCCATGCCCGCACAGAAGGCGCGACCAGCACCGGTCACCACGACCGCGCGCACCGTTGGGTCGATGCGCACCTGCTGAAATGCACGTTCCAATTCTTCGGCCATCGTCACCGAAAATGCATTGAGATATTCAGGTCGAGACAGGGTAAGAACAAGAATACCGACTTCGTCGACGGACCAATCGAGCGTCTGGAATTTCATTGTTCTCCTCGATTGCAGGTCACCTCATAAAGCCATCGTGGCAAGTGCGCGACGTTGTCGATGCATCCATACCCCGTACCTGTCAGCTGATCGCACACCAGCTTTCGCTCGCCAGGCAACGCGAAAACGCCTCCACGGCAGCAACATTTATCGTTGCACCCTCACACCCATCTGTCAACAGTAGCGTTGCCGGGCGGCAAACAAATGACCCTTTATCCCCCCGCTTGCGCCCGCTTGGCCATAGCTGGTATCTATAAGCGTGATTCAAGATCGGTAATGGACGCAGGGGCCCCAGAGCGGATTATCAGTTGTGCATCGATGTGACACATGCAACACTATCGATGTTGCTGAGTAGGCAGTAAAGCAGCATTCGATGTATCCCCCAGGCAGCCGTCACGGCATGCATTTCTGGACTGTTTACATGCGGAGACATTCCTCGCTCTACACGACACCTGCCGTCCCCACCATTTTTTCGTCTCCGGTGTTTCTCTCCGGACCCCTTTCACGAAAGAAGCCTCTGTGAAAATCAAATGGATCGCGCCGATCGTCGGCCTACTTCTGATGACCACCGCGTGCGACTCCCAGGCAGCGTCCCAGGACCGGACCTCGACGCAGGAGTTGACGTCCTTCCAAACGGTCGTGAACGATGCGATGGCACCGGTGACCGACTGGGCAGGCCCGACCGAAACACCGACACCACCAACCGACATCTCGATAGCAGTAGTGGTCTGTTCCGGGTCCGTGTCAGGGTGTGTGCGGCAGGCAGACGGGGTCACACAAGCCGGTGAAGCCCTGGGGTGGACAGTTACTCGATTCGACGGCAAGGGCGATCCGGTCGGACAGAACCAAGCGATGACCCAAGCTATCAATAGTGGCGTCGACGCCATCATCCTCGCCGCGACAGATCCCGTTCCGCTCAGTGGCGCGATCGAACTCGCTGCCTCTCGGGGAATTCCGGTCGGAGCCGCAGGTCTCGGCATTGCCGCGACCGATGGCGTGTTGTTCGACGTCGCTCCGGACTACACGTTGTGGGGTGACCAGCTCGGATCGTGGATTGTCACGGACTCCGGTGGTACGGCGAACTTCTTGCCGACCGTCGACCGAGAATTTCCGAGTTCACCGGCGATCGCTGATGCGATGGTCGCTGCAGTAGACCGCTGTGACGAGTGCGTAGTCCAAGACACGCAACAGTTTGTCGTGACCGACATCGGGAACGGCCTCGGCCAGCGAATTGCCAGCGCACTGCAGGCAGAGCCAGGCATCGACTACGTCAGCGGAGCGTTCGATTCGGCAGCAGCCGACATGGTTCCCGCAATGGGGAACTCGGGCCTCTCCGATCGTGTCACACTCGTGTCTTGCGTCGGCGCACCGCAGAACCTCGGGTTCATTCGCGACGGCAACATCCAGGCCGCCGATGTCGTTCAGGACGACGTCTTCCTCGGTTACGGTGCTGTTGATCAGATGATTCGGGTCCTGTCGGGTCAGCCCCTCTGGGAGACACCCGGTGTCACCGACGATCGTTTGCGATACAGCCAGGGCGCGCCCTCGCGCCTTCTGACGATCGACAACGTCAATGAGATCACCGACCAGTACTGGGTCGCCGAGAACGGTTACGTTGACCGATACCTCGAGCTGTGGGGTGTCACGCCGTGACCACTCCCGTGCGATTGGCCGTACGAAACCTGACTGTCTCCTATGGTCAACACGAGGTAGTGCACGGCATCGATTTCGATGTGGAGCGCGGTTCGATCGTGTCTCTGCTCGGCGCAAATGGATCGGGTAAATCCACTACAGTCAAGGCACTGACCGGCGTCAATCCGATGCATTCGAAGTCGCAGATCACGCTCAACGACAGCCCGATTCGCGCGAAAGACCTCACACCGGTCGCCGCACGGAAAATCGGTATCAGGGTTGTCCATCAAGAGTCACCACTCATCGCAAACATGACGGTCGCCGAGATGACCGCACTGCACACGGGGTTTCCCTTGGTCGGCGCAACATTTGTGCAGAAGAGGACATTGGCGCGGAAGACCGAGGACATACTCCGCGAGTTCGACGTCGCGGTCCATCCGAACACGCTGTGCGCGGACTTGACGGCCGGCGAACGGGCACTGGTTTCACTGGTGATTTCGATGGCCGGAATCTCTCCCGAACGCGCACTATTGGTACTGGACGAAACGACTGCTCCGTTGTCCACTCGCGAGGCAGCGCGGCTGCTCGACCGAGTCAGAGGCGTCGCAGACCGGGGATTGTCAGTATTGATGGTCACCCATCGCCTGCCCGAGGTACGGGAATACAGCGACCGAACAATCGTGCTCCGGGACGGCCGCGTTGTCAGCAACATCGGTGCCGACGAATTCTCGGAGGCCGACGTGATCCACGCGATGGTCGGCGGTGCCGCCCACAGCGCCTCCTCACACAACCACGACCGTAGTCGCGGACGTACCGATCGTCCCGCACTCGTCGTGGAGAAACTGTCCGGCATCGTCAGCCGCGAGCTGTCCGTGACAGTGGGCGCCGGAGAAATCTTGGGTGTGACGGGGCGATCGGGCGAAGGAGCCTCCGAGCTGCTGCGTCTCATAGGCGGCATCGAGTCCACACAGGCGGGTACAACAAAGATCGACGGCAATAGCGCGCCGATTTCCGGTGCACGGGACGCCATCAAAGCCGGGATTTTCTACCTTTCTCTCGATCGGCTCAACGAGGGCGGGATCGCGCTGATGCCGGTGCACGACAACGTCGTACTTCCCCGCGTGGAAAGATACGGTGCCAATCGACGCCGAGCGGCGTCCGATGTCGACCGGATGATTCGCGAACTCGACATCCGTCCGGCCGACCCGACCGTTCCGTACGCCAGCCTGAGCGGCGGCAACCAACAAAAGGTGCTCCTCGCCAGGTGGCTCCTTCTGGAGCCACGGATATTGCTTCTCGACGACCCCGCAGTGGGCGTCGATCCGAATACTCGCGAGATCATTTTCGATACCTTGCGAGAACTCGCCGCCCGCGGGACCACCGTCATCATCCGGTCGAGTGAGCCGGAACATCTCGTTCGCTTGTGCGACCGCGTCATCGTTGTCAACGGCGGGCGCATCATCGAAGAACTCACTGATCTCAATCTGGAGGACATCAGTCGTGCAACCTACGCATAGTGACAACGCCGTGGCGGAGAAGTCCGATGGCGCCGCCGTTCACACCCCCGGCTCGTCGTCGTTGCGAACCTGGAGAATCTCGACGCTGTTTCAGAACCACAGCATCTTGGCCCTGATTATCGGACTCACAGTGTTGTTCTCGATTCTTCTTCCCAGGACCTTCCCCACCACGGCCAATCTGCAAGGGCTCGCATTGGGCCAGGCCGTGAGTGCTCTTCTGGCCCTGTCGGTTCTGCTGGTTCTCGTCGTCGGCGAATTCGATCTGTCGGTCGGATACACCTTGGGACTGTCAGCGGTGCTCACGGCAAAGCTGGCAGGTGAGTCCGGACTCCCGGTGCCGTTGACCGTGACGATCGCGTTGCTCGCCGGTGCATTCGTCGGATTGGCTTCCGGATTGCTGGTAGCCCGCTTGCGCGTCGTCTCGCTCATTGCGACGCTGGGCGTCGGGTTGGCTGTCAGCGGAGTCACCGTGGGAGTCAGTGGGGGAATGACACTCTCACAGAACATTCCCTCGGTCTTCCGAACCTTCGTGCAGACCGAGATCCTCGGAGTTGGTTCTGCAGTGTGGATTGTCGCGCTTATCGCACTGGTTATGTACGTAATTCTGACGAAGACACCATATGGCAGCAAGGTTTACGCAGTTGGCGGTTCCGAGCAGGTTGCTCGCATGGTCGGTATCCGCGTTCGACTCATCAAGTGCGTGATGTTCGGTGCAGCAGGTGCATTGGCAGCCCTCGCCGGAATAATGCAACTCGGATTGGCAGGCGCGGCGAACCCCAGCTTCGGAGCGAACCTTCTCCTACCTGCCTTCGCTGCAACCTTTCTGGGTGCCACCACCGTTCGTCCCGGATTCTTCAATGTCGCTGGAACGATGCTGGCCGTCGTTCTTCTCGCCGTCGGATTTTCCGGACTGAGCCTGCTCGGGGCGCCGTTCTGGTTCCAACCAGTATTCCAAGGCGCAGCATTGGTAATCGGTGTTGTTCTTTCACAGTCGATTTCGAAGTCCGGACGCAAGTCTCGAGCCAAACAGCCTGCATAGGCGCAGACCGACACAGAACGGGTCCCCACCGGTCGTGTCCGGGAGACCCCTCGCGCGGGTGTAGTCCAGCATCCGGCCCGAACGAAAGAGACCGCTATGAAAGTCGGCACCCTCGACATCGTGCCCATCATCGATGGCACCGCACACGAACCGATCGGTAACGCCGTCACCCATCCCGACGGTAAAATCTGGGATTGCGTCGAGCATCCCACCGATGAGAGCGGTCGCATCCGTCTGGACATCGGCTCGTTCCTGATTCGAATCAGAGACCGTGTCGTCCTGATCGACGCCGGCGGTGGAGTTCATTCCGGCGCGGACACCACAACCGGAAGCATGCTCGACAATCTTCGGGACGCTGGAGTCGATCCGTCCGACGTGACGGACGTCTGTTTCACGCACATGCACTGGGATCACATCGGATGGTCGACCGTCAACGGCCGAATCACATTCCCGAACGCGACCTTCCGCTTGCACCAGGACGATTGGACGTACTTCATGACCGGTGCTACTTCGGACCACCGGATACGCGAACTCATCGCACCCATCGAAGATCACGTCGAACCGTTCTCCGTCGAACACGAGATCCTTCCCGGCCTGATTGCCAGGCCGGCACCGGGGCATACACCGGGCAGTACCATCTACATCATTCATGACGGCAAGGAACGTGCCCTTCTCCTCGGCGACACCCTCCACACCGTCGGCGAACTCACCGAGCCCGAATGGATCGGCATGTGGGATGTCGACCCCGTCGCAGCGGGAATCATGCGCAACCGCATCGCCGACGAGCTCGCCGCCACCGGAGACCCATTCGCTCCTGCACATTTTCCTGAACTCGCATTCGGCCGCCTGGCCACCCTCGACGGACTCCGTCGATTCACCTGGGTGCAATGAGCGGCACCGGACTAACGAGTGTCAGAACGGAAGATCGAAGAACTCGTGTCTGAGTGATCGTGTTGGGTGCGGCCATGATTACGGGTCGGCAGCAATCTACCCGATTCCTCTGTGAGGTCGCGGGACGTCGAGCTGAAACGGGACTCCACATTTTCTGGTCCTTCGCCGGGAGCTCAACACCAGCCGGTGGCCGGGGTGCCCTGTCAGGGTATTCCACCCAGCATGCCGATCGTCCTACGGTGGAAAGCGAAGCCGGCATCAGCGAGCGGGTTTGTCGTCGCGGGCGCGTTCGCGAACACGAAATGGCAAGTCGGCAGGCTCAACCGTCCGCAGAGCCTCACCAAACGAGGCGATGCGACGGATCACCCTTGACGAGACCTTCGGAGGATCTATGCGTACCGTCCGGTTCGGATCGACGGATATTCAGGTGTCCAACATCGTGGCTGGCATGATGCGGATTGCTGGTAGTACCGATGGGGAGATCCGGCAGCTATACGGGACAGCTCGCGAGGCAGGGATCGACTTCTTCGACCACGCTGACCTCTATGGGTTCAACCACCCCGGCGGTGGTCCACACCTGTGCGAGCGCCGGTTCGCCGAGGCTTTACAGCTGAGCCCGTCGGAGCGGGAGCAGATCATTGTGCAAACCAAGACCAGCATCGTCGCCGATCCGTGGGGTTACGACCAGTCATACGAGCACATCGTGACCTCGGCGGAGAAATCCATGAAGGCATTGGGCACCGACTACCTCGACGTGTTGCTGTTGCACCGTCCCGACGCACTGGTTGAACCAGAGGAGGTTGCCCGTGCGTTCGATCATCTGGAATCCACCGGGAAGGTTCGCGCGTTCGGGGTCTCCAACCACACACCACGGCAAATCGACCTGCTCGAGACTGCGGTCACGCAGCCACTCGTCGCAAACCAGGTGCAGCTGTCTTTGACGCACTCCACCATCATTGCTCAGGGACTGTCTGCGAATATGGCCGGACAACCGGACTCTGTGACCCGCGACGGCGGCGGTATCGTCGACTACTGCCGGATCAAAAAGATCACACTTCAGGCGTGGTCACCCTTTCAAAAGGGCTTTCAAGATGGCGTGTTCTTCGGCTCCGATGACTACCCCGAGTTGAACGCCGAACTCGACCGGCTCGCTGAGAAGTACGGTGTCACCCCGATTGCGATCGCGACCGCCTGGATCACCCGACATCCCGCCGGGATCCAGGTCGTCCTTGGAACGACCACGCCGCGACGGGTGTCCGAAGCTGCGGCGGGGTCGGACATCGCGCTGACTCGCGGAGAGTGGTACGGACTGATTCAGGCTGCCGGCCACAACGTGCCCTGACCACCCCGCGCAAACCTCGAGGCCGAGCAGCCACCGCTATCTGGGGTCATCTCACTGAAAATCAGCGGGTCGGCCGGTCTACCCCGAAACACGAAAGATCAATCATGTCAGTAACTTTCGACTTTACCAACAAGAATGTCTTCATCACCGGGGCCGGCAGCGGCATCGGTCGAGCCACAGCGGAAGCCTTTGCGGCCGCGGGTGCCGACGTCGCCGTCAGCGACACTACAGAAAAACCTCTACAGGAGACCGCTGAGCTCGTCGAAGCGCACGGCCGGCGCGTGCACATCGCCATCTGCGATGTCACCGACAGCAAGAGTGTCGAGGACGCGGTGAAGTCCGCTGTCGACGCTCTGGGTCCAATCGACATCGGGGTGAACAATGCCGGCATCGAGCAGCCACCCAAACCCCTTGCCGAGATCAGCGATGAGGAATGGGACCGTCTCATCGCGGTCGACCTGCGTGGGGTGTTCGTCTCCATGAAGCACGAAATTCTCGCCATGACAGGCCGCGGCGGCTCGATCGTCAACATCTCCTCAGGTGCCGGAGTCATCGGCATCAAAGGCCAGTCCGCCTACGCAGCTGCGAAGCACGGCATCCTCGGTATGACGAAGTCGGCGGCCCTCGACTACGCCGCCCAGAACATCCAGATCAACGCGATCTGCCCCGGAATCATCGAGACTCCGATGATGGGCCGGTTCTCCGGTGACACACCGGAGGGGCGGGCGCGGGTCATCGCCCAAGAGCCGATCGGGCGCATGGGAACCCCCGAAGAGATCGCCTCAGCCGTCCTGTGGTTGTGCTCAGATCTCGGAGGTTTCACAATCGGCCATTCCCTGGTCGTGGACGGTGGCCAGACCATCGGCATCAGCTAGCACCAGAATCCGCCGGACGGCGCAAGTGTGACCTGGTTCGTGGTGTGGCGTGCCGATCACGCACCGAACCCGCAAAATAGTAGGAAGTGAATCCATGAGGAACGTCGTCATCATCGGAGCGAACGGCCGTTCTGCACGAGAGATCATCTCTCGCCTGGCCCAGCAGGAAGACGTTGCCCTCACGCTGTTCCTGCGCCGTCATCATCGACTCGACGGCGTCGCGACGGAGACCATGACGCTGGTCGAAGGTGACGCACACGACCGGGACTCGCTTCGTGCAGCGCTGACGGACCAGGACATCGTGATCGTCGCCCTCGGAGGCGAAGACCTGGACATCACCACGGCCGCAGTGGTGGACGCTGCGGAGGAGGTCGGCGTTCGCCGAATTGTCACAATCAATGCCGGAGGCATCTACAACGAGCTGCCGGAGCCCTTCAACACCTGGGACTACCAACGCGCAGGGGCCACCCGACCCAGGAACCGGCAGTCCGCAGATGTCGTCGAGCAGTCATCGTTGGAATACACCATCCTGCGGCCGGTCTGGCTTACGGACGAGGCGGTGACAGATGTTGAGCTCACACGGAAAGGCGAGACCTACAAAGGCACCGAGACCTCGCGCGCGAGCCTCGGAAAGTTCATCGCGGACCTCGTCGCTGACCCCAACTCCTACATCGGTGAGAATTTGGGGATAACGCAGCCGGGCACGGACGGGGACACACCGACGGCGTACCGCTGACCTCGATTGCTGGGCTCCGATCGTCCCAGCGAAGCGGACAGAATGGTGGTCGTTGCGTTCAGGTTCATCGCGCGGATTTCGGGTCGAAAACCCTGAGCAGTCGAGTCACTTCCTTCCCGGACGGACGCACGGTGCCCTGGTGTTGGGTGTATCAGGAGGGCGTCCCATACGTCCCAATTGTCACCTAGTGTCGATCCAGGCCCTGTCGAGATCGACACATGGGTCGCCGACATCGCACTTACGAGCGGGTTCAGCACGAACGGGAGCAACACAATGCCGCACGACAGATTGTTCGGCGCATCAGGTCGGGCAGCCGCCCCAAGCGCGATGAGAAGAAAAGCTGGACACTCCATTCTGGCTGCAGACAGCGAACCATTGGGCAACGCGCAATCGAGACTCAGGACGCTCTCCATCGTTGCAGGAACGGGCACCCGATGAGAACTACGCATCCCGTTGCCCTCTGCGCCGCGGCGTCCGTCATCGCCGTCACTCTGTCGTCGTGCGCATCGCAGGCCATCGACGGCGAGACGGTGCCTCCAAGGTCCAGAGCGTCGATCGAGGTACCAATGTCGTCGAACTCCGGTGAGGCCTCGGTCGTGACCGATGGCTTGGATGCACCATGGGCGATAGCCATTTTCGAGACCAGCATGCTGGTCAGCGAACGCGACACCGGACAGATCATCGAACTCGGCGCTGACGGCAACCGAACCACCATGGGGACAGTGGATGTGGCCCCTGCGGGCGAAGCCGGGCTTCTGGGGCTCGCGGTCCGCGAGGGTGACCTCTACACCTATTCGACCGCCGCAGATGGAAATCGCATCGATCGATTCGACGTCCTCGGCGCACCAGGCTCTCTCACCTTGGGTGAACGAACCGCTGTGCTCGACGGCATCCCGGCGGCCAGCTATCACGACGGTGGCCGGTTGGCTTTCGGGCCGGACGGCATGTTGTACGCCACAACTGGGGACGCCGGACAACGCGACCGGGCCCAAGACCTTTCCTCGCTCGCTGGCAAGATCCTGAGAATCACCCCCGAAGGGGCTGTGCCACCGGACAATCCATTCCCGGACTCATTCGTGTACAGCTATGGTCACCGCAACCCTCAAGGCATTGCATGGGACGCAGATGGCGCGATGTACTCGAGCGAGTTCGGTGCCAACACGTGGGACGAACTGAACCTCATCGAGCCCGGAAGCAACTACGGCTGGCCACTGATCGAGGGCATCGGGAATACCGACGGCTTTGTCGACCCGATCCACCAGTGGGCCACGAGTGAGGCCAGCCCGAGTGGCATCGCTGTCGATGGTTCCACGGTGTTCATTGCGAATCTCAGAGGCGAGCGCCTGACCGAAGTGAACCTCGACGACCCCGACTTGTCCGTCGATCGACTTGTCGGTACATACGGACGCCTGAGAGACGTCACCGTCGCCCCCGACGGGTCCCTGTTGATACTGACCAACAACACCGACGGGCGCGGTAACCCCGAGATCGGTGACGACAGCTTGCTCCGGTGGCGCATCCAATGACGTGAAGGTGCGCATCGGTACGTGAGCATCGGACTGGCCGGGTGTCGAGAAGTGCCTCGATCCGCAAACTTCGACAAAGGACCAACATGGACAACGACAATCCCCGCGGTCCACTGCGCGGGCCCGACCCACAGATGCCCACTGTTGTGCTTTTCGTCGCTCTGATAGTTCTACTAGGAGTGCTGACCTATCTTGACGCGCGCGGTAGGTGAAACGACCGTTCAGCTCGATATTCCGGACTACGGCGTTGAGTCAAGGCTCATCAGAGGTCCGCGAATGCAATCGATGTCACTGAACGCGTGCGTCGAGATTTATGTCACTCAAGTGCTGGTCGCTGCACGCAGTCGCATAGGCATGTTGGTGAATTTTACCTCCGCCGGCAACCGAGAGACCAACGAGATTGCAACTCACTTTCGGTCAAAACCATTCAGTACGAATAACTTTGACTCTCTCGTTTACTAGTTTTCCCGTCGTGCCCGAACTTCGGATACATCTGAGACAAACTGCGCCGTGCGCCTTCTGCTCGTTTGTCGCAGGTGGGGTTCCCTGTCTGTGCCTTCCAAGGCTATGCCGTAGCAAATACTGTCGAAGACGGAGCAGTTCAGGACGAATCCCGGTTCAGTTGGCAAGTCGGCATTGCCATATAGGGCCGAAATCGATCTCGCCCGCGCCTGTTCCCAACTAGTCATCAATACGACCCCACCCGAGAGAATTCAGCTGTGTCTACTTCCACCATTGAACGAAAGTCCTTGCCCTTCCTCGTCTACATCCTCGCAATGGGTACGTTTCTCATGGGCACGTCGGAATTCGTCGTTGCCGGAATCCTGCCCGATATCGCCTCGGACCTCGCCATCGGCATCTCGGAGGCCGGACTGTTGGTCACTGCGTTCGCGATCGGCATGATCGCCACCCCGTTGATCGCAGTGGCGGCACTCGAGATTCCCGAGCGGACGACTCTTCTCCTCGCACTCGCCGTCTACTCCGCCGGACACATCGTCGTTGTACTCACCGATGACCTCTCGCTCGTCCTCGTGGCCCGGTTCGTGACCGCGCTCGCAACGGGTGCGTTCTGGTCTATCGCAGCATCTGTCGCGTCCCGCGTTGCGGGACCGGACGCCAGCGCGCGCGCCATCGGCCTGGTCCTCAGTGGCGGCATTCTCGCGACGGTAATCGGGGTGCCCCTCGGCTCTGTTGTCGGCCAGCTCGTAGGCTGGCGCGGTCCGTTCTGGGTCCTCGCGGTACTTGCCGTGCTCGCATCGGTGCCCATTGCCCGCTTCGTTCCTGGTGGTCGTCCGTCATCTACGGTCATCCCTCTGCGCTCACAACTCGCATCGATCGCCACTGGACGCTTCTGGGTGGTCATGGCAGCGTGCGTTCTGATCTCGACCGCCGTCATGTCCACCTACTCGTTCATCGCCCCCCTACTCACCGAACGCTCCGGCTTGTCCGAGGACCTTCTACCCGTCGGTCTCGCGATCTTCGGTGTCGGTGCCGTCACCGGCACTCTCAACAGCGGCCGCTTCGCAGACCGCGCGCCCTACGTCACCGCTTTGACCGGTGGCATCATCGTCGTGACAGCACTCGGCTTGCTGAGTATCTTCTCGTCGTTCGCGGCGCCATCGATCGCCCTTCTCGCAGTTGCAGGAATGGCCGGCCTCGGCACGAACCCCGTGCTCATGTCGATTGCCGTCCGATTCGCAGAGGGAGCGCCGACTCTGGCCACCTCACTGTGCACGTCGATGTTCAACCTCGGCACCGCCGTCGGCACCTGGGTGACATCTCGGGCGATCAGTGGATACGGACCCGCCGCGATCCCCGTCGCGGGTGCGCTGTTCGCGGTACTACTCCTGGTTCCTCTGGCCACGCTCGTAGTGATGGACAGGGCACGTCGGAGCGACGTTGGCGCGTCGGCACCCAAGCAGTCTGTCGCCGACCACGACGTGGCGGTGTGCTGACCGATCCGGTCATGAACGCATGGCGGTGCCGCGGTAGTTCGGACCCGGAAGCACACCGGCGACGATCCAGGGGATGGCCTTGCCCATCGGTCGAGTGGCACGAGATTCAGCACGGAAGACTTTGGGGCTGAGCACTGAAAGGCAGTGGTCTTCATCACAGCGGCGTCTTGCTTCGCCACTCTTTCACAAGTGTGAGTCCACCTGCCACCACGATCCAGACAGTGAGTATCGACCAGCCCACCCAGTGGTGCTCACCGCCGAAGTAACTGACGTCGCTGATCGAACGGATTGCAGCCCCGGGCGGGAGTGCCTGACCGAAAACCCGTGCGAGATCCGGCAGCAAGTCGACGCCGACAGTTGCGCCACTGGTGGAGTTCCCGACCGTGATCAGCAGAACGGTCGCGATCGGGACTCCGACCGCCCCGAACCACGCACCCAGCGCCGTCGTGGCCAATGCCGTCGCCGCCGACAGCAGCGCAAGCGTGATGGCCAACGACACACTGTGACCGGGTATTGCCCCCAGGACCGGGCCGGCCAGGACTGCCGCCATCACCCCGACCAACGCCGCAAAAGCGGTGACCGCGAGGAGTCGATGGTGCAGGTGCAGCCGAGCAGCCGTCAAGATCAACATCTGCGCGAGAACGAACGACGCCAGAGTCACACCGAAGGCCACGTAGAACCCGGCAATTCCCCGACTGTCGTACCTGACGAGCGGGATGACGTCTTCGGTGACGACCTGCATTCCGGTTGCCCTGCCGTATACGCCCACCAACTGTTCCACAGCACCGACCGTCGAAGGACCATTCGCACCGGCCACATCGAGATCGATTGCTGTTGGTGACGCCGACGAAACCATCGCGACAACATCGCCCCTACCGAGAAGGGCTGTACCGCTTGCTACATCGGGCACCGACTGCACGCTCACCGCACTGCCGAGAGCCTCCGCCAGGCCATCAGCAAGCTCGGTCCCCACGACCGCGATCGGTATGTCGTGTGGCACCGGTTCGCGTTGCAGACCTACGTACATACCGATGAATGCCACGGCGATTAGGCTGGCGATGATCAGCGGCTGCAACCAGGCACGAACGGGCGGGCGGGCGGGCGGGCGCGCATGCTCGGGCCGGTCTTCGGACACCGCAGCTGGAGAAGTCGAATCGGACACAACACCCCTCGAGGTAATTTGGTTGGATAACCAGACCGAATGTAGGGGCAATCAGTTTGAAAGTCCAACCAAATGACGCGCTCACAATCGCACTCGATGCTGTGAGCGACCGCTGGTCTCTCCATGTTGTTCGCAGCCTTGCACTCGGCTCGGTGCGGTTCACCGATGTGATTGCCGATACGGGAGCGCCGAGAGACGTGCTGGCCAGTCGCTTGCGCAAGCTCGCCGACGACGAAATCGTCGAAAAGCGTCCCTACAGGGAAGGATCGCCCCGCGACGGTTACTTCCTGACCACGAAGGGCCTGGACCTGGCGCGAGTGTTGCTGGTTCTCAAATCATGGGGCGATGCCTACAGTCCGCCGGATGCCCGGCGTCGCCGTTTTGTTCACACTCGTTGTGGAGAAGCCTTCGAGGCCATGGTCGTCTGTTCCCACTGCCGAGAACCACTCGGAACCGACGAACTCACCGACGAGACGCCAAAGAGCTGAACTGGAGACGCACCGGGCCCCTGACCACGTTCAAGCTTTCGACTTCCACTGAAAGAATGGTCCCGGCTTGCCATCGAGCGAGGCACCGGACAAACCTCGAAGCTCGGAGGGGTGACGACCGAGATCGAACTGGGTCAGCTGAGGGGTCAACTGGGATGGACACGGCCGGAAGGGAACAGCTCGGACGCAATCGCGGTCATGGTCCGACGAGCATGGTCCGCACCGACCGAACCTCCGCCGTATTCGCTCGCGGCCTCGCGAGAGGCGATTGCCACCAAGTAGCGGTGGTCGGGACCGACGAACCCGGTCGACAAATGAATCCAGTCGCCACCCACGCAGCACATCCACCCCTGCTTGACACCGAGACTGTTCTCATCGGGCAACGCATCGGGAAGTCCAAAACGCTGGTAGTAGCCGTCCGCGCCGAAACGCGTGAAGTTCTGCAAATTCGAAAGGACAGCAACCGACCGCGAGCGCGAGAGACCACCGGCACCGTCGATCATCGCGGAGTAGAAGGTCACCACATCGTTCATCGTGGTTCGAGTTCGCCACCATTCGTCTCCCGGCTGCACCGAAGTGGAGGGCAACCCGTAGCGAGCAGCTACACGCCCCACGATGTCGTTGCGCCCGAAACGATTCCAGAGTTGCTCGGCCGCGGCATCGTCCGAGGAGCGCAGCATAGCGTCGATCTGGGTTCTGTCACTTCCGCTCAAATCGACCTCACCGCGCTCATTACGGAACAGCAGATCGGCCGCGATGAAGAGCTTCGACACCGACGCAGTCTCGATCGGCTCCTCGTTACCGTTGGTAGCCCGAATCCCGCTGACCCGGTCCATGAAAGTGATAGACACTCGCGCACCGTTCAGCGCCCCCACCTCGGTGGCAGCGCGCATCCGCGTCTCGAGGCTCACCGGTTCGATCCCTGACACTTCGGTGGCAGTCTCGGCAGGTGGTTCCGCACTCTCGACAACGCTAGGCGCAGTAACCAAATCGGTGGCAACGCAGTGCACCGGTGCCGACACGGACAATACGAGAACGACGACTGCAGTCAGAGCAACACGGCCGACTGCAGTTCGAGACACGGCCCGAGCGATCTGCCGGGGCGGTATTTCAGCGCTCTGCACGAGAAGTCCTCACTGTGACGACGGCGGACACCGCGGCGATCGCCGCATATCCGAATGCGATGTGAGGGAGGGCAATAATGCTGGACAAACGGCCGGCGACAAGACTCGGTGCGGCGGCTCCACAATAAGAAAAGAGATAAACCGCCGACATCAGGCCTGCACGTTCGCCCCCAGCCGTTTTTGACAGTAACGCGCGGACGGACCCTGTGAACGTCATACCCTGTGCCGCACCGGCGATTACGCCGAAAGCAATGACCCCGAGGGTCGATCCGGCAAGCAAACTTGTTGCGATGCCGACGACGGCAACTGCGAACACCACGATGCCCGCGCGCTGCGCCACGGATGGCGTAAGGCGGGCGGTGAGTGGGCCGCCCAATGCGTACGGGGCCATGAACGATGCGAAAACCACTGCAGCCACGAGGGTGTTGGTGGTCCCCAGGTCTCGGGCCGCGATCGTCGGGCTGAAGGCTTGGTAGAAACCGCCAAGCGCCCACGTGGCACCGAACACGGCAACAGCGCCCGGCAACAACGGTCGAACCGCAGCGGGAATGGACACGCGAGGACGTAGCGACGTCAATGCTCCCTGTCGTCGGTTCACAGGATCGTGAGCGAACAGGAGCAGCACAGCACACACAGCGAGCAGGCCGACATCGATCACGTAGGTGGCCGCCAGGGGTGCCGGAGCGTACTGAGCGAGAGCTCCGGTTCCGAGCGACCCGATGGTGAGCCCCGAGACCGGCGCACCCGCGGCTGCGCCGGCAGCAAGCCAGCGCGGGCGGTCGGGGGCAGTGTCGATGACGTAGGTGGTGAGCGCCGAAGACGCAAGCCCACATGCCAGGCCGTGAAAGACTCTGCCGGTCAACAGAATACCGAGGTTGGACACATCGAGCAGAATGAGGCTTCCGATCGCGGCGAGGATCACAGCCGCGACTGCAACGACACGGCGGCCAAGATGGTCGGACAAGCGGCCCAGTACTACCAGTGCGATCAGGACGGCGACGAAGTACGCGACCGCGGCCAGCGACAGGTCTTGCGTGCTCAATCCTGCCGCAGCTCGATATCGCTCGTACAACGGAATAGGGGCCCCGGACGCAGCGAACACCGCAACGAGCGCCGCTGTTGCGGTGGCGAACGCGAACGGATGCGGCGTTCGATCGTCAGGCGCGGTCATCGGCGGCGATGAAAGGCGATTGTCGTAGGGGCATGCTCTCGAGTAAACAGAGCGAGCGGCGACCGCGGGAGTCCCTGCTGTGGGGTGTACTGACAGGGAACCGCTCATGGCGGAAAAGACCTGGTCGCCGCCAGCGCCGAACTTGCCACTCGGGCGATTTCACGCCACTGTGGAAAGGACGGAAATCGGTGAACGCCCCAACACGAGGAGATAGAAGAAATGGCCACGATCGCAATCATCGGCGCGGGTGAAGGTCTCGGCTCCGCTGTGGCTCGACGTTTCGGGCGTGAAGGACTCGCAGTAGCGCTCATTTCCAGGAACCAGGACAACGTCGACCGCATCGCCGGACGGCTTGTCGACGAAGGAATTACCGCCCAGGGTTTTGCCGCCGATGTACGGGACGCGAAATCGCTGACAGCAGCACTGGATTCAGCGGCCGAACGACTGGGCCCGATCGAGGTACTGCAATACAGCCCCGTGCCCGCGAAGGAATTCATGAAGCCTGTACTGGAGACCACCGCCGATGATCTTGCCGGTCCAGTCGAGTTCTCCATCTACGGACCTGTCACGGCTGTGACGCACGTGCTGCCCGGAATGCGCGCGCTCGGGCGTGGCACCGTCCTCTTCGTGAACGGGTCGAGCGCTGTTCGGCCCGGACCCTCCGTCGCGGGCACCTCGATCGCGTTCGCCGGGGAAAGTGCTTATGCTCAACTGCTTCACGATGCCCTTGCACCCGAGGGTCTGCACGTCGGCCAACTGATCATCCCGCGGGGAATCGGCGCAGGTGAGCCATCGCACGAGCCGGATGCCCTCGCCCAGTCGCTGTGGGGAATCCACACCGAGCGCAAGGAATTCCGCGTCTTCGTGGCCCCTCTGGATTGAGCTTCGGACCGGCGGTCGAGCGTCGACAGAGGTACCTTGCCAGTACACCTTTTCTCAGAGACTGGTTCGATTGCCGTCCGCGGTGTTCCATCGAAACATGACAACTTCAGTGAAGGCCTACGCCGCCACCGCAGCCGACCAGCCCCTGTCCCCCGCCACCATCGAACGCCGCGACCTCGGGCCGCACGACGTTCGCATCGATATCAAATTCGCCGGCATCTGCCACTCCGACATCCACACCGCACGCGGCGAATGGGGACCGATCAACTACCCCCAGGTCGTCGGACACGAAATCGCCGGCATCGTTGCCGAGGTCGGATCCGAGGTCACCAAACATGCCGTCGGCGATCGCGTCGGCGTCGGCTGCATGGTCAACTCCTGCGGCAAATGCGCCCAGTGCGTCAAGGGCCTCGAACAGTACTGCCTCGTCGGCAACATCCAGACCTACGGCAGCACCGACCGCGACGGCACCACCACCCAGGGCGGCTACTCCCAGCAAGTCGTCGTCACCGAACACTTCGTCGTCAAGATCCCCGAGGGCATCGAACTCGACGCCGCCGCACCCCTGCTGTGCGCCGGCATCACCACCTACTCACCCCTGCGCCACTGGGGTGCCGGACCCGGCAAGAAGGTCGCCGTCGTCGGCATGGGCGGACTCGGCCACATGGCCGTCAAGATTGCCCACGCCATGGGTGCCGAGGTCACCGTGCTCTCGCAGTCGCTGAAGAAGCAAGAAGACGGACTCCGCTTGGGAGCCGACCACTACTACGCCACCAGCGACCCGGAGACGTTCGACAAGCTTGCGTCCACGTTCGACCTGATCATCAACACCGTCAGTGCCTCGATCGACCTGAACGCACACCTGTCACTACTCGCAGTAGACGGTGCCATGGTCAACGTCGGTGCCCCCGCGGAACCGCTTCCGCTGCAGATCTTCTCACTCATCCCCTACCGTCGGACGTTCGCAGGATCGGCCATCGGATCGATCGCCGAAACCCAGGAAATGCTCGACTTCTGCGCCGAGCACCACCTCGGAGCCGAGATCGAGGTCATCTCCGCCGACAAGATCAACGACGCCTGGGAGCGGGTACTTGCATCCGACGTCCGCTACCGCTTCGTCATCGATACCGCCACCCTGGTCTGAGTTTTCACTCGACTATGACGCCGACCGCCGGCGCACGCGCGTAACGTGCGTGCGCCGGCGGTCGCCAGCGCCGTTTTCAGTGCCGTCGGCATTGCAACGACTGGGCACCGGATGTAATCCGGTGCCGGTCAGGTACGCGGTATCGCCATGTATTTGTACTCGAGGAACTCGTCGATCCCCACCCGTCCACCCTCGCGCCCCAATCCAGAGGCCTTGACACCGCCGAACGGCGCGGCAGGGTTGGACACGATGCCGGTGTTGAGACCAACCATTCCCACTTCGAGGGCATCCCCGACGCGAAAGCTTCTATCGACATCCTGGGTGAACAGATACGCGGCAAGACCCCAAGGGGTGTCGTTGGCGAGACGCACAGCCTCGTCCTCCGAGTCGAACGGCACTATGGCAGCCACGGGCCCGAAAATCTCCTCGAACATGAGGTCAGCGTCGGCCGGGACGTCGACGAGAACCGTTGGTAGATAAAAGTATCCAGGACGGTCCGGCCTCGCACCGCCGCAGATCACCTTCGCTCCCCTGCGGAGGGCATCACCGACGAGATCTTCGACCTTCGTCAGAGCTTTCTTATCGACGAGAGGGCCGACTTCCGTAGCTTCGTCGATTCCGTCACCGAGCGAGAGCGCACCCAACCGCTCTGCGAGCCGTCTGGCAAACTCATCTGCGACCGACCGTTGCACCAGAATGCGATTGGCCGCCGTGCACGCCTCGCCCATGTTCCGCATCTTGGCCGCGAACGCGCCTTCGACGGCTCGATCAAGATTCGCATCCTCGAACACGATCAGCGGAGCATTACCGCCGAGCTCCATCGACGACCGCATGACATGGCGAGACGCCTGCTCGAGAAGTAGGACACCGACAGCCGTCGAGCCGGTAAAGCTGATCTTGCGGGCAATTCCACTGGCCATCCACGGCGACACGACAGCCGATGCATCGGTCGTACACACGACGTTGACGACACCTTCGGGTAGGCCGACCCGAACAAGGATGTCCACGAGGGCGAGGGACGCGAGCGGTGCGAGATTCGCGGGTTTGAAGACCACAGTGCATCCTGCCGCGATGGCCGGCCCGATCTTTCGCGTACCCATCGCGAGCGGAAAGTTCCACGGAGTGATGAGAACACATGGTCCAACCGGTTCACGAGAGACAATGATGCGATTCTTTCCGTCACCCGTCGTCGTGACGTCACCGGCGACGCGAACTGCTTCCTCGGAGAACCATCGGAAGAATTCGGCAGCGTAGGCGACCTCGTCCCTCGCCTGCCCAATGGGTTTGCCCATCTCGCTGGTGATGATGAGTGCGAGATCCTCCTGCTCGAGCAACATCAGTTCATACGCCCGGCGCAGGAGCTCGCTTCGCTCGCGGGGCGAGGTCTTCGCCCAGTCCTTCTGGACGCGGCCGGCTGCTTCGATGGCGCGCTGCGCGTCCTCGGGTCCTCCGTCCGCGACCGTTGCTATGACGTGCCCACTTGCCGGGTCGATGACCTCGAAACGTTCACCGGATGCTGCTTCTGCCCACTCCCCACCGATGAATACGCCGGTAGGGACTGCGGCGATGGTCGCCCTTGCTCGTTGAGACGAACGGCTGTCGCTGAGATGGGTAGTCATGATTTTCTCAGCCTACTTTCCGGTGACGGGATGTCGACCAGTCGCCGATCGTCCAACTCTTGCGCACGCGGCGCGTGTAGGCATACGTCAAGGCAAGGGCACGCCATCGTTCAGCAGCAGGCTCAGAACGTGTGCAGCACTGCGCGAAAGAACTCTGTGGGTTCGACGGCTTCGATGGCCACGGGCCCCTCGTTGGCCAGGAACTCGTAACCCGTTTCGGCACCGTATTTCTCGCCACCGACCAGCACGTTACCGTTGAGCTGGAACAGAATCTCGATCGACGAAAACTGTCCCGCCCCGTAGGTCGCGCCCGCGTCGAGGCGGACGAACCCGAGGCGGAGGTTGCGCTCGGTGAAGTTGCCGAGCCACTTGTCCCACACTCCCGATTCACCCTGCTGGATCCAGTCGTATGCCTCTGGATTCATGGCTATCACGTCGGTGTAGCGCGGAGTCGCAAACTCCAGTTTGCGGCCTGTAGCGTGCTCGAAGATCGCCTGTGAACCGTCCAAGGTCTGCTCTACCCCGTTTTCGTCGGTGTAGTGGTAAAGACCCTTCTTGAACACACCCTTCTTGTTCAACTCGGCATTGGTCGCTTCACGCTGCGCTACAGAGAGATAGCCGTTGCCGCTGGCTCCACCGGCCTGCAGAACCAGTGTGCGCAAGCCTTCCTCACGTTCCTGGGGTCCGTAATGAACGCTCTCGGGGAAGTAGCCGACCCAACCCTGCTCCAGGTAGTCGGTCTCCGAGTACGGCAGACGTCCCTCGACGACGTAGCGGATCTGATCGAAGTCGTGTCGGTGACGCGGAGTCCTCCAACCACCGCTACCGGTGTAGCCGGTGTTCAGATCGTAGTTGTTGGGCGAGCCGTCCACACCGAACAGAAGGTGCTTCTGTTCGAGCTTTCCCTCGCGCATTGTGCCGACGGCTTCCTCGCCGGTCTCCGATGCCCTGCTCACTCGCATGTTCTGCTCCTTAGCTGCTTGTGCGTTCGTTCCGAACTTCATTGACAATATCCCATAGTTCGGGATATTGTCCACCACTAAGTAGATGCGGATCACAATTTCGCTGAAGACCCAGACACCACACAACGAGACTTCGACAAGGACCGACATGACCACAGCGCTCACACACGCCCCCCAGGATTCGGGAGTCCCCGCTTCGGCGCGCGACTTCAGCGTCAACGATCGCGTGGTGATCGTGACCGGTGCTGGACAAGGCATCGGCCGTGAGGTCGCAAGACAGTTCGCTGCAGCCGGGGCTCTCGCCGTTGTTGCCGATCTCGACGAAGGCAGGGCAAAAGCAGTTGTCGGCGAGATCGAGAATGCAGGCGGCGTCGCTTTGGCGGTGAAGGTAGATGTCGCCGACGAGCAAGCTGTGGGTGCCATGGTCGATACCGTCGTCTCCAAGTGGGGCCGTGTCGACGTGCTCATCAACAACGCATCCGTGTTCGCAACCATCGAGAAGGGGCCCTTCGACGAAATCCCCGTCGAACAGTGGGAACACGTGTTGCGGGTCAACATCACCGGGACATATCTGTGCGTCCGGGCAGTAGCGGCCCACATGCGCAAGGCGGGCTTCGGTCGTATCGTCAACATCTCCTCCGACGCGGTGACCCGCGGCACGGTGAACTATCTGCACTACGTGACCTCCAAGTCCGCGCTGATCGGTATGACCAATTCGCTGGCGCGCGAGCTCGGCCCGCACGGGATTACCGTCAACTGCATTCGGCCGGGGTCGGTTGCCACCGAGGTCGAACGAGTCATCAACCCCACCGCCGAGGTGCGCCAGCGCGCCCAGTCGCTCCAATGCATTCCACGCGGAATGGTGCCCACCGATCTCGTCGGCATCATGTTGTTTCTGGCAACTCCTGCGTCCGCGTTCGTCACAGGGCAGACGATCGCGTGCGACGGGGGCTACACACACAGCAGCTAGTCCAACCGACCTGACAAACACCCGAGGAAGGCTCGATCCATGAGGCAGTACCCGCACCTGTATATCGACGGTCGATGGGTCGAGCCCATCGCACCCAAAACGATCGAACTGATCGACCCCACCCGCGAAGAAGCATTCGCCACCGTTGCCCTTGGTGGCGTCGCAGACGTAGATCTCGCGGTTGCAGCCGCGCGCCGTGCGTTCGAAACCTTCTCGGAAAGCTCCGTCGAGAGTCGAATCGCGCTGTTGGATCGGATCATCGACGTCTACGAGTCACGTCTGGACGACTTCTCCGAGCTCATCGCGCGAGAGGTGGGCATTCCGGTCGCGAACCGTGCCCAGGTCACCGGACCGGCCGATCACATGAGGGTTGCCCGCGACCTCCTACGCGACTATCCGTTCGAGTCGAGGGTCGGCGGAGCTATTGTTCGTCGCGAACCGATCGGCGTGTGCGGGTTGGTCTCACCGTGGAACTGGCCAGTTCAAACGGGAGTCATCAAACTCATCTACGCCTTGGCGGCCGGGTGCACCGTAGTCGCCAAACCGAGCGTCGAATCCGCTGCCAGCGGCGTGCTCTTGGCCGAGGTACTCCACGAGGCCGGTGTTCCAGCGGGAGTATTCAACCTGGTGAGTGGCACCGGTCGCGAGGTGGGTGACCGGTTGTCCCATCACCCCGACGTCGACATGATCTCGTTCACCGGATCCACCGGTGCCGGCAAGCTCGTGGGAGCAGCCGCGGCAACGAGCACCGTCAAGCGGGTATGCCTCGAACTGGGTGGCAAGTCTGCGAACATCGTCCTTCCGGATGCTGACCTCGAGAAGGCCGCGCGATGGAACATTCAGAGGTGCTTCCTCAACACCGGCCAATCCTGCCACGCGCCCAGCCGAATGCTGGTGCACGAGAGTCAAATCGAAAAAGTGGTCCCCTTCCTTCTCGATGAGGCACGGCGATTCCGAATCGGCGATCCACTGGAGAGTTCGACCACGATGGGACCTGTCGTCAGCGCCGGCCAGCTCACATCGATCCAGAATCTGATTCGGAACGCCATCGACGAGGGTGCGGTTCTCGAAACGGGTGGCGCTGATCGGCCGAAGGGCCTCGACCGCGGGTACTTCGTGCAGCCAACAGTGTTCACCGGAGTCACACCGAAGATGACGATCGCCCGCGAGGAGGTATTCGGACCTGTTCTGGCCGTTCTTTCGTACCGCGACGAAGACGAAGCAGTGAACATCGCGAATGACTCCCCGTACGGCCTCGGCGGCTACGTGTTCGGCGGCGACCTCGCGAACGCCAGAAAAGTGGCGAACCGAATTCGCGCCGGGCGCATCAGCGTGAACGGCGCAGCAACGGACTCCCACACACCGATGGGTGGCTACAAGCAATCCGGAATCGGCCGCTCGATGGGCAAGCTCGGCCTCGAAGAATATTTGGAAGTCAAGTCCGTCTACGGGTTCGAGGACGAGGCGAGCGACTTGCCTGCCCTGTTCGGCTGAACACACCCAGATCACACAGGAGACCACAGCACATGAGCGACGAAACCCCAGTTTTACTTCACAATTTCGCGAAAGAGAAGCTTTCCCGAGGCGAACCCGTTTACTCGATGACGGTCCGCCTCGTACGGACGATCGACATCGCCTCGATCGCGCATACTGCGGGATTCGACACTGTCTACATCGACCTCGAACACAGCAGCTTCTCACTGCAGGACGCAGGCCAGATATGTATGGCCTGCAATCATCTGGGTGTCACGCCTTTGGTTCGCGTTCCTGACCTCGATCCGGCGCTCATAGCACGCGTGATGGACTCTGGCGCAATGGGAATCGTCGTTCCGGGTGTTGCGTCCGCCGACGAGGCGCGGGCCGCTGTTCGAGCGGTCAAGCATGCCCCGCTCGGCGAGCGCTCCCTTGCCGGGGCTGCCCCCCAATTGCATTATCGAACACTGCCGGCCGAGCAAGTCGTACGCGAGCTGGACCAAGCGTCGATGGTCATCGTCATGATCGAATCTCAGGCCGGTCTGGACGCAGCCGAGGACATCGCGGCGGTCGACGGCGTCGACGTGGTGCTTGTGGGAGCCAACGATCTGAGCGTCGAACTGGGTGTCGCCGGGCAGGTGGATCATCCGAAAATTCACGAGGCGTACCTGCGAGTCATCGCAGCATGCAAGGCCGGTGGAAAGACTGTGGGAATCGGCGGAATGGGCGGTCGTCCGGACTTGATCCGTCAGTACCTGGACATGGGTGCCGGCTACGTCTCGACCGGCAACGACATTTCGTTCCTTGCCGGTGCCGCCGCACAGAAGCGTCAGCAGTTCTCCTGACGCGGGAAAGCAGTCACATGCCCACGAAAGTATGTATTTACGGAGCCGGAGCCGTCGGCGGACACCTCGCAGGCCGCCTTGCTGCAGGCGGGAGCGGACCTGAGGTCTCGGTCATCGCGCGCGGCCCACATCTCGCAGCGGTACGCGAACGCGGCCTCCGGGTGCGAACCCACGATGGGGAGTTGCACTCACACCCGTCCGCCACCGATAGACCGGGCGATCTCGAGCCACAGGACATCGTCTTCGTCACGGTCAAGGCCCCCACGCTGCCGTCCATCGCCGCGGACATCGCGTCGCTGCTGCACGACGACAGCCTCGTCGTGTTCGTCTCGAACGGAATTCCATGGTGGTACTTCCACTCCCACGGTGGACCTCTGGACGGTACCGATTTACGACGACTCGATCCCAATCTCTCCCTGTTCTCGCTCATCGGTCCCGACCGGTCGGTGGGTGCCGTTGCGTACACCGCGGGAACCGTCGTCGCACCAGGCGAAATCGCCGCCGTAAATCCACGCAACAGGCTGATACTCGGCAGGCCTGACGGTCGAGTCGACAGTCGCTTGGAGGCCGTTGCGTCGCTCTTCGACTCGAGCGGGCTCGAAGCAACAACCACCTCGACGATCCGCGACGCCGTCTGGGCAAAACTGTCGATGAACCTGATCGGTGGCGCGCTGGGCGTGCTGAGCAGCTCCGTCATGAAGGACGTTCTCGACAAACCACCTGTGGCAGCGACCGCGTTGACGATGGTGACAGAAAACGGTGCCATCGCACGAGCGCTGGGATGCGAACCGGCCGATCCCGGAGACGTTCTACGTAAGCAATCGGCATCGACTCATCTGCAGAGCGTCGTTCAGGATCTACAGGCCGGCCGGCCGATGGAGATCGACGCTCTGTTTCGAGTCCCTCTCGAGCTGGCCGCACTGGCTGACGTCCCGACACCGACGTTGTCTTTCGTGATCGAACTGGTCATTCAACGAGCACGTGCTGCGGGCCTCTATCGCGACTCGGCGTGAACCGTCGACCCACACCCACCACTGTCAATTACGGAGATCGCACCTATGCGCGCAACGCCCGACACGATCACTCTGCTCACCGAGTACTACACGGCCATGCAGAACAACGATCCTCGACAATTCTCAACGTACTACGCAGAAAACATGACTCTGACGTTCGGCAACAGCCCAGAGATCGTCGGGCGCGAGAAGGTCATCTCGGCCTTCAGCACCGCGCTGGACAGGGTTGAATCACTCGCACACGATCTCGTCGACGTCTGGGAAGAAGACAACGGTGTCGTCTTCTTCGAGTCTCTCGGCCGTTGGACGTTGCGCGGCGGCGAGGTCGTCGAAATCAAAGCCGCCTCGAAGATCACCATCGTCGACGGGAAGTTCGTGGATCAGAAAATCTACGTTGACAATGCACCTGTAGACGAAGCACTGCTGCGCGAATCGGCGACACTCGACAGCGGACGGAAGGTTCACTGATGACCGGAGAACACCGCGAGTTTCAGTCTCGCCTCATCGTCACCGGCCTCGACGACAAAGGCCGATCAGCTATCACGAGTGACGGTCCAACGACAGACCGCCTTGTGGCCGACGGCTACACCCGGAATCACCTGTGGCAGGGAACCGAAGTTCCGACTCCGGTCACGGCTCCGAACGGCCCTCCGAGTGCCGCCGTAATTCCGCCCCCGCCGGCGGGCTACAACTACGTCATCACCGCTTTCGCCCCCGACAACGAGTGGGATTACGAAGGCGGCTACGCGCGAATCCTGTCGGAATCCGGCGCAGGCGACGCGGTCGACTCGTCGGATCCTCCAGGCATGCATACGACGGACACCATCGACATCGTCACCGTCATCTCGGGTGAGGCGTGCGTCATCCTCGACACCGGCGAGACAGTCATGCGGCCGGGCGACACCATCATTCAACGTGGAACCAAGCATGCGTGGCGAAATCGGACCGACGAATTCTGCGTGGTCTCCGCTGTGCACATCGCCGCGACTCGCTGACTCATACCGACTCGAGCTTCAACCGACTCGAGATTCCGGTTCCGCTGAGCGGGGCCGGAATCTTTTGTCCGTCAACGTGACCGAAGCAATCGAATCCAGGGTCGATACTAGGCACCCAAGATCTTGCTTCTTCACCTTCCGCGTGGCGACAGTGCTGAACAGATCGAATCAAACTGTTGACTATTTCCCACATGGCAGGATATCTTCAACGATGTGAGTGCCGTCACTTTGCGTAAAAAACAGCAAGTGTCAACACTCCACCGACGCGTGGCACTCAAGCAGCGCGGCCACTACCGCCCGCCCCTGGGCCCGCGCCCCGCGTTTCACCGTAGGACTTGCCGCTGCCGTGACAACCACGGCTGCACCCACACTGTTGCCGAAGACCGACCGCAAGACCGGGCATCGACCGATACATGCGAACTTCCGCGGCACAGGCCGTTCATCACGAAGGAGAATCTCTGTGTCCGACAAGTTGGACTCCACGCGGGTCGCGACCGATCAAGGTAGTCGTGAAGACCCCAGAACGTTTCTGTTCCGGCTGACGCTGATCGCCAGTATCGGCGGGTTGCTGTTCGGTCTCGACACTGGCGTCATCGCGGGTGCACTCGTATATCTACGTGACGACTTCAACCTCACCGCCGTCAGCGAAGGGTTGGTGGTGACCTCGCTGCTGTTTCCCGGCGCGACAGCAGGTGCACTCTTGGGCGGTCCGATCGCAGACCGCTTGGGACGCAGAAAGTCATTGGTCATCGCTGGCTTCATCTTCATCGTCAGCACCATCGTCTGCGCTCTCGCTCCGACGGTCGCAATTCTGGTCGCAGGACGAATTGCCTTGGGCTACGCCGTCGGAGTCGCATCCGTCGTCGTTCCGCTTTATCTCGCCGAAATGGCACCTGCGTCGCAGCGGGGCCGCATTGTCACGATGAATCAGTTGATGATCACCGTCGGGCTGTTCTTGGCCTTCGTACTCAACGCGTTGCTGGCCAACCTGGTCGACAGCTCAGTGGTGTGGCGCTACATGATCGGCATTGCCGCGATTCCTGCCGTCGCCTTGTTCTTCGGCATGCTCGCGCTACCCGACACCCCTCGTTGGTATGCGAGCAAGCAGAGATGGGACGAAGCCAAGAACGTGCTCCGACGCGCCCATATGGCAGACCGGGTCGAAGCCGAGTACAAGCAGATTTCCTCGATCGTGGAAGACGACCAAGTCCAGGGCAAAGTGTCGGTCATGGCCGTGCTTCGCAACGAACCCTGGATGAAACGCTTGATCATGGTCGGCATCGTTCTGGCGGTTGCTCAGCAGACCACAGGGATCAACGTCGTGATGTATTACGCACCGACGGTTCTCGAAACGTCCGGCCTGACCAGATCCGCCGCTCTGCTCGCGTCCGTCACAGTGGGAATTGCGATGATCCTCTTCACGATCATCGGAATGTGGATTCTCGGCATTATGGGACGGCGCAAGATGATGCTGTTCGGCTTCGTCGGTGTCGCGGTGTCGCACTTCGGTCTTTTGATTACGTACATGTTGCCCGAAACCACCGTGCGTTCCTACCTGATCCTGCTGTTCATGCTGTCGGTCACCGGCTTCATGGTGACCTTCCTCGGAACGACAGGCTTCCTGGTGCTGTCCGAACTGTTCCCCCTACCAATCCGCGGATTTGCCATGGGCGCCTCTTTGGGCGGGCTCTGGATTGCGAACTCGCTCATTTCGTTCCTCTTCCCAATCCTCGCGGAGCGGTTCGGGTCCGTGGTGGTGTTCGGCGGATTCATGGTACTGAACGTGCTCGCCGCACTGTTTGCGTTTCGGTTCATTCCCGAGACCAAGGGGCGCACCCTCGAAGAAGTGGAAGTCGAGATGCGAGCCCGCGGCACCGCATCCGCAGCAAGTTCGTAGCCTGACGCACAGCAAACCTTTCTCACTCACCCAACAGAAGGCGATTGCCCGAAAATGACTGAACGCAGATTTGCCGGAAAAGCTGTATTCGTGACGGGAGCCGGCAGCGGAATCGGCCGCGCAACCGCCTTGGCCTTTGCGAGCGAGGGTGCGGACGTGGTTCTGGCCGACATCGATACCGCCGGAAATGGCGAAACCGCCAGGCTTGCAGCCGAACACGGCGGTCGAACGGTAGCCGTGCGCTGCGACGTGTCGTCCTCGGCGGACATTCGTAGCGCCATCGAGCGGACCGTCGCGGAATTCGGACGACTCGACGTCGCATTCAACAACGCAGGCATCGAACAGCCGGCCGCACCGCTGGTCGACATCGAGGAAGACGAATGGACTCGGCTGATCGACATCGATCTGCGAAGCGCTTTTCTCTGCATGAAGTACCAGATTCCCGCGATGCTCGAAAACGGTGGTGGATCCATCGTCAACACGTCTTCGGGAGCAGGTGTCATCGGAATTCGAGGACAGGCCGCATACGTCGCAGCCAAGCACGGATTGATCGGACTGACCAAGTCCGCGGCACTCGATTACGCTGACCAGGGCATTCGGGTCAATGCCATCTGTCCTGGCATCATCGAGACGCCCATGATGGACAGGTTCTCGGGCGGCACTCCCGAAGGCAGGGCTCGTGTGATCGGCCAGGAACCCGTGGGACGGATGGGAACCGCCGCCGAGATCGCGTCTGCGGTTCTGTGGCTGTCGTCAGACCTCGGGAGCTTCGCGACCGGTCATGCAATGGTGATCGACGGAGGCCAGACCGTCGGAATCTGATCGACCTTCCAGTATCGACAAATTGCCGTCAGACCGTGTGAGAGCACATCGTCTGGCGGCGATTTGCGTTGCGTACTCGGACGCTTCGATCACAGGGAGGTCGGGACCGGCCCCGCCCCGTCTGCGGCGTCGGCTCGACGTTGTATGTCGGCTACCCCGTCCGAAATCTTCGACGCTGCAAGCTTCACAGCCGCCACTGCCCGCCGCACGTCGACATCGCGCCGCTCGTTCACATCCCACGCCACCCCCACACTTCCAAGCGCGGTTTTCTGGCCAGTGAGAACCGGTGCCGCGACGCCGCAGACCCCAGGGTTGAACTCCCCCACTGTGACAACGAAGCCGTCTTTCTTGAATGCACCCAAAGTCGCACGGAAGGCGGTCCACGAGTCACCCAGACCCGCCTGCTGAATTTGCTCGCGTTGACGCGGGTACAACGCCTTCAGGCGGTGGTGCGGAAGGTAGGCCAGTATTATTTTCGACACCGCTCCTTGAAACAACGGACGCCGTTCACCGCGAGAAAAACGATTGGCCGGACTGAGCGGAGCTCGGTACTCACCGACACAGAGGACCGACTCACCAAACGGTCGGCACAACAACGCCGAGTGGCCGATGTTGTCCACCAAGTCCTCCAGCACACCACGACTGGCCAGCAGAAGAGGATCGGTCTCACGAATCTGGCGATCCATCTCGATGATTCGGGGGCCGAGAGTGTACTGCCCGTTACGCACAGCGGCGATCAACCCGGCATCGTTCAGCGTCTTGATGTACCGATACCCCGTCGAACGAGAAGTATCGAGGTACTCGAGAATCGCGGCAGTGGACCACATCGGCTGAGCTTCACTAAACAATTGCAGGATGTGAAGCATCTTTTCCAGACTGCCAGCCGTGTCCGGGCTTTCCGCCACGTCATCGACGTCATTCGATGCATGAGACTGTGCCATCGTTCGAGTCCGACCCGTTTCTTCCGTCGTTCGCCGCGTACCGCTCATCCTAGTGCTCCGGCCCGTCATGGCGTGTAACGCCGCACGGCTGCCCGGTCGACGTCCGATTAGCCAGTGATGCTGCCTACTTATCCGCCAGTGTACCCCCCAAAACGTACTAAAAGGCGTATATTCGTAAGCATTGCTGGCTATTAATGAGGAGGATCGCGTGGACGATCGGGTCGATGCACTTCGAGAAGACATCGTGCTGTTCAACCGAGCTATTCGAGCGAACGTCGCCGGCCATCTACTGACACCCACCCAGCTTCAGACCCTTGGGAACCTCGACCGCATCGGTGCAATGAGCGCCCGTGAACTGGCCAAAGTGGAGCGGGTGACACCGCAGACCGTGGCCAGGACGGTCACACTACTGGAAGAGCGCGGACTGGTGACCCGCATTCAAGACCCTGATGACGGTCGCGCGCAAATCATTTCGATCACCCACGAGGGCAAGGCCAAGCTCGGAGCCGATCGTCGCAAGCGCGACGAGTGGCTGGCAAACGCACTCGACACTCATTGCAGTGCTGTGGAACGCGACGTGCTCTTTGCCGCCGGAGCCCTGCTGCGCCGTCTGTCGAGCGCACCTGTCGTCAGCGACAGCGTCGAGGACCGGGCGGTGCGTAAATGACGCGGAGTACCGAAACAGGGCTGGCGCGAACATCGGTCCCCTTCAGCGTGCGAGGAGCAGCAGCCACCGGAACCGTGCTTCAACCGCTCAACTCGTCCATGATCGCTGTGGCCATCGTCGGAATTGCTGCCCAGTTCGGCCCGAGCGCCAATGTCTCGTGGGTCATCTCGGCTATGTACATCACAACGGCCGTCTGCGCGCCGATGGCCGGTCGCTTGGGATCGATGCTCGGCGCACGTCGCGTGTTTTTGGCAGGTTTGGCTTTCGTGGCGTCGGGTTCCGTCTGTGGTGCCTTCGCACCGAACATCGGAACGTTGATCGCGTCGTATGTAGTTCTAGGAGTCGGGATCTCGGCGCATATGCCCAACGCGATGACCATGGTCCGGGCGTACGGAGAACTGCACGGGCAGCAAACCCGCACTGCGCTCACCACCATCGTGATGTGCGGGCAGTCCGTTGCCGCTTTGGGCCCGACAGTCGGCGGGCTTCTGGTCGGAACGTTCGGCTGGCAGTCGATCCTCTGGGTGAACCTTCCCGTCGTGGCCATCAGCGCGATCGCAGTGTTGTCGGTCGACGTCGGAGACGAGGGTCGGTCGACGGTCTCCCTGCGAGAGGCACTCGGAGCCATGGACGGAATAGGGATCGCGTTCTTCGTTACCACAGTGGCGTCGTTGATGGTGTTCCTGGCGTCGATCGCACACACAGCCCGATGGTGGATACTCCCTGTCTCCTCTGTCGCGTTCGTGCTGTTCGTCGTGTGGGAGCGTCGCACGAACCAACCATTCTTCGACGTACGCGCTCTCGCCCATAACCGTGCGCTGGCCGCGACCCTGGGCGGTGCGCTGATCACCTACACGTGCTTCTATTGTGTGTTTTTCGGAATCCCACAGTGGCTGCAGGCGTCTCGGGGAATGACACCCATCGAGACCGGCCTGACCATGCTGCCGGTCGCCGGAGTCACCGTCCTGTCCACGGTCCTCGGAGCCCGCGTATACGGCCGGTTCGGCGCGCGACGCACCCTTCTCGCCGGCACGGTGATGATGCTCGTCGGCGGCACTCTGATCGCCACCGTCGAGTCCAGCACCGCCCCGATGTACGTGCTTCTTCTGGTCGCCGCCGTACTCGGAATTCCCAACGGCTTTCACAACATCGGAAATCAGAGCCTCATCAATGCCACGACCTCGGTCGACGACGTCGGCACCGCTATCGGGATGTACCGCACCATCGCCTTCGTCGGAGCAAATCTCGCGGTGGTCGTACTCCAGATCACTGCAGGTCCGGTTGTCGACGACGCGGGCCTGCACCGTACAGGTGTGTTCATCATGGTCTGCGCTGCAGTCGTACTTGCGGGGTTGCTCGCGTACCGTCGAGCGGCGACGTCACGGAGTTGAGTACAAGAATCGGGCCCCCTCCGTTGATTGCGCAGTGACGCAACAGAATCGACGGAAGGGGCCCGCTTGGGCGGTCAGCGAGTCGTCATAGCTCCATGTAGACGCACTTGGTGTAGAGGTAGTTGTCCATATGGGCGGCGTTGCCTTTGGCTCCGTATCCGCTCAACTTGGTGCCGCCGAAACCGACCATGGGATCGATGTAGCCGTAACAGTTCACCCACATCGTGCCGGTGTGCACCCCACGAACCACTTTCATGGCGGTCGACAGACCTTGCGACCACACTGCACCGCCGAGCCCGTAGTCGCTGTCGTTGGCAATACGAATGGCCTCGTCCACGTCGTCGAACGGTAGAATGGAGAGCACCGGTCCGAAGATCTCCTCGCGAGCGATACGCATACTGTTCGACACACCGCCGAACACGGTCGGTGCCATGAAGTAGCCGCTGCCGAGATCGCCGCCCAATCGCTCGCCGCCACGGAGCAGTTCTGCTCCTTCCTCACGACCGATGTCGGTGTAGGCCATGACCTTGTCCAACTGAGGCTGCGAGATGATCGGGCCCAGGGTGGCCGCGTCGTCGAGGCTGTGTCCGACTCGGATCTCGTCCATGTACTGCAGGAGTCGTTCGGTGAACTGATCGACGATGGACCGCTGAACCAACACACGCGTTCCGGCGAAACAGATCTGACCGGAGTTGGCGAACACACCCATGGCGGCACCCGGTACCGCTTTGTCCAAATCTGCATCGGCACAGACGATGTCGGCGGATTTCCCACCGAGTTCGAGCTGCAGGCCTTTGATGTTCACAGTCGATGCTTTGATGATGCTGCGGCCGGTCTGCGTCGATCCGGTGAAGGCAATTCGGTCGACGTCAGGATGACTGGCCAGCGCGTTGCCTGCATCTTTGCCCAAGCCAGTGACCACGTTGACGACGCCGGCGGGAACGCCCGCCTCGTGCAGTATTTCTGCTGTCCTCAGAACGGATAGCGACGCATCCTCGGAGGGCTTCAGAACGGTGGTACACCCACTTGCCAAGACCGCACCGACGATCCAGAACTGACCGCCCAGCGGACCATTCCACGGAATAATGCCTCCGATGACACCCACCGGAGCTTTCAACGTCATTGTGGCAATGTCGCCAGGGATGCCATTCATCAAGGTCTCACCCGAGATGTTTCCCGCTTGCGTCGAAAAGAACGACAACATCTTCATCAAGGCTGCCTTGGAGTTACGCAACCTCGTGACCGGGGCACCCATGTCCAGCGCCTCGATCTGAATCAGCTCGTCGAAACGGTCGTCCATGATGTGCGCGACGCGCGTCAGCAGAGCTTGACGTTCGTAAGGAGACCAGGTGCTCCACTGACCGTGGAAGGCGCGGCGGGCGGCGACTACCGCCCGGTCGATGTCGGACTCACCGCCTGCACCTATCCGGGCGAGAATCTCGCCCGTCGACGGATTGACGGTCGTCAAAGTCTCCCCGGAATCAACCGGCACACTGCGCCCGTCGACGAAAGGGTGGTGCACCTCCCGTGCCAAGAAGTTCTGGGCACCATCCAACAGGGCGAAATTCTGGAGATCTGTACTCACTTGCATCCTCTCGAAAGAATCTACGACGCCGCGTCGATCGGCAGAGAATCAACCGACGGGTTCACACGTGCGCTCTACATATATAAGCCGAAACTGGTTCGCGTACAAGGATTTCACATCTGGTGTACCCCTCGGGCGAACTACGCCACGCTCGGATAAAACTTTCATTGGAACCGGTCGGCTCGACAAGGTCATATCGAGCCGACCGGGGTCTGATGCACCTGTTCACGCTGGGGTGAGCGCGGCCCGCAGCGCGCTCACGATGGCGTCGGTGACGGCCTCGGTGTCTGCTGTGCCGCCGATATCGCGGGTGAGAACTCCCCCCGCGGTGGTGGCTTCGATGGCGGCTTCGACCTGCCTGGCCTCGGCGTGGCGTCCGAAGTGATCGAGCATGAGGGCTGCGCTGGCGATCGCGCCGATGGGGTTGCTGATGCCTTTGCCAGCGATATCGGGGGCCGATCCGTGGACGGGTTCGAACATGCTCGGATAGCGGCGTTCGGGGTTGAGGTTGGCACTCGCTGCGATGCCGAGGCTACCGGCGAGTGCAGATCCGAGGTCGGAGAGGATGTCGGCGTTGAGGTTCGAGGCGACGACGACGGACAGTTCCTCTGGGTGAAGGATGAATTTTGCGCTCATCGCATCGACCAGAACGCTCTCCGTGGCAACGTCTGGATAGTCCGTTGCCACCCGATGGAAGACCTCGTCCCACAGCACCATGCCGTACTGCTGGGCGTTGGATTTGGTAACCGAGGAGACTTTTGCAACGGTGCGAGTGCGCGCCAGATCGAACGCGAAGCGCATGATCCGCTCACAGCCCTTGTCGGTAAACAGTGACGTCTGCAGTGCCACCTCGTTGCCCGGTCCGCGTCCGCCGAGGTTGCGTCCACCGAGGCCCGCGTATTCGCCCTCACTGTTTTCTCTGACGACGACCCAGTCGAGTTCTGTGTCGTCGGCCTTGCGTAACGGGGATTGCACTCCGGGCAGAAACTTCACCGGTCGCACATTTGCCCACTGATCGAAGTTTTGTGTGATGTTCAGACGCAGACCCCACAGACTGACGTGGTCCGGGACGTTCTCCCATCCCACGGCACCGAAGTAGATGGCGTCGTAAGTTCTCAGAATTTCGAGCCCGTCGTCGGCCATCATCTTGCCTGTCTTCGCGTAGTATTCGCTACCCCAGGGAAACTCGTCCCATTCGAAGGCGAACGCACCACCGGAGTGTCCGGCCACGGCATCCAATACGCGTCTGCCCGCGCCCACCACCTCTGCGCCGACACCGTCGGCGGGGATCGACGCGATCCGATACGTGGTCGACTGCGAGCCCACTACTACCTCCGATGTCAGACAGATCACGCTTGATCCCACTAATTAAGACTGCGCAAGCTACCCCCCGTCCATTACCAAGTTCCGATGCCGCTCATAGGATCAATCAATAGAAGTGGTTCGACCGCAGCTAGACTGCATCGAACCTCACGACCAGCACAACGTGGAGGCAGGTTCGAGTGGATGCACGAAAGCTCAAGTACTTCCTGGCTATCGTCGATGAAGGAAGCATTAATCGCGCGTCCGAGGTGTTACTCATCGCCCAACCCACTCTTTCTCAGGCCATCGCTGGACTGGAGCGCGAATTGGGAGTGCCGCTGTTCCATCGCATCGGTCGGCGACTCGTACTGAGCGACGCCGGCGAAACCTTGGTGGGGCCGGCTCGAGTGGTGTTGCGCGATCTGGACGACGCGGAAGCAGCTGTCCATGGCTTGAAGGGACTTCGGGGCGGACGCCTCGACCTGATTACGATGCCGTCACCGGGAATAGAGCCCCTCACCACTATCCTCACCGCGTTCGGTCGACTGTTTCCGGCAGTAACCGTGAATGCCCAAGCCGCATTCACACCTGAAGAGGTCCTCCGAGCGGTTCGCACCGGCGTCAGCGAGATCGGCATTCTCGGCTCACCTCAGGCCGTTCAGGCACCGGACCTGCGGGTGGTGACGTTCAAGAGCCAGCCTCTGTTGCTGCTGTCGAGCCCCGACGCGGATCTACCTGACCGGCCCGAGATTCAGCGGTCGGAGCTGTCAGGGCTGAGGTTGATAGCTTCACAGCAGGGGTCGCTGATGCGATCGCTGGTGGACGACATTCTCGCCAGCGGGATCCCCGCCACTATCGCTGCCGAAGTCGCACACCGGACGTCTATCCTTCCCATGGTGCTCAGCGGCTTCGGCCACGCAGTCACTCCCTCTGCCTGGGCGGCGTCGGCCGAGAAGGCAGGTGTGCGAGTTCGCCGCATCGTCCCGGAGTCATACCTGCACGTCGCCGCCGTGTGCCGACTGACACACATGACTCCCCCGGCGAGAGTGCTGATGGACGAAGCCCAGAAATACGCCGGCGAAGTACCCAATTGAGCACTACCGAGAATGCTTCAACGCATCGCGCAGACCATTGTGGGCACTGTCGGAACGCGACCTCGCCCGGCACTTGAACATCGGCGCTACCGATAACTTCTATTGGTAAAACGTATTGGACATTCGAGGCTGCTTAGCCCCTTAATAGATCGACTCGAATTGTGACACAGGCGACAACGCGTATCCGGAACCGGACGCTGTCATTCGAGATAATCGCGATAGGGGTTTTTCAAATGCCGACCGAAACCGACGATCTGGTACATCACCTGGCGTACGCAGCGGCCAACAGTGCGTTCGAGTCACTGTCACCGGAGGCGATAGAAGCCGCCAAAAAAAGCATCTTGGACACTCTCGGAGTAATTCTCGCAGCCAGTGGCGTCGAGCCGGCGGTACGCGCAGCTATCGACCTGGTCCGAGAGGGTGGTGGTACCCCTGAGGCGTCCCTCATGGCTTTCGGAGGCAAGCTGCCGGCAATTGCTGCAGCATTCGCCAATGGTGCCTTGGCGCACTGCCTCGACTACGACGATCAGACTCCCTGGGGCCAGCATGCTTCCAGTTCGATCATCCCTGCCGTTTTCGCCGTCGCAGAGCGCAAGGGCGGCGTAACCGGCAAAGACCTCATCGCGGCGGTCGCGACGGGTCAAGACCTGTTCGCCCGGCTTCGGTGCAACGTCGGTTGGCGTAAGGACTGGAACCTGTCGACAGTGGTGGGGGTGTTCGCCGCCACCGCGGCAGCGGGCCGCGTGCTCGGCCTTTCCGCCAGTCAGCTTGCCCATGCACTCGGCATAGCAAGCATGCAGTCGAGCGGTGTCATGGAGGTAGTGGCTGGAACCGGAAGCGACCTTCGTGGTATGTATGCTGGCTTTTCTGCCCGAGGCGCAGTGACAGCCGTTCTATTGGCCGAGAAAGGCACCACGGGCGTCGACACCCTGTTCGAGGGCGAATATGGCTTCCTGAAAACATACTTCGGCGGCGTATACGATCGCGGGCAAATTCTCGAGGGCCTGGGAAGCGATTACCGAGGTAGCGGAACTCTCTACAAGAAGTGGCCGGCTGTCGGTACCGCTCACAGTCACATTCACGCGACCATCGAACTACTGAAAGAAAATGAATTGACTGCGGACGATCTCATCGAGATTCGCGTATTCGTCGGCGACTACCACGATCTCATGTGCCGTCCGCTCGAAGCACGCCGAACCCCAACGACGTTGGTCGACGCAAAGTTCAGCCTCCCATTTCTCGTCGCAGTCGGCGCAGTTCATGGGACCGTAAAGATCTCGCACTTCAGCAGCGAATCTTTGAAGGACAAATCCGTCCTGGCCGTTGCTCAGAAAATAGTGCCGATAAGTGATGCATCTCTGGACTGGACTCTCGAGTTACCTCCGGGGCGAGTCGAGATCGTCACTCAGGACGGTCGGCGATACGAGAAGACCGGCACCGGGGTACCAGGGAACGATGATGCGCCGCTCTCTTGGAGCGACCTGGCCGAAAAATTCAGCGATTGTGCGGCAGTCGCCGTTACCAAGCATTCAGACGACGTTCTCGTCAAGGTCGTGGACTTGATCAAGAACTTGGAGTCGCTCGACGACGCAACGGTCGTAATGAAAAATCTCAGTCCTGCTGTGGACGAGCGTTTTTCACTGAAGTACGAGACATCGTCGCAGTCGACTTCGACGGAATCCGAGGCGCGGTCGTGATCGCTATCTGGGCGCTCGTGGCATTCATCGGCACCATCGTAGCGTGGAATGCAGTACTCAAACGAAACATCGGCGAGGCGATGCTCGTCGGCTTCATCGTAGTCGGCGCGTTCGCCGGCCGAGATGCGCCACGGTACATGGCGAGCGGCTTCGTCGACGCGATTCAGGCCGAAATTACTTTTGCTGCGCTGGCGTTCATTTTCATGAGTTTCATTCTGGCGAAAACACCGGTGCTCGATCGGCTCATCGATATTCTGAACTCATTCCTCGGGCGAATGAAGGGAGGGCCGATTTACACCACGACGCTGGCTGGGGCGATTTTCGGTGCGGTCGCCCATGTCGGCGCATCAATGGCCGCGGTCGTGGGATCGGTGACTGTTCCATGGATGAAGCGTTCCGGCGTCAGCGGAGAATTGTCTGCCACCGTCGTAGCCGGTTCAGCAGGCATGGGTTTGACGTTTCCATTCAGTGCGACCATGTTCATCTTGGTCGGATCTGCCACAGTCAGTGGCATGATGGACGCGGACGACATCATCGTCCCTCTCGGCATCGCCGGTGTGTGGTGTCTCGTCTACCGACTTGTACTCAATTTCTATCTGATTCGCAGGAACGGCCTGCAGCCGATCGCTGTCGAGGACCGAATTCCTGCCCGACGCAGTCTTCGCGCTGGGTGGACCTCGGGCCTTCTACTGATTCCGCTGCTCGTCCCCCTGTTCCTCACCCAGGGGCCGATCGCGAACGCACTGGGGCAATACACGGACTTGGTGATGTCGAGAGCAATTAGCATCATCACCTGGATCCCCGTTCTGATGATTCTGCTCGTCCTCTTTCTCGGACGTAGACACCTGCCCAGAGACGGCAGAGGCTGGTGGAAGATACTCGGCGAATCCGCGCCCCAGTTCGGAATCATCGGCACGACGCTCGTCGCGGCGTTCTCCGCGTCCGCCGTCCTTGGCCAATTGCGCCTTCCCGAGCAGTTGACCTCGATGCTCGAGTCATTGGCCGCACCGAAATGGCTGATGGCAATTCTGGTCGGAATCATCATAGTGGTCATCGCAATCCCCTTGACGGCGTCGGCCACCGTAGCAACCGTCGGACCGGTGGCGGTCGCAGCATTGGCCGGGGCGGGCGTTCCTGTACCGATCGCAGCTGCCGCGGTGCTGGTCTTTGCGTCCACCGAGGGAGCTTCACCACCGTCCGGCGCGCCGATCTACATCGCGGCAGGAATCGCAAGAATCGATCCGTCGAAAATCTTTGTGCCGCTGCTCAAGTACTACTGCATTCCAATTCTCGCTATCGGTGTGCTGATCGCGCTCGGCCTTCTCCCCGTCTGAATGGATAGGACACCACATGTTCCGCACAGTCGTCTCGACCCTCTTCCGCCTCAGCACAGTCGTTTTTCTGGTCGGGGGGCTGGTGATCGTCCTCTGTCAGGCGGTCGGACTGATCCTCGGCAGAGGGGAATTCGTTACTCAGACTTTTGCCTCGATGAGCCCATACGTATTCGGTAGCGCGGGAGTAGCCGGGTTGCTTGCATTCGTCATGTCGTATCTCGATGATCCCGAGGACTCTTCGAGCGACTCCAGCTTTCATGACGCGGCACCGGGTGGAGCATCGTCCGCGCCGCAATGAACGAGTCCTGACGACCAGCGGTCGGGCACCTACCGACGAATACGCAATTCTACTGCTAGACAAACGCATTCGTCGACGGGCGTCGGTCGACACCGATAACCCCGTGCTGTCGATGTATGGGACCGTCCAACTGGCGCAGCCGCTGTCCCGATGCGCCGCTTCGGTCAGCTATCAGCTGCGCCAGAATCGAGATGGCTGTCTCCTCGGGGGACCGCGCATCGAGATCGAGTCCGAGGGGTGAGTTCACACGCGCGATCACATGCTCGGAAAGTCCCGTAGCACGTAGTCTTTCGAGCCGCTCGGAGTGCGTGCGCCGCGAACCGAGCGCGCCCACGAAGGCGAGCTCGTCCAGCTCCAGTGCGGCCACCAACATCGGGACATCGAACTTGCTGTCGTGTGTCATCACACAGACCACCGTGCGACCGTCGAGTCTGCCGGCAGTGTGTTCGGCTTTCAGATATCGGTGCGGCCAGTCGTTCACTACCTCGTGCACGTTCGGGAAACGTTCGGTCGTCGCGAAGACGGGCCTCGCGTCGACGACGGTCACCCGGTACCCGAGCAGCGTGGCAGATGCACCCAATGCTCGGACGAAATCGTTCGCGCCGGCCAAGACCATCCGCGGCGGAGGGAGGAAAGTATGGACGAACGCGCGGGCACCGTCGCCCGATACTTCGACAATTCCGGTCGATCCCGACTCGTGCAGGCTGAGCTCACCGTTGTGAAACGCGCACGCCGACCGGTTGCCTCCTGGCACCTCCGGGTCACCCGTCACGAAACGCCGCGGCTCGTCGTCGAGCACCGTCACCAGGGCGAACCGGCGATCCTGGTCACGGGCCGCGATCAACCGATCGATCATCTGTTTGTCCGAGGGGTCAATTCGCTCGATGAACACTTCGATCTCGCCCCCACACGGGAGTCCGACCTCGAGTGCGTCGGGGTCGGAGTAGCCGAACAGCTCGCACGCGGACGTCCCGGTTGTGATGACCTCGAGCGCTGTATGAATCACAACTGATTCGACGCAACCTGCCGACAACGAACCCAACGGCTCCCCGTCAGCGGTCACGACCATGCTGGCTCCGACGGCACGCGGGCCGGCTCCGGAAGTTGCCACGACACGTGCCAACGCGACGGGAGAGGACTCCAGGAGAATACTGATGTCATCGAGCAATTCGAACATTCAAGAGCCTTTCCCGAATCGCGACGCGATTGAGATCTCGGCATTCGAGAACGCGTGCGATTACATACATCAAATCCGCCGATGCCGCGGTGTCGAGACGCGAACGATATAGCGACGACCTGACTTCCGCTCGACGGTACGCCGCAGTAACGGCCCCTGCCACCGAACCTGCGGCCAGAGGGGTTCCCTGCCAGTACGTGCCTAACCAGTGCCTGTCCGATTCACCGATCCGCTGCAACCATGGGGCCAACAGTCGCGTCCTCACGTTCGTACAGTGACCAGGAGAGTGCAATGGCCCCACAGCACGACACCGATTCGCCCCAAGAAGCTCGCGTTCCACACAGCATGACGCGCCGAACGTTTGTCGGTACCTCTATCGCTGCAGGTGGCGCAATAGCGGCCGTTTCTTTGCTGAACGGTTGCTCCAACGAATCAACCACACCGGTCACCCCGTCCGAAACGTCGCCGGTGCGGTTGACGGTGAACGGAGCCGAACGTGAACTTGCCGTTGACAATCGCACTTCCCTGCTCGACATGTTGCGGGAGCACACGGAGTTGACCGGAACGAAGAAGGGCTGCGACCAGGGCGCGTGCGGTGCCTGCACCGTCCTGTCGGACGGTCAGCGGGTGTTGTCCTGCCTGACGCTTGCCGTCCAAGCGAACGGATCAGACATCACAACCATCGAAGGCCTCGAAACAAATGGCCAATTGCATCCGCTACAGCAAGCATTCATCGACGAAGACGGCTTCCAGTGCGGCTTTTGCACCTCCGGCCAGATCCTCTCGGGAATCGGCTGTATCCGCGAAGGTCACGCCGGCTCTCCCGAAGAGATTCGAGAATCGATGAGCGGCAACATCTGTCGATGCGGTGCCTACACCAACATCGTCACCGCCATCTCCCGCGTGGCGGAACAGGGAGGTGCGTGAATCATGTTTCCTTTTCAGTACGACACGGCTGCCGATGAGGCAGCAGCACTGGACGCAGCCGACGGCGGTGCCCGTTATCTCGCCGGAGGGACCACCCTAGTCGACCTGATGCGTCAGACCGTCGAACGTCCCACCCGAGTCGTCGATATCAACGCGCTGCCCTACCGCGACATCGAACTCGACTCGAACCGCCTGCGCATCGGTGCCCTCGCTCGAATGTCGGACGTTTCGGCCGACGAACAAGTGCAGAAACAGTTTCCGATGCTCACCCAGGCGTTGGATCTCAGTGCCTCGGCGCAGCTGCGCAACATGGCTTCCATCGGCGGGAATCTACTCCAGAGGCCACGTTGCCTGTACTTCCGCGACGTCAATGCAAGATGCAACCGTCGCCAGCCCGGATCCGGCTGCGCCGCAATCGATGGCCGCAATCGCACATTGGCGATCTTCGGAACAAGCACGGAGTGCGTGGCAACCCACCCGTCCGATCTTGCTGTCGCGCTGACCGCGCTCGACGCCACGATCGTCACCCGAGATCGAGACGGAGAGCGGACGATCCCGATCGCCGACTTTTTCAGGTTGCCCGCAGACACACCCGACCGCGAGAACAACCTCGCCCCCGGAGCACTCATCACCGCCGTAGAGATCCCGGTCCGCCCTGACACCAGGCGATCCGGGTACCTGAAGGTGCGTGACCGCTCGTCGTACGAGTTCGCTCTGTGTTCGGCTGCTGTCGCGCTCGACATCAGCGACGGTACCGTTCGTTCGGCCAGAGTCGCTGCCGGCGGAGTAGGTACGGTGCCATGGCGCCTGACCGGCGTCGAGGAACGACTCGTCGGACAGAGGCCGAGCCCCGAGTTGTGGAACACCGCGGCGGACGCTGCGACAGCGGGCGCGCAACCCCTCTCCGAGAACGGATTCAAGGTGATACTGCTCCAACGCACCGTCCGACGTCAGCTCTCGAGAGTGGCGGCCCTGTCGTGACGACTCCACTGAGTGCGAGACTATCCGGTCAACCCCTCACCCGCGTCGACGGCCGTCTCAAGGTCACCGGAGCTGCGCTCTATGCTGCAGACAACCCGGTACCGGACCACCTGCACGCAGTCCTGGTGTGCAGTACTGTTTCCCGGGCAACCGTGGCGTCGATGGACACCGATGCGGCCAGCGATCATCCTGACGTCGTCAGGGTGATCACCGACTTCCCGGGTATCGAACTCCCCTACGACATCTCTCGGGTCAACTTCTTCGGCCAACCGTTGGCGGTGGTCGTCGGCAATACCCTCGAGGCAGCGACGCACGGTGCGGCACTGGTGTCCGTTCGGTACAACGAAGAAGCCCAGAGCACCAACCTCGACGACGCGTCCGGAGAGAACCGCGAACCCAGCAGAATGGAGCCCGCGTACTCCCGCGGAGACGCGGACACAGCACTTCGCACCGCGCCTGTCGTCGTCGACCGCGAATATTCCATTGCGCGCAACTATCACAACCCGATGGAGATCCCCGCGACAATTGCGTCGTGGGACGGCGACCAGCTGACAGTGTGGGACAAGGTACAGGGAATCCACTACAGCAGGGCCGCATACAGTGGCGCACTGGGAATTCCGGCCGAGAACATTCGCGTCGTCTCCCCCTTCGTGGGTGGCGCATTCGGTAGCGCCGGCGAGACCTGGCCGCATCAATTCCTGGCCGCAGAGGTAGCCCGTCAGCTTCGTCGTCCAGTGAAGCTGTCACTGACGCGACCCCAGATGTACGCCGCGATCGGCTACCGCCCCACGAGTCGTCAGCGACTGGCTCTCGGCACCGATCGTGACGGAAGATTTCTTGCCACCGTGCACGAGAGCGAAGTCGAGGTGTCGCGTTACGGAGGGTACGAGGACTCCCCCACGGAGGGGACGAGGCTGATGTACACGTCTCCGGCATTCCGGTCGGCTGCAAGCGTAGTTCCCCTCGACACCAGTGAAGCGACCTACATGCGAGGACCAGGAGCTGTCACGGGCGCGTTCGCGCTCGAATGCGCCATCGACGAAGTCGCCGAGCAACTCCGGCTCGATCCGATCGAAGTTCGGTTGAGGAACGAGCCTACGGAAGACCAGACCAACGGCACCCCGTTCTCCACGCGCAGACTCACCGAGTGCTTCCGCAGAGGTGCCGATGCGTTCGGGTGGTCTCGACGCAACGCGACCCCCGGCGCCGTACGTGACGGCGACCAGCTCATCGGTATGGGTACCGCTTCGGCGCTGTACCACACGCTTCGCTCACCGTCCTCGGCGATGGCTCGGGTCAACTCCGACGGTAGGGCCGAGATCTTCGCCGCCGCAAGTGATATCGGGCCAGGTACATACACTGCGATGACTCAGCTGGCTGCCGACGCGCTAGGTTTGCCACTCGACAGGGTCAACTTCTCCCTCGGCGACAGCGACTATCCGCAGGCCGCAACGCAATACGGGTCACAGGGAATGGCGAGCGTCGGTTCGAGCATCGAGATCACCGCGAACATTTTGCGAGATCGCATCATCCGAACCGCCGTACTCGATCCCGCATCCCCTTTGAATGGGGCTCGGCCGGATGAGATCGACGTCGTCGACGGGCAGATGCAGGTACGCGGCGACTCGGGCAGAGCTGAGACCTATCGGGACATGTTGCGCCGCCGAGGCGAGCCGAGCATCGAAGCCTCCGAGACCTACACTCCGGAAGATGTGAGTGCCCAGTTCTCCATGCACGCATACGGAGCCGTGTTTGCCGAGGTTGCTGTGGATGAGCTACTCGGAACCGTGAGGGTGCGGCGAATCTACGCCGTGTACGACGCTGGCCGAATCATCAACCCCAGGATGGCGCACAGCCAAGCCCTCGGCGGTATGACACAAGGCATCGGCATGGCGCTGCTGGAGTCCGCAGAAGTCGACTACCGCGACGGACGTCTGGTCAATGCGAACCTTTCCGACTACCTCGTACCGGTAAATGCGGACGTTCCCGTTCTGGACGCTGTCTATCTGGACGCCCGCGACGATATTGCAGATCCGATCGGCGTCAAAGGTCTGGGTGAAGTGGTGATGGTGGGAGTTCCCGCAGCGATTGCCAACGCGGTGTACAACGCCACAGGGCGCAGGGTGACCGATCTGCCCATCAGCGTCGAGAGCCTGCTTTGACCCACGGCAGAAGCAGGCTCGGCCGATAGTGCTTGCTATCGGCCGAACCTGTTCTCGGTCTCGGTCTCGGACTGTCCCACTTACGACGGATCGGTCGGATCCCCGACACTGATGACGGCGATGAGGTCTCCACCTTCGACCTGCGCGACACCGGTGATCGCAAGGCGGGTGATACGGCCGCCGCGTGGTGCGGTGATTGTGGCTTCCATCTTCATGGCCTCGATGGTGGCCAAAGTGTCCCCAACTGAGACAGAATCCCCCTCAGCCGCAACCATCGTCACGACTCCAGCGAACGGTACCGCTACGTGAGACGGATCGTTTCGATCCGCTTTCTCCGAAGCCGGGGCATCCGCGGCAATCGACCGGTCGCGCACCGACACCGGGCGCAACTGCCCGTTGAGGATGCACATAACCGTCCGCATTCCGGCGTCGTCGGGCTCCGAAATGGCCTCGAGCCCGATCAGCAGCTCCACACCCTTTTCGAGCTTCACTCGGTGCTCGTCACCCTGTCGTAGACCGTAGAAGAACTGGTTCGCCGACAACGACGAGGTGTCGCCGTACTTCTCGCGGTGTTCGGCAAGTTCCTTGGCGGGGCCGGGGAACAGTAACCGGTTCAACGCTTCTCGACGAACCGGTCCGGCTGTGTCGAGTGCTGTCTCGTCGTCGGGTGTCAGGGGTGCGTCACGGCGTACCCCGGTTCGGCCGGCGAGCGCCCTTTCGCGGAACGGTTCCGGCCATCCACCGGCTGGCGTCCCGAGATCTCCGCGCAAAAATCCGATCACCGAATCGGGGATGTCGTATTTCCCCGGGTCCGCCGCAAAGTCGTCGACACTCACTTCGGCACCCACCAGATGCAGTGCGAGATCGCCGACCACCTTCGAACTCGGGGTCACCTTGATCAACCTGCCCAATAGGCTGTCCGCGTCGGCATAGGCCCTCTCGACCAGTTCGAATCGGTCCCCGAGTCCGAGAGCGATCGCTTGCTGACGCAGGTTCGACAGTTGGCCGCCCGGAATTTCGTGACGGTACACCCGTCCTGTCGGCGAGGGGAGCCCGGACTCGAATGGCGCGTACACCTTTCGCAGAGCTTCCCAGTACGGCTCTAGATCGCACACGCTCTGCAGGCTCAAACCGGTATCGCGTTCGGTGTTCGCCGCAGCCGCCACGATGGCCGACAACGCCGGCTGGGACGTCGTGCCCGCCATTGGAGAGGACGCACCGTCGACGGCGTCCGCCCCCGCCGTCCACGCAGCGAGGTACGTCGCCAGCTGCCCACCGGGTGTGTCGTGAGTGTGCACGTGCACCGGAAGGTCGAAGTTCGCGCGCAGCGCTGTCACCAAAGTGGTCGCCGCCGGTGCCCGCAACAGACCCGCCATGTCCTTGATCGCCAACACGTGCGCGCCGGCGTCGACGATCTGCTCGGCAAGCTTCAGATAATAGTCGAGGGTGTAAAGGCCCTCTCCAGGGTTCGACAGGTCACCGGTATAGCTCAGCGCCACTTCCGCTACAGCAGAGCCGGTTTCGTGCACAGCGTCGATAGCCGGTCGCATCTGGTCGACGTTGTTCAGCGCGTCGAAGATACGGAAAATGTCGACACCGGTCTGCGCGGCCTCCGCCACGAATGCGGACGTCACCTTCTGCGGATACGGGGTGTACCCCACTGTGTTCCGGCCGCGAAGCAACATCTGTAAGCAGATGTTGGGAACCGCCTCGCGCAGGGACGCCAATCGATCCCAGGGATCTTCGTGCAGAAAGCGCAGTGCCACATCGTATGTCGCACCGCCCCAGGCTTCGATCGAGAGCAGCTGCGGTGTCGATCTGGCCACGAAGGGAGCCACGGCCATCAAACCCGTCGTGCGCACCCGCGTGGCCAGCAGCGATTGGTGGGCGTCTCGGAACGTCGTGTCCGTCACCGCCAAAGCTTTCTGCTGTCGCAGAGCTCGCGCGAAGCCATCGGGGCCCAGTGCCCGCAGTCGTTGACGACTCCCGTCCGGCGGGGCAACCGACAGGTTCAGGTCCGGCAACTTGTCTCGTGCGTAGACCACAGTCGGACGGATGCCGTGCGGCATGTTGACCGTGATATCCGCCAAATAATTCAGGATCTTCGTGCCTCTGTCACCGGATGCGAACGAGGTCAACAAGCCGGGCCGCTGCTCGATGAACGAGGTCGTGATGCGTCCGGCTCGGAAGTCCGGGTCTGCCAGAACACTCTGCAGGAACGGAATGTTCGTCGCGACTCCGCGGATGCGGAATTCGGCTACGCCCCGTTGTGCACGCGCGACCGCGGTCTCGAAATTCCGGCCACGACACGTGAGCTTCACCAGCATCGAATCGAAGTATGCGGACACCTCCGCTCCGGTAGTGGTGCCACCGTCGAGACGGACGCCTGCCCCGCCGGGCGTCCTGTAGGCGGTGATCCGGCCGGTGTCCGGCCGAAAGCCGTTGGCCGGATCCTCCGTGGTGATGCGGCATTGAAGGGCAGAGCCGCGAATCTTGATGTCCTCCTGGAGGAGTCCCAGGTCCTCCAGCGACTCGCCCGCTGCGATCCGCAACTGAGACTGCACCAGATCGACGTCGGTGATCTCCTCGGTGACCGTGTGCTCGACCTGGATACGTGGGTTCATCTCGATGAAGACATGGTTTCCGTCGCGATCGACCAGGAACTCCACGGTTCCGGCACACGCGTACCCGATTTCCCGCGCGAAGGCGACTGCATCCGCGCACAGCCGAGAACGGAGCGCCTCGGAAATGTTCGGGGCCGGAGCGATCTCCACCACCTTCTGGTGGCGGCGCTGCACCGAGCAGTCACGCTCGAACAGATGGATGACGTTGCCATAGGTATCGGCCAAGATCTGCACCTCGATGTGGCGGGGCTCGATGACCGCCTGCTCGAGGAATACCGTCGAGTCACCGAACGCCGACTCCGCCTCTCTCGCAGCAGCTTCGATCGCCTCTCGAAGATTTTCTATCTTTGCAACCCGACGCATGCCGCGCCCACCACCACCGGCGACAGCTTTGACGAACACCGGGAAAGTCATGGCCTCGGCCGCAGCCAGCAACTCATCGACATCCGACGAAGGTTCGGACGACGAGAGCACGGGCAGACCAGCCGCCTTTGCCGCTGCGATTGCCCGAGCCTTGTTGCCCGTCAATTCCAACACCGTCGACGAAGGGCCGACGAAGGTGATTCCAGCGGCAACGCACGCAGACGCCAGATCGGGGTTCTCGGACAGGAACCCGTAACCGGGGTAGATCGCGTCTGCGCCGGCGCGGACTGCGGCGTCGACGACCTTCTCGACCGAGAGGTAGTTACGAACTGGATGGCCCGGTTCACCTATCTCGTAAGCCTCGTCGGCTTTGGTGCGATGCAACGAATTTCGGTCCTCGAACGGGAACACAGCAACGGTGCCCGCTCCAAGCTCGTAGGCAGCACGGAATGCTCGAATTGCGATCTCACCGCGGTTGGCGACCAGTACTTTGGAGAACATGTGGACAGCAAACCCCTCGACGAGCTGGAATCGGACTGTTGAGTCGTGCAGAACGTCAGTCGGTCACAGATGGGTACCACTTCTGCATGAGGTCGGTCTGATCGGCGGAGCCCCCGAGTCGTTCGACTGCCTCATCCATCATCTCGGCGACCAACGATCCGACTCGCAGTTTCTGCCCGACGTGGTCTGCCAAAGCCTCGGCGAGATGCGCGTCCTTACGCATCAATTCGAGCGTGAAGCCCTGCTTCAAGTTGGGGAAAACGATCTCAGGATACGTGTAATCGGTGACGTAGCTGCGCCCGGACGACACGTTCAGGACGTCGACCATGACGTCAGGGGCGATTCCGTATCGCTCTGCAAGAGTGATCATTTCGACCGTCGCGAACCGATTGCAGTGGTTCAGAAGGTTGTTGACCAGTTTCGCGGCGTGTCCGGCACCTACCGGCCCCAGGTGAAACACGTTGGAGGTGATTGTGTTCAGCAGCGGCTCGGCGCGGGCGAAATCCTCGTCGGTTGCACCGACCATGAGGGTGGCCAGACCGTCGTAGGCGCGTCGGACCCCGCCGGCGATCGGTGCGTCGATGTACGAGATCGACTTCACGGCGAGGTCGCGGACGAGTCCCTCGTCGACGATGGGGGTGCTGCTCGTGGTGTCGATGACGAGTGAACCCGGATCCATCTTCTCGGCCAGGCCGCCGTCACCAAGCAGAAGCTTCAGGACGTTGTCGGGGCCGGGAAGAGACAGGAACACGACATCGCATGTCGCGATCTCGTCGAGCGGCGCGAACCTCGCTCCCCGTTCCTCGAGGGGGGTTGCGAGGGCGGGGTTCAAGTCGTTGACCCACAGCGTGTTCGTGTCGACGAGTCGAGACGCGATGGCCGACCCCATCGCTCCGATGCCGACGAATCCAATAGTTTGCGACAAGAGTCCGCTCTCCTCATACAGTCTGACAATTTACATACTGCTGCACTGTGAATGGATTGTCAATGAACAGAGGCCTTCCCGGCGATGTGATCGGCACCGGACCGCCGAGAAGGAGCATCGATCTGCCGGACAGACAGGGCACACAGGGCCGAGATGATGGTCGATGCCGCGATCCAGAGCACGACCGGCATCCCAGAGTCCATGCCCGCCACCAACTTCGTCAGCACCAACGGCGTCACCGCACCGCCCAGAATGACTCCCAGGGTGAACCCGATCGACAGACCCGTGTATCGGACCGCACCGTCGAACGCCTCGGCGAAGAACACGCCAATGGTTCCCCACGTCATCGAGTACCCGGTCAGCATGACCAGGTAAGCACCGAGAACGACGGCCTGGTTCTCCGTGTCGAAGGCCCGCATCCATCCGTACGCGGTCACCGCGATAGCGATATTGCCCGTGATGAAGATCTGCTTTCGACCGACGCGGTCGCTCAGCGCACCGAAGAAGATACTGGCCGCGATCACCCACACGGCCGCCGGGATGATGATCACGAGCATCTCGTTTCGTGTGAAACCATGGTTTGAGCCGTACGACACACCGAAGACGGTCGCAGAGTAGAAGGTCACCGAGTTGCCCACGGCTGCACCGGCTATCAACAGAACAGCCATTTTGTGACGCCGGAGCACTACCAAAACAGGAGCGGGGGCTATTTCGTGCGACTTCTGCAAGGACTCGAACGCCGGGCTCTCCTCGAGCCGCAACCGAATGATCAACCCAAGGATGACGAGCAGACTGCTGATCCAGAACGGGACGCGCCACCCCCAGCTGAGGAAGGCGTCGTCGCCCATCGCCGTGCCGACCACCAGGAACACGATGTTCGCTACGATCAGGCCGCACTGGGCACCCGTCTGAACCCACGAACTGTAGAAGCCCCGCTTGCCCTTGGGGCTGTGTTCGACTGTCATCAGTACGGCACCGCCGTATTCGCCGCCCAGCGCAATACCTTGAATGAAGCGGAGAACAACCAGCAGGATGGGGGCGGCGATCCCGATTGTGGCGTACGACGGAATCAGCCCGATGGCGACAGTGGCGGTGCCCATCATCACCAGAGTCGTCACCAACGTGACCTTGCGACCCACTCTGTCCCCGAAGTGACCGAATACAACTCCGCCGAGCGGCCGTGCCACGAACGCCACACCGAACGTCGCGAGTGAGAGAAGCGTTCCGGTCACGGGGTCGGAATTGGGGAAGAACACCGTCCCGAACACCAGCGCGGCGGCGGTTCCGTAAATGAAAAAATCGTAGTATTCGATCGTGGTACCCATCAGGCTGGCGATTCCCACCCGCCTGACGTCACCCGTACTCGGTGTCCGGGACATCTTGTGCCTCAATTCCGGTCGTCGTGTGCGAGTCGCTCGCGCAGCTCGACCTTGCGGATTTTCCCACTCATCGTTTTCGGCAGGTCGTCGACCACGACGACCCGTTCAGGGCAGTAGCGCTTGGCCAAGCCGCACCCAATCAAGAACTCCCGCAACGAGTCCACCGTCACAGTCGTTCCTGGCCGGCAACGAACGAACGCACAGGCTCGTTCACCCAATCGGTCGTCGGCGTAGCCGACCACGGCCACATCCGTTACGGCCGGGTGGCGGAATATTTGACTCTCCACGGCCCCGACGGGGATGTTCTCGCCGCCGCGAATGATGATGTCCTTGGTGCGGCCCGTTATCGTCACCGACCCGTCCGCGTGCTGTATCGCTGTGTCTCCGGTTGCAAACCAACCGTCTTCGTCGAACGCATCGACGGTGGCCTCGGGGCGGTTGTGATATCCCACGAACAATCCCGTTCCACGGAGCCACAGGTCACCCACCTCTCCTGTCACTGACTCGACACTGTCGGCGGTGCGAACGGACACCTCCGCATTCGCCAATGGCAGACCGTCGGTCGTGCGATTGATGTCACCGAGTCCCGGTCGGCCGGACACTGCAATGCCGAATTCCGTCATGCCCCATGCGGGGATCACGGAGCATCCGAGCACCGCTTCCGCCTCCGACATCAGGGGTCGAGGAATGGGGGCACCGGCAACGGCAACGAGGGCCAGATCGCGCGCGTGTTCGCGGGTCAGACCCGACGAGCGGATCAGGTCGATCAGGAACGTCGGAGAACCGACCATGCACGTGATCCGCTGCGACTCAAGGACTTGTGCGCCGACCTCGGGGCTCCATTTTTCCATGAAGACAGCCGTTCCGCAGAGATACACGGTGAACAAGGCACCCCAGAAGAACCCCGTCGAATGACCGACCGGTGACATCACCAAATTTCGCATCGGTTGTCCGAGCGAATCCGGACCGACGTGTGCAGCCCAGCCTCGCACCACGACGTCGAGCGTTGCGTGCAGGTTCATCACAGCTTTGGGGGTGCTCGTCGTTCCCGATGTGAAGGCGAGCTGAGCGGGACCCAGCGGGTCGGCCGGGACCTCCACGAACGAGTCTGCGGAGCCCATGAGCCCGTCAAGCGACAATGTTCCGTCGACTGGCTCACCGACCACCACTACCGTCAGGGCGACGTTGCCCAGCACCTCCTTCGGCAAGGCGGTGGCCACGACGTCGGAGGAACCGTGGTGGCGTGAGACGATGAGCACCGTCGTCCCCGTCGCACTCGTCATGGACTTCACTTCGTGTGAGCCGTAGGTGATCGGGATCCCCGAATAAGTTGCCCCTGTGCGCAAGACGCCATAGACGACGCCGAGAAACTCCGCCGAGTTCGTCATCATGACAGATACGACGTCACGAGGCACCACGCCGCGGGACTGCAGTCCCGCGGCAACCCGACGGCTCATCGCGTCCAACTCTGAGAACGTCATCTCCCGGACGGTCCGGCCCTCGTGGTCGACGCTGACCGCCGCCACTCGGTCGGGGTGCCGCGCGACGGCCTCGTCGAGATACTCCCACAACGAGGCGTGTCGCCACAACCCTTGGTCGAGCCTGCGCAATGCCTCGTCGGCCGAGACCACCGAACCGGCGGGCAGGTCTCGCATCATCGCGCTCATCGCGCCGAGGGAATATCGACTCGCATCGACACGATGCTGCTGTCGCGCGCGGCCTTGCGGGCTTCGACATCGAAATCCGGTGTTGCACAGAAGAACAAGGTGTGGCCATCTGTGCCTCCGAGCGCACAGGCAAAGACGCACGAGCCCGGATCTACGCTCTCCACGATCGCACCGTCGACCACCCGATGCAGCCGATCCTGCCGAATGTCAGCCAGCCACACCCCACCCTCGGAATCGATGCACGATCCGTCCGGAGCGACCGTTACCTCTTTCAATGCCTCGTCCGCGTTCGACGAAATCGGTAGCGGCCCGAACGACGCCCAGACGCGTCGGTTGACTAGATCCCCGGATTCGGTCAGGTCGAAGGCTGTCATGCGATTGCCGAACGTCTCGTTGACGAGCATGACGTCGTCGGCGGTAATGACACACCCGTTGGGGAACCACAGGTCGTCCGCCACCCGCGTGATGGTGCCGTCCGGATCGACTCGGTGAATGAATCCCCGTCGCATGTCTTCGCCGGCGTAGAGGTCGAATCCGAAGTCTCCCAGATAGGCGCGTCCGTGCCGGTCGACCACGATGTCACCGAGGAATCCTCGGACGTGGTCGGACAGATCTGCATGTACGACGAGACTGCCGTCCGCCTCACGACGCAAGAGCGTCTTGTCCATCATCGACACGATCAGAAGACGACCGTCTGGCAACCAACCGAGACCCGACGGTTGTTGGGGTACCGTCGCTTCCTCTCTCAGGTCCGAGCCGTCCTCGCAGGCCGACTGCACCTTATGTGTGTACAGGTCGGAGAACCAGATACGGCCGTCATGCCAGCGCGCGCCTTCGGTGAATGTCAGTCCGGGAACGACGGTGTCGAACGTTGTGGGCACGGTGAACTCCTCGATGGTGGTTTCTTTGTCGAGCTCAAGCACGGCGTCGTCCCCGTTGGGCATACGCATAGGTACCGACAGCGATCAGCAGAATGAAGCCGTAGATGGTTTGGCGCGTCGAATCCGGGATGTTGAGCAGCGGCGTGACGTTGTTCAACAAAGAGAGGAACAGTGCTCCGAGGATCGCACCGATGAACGAGCCTCGACCGCCCGTCAGTACAGCTCCGCCCAGAAACACGGCGGCGAAACAGGTCAACGTGTATCCCGCACCGACCGAATTGGACCCGATGCCGGTCTGCGACGCTAGGAAGATTCCACCGACAACAGCACCGAACGAACACACCAACAGTCCCACTGTGCGCACGCGGGTGACCGATTGACCGACCCGTCGGCTGGACTCCATGTCGAACCCGGTCGCCCGCAATGCGAGGCCGGAGGGGCGACGTTGGAGCCACCATTCGGCTCCGATGGCAATGACGACGAGAACGATGAAAGGTGCAGGAACGAAACCGATTCCGAGTGAGAACATCGAGTTCAACCCGGGTGCGATAGTCCCCTCAGGCTTGGGTCTGAGCACGATAGCGAGCCCAGCAATGATAGCCATCGTCGCGACGGTCGCAACGATGGCGTTCACCTTGAGCCTCTCGATCAGGAATGCGTTGAGACATCCGATGACCAGCGCGGTGAGCACGAATGCCGGTACCGCGACGAGCAAGGTGCCCGCCGACAGATCCGGTAGCACCAGCGATGCGATGACTACGGTGAGACTCATGGTGGAGCCAACCGAAATATCCAGGCCACCTGACACCATCACGTATTGCTGTCCGAGCGCGACGAACGCGAGCGGCAAAGTCAGTAGCAAGAGGTTGGCAAGGTTCTGCGGAGTCCAGAAGACCTCCGATTGCGTTCCCGTGTAGATGGACACCAGTGCCAGCAGAATCAGCAGCATCGCCACTGGAATCTGGCCTGACACCCGACCGAGTGCCCGCCCCAACCAACTCGGGCCGATGGGAAGGCCGACCGACTCGTCGTCGACATCGACCGCACCGACGAAGCTGCGAACGATTGCGGCTTCCGTTGTGGGAGAGGGCAATTCCTCAATCGCCACGCCCTTCGACATGACGACGACTCGATCGCACAGTCCTGCCAGTTCCGAGGAATCAGACGAGTTGATCACAACGGCGACACCGGAGTCCGCGGTGTCGGCAATGAGGCTGTAGATGTCCAGACGTGCTTTCGCGTCCACTCCCTGAGTGGGTTCATCCAGCATCAACACCTTGACCTGGCGCAACGCGGCGCGCGCCAGCACTGCTTTCTGCGCATTGCCACCGGAGAGCGCACTGATGGGCTGATGCGCCGATGCGGCGACAATTCCCAGACTGGCTTTCGCGCTCTCGAACTCAGAATTGAGACGGCCCGGCAGGGCCAGTCCGAACGGTCCCGCGTCCGACCCGAGTTGGGTTGTGGCATTCGCCATCACCGACAGTGGCAGAAACACCGATTCTGCAGCGCGATCGCCGCTTTGGAAACTGATTCCGGCGTCCAGCGCCGAGGGCGGACTGAGCCGCTTGATCGGAGCACCATCCACCGAGACATCGCCTGCGTTCCGGTCGATCCCGATCATTCCGCGCAGTACTTCGCGTTGCCCGTTCCCTTCGGCACCGGCAATTCCCACGATCTCGCCGGCTGCGACGCTGATGTCGACAGGACCGTATCCTTGCCCACTGAGTCCGACGACCCTCAACCGCTCCGGTGCACCATTCACTCGCGGTGCGCGGGTGGGAAATTCGAGCGCAGTCGGCGCGCCCACCATCATCTCGACGATGTCGTCGACTTCCCAGTTTCCCGAATCGAAGGTTCCCTGGATGACGCCGTCGCGAATGACGGTCACGCGGTCGGCGAGACGCCGAACCTCAGGCAGTCGATGGCTGACGTAGACGATGGCCGTGCCCTCGTCGCGAGATGTCCGAACCAGTCCGTCGAGATGCTCTGCGTACCGCATGTCCAACGCTGCGGTGGGCTCGTCGAGCATCAGAACGAGCGGGTTGTGAGCCATTGCCTTCGCAACTTCGAGGAGCTGCCTGGAACCGGGTCCGAGAGCTCGCACTGTGTCGCCGGTTCCGAAGGGCAGGTCGAATCGTGCGAGCAGACCGTCGAGATCCTCCGGTGGCGTCTCACCGACAGAGTGGAACGAGAGTTCGACGTTCTGCCGAACGGTCAGGTCTTCCACGAGGGATGTGTCCTGGTAGGCAACCATGAGCCCGAGCTGACGAGCTCGCCGCACACCGCTTCCGGCGAGCTCCGTGCCACCGATCAACACATTGCCCTGCTCCGGCGTGAGTACACCGGAGGCCGATTTGATCAGAGTCGACTTGCCGGAACCGTTTTCGCCGACGAGCGCATGCACCTCGCCTGGTCGTACGTCGAAGGAGATCGAGTCGAGCGCTCGGACACCCGGGTATACCTTGGTGACATCGGTCATCACCAATACTGGATCGAGGTTGGTTGTCGACGCCTGCTCGACGGGAGAATTCGCTACGGTCATGACGCGGACAATGCGAGCGCGATCTGAGCGGGCGTCAGAAGACTCGGAACCGGTGTGCTGGCGGGGATGGATGGGTCGGCATTCTGCAGTACGCTGTCGAGCGGAACCACCGGGTTGGGCGAAATCATCTGCCGGTTGACGTCCTGCCCCGCTCTGAGCATGATTCCCGCAGTAACTGCGATTCGTCCGCTCCATACCTGACTATTGGTGACGAAGCTGGTTGGGTTGAGGTTGGCGTTCCGAGCTTCCGTGAACGCGGTCAGCCAGGACTGGTTCACCACGTCGGACATGACGACCGGCGGTGTCTGGCCGCGGTCGACGAACGGACGCACCAAGTCTTCGGGGGTGTAGTCGTACACGATTGCACCCGGTGTGGTTCCGGACGACAGGAGTGCGTTGGCTGCCTGGGCTGTTCCCTGGGGAGTCCACTGCGTGAATCCTTCCAGTGCGCGAGTCCACCCTGCGGCTTGCATCGACCGCTCGAAGCACGGCTGCCATGTTGCTGCGTTGCTGTTTCCCGGGATTCCGGTGTACATCGCGTAGGACTTGTTGGGCGCGTTCGTCGCGGCGATCGCTGCACCTGCTTCGGTGTAGGTCTGGCAAAGGTCCGGAACCACCTGAGCCGCTACCGTTTCGACCACATCGTCGGGCAACGGTGTTTGGGCCTCGACGACGAGAATGCCGGCGTCCTTCGCCTGCTGCAGGACGGGGCCCACGGCTCCACCGTAGATCGAGTTGAGCACGATGACGTCGACGCGCTGTGCCACCAAGCTCTGGAAATTGGCGAGGAAACCGGCGACATCGGTGGACGAGTTGTAGACGATCTTCGCGACCTGCGGCGACGCTATCGCCTGAGCGGTGATCTCGCCTCGGAAGATGCTGCGCCACGGGTTGACGTTGTCGTTTGCGAACGCGACGGTGAGCGATCCGCGGCCGGTTTCGCAGACGTTGCTCTGCATGCACTCCGCAAACGTCTGATCTTGCTCGCCGGTGAGAGGAACGGATGCCACGGCCATGGTGTTCAGGATGGTCGGGTCGAGTGAATCCGCGGGAATCGGCTGTAGGAACGCCTTGTCGATGGTCGCCTGCAGGGCCTCGGGAGTGGCGATATCGGCCGACACCGGTTCCACAGACGCACCGCTGCCGCTATCCCCGGCAGTAGTGCTCGAGCAGCCTGCAACCAAGGCCGCTGCAGCCAAGGCTGCGGCGTATCGAGCGCGCCGTGAACGGGCACGATGGCGCTGATTGGGCAGTGACGCGGAAGATCTCATATCTGACTCCATGTGTTGGGGGAACGCGGGACCGAAGAAGGGAACATGTCAGCTCTTGCTGCGAAGCAACCGGGTGAATCGACGGACGCTGCTGGCGCCGACCGTTCCTACGGTGATTGCGGCGACGGCGATCACCAGGGCGGCGCCCTGGACGATCGTTCGGGCACCGGCGGAGAGGCCGAGGATCGCAAGAGCCTGGTCGAGCAACTGGAGAAAGATGCATGCGACGACGACGCTGGCGACACTCGCGGGCCCGCCCGCAAAAATTCCGCCTGCGATTCCGACCGCGGTCACCGTGGCCAGCTGATACGGAACACCCACGGTGCTGTCCGGCGTACCGACGAACCCGGACAGCAGCACTCCGGAGAGTCCGTAGAGAAGGCCTGCAGCCGCGAAGCTCGACAGCCGCACTCGGGTGACTCTGACTCCTAGTGCGCGCGCCGCTCTCGGATTCGAACCCACCTCCGCGACTCGTCGACCCGCACGTGTCAGGTGCAGTACGCCCGCGAGGAGTGCGGCCAGTACGACTGCGACCAGGAAGCACGCGTTGACGCGGAAGATCGACAGCTGCGCGAAGTCTTGGAGTGCTTGGGGCGCTTGCCCGGTCAGCGAGAAGGAGACGCCGGTCGAGTAGCTGATGAGGCCGGTGACGATTCCGAACGTCGCCAGCGTGACGATCAGTGAGTTGAGTCCGAGAACCGAGATCAATATCCCGTTCACCGTGCTGATCACCACCGCCATCGCTACCGCTGCGACGAGGACGAGTGGGACGTTGGCACCGTCCCCGCCGTAGTGGACGATGATTCCCGCCACTGCCGCAAGAATTGCCGGCACGGAGAGGTCGATAGCTCCGAGCATGATGATGAGCATCTGCCCCATGGAAGCGAGCGCAAGTGTCCCGGCGAGCGCCGTGACAACCCAGACCGAGTCTCCCTTGAGGCTGGCAGGTGCAACGATGAGCGCTGCAACGATGAGGAGCGCCAACGCGGCCCATGCCGCGAGGTAGCGACCGGGGTATCGATACTTGATGTCGGTCAGTCTGCGCGTGCTCCTCTTGGGAGCATGCGAACTCGCCGCCGTCGAACCACTCTGCACGACCGTTGACATTTGGTAACTTTCTTTACATTCAGCGAAAAAGACTGACCGAGGTGATGGCTGTCACAGCATGACTCAGAGTCGAGTCTCCGGTCAAGGCTTTCGGTCAAACAATTTACTGACTGTAGTGTTGAGCATGCCAGTGAATGCCGCGCGGGCTCACCATGTCCGGTCGTCAGCTCAAAGCCTGGCGAGAATCGTCCGCGCGCGAGAAATGACCGGTGGATCCACCATCTCACCGTCGATGGCGACAGCTCCCCCGCCTTCGGAAACCCAACCTGCATCGACGGCCGCCGCGACGCGACGCGCCCAGGCGATATCGGCCTCCGACGGACGTAGGACGTCGTGCACCAAGTCGACCTGACGTGGATGAATACACAGCTTGCCAGTGAGTCCCATTGCTTGTGCATGCATCACGTCGTCGATCAGACGTGCCGGGTCGTCCAACGACGTGGTGACACCGTCCACCGGGCCGGCGATTCCGGCTCCGGCGCTGGCGAGGACCAACTGAGACCTTGTGTAGAGGAACGCATCCCGTGAATCAGGATCGACCCGCAACGCTGCGGCAAGGTCGATGTGTCCGAGAGCAACCCGAACCACTCCCTCGGCGGCCGCGATCGACTCCGCCCGAAACACTCCGGCGGGTGTCTCGATCAGTGGTACCAACGGCAGTCCCGATCGGCGGTGCAAGGCCTCGACCATGACCGGAGAATCGGTCTTGGGGACCATGAGGGGCACACCGAATCTGCGCAACGAATCGATCTCGTTCTCGTGCCACCGCGAGTTCACCGCATTGATACGAACTATCGACACCGACTGTCGCCGTCCCGGTTCGAGCCACTGGACAACCGAGGCCAGTGCCGTGGACTTGTCGCCCGCACTCACCGCGTCTTCCAGGTCGAGAACAACGACATCCGATCCCGATGCATGAGCTTTCTCGAACCGGTCGGCTCGTGACGCCGGGACGAAGAGGAAGCTTCGGGCAGCTCCGATCTGCGCATGGACGCTCATCTCACGATCACGATCGGACGCCACACCAGCACCGTGGACGAACCCTGGTCGAGCGCGTCACGGCTCGAGGTGACAACTCGCAGTCCGAGAGCCCGGAGCCCGTCGGCGCTCGAGTCCACACTTTCGATCGTCACGGTCGAGGTGAGAAAATCTCCCTCGCGCACGGGGCCTACGTGATCGCAGCCATGCCAGCCGGCGACCGCAACGATTCCCGGAACGGCTTGACACACGTGATGGAACGCGATCCCGATGGAGTGACCGCCGTACACCAGCCTCTCTCCTCCTCCCGCCTCCGAATCGTGATGCACGCGTGCGACGTTCCCCGTCATTCGCGCGAGTTCGGGGGCACTGGAGACCACGTCGCCGCCGAGTACGTCGAGCTCGGTGCCCACCTCCCACGTCGTCGGACCGCCCGGTTCTGACAATTCGTGGACGTTCCATCCCGCCACCGACGAGAACAAGCCGGGATGTGCGGACGAGTCCGTTTCCGATGAGATGTCGTCGCGGTGGTCGGTCTCGGGGGCGAGCGGTGAGAGCAGAACCATCGCGCATCGGCGGTAGTCGAGGACTGTTCGCCCGTGCTGATCCACCGTGGTGATGCGCAGTACGACGAGTCCCGTCGGCGGCCGGTCCGGCCGGCGGGCGTTCTCACGAAGGGCTTCGACGACTGTCGTGGTTCGCAGAGTGTCGCCGACCACGGGAGAACGATGAAAATGCAGCCCTCGGTAGAACAGATTTGCTCGTACGTGTTGTGTTGCCGGTGTCGACTGGCCGATCGAGATATCCCACACCAGAGCGGGGTTGACGATCGAGCCGCCGCAGATCGCCTGCGCGGACGCACGATCGAGGGACAGTGCATACCGGTTGCCCACGATCGAACTGTGCACCGCAGCGAGCCCGTCGGTCAGCGTTACCGCCGGCGCGGTATCGAACAGCTGGCCCACGACCAGTTCATCGAAATAGGGACTCCGGACCGATTTCCGAGGGGACTCGACCACCGACATGCACATACCACCATTCACGAGTTGACCGATGAACAGCTAGACTACTGTCAGATTATTGATTGGCTGCAAGGTTTTGCCATAGATGTTGCTGAGATCCAGTCGGTGGGAACTCACTCGCAACCGGAAGAACGTGCACTCGGGCTACAGCGTGGGAGACTGTGAAAATACCGCCGCAATCTCGATACTTGCACCTCACACAACGCCTTCTGGAGATTCCATGACGTCATCCTCGACCAACTCGTTCAAAGCGCGACAGGTGACTCGTCCGCGCGATCAAGTCGAAGCGCAGTTGCGGGAAGCGATTCTGGACGGACGGTTCAAGCAGGGCGCCAAGCTTCCCCCCGAAACCGAGTTGGCCCAGCTCTTCGGGGTCAGCCGACCCACCGTGCGGGAGGCACTCGGAGCCCTGGTCAGCTCCGGCCTGATACGAAAGATCCCTGGAGTGGCGGGGGGTAGCTTCGTCAACACCGTGACCCCGCACTCGCTCAGTCAGATGCTGACCGAGTCGATGGACACCATCGTGCGCATCGGCGCGTTGGATATCGAGGAGATCACCGAGGTTCGCCGCCTCCTGGAAATTCCGGCCGCGGAATGGGCTGCGCGCAACCGAACGGACGAGGACATCGCCAAGATTCGCAGCGTCATCGACCTGCAGAAGAACATCACGATCGACGATCCCGAGATCCCGGAATACGACCTTCGCTTCCACACCGCGATCGGATACGCCTCCGGCAATCGCCTGCTCGCCGCATTCATCTCGTCCGTACACGATGCGACTCACCCCGCCCAATACTTGGACGTGACTCCCGAGGTCGCCAAGAAGACGGTTCGTCAGCACATTGCCATCGAGGCTGCCATAGAGGCGGGCGACGCGGAGAAGGCCGGCGCGGCGATGCGCGAACATTTGGACTTCGTCCTTCAGTACTCGCTTCCCTGCTAATTCCCGCAGCATCGGCGATATTGTCAGACATTATCCTGGCTGCTATTTTAGGGATCATGAGTACTACAGAACCGCAGCCGGCCGACGCGCCATCGAGAATTCTGGTCACGGGAGCTGCAGGTTTTGTCGGCTCCCACGTGGTGGAATTGTTGGCTGCCCAGTCGGACGCAGCGGTGCATGCCACAGACGCGGGCGGCGAGGCCATGCTGGGGCAACTGGACCAATTGCCCAATGTGACTGCCTCTCTCGCCGATCTACGCGATCGGTCTGCAATCACCTCGCTGGTTCGTGACGTCGATGTCGTTGTTCACCTCGCAGCCGTGCGAACCAAAGCGTCCTCCTCGAACACCCGCGACGCACACGAAGTCAATGTCGGCTCGACCTACGACCTGTTGACGGCGGCAAGCGACGCCGATGTCCGTCGGTTCGTCTTCGGGTCGTCGCACACGGTGTACGGCTCGTTCCCCAATCCGAACAGACGGCCGTTCGCAGAGGACGAACCGTGGGCCTGCACAGGCATCAACATGTACGCGGCCACCAAGCTCGCCGCCGAGGCTTATTGTGAGGCGTTCGCATCCGCAGGTGGTCCCGACTATTTGGCTTTACGACTCGGCACGATTTACGGCCCCCGCACCAGCCCCGGGTCGAACGGGTCGTTGATGACCGACCTGCTCGCGGCTGTTCACGACGGCCGGACACCGACCATTCCATGGGCCTCGGGCGCTCGACACGGCTTGATTCATGTTTCGGACGTTGCCGAAGCCGTCCGTCGCGCGATCGAATCCGATGCGACGGGAATGGCCGTGAACGTTTCCGGAACTCCGCGAACCTCCACAGAGATCTACGGCACCCTCGCCGAGCTGGCCGGGAGCGATCCAACGGCAATCGTCTTCGACGAGAACCGGACTCGGCATCAACTGGTCAGCCAGCGGAGGATGCAGGAGGTGCTGGGCTTCACGCCGCAGGTCGAACTGAAGGACGGCTTGCTCAGTGTGATCGAGTGGTTCCATTCGACGCAAGAGTGAACGACGAACGACGCCGACCTCACGGTCGGCGTCGTTCGTGGATACACGTCGATTCAGAAAACGATGACACCCTTACCTGCACGCTGCTGGTCGAATTCCTCGTACGCCTCGGACACCTCGTCCAACTTCCATCGGTGAGTGAAGAGGGCGTCGACCGGAAGGTTTTGCGCCACAATGAAATCGGCGCATTCCTTCTGCCCCACCCAGGACATCGACCATGACGTCATGACCGTCAGTTGGCGTCGAAGGTACGGCAACACGCCGATTCGAATCTCGGCACCGACACCCACGAAACATGCACGACCCCATCGCGCCAGACTGTCGATCAACGCGGCAGCTGCGATCGACGAACCTGACGTCTCCAATCCGACAGGAACGCCGTCGGCACCAGCAATTTTCCGAATCGCCTCCGGTACAGGCCCGCTCGCCGGATCGACGGCGGCCACCGCGCCGAAAGCGAGAGCCTGCTCGCGCCTCTCCGCGTTCAGGTCCACCGCGATGACGCGCGCGCCCAAGGCCGTCGCAAGCATGGTTGCCGACAGGCCGACCGGACCCTGACCGAACACCACCACGAACTTGCCGCCGACGTCGCCCACACGGTCGAGTGCGCCCCACGCAGTGCCCGTTCCGCACGAGATAGCAGCGCCCGCCTCAAAACTCAGTGTGTCGTCGAGTGGAACCAGTGTCGACGCCGGGACCTTGACGTAGGGCGCGTGACCACCGTGGTCGTCGCTTCCGAGCACCACGATCGGCTGCACAAGACACATCTGCGACCACCCCGACCGGCAGTCGGAGCAGGCCCCGCAACCGATGTAGTGGTGGATCATCACACGGTCTCCGACTTTCGCCACAGCATCGGACACACCCTCACCCACCGAGTGCACCACGCCTGCGGGCTCGTGTCCGGCGATACAGCGTCCGGCACTATCAGCTGCGGCGCGGTAATAATTGAGGTCACTTCCACACAGTCCCGACGCCTTGGTCGCCACGACGACCTCACCCTTACCCGGTGTGGGCTCGGGGAAATCACGCAACTCGATCTTGCGGTCGCCGAGATATACAGCTCCTTGCATCACTATCTCCCATCTCACTTCTCGAGTGGTATGCAGCGGTACGCCGGCTAACCGACGACCCCGCGTACGCGTAGTCCAGCAAGCTCGGCGTTCGACAATCCCAGCGCGTCGCCGAGAATTTCGTCCGTGTGCGCAGACAAGTCCGGTGCCGCACATGACTTCGCGTGTACATCGCCCCACCGCCACGGCGCGGCAGCGCTGAGCATGGTTCCGACTCCCGGCTGTTCGATTTGGTGCACGATGCCGGTTGAGTCCTCGAGCGCGATCTTCACGACCTCGCTCATGTCGCGGTACGGGCTCCACAGCACTCTCGCTGCGTCCAGCGATTTTTCTACGTTCGCGAAATCGCGCGTCGCGAACCAGGGCCGAAGTATCGATTCGATCGTATCCCGGAATCGGTACCGCGCACCCTCGTCGTCGAGATCCGCACCGAATGTCTGTGCCAGCGCTGTGAATATGCTCTCGGTGCCCGTGGCTCGCTGCAGGGCGTGCCACTGGCCTGTCGTCAGGGCAACCACCATCACGCGTCGTCCGTCGGACGTCTCGAAATCGACACCGAAGGTGCCGAACATGTGATTGCCCAGTCTCTCTCTGGCACTCCCGGATTCGTGCGCCTCGGCCAGCCAGCCCATCTCCGCTACACCGGCGAGCGCCACGTCCGACAAGGCAACGTCGACCTTGGACCCGCGTCCCGTTCGGTCCCGGTGGACAACAGCCGCCGCCACCGACGTGGCCGCGATCATTCCTGTCACCAGGTCCCACGCAGGCAGCACATGGTTGACAGGCCCGATCCGGTCACTCGGACCGGTCATCATCGGCACACCGACCTCTGCGTTGATCGAGTAGTCGACCGCCGGCAGTCCCCCCCTACGCCCCTCGATATGGACGTGGATGGCGTCGGCGCGGCGCGCGATCAGCTGCTCGTGTCGAATTCGGCTGCGCCCTACCATGTTGTCGACCAGGATCCCCGTGCCGGGACCGGGTTCGGTCACCAGCCCGAGCAGAAGCTCCAGCCCCTCCTCGGTGCGGTGGTCGATAGTCACGGAGCGCTTACCCCGATTCAGATTCGTCCAGAACAGGCTCGCCCCGGTACGGGAAAGCGGCCATCGTCCCGCATCGCTCCCGCCCGTGGGTGGATCGACCCGAATGACATCCGCACCGAGCTGGGACAACGCCAACCCGGCAGACGGCCCGGCGACGAACGACGACGCCTCGATGACGCGGATGCCCGCGAGCGGACCCGTCACCCGACCGATCACGGCATCGCCAGCGACGGGTCCGCTGCGACGAGGGCGTCGGCCACCTCCGCCGAGACACCAACCGCCTTCAACTCGACATACGCTTCGAGCCCCTCGGGCCCGTTCTCCCGGCCAAGTCCGCTGAGCTTTATTCCGCCCATGGGCGCGGAGAAGCCGGCCGGATTTCCATTGACCTCGACGGTGCCGGTGTGGATCCGTTCGGCGACACGCAGACCGCGCTGAGCGTCACCGGTAAACACCGCGCCGTTCAGCCCGTAATCGGAATCGTTTGCCAACTCGATAGCGTGTGCCTCGTCGCGGTACGACAGCACCGACACGACCGGACCGAAGATTTCTTCGCGCACAATCTTCATGTCGGGGGTGGCATCGACAAAGACTGTTGGTTCGACGAACCAACCACGATCCAGATGGGCGGGTCGACCACCGCCCAGAACGCACCGTGCACCCTCTGCTCGACCGGCAGCGATGTATCCCTCCACGATGGTGCGCTGGCGTTCGGTCACCATCGGACCGATCTGGGTGTCGGGGTCCATCGGGTCGCCCACAGGCATAGCGGACACCATGTCCACGAGGCGGTCGGTGAACTCCTCCTGCTGCGACTGGTGCACCAGAATGCGTGTCTTGAGCGAGCACACCTGACCGCTATTGCGGAACGATCCCATGCGGAGCGCTTCGACAGCCGCGTCCAGGTCGGCGTCGGGAAGCACGACCGCCGCCGACTTGCCGCCGAGCTCGAGAGTCACACGCCGCAGATCCTCGCCACAACGCGCCGCGATGCTTCGTCCCGCCGCGGGGGATCCCGTAAACGTGACCTTGTCCACCATCGGGTGTCCCACGAGGTAGGCGCTCGCCTCTCGGCCTGCAGGAACGACGTTCAGAACGCCCGGCGGCAGACCGGCTTCGGTAGCCATCTCGGCCAAGAGGTAGGCATCCAACGGTGTTTCCGGCGAGGGCTTGAGCACCATCGTGCAGCCCGCGATGAGAGCGGGTACGAGCTTCTGCACATTGATCGACAACGGCATGTTCCACGGCGACACCGCGGCGACGACGCCGACCGGGCTCCGCGTGACAAGAGCATTGGCCGATCCGGAACGTCGCAGCGCTCGCCACGGGAAATCAGCGGCGATGTCGAGGGACGCGTCGATGACCCTGACCGGGTTTGCCGCCTGAATCGTCCTCGATTGCGTAATTGGACAACCCATCTCGGTCGTGATGGTGGTAGCGAGATCCTCCGCGTTCTCGACGAACAGCTGCCGTAGTCGACGCAGAATCTCCAGACGATCGTCGAGCGTGGTGTTCGACCACTTGCCGTCGTCGAACGCCATGCGCGCAGCGCGAACGGCGGTGTCCATGTCCTCGATGGATCCCGCAGGCACCGTGCCGTACACCTCACCTGTCGTCGGAGAGACGAGCTCGGTCACCTCCGACGAGGCGGGCGCGATCCACTTACCGTCGACGAAAATTGTTTCGTACGTTGACCTCTGCATCGAATCCCTCACGCGTCCGCGGTTGCACGTGTTGCAGCGAGACGAATGTCCCGTGCGACGAGCATGCTCTGAACTTGATTGGTGCCGTCGTATATCTCGGCGACCTTCGCATCGCGCATCAGCCGTTCGGCCCCGAGCGAAACCAAATCTCCGTCCGGCCCCAGAAGCTCGACGCATCGCGCGGCAACGCTCGTTCCCAATGTCGTGCAGTGCATCTTTACCAAGGACACCTCTGCGACCGGCTCCTCGACACTGGCGTCGACCTGATCGGACACCGACAACAGCATTGCCCGCGCGGCCGTGATGTCGCCGCGCAATCTGGCGAGCTCGAACTGCAGATCCTGGGCATGCGCGGTCTTGGACGAGAGTAGATCTCGATAGTTCGCCCAGGCCACCACGACGTCGAACGCACCCTGTGCGAAACCGACGCCCTGCGCAGCGGCACTGATTCGAGATCGAACGACCGAGCGCAAGAGCAGTGGGTAGCCGTCGCCTTCTTCGCCCATCCGGGCCGAGACGGGGATCCGGCAGTCCTGGAACGACAACGTCACCGTCGACGCACCCTTCTGACCCAACTTCTTCATCGGCGCTCCCGGCACGAAGCCGTCGAGTGTCGCAGTGTCGAGAAGGAAGGCAGTGATACCCGACTTCCCGAGGGCGGTGTCCACAGTGGCGAACAAGACGATAACGTCGGCACGGTCACCGTTGGAGATGAATGTCTTCTCGCCGTTGACGATGTAGCTGTCCCCGTCGCGTCGGGCGACCGTTCGCATCGAACTGACGTCCGAACCAGCACCGGGCTCCGTGAGCGCGATCGATCCGATCGCAGTTGCCTTGCACAGCTTCGGTACCCACCGCTCGCTCTGCTCCTGCGAGCCCTGAAGGTGAATCGGGTGAGCGGCATGCATCTGCGTCATGTAAACCGTCGAGGTCGCACCACAAACGGCCGAGATGCGCAGCAGCGCTTCGGCATACGTCGAGGTGCTCGCTCCTGCACCACCCAGGGACTTCTGCATCTGCAGAACCCCGAGGCCCGCGTCCGCCAGTTCGGAGATCGCAGCGGAGGGGAACGTGCCGGTCGCGTCGATCGCCTCGGCTTCGGGCGCGATGGTGCGCGCGATAATCGAGTCGACAATGTCGATGATGTCGTAATCGACGCTGGCCCATGGTGTGTTCATGTGATCTCCTGATGAAAGACGGGTGCCCGACGCTCGGCAAAGGACGTGATGCCTTCCTGCCCGTCGCGAGCAGCTATGGATACGGCAGCGAGTGCAGCCTCGTGATCGAGCGCCGCCGCGCGGAAGGCGGACCGTGCAGCGTCGAGGATGTTCGCGACGCCGGTTCGGCTTCCCGACGCGATCAACTCGGCCAGTCTCCGAGCTTCCGCCGCCGAATCTTCGGGCGGTAGCGGGGGAACCGAGAGAAGACCGATCTGCCAGGCTCGATCGGCGTCGATTCGTTCGCCCCCGAGCATCATCGCAAGGGCTGCCGGTTTGCTCACCGACATCGCGAGCCGTTGCGTGCCACCGAAACCCGGGATGCAACCGATGCGTGCCTCGGGAAGGCCGAATCGGCTCCGATCCGATGCGACGACCAGGTGGCAGGACAGCATCATCTCGAAACCGCCACCGAGCGCGAAGCCGTCCACGTCGGCGACCACCGGCACCACCGAGTCGGCGATGGCCGTCATCGTTCGTTGGCCTGCTCGAATGAACGAGTGCGCGGCCTCGACGTCGAGTCCGCGGATCTCATCGAGATCGGCACCGGCGCTGAAGGCGCGGTCTCCGCTGCCGCGAATGATGATGGCTCCCAGGGAATCGTCGTGTTGCGCTTCGACGACGACGCCGAGGATCTCGCCGAGAACGGTGGAGTTGAGCGCGTTCAATTGTCCGGGCCGAACGATCTCGATGGCCAGAACTCGCCCGGAACGGGTGGTGTCGATCATGGAACCCACACGACCTCCTCGTTCGCCAACTCTGCGATCGCCGCGTCGTCGAGCCCGATCTCTGCGAGCACATGTCGCCCGTGCTCTCCGCGCAGCGGCGCCGGAATACGAGCCTGCCGATCCTCGCGATCGGAGGCAAGTCTCCACGGAGTCCCGACTCCGCGGAATGTACCCGCCACCGGATGCTCGTAGGACACAATTGCCGAGCGTGCTTCGACCTGCGGGTCCGCGACCACCTCCGACAACGAGTTGATCTGCGAGCATGGAACGCCGACGGACTGCAGCGTTTTCAGTGCGGTCTCCGAGGACATGGTCTCGAGCCGAGCTTGGAACAAGCCGACGACTTCATCCCGCTTGGCACGGCGATCGGCGTTGGTTCGCAGGTCCTCCCGCTGCCCCAGATCGTGCAAGCCGAGCGCCTCACACGCGCGAGTCCAATGACCATCGTTTCCGATGGCGACGACGATGGGACGATCAGCGGTCTGCATGGACTGATAGATGGCCACGACCGAGTCACGACCCGAGCACGGTGCGGGTTCCGGATCTCCTGCGAGGTAGCTTGCGATGCGCGGCGACATGAACGCCAGATCGGCTTCAAGCAAGGCGATGTCGACGATCTCGCCCTCCCCCGTTCGCTGCTGTTTGACCAGAGCCGACGCAACAGCGAACGCGGCGACGGTCCCTGCTGCCACATCGGAGAGCGCCGTACTGACACGCTGCGGCACGCCGTCTGCACCCGTTACACTCATGATTCCCGATCGGGCCTGGGCAATGAGGTCGTAGCCCGGGAGCGCAGAGTCCGGTCCAGTGAGCCCGAAGCCCGAGAATGCGCATATAACCAACTTTGGGAATGCTTTTCGCAGAGTTGCTGGACTCAAACCGTGCTTGTCGAGTTTGACCGGGTTGATGTTCTCGATGAAGACATCGGCGGTCTCGAGCAATTTGAACAGGACGTCGCGGCCGGCCTGTCCGCGGATGTCGAGGCACATGCTGCGCTTGTTGCGATTGACCGACAGGAACCACGCGGCCTCACCGTTCAAGAATGGAGGGCCCCATCCGCGCGCGTCGTCCCCGCGAATCGGTTCGATCTTGATGACGTCGGCACCCATGTCTGCGAGGTACATCGAGGTCGTCGGTGCAGCGTAGGACGACGAGATGTCGACTACCCGCACACCGGCCAATGGCCCAATGGATGCGTCCATGCTGTTCTCCGATTCTGTGCTGGTGCCGCTCTCGCGCGATGCGGCGGTCATGGCAGCACTGTTGCTTGAGAACCCAGACCGAGCTGGGCAACCCGTGCCAGGTGAAGGCGCCGCCCACCAGCCCTCGACTGGATGCTGACTGCATCGCGCAACAGTCCGGCGATGGGGTACTCCTCGATGTATCCATACCCGCCGTGGGCCTGCACGGCATCGATGCACACGGCGACGGCTGCGCGCCCGGCCACGGCCGACACCGGCGACGAACTGTCGCCGTCGAGGGCCCGCAGCAGCAACGCCTCCGCTTCTCGAACGCGGAGATCCATCTCGGCGAGCAGGGCACGCAGACCCGCGAAGGACGCGACGGGGACGCCGAACTGGTGACGCCCCAGAACGTAGGACTGTGACTCGAGCACTGCCCGTCGGGCTGTGCCGATCAGCGCGGCCCCGGTGAACAGGTCCCACCGCGAGACCAGTTCCGTTGCGTCGCAACCCTCGACCACTGTGCCCGAGTCGATGGTGATGGAGACGAGCTCCGCCTGCGCCAGACCGGATCGTTTCGCGCTGGCGTCGGGGACGACGAGGTTCCACGGTGCTGAAGACACCGACCCGGTCACTGAGTCCCAGACAACCACGCGCTGTGGCTCCAATGCCGACGACACCACGGTCGTCGAGCCTGCGAAGGCCAATCCGAACGTCGAGCCACCCGGCCCCACATCTCGGCCGACATGGTCGGCCGCGTAGCGCCCGGCGAGCACGAAAGCGAGCGACGGAGAGGTCTGCGCGACTTCTCGCACGGTATGAGCGAGCCAGGCCAGACCATCGGGCTCATCGGCGACATCGCCTGCGAGCTCAAGAAGCCCGGTACTTTCCAACGCCCCCCGTGAAGCACTCATCGAGTCGGACGAGTCGGCCACCGACGATGCAACCTTCGTGGCTGTCGCCAGAAACTCCCGTAGCTCGGAGCCGAGGCCGCTCATCGGTTGAACTTCGAACGGTCGGGCTCGCGGCGCTGCTCGAACGATTCGGACATCTCGGTGGCCTCCTGAGTGCTGCGATACGCAGTGAGCAAGAGGTCGTGAGCCATCCGAGCCTGTCCGACGACACCGGTGTGGCGTCCGGAGAACGCAGCCTTGAGCGCACTGAGGGCGAAGGGGCCACGGCTGCGCAATGTCTGCGCCAACTCGATCGCATGGGAAACCGGATCCTCGGCGATGTCGTTGACGAGCCCTATCTCCTGCGCTTGCTCGGCGGTGTACTTGCGGTTGAGGTACCACATTTCCTTAGCGCGTCGACGCCCGATCGTCTGCTCGAGGTACCACGTGCCGTACCCGGCGTCGAAGCTTCCCACCATGGGCCCGACCTGCCTGAAGATCGAATGCGGTGCTGCAACGGTCAGGTCGCAGACAACCTGGAGAACGTTGCCGCCGCCGACAGCGAATCCATTGACGGCTGCGATGACCGGTTTGGGCATCGTGTCGATGAACTCGTACAAATCGATGACCGGCATCACGCTCGAGTAGTCGAGCGACGTAAGTTCCTCGTGTTCGCCGCCGATACAGAAGAACTTGTCGCCGACTCCGGTCAGCACCGCGACATCCACCGACGGCGTCTCACGCACCATGCGGAATGCGTCGAGCAACTCGCGGGCGGTGGTGAAACGCAACTTGTTCGCGTTCTCGGGGCGGTTGATCGCAATGGTCGCCACCCCCTCGTCGACCGAGACGACGATGTCTTCGTAGGTCATTGCGGTACCACTTTCTGTTCCGGTTCAAAGATCGATCTTTGTAAGACATTTAGTCTGATACTTTCTTTACAGAAACGTACATTGTCATACAGATAGAAGCAACAAGTTTCGTCCGTCTCGCAGCCTTACCATCGACTTCCAGGAGAGAACATGACCACAGCATCCACTCCGATCTGCGTCGTGGGCGCAGGCACAATGGGGCGTGGAATCGCGCAGACCGCGCTCGCTGCGGGCCATTCGGTCACTATCGTCGATCCACAGGAACATCAGCTGGTCGCCGCGGCAGCCGACATCGAAGCCCGCCTGACCAAACGGCACCCCGCATTGGCGGCCGACCTCGAGTCCGCGTTGACCACCTGCACGTCGATCCCACTCTCCCCGCGTCATCCGAACACCGTGGTCATCGAGGCGGTTCTCGAGTCGCTCGATGTCAAGTCTGCTGTCTTCACAGCAGCCGCGGACCACTTCGGCCCGCAGTGCATTCTCGCCACCAACACCTCTTCGCTGTCCGTCTCCGCGATCGCCGCACGCTGCCCACTCCCCACCCGGGTCGTCGGAATGCATTTCTTCAACCCGGTTCCAGTGATGAAGCTCGTCGAAGTCGTCACGGGGCTGCAGACCGACCCGCAGGTCGCAGAAGAGATCGACACGCTCGCGGTCGCATGGGGCAAGACGGTCGCTCGAGTGACGAACGCACCGGGCTTCATCGTCAACCGGGTCGCTCGTGGCTTCTACGGTGAACCCCTCCGACTACTCCAGGAGTGCGTCGCCTCACCCGCCACCCTCGACGCGGTCATCCGCGGCTCCGGGCAGTTCAGGATGGGGCCGTTCGAGCTGATGGATCTCATCGGCAACGACGTCAATGCAGCAGTGACCAGAACGGTCTGGTCGGCTTTCAACTTCGATCCCAGGTTCGAGCCGTCGCGAATCCAGGACGAGCTAGTCGCCGCGGGACGCTACGGACGCAAGAGCGGGCATGGCTTCTACTCCTACGCCACAGAGCACACCCCCGCCGAAGCTCCAGCACAGGTCCAGCTCGGCGCGCTTGCACCGCATGCCGTTCTACGCGGTGACAGCGCCGAGCTGGACGCGGTGTTGGAGCGATCCAGCATCGCAGTCACCCGCGACGAGCAGGCACCGGACGCACAGGCGGAACTCGTTCTCGACGGAACAGTCGTCGTCATCACCCGCGGCCGCACCGCGAGGTCGGAATCGGCAGCACGAGGCGGCACACCCGTCGTCGTTCTCGACCGCTGCATCAGCGTTGCCGAGGCCACTGCGATCGCGGTCGCATCGTCGCATGTGGAGTCGCTTTCGGCGGTGGCGGCCATGCTGCACCGGGCAGGCATCACCGCCCACCCCGTGTCCGACGTGCCCGGCCTTGTGCTCGCTCGGACCCTTGCCGTCATCGCCAACGAAGCCTGGGAGGCAACGATGCACGGCGTGGCCTCCCCCGCTGACATCGACATCGCGATGAAACTGGGCACGAACTACCCGGCAGGCCCGTTCGAGTGGACTCGCGATTGGTCACGTGCAGCTGTGTTGGAACTGCTCGACGCGCTGTGGTTCAGCTACCACGACACCCGCTACCGGGCCAATCGCCTACTGCGGGACTGACGCGAAAATCCCGTACGTTCACGCCGATGCGCGAACGTACGGGATTCTTCATGCCATGTAGCGGACGATGTCCTCTACCCGAGCCTTGGCGTCGCCGAACAACATTCGGCTGTTGTCTCGGAAGAACAGCGGGTTCTGCACACCCGCATACCCGGTTGCCATGGAACGTTTGAACACAATTACATCCTTGGCTTCCCATACGCGCAGCACCGGCATACCCGCGATCGGTGACGATGGGTCCTCGGCCGCGGCCGGGTTGACTGTGTCATTTGCGCCGATCACCAGCACCACGTCGACACGATGCAACTCGTCATTGATCTCGTCCATCTCCAAGACGATGTCGTAGGGCACCTTCGCTTCGGCGAGTAGCACATTCATGTGGCCGGGCAATCGACCTGCAACCGGGTGGATGGCGAACTTCACGTCAACTCCCCGCTCACGCAAAGCCTTGGCCAACTCTGCGACGGGATACTGCGCCTGCGCGACAGCCATTCCGTAACCCGGAGTGATGACCACCGAGGACGCGTTCTGCAGAAGGTCCGCCGCAGTCTCTGCGTCGACCTCACGGTGCTCGCCGTAGTCGGTATCGTCCGAGACCGAAGCGGTGGAACCGAATCCACCGGCGATGACGGAGACGAACGAGCGGTTCATCGCTGTGCACATGATGTAGGACAGGTACGCGCCCGAGGATCCGACAAGGGCTCCCGTCACGATCAGCAGGTCGTTGTTCAGCAGGAAGCCCGAAGCCGCTGCAGCCCAACCGGAATACGAGTTCAACATCGACACGACCACCGGCATGTCGCCACCGCCGATTGACGCCACCAGATGCCAGCCGAGGGTGAACGCCAGAACGGTGACCGCAACGAGCAGCCACAGCGACGGCACCGCGACGAACCAGACGGTGAGCGCGAAGAAAGCCACCAACGCCCCGATATTGAGAGCATTCTTGCCGGGAAGCATCAACGGGGACGAAGACATCTGGCCGGACAGCTTCAGGTTCGCAACGATCGAACCGGTGAACGTCACCGCCCCGATGAACACTCCGATGAACACCTCGGCGTGGTGAATACCCTCCACCGCCCCGGACTCGAAGGTTTCGTGCGCGAGATAGCCGTTCCAGCCCACCAGTACCGCTGCGAGCCCAACGAAAGAATGCAGTAGAGCAATCAGTTCCGGCATCCCCGTCATCTCGACCACCCGGGCACGCCACCGCCCGATGGCCGCGCCGATCAGCAGCGCCACGACGAGCAATCCGATTGCCACGCCGCCCGAGCCGTCGACGATCACCACGATGGTAGAGCCGACGGCGATCGCCATTCCCACGATGCCGTAGGCGATGCCGTTCTTCGAGGTTTCGTGCTTCGACAGCCCTGCGAGAGAAAAAATGAACAACACAGCGGCGACGAGGTACGCGGCGCTCGTCGCGGACAACACGGTCATGATGCCTCAGCCTTTACTGAACATCCGAAGCATCCGCCGAGTGACCGCGAACCCTCCGAACACGTTGATTGCGGCCAGAAGTGTAGCGACGAAAGCCAACACACGGATCACGCCGGCATTGGTGGAATCACCGCCAACACCGAGTTGGACTATCGCACCGACGACGATGATGCCGCTGATCGCGTTGGTCACCGCCATCAGCGGCGTGTGCAACGCATGAGCAACGTTGCCGATCACGTAGTACCCCACGATGACCGACAGCACCAGCACCGTCAAGTGTTGCGGGAGTGGAGCGGGCGCAAATCCTAGAATCAGGAAAAAAGCAAGCACTCCGCCCGCAAGCCAGACCCATCGATGCCAGATCGGCCGGGGCAATTGTGCCTGCGGAGCGACCACTTCGGCGGGTGCGGCGAGCGGCGCTGCGGACACTGCCGTCGGCGGCGGCGGCCATGTCGTGTGGCCGTCGCGCACCACGGTGACACCGCGCTGAACAACATCGTCGAAGTCTATGACCAATCGGCCGTCTTTCGCCGGTGTCAGCAGCGTCAGAAGGTTCACCACATTGGTGCCGAATAGCTGCGAGGCCTGGGTGGGAAGTCGGCGCGCCAGATCGGTATAGCCGAGGATGACCACACCGTTGTCTGTGACGACGCGCTCCCCGGCAACGGACCCGGCAACATTTCCGCCCTGTCCGGCAGCCATATCGAGCACGACACTTCCCGACTTCATCGAGGCGACATCAGCCTCGGTGATCAGACGAGGTGCCGACCGCCCAGGAATCAGCGCGGTGGTGATGATGATGTCCACATCGGCCGCCTGCTCGGAGTAGATTTCCGCCGCGCGTCGGCTGTAGTCCTCGCTGGTGGCCTTGGCGTAACCGTCGGTCGACACCGACTGCGCCACATCTACTTCGAGAAACTCTCCACCGATGGAACGGACCTGTTCGGCAACCTCGGGTCGCGGATCGGTGGCCCGAACAATGGCCCCGAGGCTCGAAGCCGTGCCAACTGCCGCCAGCCCCGCCACCCCGGCTCCGGCAACCAGCACCCTCGCAGGTGGGACCTTGCCTGCGGCGGTCACCTGACCGGTGAAGGACCGACCGAACTCGTGAGCCGCTTCGATCACCGAGCGATAGCCGGCGATGTTCGCCATCGACGACAGAACGTCCATGGACTGCGCGCGCGAAATACGAGGCACCGCATCCATCGCGAGAACTGTCAGATTCCGTTGTGCCAATGCTGCAACGAGTTCCGCGTTCGACGCCGGACCGATCAGACTCACTGTCGTCGCGTCGTCCGACAATCGGTCGATCTCCACCGGTGTCGGTGCATCGACCTTCAGGACGACCTCGGCAGCCCACACGACATCACCTGAGGCCACGGTCGCGCCCGCCTCGCGGTACGCACTGTCGCTAAAGCTCGCCCTCTCCCCCGCACCCTGCTCGACGAGGACCTCGTAGCCGAGGCCGAGAAGCTTGCGAACGCTGGCAGGGGTTGCTGCAACACGGGTTTCACCCGGCGTCGACTCGGCAACCACCCCGAGGCGCATGGGTTCGCTCAACTGCTCGAACCAGCGCTGTAACGCTCCATCACGGCAAGAATTCCAGTCCGGACGTCGGCCCGGGCGATCAACTCGATGTTCGCGGCCAGGCTTGCCCGGAGTGCTGCGTCCAATTCCACAGTAGATATCGCACGAGTGATCTTCTTGACGCTCGCGTACGTGGCCGATGGGCCGTGCGTCATATCATGGGCCAACTCCTGCGCCCGGTCCATCAACTCGTCGGGCTCGCGGACCTCGCCCACCATGCCAAGAGCGAGAGCGCTTTCGGCGGAGATGAACTCGCCCGTCGCGAGCAGTCGTAAAGCGGCCGCCGAGCCGATGAGCGAGGGCAGAAGGTACGCGCCGCCGGCGACCGGAACCATGCCGAGATTGACGTAGCTCTCGGCGAACCGTGCCCGCGAGGACGCGATCCGAACATCGCACGCGAGGCCGAAATCGAGTCCGCCTGCGGTAGCAGCACCGTTGTAGGCGGCGACGACCGGAACGGGAGCGCCCCACAGCATGCGCACCGTCGCCTGCACCGCAGGCATCCAGATATCGGCGAGGTAGTCCATCAGTGCATCGGGCCCATCGCCGGTATAGACGCCGTACATCTCACGAACATCGGCACCTGCGCAGAACACCTTGCCGGTACCGGTGAGCACCACAGCGGAAACCGAGTCGGTCTCCGCGAGTTCGGTTACTGCTTCGCCCATGCGTTGCACGACATCCGGAGTCACCGAGTTTCCCCTGTCCGGTCGGTTCAGCCGCACCGTTCCGACTCCGTCCGCCACTGATACGACGATATCGGTCACGTCACTTCTCCACTCTGGTCACGTTGGCAGGGACGCAGCTGGGGTCGGCGACCCAGGACTGCACGGTCTTCTTGATGTCGCCGCGGGCAATCTTCGACTCTCCCGATGCGCGTGGAATGGGATCTGGTGACACGAAGATATGTCCGGGCCGCTTGAACCCGGCGAGGTTGGTCTTGAGCCACTGATCCAGTTCGAGGCCGATCGACTCCCAGGGCTCCGAAAGGTGAACATACGCAGCTGGAGTCTCCCCCCATTTCGCGTCGGGAACACCGACTACGACGGCCTCGCGGACAGCAGCGTGCTCCTCGAATGCCCGCTCGATCTCCACAGGTTGAATATTCGTACCGCCCGTGATGATCGTTTCGCTCGCTCGACCCACGATGTAGATGCGCCCCGCGTCATCGAAGTGGCCGAGATCCGAGGTGCGCCACCAGCCGTCGGGTAGCGACCGTTCGGCGTGCTCGGCCTCGGCACCGAGAAGAGTGCTCGCGACACTCGGCGTGCGGATGACGAGCTCGCCGTCGACACCCGGTTCCGGACTGTCCAGGACAACGCCGTCGGCGTAGACAGAGAACTCGACACCGGGGACCGGGCGTCCGATCGACGCCCAGAGTTCGCGGTGCTTCATGTCGGTTCGCGACAGCAGCGTCGTCGATGCGGGCGCTTCGGTCTGGCCCCAGCACTGAATCAATGCGTTCGTGTGTTGCCCCACCACCTCGAGCGCGGGCAGAGCCGCCGGTTCACCGGCCAGCATGAGGCAACTGAGCGAGGATTCTCGGAGCGCGGACAGTCCCGTAAGCGTGCTCATTCGCCGTAGCATCGTCGGTACCGCGAACATCCACGTGATACCGCGTCGGACGATCACCTCCAGCATCTGCTCGGCATCGAAGCGATCCATGAACACGTTGGTTCCGCCGCACAGCAAGGTGGGAAGAATACTCCAGCCACCGGCGTACACCAGCGGCGCAACTTGCAGCGTTCGCGGCCTGTCGACGGGTCCACTGCTGCTCATCACCCAGGTGTTCCCGAGGATCGCCGCACGAGCACCGCGATGAGAGATGGCTATCCCCTTCGGTTTTCCGGTGGAGCCGGAGCTGAAGCGAATGTGATAAAGGTCGTCGGGACCGGTCGCGGCCTGTACGGATGTCGGTGCGCCGCCTGCGATGATCTCGGCGAAGTTCAGCCATCCGTCCCGTGGCCCGATGTGCACTCGCAGGATGTCGGCGTCGTGGAGAACCTCGTCGAGTACGGCAGAGGATGCCTCGTCGGCGACGACAAGTCGAACGTCCGCCAGTTCGATGCACCGACGGAGCTCGTTCGGAGCGAACCGATGATTGAGGGGAACTTTGACGAGTCCTGCTTTGAGCAAAGCGAATTCGAGCACCACGTACTCGACGTGGTTCTGCGCTACGTATGCGACGCGACTGCCCGGCGTCAGGCCGAGGCCTATAAAGGCGTTGGCCAAGCGGTTCGACGAGAGTACTAGTTCGGCGATGGTCAACCGATGCTGTCCGACAATGTCTTCCGCAGCCACCTCGTGCCCGGGGCGACGTTGGATCTGACTCATCAACTGGACGACGGTCTGGGCGACCGCCGGTGACTGCGCACTCATCATTAACCTTGACCGAAGCCGATTGGCATGGTCGCCAGTGACAGCCCGCCGTCGACCACGATGGTCTGGCCGTTGATGACAGCGCTCTGGGGAGAGCACAGGAACGCCATGACCTCGGCGACCTCGGCCGGTGTCGGGTACGCACCCGACGGGGTCTGCGCGAGCCACTGCGTCGCGTAATCGTCCCACGCGTCGCCGGCGTAGTAGCGGAAGGAGTCGGTGTCGATCGGTCCTGGGCAGACTCCGATCGTGCTCACCCCGTTGGCAGCCAACTCGATCGCAAGGTACTTCACGATCGTCTCCATCGCAGCCTTGGCCGCGCCGAGGAGGCCGTGTCCCGGGAGGACGCGGAAGCTGTCCCAACCGCTGACAGCCATGACGCGACCGCCACGGTTCATGTGTGGCAGAGTCAGTCGAACCAGGTCGAGGAAGCCCTGCACCGTGATGCCCATGGTCTTCTCGATGTGACGTCCATGAATGTCCATCAGCGGCTTGAACGCGCTGGCTGCGGCGTTGGCCACGACGACGTCGAGGGAGCCGAAGCGGTCGACCGCGTGTCCGATCATGGCCTCGACGGCGGCAGTGTCGGACACGTCCGCCTGCACAGCGAGTGCCTTTCCTCCTGCCGCTTCGATGGCCTCGACGGTCTGGCTCGCGGCCTCGGTGTCGCGGCGGTAGTTGACGACGATGTTTGCGCCTTCACCGGCGAGACGCAACGCGAGTTGCTGCCCCATTCCGCGGGAACCGCCGGTGATCAGGACCGTTTTGTCACGCATGGGGTGAACGACCTCTCGGTGTGGGATTGGAGAAACTCATGATCGGAATGGCAGGGCGGCGCGTCATGAGCCCATCGTCAATCCTCCGCCGACGCACAGGGTCTGCCCGGTGACGTAGCTGGCACCGTCGCCCGCGAGATATGCGATCGCAGCTGCGATTTCGGACGGCTCACCCGCTCGACGCATCGGCACGCCCCTCAGAATGCTGCCCAGCACCCCACCGTCCGCGCCGTCACCGGATACCAGACCTTGCTCCTCGAGCAGGGGGGTGGCGGTGATACCCGGTGCCACTGCGTTGACACGGATACCGAAGCGGGCCCACTCGCGAGCGAGCGACTTGACCAACGCAATGATGCCGGCTTTGGCGGCCGAGTAGACGGCTTCGCCGGAGGTGCCGACCGTGCCTGCTTCGGACGAGGTCAGCACGATGCTTCCGCCGCTGTCCTTCATCACGCGACCCGCGGCCGCCGACAGGTAGATCGCCGACATCAAGTTCACGTCGATGATGCGACGCCAGTAGTCCGGAGACTCGTCGAGGAACTTCGTGATCGCCGTCCACCCCACGGTGGAGACGACAGTGTCCAGATGCCCGACGGCCTCCACGGCGGCCGCGACCAGCGCGTCGCAGGCCTCCGGGTCGGTCGCGTTCCACGACTGTCCCAGATCGATGATCCCGTCCACTTCGGCGGCGAGTGCTGTCACCGACTGCGCATTGAGATCCGCCGCGACGACGCGAACTCCCGCGCCCGCCAATTCGATGGCGCTCGCGCGTCCGATTCCGGATCCCGCTCCCATCACCAGCGCGGTGCGGGTGCCATTACGTTCTGTCATCGACGATTCTCCTGTAGAACTCGAATACGCTGGTCGGTCGTGGTCGTGGTCACGCGTAAAAATATCATGGTGCGTATTGTCTGACAATACAGTTGCTGTTAATCAGCGAGTTCGTCGTGCGCCCACGACAAGGCCTCTACGACGGGTACTAGGCCGAGGCTCGTGCCGAGTTGGAGGATGACGATCTGTTCTATCTCCTCCAGCGTCGCGCCTGCATCCTTCGCGCGCGTGCAATGCACGCGGAAACCTCCCTCGTTCCGCGTGACAGCAAAGCCCACCAGCAGACTGAACTCCCGCTGTTTCGGTTCGAGAGTGCCGTACGAGTCGGCGGCCACGCGCAGCCCACGGAAGGCATCGGCTACGTCCGGCGCGGTTTCGCGAAGACGGTCCAGATTGGAGACGAACACATCCTGCTTGCTCAACGGGTAACGCACGTCCATCGAATTCACTCCTCTGTTCGTTGTGTGGCGGGGTCGGAACGGTCGATCGATCGCTTCAGGGCAGGCACGTTGTAGCCATCGGCGTATTCGGCGGCAGATTCCTGGATCGACGCTTGGGGTGCCCGCGCGTACAGCCTGCGGCGACTGACGAAAGTGCCTGCCTGCCGGTGTATTCGGACAGCCGACTCGACTGCGGTCACAAGCGAGACGGTTCCGTCGAGGAGCGGTGCACCGTCGACGTCGCGGATCCCCACTGCATTGAGGAACGCGGTCAGGCGACCACCCGCGGGGATGACCACCTCTGCCCCTTTGTCGAGGGACGCTCGCGCCGCCGCGACAAAGGAGTCGATCGCTTTCTGGCGACCACTGTGGTCCGAAAAGCACGCATCGAGTTCGTGCGGAGTCAGGCCCATGCATTCGATGCTCGCGAGCCGGTCGCGCAATCCGTATCTGGCGACGTTCTCCTCGAAGCGACCGCCGAAGTAGGGATTGACTCCTACGAGCGAGAACTGACTGCCCATCATGCAGGCCGTCAACATCGAGGTCTCCCCGAGGCCCAGCACCGGGATATCGACCATCGACCGTGCCTCGCGAAGCGCCGGATCGAGGATGTTGCCGATCGCCACCGCGTCGAAGCCGTCCTGTTCCGCACCCACGACGGAGTCGAGGATCGACACCCAGTCGAGTACTTCGAAGAACCGGAAGCTGTCGATGCGGCCGACCCGCGTGCCTCGGAGTTCGAACTCGACCTCCGGTGACTTCACCCCGTCGATATAGGTCCGCAGATACGGAAAGTAGTTAGGTGAGTATCTCTCCCGAGACATGCTCAGATACAGGACTCGTGTCACCTCACGCCACCCGCTCGAATATTGCAGCCAGTCCTTGACCGCCGCCCATGCACATGGTCTCCATCCCGTATCGCGACTCTCGTCGATCCATCTCCCGCAACAGGTTCGCGAGAATACGACCTCCCGTCGCTCCGATTGGGTGGCCGAGCGAGATGCCGGAGCCGTTGACATTGACGCGGTCCAAATCGGCGTTGCTCAACTCCCATCCGCGGAAGCAACCGATCACTTGAGCAGCAAAAGCCTCGTTCAATTCGATTAGATCGATGTCTTTCCAGGACAACGACGCCCGTTCGAGGGCCCGCCGTGCCGCCGGAACAGGGCCGATACCCATCAGCTTGGGCTCGACGCCGGCCAGGGACCAGCTCACGAGCCGCGCCAACGGACGCAACCCGAGCTGCTCGGCCTTCCCTGGCGTCGTCACGATCGCTATTGCGGCCGCGTCGTTCTGACCGCTGGAGTTGCCGGCCGTGACCGACGCGCCGGGCAGGGTCGCTCCCATTATCGGTTTCAGCCGCGAGAGTGACTCGATTGTGGTGTCCGGGCGCGGATGCTCGTCTTGAGAGACGATGAGTGGCTCACCTTTTCGACCCGGAACGACTACAGGGATCATCTCGTCCTCGAACAGCCCGGCGTCGATGGCCGCAGCAGCGCGCTGCTGCGACCGCAACGCCCACTCATCCTGCTGTTCGCGCGTGACAGAGTACCTGGCTGCAACGTTCTCGGCGGTCTCGATCATTCCGCCCCGAACTGGGTACCGCCGCCCTCCAGAATTGCTACGCGGGCTCGCGAGTCGATCACAGAGATCGGGCAGACCGCCTGAGTTCCATCGGGCATTCGGCATGTAGTACTCCGCTTGACTCATACTCTCGGCACCGCCGGCCAGCACCAGATCAGACCCCCCGGTAGCGACCTGCATGCATGCGTACAGCACAGCCTGGAGACCGGACCCGCAGCGCCGGTCTATCTGTAGACCTGGCACTGACACATCGAGACCGGCGTCGAGTGCTGCAATCCTGCCGATGGCGGCTGCCTCGCCGTTCGGGTAGCCCTGGCCGAAGATGACATCGTCGATATCCTCGGCAGTCAGACCAGTGCGATCGACCAGACCTTTCATCACCGTCGATGCGAGGGACGTCACCGGGACGTCCTTGAAGATGCCTCCGTAGCGGCCCACCGGCGTACGGATCGGCTCGCAGATCACTGCATCGGTCATGCTTGTTCCTTTCACTGTTCAGACGCTCGCTTCTCCGCCGTCGACCGCGATGGTCTGCCCGGTCAAAAAATCCGGTGCCGTAAGCGCCAGGTACGCCACGACGTTGGCGAGTTCGTCCGGCGTGCCCATGCGGTAGGCCGGAATGCGGCGCATGACCTTGGCCATGGCTGCGTCGTCGGCGCGGAGTTCGGCATTGATATCGGTTGCGAAGTAGCCAGGCGCAACGGCATTCATCTGCGCCCCGAACCGCGCCCATTCCGCAGCGACGGACCGAGTGAAGTTGATGACGGCACCTTTGGACGCGCAGTACGCGGAATATCCAGGCCGGCCAAGCAAGCCGAACACCGAAGCAACGTTCACCGCGCGCCCGGACCCGGCAAGAGCGAATCGCCGTCCGGCCTCACGACTGCACAGGAACATCCCGCGGACGTTGGTGTCGAAGATGCGGTCCCATTCGGCCTCGCCGAGATCGACAAGGTTGACACGGTTGGCGATACCCGCATTGTTCACCAGCACGTCAATCCGGCCGAAAGCATTCTCCGCGTCCTCGAACAATGCCGCCACTGAGTCGGAATCGGTCACATCCGTTGCGCGCACCAGCGCGCGTCCGCCCTGCGTTTCGATCCTGGACTTCACTTCTTCGAGCGGCTTGATCGATCTTCCGGCGAGGACAACCGGGGAGCCTTGACGCGCAACCTCGAGCGCTATCGCCTCACCGAGCCCTCGCCCAGCACCAGTAACCACTACTACCGAATTAGACATGCATGTAATATGTCTGACATCTAGTACCTTAGTCAAATGCATTTACAGAGGAGATACCGATCATGAGCCGACTCGCGCGCACAACGGGACTGACTGCCGAGCAGGACGAGATACTCGATGTCGTTCGACGCTTCGTCGAGAAGAAGATCATTCCCGTCGCAACCGAGTTGGAACATGCAGACGAGTATCCGACGGAAATCGTCGAGGGACTCAAGGATCTGGGAATTTTCGGACTCATGATCCCGGAGGAGTACGGCGGTCTCGGCGAGTCACTGCTGACCTATGCGCTGGTGGTAGAAGAAATCGCCCGTGGCTGGATGAGTGTCTCGGGTGTCATCAACACCCACTTCATCGTGGCGTACATGCTGACTCAGCACGGCACCGAGGAACAGAAGCTGCGCTACCTGCCGCGGATGGCGACCGGCGAGGTTCGCGGCGCGTTCTCGATGTCCGAGCCCGGGCTCGGTTCGGACGTGGCGGCCATCTCCACCAAGGCCAAGCGGACGGCCGAAGGATACGAGATCACCGGGCAGAAGATGTGGTTGACCAACGGTGGCTCCTCGAATCTCGTCGCCGTGCTGTGCAAGACGGAAGACGGCTCCGACTCGGTCTATAGGAACATGACGACATTCCTGGTGGAGAAGGAACCCGGATTCGGCGAGACCGCACAGGGCGTGACCATCCCCGGCAAAATCGACAAGATGGGCTACAAGGGCATCGACACCACCGAGATGATCCTCGATCATCATCGGGTGGACGAAACCCAGGTGCTGGGCGGCGAAACCGGTAAGGGGTTCTATCAGATGATGGACGGCGTCGAAGTGGGACGTGTCAATGTCGGCGCGCGCGCAGTGGGAATCGCCAATCGAGCCTTCGAACTGGGCGTCAAGTATGCCCAGCAGCGCGAGACCTTCGGCAAGCCGATCGCCCAACACCAGGCGATCTTGTTCCGCATCGCCGAAATGGCCACCAAGGTCGAGACCGCACACTCGATGGTGGTGCGCGCGGCTCGGCTGAAAGATGCCGGAGAGCGGATGGACGTCGAAGCGGGAATGGCGAAGATGGTGGCCAGCGAATACTGCAACGAGGTCGTTCAGGCCTCGTTCCGCATTCACGGTGGCTACGGGTACTCGAAGGAATACGAGATCGAACGGCTTTACCGCGAAGCAGCTTTCATGCTGATCGGCGAGGGTACGACGGATATCCAGAAGATCATCATCGGTCGAGCGATGCTCGCCGAGTACAAGCTCTGAAATGTGGTGCGGCGGGACGAGCACACCCACGTTACGCCGCACCACCTGTCGCTCATACAGGCCTGGACGTGACCCTCACGGGGGTCACGTCCAGGCCTGTATGTGCGATTGTGCGATCAGACGGTCTTCGCGATGTACACGTCGCAGGGCGCATGAGCAGCGACGGCACTGGCAACACTTCCGAGCACACGCGAAAGTCCCTGTGCCCGCTTGTTTCCCACGACGATGAGCTCTGCATCGAGCCGAGCAGCCTCCTCTGACAGAGCGACCGCGGCGCGGCCGTACACCACCGAAGTCGTCACCTGCTCGACCGTGGTCCGAAGCTCGTCCGCAGCGTCACCGACGATGGCGTCCGCAAACTCACCCGAGGTCACGGCAGTAGACCCCGGACGGCCGGGATACTCCTTGACGGTGCCACGGTCGACGGCGTTCACAACGTGCAGACTCGATCCCAGCCTCCGAGCGATCTCGGCCGCTCGGCGGGCAGCACGCATCGAGGCCTCCCCGCCGTCCACTCCGACAACGATGATGCTTGACACAGAGAACTCCTTGTCCTGATCAGACGACGACTATTGGCGGAAGGCATTGCATCGAATCACATCCCGCCGTCGACAGCGATGTCTTGGCCAGTGATCATGTCCGATTGCGGCGTGGACAGGAAGACGGCAAGGTTTGCTATGTCGACCGCTGCGATGCGCTTCTTCATACTCTGGTTCTCGAGCACCCACGCGTCGTACTCCGGCTGCTTGTCTCCACGGTCGCGGTATTCCGCGTCGGAGAGGACCGCACCGGGCGAGATTCCATTCACATTGATCAGGTAATCACCAAGCTCACGGGCCATACCCTTGATCAGTCCGTACATTGCTCCCTTGGACGCAATGTAGGGCACATAACCTGTCCAGCGGCCGGTGAGGGTGAGCGAGGTGATGTTGACTATCTTTCCGTAGTTCTTTTCCTTCATGTGCTCCGAACACACGCGCGACAATACGAAAACGGCCGAGGAGTTCACCCTCACCTGATCCTCGTATTCCTTGATGGTGAATTCGGCATGAGGCTTGAAGATCACCAGCGCGGCATTGTTGACCAAGACATCGACCCCACCGATCTCGTCGGCCAGAGCTTTGACCGACGTCTCGATACCCTCCAGATCGCCCAGGTCGCACCCGAAGAATCGAATCCCATCGCCGATACCGTCCAGGGTCTGCTGAGCGTCGGGCGCGTCAGGTCGATCCAACGCGATGACAGTGGCACCTTCCTCTACGTACCGGCCAACCAGTGCCTGGCCGATGGTGCCGAGAGCGCCAGTGATCAAGACGTTCTTACCTGTCAATGAACCCACGAAATATTCCTCACGTCGTCGAGCGCCCGGAGCCGTGCAGTGGAGTGGAGTGGCTCGATGGTAGGGCATGTTAAATGCATAATGTCAGACAGTTGATTTTTGGTCAAGCGATTAAAACGTTCAGACACTTCTTGGCGTCTGCAATACAGAGTATGCTTCGGTCTGACATTTCACATTCAGTTTTGACTTTTTCAACGCACGGAGGCTTGAAGTGGAGCATTTCGGACAGCACTACATCGGTGGTCGATGGGTCACGCCCAGCGGCCAAGGAACACGGACCCTGGTCGATCCGACATCCGAAGAGCCCTGGGCCACGGTGGCATCCGGGGGTGGGACCTCAGATGTCGATCATGCTGTAGCGGAGGCGAAAACTGCATTCTCCAGCTTCTCCAAAACGACCGTCGGCCAGCGGATCGAGTTGATCGATCGCATCATCGCGGTGTACGAAAGCCGTGAAGCCCAACTTGCTCAGCTCATTGCGCAGGAGGTCGGCGTTCCAGTCTCCTTCAAAGCACAGGTGAGCGGCCCCGCCGGTCACATGAAGGTCGCTCGTGACCTCATTCGCGACTACAAGTTTCAGCGCGAGCTGGCCGATACGCTTGTCCGGCGCGAGGCCATCGGCGTCTGCGCCCTCATCTCGCCCTGGAACTGGCCCATTCAGACTTCGGTCATCAAGGTGATCTACGGAATTGCCGCCGGCTGCACGATGGTGCTCAAGCCTTCGGACGCCTCGCCTGCCTCGGGCGTCGCGCTCGCCGAGATCATGCACGAAGCCGGAACACCTCCAGGCGTCTTCAACCTGGTCATCGGGCGAGGAAGCGTGGTGGGCGACGCCCTCTCGCGACACCCCGACGTCGACATGGTGTCGTTCACCGGCTCTACGGGCGCGGGAGTAAAGGTCGGCGAATCGGCGGCCCTCACAGTCAAGCGCGTATGTCTCGAACTCGGCGGGAAGTCCGCAAATATTGTTCTCACCGACGGTGATCTTGAAAAGGCCGCTCGTTGGAACGTACAGCGCGGGTTCTCGAATACCGGGCAGTCGTGCCACGCCCCCAGCAGGCTCTTGGTGCACGAGTCCCAAGTGAAAGACATTCTGCCTTTCATCGAAGACGAGATCGGACGGATGCGCCTCGGCGATCCCCGAGACCCGGCGACAACTCACGGTCCGCTCGTGCACTCCCATCAGTACGACAGCGTCCAAAACCATATCGAAGTGGGCATCAACGAGGGCGGGACGCTCGTCACCGGAGGTTTGGGCAGGGCGGACGGTTTCGATCGCGGATTCTTCTGCAAGCCAACCGTTCTCGCCGACGTTGATCGCAAGATGACACTCGCCAAGGAAGAGATCTTCGGCCCCGTGCTCGTCGTCATGCCCTACCGCACCGAGCAGGAGGCACTCGATATCGCGAACGACTCGATCTTCGGTCTCGGCGGTTACGTCTTTAGTGAGAATCGTGATCGTGGTTACGAGTTCGCGTGCGGCATCAAGGCTGGCCGGGTGTCGTTCAACGGTGCCAACACCAACTCGCTCACGCCCATGGGTGGCTACAAGCAGTCCGGCATCGGCCGATCAATGGGCGAGTTCGGACTCGAGGAGTACCTCGAGGTCAAGTCGATCTACGGGTTCGCCTGACTCCAGCTTCTCACCCGCGGGAAACGCGTTTTCCGCGGGTGAGGCTTCGAGTGACCATAACACCGGACAGCAGCGCGATCGAGATTGCGATGACCACCCAGCCGGTGTCACGGATCCCGTCGTCACCCACGTCCGGACCGGCGGTGAACTGAAGTACTGCTGCGGCTAGATTCGCTCCCAGAAACTGCACCGTGCGATACATCCCCATAGCTGTACCGACTTCGTCCACCGAGGTCGCAGAGTTGACCATGCTCTGGTTGCTCAGGTTGTTGAACCCGCTGGGCACGCCGAGGACTGCTGCAACTAGAAGCACGACGACGATGGGGGCCGTGGAACGCTCCACGGTGGCCAATAGCAGTCCACCGATCGACAGGGCAAGCGACCCTACGGTGAGGGTGAATCGAATTCCGCAGCGTGCCAATACCTTCGAGGCAACGTATGTCGACCCCATTGCCACGATGGCAACGGGTAACATAGTGAGGCCTGTTTCGGTCGCCGTCATTCCGCGCTGATACTGCAGCCACTGCGGGACCGAGAAAAACACCGAATAGAACGCCACGTAGGTCAAGAGCGTTCGGACCAGAGTCGCGCTGAGTGAACGATTCCGAACCAGCGCCCTGACATCGATGAACGGTTCGTCGGTGTGCCATTCTCTCGCTACGAAGGCGATCAGCGCTAGGGCGGGGACCACGAGCAGAAGCCACGAAGGCGTTTCGGCCAGGGAGAGCAGAAACATCATGACACCAGCGGTCAGGACGACGAAGAGCCCGACACCGAGGAGGTCCAACGTTCGAAGCACCGAGCGTCGGGACTTTCCCAGCGCTGAAGCCGAACCCCGATCGACGTATCGAAGTACTGCGATCGCGCTGGCTGCGATTACCGGAAGGTTGATCCACAGAATCGATTGCCATCCGAAAGTCCCGACCAGAAGTCCCCCCAGAGTGGGACCGAGGGCAGCAACGGACTGACTGCACAGTACGAGCGTCAGCAATGCCGATTTCGGGTCACTTCGGTGACGGTCTGCATAGTTGCGAATGATCGTCATCGCGTTCGGAAAATGTGTAGCCATGCCCGTTCCGAGCAACACGTACGCGGCAACGAGCCAGTTGATATTGGGCGCGAAAGAGCCCACGATCGTTGCCACTCCGACGATCCCGAGCCCCACGAGATAGATCCTGCGCGCCCCGAAGATCGAACCGAGCTTTCCGCCGATGGGCGCGGAAACCGCTGTGGCTATGTACATTCCGGAAATCAACCACGATGCGCCTGTGGTCGATCCGAAATGCGTGACGATGGCAACCATTGCCACCGCGATCATCGAAGAGTTCAACGGCTGCAAGACACTTGCCGCCGAAGCGGAGACGCTGACTTTCGCCGGGACCTTCGCTCCGACGGCTCTCTCTGTCAGATTCATCGAATGAAGTGACTCACGATCGATTTGCGACCTTCGTCGAGTCGGACGCTTCGACGACAGGTTCCGAGTCCGAACGGGGCAGTCCGTAGACAGAAGTCCGCAGGTCGGTGTTCTTGGTTTCCGGTACGAGCCACACCCCCACCAATCCGATCAGACCGATGAGCGCCATTGCATAGAAGGCAGGCGATACCGGATTTCCGGTGACGCTGATCAACGTTGCTGCGATCAACGGCGTTGTGCCACCGAACAGGGCTACGGAAAGGTTGTACGAAATTCCGTGTCCCCGGCACCGGAGTGCGGTCGGAAAGATCTCGACCATTCCGGTGAACATCGCGGCTCCGTACACGGACAAGCCAATCGAGAGAAGCGCCTGTCCGACGAAGGCTCCGGCCACCGTTCCCGACCCCGCAAGCGCAAACGCGGGATATGCGGCGACCAGGAGCCAGATTGCCCCGGCGTAATACATCGGCTTGCGGCCGAGCCGATCACACAGAATGCCCATCACAGGAAGCAGTGCCGCGAGCACCATGATGGCAGCCATGTTCGACAGCAGGGCACTCGTTGCAGCGATACCGCCCTGGCTGACGACGAATGTGTACATGTAGCCGCTGAGCAGGTAGGCACCGATCGCGTACGGGGGCTGCAGCATTATCACGAGCAGCATGGACTTACGTGTGCTGAAGGTCCCACGCAGTGCGCCGGCCACCGCGTTCCCCGATTCGTCACGGGGGGTCATCTTCTCGTACTCCGCTGCTGCTTCGAGGAATTCGTCGGGATCCTCCAACGTTCTCCGCAGCACGTAGCCGACAACGGCCACGACTCCACCAAGGATGAAGGGGATCCTCCATCCCCACGCCTCGAACGCCTCTTCACCCAAGGCCGAGCGAAGCCCAAAGATGATCGCCGCCACCGCTGCGACGGGCCAGTACGAGAAGGACTTCACTGCTCCCATCCACGATGCTCGCTTCGTCGCGGGTGCCGACTCCACGATATAGCTCTCGACTCCTGTCGTCTCACCGCCGATCGACAGGCCCTGCAGCAGGCGGCAGAAAATGAGGATGAGTGTCGCCGCGATGCCGATCGACTCGTAGGTTGGGATCATTCCGATGAGCATCGTTCCGACACCCATCAGCACGACGGTCCAAGACAAGACGGCCAGGCGGCCGAACTTGTCGCCGACATACCCGAAGAGTGCACCGCCGAACGGCCTCGCAACGAATGAAAGTGCATACACCGCAAAGGTTCCCAGAATCGCGGCGGCTGGGTTTCCTGCCGGGAAGAAGTGAATCGCGATGGTCGGCGCCATCAGCGCGTACACCGAGTAGTCGAACTGCGTTCCGATTTCGCCTATCGCTCCGCCAAGCTTCTTTCGACGGTCACTGTCTTCGTGCGACGCGATCATTCGCTCTCCTTTGTTCTGCGACGAGAACCTCTGCCCGCTCAGGCCTCTTTGACGGCACAGACGGGTTCGCATGATGTAACGGACGACACATTCAAGTACATGCTGTACTAAACCAATCTGTATGTCAATAAGGTGCTAAAGTAATTGTCATACGTTTGACAACGAATATGACTCGACGGGGTGCAGGCAGGACCGCGGTCACCCAACGTCTGATCAGATACCGAGCGAGCAGGTGGGATGAAACAGGTCGGCCACAGACGGCATTTCGACGCGGCAGCGATTCGACAATCGGCAACGGGGCTACCGTCCACTGGACTGCTGAAATCGCAGTCGTAAGAATCCATTTACGGGGATGCAGCTACATCGAAGGTCGGTGCCGACTCTATCGGCAACGCAGAGGGTGTTCATGCCCGGCGGCGCACGAGTCCCATGCCGTATGTGATGGACATTAGGCCGACACCGGCAGCGATGAGATACGGGGCAATGTTCGGATTGGCACCGACGGTGCTGCCCAACACCAGCAGAATAGTTACCCACAGCGCCGCGGCGGCAAAATTGCACAGCGCGAAAGAGCGGAACGACATGGGGGAGGCAGCCGCTAGTCGCGGACCGAGGGTTCTGGTGCCGCCGAACAGATGACTGGCGATGGAGGCGACGGTGGCATGGCGAGCGAAACCGCTCTGTGCCCGCCTGACAAATTTCGCTGAAGAACCTCTCTTCGAGGGAAGCGGTGTCGCATTCTCGCCGCCACGACGGCGGCGCAACAAGAAGGCAGTTTGTGCACCCCCGGACGACGCCAACACCATCACCACTGCCGCAACGATCGGGTCTACGCGACCGAGCCCTACAACCGACCCGACGATGAGCACGGTGCTGGTTCCCGGAAGAACGAGCCCCACGAGCAGCGCAGACTCCGCCAGCAGGACTATCCCGGCTGCACCAAGCAGATACGGCGCACAGATTCCGGCCAGACAGATGAGAACAAGTCCGACATCGGGCACCGCTCCAACCTTTCCAAGCTTCTTGACGAGATTGCTGAATACCGCAACCAGGCTCCGTTGCGGTGGTGCCGGTTGTCGACGTAGCCGCAGTGGCGCTCAGCAAGGACGGAGAGTTCAGATGATCGATCGATCCACATTGTGCGACCTGACCCGGTCGGATTCGTGACGAGTCAAGCTTCGCACGCGAAGTCGGAATATGCGACGTCGCGACAGTGCCTCCGCGAAAGGTGTACGGATAGGGCATCCTTCATTGCCGTGAATGGCTCTACGCTCGACACATGGACAACAAAGCGGAGGTACGCGAGTTTCTGATGACCCGCCGAGCGAAGGTCTCGCCGGAGGATGCGGGCATCACAGGCGGCGGGAACAGGCGCGTAGCCGGTTTGCGACGTAGTGAGGTAGCTGCTCTCGCCGGTCTGTCCGTCGAATACTATGCCCGCATCGAGCGCGGCGCGATCGGCGGTGCGTCGTCATCCGTACTCGATGCGCTATCGCGCGCTCTGCGCCTCGATGATACCGAGCACGCACACCTACTCGACCTCGCGCGGGCTGCTGATGGGGTCCCCACCTCCGGACGCCCGCGCCGAAAGGCCGGGCGCGCCGCTGCTCCTCGGATAAGCCTCCAGTGGGCACTGGATTCGATTACCGACGGCGTCGCTTTCGTACGAAATCAGCGACAGGATCTCCTCGCTACGAACAACCTGGGCAAAGCGTTCTACGCGCCGATCATCGGTGACGGTGGGCGAATTCCAAACCTTGCGCGGTTTCAATTTCTTGACCCGATATCCCGCGAGTTTTATCCCGATTGGGATGCATTCGCTCAGATGTGCGTGTCCATCATGCGAGCAGAAGCCGGACGCGATCCACACGATAAGGGCCTGCAAGACTTGGTGGGAGAACTCTCGACGCGAGACGAAACTTTCCGAACGCTGTGGGGGGCGCACAACGTTCGGTCGCATGGCGCTGGCAAGAAGCGCTTCAATCACCCGATCGTCGGTGAGGTCCACCTCGCCTACGAGGAATTGGTCATCACCGCCGATCCCGGTTCCATCCTGATGGTTTACACAGCCGAACCAGGTTCTCCGAGTGCCGAGCGACTGCACCTACTCGGGTCTTGGGCCGCCGAACACAGCCCGAGCAACAGTCAGTTCTAACACTGCGAATTTCGACCGCTGCCGGTCCGTCACCTGCTCAGTGACAACGACACGACCGCCGAACCTGCTACGCGTCGAACACCCGCCCGCCGGCTGGAAGGCGGGTGCACGAACCGCTCCTATTGTCCGCTGTTCATCGGTCCGATCGAGCAACTGTACCCGTCACGCTGCCTTCGATCGCCCCGACGACGTCGGGTCCGATCTCGTCCATGCTCCCCAAGATAACGATTCCGGGGAAGTAGCTTTGGTCCCCGTAGTACAGGACGAAATCGTTTCCCGGAGAGTAGTACCCGATGTCACCCGGGTTGGGGTCCGCTCCCGAAGGTGAACCGTCGGTTGTCAATTCGGCAGGTAGCGGTCCGGTCTTCTCCACCGAGCCGTGATCGGACAGGGTAAGCGTCAGTGGAAGTTGTGCCAGCAGTTCACGACTTGCCGCGCTGTCGTTCAGCGTTCCACCGACCGTTGTGCCGCCTACCTGAATTTCGACTCGCATGGATTCTCCATTCTCCGTCGTGACATTCTCCCCGCTGGTCGTCGCGGTATCCGCGGTCCGTGGCGTGGCAAAAGATTCCGATGGTGCGACGTCGGGGGAATCGGTTCCCCCGGAGCAGGACACAAGTGCAAGGACGCACAGCAGTCCAACCGCAGACGACGCCCCGCGCATTCTCGATCGGACCCTGGCTGTCGTGCCCATCCCCCTCACGAGCTGGAGTGACGTTCGTAGGTCACACGAAATCCGTCTGCCGGATCACTCGGCGTCAGGACCAACGTGTCGCCATCGACCTCGTAGTTTCGATCGAGGGTCTGCCCGATCAAATCGCGTGCCAACGCCGATTCGACTGTGATGGTGAATGTTCCGGCATCCGCATCGGTGGTCAGGTCGCCGTAGAACGCCTCGTATCCCTGCACCGTCAAAGCCGTGTCAGGTGCCTCGGCGTCTGGGTTCATGGCCTGGACGGACACTGTGTCACTGGTGAAGGTGATCTGGCCCGAGTAAGGCACCGGCTGCAGGTCGCCCTCGGTCCCGACCTCGAGTGACGTCATGCGCCACTCGCCGACCAGCGAGTCGCTACCCTCCTCGTCCGAGCCTTGCGAGCACGCAGCGATCGAACCCAGCAACCCCAATGTGATTGCTCCCGTAAGTATTTGCTTCTTCATCGTTCCTACCTCGAGTGTGAGACAAATCGTCTCTCCACACGGTAGGTGCACAAATCGGACAATGGGAGTCCCTGCCAGGGCACCTATCTCGCATCCTCTGTCGCCGTCGTACCGATCAGCCGCGTTGCAACACCGAACATGGACATTCAGCGACCGCCCATGGGGCCGGTCCGGGCAGGCGATCGACATCTGAACGCATCGGATCGGCGTCAAAACACTGCTGGCTGGCAGGATCCTCGCCCTTCTGAACCACGGAGATGTGTTTCACAACACCCCCGACGCGGCAACGGGGCAGTCCTATTCTTTGCATGACGCGTAAGTGTTGACCGTTCATGTGTAAGTGCATGCCGTGCTGGCTCCCGGGGCGAATCGAACCGTCGCGACAATACAGCGGACTCGATTTTCACGATCCTGCAATCTCGATCGATTCGATTGAGCTCACCTGCAGCCCAACTTATTGGGCAGCATCCCCGTCGAACAATTCTTTAGCGATGCCCATCGCAGCCATCCCCTTGGGCCAACCCGCGTACATCATGACGTGCGTGATCGCCTCGATCAGCTCGTTCTGCGTTAGGCCGTTCTCAACAGCGCGCCCGAGGTGGAACCCGAGCTGCTCGGTGTCGCCCCCGGCCGTCAGCACCGCTACTGTCAGCAGGCTTCGGTCGCGGGCAGCAAGTTCGGTCCTGTTCCAGACATCGGCAAAGAGCACGTCGTCGGTGAGCTCGGCGAGCTTAGGGGCGAACTCCCCGAAGCTCGCCCGCCCACCTCCTACTTGCTTTGGTTGGTCGGTCACGGCAATCCTTCCTGGTCGATATCACCAGCATGGCGTGTAAGGCCCGAGGAGGGAAGGCACTGCCGAAGAGCGCACCGACAGGGCATCATTCACTGCTCGAACCTGAAGATATGAGACCCGGAGCTCTCGAGGATTGTGGCCAAAGCGCTGGTCCCCTGCTGCCCGTGCGACACCGAGGCGTCAGTCGAAGACGAATACGCCCTTGCCGATCTCGCGTCGATCGAACAACCTGTAAGCACGTTCAGCTTCGGAAATCCGGAAGTCGTCTGTGAACAATGCTTCGATGTCGAGGTCACGCTCCGCCACGAACGATGCGCACTCCTCCTGGAGATTCTTGCTGAACGTAAGCGACCCCACGATCGTCTTGTGAAGATGGATCAGCTCGTCACTGCTGATCTCCAAGGGGCCGAATACACCGACCATGCACGCAGTCCCCCAAGGCCGAATCGACAGCACTGCGTGTTGACGCACGGTAGCGTTGGCGCTGCATTCGATCGACTTGTCTGCACCCTCGCCGTCACTTGTCAACGCTCGAACGGCCTCCACTGCATCGACTTCCGCGGAGTTGACAACGAAGTCGGCACCGAACCGCTTCGCCATCTCGAGTCGTGCAGGATCGATGTCCACCGCAATGACGCGAGCACCGAATGCTTTGGCCAACAACGTCGCACTCAATCCGACAGGTCCCTGACCGAAGATCGCGACCGTGTCAGCAGCGGTCAGGTCGATCCTTTTGATCGCCGCAAACGCAGTACCCGTTCCGCACGAGATCGCAGCACCCGTCTTGAACGACAAAGAATCCGGCAGTTTGATCAGCGTGTGCGCAGGGACCTTCATGAAGTCAGCGTGTGCACCATCGCCGTTGAGGCCCCCGTACACGATGCGTCCGTTCGGGCAGTATTGCGTCCAACCGGAGCGACAGTACCGACACGCGCGGCAGCCGTCGTAGTGATGGACCATGACGCGATCCCCCACCTGTGCCTCGGTGGGTCGGACCGCATTTCCTACGGAATCGACAACTCCGCACGGCTCATGGCCTTCGATTACCAGTGCGTCCGCGGGCCGTTTCGGGCTGTGTAGGTGATGCAGGTCGCTGCCGCACATCCCGGAGGCCTTGACACTGATGACCACCTCGTCCGGACCTGGCACTGGATCCGGTAAGCGACGAACCTCGATCTTGTTCTCGCCAAGAAAAATTACGGCATCCATTTTGTGGCTCCCATGTGTGGTTGACGGGGTCAGTTGCCGGTTCGCGTCGGTCCGACCGACACGTCGGCGTCCTTCGGCGTCCGAGAATCGGCCTCTCGATCGTCTCTGGACAGAGCCTCCTCGGAGATCTGGCTGAGAGCTTCTCGAGAAGTGTCGACGCGCGCAACGGCATACATCAGGGTTGCGATCACATACAAGCCCGACAGAGCCAGGATTACTCCGACAATTCCGAAGTGGGAGTACAACCAAAGGACGATGAACGGGGAGAAGATCAAGCCCACACGACCGACGGTCTGAGTCAATCCCCCGCCGCGGAACCGGAAGGCGGTCGGGAAGAACTCAGGCACTGTGCCGAGACACATCGTCAAGAACGATGCGGCCATGGCCACCAGGATGAAACCGATAACGACAATCAGAGCCGGATGCTGCATGAAGGGATAGATACCCGCGAATATCGCAGCGAGTGTTCCGAAGATCACGATGCTGTTTCGACGACCGATGCGGTCAGCGATCAGAACGCACAGCAACGGCCCGACAACGTATCCGGACATTATCGCGGCGTTGAAGCCCAAGGACCGCGACACAGTGAGCCCCTGCTCGACGAAGAAAGTGGGCATCCAACCAGTAATCACGTTGGAGCCGAACAAGCAGATGACAGTGAGGAACAAAGCCATTGCCGTCCGAGCGATCACCGGACGGGAAAACAGCACCGTGATCGGTACCCATTCGGCCTTCGCGCTGACGGAGGTCGACGCGGCGTCGGAGCTCTCCGGTGAGTTGTTCAGGCTGTGCGGGATGCCGTTCTGCCTTTCGATCTCCTGCATGACCGCTTCGGCTTCTTCGTACCGCCCGCGTGACTCCAACCACCGCGGCGACTCCGGCATCGACCGGCGCAGCCACCACGCAACGAGTGCACCGACGCCCCCGATAACGAACATCGCGCGCCACGAGAAGGTGGGAATCACCAACCAACCCAAGACAGCGGACACTGTCACCCCCAGTCCACCGAAGAAGCCGAGGATTCCCAGATACCGACCACGACGAGCACGCGGAATGAACTCGGTGATCATGCCGTAGCAGATGACGTATTCGGCACCCATCCCGATACTCATGAGAAAGCGCAGGGCAATCAGAATTTCCATGTTTGGTGCCATCGCGGCGCACAACGCCAAGACTGCGAACAACCCCAGGTTGAACTGAAATGCGAAGCCTCGGCCGACGCGGTCGCTGAGCCAACCCGCGAACGCTGCCCCGATCGCCAGACCAGCGAACGTGAACGACAGAAACAGAGAGTTCAGTTCCAGCGTAGAAAAGCCGGTAGGCAGCATCGAAGCAAGAACTGCAGCAGAGAGCTTGTTGTCGAATGCATCCCAGAACATTCCGAGCCCTACCAGAATGATCATGCGCCGATGGAATCTTCCCATCGGCAAGTTGTCGAGTCGCCTACCAACATCGATGCGTGTGCTCACTGCCCCGCCCCTCTCGACACTGGCTCAGTACCGACACCGAGAAGCCGTACACCTCGCCTGCTTCGATCGACCGGACACGTTCGAAGTTCAGCTTTCACTGCAACATACCTTTGATTGGTGTTCTTATTTCGTCGGGCGCAAGCACCGAGCTCCAGGTGGTCTTCGCGGGATCCGTTGGCAGGCAACAGCGAGATGCTGCACTTGGTCGCGTGCAAGATCAATCGTCCTTCTTGTTGTACAGATCACGTTGAGCTCGATGTCCATTAAGTCGTCACAGCTCGCCCACGTCCAATACCGAAAGCCGATTCGGCATATAGACCACTACGATCTCCACCGACCAACTGCTGGTCGATCGAGGTGCCGGACACAGCGGATGCGTTTCGCCTACTCGAATTTCGGTCGGCCGAGCGCAGGAATCGGCGCGATGTGCGGTGCACCCGGTCGGCTCGGAATTTTGCTCGGCCGAGATAACCCCCGCGCGCAGCGCAGCCATTTCGAGTGGAAAAGTGCGGGTCTACAAGCAGGCCTGTCGACAGGGGCCACGACCGGCTCGTCGATCGCCAAATGATCAACCCAACCGCCCGATTTCCGATGACAAGCAACGGTGTTGGCGGCGGAACAAGATATAGCGGACACCGTCACCGACGCTGCTCATTCGGTTGTACGGTCCATCCGATCGCCATAATCGAGCGAGGACCCTGACGCTCTTTACAAGATGCTCGGTGCCGATTGCTCTGTGGCTCTCAACGAGTGAGGTTCGTCAGGGTCGCAACGCCGAATGCGCGGGCAGCATCATCCCACCGCCCCAGCAGACCGAGCAGGTTCTCCCCGTCCGCACGGTGCGAACGGATTTCGAGTTCGAGAACCTCGAGAATGCCAGTTCGCAGCTCTGTGTTGAAGTTGATCTTGCCGACGTTCATCGTTCTCGCCCTGGCCAGATCCTCCGCTAGGATTCCCGATGCACCGTGCAAGACGAGTGGTATCGAGGTGCGCGTGGCGACGTCGCGCAGAACATCCCACTTCAACTGTGGTTCGCCGCGATATGCGCCGTGAACATTGCCCACTGCAACGGCAAGAAGTTGAGCACCGGTCCGAGCCAGGAAGTCCGTGACCAATGTGGGATCGGTGAGGCCAGCACTGGATTCCTCGGCATCGGACGCGACATGAGCACGGTCCTCGTCGCCGGCGAGGCCACCCAGCTCTGCTTCGATAACGATGTTCGGGCCGATGAGCTCTCGTGCCGCTCGAACCAACGCGATGTTGTCCTCGTACGCGAGGGCAGAACCGTCCACCAGAACGGAATCGGCCCCCGCCGCCACCGCCGCGGCGATCACTTCCAAGTCTCCAGCATGGTCCAGCTGGACTGCGACCGGAACGACGGCTCCGTCCGCGAGGCCTCGAAGTGCCGTGATCAGCCGGCACCCGTTCTCGGTCGCCGCCACCTTGGGAGCGACCAGCAACGTCGTCCCGCAGCCGGAAGTCTCCGCAGCGGCGACAACGGCGAGCGCCGTCGTGAAGTCGTAACAGGTGAAGGCGGGCACAGCCGACCCACGCAACAGGCTCACGGAAACCAGATCATCGAGTCGCGTGCGCATCAGAGGACACCGTGCCAACACCCAGCAGTGGAACCCAGCTGTCGGATTACGAACGAGCTCGATCCGCGATATGTGCTCATGCTGTCCCGCCGACTTTTTCCTCGAATTTGCTACTCAGTTTTCGAGTCACATCGACCAGCGATCGATCGTCGCCGACGTTGCCGGGAAATACGATGTACGGGATGCCTTTACCCGGACCTTCGGCTGGCTCCCACAGAGAGACAATGCCGGGCAGCATGGGCCCGCGCACAATCGCGTGGCGGATCTCCATACCGTATGCGGCCACGTCGGAGGACGTAATCCCTCCCTTGGCGATGACAAACCGGGGCGGAAAGGCTTCGAGGGTCCTCTTCACGACATCAACGACCGCAGCGGAGACGGTACGAGCAATTTCCAAACTCGACGATGCATCATCGGTCTTGACGAGTGCTCGGCAAGTGTGCACGATGACGTCTCCGTCATGCAGGCCATCGACTACATCGGCGACGATACCGTCGATATACGGGTTGTCGGGCGCTTGGCGACCGGAAAGCAGTAGCTGCTCGACATCGATTTCGATGACACGAGCCGATCCGTGAGCCGATGTGAGGGCGTTGAGTTGACGGGTGGTGATCGCAACATGCGATCCCACCACGATCAATCCGCCGGCTTGGGCGGAAGTATTGCTTGCGTATACGTCCTCTGACACCAGAGCGGCACGGATTTCCTGACCGATGCGCGCCCGGACGAATGGCGGACCGACTCGGTACAGTAGCTTCTTTCCGCGGCGTTCGGCTTCCAGCAGTCCGAGCGCCAAGGCTCGAAGATCGTTCTCCGTGACAACGTCTGCGACGATCGGAGTCGAGTTCGTTGCAGGCTCGATGGCATCGGCAATAGCTTTGGCCGAGACGCTCGGGTCCTGTGTGGCCGCACCCGCTCGGATGACGTTCAGGTCCAGGACGATCACGGACTTCGCAGGAAAACGACCGTCCGACTTCTCTTCGATGTACTCGGGCAGCGACGAGTGGACGAAGCCGAAGCTGGCATCGCTCGCAAACTCCGTTTCCCCGACGGGTATCAGGTTTCCCGACTCGGTACCCGTCGCGCGCATGTAGTGGACTCCACCGATGGTGATCCGACCTGCGTCGGGAAATGCAGGGACGACCACAACGCCATCGGTGCCATCGCCGGTCACCGCTTTCACGGTGGCGGCGATGACGTCGGGCTCGAGTGGGTAGTGTCCACGCAGAGTCGAGTCACTCCGGCTTACGAACGATAGTGTCAAGCGTCCGTCTACGGTCGCGGCCGATGTCAGCGCGTTTCGTACCGCCTCTTCGTTGCGGGCAGCGGCCTCGGCAGGGCTGAGGCTGCGAGTGTTGGTCAGTACGTATACAGCCGGTTTGGTTTTCTCTTCTCGAATGTGCTTGAAGGCCCAGTCGAAATCACTCGGCTCCCACCGGGTGAGTACCGGTACGTCCCACACGGACTGCGTGCCTGTGGGGTCGTCATCCAGTACGACCAATACGCGAAAACTGTCGCCGTCGTGCGCGATGTTCTCCGACACGGCCGACGCTGAAATCGTTACCTCTTCGGGAAAAGCTGACAACACTTCATGTTCGAGCAACACTGCGCACTCCATTGTGACGGCTAGTTCGGTTTCGAGGTAGACAAACTCGGATCTGTCAGACGGCCACTGCGGAGACGCGTTCAGCCAGGTAACCGACACCCATGCGCGGACTGGACAACACAGTAACCCCAGTTTTCTCCTGCAACACCTCGGCGAGGCGGTTCATCGAAGCTTGCGCCAGAACGATCAGGTCGACCGTTTCGGCGAGGTTCGTCGCCTGCTCGATAATCAGTGCGTCATGCTTTTCGCGGTCTCCGGCCATCAGAACCGCGAACGCACCCTCACACAACCGCTGCTGGATTTCCACCTCGCGGCCGATCTCGACTGCCTTCTTTTCGATCAGATCGGACGTAGGGCCCAGAGTGGTCGGCACCGTTGCCAGAACGCCGATCCGTCGACCGTCGCTGGCGGCTTGGAGTGCCATTGCCTCGTCGATCTTAACTACGGGGGTGTTGACGTTCTGCGCGGCAACATCCAACGCCGGGCCGAGCGAGGAGCACGCGGAAAAGATGATGTCGGCACCTGCGGCCTCCGCAGCCTGGGCAAGACGGGTCATCCGTTCCTCACTCTTCCGAGAGATTCCCTGTTCGCGAACGACTGTGGCCAGAACATCGGAGTCCACGAAATGCATCACCTCTGCATCGGGAATCAACTCGGCGATCAAGTCGTTGATCACAGGCTCGACGGAGACGAAAACGAAGCTCGTATGGAGAATTGCAATCTTCTTTGTCACGATATCCTCTTTCTAGGTGGCACCGGATTGTGAATCAGAGCGTGTTCGGCGAACGGTTCATTGGGGCGAACGGCTACGTCCGCAGATCGCGACGCGTAATCAATTTGCATGACGCAGTGGCACGGCCGTGAATTGGTCACAACACGAGCCGGCTGACGGTCGACGCGCTCACGAAACGGCAGGTCCGCGGCGAAGGGTGGTCGCAGGGAGTCAGCCCGATCGGCGCTCGAGCGCGATCCGACCATTCCCTCCCCTGAAAGTCCTTTCGGGTCACATACCATTAACAGGCATGCACAATTCCATGTCCAATATCGGTTTGTGATCAGCCATATAGCCTCCCTCTATGGACCCGCGATGTGCGTAACCACGCGGCTCACGTCGGCCGAACGAGCGTGATCGCCCAATTCCCCCGCGTACCAGAATATGTGCCGATCAACGTAGAGTGGAGTCGACAGTCTGGAATGGGCGCACTCCCCTGATGCGCCTCACCGACGAGTATTCGACGCCCACAGCAAGGATCGGCATTGGCATCGCGAGAACGAACCTGGACCATCCGTCTGCTGATTCTTGCGGCTTCGGCTTCCATTGCAGTGAGCATCATCTATCTGCCACAGGCGCTATTGACCGCCATGGCGGCGTCGTTCGGTATCTCACCGTTGGTCACCGGTGCAGTGGCGACCGCGGTCCAAATCGGCTACGCAATCGGAATATTCCTGTTCGTTCCACTTGCCGACCGAGTACATCCGCGTCGACACATCACGATTCAGTCGGCCGCGCTCGGCGTGGCATTAGCAGTGTCCGCGGTGGTGCCCAATGTCGTTGCGCTAGCGATCAGCTTCTTCACAGTTGGGCTGGTGGCCAATATTGCGCAGGTCCTCATTCCGGTGGTGGGCAAATTGGCTCCGGAGGACAAACGGTCCCGGGCTACCGGGACCATGGTCGGCGCTCTTCTGATCGGGGTCTTCGGTGGCCGAATCATTGCCGGTCTGCTTGTCGACTCGATCGGATGGAGGCTCGTCGTTGCTGTTTTCGCCGCGACGATCCTCTGCACCATTCCGCTTACTCGACGAATTCTGCAGGTGAAGTGGGTAACTCCCGCACCGGGCAGTAAGTACCGCGTGCTTCTGGCCGATACTTTGAGGCTCACCACACGTAGTCCCGAACTCGTCGAATCCTCGTTCATACAGTTCTTCGCATTCGCGACGTTCAACATGTTCTGGACTGTCAGCGTGATACATCTGACGTCGGAGACCCACGGCTGGTCGGTTGCGTCCGCGGGACTCTTCGGATTGGTCGGCCTTTCAGCGGTTGTGATAACCCCACTTTTCGGCCCGGCTATCGACCGATTCGGATCCCTTGGGGTGATCGCAGTGAGCCTGCCGATCTTGTTGTGCGCCTGCATATCCGTCGCACTCGATTCCGATCACATCGCGTTGTTCGCGGTATCACTGTTCGTCGTAACTGCCTGCAACCAATCGCTGCAGGCAGCAAACCAGACGAGGGTGCTCTCCGCAAACGAGCAGTACGAGGCGCGAGCCAACACCATGTTCATGGTCGCCGTCTTTGCGGGTGGTTCGACGGGTGCCGTCCTGGCACCTCTTGCTTACGGGCTCGGCCAGACGCCTGCTGTCGCCATGATCGCATCGATACTCATTACCGTCGACATCGCGGTGTTGTGCGTGGTCTGCGTGCGTCACAGGCGCCGAACCGCAGTCACATCGAGCGATCTGGGGCTGGTCGATGAGTCGACCAGCCCCAGATAGTTCCGATGCGCTTGGCAGTAGCCGGTTCAGTGGAAGGACCGGCCTCCATCGGTCGCGAGCGCTGAGCCTGTGACGTACGAAGATTCCGAGCTGGTCAAGAACAGAATCGAACGAGCAATTTCGATCGGCTCAGCCAAACGGCCCAGCGCATAGTTCCCAACGTTGTTTCGGTGCCCGTCTGCCATCGCGGTGTCCACCATCCCGGGGCACACACTGTTGACTCGCACTGTCGGTGCCAGCTCGGCGGCGAGAACGCGAGTCAGGTTTAACACTCCACCCTTGGAAGCGGCGTATGCGGTGTATCCGGGGGCATTGGGTAGCAAGCCTTGCGCTGACGCGATATTCACGATTGTCGCGGTCTCCTCCTTCTGCAGCCAGGGGATACAACTACGCAGAACTATGTAAGCACCGGTCAAATTGACCTCCAGCACGTGCCGCCAGTCCGCCGCCGTGACGTCGGATGCCAGGCCGCGGAACATAATTCCTGCGGCATTGACTACACCGTCTATGCCGCCCAGCGCAGTGCCCGCTCGATCGACCGTGTACCCAACCGCCTCCTCGTCGGTGATATCGACCGCGTAACCGGTTCCACCGGTAAGTTCGGCAGACTGCATTACGCCACGTTCGTCACGATCCAGTAGCGCGAGCGAAGCACCCTCGCTCGCGAAGAGCTGGGCAGTCGACTTGCCGATTCCCGACGCTGCGCCGGTCACAACTATTTTGCGTCCGAGCAATCGTTGCCCGGGGGTCGTCGAATGAGCTTCCATGCCTATCGAAGGCGTCATGATGCCGTCCCTCTCCTCTGTCTTCCGATCTCAGCAACCAACGACGATCCGACTCAGCGCATCACGAAAGCATTGGATGGCGCACCGTCATCGGTGGAGATGACAATGCTCTTGGTATCGAGATATCCGTCCACGGCTTCTATTCCGTGTTCGCGACCTAAACCGGACTGTTTGGTACCGCCGAATGGAACCATGTAGCTGTACGTACGGTAGGTGTTCACCCACACGGTCCCGACGTCGAGGGCCTTCGACATTCGTAGCGCGCGTCCAACGTTTTCGGTCCACACGCCTGCAACAAGGCCATACGCCACGTCATTACCGAGGGCGATCGCGTGCTTCTCGTCCTCGAATTCGATGATCGAAAGGATGGGGCCGAACACTTCCTCCTGCGCGATCCGCATGTCGTTGGTGACGTCTGTGTAGATCGTCGGCTCGATGAACTGACCACCGGTGAGATCAGCGCCACTGGCCGGCTTACCGCCGAGAAGGCAACGAGCTCCCTCGGCGTTCGCAATGTCGATGTAGTCCAGTACTTTTCGATACTGCGGTGGCGTAGCGATGGGGCCCACATTGGTCAGTGGATCGTTCGGATCGCCGAGTCGGATGCTGCGGGCAATCTCCACCAACTTCTCGGTGAACGCGTCCTTGATGGAACTGTGGACGAGCAGCCTCGAGCCGGCGGAACACATCTGCCCTGAGGCACCGAAAATCCCCGAGACCACTCCTGTCGCGGCCTTGTCCAGATCCGCGTCCTCGAACACGATGTTCGGTGATTTTCCGCCCAGTTCGAGCGACACACGCTTCATCGTGCGTGCGGCGCTCTCGTAGACCCTGGCCCCGGTCGTATCGGACCCAGTGAACGTAATCTTCGCGACATCGGGATGTTCCACGAGCGCCGAGCCGACATCCGGGCCGAGTCCTGTCACGACATTGAACACACCGGCAGGCAACCCGGCCTGCCTGGTCAGCTCGGCGAATTCCAACGTACTGGCAGAAGCGAACTCCGACGGCTTCACGATGACGGTGCACCCGGCGGCCAGCGCCGGTGCACACTTGACCGCCGCAAACCACAGTGGCGAATTCCACGCGGTGAGAGCTGCGACAACCCCGATCGGCTCTCGGTACGTGAAGGCAACCGAATCGGACTTCTCGATGGGGATTGTCGATCCCTGAATTTTGTCGGCCAACCCGGCGTAGTAGTACCAAACATCGGCAAGCGATGCCAACTGTCCGTTGACCTCAGCGAGTAGCTTTCCGTTGTCACGAACCTCGACGGCCGCCAAGTGATCGGCGTTCGCGAGTACGAGATCTCCCAGACGGCGCATGATCTTTCCGCGCGCCGACGCCGACATCGACGACCACGGTCCGTCGGTCATCGCGCGGCGGGCTGCCGAAACCGTCCGTGTGACGTCGTTCTGATTACCGAGAGGGATCTGCGCCCACGCTTCCCCTCGATAGGGATCGACGGTGTCGGTCCACTGCCCTCCGTCGGGGTCGACCCAATCTCCGTCGACGAACATCTGGTACTTCTTCATAGTCGATCCCTTCGTTTTATTGTCATGCGAGAGTTGGCCATGCGAATTCGGTCACGGCGCAGGTCGAGCTCCGGCTGTACCGTGCGCGGTGGCGGCAACTCGGTCGGTCGTGTATTCGGACAGCTCGATGTGACGGCCCTCGTCGAGATTGGACACCGCGTATGCCGAGCCGACAATCACTGCCAGCGTGAACACCATCACCGAGCTGGTGCCACCTACGGCAGCGAGAGCTGCTGCAACGAAAGGTGCCGGGGCAGAGAAGATCAAGTTGGAAAACGTATGTGACATGGCAGCGCCTGAAAATCGCACCTCGGTCGGAAACTGCTCCGCGAACAATGCAGGCTGAGCGCCACTGAGGAATTGAATCGAGCACAAGACCAAGGTCACTATCAGGCCTGTCACGAATCCGTTCGCGCTGGCAAGGGTGAAGAAGAGTAAAATTCCAGCGAAGCAGCTTGCGAGTCCGATGTAAAAGACTTTCCTGCGTCCGATGCGGTCACATACCCATCCACCGGCGATCGAGAAGAAGATGGATACGCCGTTGGCAATCATCAGGATCACGAACGCCGTCTGCGAGGACATCCCCGTCTCACTCGGAAGGTAGCTCAGCCCGTACACAGCGATCAAGTAGAAACTGAGTGACGAGCCGCCCCAGGCCAGCGTGAGCATGAAAACCTTGCGTGGATGCGTCCTCAGCACCGACAGTCCGGCACCGCGAGACTTCTCGATCCTTTGCTCGACAGCACTGTTGACTACGAACGCTGGGGTTTCCTCGAGCTTCGTTCTGATGAAGACGGCTACGACGACGATAAGGATGCTGCCGAGGAACGGCACGCGCCAACCCCACGACTCGAACTGCTCCTGGCTGAGTGTTGCACTGAGAACGACCAAAGCGAGGTTCGCGAGTACCTGACTGACCGGCGAGCCAACTATGATGAACGAGCCCAGTAGTCCTCGCCGGCTCTTGTCGCCGTGTTCCATCGTCATGAGTTGGTTTCCGATGGCTTCGCCGCCCAACGAAAATCCTTGAACGAACCTCAGACCCACGAGCACAGCGGCAATGCCGAACCCCTGTCCCGTCGGCAGAAAACCGATCAGGATCGACGAACCGCCCATGAGAATCAGCGTGGCGAACAAGATGGGCTTCCGCCCATGTCGATCGCCGAGATGGCCGAATACCACCGCGCCTACCGGTCGTGCGACGAAACCGACGCCGAACGTCGCGAACGATGCCAGGAGCGCACCAGTGGACCCCAGACTGTGAAAGAACAAGGCCGGGAACAGTGTTGCTGCGAGAGCGCCGTAGACGGCAAAATCGAAATATTCCAGAGCAGACCCTAGGGTGCCACTCACGACGGCGCGAGTCTCCATCGTTCTGGGCTGCATACGCGCGGCCGGGATAGGAGCGGCCGACTCCGGTTGACTATCTGTGTTCACTTCACTCTCCGAATCTCTTCATCGAGTCGCCGGGCGGTCGCTGCGGTGGACCGGGCCCAGGAGGTCCCGATACGGAATGGCTGCTCGATTTCGGTATTGATGTTGCCTCGATCACAACTCCCCTGACCCATTAACCCCTCTCCCAGGACCCGCGTCCAATACCGACATCCGAACACCCGGATAGCCACTTCCTATCGCCAACGCCTCTCCTCGATTCTTCTTGACACGATGTTTCATATATGAAACTATTTGGCAGTTACGATGACTACCGCGAAAGATGGGCTAAGACGTTGACCGCAGAAGCACAGGATCAGAAGTACCGAGCGCCCGCGCTGGCGAAGGGCCTCGACATTCTGGAGCTTCTCGCTTCCACCGAAAACGGTCTTGCTCAGGCCGAAATCGGTAAGCAACTGGGGAGAACGACATCCGAGATCTTCCGAGTTCTGATGGTGCTACGCGAGCGAGACTACGTCCAGGTCGATGAAGCCGACAGATACCGACTGACGACAAAGTTGTTCGAAATGGCGCACCGCACCCCTACCATTCAGCGTCTCACTGCAATTGCAGGGAGCGAGATGCAGAAGCTTGCCAATCGTATCGGCCAGAGCATCCACCTCTGCATCCTTCATTCTGGTCAATTACTCGTCGTCGCTCAGGTCGATTGCCCCGATACTAACGTGCACACCGTTCGACTGGGTGCGCTCATTCCGATCGACAACTCTGCGTCCGGTCGGGTACTCGCTTCGCAGATGGATCCCGCCGACCTAGAGATTTTGCTTACCCTTGCCGGGCCCGGTGATAATGACCAGCGCACTAGGTTTCTAGCAGATCTCGCCCAAGTACGGGGAGCAGGCTACTGCCAAGGCAGGTCGCTTACAATCGAAGGTATCACCAACATTTCTGCACCTGTCTTCGACTTCACGGGCAATGCCGTGGCCGCAATGACCACCCCGTTCATTCACCGACTGACGGGAACCGAGAATGTAGACCCGGACCATGCTCGGATGTTGTTGGTGCAGACCTGCGAAAGCCTTTCCCGCAGAATGGGAGCGGGAGCGAGTGCCAAGCACTGATGTCGAATCGGAGACGCATCTCTAAATTGTCGACTCAGCTTCTTTGCGCTTTCTCGATCCGGCTACTGCGCAGGGGGTCTCGCTGCGGAACCTTGACGAAAAGCAATAAGACGAAGGCCAGAGTTAGTGCAACCAACGGGACGCTCATTCCGACGATGATGTCGCCGGGGGTCGCTATCTTGCCGATGAGGAACGGTCCGAAAAATCCGCCCGCGGAGGCGAGCGAGTTGATCACTGCAATACCGACAACGGCCTGACGCTTGGTCAGAACCTCACTGATCAGGGCCCAATATGTCGGAATGTTCCCGATGACACCGCATGCAAGAAGTATCAAACCAATCATCCCCAGCAGCGGCGAGTCCCGGAACACACCAGTTGTAACAAGACCTACTATCGCAGTGGCGAAGCAGAACAGAACAATTGGCTTTCGTCGACCGCTGATATCGGCATACCGAACCAAAAGCAACATCACGATGGCGCCGCAGACGTACGGAATCGCTCCGTAAATTCCGATGCTGGTGGGTGAGTATTCCGGATTCAGCTGGGACACGACCTGCGGAAGGAAGAACGTCATTCCGTAGGTGGCAACTCCTGCGAGAGCATTGATGAGTCCGAGATACAGAACTTTGCGATTCTTCAGCGTCTTGAGCTCGCTCGAGTGGTCCTGGTCGTCTTCCGGCATGGCCGCGTACTCGTCCGCAATCGAATTCTCCAGCCAATTCTTCTCGTCGGCATTGAGCCACTTTGCCTTGTTCGGACGGTCCGCCAACGTCAGCAATATCCACACTCCGAGCAGGACCGGCGGCAAACCTTGCAAAATGAAGATCCAGCGCCACGAACTGAGCCCGAACCAATCGACATGATCGAGAATAAGCCCACCGCTGAGGCTACCGACGATGAGGGCAAACGGCATTGCCAGCGCCATAACACCTATGGCGCGGCCACGATCGTGGTTGAGGAACCAAAATGTCAGAAACAGAATCAGACCGGGGAACAACCCCGCTTCAGCGATCCCGAGCAATATTCGTGCGACGTACAGCTGAGTAACAGAGTGTACGAATCCGGTCGCAACAGTGACCAAGCCCCAGGTAATCGCAATACGCGCCAGCCAAACCCTCGCACCGACCCGAGCGAGGATGATATTGCTCGGAACTTCCAAGAGCACGTAGGCCAGAAAGAAGATTGCCGCAATAGCACCGTAGGTTGCCACATCGATGCCGAGCTCACTGCCCATTGTGAGTTGGGCATAGCTGATCGATGAACGATCCATGTAGTTGAACGCATAAAGCAGAAAGACAATCGGCAGGATCGTCTTTCGCACTTTCCTGACAACTGCCTTGCCGTCGACCGGCGAACTGACCGGCTGAGGATTTGTAGTCACCGCACTACCTCCATCTTGATTCGACCAGAATTTTTTGAACAGAACTTTCGGAACTCGGTACATCTAAAAGAATCATCGCTCAGCGAAGGAGCTCGATGATTTCGGTCAGGTCGTTGCACGCCTCCAACCCCCCGAGCAGTGTCGTCACCCGGTCGATGTCCTCCGTCGGTAGTGGTCGAACAGAAACGCGGGCACAGTCATCGAACTTCTTCGACAGTTCTTCCACGGTCATCGGTCGCTCCGGCGTGCCAGGAACATAAGAACCCCGGCGGGTGAATACTTGTCCGTTACGGAGTTGCACCTCGACTTTGCCATCCGGCAATTTCAGATCCCAGTTGAGTTCGGCATCCTGTACCGGAACCACCTTGCTCGCCACAGAAAGGACTTCAGCATCTTTCAATGTGTCAATAGAGAAGTCGGACAACAGCATCGAGCCCTTCACCAGTGCTACTGCGACTGTGAACGGTAGCGAGAATTTAGCGTCCATCATGGTTTGCGGTGCTTGTCGAGCGTGGAGTGGGAGAGTCATCCGTTCTGCGAAGTTGCCGACGTACACTCTGACCTCGGCGATGTCGGCAGCGTCGAACGGGTTTTCGCGCACCAGCTCGATTGCGGCATGAATGTATGTATGCGCGTTTCCGACCGCTGGCCAGTACTTGTACGTCATGCCTTCGCTAAGGTAGTCGACTCCCAGGCCTTCAAGCATTTTCTCGCGGTCGTACTTGCCGCCGAAGTAGACGTTGAAAATTCCGGCCTCCCCCTCGAAGAGGTTCCGCATTCCATGCATACCTTTCCCGGCCAGGAGGGTTGCGTTCACACAGCTTTGAGCAATGAATCCCGCGTACAGACCCCGGACGTCGCTACCGACACCGAATATTTGCTCCATGGTGCCGCCTGCGGTAAGGCTTGCAATGCCCAACGAGTGGGCTATTTGCTCTGCGGTCAGCCCCATCAATGAGCCACAGGCGGCAGTGCCCGAGTACGTCCCGACGACACTCGACAGATTCCAGTCCATGTTCCATCCGACGTTGCAACGTAGCCGGATGAACAACTCTTGACCGATGGCCACCGCGGTGATGAGGTCCCTGCCGGTCACGGAGCCCTTGCGTTCGGCCAGAGCAAGGAGAGCCGGCACAAGTGAGCTGTCCGGGTGTGCACCCCACGGAGTCTGGCTGTCGTAGTCGAGACCGTGTGCGAGAGTGCCGTTCGCGAAGGCTGCGGCTGCGGCGGGAACGCGGCCACCGAAACCGAGGATGGTTGCTTCTTCCTTACCGCCTGCATCGGTGACAAGCTCGATGATCGGTCTGACAGCGGGCTCCATGCCACTTGCGCCCAGGATTACCCCGAGTGTGTCGAGAATGCTCTTCTTGGCGGCCGCGACCGCGCCCGCCGGCAAGTCCACATATCGCGTGTTTGCAGCGAACTCAGCAAGGTCCTGAGAGAGGTCACGGTTCGTCATCGTCGGTTTTCTCCGATTGGGTGATTGGTGTTGTCGGTTTGTCGGGGTGGCCGTTTCGTTGGCAATCCAGATCTCGAAACAGTGATCGGCCGATACAAAGTGTCGGTAGTGGCCCATGACCAACACTTCTGCGCCCCTATAGGCATGCTGTCTGCCCGCCGTCCACCGAAACGACCGAGCCCGTCATGAAGCTGGCGTCATCGCTGAGCAGAAAGACGATTGCCGCCGCGATTTCTTCGGGATAACCGATTCGACCAATTGGATGTTTTGCATTGATCGATGCGGCCTTCACCGGGTCGTTCATCATGTAATCGGTGAGAGGCGTTCTGGTCATTCCGGGAGCCACCGCATTGACGCGTATACCTAGGGGACCCAGCTCAGGGCACATCGATTTCGTGATTCCGGAGATCGCAAACTTGGACGCGACGTACGAGAGCCGATTCGGCACACCGAGAATCCCTGCCCCTGAGGAGATATTCACGATCGCCCGCGGACCTTGGGTGTCTTTCTCGGCCAGCACGAAGGCCTGGCACATGTTTATCGTGCCGTCGAGATTGACAGACATGATCTTGCGATGCGCCTCAGGGTCGAGGTCGACAATTGTTCCTGCACCGGTGATGCCGGCGCAATTGACGAGCCCGTTGATACTGCCGAACTTCTGGTGCATCGTGTCGAGAAGTTTCACGGCTGCGGCGTGATCGCAGACATCCAGCACCGCTCCGTGCACGCGGTCGGCGTTGGACACGTTGGCGATTGCCGCGTCGACCGCCTCCTGCGTGACGTCCACGACGACGACAGTCGCACCCTCGTCGATCAATCGAGCCGAGGTCGCGGCACCGATTCCACTACCCGCGCCTGTCACAACGACAGTCCGGCCTTCAAATCGCAACATCACTCAATCTCCTATGAATTGTCAGAGGCGTCGAGGTCACAGCCAGCTCTGGATGTGACGTGACGCACGTTCGCCTGTGAAAGACAGTTTCATATGTAGACGGTTGCGTCAAGGTCAGGTGCCCGCCGACTTGCACACCAGGTGACACTCGCGTGGCAGATCCACCGAAAAGGCACACGTCGTGGGTAAGTCGGATGAGGTACTCGATCCGTAGCGCGCGCGTTGTGAATTCGATGCCGCCGAACGGCGGTATCTGGTCGACCGCGCTCCGGCTCCGCGGCCCACGAGCACAGCTCCGCGGCGACGAAAAGTGGGAGCCATCCCGGCTGCAATTGCAAGGGTTGCCGGATTGCATGACTACGTCAGCGGTGGTTCTGCGCAACGTGCGAATCGACTTTGCCGTAACCAATGCGCTGGGCCGAGCGGAGCACGCTCCCCTACTTTGCGAAGGTCGGCGAGCCGACATCGCCCGCTATCAGTTGCTGAATACCTCGGCCCGGTACTTCGTTCCGGATTGAGGTGGAGCTGCACCTTCGTCCGTACTGTTGCTCTGGTCCGAGGCAGGACGGGCCCAAACAACCGCGCGCTGCCTGAGCTCATCGGCGAAATGGGCACCAATCAACGCGGGATCCAAGTCGAAGCGAACGGGCCCGAACGGCATTTCTACTACGACTCCAAGTTTGCGGTGGCGACGGGTGGCACCGACCATGGACGGCTAGTCGGTGAACCATCGTCGCCGACGGAGAGGCGTTTCAGAATTGTTGATGACAAGTCGGCGGTGCCGGGCAGATGACGGCCCACATCAAGTCGACCGTCCAACCGTTTGGATCCGACTCTGCATCTCGAGGTTGCTCTTAGAGCAGTAGCGTCATCGGTCAGCTCGTTCAACCGCTCGTGAGGACGTCGATTGTCCACATTCCAGGCGTGTACGAAGCCACTCGTACCCGATCATGGTCCAGTACCAGCAGATCTCCGCCTTGCATCACGCGAATGAGGTATGCATTTGGGTAGCAGTCTGCTCCCCCATCGCTGATCACGTGGATACAGCTGCGGTTCGAGACCTGACAGTCTTTTGCGATCGTTTCTCTCGTTTTCGCGGTCATTCAGCTGCTTTCGGGATCATATGAGCGTCGGCTAACCTCGGAGATCGGAACTTCAAGATTTTTCCAGACCAATTTCACAACTTCCTTATATCAAAATCCAGTATCGAAAGCCGATACCACTTATAGGCCTGGTAGTGACTTCTCCCTGACGTCGCTCCCCGTACCAACAAACCGGTAGGAGCAGATCGGAGGTCGACATGACCAGTTCACACTGATGATTCATCCTCTTACGGTGCCACCAAGTCGCGACTTCGAGGGGCGTTGGTCGCGGGCCAATCCCCACGACTCAGCCTGAATTGCTGAGACTGATAAGCCGTATCGAGTTTCGATATTGGACTTGGCTCACCAGATAGTGGATAAAGAAGGCTGACGGTGACGGAATCTACCAATGCAGCCGATGCAAACAGTAGTGACCCCGATGGTTCGCTGCATCAGCGAGTGCTCGACAGCCGTATCCCGGCCGTCCCGAACGTGGAAGGACCTGACCATTCTCGCATCTGACACGCCCGAGCTAACCCCTGCTCTCGCGGAGCGCATCCACAGACACCAGGTCGTTATTATTGGCTCCGGGTTCGGTGGATTGTTCGCGGCGAAACAGTTGCGTAAAGCCAACGTCGACGTCACGCTCATTGCCAAGACCACTCATCACCTGTTCCAGCCCCTGCTGTACCAGGTGGCAACCGGGATCCTGTCCGAAGGCGAGATCGCCCCGTCGACCCGGTTGATCCTCAAGGATCAGCACAACGCATCGGTCATCCTCGGCGATGTCACCGCCGTCGACCTCTACGCGAAGGCCGTCACGTCCCGCTTCCTCGAGCGCGTCACCGTCACCCATTACGACAGCATCATCGTCGCCGCGGGCGCGGGTCAGTCTTATTTCGGCAACGACCACTTCGCCGACTATGCACCCGGCATGAAGACCATCGACGACGCCCTCGAACTCCGCGGCCGTATTCTCGGCGCATTCGACCAGGCCGAACTCGCAACGGATCCAGCCGAGATCGAGAAGCTGCTTACCTTCGTCGTCGTCGGCGCAGGACCGACCGGAGTCGAAATGGCCGGTCAGATAGCCGAGTTGGCGCACAAGACGCTCCGTGGCACCTACCGCCACATCGACAGCCGCAGTGCCCGCATCATCCTTCTCGACGCCGCACCGAAGGTACTGCCGCCGTTCGCCGATTCCCTCAGCCAGGCCGCCGCAAAGCGTCTGACAAAGATGGGCGTCGACATCCAGCTAGGCGCGATGGTCACCGACGTCGATGCCGACGGCCTGTCGGTCAAGGACGGTGACGGCACTGTTCGACGCATCGCGGCCCGCACGAAGGTGTGGTCCGCAGGAGTTGCGGCGAGCCCGCTCGGTAAGCAACTCGCCGAGCAGTCCGGTGCCAAGATCGACCGCGCCGGACGCGTAGTGGTGAACAAGGACCTGACGCTCCCCGGCCGCCCCGAAGTTTTCGTCGTCGGCGACATGATGAGTCTCGACAAGCTCCCCGGCGTTGCACAGGTTGCGATTCAGGGTGGCCGCTACGCAGCACGTACCATATCCGCGGGAGTCGAAGCCGTCCGCGCAGGCCGGGACGTACCGACGCGCAAGGACTTCAAATACTTCGACAAGGGCTCGATGGCGACCGTCTCGCGATTCAGTGCCGTTGCGCAGGTCGGACCGATCAAGGTCACCGGGTTCATCGCCTGGATGATGTGGTTGCTGGTGCACCTGGTGTACATCGTTGGCTTCCGTAGCCGTCTGACGACCGTCATCTCGTGGCTCACGGCGTTCTTCTCCCGCGGCCGTGGCCAACTCGCGATGACCGAGCAGCAGGTGGACGCACGGGCCGCGATGGTCCGTTTCAATGCGCCCGACCCGAGCGACGCCGGTATCGAAGTCACTGCACCGGACCCAAAGTCCGTTACGCGCCCACTGCAAGGAACCCGAGGTTAACCAGCAGACCAATACACGAATGCGCCGAATGATGCGCTGCCGGCTTCGGAAGAGGCGAAGCCAAGCCATTCGCCTTTGATTCGCCGGACTTCGCCGATTTCCGATCGATCTCATGAACCTAGGACAACAATAATGACGCCAATTCTGAAATCGTCCATACCCATCCCGAACCTTCAGCAACCGGCACATATTTGCCCGTCGACGGTGGATATCTGGTCCGTGAAGCCGATGCACTCATGCCGGCCGAAGTCAGCACGATCATTCGTTGTTCGATCTTTACACGTGTACAAACTCGCTTCAATGAGAAACAACTCTGTGATCGCTGATCCAAAATGCTGGCGGACGTACAGAGTAGGACTGTAGATGCCGGCCGCTTCGACTCCACACGCACGTCCTGCCAACGCGGCCGGGGACTGGTTAGCAGCGCTTGCCGGCCGGTTGATCTGCGTCATCAGTAAGCCCCTCGAAGCTCGTCATCTCAGCCTCGAATTGTACGCAGCATCGCGTTTACTAGTTCCGGACGGCGAGCAGTGATGTAATCCCTACTTCTACGTGGAGCGCAATTCCCGTGCACGGCGTCGCCAGCATTTCCACGGTTCCCACACTTGGCACTCCCCCCACGTCGGACACCAACGCCATTCCTGGCATCGTCACAACCGCTGCGCAGATCAGTTTTCCAAGGTGTACTCTACGAAGCTCGCGCGATCGAAACAATGTCGAATCTGGCCGATCGGCTAGGTACACGCCTGAGCGCAAAGGACTTCGAGAAGTGAAAGGTCCCGATGACGACCGTCTCGCGGTTCAATATCGTGGCGCGGCCGGACCCATCAAGGTCGCCGAGGACAGCGCGTGTGTAGCACGTTTGCTGGTACACATCGTCAGATCGAACGTAGATTGTCGGCTACACTTCGGTCCCCGTATAGGCAGACTGACTTACGCCAAAGTGGCCCTATCACCACCCACCAACATGCACTGAGCGTTCGGCGTCTCCGAACTGTTCGCAAGGAAGCGCTTCGAAGTGACCACTGGATTTGCTTCACGGAATCGCTTACTCAGTCGGATCTACGCCTCAATTATTGACGTTATCAGGAGTGCAATGCAGCATAGTACCGAGACCGACCACGTCTCATCCGATCAGGCCGTCCCGCGCGGCCAAGTGGCACTCTCAATGTCTGTCCTCATGACACCGGACATGAGCAATTTCTCGGGAAATGTTCATGGTGGTGCGCTACTGAAATTACTGGATCAAGTTGCCTATGCTTGCGCGAGTAGATACGCGCAAACCTATGTCGTGACAATCTCAGTTGACCGAGTAATTTTTCGAGAGGCAATACACGTCGGTGAGCTCGTGACTTTCTCCGCTTCGGTCAACTACACCGGACGGACCTCAATGGAAATCGGTATTCGCGTGGATGCCGAGAACATTCGGTCGGGGCAACTCAGACATGTCAACAGTTCTTACTTCACGATGGTTGCCGTAGACGGGGCCGGCAATCCCGCACCTGTTCCACCACTGCATCCGAGCGGTGAGATCGCCATACAGCGCTATAACTCTGCCCGCGCCCGCAGACAGGGGTTCGCGAACCTGACAACACATCAGCAACCAATCTGACAGTATTCACGAGAGTCCCGCGTGCGACACGGGATTCGGCGGCGCCCGCGCAGATCCTACGAAGGTTGCGGCACTTGTGCTTGAGCGTCGACTACTGCGACTCAGCACACCATCTCCACCAACTCGCTTCGGCCGCAAGCATCGGTCAACTAGAAGCAGCAGGATGACCAAGTCACGGCGCTCAGGGAATGCGTTTGCACAGCCCCGACACCGTTCTCGGTCGAGTCCTCCAAACAGCTCGTGTCCTCGACGAGCAGTGGGTCGCATGGAGATGGTCGATCCCCGGCTCCGGCCTACTCGCGCCGTACCCCGGAGGGCTTCTCGGCGACGGGGTCATTCGCGGACGGGGACAGACGTCCGGCGGTGTGACGACGATAGTTGATCGCCACGATCGAGGTGCCGGAGGTGGCTGTCGGACACAGCTCATCCGAGCGACCGGATACAGACCAGCTGGTTGCTAGCGCGATGAGCGAGGAGTCGTTACGGTGCCTAGTTACCGATGGCACCGAGATCTAGGAGGCAGAGCAGATGCCGGGGGAATGGAAAGCAGCGGTCACAGGGGCAGGTTCGGGAGTGGGCCGTGAGGTCGCTCTGCAACTAGCACGCTCGAACTGGTCTCTTTCTCTCGCAGACAATAACTTTGATGCCCTCCTCGACACACAGTCAGAGTGCGCGGCTACCACCAACACCGCACACGCGACTCACCTGGATGTCACCAACCGAATCGAAATCGATTCGTGGGCGGCGTCGTCACGCTCCGCACTGGGCGGTATCGATGCGGTCTTCAACGTCGCAGGCGTTCTCTACAGCGGCGATGTCATCGACACTCCCCCAGCTGACTTCGATCTAGTGATGGCGACCAACTTCGAGAGTGTCGTCAACAGCTCTCGCGCTTTTTTGCCGGACATCCTGAAGTCGCGTCGAGGTCGAATCGTCAACGTGTCGTCTGCATTTGGTGTCATGTCTGCACCCGGCTATTCGGCGTACAACGCATCCAAGTTTGCCGTACGAGGTTTCACCGAGGCCCTCAACCAAGAACTGCGGCTGGCGTCACGAACCGCGCGTGCGACCTGTGTGATACCTGGTGGACTCAAGACGTCGATCGCTCGGACGGCGCGGGCGGCACCAGGCGTTGATCACGCGCGGACTGCCGATTTTTTCGATAGCCGCATAGCCCGAACCACCCCCGAAGTGGCCGCCCGAAAGATCATTGCGGGTGCGTGGAGGGGGAAGTCGCAGGTGACTATAGGGAACGACGCCCGCCTCGTCACCGCGACCACGCGCGTACTTGGCCCTCAGTACCAACGGCTGCTGCCTTCGCTCCAAGCACTACGACGGACCTAACAAGTCGTCATCAACAGAAACCATTCACCAGACCTGCGGGGGTCGGTCAACTATGTCGAACAGCTGGATCCTGATAGAGACGTTCGGAGACGCGGAGCCTACCGTGATTGGAGTTGGGTCTTCGCCCAAATCCTTTGTTCCACCTCGTAAAGTTCTCCGCAGCTCCACCAGCCGCGAAGAGGCAGTCGCCGCGGTAGCTGAGGCGCTTTCCACAGGCACCGTAGTGGATCGGCCATGCAAAGACCGCTACAGGCGAATTCTGGCCGAACCACTGCACACCTTCGCGGGCCGTACACATGGCGCATGGGTGTGGCTCGGCCAGCGCGACGAGACTCCACCTCGACGAGACGCCGCCGGGGCGTGGCAGTTCAACCTAACCAAGAGCACAGCAAGCGGTAGCAACGATCTACTCGACCTTTACTGCGTTCCGCAAGACGAGCGCGAGACGCAGCGTGCACTCGCCGGAGCGTTCACCCGACTTGTCACCAACCGGGACGAGAGCGAAGCTATGGCCAAGATCGTGCAATCAGCGCCGGGCACCACTCACCAAGCGGTCTGGACAGTGAGGCGGGACGACGGCGAACTTCGAGCCGCGCATTTCTCGTGCCGGATGATTGCCGAAGACGGGATTTCGGGCACCGAAGTCATCCTGAGGGGTATCACCCAGGACATCGGCCCCGCAGGTGAAATCAATATCGCTCCCCCACCCACGATTCTCGAGCATCGCGTTCTGGAGGCTTCCACCAAGTAGGGCGAGTACCGCGCACTGGTCAACCTTAGAAATCTGAGCTTGCTGCGCTGGTACAACTCTGAACCTGCACCGAGTATCTGCTGGGAAAACCTTCCTGACGAACCGGTACCGGCGATTCATCCGGACGACATACCAATTGCGAAGCAAATGTCGAACGCACTCGCACGCGAACGCACCAACGGCGTGCTTCGGTTCAGAACTCTTGACGGCGACTGGAAGCCGATGACAATTGATGCCGTTCTAGTTTCACTCGATCAGCACACCACGGCCGCACTCGTCACTCTGACCGAATTGTGCGAGGAGTAAATAAGTTCGCGGACCCATGCGGACCCACATAGCCCACTCCGGACTGAGTGCAGTTGAAGCGTGAACTCCGAAGGTGCGTTTAATAGTTGCGTCTTTTACAAGGATTGTGCGCGTGTCGTGCGGGCATCGCGAGTTCGACTCCACGCAGCTGCCACTGTTCGAGTCGACACACCATACGTTTCGGCGAACGACTCGATGCGCTCCTCGGTCTCGGACTTTCGCCCACGCTCGATGTCGGCGAGAACGGTAGTCGACATCCCGAGCAGCTGCGCAGCGTCACCCTGGGACAGCGCCGCATGCACCCTCAGGTCGGACAATTTGAGCTGAGACTGCGGGATCGGAACCAGCGCCGCTACGGACGTGTGCAGGGCGTTCGCGATTCGGCCAAGCGTCGCAGGCGGTGGCGTCGAGCGTCCAGTTTCCCAGGTCGATACCGCCTGCCTCGTCGCGCCCACCTTCGCTGCGAGGTCGTCTGCACTGAACCCCGCCCGTACCCGTAGCTCACGCAACCGGTCGGCGCGAAACCCACGAACTCCGCTTCGCGGCACTGTCCCCAACTCCCTGTCGACCTTTCAAGACAGTCCCATCTTCCTCGATCCGTCATGACCTTGGACTCTTGTGCGTTTTATAGTTGCGCGTTACAGTTGCTGTCATGCATCCCTTCGATCTCGGTGCTACGGAGCTGAACCAATTGCGCGGTGCACTGAACCTGTTCTACAGTCCTGATGCGCGCCCAAAAGGGATTCCTCGGTGCTTGCCTATCTCGGCACTGCTTGTAGCGCGGGACATCAGGTCGGTCTGTTCAAAGAATCCGTCCGATCATTCCTGTCGGGAGTTCCACATGTTCGCGTCGCTCGCCCTTGCCGCATCGCACATGCCATCGACGGCTCAGACCAGCATTTACCGTCGTCGAAGTTCAGCGTTGAGCCGTTACGGACGAGGTGCGACAGCAAGCGCATTCGACCGACATTGCCGTTTCCGTCGAAGTCACGGGGCCGAACCGAAGTGAGCACCGCACGGGATGCGATGGAGCCGAATTTCCTCCCAGAGCATCAGTTCTGCACGGCGATCGTCGTGAATCGGACACATGGCGACTTGATTGCATGCTCGCTCGACCACGGGCATTCCGGTCGCCATCAATACATCGGTGACGACGGAGCACTGCTAGCCGAGTGGAAGCCATCCACATCGTGCAACGAGCGGTCCATTCCTACCCGTATGCCGTAGACCTGGCAGTTCGGACTGCCCCGACTCGAGTGGGCTTTCGCTGATAGCCCCACTCGTGAGCTACAGGAGCTCCCCCGCGCCTTGTAGCTCGACCGGTGGACCGGCGCGAGGGTCGCGTAGTAAGCGCATTTCATCATGTTCAGCGCTGCGTGGCCCCGCCGAGACATCGCCCCTCGAACCCACACCCGTTCGCACAGAAAGGATTCCGTACCTGATGTGGATTTTCCAGCAGCCTTGGTTCTGGTCGGTGGTCTTCGGCTGGCTCTGAGCCTCTAGCACGTGATGGGTGCGTGCAACTGGCCCACAACCTATCGATCGCACGCACCCATCCACTTCTCCCCACCGACTCACTAAAACCAATTGTCGCCAGAGTAATTGGCCCGCAGACGCATTCACCAGCACGACCCGATCGCCGGGTCGCACCAGGAAGGGATCGGCACCAATGCCAGCATCACAGGGCACCGGACACCACCGCTCATCCAAGAAGCGAGGGCGGGTGATCAAATCGCTGCCCGCCGTGGCCGCGGTGACGATCGCCGGCCTGACCGTGCAGGCCGCTCCCGCGCAGGCTGCACCATCTCAGCCGGGAGTGACCAGTCCTCGAGGATCACAACCGGGGGTCACGAGCACACCGCAGACGGCACCGGCCATCCCGCCGCCGCCAGCTCCGAAACCGCGCCAGTACTTGGACGGCTACCAGCCCTCACCACAGGTGCAGCAAACCCCATCGCGTAGCTACGACGACTACTTGGCCGGTAACCAGCAGTCCTCGAACTACCAGAACACTTACTACCAGGCCCCCGCTCCGCCGGCTGCCCCGAGTGAAGCACCCCCGGCGCTGCAGGCGACTCCGCCGCCACCGCCGCCACCGCCGCCGGTCCCGACGGTGCAGCGCAAGGTCATCGCCCCGATCGAGGCCCCGCCCGGAACCTTCATCGCCGGCGGCACGTTGGTGCCGGTCGATACCAACATCGTCGACCAGAACCTGCTCACACGTACCAACAACACGTTGCAGGCGATACAAGCCGATGGCGGAAACTGGCTTGTGGACAACGGATTCGCCGACGCGCCCCGCGCCGACCGGATCGCAGCGGGTACCGCGACCGGTGTCATCACCGGTGGCGCTGTCGGCCTCGCTGCATCGGTGGTCCCGGCCGCGGTGATCACCGGCACCGCTGCTGCTGTCGGCGGCGGACTCGGAGTCGCCGCTACCACCGGCACCGGTGCGGTCGTCTGGGGAGGACCGGTGGGTTGGGTCTTCATCCCCGGCGCAGCCGCACTTGCCGGTGCAGGCGTCGGCGCAGCACTGTCGGCACCGATCGTGCTGGGCCTGACCGGCGCAGGCGCTGTCATGGGCGGCATCCTCGGTGCCACCGTCCTCGGCGGCGAGCAGCAGATCATCGAAGAGCCGGCCCCCGCCCCGGCAGTGGTTCCCCCGGCTGCCGACAGCGTTCCGACGATCCCGCCGGCCGCGACAGTCGATCTCCCCGGTCCCATCGGGCAAGTTCGCGACACTCTCGCGGCCGACCCGAACGGCCGTCAGGTTCTCGCGGCGGCCGACAAAGCCGTTCAGAACGCGGCTCCGATCGTAGACAAAGCCGTCAACGATGCGTCGGTGTGGACCGCACCGGCCGTCGAAGCAGCACAGGGGTTCACCTCGAAGGCCCTCGAGCAGCCTGCCGTCGCCGACACCGTCGCCGCGGTCAACACCGCAGCCGCACCCATCGTCGATCAGGCCACTGCCGCTCTCGGCGGCTTGCAGGCGGCGTTCGCACCCGCCTGATTCGCCCTACAGCCAGCTAGTTGAACCAGCCAGGAAGGACACATTCCAGATGATCCGCCGTTCGACGACATCTCCGATTGCCAGTGCCACCGGCCCAGCCCGATCAGGGGTGCCGTCGAGCTCGCCCCGTGTGCCGCGATCGCGCCGACGCGCGATCGCGGCCGCCGGGGCTGCTGTCGTGTTCGTAGCCGTCGCCGCCGCTGTGTTGCTCAGCGGTGGCGACTCCGAGCCGGACACGACAGCCACCGACACGATAGCCGCTTCCTCCGTCGCGCCGACAACCGTTGCGGCCGGGCCGGATTGCTCGATGCCGACCGGTGATCAGAACAGCGGCCCCGGGGTCATCGCCGCGTTCGAGCACGCGTACTACGTCCAGCGATCGGGCGCGGCCGCGCACGCTCTGGTGTCACCGAACGCCCCGGCAAGTGCCCCGTTCACCGTCGAAGCCAACCTCGACGCAGGTATCGCCACCGTCCCGGTCGGCACCACCTACTGCCTCGACATCGACCCGCTGCGCACCGGCTGCTACACCCTCACTCTCACCGAGAGCGGCCCGAACGGGCCTGGGACGCAGTACCGCCAACGGATCACCACCGACAAGGTCGACGGTCGCTACGTCATCGCCGCCATCGAGCAAGCGTGATCACCCACCGCCGCCACAGCGCGAGATCGCCGCAGCACCGCGGCGAACAGCCACCACGAAAGGAACGTCAGGACATGAGCGATGCAGCGAGCGAATGGGCCGAGGCCGCCACCGCAGTACGACAGGCACGCGAGACCCTCGAGGCGTCGACCGCGAGCGAGATCCGCGCATGGGCCGAAAAGTCCGGGCTGACCGACTGGTCGATGTGGCAGAAGATCAAACGAGAGCTCTACAAGCAGCTCGACCTCGACTACGACGGATTGCGCGCCAGCGAAGCCGAGCAGGTCACCGACGCCGTCGCCTCCGCGGCATCGGCCGCACCGGTGGTCGAGCTCTACGCCGCAGGTGATGAGCGTGGCAGCTTCGCAGTGGTCGGAGACGGTGACGAAACAGCCTGGTACGGAACATTTCACGCCAAGGACGCGGTCTTTCGGCAGGGCGATCAAACATCGGCCGACGACTCGGCGGCCGGCAAGGCAGCCTTTCTCGCCGGCAAGCTACGCGAAGAGCTCGACGCCCCCGCGATCCGGCTGATACTGCATATCTCCAACCCGCACCTCGACGGCACACGGCTCGCAGCTCTCGCCGCGCGATACGGAGTGCACCTCGAACGCCTCGAGATCGACGACGAGAACCCGGCCACCGTGTGGTGCGAGGTTCCCGGACACCGTCCGTGGCAGGCCATCCGGCTCTCCGATCTGCTCGTCGACGATCAAGCGGAGGTCGGCTGATGGCCGAACAGCACCCGCGCCCAGACGTCGACAACCCCGTCGCGGGGTACGAAGCCGAGGACACCGTCAACCTCCGCGCTCAACGCCTACGACGACCCGAATCCGAACCGGACGAACAGCCTGCGGAAGAGCCGGCCGACGACACGGCACCGGACCCGTACGGGGTCGGGCAGGACGCATTGGCAGCGGTCGAAACACCCGACGTCGACCCCGCAGCGTTCTACCGAGCACGACTGTTCGACCGCCAGGAAGAAGACCCGACCGCCGAGCCCGCCGAAGCAGGGCTGAGGGGCCGGATCAACGCCGCCCTGGGAACTCATCTCAAGCCCAAGCCCACCTCGGCCGAAGTCAGACTGCGTCAGTCGATTCGCGTTGTGCAACAACCCCTTCCCGGATGCTCGGTGGTCTCGGTCATCAATCCCAAGGGCGGAGCGGGCAAAACTCCGACATCGGTGCTGCTCGGTTCGACGTTCGGTAAGCACCGTGGCCACGGGGTGACGGTGTTCGACGCCAGCGAATCGCTCGGCAGTCTCGGCGATCGAGCCGCCCGCACCACCGATCCGGAGCTCACGGTGTGGGACCTGCTCGACCATGCACACGAGCTGGCGTCCTCGTCGGCGGTATCGGGATCGCTCAACGCGTTCCTGCGGCGTCAACCGACGATGGAAGACATTCTTGCTGCGGACAATTCGGCCGACCGTGAGCGCAATCTGGGGTGGGACGAATGCGCCGCGGTGATGGCAGTGCTGCGCCGACACCGGGACCTGATCGTCATCGACACCGCCGCCAATCCCTTGGCCGAGTCCTGGCAGTGGGCCGTGCAGCATTCCGATGCCCTGGTCGTTCCGCTCCCGCTACGCCTCGACATCGCCCGGCAGGTCTATCAGATGCTCGAGGGCATCATCGCCCGCGGCTACGGGCACCTGTTGGCGTCGACGATCGTCGTGACCTGTGCAACACCCGATTCCAACCCGCAGTTGGCGTCGGCGGTCTTCGAGGACCTGCGCAATCTCGGTGTCCAGGAAGGCAATTTTATTCAGGCCCCGTACGAATCAGCGCTCGCCCGCGGCGATCGGATCGTCTATAAGGACCTCCCCCCGGACACGATCGAGGCCTACACCAATGTCACCGCGCTGGTCGCCGACAACGTCGCCGCGGCACGAGCCGGCGCGGCCTATCAGTTCACCGATCCGTATTCCCCGCAGCCGGTGTACCGCCAGCCCGACAGCGCACCACCCCCACAGCTCTCGCAGTGGGAGCGGCGCAGCCGCGACCGTCGCGGAGCCTGACCCGTCCCCACCCCGCTCGAGCACACGAGGAGAACACCATGACCGGCCAGAGAACGCTCACCACCGCGCTACGACGACCGCGCTGGGCGCACTCCGCGATGGCAGCAGCCGCCGCGGTGGTCCTGGCCTTGGGCGCTGTCCCAGCACACGCCGCACCGGCAGCGACGGCGGCGACCTCGTGCGCGAAGTACGTCGCGATCATGGCCCCGGGTACGTGGGAGACCAATGCCGCGGCGAATCCCACCACCCCGGTCGGGATGCTCGCCACCGTCGGCAACGCCCTGAAACAGAAGTACGGCAACGACATCGAGGTCTACTACCCGGCGTACGCGGCGTCGGCGTTCGACAAGGGCCGTACCTACGCCGACAGCAAGGAAACCGGCAAGAGCGCCATCAACAACATCCTCACCTCGGCGTGCGCGACGTCGAAGTTCCTGCTCTCGGGCTACTCCCAAGGCGCGGACGCCGCCGGCGACGTCGCCGCCGAGATCGGTAACGGACGCGGCGTCGTTCCCGCGTCCCGGATTCTCGGCGTCGGCCTGGTCGCCGATCCGCACCAGGGCACCGCCGGCGGCACCGTCGTCGGACCGAAGGTCGACGGCCAGGGCATCGGCGGGGTCCGGCCCGAAGGCTTCGGCTCTCTCGCCCCGGTGGTCAAGCAGCTCTGCAATCCCACGGACCTGTACTGCTCGACGAACGCCGGCAAGGACGGTCTGCTCGCGGGCCTGGGCAAGGTCTTGGCGAACAAGCCTGTCGACCCGGCCACCACCGGCGGACAGGCCGGAACCGGGTCAACCGCGGCAGCGTCGAGTACCGCAGTGCCGTCGACGACCGCGCAGGGCGGTGTGACCGGTGCCGGGACACAGCCGGGAACGACGCCGACACAGGCCGGAGGGGTCAGCGATTTCTCGTCGTCGCTGGTCTCGGACTTCTCCCGCGTCGATCTGGCCGGTGCCGCGAACACCGCATCGACTCTCGGGGAGCGGGTAGCCACCCTGCCCGACTCGGTGGGAACCAACCGCACTCAGTCGCAGGTCGCCAGCGTCGGGGCCTCCGCGACATCGTTGCTCAACACCCTCGAACCGGTCGCCGACGTGCAGTCGGTGATCGCCGCGAACCCCGGCATCCGCTCGACTCTCGACACCGCCCCGGAAGGATCACCGGAGGCCAAGACCTCGACGGTGCTCGACGCACTGGACCAGATCGACATTCCCGCAGTCCTGAGCACAGCGACCTCGATCGCCGACACCGCATCGTCGGTACTGGGCGGCACCGGCACCACCGCCGGCCTCGCAGGCACTGCGTCGACCCTGGGCGGGCAGGTCGCACCGTTGCAGTCCGTGTCCCCGGACGCGCTGACCTCGGCAACGCAGGTGCTCTCGCTGCTCAAGCCGAAGACGGTGGTCAACCAGGTCGTCAACGTCGCGACCGGCTTCACGAGTCTGGACTACCAAGGCATCGTCGACAACCTGATCGCGTTGCCGCAGAAGGTCGCTGCACTCGATGTCACGGGATCGCACAAGATCGCCGGAGATCTCAACAACCAGTTCGCACCGATCGTGAAGATGGCCGCGGGAGTGGATCTGCACACCCTGTCGGTGTTGGTGGCGATGATCCCCGACCCCAGCGGCTCGGCGCAGATCGCCTCCCTGGTGCTGAGCTTGCTCGGCAACGTCGACGTGATCCGCCTGGCCAACGATGTCGGCGCGATTCAGGAAGTCGCGTGGAAGATCCTCGAAACCGGCAACCTCGCGGCCACCGCCGAGCTGCTTCCCATCGGGCTCGACCTCGCCTCGGTCGCGGTCGGAGTCCTGACCGGCTCGGCCGCCAAGACCAGCCCCGACCAACTCGGCGCACAGACCCAGGTCACCGGACAGTCCGCAGCGATCGGCCAGCAAGCCTCCACCGGCGATTTCGCCGGTCTGGCAGGCAGTCTCGTCTCACTGGCCTCGTCACCGAGTGCCGGCGATGCCGCCGAGCTGGTCGGTGCCGGTATCGACGCCGCGACGTTCTTCGCCTCCGGTGCGCACCAGTCCTACGGCGACTTCAAGGTCGACTCCACCGGCCGCAGCGCCCTGCAATGGCTCATCGACTTCTTCACCCAGAAGATCGGGGGCTGACCGGCGGCCACCGAGCAGGCTCTGCAGCCGGGCGGGCATGACGCAGAGCAGCCGAAAACTACAGCACCACAACCGAACTACACGTACCACCACAGGTGTCCGGGCGGGCACTGATCATCTTTTTCGATTCGTGAGGACATGCACCGATGGCAGCATCACAGCAGGGCAGCAAGGGCAGTGCCGGCGCACTGAGCCTGCTGCTGATCGCCGCCGTCGCTGCGATCGGCATGTTCGGTGTCCTCTCGGGCGATCGCACACCGCCGGTCGACGAAGGCACCTGCCTGCCTGCCGGCGCGGCCGTAGTGGCCCCGCACTCGGGAACAGTGGTGATGCCGCTGCGTGAAGGCACCTATCAGGCCACGAGCGGTTTCGGTGCCCGCACGAACCCGGTCACCGGCGAAGCCGAAGGACACCAGGGCCAGGACTACTCCGCCCCGATCGGAACCCCGATCTACGCGGCCACCGACGGCACGGTCGTCAAGGCCGAACACGCCAGCGGGTTCGGCAACTGGATCATCATCGACACCACCGTCGACGGACAGTCGCTCTCGACGGTCTACGGCCACATGAACGACGACGGCGTCGGGGTCACCGCGGGCCAGACCGTCAAAGCCGGCGACCCGATCGGCGGCGTCGGCAACGCCGGACAGTCCACCGGCCCGCACCTGCACTTCGAGGTCTGGCCCGGCACCCGCCTCGCATCCGGATCGAGCCCGGTCGATCCCGTCGCCTGGCTCGCCGCCGCCGGTGCCACCGCACCGACCGCCACCGCAGACGTCCTCGCCGCAGCCCCGGCCGGCCCCTCCGCCGCGACCCCGACCACCGGTGCCGCGGCGCAAGGCGTATCGAGTCGATCGGTCAAACTCGCCGCCGCCATCAAACCCGGCTGCGGAGTCCCGGCCGGATCGACCGGACTGCGACCGGGGTCGGTCCCGGCGGACTTCGAGCCGTGGATCGTCAAGGCCGGCACCGTCTGCGCAGAGGTCACCGCCCCGGTCGTCGCCGCGCAGCTCGAACAAGAGGGCGGCTTCAACGTCAACGCCCACAACAACGGTTCCGGCGCGGACGGACCGGCGCAGTTCATGCCCGCCACCTGGGCCGCGAAAGGCGTCGACGGAGACGGAGACGGCCGCAAGGACACCCGCAGCATCGCCGACGCGGTGATGAGTCAAGCCGCCTACGACTGCGAGCTAGCGGGCATCGCCAAGGACTCGCTCGCCGCCGGCAAGGTCAGCGGCGACCTGACCGAGCTGTACCTGTCGATGTACAACTGCGGGCCCGGTGCGACCCTCTCGCAGGGCCGGGTGTGCCAGAACGCCGAAACCCTCGACTACGTCGCGAAGATTCCCCGCCGCGCAGCAGAAGCGTTCTCCGTCGCCGTCCCCCAGGCCACGCCGGGCATCGTCCCCGGTGGACCGTTCGGTCAGAACGTCGTCGCGGCCGCGATGCGCTGGCTCGGCACCACCTACGCCTGGGGCGGAGGCGACCGCAACGGCCCCACCCGCGGTGTCAGCGACGGCGGCGGCCGCGCGGACATGATCGGCGACTTCGACAAGGTCGGCTTCGACTGCTCCGGACTGGTCCTCTACGCCGTCGCACAAGCCTCGGGCGGTGCGATCGTGCTCCCCCACCAGGACTCGGCACAGATCGCCGACAGCCGCGGCCGCGTGATCGCCACCCCCGGCGAGCTCGCTCCCGGCGACATCATCCAACCCCACTCGGGCCACATCTTCATCTGGCTCGGCGGAAACAAGGTCGTCGAGGCACCGCAGTCCGGCTACGTCGTGAAGGTATCGGACTGGACCCCGCCCGCGAGCGGCCTGACAGCACGGAGATTCGGATGAGAACCACCAGCCGTACCGCCCTGGCCGTAATCCTCACCGCTACAACGGTTCTGACTGCCTGCGCTGGTGATATCACCAACAACGGCAGCGATGCCCCGTCGATCCCGGCGCAGCAGTGGACACCGGGTACGCCCCCGCCGAGCGGCAGCGATCCCACCCGTACCCCGCCGCCGCCCGCGACCACGCTGCCCGACATAGCGGCCGGGGTGGACCGCCAGGACCCGGACTCGGTGGTCACCGCGGCCTTGACGGTCTGGTTCACCTGGAACACCGCCGTCGACGCCGGACCCAACGATGCCGCCGCCCGCACCGCACCGCTGCTCACCCCCGACTACGCGCGCGAGATCACCGCCACCACAGCGCAATCGAGCCCCGGCGCGCAATGGCTGGACTGGGCAGCTCGCGGCGCGGTCCTGACCCCCGACCTCGTCGCCGACGACGAACCCGTTCCCCCGCAGACCGATTCGACGGCCTACCGGTCCTACCACGTCACCCAACGCATCGACGGTGCACCGGTGAGCGAGCGGGTCGTCGTGATGATCCTGCGGCGAGGGTCCGACGGCTGGGAGGTGAGCCGCATTCAAGACAAATAGCCCCGCCTCGTACACCCATTGGCACTGCAGAACAACATGTTTCGGAAAGGAACCCCCGATGGACACAGAGTCCGTCACCACCCCCACGACCCGCACCTCGCACCGGGCACGCCGCGTACTCGGCGTCCTCGCTCTCACCGCCGCGCTGACCGTCCTGGCCGGCGGTGTCGCCGCCGCACAGGCGGTCAACCCGTACGACGGGGTCAGCCCAGACATCGGCCTGTTCGGCCCCGCCCTGAACCAGACGTGGAAGCGCATTCTCGCGGCGATCTGGGGTGCCTGCATCGCTATCGCGGGCCTGTGGGTGCTGACCTCGTTCCTCGCCTCCAAGAAAGCCCGTAAGCGCGGCATGTCCAGTGATCTGAGCGAGGCGGGCGAGGATCTCAAGCTCTCGCTCTTCGTCTTAGGCGGTGTGGCTGCTGTCTCGCCGATCGTCGGCGCAGTCCTGCTCCTCGTCCAGCCCGGCGCGTAGCCGACCCGGCTCTACCCTCCATTTTCTTTGCCCCGACGCGGCACCGTCCGCAGAAACGAGCACTCATCATGGCCATCGACTACCGCAATGTCGGTTCCGAACCCCCCAGCTCGCCCAACACCGGCACCGTCTCCGGTGATCAGCACTCCGACAGCAAGTCTGGGTCCAAACGCTGGATCATTCTCGGGGCCGTCGCCCTGGCGATCCTCGCCGTCGTCTCGTTGATCGTGGTCGGTCTGTCGGGCGGCTCCGACGAGACCGGCGGCAGCGATGCCATCCGCGCAGTACACGGGCCCACGACGGTGAACAACGGTGTCCCCAGCGGCTACACCCGCGACACCCAAGGCGCATCGACTGCCGCGGTGAACGTGCTCCAAGCGTTCGATCAGGCCAGCCAGGGCCGCATCGACATGAACGATATCCGCTCGACGGTGATCGCCGCCGACCCCGGTGCCGAACTGGCCCGCGAGATCGAACTCGGAAGCAACCGCGACGAGAGCAGCGACGTGATGAACACTCTGCCGGCCGCGGTGCACGTGTCCTCCTTCAGCACCGACGCCGCGCAGATCTCGGTGTGGTCGATGACCACCACACAGTCCGACATCAACAACACCGGCACCGTCGCTGTGAGCACGCTGTGGGCGACCATCGACATCTCGTTGGTCTGGCAGGACGGGGACTGGAAGGCCAAGGACTGGTCCTACCGCCAGGGCCCGCGACCGGAGGACGCGTCCTACCCGGCCGCTGATTCCGCGCTCGGCGGTCAACTGACCGCCGGGTACTACACCTTCTACATCGACTAGGAGAGAACATGATTCGCCGTCTCGTTCTCATCGCGGTCACCGCCGCACTGGTGGCACTGTTCGGATCATCCGCTGTTGCACTCGCCCAGCCTTCCGCCGTTCCCGCTCCCGCACCGGGGGCGTTCACCGCCCAACAACCGGCATCGAGGCTGCCCGCGCACTTCCCGGACGATCTCAAGAAATTCATCGGCGGCACCGAAGAATTTCAGAGCGGGCCCTGGTTCACGGGGAACTGCGCAGACCACGGCGGCGACCTGGGAACCTATATCTCCCAAGCACTCACGAACGAAAACCGGCTCCTGTACTGGACCGCATCGGACGAGAACAAAGCCGTCATGCTCGACGGTGCGAGCGCGGTCGGCAGCGACCCGCAGGCCCAGGCCACGGCCGAGATCACCCGTCAGGCCGTCGCCGACGGGACCGAACCACCGGCCGACACTCTGCCGACCGTATTCCCGGCCGGGGACACCAGTTTTCACCCGCCAACCGGAACCTGCGCCGAGGACCTCGCCCGGTGGGGCACCAAGGAATGGGGCACGTGGGGCTTCGCCTGGGCGCAGAGACCGGACGCGGACTCGCTGACCGCGATCAAAGCGCTGCCCGGTGCCGACAAGGTGCCCGACGCCGCCTGGTCGGACCCGTGCTCACAGGGTTCGGGCGACCAGTACTGCATGCACGCCTTCTTCGTCGACTGCTCGAAAGCCGAACGGGCAGATGCCAGCCGCTGCCAGGATTGGAATCTGTCGATCGGGCGATTGTTCGCCGGCACCGCGAACTGGATCGAAAAGAACACCTCGTTCACCGAGCGCCTCGAGGACACCCTCGGCAAGGTCATCGCGGCCACCCCGCAGTACAAGCTCGGCAAGGCCTACCTGCAGGCATTCTCCTGGATCTCGGGGGCAGCGAACGACGTCGTCGACTTCGTCACCGATCCGACCACCGTCATCGACGACTGGGTCAACGCCACCAAGAGCGGGGCACTCTCCCTCACCGACGCCGTGCTGCGTGGGCTCACCTCGACCGGCGACTTCGATCCCACCCAGCAGTGGTTCGTGACCTATTACGCCGGATCGACAGGTCTGGGAATCATGGTCATGTCGCTGGCGGTCCTGCTGGCGATCATGCGATCACGGCACAAGGGCTCACCATCGGAGCTGGTGGCCAACGTCTTCGGCTACATGCCCGCCGGGGTGGTGATGATGCTGTTCTCCCTGGCCCTGGCTCAACTGGTGATCGAGTTCGCGACGGTGCTCACCGAGGGCATCGCCAGTTTCAGCGGATCCACGATCACCGAGATGGTGGAGAACATCTACGCCACGATGGGCACGCTGAACAAGGACACCGTCGTCGGCGGCTCGATCGTCGGCCTGGTCTTCTTCGGCATCCTGCTGCTCGGCACGATGTCGGTCTACCTGGGTCTGCTGATGCACCAGATCGGGCTTCCGCTGACCGCGTGCGTCGCCGGAATCGGCTACGGCATGTGGGTGCACCCGACGTGGCGGACCAAAGCGCTGCGGCCACTGTTCACGTTCGTCGGCATCGTGCTCAGCAAGCCGATGCTGTTCCTGCTCATCGCGATCGTGCTCGCCGGGGCCAACAACGCTCTGCTCTCGGGCGGCGGCGGCTCGGGAGACCTGACCTTGCTCGGCGCTCTCGTGCTCGTCGGGGCCTCGATGGTCGTCGTCGGCCTGGCACCGTGGGCGATGCTCAAGTGGGCACCGATCCTGCCGACCAAAGCCGATTCCGAAGGATTCGGCGGCGGCGGTGGCTCCGTCGCCGGTGGTGTCATCGGCGGCGTGGGCAGCTCGGCCCTGTTCCGCAGCCGCAGCGGCGGAGGTGGTGGCGGAGGCGGGTCGACCGTCACACCGCGCTCGACCCGCTCCGGCGACGGCGTCGACAAGGCCACCCGATCCACGCATTCGACGCCGTCGACCAACTCCACCCCCGGCCACACCACCGGGGCCGCCCACTGCGGCGGCGCCGACAAGGGCGGGGCGTCGACACCGAAGCGCTCGACGATGGGCATGGCCGGCCGACTCGGCGGAAAGCTCGCGACGGGATCGGCCGCGACGGTCGCCTCGGCCGGGGCAGCGGCGATGCCGATCGCCGTGCAGTCCGCAGCGGCGGCGATGAACAAAGCCAAATCCGGTGCCGAGTCCGCTCCGTCCGAAGCCGAAGGCAGGTAAGCGATGTCGACCGAGACCGTCGAGCACTACAGCGAGCAGAGAACCTCCATCCTGGGCGGTGAGATCGCGCGCCGCGGAATGACCGGGATCTCGGCACCGGTGCTCATCACCTGGACCGCGGCTCTGATCATCGGCGTCGTGTACTACCTCGCCGCGGGCGGTGGCGCGATGACCGTCGGGCTCGTGGCGGTGTTCTACGTCGGGGTGTTCGCCTCGACATACGAATTCGGTGACACCTCCCTGGCGGCGCGGCAGTTGCACCGGTTGCGGAACTGGGCGCGGATGCGTCGCGGCGAGCACGTGTACCGCAACGCCGACGACCCCGCCTACGGGGTAGCCGATCTCGACCCCGGCTGGGAGTACCCGGTGCCGCTCGGGCGGACGGCCCCGCTCGATGTCGCCGGCACCGGCCTGGACGAGATGTTCATCGTCCGCACCGCGAACCCCGGCGAGCGGGCCTATTACACGGTCGTACTGTCCGTGCAGGGCCTGGCCGGCGGGCTGCGCACCGACGCGGCCTGGGCGACGACATCGGAGAAGTTCGGTCTCTTCAGCGCCTCGATGGCCCGCAAGACCTCGCTCATCCGCGGAGTGCAGCTGATCCACCGCTCCATTCCCGCGGATCTGACCATGCACGAGGATTGGGTGGAGCGGGAGGTCGAAAAGCTCGGCGACATGCGTTTGCGGGCACCGGTGGAGTCCTACGGCGACCTCATCGACACCATCCGACCGCACTCGGAAGAGCACCGGGCGTACGTGGTGCTCAAGTTCCCTCAGACCGACCACTTCGAGGCCGAAGCCGCGCGAGCGGCAGGCGGGAAAGGGGCCCGATTCGAAGGCGGTGTCGCCCAAGTGATCCGCGACGAGACGATGCGCGCAGTGAGCAAACTCGTCGCCGCCGGCATGGGCCGCGTCCAGGTCCTCGGCGAGCAGCGCACCTGCGCGCTGATCCGCGCGTTCATCGACCCGTCGAACCCCCTCGATCGCCACCAAGGGGCGCGGTGGTCGAACTGCTGGCCCTCCTACATCGGTGGCCACGACTCGGTGGTGGTATCCGGACGCTGGCACACCCGTGTCGGGTTCCTCCCGCCGGCGAGTATCGAACCCATTCCGCTGGGCCCGTTGTGGCTCGCGCCGCTGCTGACCGGGGTCGCCCCCGACATCGGCGACGACGAGAACCCGCCCTCACCGACGATCCGAACCGTCAGTGTCCGAGTCGATTTCGTACCCGACGCCGTCGCCCGGGAAGCGGCGAGTCAAGACTTCACCCAGGACAAGGCGGCGCAAGAAAGCGCCGCACGCAAAGGCATCACCGGCGACGGCTCGGCCGAAGTGATGGCCACCGCCTCCGGGCGTCGACGCGCCGATCTGATGCCGGGCTCGGGCCATCACGGCACCATCTACTCCCTCGCCGTGGCCGTCACCGGCCGCGACGAAGACGACCTCGAACGGGCCTGCATGCGCGTGGAGGAAGCCGCCGACGAATCAGCCATCAAAACCATCACCTGGCAGGACTACACGCACGACGTCGCCCTGTTCACCACCCTTCCCTTCGCTCGCGGTCTCGCCGTGACGCGCTACACCAAGTAGCCCAGGAGATTTCGATGCCGCAACACACCACCCGTTGCCCCTCCACCCGACCGGCCGCGACCGAGCAACCGGTACGCCAGCGGTTGCTCGGCGGCGATCGCGAACGGCTCGGCGACGGCGGTGCCGTCCTCGAGGCCGCGCAGGCGCTCCCGAAGCGGATTGCCCGCCGTAAGCCACCTCGACGGTTCGCGCTCCTCGACCGCTACGGCTGGTACGAACCCCGCTCCGAAGGTGCGTGGAGTACGACCAGGCAGTCCGAAGCGCTGAACCTGGCCATCAGTCGCCGCAGTGCGCGCCACCAGGGAGCGGTGACGGGCCTGAACCGGATCTCCCAGGATCTGGTCATCACCGATCCGTTCGAGCTCTACGGCACCGACATCTCCAACATCAACGTCTGCGTCGTCGGGGACATCGGCAAGGGCAAGTCCTCGATGATCAAGACCGCGTTTTTGTGGCGGCAGATCATCTTCGGCCGACAGGTGGTGGTCATCGACAAGAAACGCCAGGGCAGCGAGGGCGAGTACTCCATCTTCGCCCGCACCCTCGGGGTCGAATCGGTCCGGTTCAAAACCGGTGGCGGCGGGGCGCGACTGAACCTGCTCGACCCGGCGATCACCACCGGCGGTGAACATGCCGGGGGCCTGGACGGTGTCACCCCGGCCGGTCAGGAAGCCCTCGTGCTCGCCGTCCTCGCCGACACGATGGAACGCCCGCTGACCACACCGGAGAAGAGCGCCGTCGGCCGAGCGTTGGAGCTGGTCAACGCCGACGCCGCAGCCACGGGTCGTGCACCGGTGCTCAAGGATCTCGCGCGCCGCCTCGTCGAGCCGTCCACCGACGACGGCTCGTACTTCGGTGACCGCTGGTCCGAGCGCTCGCTCGAATGGGGCTACGAGCCCGGCCTGGCCCTGCTGCGTCTGGTCGACCGGGACCTCAAAGGCCTCGTCGACGCAGAAACTTCCCCGGAGGTCCGGGAGGCGCTCGAGCATCCGTTCGCACACTTCGACGTCTCCGCGTTGCCGACCGAAGGGCCTGCGCTGCGGGTGGTGATGACCGTGATCAACACCTGGTTGGCGAACCTGCTCGCGGCCCGCTCGTCGGTGTCCAAGCAGACCATTCTCATCGTCGAGGAAGGCTGGCACGTCGCCGAAGGATCGACCGGCACGGTGTTCCGGTCGAACATGAAACTCTCTCGCGGACTGGGCCTGTCGACCGTCTCGGCCTTCCATCACCCCTCGGACATGTCCCACGATTCCCCCGCTCGGGCGCTCATGCAGGAAGCGGGAATCGTGTTCCTGTTCGCGCAGGAACGCTTCGACGACGCCCGCGAGACCGCGGAGATGTATCACCTGCCGCCCGGGTCCATCGACATCATCATGGGCCTGGGCCAGGGCGAATGCCTGGTCAAGATCGGCTCGTCCGACCCGATCCTGATGGAACACGTCCGCTCCCCGCAGGAGATCGCCCTCACCGACACCGATGCCGCCGTCAAAGGAGTCACACCCGCATGAGCACCTCCCCGCCATCGCCGTCAGCGGCCCGGCGTTCCCGCACCATCGAGGTCCACGTGAGCTCGCCGGCCCCGATCGGGTACGACGACACCCGCTCGAGCACCGGGGGCCGGTTCGCATCGCCCTCCGCCGCAGCACGATTCGCCGTCAGCCACGCCGCCGCCCGCGAGGCCGCCGCCCTCGACGCCGGTCGCCCCGCCGTCCCCGTCACTGTCACCATCACTGTCGACGGGCACGACGACGTCTGTGTGTCCGGTACCGCCGGCGAGATCGCCTGCGCCCTCGCCGCCGTCGCGGCCTACAGCGCCGGCGTCCGCACTGCGCGGATACCGGCACCGGGCTACCTTTTTGCCGCCGGCGACGAGGCCGCCATGCCGATCCAATGGCGGAGCGACCTCGGCCCCGATAGCCGTGTGATTGTGACAACCGGCGTCGATGTGCGTGTGCTCTCGACTCGGCCCGACCCGCTGCCGAACTCGACACTGCTGCTCGGACAATGGGCACCAGTCGTCGCGCACCGCCTCGCGCACGACCTCGCCCGCTCGATCACCGAGCGCAGCGGTCGAGGCAGTCCGGCCACCGTGACGTACCTCCCCGACCAGGGGCGGTTCGAGATCACCCATCCCGCCCCGATCTCCGATACCGATGCCGCCGCGGTGGCCCGGTACATCCGGATCACGCAGCTACGAGCCAACCTCGGCGCCCTCGACCCGGTGGCCGACGCGGACTGCGCTGTCGGTCTCGCCGCCGAGCTGCATGTGCTCGAAAGCTATTTCCGCCGTGTCCCTTCCACCGACGACAGGACAGTTCGATGAGTGCGATGCAATCCCCTCCCCGCAGGCCCAGCGAGCCGTTCGTTCCGTCCGAGGTCTGGGTCGGTGCCGCTCTGATCGTGGGGCTGGTGTTCGCTGTCGCCGGCGGTGGCATGGTCTCCTCGCTGGTGTCGGGCACGGTGATCGCGATGCCCACCAGCCTCGGTGAGTTGTTCTCGATCTTCCGTGGGTTGGTCACGAACCCGTCGGACCCGGCGGCTGCGTGGCCGGCGACCGCGCAGCCGGGTCCGGCGTGGGTGACCTGGGTGTGCATTCTGGTGCTCGGTGCGCTGTATACCGCGGTGGCCCTGTGGATCAGCTCCGAGATCGACGACTGGCAGCACCACCGCGGTCAGGCGCAACGTGGTTTCGCCGGCCGACGTGAGCTCGCCCGGGCAGGTATCGACGAGAAGAGTGTTCGCACCGCTGCCGTCGCCACCCGTTCGTCGTTGAAGGGCACGCGGGCCTCGAAGCTGGACGCGAGCGAGGTCGCAATCGCGTTGGGCCGCAACATGGTCGACCCCGACCGGATCGTCTACATCAAGCAGAACGACTGCATGCTCGTCGAGGGCGTCACCGGCTCGGGTAAGACCTGGCGCGTGGCGTATCGGCGCTGCATGGACGCACCTGGCACCCTGCTCGTGACGTCGACGAAAGTGGATCTGATGTCGGCAACGTACGAGCACCGCGCCGCGCTCGGGCAGGTGTCGATCTTCGATCCGGACAACATCACCGGATGGCCCGACCCGATCCGCTGGTCGATCCTCTCCGGATGCCAGGATCCGGACGTGGCGATCCGCCGCGCGCAGAGCCTGGTGTCGGCAATGCCGATGGGAGACACCAAGAACGGCGGCTACTGGGAAGACAAAGCAGTCGTGCTGCTGCGCTGCTACCTGCACGCGGCCGCGATCAGCGGCGCGGACCTGGCCACGCTGCGCGTATGGGTGAACTCGCGCAAAGGCCGCGAACCACGCGAGATCCTGATGCGGACGATGCCCGGCTGGGAAGCCGAACTCGGCCAGATCCTCGACTCCGGATCGGACTCCTCCGACGACATGATCGGCGCGGCCAGCCGACTTCTCGCCCCGCTCGCCTCCCCCGCACTGCTCAAGGCCGTCGATGTGCCGATGCGCGAGTCGTTCGACATCGACGAGTTCATTCGATCCGGCACGGACACGCTGTATCTGGTGTCGAAGGGCAAGGACAATTCTGCGGCACCATTCATCGCGGCCCTGGCCAGCGAAGTGCACTACCTCGCCGACCGCCACTCGCAGTCCCTGCCCGGTGGCCGATTCGATCCCCCGATCCGGTTCGAGCTCGACGAAGTCAACAACGTCGCCCCGATCCCGGGCCTGCCGGATCTGATGTCGGACTCGGGCGGCCGCGGCATCACCATCCACGCCTACGCCCACAACGAAGAGCAGAACAAGCTCCGCTGGGGCGCGGTCGCGGGCAAGATGTTCGCCGACAACTCCCCCGCCCGCCTGATCCTTCCCGGCCTCAAAGGCGACGAGCTGCAGGCGATCTCGAAGATGCTCGGCGACCGATACGAGTGGCAGCCCTCCGGCAACGCCCAGTCCGGCCCGACGCTGCGGGAAGTACCGGTGATGTCGCCGGCGCAGATTCGCCAGATGGACCCCGATCAAGGCCTGTTGATCTACCGCACTGCCCCGCCGATCCTCGTGCACCTGCCGACGGTGTGGGACGAGAAGGAATCACGTGCCGCGGTGCTGCGCTCGCAAAAGGTGTTCGACGCGATCGTGGCGTCGGGCACCGCACCTCGTGCCGAGGTCCGGTCCGGCGCGGTGGTGCTCGACAAGGTCAGTGACGGGACGACACTGTCGTGACCGCACCAGGGGCCGAGCAGGAAGAGTTGGTGCCGTCACGGTTCACCTGGCGCTACCTCGACGCCGAGCAGGCGCGGGCCCTGTGGTCGGAGCTGATCGACTGGACAACGTGGCTGCGCGAGCGGTACGAGCTCGGTACCAAGATTCCGCCGTGCTGGTACCGCCACGATCCCGTCGTCGAGGAACTGAGCGCCCTGATGGCGGCGTGGACCGATGCCTACTACCGCGGTGACGAGTACCGCGACGACCTCACCGCCTGGCACACCCAGTGGTTTCGGCCGCTCATGGCGCGTATCCGGGACATCTCGGACTTCGACAGTTGCACTCACGATCGGTGTGCGCACCGCCCGCTGCCGCCGGCCACCCTTGCCGGCATCGAGGAGTTCGTCGACGCCGACGTCGACGCCCGCCCCGACCCACTGCCGGCCCCTCCGACATCGGTCGCCGACGTCACCGCGGCCGAGGAAGTGCGCACCATCCCGGCCGACGACATGGACATGGCCATCGACTCCGGCCTCGCCGAACCGCTCGACCCCATCGACCCCGACAGCCCCGTCAGCTTCGAGGGCATCGAATGGACCTTCAACGCCCGCATGGGTGCCTGGGTTCTCTCCACCTAACCTCGTTCCCACTCGGTTGCAAGGGTGCGCTCTGATAGGTCGACGCGCCGACCGTGACGACAGTGGCGTCGGCCACGGAGACGTAGCCGTTCTTCCGTAGGTCATTGAAGAACACGTCTCCTTGGCAGTCGCCTTCGAGTGACCTCGTTGTCCGGTCAGCCGCGATTTGGACCATGATCATCAAGGGGTCGGCCGGCGGTTTGGCGGTGACGCTTGCGCGAGAACTCGACCTCGAGTCTCCTGATGAATCCGAACCGTTGATCGATTCTGCTGTGCCGCAGGCCGCTAGGGCGGCTAAGGCGAGCGCCGCGAAGATTATCCTAATCCGCGTGAACCGGAAGAGTACGGCAATCATTCCGGCTCAGCGCCCGATCTTCACCTGTGTGGGAGTGGCTAGCGTGCCCGTCCGTCGAAGATACTGTCACTGCACTCGGGACCTGGCTTCTTCGTCGGTGTCTTCACCGATCTAACGATCGCAGATGCCGCAACCATTGGACGGCCGAACGTCCTAAGCCGATGTTTGACGATAAATCACTCGTCGTCGAGTGAGAGCTGTGTCGCTCCACCCGGTGGCGACAGAATGATCGGATCGACAGGTAGCACCGCGGACGACGCTCGTTGAATGGCTTCCCTGAGATAGGGGAACAGCTCTTCGATCACCAGTTGCGCGAAAGTTCGCCGGTACCGGTCGGGCACTCGGTCGTAGGCCGTATCTCCGGCCGACTCAAGGTCAGGGCTCTCAAGGTCCACTTCGTAGAGTGCTTCGATCACCACCTTGGTTGCTACCGCGCCTTTGATGAACTTGCCCAAGAGCGTTACTCGCAGGTGCTTTTCTCCTTCGGCACCTACGGTCACCATCCCGTTTCGTTCCTCACCATCGTCGACTGCCCAATCGGGGAATGTCTTCTGCTCCGCGTCCGCGTCTGGCAGCCGGATAGCCAGCATCTCGCGGGTTCCGGCGTGTAGCAGTCGAACAATGATGCCGGCCTTTTCACCGACGGGAAACGGCGGCTCAGTCATGCGTTCCGCCAGCCTCGGCATGGTCAACCCACAGCATCGGAATAGTGAAATACGAGGTTGACTCGTGCAACTTTGCCGATACTTCGTCTGCATCCTGCGCTATGAGCAGGGAGTGCTTCGCCCAATGGCTGTTGATTCGTCCAGTGGCAGCTCGATATTTGGACAAACCCGCGCGGCTAGATCCCGTAATCGTCTCGACGAGATCGGACACATGCTGGGTCAAGACTGTGACTCCATCGAAACTGCCACCGAGCGCGTCCGCGTGCTGAAAGCCCTGGTCGATTGCACCGAAGCCATGAGCCGTGGGCTGGACACCTCGTTCGACAACCATATGCTGGATCGACGCGTTAACCGCACGGGCGTAGCGACGAACAGTTGACATGTGGGGGTCAGAATCCAGACGTTCGAACCGGCTGACTGCGCTTGGGTCGCGGCCCATAGCCTTCGCAACGTCGTCCTGCGTCAATCCAGAGTCGATTCGCATCTGCACCAGCGCACGAAGAAGTGACAGATCGGCACTGACTAATTCATCAACGTGGCGTTCTCCGTCAGTCAATTCAACGTCGAATGGGTCGGTCACTGTGCACTCCTTCCTTTAAAGTTGCGGTTGACCACATGTTAGCTCTCCTGCTGCTCTCGGTGTTGTTTGGCTTTCGCCGCTGCGAGATCCTTGTCTCGCTGGTTCAGCCAGGAGCGGAATCCATCCGTCGCACGCGTGATGTCGGCATCCTGCCCTATACGCGTCGCACCGTCGCTTGGGTGAATCTTTTTTTCGTTCAGGTTCAGCCCCACGACCAGGTCCGCCGGGGTGTCGGGTTGGCCATAGTAGAGCCGGTACAGGCAGCGCCCACCATCCTTCGTGCCAGTGGCCTTCAGCTCCCCGACGTCATATCCCTGTGTCTTTCGGAGTGGAAAACGATGATGACCTTGTATGCCTGCCCCTTCGCTCAGCAACCGAAGGCGTCTGAGGAACAAGAACGCGTCGCTATCGTCGCTGCGCAGTTTGGTGAGGCTTTGGCGGCACCACGAGGTGTAGTCCCAGGTGCAGCTTCCTGCGCCTACGCGGCACTGACCGCCACAGTCCGAGCAGCTGCGCGCGTTCATCGAACCTCTGTATCTCTGTTAAGGGCTCTGTCTGCCAGCGCGCCTACGGTATGAACCGGATTTTCAGGGGTAGTCGTTACAACGCACCATGGCCGACCATCCCCTCAGGAAAGTGTCGTTATCCACGCCTTCTGAAGTTCGCGGGCGAATTCCTCACTCCCTCGCCGGTTCTCGCCCTTCGAGTAGGTAGACGCGAAAGGTAGCGACACGTCTGCTTCTGGGTTGCCGAACTCCAAGATGAAGTCTGCTTCGTAAGTTGGGTTGGTCGACACGTTCATATTGCGGTAGGTCCGGTGCACGTTCTCAGCGGTGATTGCAGTCAGTGGTGAGAGCGGTCTGGCCCAGGAGCGGATTGTGCCGTTCACTGCACGGTTGTTGTTCTGCTCCAAACTATGTCCGTCCCAGTCGTCGTGCGACGCCTGTCCCTCGGCATAGATCAGTACTGAGCTGGTGAGCCAAAGCGCCCGCCAAACGGTCGTGTTGTTTTCCGGGTCGACAGACCGGGCGAGCGTCGACTGAAGTACCTCTTCGCCGTTGGCAAAGGTTTCGAGAGCTAACACTATGCTCGATGGCGCTTGAGCGTCTGCGCTGTGTATGTGCTCGTTGATCTCACGGTAGCGGTCTGTGGTTGTTTCCTCTGAATCCTCCTGGATCTGGGTTGTCGGTCACCTACAGGTATCAGAGACCTCGGATGCCAGCCGTGCAGTTCATTCGCGTGAATGACGCTCTTACCGACCATGACCTGACCCCCGTACGACCTCGGTGTGATCGCTGTATTCGTGCATGTAGTTCAAGTCCCTAGTCGCCATCCGCTTATTCAGCCCCAGTGGACACCTGTCCCGTTCTCGGACCCGCACTGCTTCGCACGACGCGCGTCAGCAGTTGAATCACATTGTCCGGGATTGGCTTACTTGCTCGGTGTCTCACCGGTCGACACGGTAGTGCCTGCGGTGGCGAACGTGCTGGGGTGCCCGCGCGCGGTCGCCAACAGGGACAGCGGTGCGCGAGATCGGCAACCTCGACCGGAACCTCGCACGAGGATGCCCGGCGCGAGCAACGGGTGCTCGGCCGAAGCTCGACACAAAACATGCAGCGGATACGCGGACACGTTATGAATCGAACGAGCTACACATCACGCGAGAAGTCTTGGTGTCTTCCGCGTCGTTGAACACGCCGAAAGCCGACTTAAGCAGCTCGTCGGCAGGGGCCAATTAGGTCGCTTAGGCGATGCGTGGAAGCTCGGCCGGGTCAGCTTTCGAATGTCGGTTGAGCTCAAGGCGTCTTGCGTGATGCCGAGTTCGGTGTCGAGGTGCTCGAACAGTTCGTGGCCCAGTTGCGCTCGGGTGGTGAACAGGCGCAAGGTGCGCCCGTCGGGCAGGTCGACGGTGCGGGAAGGGAAATCGTGCTGCTCGATCTCGACGATGTCGGTGGCGTTTCTGAGTCCGTACGGATCGTTCGCCGGAAGGTATCGGGCCATGTCGCGGGTGCTCCTTCGAAGTCGCTTTCGCGCGCACCGGCCGGTCCACGCAAGGGGCGTCCTGCTGGCGTGGTGATACTTCTGGCTCGGTGGCACTACTGGCGGCGGAAGAAGCGGGTAACCGGTCTCAGATACGTGGTCCGCGGGTCGGCCTGGATCGTCTGGTTTGCTGTTGGCGCAGTTGTTCGCGGCGTTCGACCTTACGTTGCTCGGCGAGGTGGCGTTGTTCTGTCGCGCGCTGTTCAGCGGCTTCTCGTCGTGCCCGGTCCGTGTCGACGATCGGATCGGGCGTCGCAGTTTGCGGGGTCGGTGCCAACTGCTGTCCGGGGCCTGCGTGTGCGGGCACCTGAGCGGGCGCGGTGACTGTCTTGATGCGGGCGTTGACCTGGTCCCACGCGCGAGCCGCGTCCCCGTGTTCGGGTCGGTCTCCGATGAGCGTGCGGTCGGTGTCGATGCCGAACTGTTCTCGGTAAGCACCGACTTGGCCGGCGGTGATCTGCCAGCGCAGTCGGGCACCGCCGGAGTCGGGAACTTCGCCGAGGTGGCGGGTCCAGGCAGGTTGTTCGTCGACGGCGTGCTGTGCGAGCTCGTGGGTGCGTTCGGCGATCTCGGTGTATCGGCGGCGGCTCCAGGCGACGAGTTCTGGGTCGATTCCCTCGCGATCCTGCATCGGCGGCAGCACCCAGCTCGGGGCACTGTGGTCGCGTGCTTCTCGGCCGAGGGGCCAGCGCCGTTCGGCGTCGTCGAGCAGATCCGCTGCACTCGGGTCGGGGTCGGTGACACCGCGCCGCAGTTCCACGATCGCGGCGTGGGGGTCTTTGCCGGCGCGTTCGGCATTGCGCAAATGGGCGGCGAGGTCGGGCCACGCCCCGTCGTCGCCGAGGATTGTCTCGGCGTGCTCACCGAACTGGGTGCGCAGCGTCGGTTCGATGCTCTGCGCCCACGCGTGCATCTCGTCCGCACCGTTCTCGATGTGCTTTTCGAGTCGCCAGTGCATCACTGCGGAGACGGAGTCGGCGCTGGCGAGTTCGCGCTCCGAGCGCGCGGCGACGAGGGTGGGGGCTGCGTCGAGGCCGAGCTGCTCGGCGCGGCGGTACTGGTGGACGAAGGTGTCCCATTCGGCTTCGCCGATCATCGTGTTCGCCAACTCCGGACCCATGTTCTCGCGCACGATGGCCTCGATGCGGTGCGCGTCGATGAGCTCTCCCGCGTACTCGTATCCGCCGACGTTGTAGTCGAGCTTGAGGTGCGCGACGGCGGCGTCGCGTTGCTGTTCGGTCGCCGAGACGTCCGAGCCGTCGCGGCCGATGATGGTCCGCACGAGTTCGTCAGCGATCTTCTTGTCCGGATGCACGTGAATCAGGTGCGGGTCGACGATCCGGTCGATAGGCACGTACAGCTGGCTTCTCTCGCGGCCGCGCGTGAGAGCGACGTAGAGGGCTTGGCGGTTCATGGTGTCGTCGACGAGGACATGAACCTGGTCGACGGTCATGCCTTGCGACCGGTGGATGGTGGCGGCATAACCGAGTTCGCAATACTCCTTGACGTAGTCGGCCGGCAGCCGGATCCGCCCGCCGTGTTCGAGGTGGCGCACGGTCAACGATCCGTCGCGGTGCGCAGTCTTGACCGTCCACAAATCGCCGTTGCAGACTCGTTCGCCCCTGGTACCGGTGATGCGCAGGCTCGTGTCGTTGTGGCGGGTGACGATGAGATCTCCTGCGCTGGCGCGCAGTCCGTCGGACAGGTCGTTGCCGCCTTTCTTGACCAGTCCCTTGGCGAGTCGATCGGTGCGGGCCCGGTCGTTGAGGTCGCGGACGGCGTGGTTGCTGCTGGCGATCATCAGCGACGTCGTCTTGGTCTCCGAGGTCTTCGCCCAGGCGGTGAAGACTTTCTCGGCAAGGTCGTCGGCCATGCCGTGCTGCACGCGGTCTTTCGCTGCGTACCAAGCGGCGACGGAGGTGTCGCCGTCGCGCAGCCGCAAGGAGATCTCGGCCTCTTCCTTGTCGCGGAAACGGTGGACGTCGATCAGCTCCGGTGCCGCGCTCGATCGGGCGACCAGACGCAGTGCACCACCCGTATCGACGGCGGCGAGCTGCTGCGGGTCGCCCAGTAGCCGGACCACTGCGCCGTGCTCGGCTGCGATGTGAGTCAGCCGGTCCAAATTGTGTGTGGAGGCCATGCCTGCTTCGTCGACGAGAATCATCGCCCCCGGGGTGATGCCGGTGTCGATTTCGTTCTCGTATCGGGTGAGCACGTCGTCGATGGTGCGGCCGGGGACACCCAGTTCGGTGCCCAGGACGTCGGCGGCTTTCGCGGACGGTCCGAGGGCGATCACGTCGTATCCGGTACTACGCCACGCATCGACGACGACGCGCATGGCGGTGGTCTTGCCGGTTCCGGCCGGACCGACACCGGCAGCCAGGAGCGCACCGGAGAACAGGAAGTGCTCGACGAGTGCTTTCTTGTCCGCGCCGAGGTCCCAGCCTTTGCGTTGGGTGTGCGCGGCGAGGGCGGCGGTGTAGGCGTGGGCAGGTGCCATGACCGCGGTCAGGGTGTGGGCGGCACCGACGAGGCGGTGTTCGGCGGCGAGGTTCGCTGCGCTGGTGTAGGTCTCGTTGCCGTGCACGGTCAGGATCGACGCACCGTCGCTGCGCTGCAACGCTGCCGGGGTCGCGTCGACCTGGCGAGTCAATCGGATGGACTCTGCGCCGAGCGCGGCTTCGGTGACCTTCTCGGCGACCGCGTCACGCTCGGCGGCGGTGGCGAACACCAGTGGCCGTAGTTGTCGTTGAACTTCGGCTTGGATGTGCCAACGGTTCCAGCTCGAGCGTTGCTGTGCAATGCGTGCGACGGCGGTGCGGGCGATCTCGCGGTGGTCGATCGAGGCGGTATCGGTGACGGTGATCGTGTTCTCGGTGCTCTTCTTCAAGGCGGAGTTCAGGGCGCGGCGGCCGACGACGTCGAGTGCACGTTCGCGCCATTCCGCGCGTTGGGCACCGAGCGATTTCGGGGGTGCTTTCTCGTTGCGGGTTTCCAGGGTCGCTTGGTCGGCGAGGCGCATCTGCATCGCGGTCGAGGGGTCTTTGCCGTGGGTCTTGCGGTAGTCGGAGACGAGCTTTTCCAGGCGTGACTCGATGGCGTCGCGGCGGGAGAACTCGCTGAGCAGTGCGGTGGGGATGCCCTCGATTTCGCGGACGGCGCGTTTGTTGATTCCGGTGCCGGGTCGGTCGGCGAACACGGTGCCGAGCTCGCGGGTGACGTACTCCTCGATGAGGGTGTTGTAGCGCTCGGATGCGGCGACGGCGAGCTTGTGCAGCACGCGCCCGTCCAGGCTGCGCCATTTGCCGTCGATGCCTTGCACTTTGGTGGAGATCGCGACGTGGGTGTGCAGGTTCGGGTCGCCGTTGCGGTTGTCGCGGTGGTCGAACCGGGTGTACATCAGGCCGGTTGATTCGATCTGTCCGACACCGGCTTTGCCGACGCGGGTGTAGGAGGCGTTGTCCTCGACCCATCCTATGGCATCGCTCACCGCGGCGCTGTGTGCGCGCTCGATCGCCACGCGGGTGTCGTCGTCGCCCAGCCCCCAGAGGACCGATACCGATTTCTGTGGAGTGAACACGCAGTCGTAGCCGGCGACGGGTTGGCGTTCGCGGCGTTGCTGCGAGGCGATGTAGCGGACGAGCTCTGCTTCGCTGGCCGGTGATCGACCCACTTCACGGTGGAACTCATCGGCTCCGACGCGGTAACGGATCTGCTGGCACTGCTCGGCGGTGAGCGGCTTTCCGCCGGCGGCGCGGTCGCTGTCGATCTCGGCGCGGATGCGCTTCATCAGCGGCACCTCGTTGCGGAAGCTCGCGAACTTGCGGCCCAGCCGCACGCTCTCGATTGCCGCGTTCGCCTTCGTGCCGTCGAGGACGGCGGCCTCGATCAGCGCTTGGGCTTCGGGGTGCAGGCCTTCGCCGAACAGCGCTTTCATCTGGTCCTCGCGGACGTACCCGACCACGCCGAGTTCGGCCGAGGCCCGCCCTCCCCAGATGCCCGGTTCGGTGCCTTCGGCGGCGTAGTAGTCGGTGAGGTCTTGGCCGCGTTCGCGGCGAATGTCGTCGCTGGCGACCTCGCGGGTGAGATAGGTGTAGCCGTCGCCGGCGTGAAGCGCGTGCACGGTCATCATCGCGGGCACCGCCGCCGACGAGCTGGTGTGCGGCGAGATCTCACGGGCCGATCTCGCTCGAAATTTGCTTCTAAATCGCGCGACACAGTCGCGATAGTACGCAGATTCCGCCCATGGACACTAATAGTGCAAGAGGTGTGTGGCCTTTGGTTTTTGATTTCGTAAAGAGATACAGGGAATCTGAAGTCGATCGTATCTGCATTTCGGACGAATTAGAACGTGCATGGACGATGAGGGACGAAAGTTGTAGCAGGACATATCAATCAGGGTGACCGTGGATGCGTAGCACTCTTCCGCCGGCCGGCATGTCGGCGGTAGCCTGTCCCGTATGACTCCCTCAAACGGTGGACCGATCAGCGCTCGGGAACGGGCTCGGCGGGCGAATGCGCAGCGATTGTCGGACGCACAGTTGCGTTTGAAGAATCAGGAGCAGGATTTGGTTTCATATTTCGATGCCACCCGCGACGAACAAAAAATCAACGACGATGTGACCACGAGGATCGAGCGGTTGCGGCGGGACGCGGAAACCAAACTCGATGCGGCGCATGAGAGACGCGCAAGGGCACTGGCAGAGCTCAAGAAACGGGGAGAGACATACGCCAGCATCGCTGCGCTTGTGGATCTTTCGGTGCCGGAAGCGACGCGGTTGGTCAAATCGACGATGTCGGCACGTTCGACCGCCAGGCCCGATATCGGTTCGGATGCAGAGAATGACGCGGGTGACACGAGTAGCACTGAAGAACATTTGGAGAGCCCTGGGGATTCCGCATCAACTTCATCTGCAGAGCCTTCGACAGAAGGAGACGCAGGCGCGGATGGAGAGGGCGCGCGCAGCATCGCCTGACATATGAGCGGAGCTAGCGCCGCAGGCTTCACGACCGCACACTTCGAGGGCTCTAACTCAGTGCAACGCAACGATATTTCGAGAACACAATGAGAACGCACGCACACTGCACATGGTTACGGCGAAGTATTTATGTCGCTGGCTCGGTGTTGGATCCGGCTTGCGATAGGGGGTGAACGATCGTGATCGCACTTGTTGCCGTCGGCTTGATCGTCGTAGGAGCGCTGTGGCGAGCTGGGAAGTCCGAGTCAGGTTGGCGGTTCGCTCCCCTGCGTGCAACGGGAGTCATCGCCGGCGGCGTGTTTCGCATCAGCGTGATTATTGCGTCAATCGTATTTGCATTCGTCGTCGCTGCCGTCGGCGGCGCGTTGCGCAGCACCTTCTGACCCCCTGTCGGGGTTTCGGGCACGTGGCCGAGCTTCGGCATGGGTCGGATGTTGCTCGGGTGCGTTTGCCCGGGTCCCCCACTTCAGCACCAATCTTCGCTCTGGCTGCGCACAAAAACAGCGGAAAATCCTTTACGAGCCGCATCGTCAACTCGGCGGCGACGCTATCCCTGGCTCATGAAGAATGAGCTTTCAGGGTTGAGCTCCAACAACAGGCGATACCCCGGCCCTGTCCGCTCGGTCTCGTCGGGCAGGTTCAGCATTCGACCCACCAGATCGTCTCTGCCGATCTCGTGAGCGAATTGTTCGGCGCTGGCGAGGCGCTGAGCGTTACGCGCCTCATCGCGGGTGTCGAGAAATTTCCTCATCGTGTACATGCCGTAGGCGGCCTGCTCGGCTTCGCGAGACGGAAGCGGGTGGGTCATTGCTTCGAAAGCATCGTCGGTGAGCGGCGATCTGTTTCCCTGCATATGGTGAAGGTTCTCGGCCACCTGTCGAATTGTGGGTGTCGCGCCTCCAGATCCAGAATGGAGGAGGTATGCCCAGGGGGTCGAGTGCACGAGATAGCGGGGGATGTAGCGCTTGTTTTTGCGGCGTCTCGTGGGGATGAGAGCTGCCGGGAAGTCCGATACGGATGGATCGCCATAGATTGCTTTGACTTTCTGCGCCGCGGCTATTGCACACCCCCAGTCCAACGAGCCCCACAACGGGTACGGAACGTGCCCACCGTGCACCGCTCTGAGGTTCTGTGCGATCGCATCGTGATAGTTGCCTCCCACGAGAAACCTGTCCTCGGGCCACCCGTTGAAAAAGACGTACAGCGGAATTGCATCTTCGGTCAGGCTCTTGAAGATCAGGTTGTCGTATTGCTTGACTCCCCTTACTGTGTGTCCGAGCTGCTCGTACATGTTGGCATCGTGACTTGCGCGTTTCGCTTGAATTCGGAGCCTGATCCACCGCTCCTCGGCCGAAGAACCGATCCACCACTCCCAATCTGCGCCGTTTCCCGCTTCGACAGCCTTGTCGAACTTCGTCACTCGCAGCGACGGAATGTGAGTCTGCAACCGAATCAAATTGAGATCGGTGAGCGTCTCTTCTCCAGGTCCGATGCCGCCTGCAATTCCCGTCTCCATCAGGTCCCACGTGTCGGAAGCAGCGATGTTCATTGCATGGACCATATGGTTGGTCCGAGGGTGTCTACTCATTCCGTAGTCGATTTCAGGCAGTCTTGCGGTCGCGTCGCGATCGCAGCTCGTCGATCCCGGCGACCTTGTCGCTTCGCGCAGCAACTGCAGGGAGCGCGCGGATCTCGGCAGCCACGTCCGCGACTGTATGTCCGATCGCGATGCCGAACACGCCCTGCCCACCGCGTAGCAAGTCCACGAAGCCGTCGTCAGATGTGCACTCGTACAACGAAGAACCGCCGCAGAGCAGGGTTACAGATGCAACAACCTGGGCGTCACGCGCACGTAGGCACTCAATCGCAATGCGTACATTCTGCGACCCCGAACCGGATGAAGTGCGGATCGACGGTGACACAAGCCCTGTCCGGGCCCAGTAGTCGAGCTGGCGGTACGTTACCCCAGACACATGCTGGACCGGCGGCGACTTGTACCCCAGACACCCGTTCACGGCGTCGGCGGCGGTGCCGTTCGAGGTCTTGAAGAGCCCCGGCACGATGTCCTCGAACGAACCCTGTTCGCTGCAGCTCACAACTCGCACCCACCCTCTACTCGATCGTTCGATGCACGATACCGCTCGGCATCGCTCTCCTTTCTTCCCCGGCCAGCGGGCCACCTCTGCACGTCCGGCCCGCACCCTTACTCGATGGACAAACCGAGCAGCCATCCGAGAAACGGCGTGAGACGAGCAACACCGAACCTGAAGAGCAGAAACTCCGCGAGGAAGACGGCTATCGTGACCCGCCTGGATCGGAGCTCCGTGAAGAAACGGATCGCCATAACGGCAGCAAATGCCACTACCAGGGAGCAGAAGTTCAGCAAGTCGTCGCCGCTCATCCGAGCGAACCTGCCGATGCAATCAACATAAGGGGCTGTCTCCATGGGGCGTGAAACTGTTCGCCGCCGCACCTTAGCGATTGTGGCACCGACGGCAGGGTCGCGAACGGAACATAGAATTCCCCGAATAGGGCCGATCGTAGTAGCCGCGGGCGTGCATCGTCTCAGTTGGAGGTGTGCTTGCGGGCCAGTGCGATCACCGCGAACACCGGTGCGATGCAGTCGTCCGGGATTGCCGGGTGGAAGTAGTCAATCATCGAGTTGACGAAGATCCGACGTGGCCGGCTCCATCGCAGTCACTGGAATGCACAGGGATGGACGTGCCAAACGAGGCATGATGATCGTGTGCCGGACTACGACATCAACCAGCTGGGAAGCCGGCCCTTCGAACAACTCGTCGTCGCGCTATGTGTCCGGGCGATCGGGGCTGGGATAGAAGCCTTCGGCGACGGCCCCGACGGAGGCCGTGAAGCGACCTACGACGGCACGATCGCCTGGTCTGCCGGCACGAGCGGAGACGTCACCGAACGATGGACCGGGTACACCGTATTCCAAGCAAAGTTCCACTACGACCAGAGTGACCCCGCATCGAACCTCATATGGTTCAAGAAGCAAATCGACGCCGAATTGCTCCGGTGGGTCGAAGCCATGGATAAAGGGTCACGTATGCGTGCACCTAACTACATGGTATTCGCCTCCAATGTCAGATTATCAAGCAACGGAGTCTCCGGCGGAATCGATCAACTGAACAAGTACCTGCTCGGCAGGCTCCACGACGACACGGACCCCATTCGAGGACTCGGAATCCGCGCCATCCGCATCTGGCACCATGCACAGATAACCGCGCTGATCGACGGCCATCCGAGTGTCCGTTATGCATTCCCCGCTCTCCTGACCATCGGTGATGTTCTCGCATGCATCGGTGCCAACACCGCACCAGGGAGCAGTTCTGCCGATCTCGGACCCGCGATGAGACTTCATGCGGCGCAATGCCTCCGAAACGAGCACTGGGTTCGATTCTCAGAATCTGGAGCAACAGCGGGCCAACGAGCAAAACTAGAAGACGCGGGACGCGACCTACCTGGAAGCTACGAGAGCTCGGACGGATACGGCAACGACGTGCAGACGATCGCTCACATCATCGAGCACGCCGATCAGGTCCTCCGCAGCGGCCTCGACGACCGCGTACGGCGACCGCACTGGGTCATCATCGGCGGACCAGGACAGGGCAAAACAACACTCAGCGCATTGCTCGCACAGATCTACCGCAGCAGCCTTCTGTCCGGCGGTGACATGACACCCGAAGTTGCCGCCATCACGTCTGCCACCCAGGGCGCAATGGAACGCTCAGCAATTACCAACCCACGAAACTTACGGTGGCCCATCCGAATCGACCTCGCACTCTACGCGGACGAACTGTCGTCGGTCCCGGATTTGAGTGTCCTTGGATACCTTTCGAAAGTCATCGGCAATCGTGCCGGTCGCACGCTCAGTCCCGGCGATCTCGAAGGATGGCTGCGGATCTGGCCATGGATTGTCATTCTCGACGGCCTCGACGAGGTGAGCGCAGCTTCTATGCGTCGACTACTGATCGAACGCATCACCGATTTCATGGAAGCTGCGGACCAGCTCGACGCAGACCTACTGCTGGTTTCGACCACCCGACCCTTGGGCTACGACGAACGCTTCGACAGCGACTTGTTCACCGAGCTCACGTTGAGTCGCCTCAATTCCACGCAATCGCAACGATTCGGAACCGACCTAGTCCGGTTGAGGCTGGCTGACGACCCCGAGAGACGCGACACCGTCCTACGCAGACTACAGACCGCAGCCAAAGAGTCGAACACCGCACGTCTGATGGAAACCCCTCTGCAAGTGACGATTATGTCATTCATTGTTGAGAGCTTTGGGACCTTACCGCTCGACCGTTACAGCCTGTTCGAGCTGTATTATCGAACCGTCTATCAGCGGGAAATTGACAAGCCTGGGGTCCATGGTCTGTCCGCACTGCTCAACGAACATCGACCCGATGTCTTCCATTTGCACTGCCAGGTCGCGCTCGAACTGCATGTGGCCGCCGAGAGCAGCCGCCGCTCGGAAGCAACAATGCCTGCATCGAGACTTGACGAAATCGTGCGGACCCGCCTCATCGCCCAAGAGTTCGGTCCGCGAGAAGTGAGCTCTATAACGAGCAAACTAGTTAGGGCAGCCACGCACCGACTGGTTCTTCTCGTCCCGACTGACGACCGAGTCGGATTTGAAGTTCGCAGCATGCAAGAACTGATGGCAGCAAATGCGTTGACGATGGGCCACGACCAGAAAGTCCTCGCCCTACTTCAGCTCACCGCTCATCACCCCCATTGGCGAAACACTTGGCTTTTGGCCGCCGGCCGAATCTTCAAAGAACGCGAACATCTACACAACAACCTGGTCCAGGTAGTCACCGCCTGCGATCGCCGAAGCGGCGGGCTTCACGAGGCGGTCCCCACAGCTCCTATCCTTGCCTGCAACGTGCTCGATGACGGCTTTGCCTCCAGAGCGCCCAATTCGCGAAGGTCCTACATAAGCGCAGCGATAAGCTGCCTCGACAGCTACCCAGGACAGGACTTCAACAATCTTGCCCTAGCGCTGGCACTGGCATGCAACAGCGATGACCTGGCTCCTGTGTTCACCGAACTGACTGCCGCACTTCGCGGAGGAGGTCTCAGACAGATCAACGCATACTTCTTACTCAGAGCACTTCTGTCTCACAGACAGACACTTCACAAATCCGAATTCATCTTGAGAAACAACGAACTACCGCACCCGACTAAGCAAGCGGTGAGTGAGTGGTCCGTCCCAAACTTAGATAGACGTACCATGCACCAACCAGAAGAACCATCCTTGGTTAGAACAACGATCTACAACGTCCTGATCACCGAGCTGGAGTCCCAGGGTCGATTCGGGTTAACCGACGCTCAATACCAAAAATTCGTCACATGTCTTGACGTTTTTGCATCGGTCGAGACAATCATTGACCACGAGTTCGGAGCATCGGCCCTGTCAATCGACCGAACTACGCCCATCGGCCTCAACGGGCTATCCGACATCATGGACGATCCAGACACGGAAACCGCCATGGCCCTGCTGATCGACTCGCTACCAGTCGAGTACTGGCCCGTCACGGCAACCATTCAACAATCGCTGCGTCCCCTCGTCGCTCGCAGACCCGTCGGTCCTGCGGTTATCGACGAGTTCGGTGCCGATTCTTCGGCAGTCCCATAGATCGGAACATCTACAGCATTGCTCGTCTTTTTGGCGTCGCGCGGCAGCCAGCAGACGCTTGCACCACGGCACATTGAGCACCAACTGGTAGGCAGACGCACGCGGCAATGGAATCAAGGACGCTCGCGTTATACAGGTCGTCGCCCTTGAGTGTTAGCGGGCGAATCCGTGCGGACAGTGACTCCATGAGGTGCTCGGGTGGGTACCCCTCTCTCGACACGCAGGTGGGCTCATTCGTTGGGTGATTCTTGATGATCTGGACTGTCATTTCGCCGCTACGAGCTTTCTCCATGAGGGCTCGTTGCTGACGCCAGAGGGAGTGCGAAGTGATCCTTCGGGCGCAAAGAACAAACGCCTTTACCCGCTGCTCGTTGATGAATGTGACGAGCTGCGTTCGGCTATGCCCTGGATCGTAGGCTGCTAAATTGCGAGATGACTGGGCCGACCAACACCACAGCAAGGCCTTCATTCGGGTCTCTTGTTCTAGTCGGTGGATCGCCGCGCGGCGGCTTGAGGCTCATGGGTGTGTGTAGGTGCGGGCAAGGTAGCTGGGGATGACTGCGACTCAACAGGAACTCGGATTTCCGTGTCGTGAAGAATGCGGGCATCTGCGTTCGTTACTCTGAATGGAGACGAAAGCAGGGATGCTTCGTAAACGTGTAACGGAAAGGTTCTACGGCTGTGGCCAAACGAGTGACAACCCAATTGGTGGACGATATCGACGGGTCGGTCATCGACGACGAATCCGGCGAGACGATCGAATTCGCGATCAACGGCGTCGAGTACTCGATCGACCTGAAAGCGAAGAACGCGAACGAGTTTCACAAGAAGCTCGACTACTACGTCGGACACGCGACGCGAGTCGGTGGCCGCAAACGAAAGCCCTCCCCCGCTGCGGCGTCGGCCGCGACAGCTGCCGACGGATCACCAAAGCGTGATCCAGAGCAGACACGGGCGATCCGGCAGTGGGCGTTCGATCAGGGCTATGAGATCAGCGAACGTGGCCGCATCCCGGCCGATATTGAGGAGGCGTACAACGCCGCCCACTGACGGGCGGCGGGCTGCCTGCGTCTACGTGAGCGGGCAGCTTCATGTTCTCTCTGCGGCCCGGGCTGTGGCAGGACGGAGCGCAGTGGAGTTCATTCGCCTGCCGACCGCATGCGGCCACTCGTTCTGCGTAGTCGACGGCATCGATTCCCGACGTTCGCGAAATGACAAATGCCCGCCCCTTGGTTTGGGGGCGGGCCTTGTCGGGTTGATGGGGTGGTCAGTCAGTCGGCGGCTTGGTGTCTTTGCCTGCGGCGACGTCGCGTAGCCACTGCGGGACGGGATCGTTGTCGTATTCACGGAGCTTGATCGAGGCTCCTGCGGCTGCGGCGCGGACCTTCCGGCGTTGCTCGGGGGTCCATGCCCGGCGTGGTTCGGTGGTGGTCATGCGCGCTCCTCGCGGTCTGCTGTAAGTCCATTGTCACTGTTGTCGTCGGTTTCCGCCAGATCGGCGCTGCCGGGGTCGATGTCACGGTCCGCGATTGCTCGGAGTGTGCGACGGTCGGTCTTGGCGATGAACGGTGTCGCGGCTACGGTGCCGAACACCGTCCAGCCGAGGGCAACCTCGTCGGGGTTGTCGCTGACGGTGCGTTCGAGGCACCAGGTGATTCGTTGCCAGGATTGGGAGCGGTTGTCCGCTCGGGTGCGTTGGTTGACGGTTCCGGCGACGCCAACGACGGCGAAGACGCCGACTATGAGGGTGATCCAGGCTTGTGCTGGCACGGGCCGGGTTTCCTTTCGTGTGGTGGGTTCGAATCGCGGCACGCTGCGCAGCACCCCAACAACTCGTCGAAGTTTCGGCAAGCGGCCGATCTTGCGGCGTGGGCGGGACGTTGCTTTCTGCATTGGTGCGCACCGCTTCAGCGTCGTGGCGTTGACGCAGGTTTGTATCCGGTCTGCAACGGTCGATCGATACCGTGCAGGTCAGATCACTAGGTCATGCGCCCACTCGTAAACCCAGCGAGGCAACTTGGGTGCATCGAACGGTGCGACGGCGAAATTCGATTCGCTGCGAACTGCGCACTCGGGGATCGCATCGACGGTCCGGGAACCGAAGGACCTGGCTGCGACAATCCACTGTCCGCGGTGATGCACTCGGATCGCGGTCGACTCGGTGCGCCGCGCACCCAAGTATCCGGCGGTGAGCTTGTGGCATTCCCATTCGACGTGCTGATTCTGCCCGAAGAAGTGTGTCAGCGTCTCGGCGAAGGACGGCCCGTAGAGGGTCCCTCGATCAGTGTCGATGCGGATGAAATTCATGGCGTCGGCCTCTTCGAGTCATGGCGGCACGCAAGGTGTGCGTGAAAAGTTACTCAGAACAAAGGAAATTGGTTGCGTGCCGCGAGACTCTCGCGGAACTCTCGGAGCTTGCCCAGAAGGGTCTGATGCGACTGCCTCGGTGTAGCCGTCGGACAGCGCAACGTCACTCAGTGCGTTGCCGGCGGCCAGCGCTTCTTCTATCTCACGCCCGGCAGCGAAGCCCTCGACTTCGTCTGTATCGAGATGCGCGACATCGGCGGCGGCGAACCGGACCGAAGCGAGGGCAGCTCGACGCCGCTCGTCGTCCGACTCTGTCTCTTCCCGCGCCGTCATAATGTGTTGCCGCTGCGGAAGGCGTTCAGGCGGTTCGTCGCTTCACGTTGCGCCCTTCCGATTTCGACGAGCTGGTCGAAGAGGAATTCTTCCGGCGCTTCCTCGGCGATCTGCTGAATTCTGATCCCTGCCTCGAAGAAGCTGCGTCGGTAACTTTCCGACAGGACCATGCCGGCGTAGTCAGTTGCCGATGCTCCGCATGCGTTCGCTGCAGTGACGTCGGTCAGTGTTCGACGCAGCCGTGCACCGCGGTGTCCACTGGCACCTGACCGGACAAGAACGCCCAGAACGCTCGCAGGGTCGTGTGGGAGGTTGTCGATGATCAGCCCCTGCACGATGCCATACAGCTCGCGATAAGCGGGATCGTGGAAATCGTTGGCCTGCAATGACGCTGCAATGCGGGCGGCCTCGTTGGTGTCCTGCAACCACATCAGTGCGCAGATGACCAGTGCTTCCGGTGCTGTCTCCGGATGGTCCGTCAGATCAGCGTGATCGTCGTCGTCGGTGGGTTCGACTGCTCTCAACGGGGTCATCCGTTCGCCTCGTTTCTATTTGCGGGTCTGTTGCGGGAGAACTGGCTTCGGTACTCCGGTGGCGCTGTGCTTGGTTGTGCCGCGTTGGTCGTCATTGCGGAGGTGTGGGTCAGATGTAGAGAAGGTTCGGTGGTGCGGTGCCGTCGAACTGCTCGAGGCTGTCGAGGACGGCGTTGTAGTTCTCGGGCCTGCAGCTTCCGAGTCCGATGATGAGGGCACAGGTTCCGTCGAGTGTGACGAGGTAGGACGGCGGCGTTCCGTTGTCGGACGATGCGTGCTCGCGTGCGTCGAGGAGGGCGATACGGACGGCATCGGCGGCGGCCAGTTTCGCGCATTCGAGATTGGGTTCCGCTCCGGTTGCGGTCAGAATTTCGGGGTTGTCCTCGGGGTGTGTGGTGACGGTCCAGGTGATCATCGTTTGGTTCCTTGTCGCTCGTGCCGGCCAGCTGCTTCTAATCGAGCGTCACACGAGGTCCATAACAATGCGTTCGCTGCGGAGGCAGATCAGGCGAGGGTGTGGATAACTGTGGTGTCGAGTCAGCCTGTGGATAAACGACGTTCGGCCCCGGGGTTGGGGCCGAACGTGTGGTACTAGACGTCGTCGAAGACATCGAGGAGTTTGGCGGGGTCGCGGCGGTAGCGGCCGCCGTCGAGAAATACTCCGACGGCAGCGCGGTGAACGCGTCGGAGTTCGGCCATCAGGGTGTCGTACCCGATGCGGTCGGTAATGCGCCAGGTGACAGGTCCCATGTGCAGGTCTACCCAGTGGATGGTGCGACGTTGTTCGGAGCTGTAGCGGTGGTGCGGCACTGCGGTGTGTTCGGGGCTGTCGAGCCACAGGACGGAGATCGCGGCGGCCCCGAATTCTGCGCCTGGTTGCGAGGGATGGGGTGCTTGTCCATCGGCTCCGGCGAGTGCGGCCCGAACGGTGGCAAATCCGGTGATGACTGCGGATACTGTTTCGGCGCTGCGGAAGGTCATCATGACGTGACCTAGTGCGACGATCATCTGCGCTTCGTCGGTTGCTGCGGAGGTAGCGGTGATAGTGGCCTGCTGGGGTCCGGAGACCAGGACGGTGGTGTGGGTGACGATTCCGGTGGTCCGGGCATTGTGTGCGGCGGTGGTCCGTCGTCCTGTGCTGGAAACATTCTGCGGCATGTCGGGCTCTCTTTCTGTTGCGGGACCGGCTCCCCCGGCCCTTTCGCTCTGCCAATTTCTTTCGCCGTCATCTGGCTCGAAGGAGAGAAGGCGGCGCACTGGACCGGCGTCCTGGCCCTGATCCGGAAAGTTTTCAGCCGCAGGCGCTTTGAAAAGTTTTCGGAGCCCATCGGGCCGGAGCAACGCGGAGTCGGGGTTGGGTAAGACGGGTCAGGGTGTTGCATGCTCGATCGGAGCCAGGTGTGCGAAGGAAATTGTTCTTTCTGCTGTGCGGAGCGCAGCGGAGCTCAATCCGGAGACCGCCGGAGGTGGTCCCAGGGCAGCGCGCGCCTCGACGCAGACTGAGCAATCCGGGGGCGACCACCTCACAGCCATCAACAGCCTGGGGTGATTGCGCGGGAGCGACGGAAAGCAACCAGGATCAATGTCGCGGCAGCACTTCTATCCCGCGGACATGCGGTCACGCTCGCTGGCTGGCTTGTCATCAAACTTGGATTGCCCGCCCTGGTGGCCATCGACGATCCCTGCGGTGACTTCTTCCCACTTCCGATATCGGCGCATCGCGGTCGATGCAACGGAGCCGTCCGTTTCTCTACCGATTCGTGCCCACGACCATTCGCGGTGGGCGTGTCGGAGCCGCGCTGTTTCCGCAACTTCCGGTGTGAGGTCGTCTACTTGCAGTCGAGGCGAGTCCGCCGTGTCGGCGTGTTCTCCCCGCGTGCCGTCTTCGCCCCCTGAATCATCCCGGCTCGGACTGGGGGCTTCTCGGCTGAACTCGGTACCTGTCCTGTCCGGCTCCGCGGTGGCAGCACTTGGAGCGAACTCCACTCTGACGGCCCCGCGGGGCGCACGAAGTATGACGGCCAGCACTTCGGTCATCGCAAGGAGCGCAATAGGTGCAATGGTGGCAATACCCGCCGAGACTACGGCCGGAAGTAAGGTGGCACTCAACACTGCGTGGTACGAGTTACCCGCAATCGACGCCGATGCGGCAACACGCAAGATCGTGACGACGAAGCGACGGCCCTTGATCGTGCGGTTGTCCGTGTGATTCGACAGCGCAATGGCTGTCACTGTTGTCGAGACAATTGCGCCGTCCAACACCACTGGAATCACCCACGCCTCGCCGGGACCGATCCCAGCCATCACCGCGAGATCACGCAACACAGCGAAACTGAGCCAGAAGGACGCCCCGGCAATGCCTACTGTCAGCGCAACGGCCGTTGCGAGGGCCCACTGCAAGATCGCTGGATGGAGCGCAACGACGTCTGACGGCTTCGTTGTCAAAGAGGTTGCCGCGGAGTGTGATCGGCTCATCGGATTCTCGGTCCTCGTGCGAGGGGGCCCGTTCGTTGCGGGAACGGCGCACCGTCGTTGAATCTGTTGCGCAACAACTCCAAGTAGTCTTCGATTGCCGCATTGACGAGATCCGACGGGCCCCGCGGCGCGCCGGGCGTTGCGGACAGCGCTTCGGCTGCGTTGAGAAGATCGTCGACGGTGGACTGGTAGAGGTAGTACGAACGCTTCTGTTTTGCGTCGTCCGGTGACGGTTGCACACCGGTCTCGGCCGACGAAACAGAGTCGTGAGGCTGCCGCGAGTTCTCCGGCGGATCGACCGGGCTTGATCCGGCGAGTGCGCTCTTCATACGTTCGGGCCGGGCCATCACAGGCGTCCCTTCGTGAGCAGCGCAAGAGTGTCGCGGTAGATCGTCGACAGGCTGCGAGACTGTGTTGTCCCCCAGTCGACCAGGCTGGTTTGGGCCTCCATCGAGTCTTTGATGACAACCCGCTTGGGAACGGCATCGCCGAGAACGTTGATGCTTGCGGCGATCTCGATCAATTGTTCTCGGCCGCTGATCGTCGCGATCTCGTGGAGGTTGACGATCGCACCGAGCATGTCGAGGTGCGGGTTGTAACTGCGCTTGACTGCATCGATGGTGCGCAGCAATCGCGCGAGTCCATTCGCTGAGAACAGCGCGGACTGAGTCACGACCACGGCGGCGCGCGATGCAACAAGGGCGTTGATAGTCAGCAGATCGAGGCTGGGTGGGCAATCGATGAGGATCACGTCGTACACGCCTCGTACGACGTCGATTGCGTCGCGAAGCCGCCGTTCTCGGCCGGCACCGGCGACGACCAATTGATCGCGGACATAGGCCAGGGACTCGTTCCCCGGCGACGTGGGTACCAGGTCTACGCCAGGCCAGATGGTGGGGACGACAGCGTCGGCGATGGTCGCGTTCGACGACTCAGCGAGTACGTCGGCAACACCGATATCGTCGCTCTCGAGTTCGGTCTTGGTCAGGACTGTGCTGGCGTTGCCTTGCGGATCCACGTCGATAACGAGTGCTCGCTTCCCCGCTTGGGCAACGGCGTAGGCGAGGTGAAAGACGGTGGTGGTCTTGCCCACTCCGCCCTTCTGGTTGCAGAACGCAAAGATGTCAGCGGGCATGGTGAGTCTCACTTTCCATGGATGAATGGGATGAACTGGGGGTATAGCGGGAATGGGATGTCATGCACGCCTTGGAACCGACGGATGAGTCCCACCCTGTAGAAGTGTTGGATGTATTGCAGGTAAGGGGCACGAAGCGCGAGTCGCGTGCCATAGGCGAAATGCATGCCACAGGAGTATGAGAAGCGTTTACTGCCAACACATCCCAAGCGCGACTCGCATCCTTGGTGGGCAATGGAGGTGTAACCACCGCAGGACGTATGACGCCCGTCGCCAGCGAGTCATCTGAGGCACTCTTTGCGGGTAATTCAGGTACGGCACTCGCGGGGAACGCCGCCGTACCGCCCGCGGGAGCGGCCGACACCGGCGACCTGCTGAGCTCGCGTGCAGGCCGCCAAATACGTTGCTTTAGTCGGGTCTTCGTGAAATCGACATGCAGGAAAGCGGCACAGACTGAAAGATCGAGACCTGAATGACGGTTCGCCATGCCGGGCAACTCTGTGATGTCAGCATTGCAGATGGGTAGAGAGCTCAACTGGTACCTCCATAGTGGTGACGTATAAAAGACAAGGCACTTCGTTCGTTCCCTCCGGACCCCCCATGGCCCCTGAGCCAATTTCCGCACCCACGTTGTCCGCTCCACGCCCGATAGCCCCGCGCCTCGATGGGCGCGCGGCTAATCGGTATCGCCACCCGTTCGATGATCAGTCGAGCTGGTGGTGCCTCGGGGCCGGTATCCGAGGATTTACAAAGGGTGCACAGGCCGGCGGCAGGCTGGTTGTTCGTCGGGCTCTGCCAGAAAACGACGCTGCGACAGCGACTGCGGGCGGACGTCAACGGCACGCAGGACCCACCCAGGGGTACGGCGTACGCAGACATTCGCGTAAACAGCTTGTACGCAGATGGATTCACCGAGACATTGGTAAATCCAGCCTCCACTCATCCGCGCTTCAAATCGACAACATCTCGAAGCAGAACGAGGTCATGAGTGCGGCAAAACGCCTTGTGAGGCGCGTCAGGACCGATTAGTATCCGTGGACGAAGCTCCTTCCTGCAAGGTGGGGATTTCGAGGACGCCCTCGGCACCGGTGCTCGTAACACCGGAATTCGCCGGGGGCGTCTCTAGTTCGTAAGGGTCTGCGGCGAGAGGCATGTCAGGCAACGCCCGAGCTGACGCGTGCCGCCTCCTCCAGTCCGACGATGTACTCGTCAATGGCCGTGTCGGGAATCAGTCGGCGCTTACCGACCTTGACGCTGCGAATCTCACCGGCCGCAAGCTTGTTGAACAGGTTGGAGCGTCCGAGACCCGTCCGAGCCATCGCTTCCTGGACCGAATACAACCGTCGAGACATGGTGTTTCCTCTCCCGCATTCTGCGTACCTCCACCACAATCGCGCACCCGATTGAGCACCGTCCATGTGGTTCCACCACAACGTAGCAATTCAGTAGCGCAGCCACAACACTTGCAAGAAATCAGTTAGACTGCGTGCTTATGACACAGTCCTGGGCTGAACAGCTAGTGGCCCGCGTCGCCGGTGAAGTTCGGCGGCTCCGAGGTAAGGAGCACTCGGCACTGTCAGCGGCGAAGCTTGCAGATCGCACCGTAGAGATCGGATATGGGATCTCGCGGTCGGTGGTCGCCGATCTGGAGACAGGGCGAAAGAAGACCATTGACGTGCCCGAGCTCCTCGTTCTTGCTGCAGCTCTTGGAGTTTCGCCGGCCCAGCTCGTCTTCCCAGATCTCCCCAGAGGCAAAGTCGAGGTGCTTCCTGGCCTGGAGCAGGAATCACACGGTGCTTTGCAGTGGTTCAGCGGCGAGGCAGGCTTGATGAAACCGTCCGCCGACTGGACCGATGCGGAGACAGAACGGCCCGTCGAAATATGGGCGCGGAAACAGTTCGATCCGAACAACGACCGAGTTGGTGTCACGCGCGAGTGGCTGCAGGCCCTTCATACGATGCGGCGCGCACGGGTACAGCTACGAACTGGTTTGTCCGCGCGGGAGTCAACGGAGCATATCGAGACCATGCAGATGGCCTACGAGGACGCGCGCAGACGTGCAGAAGAGCTGTTCCACCGGATGACAGATCTCCAGATGGCAATGGGCGAGGACGACAACGATGGCTAGGACTCAGCTGCCGCCACAGATTAGAAAGCTGACGATCACGGACCGCAAGACCGGTCGTGCAATCGTGCGGTACGAGGTCAGAGTCGACACCGGTAGCAGAACTACAACGCGAAAGAACCCCGACGGAACGACGACACAGATCGTCAATCGAACGCAGAGCAAGCGCAGATTTGCAACCGAGCAGGCAGCCCGCCAAGCACTCGCCGAGACCACGAACAAGGTTTCCAACGGCACGTTCATTCATTCGTCCGAGCTCACTCTTGCTCACGCCTGCGAGCGGTGTCAATGGCCAAGTTGAAGTCCCCGCTGGTGGCCAGGTGAAAGTCCCCGGCCCCGTGTTGATGTTTCCGGTTTTTCAGGGGCGGTCCTTTCGGTGTTGCGCGTCTTTCATGCGGTAGGACTCGC
>JAESFR010000067.1_pt1 | contig 198105 bp, 175 predicted proteins | sample 9266191 | NCBI WGS metagenome assembly JAESFR01 (sample SAMN14503063, study PRJNA617104) | algae metagenome | isolation source: Pleurocapsa minor HA4230-MV1 and co-occurring heterotrophs from cement on... | place: USA: Nuuanu Pali Lookout, Hawaii | collected 2009-07-20 | reverse complement strand
GGGGGCCGCACTTTGCCTTGAATCGGCCGGCCCGCCGCACGACTCGATTAGATTGGCGGCTATGACGCTCGAGCTTCGGGGCATCACCAAGCGGTTCGGCGCCCTCGTGGCGAACGACCACATCGACCTGGTGGTCCAGCCCGGAGAGATCCACTGCCTGCTCGGCGAGAACGGCGCCGGCAAGTCGACTCTCATGAACGTCCTCTACGGCCTGTACACGGCCGACGAGGGCGAGATCCTCCTCGACGGCGAGGTCCAGCAGTTCGCCGGCCCCGGTGACGCCATGGCGGCGGGCATCGGGATGGTCCACCAGCACTTCATGCTGATCCCCGTCTTCACCGTCGCCGAGAATGTGATGCTCGGCCACGAGGACACCCGCTTCGGCGGCGCGCTCGACCTCGACAAGGCCCGCTCCCACGTCCGAGAAGTGGCGGCCAGGTTCGGCTTCCAGATCGATCCGGATGCACTCGTCGGCGACCTTCCCGTCGGGGCCCAGCAGCGGGTGGAGATCATCAAGGCACTCTCACGCGACGCCAAGGTGCTCGTCTTCGACGAGCCCACCGCGGTCCTCACCCCGCAGGAGACCGACGAGCTGATGGTGATCATGCGCCAGCTCCGCGATGAGGGCACCGCGATCGTCTTCATCACCCACAAGCTCCGTGAGGTCCGCGAAGTGGCGGACCGGATCACGGTCATCCGGCTCGGGAAGATCGTCGGCGAAGCCGTACCCAGCGCCACCAACGCCGAGCTCGCCAACATGATGGTCGGTCGTGCAGTGGAACTGACGGTGCACAAGGAACCGGCGAACCCGGCGCCCGGGGGTCTCGTGGTGGAGAACCTGCGGGTGCTCGACGACCACGATCAGATCGTCGTCGACGGCGTGAGCTTCGAGGTTCACCCCGGGGAGATCCTCGCGATCGCCGGTGTGCAGGGGAACGGCCAAACCGAGCTCACCGAGGCCATCATCGGTCTGCAGAAGAAGGTCACCGGGTCGATCAGTCTCAACGGCGAGGAACTCGTCGGTGCCTCGGTCAAGCACATCATCGACGCCGGTGTCGGTTTCGTGCCAGAAGACCGCAAGGTCGAGGGACTGGTGGGCGAGTTCAGCGTCGCCGACAACCTCATCCTCAACCGCTCGAGCGGTGCGCCGTTCTTCTCGGCCGCCACCCTCCGGCGCGGGGTGCTCCGCGCCTTCGCCGAAGAGCGGATCGCCGAGTTCGACATCCGCACCCAAGGCCCCGACCTCGCCGCTGGGCGGCTCTCGGGCGGCAACCAGCAGAAGGTGGTCCTCGCCCGCGAGCTCAGTCGCGACCTCAAGCTCTTCGTCGCGTCACAGCCGACGCGCGGCATCGACGTCGGTTCCATCGAGTTCGTCCACAAGCGCATCGTCGCGACCCGCGACGCGGGGGTACCCGTCATCGTGGTGTCGACCGAGCTCGACGAGGTCTCGGCTCTCGCCGACCGGATCGCCGTCATGTATCGCGGGCGGATCGTCGGGATCGTGCCCGGGAACGCCCCGCGTGAGACCCTCGGCCTCATGATGGCCGGCGAAGTGCCGGCCAACGCCTCCGAGGAGGTCGTGGCGTGACCGGTCTTCCTCCCGAGGGAACGAACCTCGGCCCGGGCGTCGACCCCGGGATCACCCGGACCGCGCAGGGGGAGCCCGCCGCGCAGACGCCGGTCGCCGACGTGCCGCCGCCACCGCGGCAGAACCAGATCATCCGCGAGATCCTCCGCAGCAACGCCGTCGCCACCGTCCTCGCCATCGTGCTCGCGATGCTCATCGGCGGAGTGCTCGTCGCCTTCACCGATTCCGAGGTGCAACGGACCTCCGGGTATTTCTTCGCCCGGCCGCAGGACACCCTCATCGCGATCTGGGACGCCGTCGCCGGCGCCTACGCCGCGCTCTTCCGCGGCGCGATCTGGAACTACGAGGCCGAGACCTTCGTGCGGGCGATCAAGCCGATCACCGATACGCTGAACTTCGCCACGCCCCTCATCGCGGCGGGGCTGGGCGTGGGCCTGGCCTTCCGGGTGGGTCTGTTCAACATCGGTGCCCGCGGGCAGATGCTCATCGGCGTCACCACCGCCGCCTTCGTCGCGACCGGCTTCACCGCGCCGCTCTTCATCCACCTGCCCCTCACCATCATCGCCGGCATCATCGGCGGCATGCTCTGGGGCGGGCTCGTGGGGCTGCTGAAGGCCCGCACCGGGGCGAACGAAGTGATCCTCACGATCATGCTCAACTTCGTCGCGTTCTACTTCCTCTCCTGGCTGCTCGCGACCCCGGGGCTCCTGCAACGCCCGGGTGGCAGCCAGCCGATCTCGTCGCCTACGCCGCCATCGGCGCAGTTCCCGAGCCTGTTCGGCGCACCGCTGACGGTGAACTGGGGCTTCATCGTGGCGATCGGGGCGACCGTGTTCGTCTGGTGGCTGGTGGAGCGCTCGAGCCTCGGATTCCGGATGCGCGCGGTGGGCGAGAACCCGTTCGCCGCCCGTGCCGCGGGCATCAACGTCGAGCGGATCATCATCTACGCGATGGCCTTCGCCGGCGGGCTCGCGGGCCTCGCCGGTGTCAACCAGATCTCGGGCACCATCACGAGCGGCTTCGGCAACGGCATCGACGCCGGTATCGGCTTCGACGCGATCACCGTGGCTCTGCTCGGGCGGAGCCGGGCGTGGGGGGTCTTCGCCGCGGGCATCCTCTTCGGGGCGCTGAAGGCCGGAAGCTTCACGATGCAGGTCTCCGAAGACATCCCCGTCGACATCGTCGTGGTCGTCCAGGCCCTGATCGTCCTCTTCATCGCGGCGCCTCCGCTCGTGCGCACGATCTTCTTCCTCCCGAAAGACCCCAGCGAGCTCTCGGCCAAGCGCCGCGCGCGCCGCGCCGCGAAAGCCGAGGTGACGGCATGACCACCGACGTCGTGAACCCCTCCGCCCCGGCCGACACCGGCGAGGCGATCTCGCGCGAAACCGTCCGGCAGCGGCGGTGGAAGCTCGCCATCACCCTGGCGGTGTCGACGCTTCTCATCTGGCTCATGGCCTTCGTCTTCCCCCGCGACGGGGTGAGCACCTATCGACTGGGCGACCGCACGTCATCCGTCGATCTCGGCGACATCGGACTGCCGACCTTCGCCACGGTGGCCGTCTGCGCGGTGATCCTCGCCGTCCTGACCGCCTATGCGATCTGGGCGGCGGCCACCTACCGCCGGCCGGGTCTGTGGCTCGCGATCGTCTTCGCGATCGTGGCGGTGTTCGCCTTCCTCACCTGGTCGGCCGCCGACGGACTCGTACCCGTCACGGGCCTGCTCTTCGGTGCCGTGTCGCTCTCGGTGCCTCTCGTCTTCGGTGCGCTCGGCGGGGTGATCGGCGAACGCGCGGGCGTGGTGAACGTGGCGATCGAGGCGCAGTTCCTCCTCGCGGCCTTCTCCTCGGCGATCGTGGCCTCGATCACCGGGTCGTTCATCGCGGGACTCCTCGCCGCGATGCTCTCGGGCGCTCTCGTCGCCTCGGTGCTGGCGGTGTTCTCCATCCGGTACCTCGTCGACCAGGTGATCGTCGGTGTCGTGCTGAACGTCCTGATCACCGGCCTCACGAGCTTCCTGCACGGTGCGCTCCTGACGCCGAACTCCGAGACGCTCAACTCCCCGCCCCGCTTCCCGCGCTGGCCGATCCCGTTCCTCTCCGACATCCCCGTCATCGGCCCGGTGGTGTTCAACCAGACGCTGATCGTCTACATCATGTACATCGCCGTCCCGCTCGTGGCGTGGGGCCTGTACAAGACCCGCTGGGGGCTCCGCCTCCGCGCGGTGGGTGAGCACCCGCAGGCCGCCGACACCGTCGGCATCCGCGTGAACCCGACCCGGTTCTGGAACGTGCTGCTCGCGGGCGCCGTCGCCGGCATCGGCGGGGCCTACTTCACGCTCGGCTCGGTCGGCTCGTTCGACAAGGAGATGACCGGCGGCCTCGGGTTCATCGCCCTCGCCGCGGTGATCTTCGGCGGGTGGGACCCGGTGCGGGCCTCGCTCGCGGCGCTGCTGTTCGGGTTCGCGACGAACCTCCGGACGCTTCTGACCAACCTGGGATCGCCGATCCCGTCCGAATTCATGGCGATGCTGCCCTATGTCGTGACGATCCTCGCGGTCGTCGGCTTCGCGGGGCAGGTCCGCGGGCCCGCGGCAGCGGGCAAACCGTACATCAAGGGGTGAGTGTGGCACGACGATCCGGGCGCGGCTGGGACGCGTCATCCGACGATCATGATGAACAGGTCCCGGTCGACATCGACTGGGACGAACTGAGGGCGGTCGCCGTCGAGGCGACCGGGCGTGCCTACGTGCCGTACTCGCGGTACCGCGTGGGCGCGGCGGCGCTGGTGTCCGACGGGCGCATCGTCGCCGGCTGCAACGTCGAGAACGCCTCGTACGGGGTGACGCTCTGCGCCGAGTGCGGCCTGGTGTCGGAGCTCCACATGTCCGGCGGCGGCCAGCTCGTCGCCTTCGTCTGCGTCAACGGCGACGGGGAGACGATCATGCCGTGCGGCCGCTGCCGCCAGCTGCTATTCGAGCATGCGATCCCCGGGATGCTGCTCGAGACCGTCTCGGGCATCCGCACGATCGACGAGGTGCTTCCGGATGCCTTCGGTCCGCGTGACCTCGAGGCGCGACCGGCGCGCGAGTCGGAGGGAGCGCGGTGAGCGGCGCTTCCGCCGCCTCGCCCGCTGCCGCCTCGCCCGCCGCACCTGAGCCCTTCGACGCGGTCGACGTCATCCGTGCGAAGCGCGACGGCGGGGTCGTAGCTGAGGACGCGCTCCGCTGGATGATCGACGCCTACACCCGGGACTATGTGATGGACGCCCAGATGGCGGCGTTCGCGATGGCGGTCCTCCTCAACGGCATGAGCCGGGACGAGATCCGCGTGATGACCGACGCGATGATCGCGTCGGGGGAGCGCATGGGTTTCGCCGACCTCGGCAAGACGACCGTCGACAAGCACTCCACCGGCGGCGTGGGTGACAAGATCACCCTTCCGCTCGCCCCGCTCGTCGCCGCGTTCGGGGTGGCGGTGCCGCAGCTGTCGGGCCGAGGGCTCGGGCACACCGGCGGCACGCTCGACAAGCTCGAGTCGATCCCGGGATGGCGCGCGGCCCTCACCAACGACGAGCTGCACGCGCAGCTGCGCGATGTCGGAGCGGTCATCTGCGCCGCAGGTTCCGGACTCGCGCCCGCCGACAAGCGCCTCTACGCCCTGCGGGACGTCACCGGCACGGTGGAGGCGATTCCGCTCATCGCCTCGAGCATCATGTCGAAGAAGATCGCCGAAGGGACATCCGCCCTCGTCCTCGACGTGAAGTTCGGGTCCGGTGCGTTCATGCAGGACATCGACCGCGCCCGCGAACTCGCCCGCACGATGGTCGGGCTCGGCACCGACTCCGGCGTGGCGACCACCGCCCTCCTCACCGACATGAACACCCCCCTCGGGCTCGCCATCGGCAACGCCAACGAGGTGCGGGAGTCGGTCGAGGTGCTCGCCGGCGGTGGCCCGGCGGATGTCGTCGAGCTAACCGTCTCCCTCGCTCGGGAGATGCTGGCGCTGGCCGGGCAGCCGGACGCCGATGTCGAAGCGGCGCTCACCGACGGGCGGGCGATGGATATCTGGCGCCGGATGATCCGCGCGCAGGACGGCGACCCCGACGCGGCCCTCCCGGCGCCCCGCGAGACGCACACCGTCACCGCGCCGCGCGGCGGCGTCGTCAGCCGGATGGCGGCGCTTCCCTTCGGAGTCGCCGCGTGGCGGCTCGGGGCGGGGCGGGCGCGCGCGGAGGATGCGGTCGTGCACGCTGCGGGCATCGACCTGCACGTGAAGCCCGGCGACGCGATCACCGAAGGTAGCCCCGTCTTCACCCTCTCCGCCGACGACCCGGCGCGGTTCGCGCGGGCGCTGGAGGCACTGGAGGGGGCGTGGGACATCGCCGATGAGGCGCCGCCCGCGGCATCCCTCGTCCGTGAGCGCATCACCGCCGACCAGGTCTGACCAGCCTCTCGCCCCCAACCCCCGGAGGAACACGATGGCCATCGATCAGCACGGCGACGCCCAGGTAGAGGGTGTCTCCCTTCGGGGCCTCCCGAAGGTGTCGCTTCACGACCACCTCGACGGGGGCCTTCGGCCCGAGACGATCGTCGAGCTCGCCGACGATGCGGGGATCGACCTTCCCGAAACCGACGCCGCGGCGCTGGGCGAATGGTTCGCCGAGAAGAGCGACTCGGGGTCGCTCGTCGAGTACTTGAAGACCTTCGACGTCACCCTCGCGGTGCTGCAGACCCGGGAGGGGCTCACGCGCGCCGCGCGCGAGTTCGTCGAAGACCTCGCCGCCGACGGCGTGATCTACGGCGAGGTGCGGTGGGCGCCCGAGCAGCACCTCACCGAGGGGCTGACCCTCGACGAGGTCGTCGAAGCGGTGCAGGACGGCATCGAGGAGGGAGAGGATGCCGCGGCCGACGCCGGTCGCGACATCCGCGTCGGCCAGCTCATCACCGCGATGCGCCACACCGACCGTTCGCTCGAGATCGCTCGCCTCGCCGTGCAGTGGCGGGGACGGGGTGCTGTCGGGTTCGACATCGCCGGGCCCGAGGACGGCTTCCCGCCGTCGCGGCACCGCAAGGCCTTCGACTACCTCGCGGGGGAGTTCTTCCCCGTGACGGTGCACGCGGGGGAGGCGGCGGGGCTGGAGTCGATCCGCTCGGCGCTTCTCGACGGTCGGGCGCTGCGGCTCGGCCACGGGGTGCGGATCGCGGAGGACCTCGAGATCGTCTCGCGCTCGGGCGAGGAGGTGCTGGTGGAGTTCGGCGACCTCGCGCGGTGGATCCGCGACCGCGAGATTCCGCTCGAGCTGTCGCCTTCGTCCAACGTGCAGACCGGGGCGATCGACCGGTGGGGGAACGACCTCGACGACCATCCCTTCGATCTGCTGTATCAGCTCGGGTTCGCCGTCACCGTGAACGTCGACAACCGGCTCATGAGCCGCACCTCGCTCACGCGCGAGCTCGCGCTGCTGGTGGAGGCGTTCGACTACGGGCTCGACGACCTCGAGGCGTTCCAGATGAACGCCGCCGCTGGGGCCTTCCTGCCGGTGGAGCAGCGCGAGGAGCTGATCGACATCATCGCCGACGGCTTCGACCGCTAGCCCCCGCGCCTCCGGCGCGCCCGGTCCTGGGCGCGCCGGGTCCTCCCTCACGCGCCCGGACCCGGGCGCGCCCGGTCCTCGGTCACGCCAGGACCCGCCCTACTCCTCCCGTGCCCGCACCTCCGGCACGCCGGGAACCAGTCCCACCCAGGTCCACCCCCGCGCCCGCCCCCACCAGCCTCATGCAGGTTCTCCGGCACCCCCGCGCCCGGGTCCCCGCCGGTCGTGTCGGGATCTTGCAGGATCCCGGCTCCGAAAGGGTGAAGGATCCCGACATGTCGCCGGCGTTTCCGTCGGGCGCGCTCGGCCATGTCGGGATCTTTCGCCCCTGGGGAGGGGAGAACCTGCGAAACCCCGACATCGGTGTGCGGCCGCTGGACTGACCTCTCCTGCACAGACGTGACAGGTCGGGCGTGATCCACAGATGGGCCCGCACCGCATCGATGCCGGCTCTTCGGGCGCTTCGATGATCGGATGACCCGTCCGGCCGCTCCCTTTCCGCACTCCTTCTCCTCTGCCCAGGCTGCCGCCGCGTCTATCGGCCGCGGCGCCCTCTACGGACCCCGTTACCGACATCCGTACGCCGGTGTCCATGAGGCTGTGGGTGGTACCGACCTGTCCCGAGCATCGGCTCGCGACAGGATGCTCGACGAGGCGCGGCGCTACTTCCCTCGGCTTCGGCCCGGACAGTTCTTCAGCCACACCGACGCGCTCGCGATGGTCGGAGCTCCGACGCCACCCGGTTGGCGTCCGGGCCTTCACATCGCGGTCCACCGCCCTCGATATCCCCCGCAGACGGTGGGTGTCGTCGGTCACCGGCTGCAGACTCGGGATGCGGCGACGCTCACCGTCGCCGGACTGCCGGTCGAGCATCCGGCTCGTGCATGGGTGCAGGCGGCGTCTCTGTGGCCGACCGATGATCTCATCGCCGCCGCCGACTTCCTCGTCGCGCGTCGGTCGCCGCTCGTGAGTCTCGATGAGCTCCGGTCGGAGGCCATCCTCATCCGACGCCCTGGGCTGGTGACGGCTCTGGAGGAGGTGCGCGACGGCTCCGAATCACCGCAGGAGACGAAGCTCCGATTGGCGGTCGTGCGCGCCGGGCTGCCCGAGCCGCAACTGAACTGGGAGCTCCGCGACGCCACGGGGCGATTCGTCGCGCGCCTGGACCAGGCGTACCCGGAGTACCGCGTGGGTGTCGAGTACGACGGGCGGCAGCACGCCGCCGACGTCGTGCAGTTCGCGCGGGACGCCGATCGCTGGGAAGCGATTCGCGACGAGGGCTGGCTCCTCGTGCGGGTGCTCAACCACCACCTGGCGCGGGGCGGCGAGACGGCGGTGGGAAAAGTGCGGGCCGCCCTCCTGAGCGCCGGATGGCGCCCTGATGTCGGGAAGTTTCCGTTTCAGCGGTGATGAAACTTGCGAGATCCCGACATCAGGGGAGGGGGCGGGAGGAGGGGAGGAGGTTGCGGAGCGGAAGGGGAGAAGGAGAGGGAGAGGGAACCGGAAGGGGGCGGGGACGGGGGGAGGGGAAAGCGGGAGGGGAGAGGGGGGTGGGTCAGGGGGCGAGGGCCGCCGTGAACGGGGCGAGGAGGGCTGCCAGCTCGGCGCGCATCTCGAGGAGCGTGATCGATCCCGGGTTGTCGCCCGCCTGCGGGCCGTAGGCGCCGAAGGCGGCGTGGTTGGCCCCCTCGATCTCTGCGAGAACCGCATCCGCGGGGAGGAGCGGCCGCGCGTCTGCGATGTCGTCCGGCGTCGTGAGCCCGTCCTCGCTCCCGCCGATGCTGATCACCGGCAGATCCGATTCCGCGAGGTCATTCGCACAGTAGGAGGCGAACAGCGCCAGCGCGTCGGCGTCCCCGGCGAGCTGACACGCGCGCACGCCGCCGAGCGAGTGGCCGCCCACGATCCACGTGTCGATGTCGGGCACGAGATCGGTGAACGTCGTCAGCGGCCGCAGGTCGAAGAACGCCAGGTTCAGCCACGGCTTCGTGATGACCACCGTCACCCCGTCCTCCGCCACGACATCGGCCATCGTCGCGGCGTACGCCGCCGCCTCGACCTTCGCGCCCGGCACGTATACGAGCCCTACCCCGGTCGCACCGTATGCGGGTTCGAGGACGACCGCCTCAGCTGCGTCGGTGTACCGGATCCGCGGGTCCTCCCGCACCTCCGCGAGAGGCCCGGGCTCGGCGGCCATGACGCCGACCTGGCTCCAGGCGACGAGCCCGATGACCGCGACGAGAAGGAGCGCGCCGATCGAGCCCAGGATCCAGCCGACCACCCGCCGCCACCTCCGACGGGGCCGCGTCGGCGAGATCTCCGCAGGGGATTCGGTGAGCGGGTCCTCGGGCGAGTCGGATGCCACGTCCCGAGGCTACTCCCGCCCCGCGGCTTCTCCGGGTCAGCCGGCGAGCTCCGCCTGTCGGGCGGCGACGATCTCGCGCACGCGCGGATAGAGCGGATGACTCCGCTCCAGCCCCGTCACTGCCGCGGTGACCGCGTCGGCGTCCTGCCCCCGCAGCATCGCCTGCAGCTCGACGGCCTGCGGATCGTCCGGATCGTCGAACGCCAGCGCGGCTCCCATCGCCCCGACGAGCGCGTCGACGGGAAGGCCACGCTCCGCCGCCTCGGCGGCCGGCCCGACGAACCGCTCGTTGCGGGAGAGCTTCCGAAGCGGCTGCCGGGCGACGCGTCGCACGTGGTCGGGGAGTCCGGGGTTCGCGAACCGCCCGAGGATCGTCGCTCGGTACTCCGCCAGGTCGCCGGGCGGGAACTCGTGCTTGGCGACGAGCACCGCCGACGTCTCCTCGAGCGCCGCGCCGACCGCCGCCGCGATCGCCGGGTCGGCGAGGGCATCGGCGATTCGCTCGACACCCGCCTGCGCCCCGAAGTAGGCCGTCGCGGCGTGACCGGTGTTGACGGTGAAGAGCTTCCGCTCGATGTACGGCGCGAGGTCGTCGACGAAGTGCGCGCCCGGAATCGTCGGCCGGTCGCCCGCAAACGGATGCCCCTCGATCGCCCACTCGAAGAACGGCTCGACCGTGACATCCACCCCGGCTCCCGCCGGCTGCTCGGGCACGATCCGGTCGACCGCCGTATTCGCGAACACCGCCCGGCCCTCCAGGGCCGCCCAGGCCTCGCCGGCCGCCTCGACCATCTCCTCGCGGAGGCGGTCGGTGGCGTTGATGGCGTTCTCGCACGCCATGATCTGCAGCGGCGGCGACGAGGGGTCGCGAAGCGCGAGCCCTGCCACGAGGTGCGGCGCGACGAAACGGAGGATGGTCGGGCCGACCGCGGTCGTGACGACGTTCGCGCCGGCGATCTCCTCGATCACCTGGTCGGGGTGCTCGGCGCTGTTGATGGCCCGGAAGCCCGTGACCACGTGATCGCGCCCGCCCTCGCCGACCTCGTGGACGGTGTACTCCGAGACGGCGTTGATCGCGTCGACGAGCGGCCCCGCGACATCCGAGAAGACCAGCTCATACCCGCCTTCGTGCAGCAGGACGCCGACGAACCCGCGCCCGATGTTGCCGGCGCCGAAGTGGACCGCCTTCATTCCACGCCCGCCGCCACCGCCGTGTACAACTCCTCGGCGGTCGGGACGGCCTTCAGCCGCGCGACGTCGTCCTCCTCGGAGAACAGCAGCGCGATGCGGGAGAGGATCTCGAGGTGCTCGTCGCCCTTCCCGGCGATGCCGATGACGAACGTGACGGGCTCGCCGCCCCAGTCGACCCCGCCGTCGTAACGGACGACCGACAGCGCCGACTCGAGGATGGCGTCTTTGGTCTCGTTCGTCCCGTGCGGGATGGCGAGCTCGTTGCCCATGTAGGTCGAGACGGTCTCCTCGCGCTGCTGCATCGCGCCGAAGTACGCGCTCGTCACCGCTCCGACCGACTCGAGGATCTCGGCGGCTTCGCGCATCGCCTCCTCGCGCGTCGCGCTGCCGGAGTGGATACGGACCTGCCCGGGGGTGAGGACCTCACGTGCCATGCTCATCGCCTTCCTTCAGAAAGGGATGCCGGGAATCGCGCGTCCACGCGTCGACCCCCGGCATCCTGGTCGAACCGGTGCTTACACACCATCCTTGTGCTGATCGCGCACCAACTCCACGACCTCGTCGTACCGCGGCGAGTTCATGAAGTTGTCCACCGAGATGTGGATCGCGTTCGGCGTCTGCTGCCGCGCGCGGTCGGTGAGCTGATTCTGCGTGATGACCAGGTCGGCGCTGGAATCGAGCGCCGCGATGGCCTTGTTGACCACCGTGACATCTTCGATGCCGGCCTTCTTGATCTTGTTGCGCAGCACGCTCGCCCCCATCGCGGACGATCCCATCCCGGCGTCGCACGCGAACACGATGTTGCGCACCTCGCGCTCGGTCATCACCGCCGGCTCCACGCCGCCACCGGCCTGGGTGGCGGCTCCGCCCCGCAGGTTGGCCAGCGAGTCCGACGACTTGCCCTTCGCCGCCTCGGTCTGGGTGATCGCCGCACCGAACGCGTCGTCGGTCGCCGCCATCGTCTCGAGGTCGCGCTTGCGCGAGGCCCGGAGGATGACCGCCGCGATGACGAAGGTCACGGCTGCCGAGAGGATGACGGAAAGGATGACCGCGACGTACGCCCCCGGCGCGGTTTGGAGGAGCACCGCGATGATGCTTCCCGGAGCCGCAGGAGCGCGCAGCGCGCCGCCGAGCAGCATGTTGGTGGTCACACCCGTCATGCCGCCCGCGATCAGGGCGAGGATCACCATCGGCTTCATCAGCGCGTACGGGAAGTACACCTCGTGGATGCCGCCGAAGAACTGGATGATCGCCGCGCCGGGAGCCGAGGCGCGAGCCGCCCCGAGGCCGAAGATCGCGAAGGCGAGCAGCAGGCCGAGGCCGGGTCCGGGGTTGGCCTCGAGGAGGAACAGGATCGACGAGCCCTGATCGGCGGACTGCTGGATGCCGAGGGGCGTCAGCACACCGTGGTTGATGGCGTTGTTGAGGAACAACACCTTCGCCGGCTCGATGATGATGCTCGTGAGCGGCAGCAGGTTCGCCTCGACGAGGAAGTCCACCACGTTGCTGAGGGTGCTCATGAGACCGTTGACCAGCCAGGCGACCGGGTAGAACCCGACGACGGCCATGACGAAGCCCCAGATGCCCGCCGAGAACATGTTCACGAGCATCTCGAAGCCGGCGCGGATCTTGCCGTCCCAGAGGCTGTCGAGCCACTTCATCGTGTAGGCGGCGAGCGGCGCCATGATCATCGCGCCGATGAACATGTGGATCTCGCCCAGCTGGGACGCACCCTCCGGCAGGGTGGCGTTGAAGTCGGCGATGAGCTTGTCCGACCCCGCGATCGCGCCCATGACGGCGATCGAGGCCACGACACCGCCGCGCACACCGTAGACGATCGTGCCGCCGGTGTAGGCGATGATGATGGGCAGCAGGTAGTGGATGAACGGACCGACGATCGTCGCGAGGTCGGCGTTGGGTGTCCAGCCCACCTCGATGAAGAACGCCGTGAAGATACCCCACGCGATGAGCGCCGGGATGTTCGGCATGATCATGCCGGAGAGGAACGTGCCGAAGCGCTGAACGCCGACCCGTACTCCTCCTGGCTTCTTGGTTGACGTCGTCGTCATTGCTGTGTCTCCTTCATTGCGGTTGCCGCTCTCTCGGTGGCGAGGAGGGCGGCGTCTCGGGCTGCCGCGGCATCGTCCGCGGCGAGGGCGGCCTCGGCGATCGCACGCGCGTCGTCGAGGGTGTATTGGAGCAGGGTGGCGCGGACGTCGGCGAGGGCGCTCGGCGCCATCGACAGGCTGGTCGCGCCGAGTCCGACGAGCACGACCGCGAGGAGCGGATCGGCGGCAGCCTCCCCGCAGATCCCGACGGGCTTGCCGTGCGCACGCCCGGCGTCGCCGACTTCGCGGATGAGGCGGAGGACGGCCGGGTGCCACGGGTCTTGGAATCCCGCGACGGAACCGAGCAGTCGGTCGGCCGCGAGGGTGTACTGCGTCAGGTCGTTCGTGCCGATCGAGGCGAAGTCGGCGTGGCCGAGGATGCGGTCGGCGAGGAGGGCGGATGACGGCACCTCGACCATCACCCCGGCGGTGCGGATCCCGTACTCCTTCGCCAGAGCGGTGAAGTACGCCGTCTCCTCGACGGTGGAGACCATCGGAGCCATGACCCAGAGGTCGGCCGGGCCTTCGGGGGAGCGGCGGACGGTGTCATCCGCTTCCGCCAGCGCCGTCAACTGCTCGCGCAGGATGTCTTCGCTCGCGCGGAGCGCGCGAAGACCGCGGAGCCCGAGCGCGGGGTTCTCCTCGTGGGCGTCATTGAGGAACGGCAGGGGCTTGTCGGCGCCGGCGTCGAGCACCCGCACCACGACCTTCTTGCCCGGAAAGGCCCGCAGGAGCTCTTCGTACGCCGCCCGCTGCTGCGCGACGGTGGGGGCGCTCGTGGAGCTCAGGAACAGGAACTCGGTGCGGAAGAGGCCGACACCTTCGGCGCCGAGGGCGACCGCTTCAGCCGCGGCCTCGGACTTGCCCAGATTCGCCAGGAGCGGCACCGGCGTGCCGTCGGCGAGGGCGCCCGTGGTGAGGGGCGCAGCCGTGGCATTCGCGCGGGCGTCGGCGCGAACGCGGGCGCGTTCGAGCTCGTCGGCGGCGGGGTCGGCGGTGACGACACCGGCGGCGGCGTCGACGATGACCGTCTGGCCGTCCGCCAGAGCGGCGGCACCGGCGGCGCCGACGATCGCGACGATGCCCTTCTCTCGAGCGAGGATCGCGGTGTGGGAGGTCGGACCGCCCTCCGTGGTGACGAGGGCGAGCACCTTGTCGAGGTCGAGGAGAGCCGTGTCAGCGGGCGCCAGGTCTTTCGCGACCAGGACGAACGGATGACCCGGGTCGGGCACCCCGGGCGCTGCGACTCCGCGGAGGCGCGCGATGACCCGCTGGGCCACGTCATCGAGGTCGGCGGCACGCTCGCCGAGGTAACCGCCGACGGCGACGAGCTGCTCGCGGAAGGCCGCGAACGCGTCGAACACCGCGAATTCGGCGGTCTTGCCCGCCGCGAGGCGGGTGCCGATCTCGTCGGCGAGGGTGGGGTCTTCGGCCATCATGGCCTGCGCCTCGAGGACGTCCTGCGCGGCACCGCCCGCCTGGGCGGCGCGCTGCTCGAGCTCGCGGGCGACGGCGGCGACCGCCTCGTCGACGCGGCTGCGCTCCTCGGCCTCGCCGAGCGTGCTCGCTTCGTCGGCGGGCGCGGCGAGTGGCTCGGCCATGGGAGCGACCGGCCCCTGGGCGACGCCGAGGCCGATGCCCACCCCGCGGATCTCGGTTCGTGCCACGGCGCTCACTCCGCGTCGTGGTCGGTGGTGAGGAGCTCGCTCAGCGAGTCCAGGACGCCCTCGGCGTTCGCGCCGTCGGCCGACAGGGTGACGTAGTCGCCCTGCTCGACGCCGAGGGAGATGACGCCGAGGATGCTGGCGGCGTTCACCGGCTCACCCGACCCTTTCGCCACCGTGATCGGGATCCCGGCCTCCTTGGCCGCCTGGGCGAAGAGCTTCGCGGGGCGGGCGTGAAGTCCGTGCGACGAGCCGATGCGCACCGTGCGGGTGATGGGGGCCATGGGGGTTCCTCTCCTGTGTTCGGGCGTCGATGTCATGGTCAGGCACGCGCGGGATCGCCGGCGGCCTGGTCTTTTCTCACCGCGACCGCACGTTGGACGAGCTCCAGCGTGCGGGTGCCGTCGAGGTCGGTGAAGACGTCGGCCGGCAGTAGCACCACCGTCGCGTCTCGTTCGGCCGCGGCCTGCTCGATGCGCGGGAGCGCATCGGCCAGGTGCGGACCGACGAGGACCACGTCGGCGGTATCGAGGTCGTTCGGAAGCGATCGTTCGGTTCCGGCGACGGCGGTGAACGACAGACCCCGATCGAGCGCCGCGCGACGCACACGCTGCGCCACGAAGGTGCTGGACGCACCCGCTCCACACACGACCAGGATCCTCATCGACCCGCCTCCTCGACCTCGATTCTTGTGAATGGGCTGAGAGCCCGACAAGACACACGTTCTTCCGCCCGGGCGGAAACGCGCCAGCGCAAGGGGCCGCCGTCGCGTTCCGCCGCGTGATTGACTGAGGTCGATTCCGCGAGTGGCGACGCGGTGAGCCGTACGGAAGGGGGCCTCGTGACCAGAGCGAGGCAGGACCGCCTGCTGGCCCTCCTCGCGCGCGACGGCGCCTGGGCGACGGCCGCGACGCTGGCCGACGCGATCGGGGTGACTCCTCGCAGCATCCGGTCGTACGTCACTGCGTTGAACGCGCGTGTCGCGCCCGGCACGGCCGTCGAGTCCGGCCCGCTCGGATACCGGGCCGGATCCGATGCGGCGACCGCCCTCAGGACAGGCGGGGGAGCGGATGTCGGCACACCGCGCGACCGACTGCACACCGTCGTTCGTCGTCTTCTCGACTCCGACGACGGGCTCGATGTCTTCGCGACCGCGGGGGAGCTGCACGTCAGTCCCGCCACTTTGGAAGCCGACCTCGCGCGCGTGCGCGCTCTGCTCAGCGGAACCGAGTTGACGCTCGAGCGCTCGGCGTCGACCGCGCGGCTGAGGGGCGGCGAGATGGCCCGGCGCCGTCTTCTCAGCCGCTTGGCGCATGACGAGATGGAGGCCGGAGCCTTCGATCTCGCCGCCCTGCGGCGCTCCCTCGCCGGTACCGCCGTCGACACCGATGCCTTCGGGGCCTTCAAGACCGACCTGGTGGCCGAACTCGGGACGCTCGGGTACTACGTCAACGAACTCGGCATCGCCGACGTGGTGCTGCATATCGCCATCGCGGCCGATCGGGTCGCCCACCGTCATCCCCTCGCGACCGACCCCGAGGCGGGGGACGCCGCCGGTGCCGAGGTGGCGCCCGTCATCGAGCGGCTCGTGGCGGAGCACTTCGGAGTGACGCTGGGCGCCGGCGACCTCCAGCACCTGTCGGCGCTCGTGCTGACGCGCGTGATCGCGCCGGGAGGCGGAGCGGGGCAGGAACGGACGCGACCGCGGTTGGACCCCCAGGTCGAGGCGGCGGTGCGGGCCGCGGTCGGACGGGCGGCGGGTGAATTCCTCGTCGACATCAACGAGGAGGACTTCATCGTCCGCCTCGCGCTGCACGTGCAGAACCTGCGGCACCGCGCGCAGGATCAGGCGTGGTCGCGAAACCCTCTGACGCGGTCACTGAAATCGACGTACCCCATGATCTTCGAGCTGGCGGTGTACATCGCGGGCGAGCTCGACGCCGAACTCGGCTTCCCCCTCCCGGACGACGAGATCGCCTACATCGCCATGCACGTCGGCGGGCGGCTCGAGCGGAGCCGCCGGGGTGCGCAGCTGCTCACCGCGACGATCGTCTGCCCGGGGTACTACGAGTTGCACGAGCTGCTGCGCTCGAGCGTCGACCGTTCCCTCGGACAGGCCATCGAGGTGGTCGGCGTGGAGACGCGCGTCGACCCCGATTGGGAGAACCTCGGCACCGACCTCGTGCTCACCACGATCGACGCGCCGGTCGCCGGGGACCGGATCGTGCGGATCCAGCCCTTCCTCACCGAGGCCGACGTCGAGCGGGTCCAGGCGGCGGCGGGGCGGGTGCGCCGCGGGCGGCGGCTCGCGCGCCTGCGCACCGAGCTCGAGCGCTACTTCCCGCCGGACGCGTTCGTGCGGGGGCTCGAGGTGGACGAGACCGGCGAGGAGGGTGTGATCCGTCGTCTGGGCGCTCTGCTGGTGGGGCAGGGGGTGATCGACGCCGACTACGTCGAGCGGGCGATCCAGCGGGAGCGGATGTCTTCCACGGCGTTCACCGACGCGCTCGCGGTCCCCCATGCGATCGGGATGACCGCCACGCGCACGGCGATCGCGGTCGGGATCGCCGAGGGGTCGATCCCGTGGGGAGATGCCCGCGTGCAGGTGGTGGCGATGGTGGCGTTCTCCGAGGGCGACCGGGAGGCGTTCCAGACGGTCTTCGAGCAGCTCGTGGAGGTGTTCTCCGAGCGCGACAGCGTGCAGCGGATCATCCGTCGGGGTGTGGACTTCCCGGCCTTCCTCGACGAGCTCGTGGCGGTCATCGACGGGTAGCGCCGGGCAGTGGTGGAACACCGCGCGGCGCGCGGGCTCATCGGCGCTGGTGCTCCCGACCGAACGGAGGTCGCTCGGCCGGGGGAAGAGGGCTACCCGCGGCGGAGCCGCGTCTCGAGCCCGAGCCGCACCGCCGGCCACTCGTGCGGGAGGATCGAGTAGACGACCGTGTCGCGAAGTGTTCCGTCGGGGCCGAGCCGATGATTGCGGAGGATCCCGTCCTGCTTCGCCCCGAGCCGCTCGATCGCCGCCCGGGACTGTCGGTTGTGGAAGTGCGTGCGGAACTCCACCGCGATCGCATCGCACGCCTCGAAGGCGTGCCCGAGGAGCAGGAGCTTCGCCGCGGTGTTGACGGGGGTGCGCTGGGCCGCGACGCCGAGCCAGGTGTAGCCGATCTCCACGTGCCGGTGGGGCTGGTCGATGTTGCAGAAGGTCGTCATCCCGATCGCCTCTCCGGTGTCGGGCTGCACGACCGCCCACGGGTTCATCATCCCCTCGTCGCGCCAGGCGAGCCGCTGTGCGATGTCCGCGTCGACGCCCGCGGGCGCCGGCACCGAGGTGTACCAGGCGTGTTCGAGGCCTGCCGCAGCCCGCGCGAGGTCGGGTGCGTGGCGCCCGTCCAGCGGCTCGAGGCGGACGTGGTCGTTCTCGAGTACGACCGGGTGGGTGAGTCTCACGGGATGGCCCGGGGCCGCGGCAGTCGGAAGCACGCCGTCAGCCTAGGAGGTCCGTCCCTGGTCGTCTGACATCGCCTCCTCGGCGACCACCGCCGCGGCGGCGGAATCCTTCACCCGCGACGCCTCCCGCGCAGCGGCGATCGCGCGCCGCCCCGCCGGCACCGTGACGGCGAGACCGATGACCACGAAGGTGAGGATCCCGGCGGCGACCAGCAGGATCTCGATGGGCATCCGGTCGGCGAGAGGCCCGAAGAAGAGCATCCCGATGGGCATCGCGACAGCCATCACGATCCCGACGAAACCGAACACCCGGCCTTGCCGCTCGGGCTCGACCGTCTCTTGGAGAAGCGTCATCGAGGGTGTCGAGAAGAAGGGTACGGCGAGGCCGACGAGGAACATGAAGCCGAAGAACACCCACACATTCGGCGACAGACCGAGCCCGATCGAGAGCGCACCGAAGACCAGCGATGACACGACGATCAGCCCGATGCGGCTCCGCCCGGCGAAGAACGTCGCGACCACGATGCCACCGAGGGTCATGCCGACGCTGAACGCGACCTCGAGCACCGCGAGGTTGATGACGTTCTGCTGCTCGCCGGCATCGAACGAGCGCACGAGCATCAGCGGCGTGAGGTTCGACGGGGCGACGGTCAGGAGGAAGATGATCGCGAAGACGATCAGGAGCCACCGGACGAACGCGTGGTGCGCGATGTAGCGGACACCATCGACGAGGTCGGCGAAGTACGCCGGCTGCACCTCGCCCGCCCGACGTACGGCGCGCACCGGGATGAGGGCGAGGAGCCCGATGCCGATGACGGCGGTCACCACGTCGATGAAGAAGATCGGAACGAGGGATGCCGCGGTGCCGCCGGTCGCCGCAGAGGCCCACGCGTAGATGGCGCCGGCCGCCGCTGGGGCGAGAAGCGCCATCGCCGACTGGATCGAGCCGTTGATGCCGTTCACCCGCATCAGATGACGGGTCGGCGTGATCTGCGGGATGAGCGCGGAGACGGCGGGCATCTGGATGCCGGCTCCCGCCGACCGGATCGCGAGGGCGAGGAAGACCAGCCATACCTCGTCGTACCCCGTCATCATGATCAGCGCGAGCCCGAGCGTGGTGGCCGCGATCGCGGCATCGGCGCCCATGATCAAGAACTTGCGGTTGTGCCGGTCGGCCCACACTCCGCCGAAGATCGACACGATCGCCTGCGGCAGGAATCCGAATACCGCCGCCAGGGTCATGATGAGGCCGGACTCATAGGTGATGGTGAGGTACCAGAAGACCGCATACTGCACGAGCATCGACCCGAACAGACTCGCGGTCTGCCCGCTGAGGAAGAAGACGACCTTCCGCAGCCAGCCTGCGGATTCGGCAGGGTCGACTTCGGCCCCGGAGCCGGCGTCCGCTGCTGTCATCTCCCGCTTCCGATCTCGTCGAGAAGCGCTCGTGCGCCCGCGGTCAGCGCCGCGACCCTTGACGCGGCGTCCGCCGCCGAGGAACCTCGCACATCGAGATACAGCTTGAGCTTGGGCTCGGTGCCGCTCGGGCGGACGATGAGCCGCGCGCCCTCCGACAGCCAGAGCCGCAGTACATCGCCGGGCGGCAGGTCGCCGACCCCGTCGCGGAGGTCCTCGAAGAGCTCGACCCGGCTCTCGCCGACCGACGCCGGCGGCTGGGCGCGAAGCGCCGCCATCACCCGGTCGATCGCCGAGAGGTCTTCCACCCGCACCGAGATCTGGTCACTCGCGAAGAAGCCGAAGATCTCATCGAACTCCCGCATGACATCGGCGAGAGTCCGCCCCGCGCCCCGCGCCTCGGCCACGATCCCGAGCATCGCCACGGCGGCGGAGATCCCGTCCTTGTCGCGCACGGTGACGGGGTTCACCAGGTAACCCAGCGCCTCCTCGAAGCCATAGATCATGCCGGGCGCGCGCGAGATCCACTTGAACCCCGTGAGCGTCGCGTGGAATCCGAGCCCGTAATGCTCCGCCACGGCCTGGAGGCCGGGGGAGGACACGAGGGAGCAGGCGAGGGATGCCGCGGCCTCGCCGTCCTCTGCGCCGCCTCCCGCCTCGGCCCAAAGGCGCGCCGCTCTCCACCCGAGCAGCAGTCCGATCTGGTTGCCGGTCAGCCGACGCCATCCGCTCTCTGCGCCCTCGTCGGGAATCGCCACCGCGAGCCGGTCGGCGTCCGGATCGTTCGCCAGCACGACGTCGGCGCCCGCCGCTCGGGCGGTCTCGAACGCGAGGTCCATGGCCCCGGGCTCCTCCGGGTTCGGGAAGGCCACTGTCGGAAAGCGGCCGTCGGGCTGGATCTGCGCATCGACGACCACCGGCTCGGGGTACCCTGCGGTCACGAGGATCCGCTGGAGCGTCTCCCACCCCACCCCGTGCATGGCGGTGTACACCCACCGGAGTCCCTCCGCCCCCGCGGGGGCGGGAGCGACCGCGGCCGTCGCCGTGACATACGCCTCGACGAGCGACTCCGGCGCCGTCACCCAGGCATCGGATCGCGGAAGCTCATCCACCCGCCGCTCCGCGGCGATCCGCTCGATGTGAGCGGCGATCTCCGCATCGGCGGGCGCGACGATCTGCGATCCGCCGTGCTCGCCCCCGAGATACACCTTGTAGCCGTTGTCGTTCGGCGGATTGTGACTGGCCGTCACCATGACCCCCGCGTCTGCGCCCAGCTGCCGCACCGCGAACGCGAGCACCGGGGTGGGAAGGAGCCGGGGCAGCATCACCACGCGCAGGCCCATCCCCGCCATGATCTCCGCGGAGTCCCGGGCGAAGACGTCGGAGTTCCGCCGCCCGTCGTAGCCGATGACGACCTCGGGGGGCGAGTCGGGTCCGCCTTTCTCCAGGAGGTACGCCGCGAGCCCGGCGGCCGCCTGAGAGACCAGCACCCGATTCATCCGATTGCTTCCCGCGCCGAGCTCACCGCGAAGGCCGGCAGTGCCGAATGCAAGGCGCGCGCCGAACCGGTCGGCGAGATCATCGGATGCCGCAGCCTCGCCGGCCTCCACCCGTGCCAGCACCGCGTCGAGCTCGTCCCGGGTCTCGGCGTCGGGATCCTGGTCGCGCCACGCCCGCGCCCGCTCCCACAGATCGCCGTGGGCGGGCACCGCGTCGGGAGCGGGGTCCTGCCGATCGGGCGCCGCAGCGGGGGTCTCGCCGCTCACAGCTTCTCCACCACCCGGGCGAGGAGCGAGGAGATCACCGGCTCCGCTTCCCGGCCCGCCTCGATCACCTCGGCGTGACTGAGGGGCGTGGTCTGTATCCCCGCGGCGAGATTCGTGATGAGGGAGAAGCCGAGGATCTCCATCCCGGCCTGACGGGCGGCGATCGCCTCCAGCGCCGTCGACATGCCGACGATGTCGCCGCCCAGCCGCTCGGCCATCCGCACCTCGGCGGGCGTTTCGTACTGCGGCCCGCGGAACTGGCAGTACACCCCCTCATCGAGGGTGGGGTCGACGGAGCGGGCGACGTCGCGCAAACGCGCGGAGTACAGGTCGGTGAGGTCGAGGAAGGTCGCGCCCTCCAGGGGGGAGGCCGCGGTGAGATTCAGGTGGTCGCTGATGAGCACCGGCTGCCCGGGCTGCCACGACCGGCGGATGCCGCCGGCGCCGTTCGTCAGCACCATGATCGATGCACCGGTGGCCGCCGCCGTCCGGACGCTGTGCACCACTCGACGGACCCCGTGACCCTCGTAGAAGTGGGTGCGCGCGCCGATGACGAGGACGCGCCGCCCCGAGGGGGTGAGGATGCTACGGAGCGTGCCGACATGCCCCTCCAGGGCAGGACGACTGAAGCCGGTCACCTCGGTCGCGGGCAGGGTCGCAGTGGTCTCGCCGAGGAGGTCGGCGGCCTTTCCCCAGCCGCTTCCGAGGGTGAGCGCGATGTCGTGGTGGTCGACGCCGGTGAGGCGCGCGATGTCGTCGGCCGCTCGGGCGGCGATCTCGAACGGGTCGGCGTTCGGGTCGTCGAGCGGGTGGTCGCTGGTGTGGTGCATGTGTTCACGATACGGAGGTCGGCCGACACCGTGCCAGAAGGTCGGTGGCGACTGTTTGAATGGAGGCATGTCCTTGAGCTTCGAGCGGACCCAGACCGTCGCGATCCTCGGCGGTGGACCCGGCGGGTACGAGGCGGCGCTGGCCGCCGCGCAGTTGGGCGCGGAGGTGACCCTCGTCGAGCGTGCGGGCGTCGGCGGATCGGCGGTCATCACCGACGTCGTCCCCTCGAAGACGCTCATCGCCACCGCGGACGCCGCCGTGGCGATCTCCGAGGCGAGCGACCTCGGCGTGCAGCTTTTCGCCCGAGGCGACGGCGGGAAGCCGCTCAAGCCCGAGATCGCGATCAACCTCTCCGCCGTGAACAAGCGCGTGCTCTCGCTGGCGCGCCAGCAGTCCGACGACATGCGTGCGTCGCTGGTGGAAGCCGGGGTGCGGATCATCTCCGGTCACGGCCGGCTCGAGGGCCGCAACGCGGTCGTCGTCTCCACCGACATCGGCGGCACCGACTTCGACCGCATCGAGGCCGACACTCTGGTGGTCTCGGTCGGCGCGTCCCCGCGCCAGTTGCCGAGCGCCCGGCCCGACGGCGAGCGGGTCCTCACCTGGACCCAGCTGTACAACATGAGCGCCCTTCCCACCCACCTGATCGTCGTCGGGTCGGGTGTGACAGGAGCCGAGTTCGCATCGGCCTATATGAACCTCGGTGCCCAGGTCACCCTGATCTCCAGTCGCGACCAGGTTCTCCCGGGTGAGGACGCCGACGCCGCGGCCGTGCTGGAGAAGGTCTTCAAGCGGGGCGGCATGACGGTGCTGTCGAAATCCCGTGCCGAGAGCGTCGTCAACACCGGAGACGGCGTGCGGGTCACCCTCGCCGACGGCCGGGTGATCGAGGGGAGCCACTGCCTCATGGCGGTCGGCGCCGTCCCCAACACCGCCGGCATCGGTCTCGAGGAGGCCGGCGTTCAGATGACCGACTCCGGCAACATCCAGGTCAATCGGGTGGCGCGTACGAGCGTTCCGAACATCTACGCCGCCGGTGACTGCACCACCTTCGTGCCTCTCGCCTCCGTTGCCTCGATGCAGGGTCGGACGGCGGTGTTCCACGCGCTGGGCGACGTCGTCATCCCGCTCGAGCGCCGGCGCATCTCGTCGAACATCTTCACCGCGCCCGAGATCGCCACCGTCGGCTTCCAGGAGGCGGATGTCGCCTCCGGCGCCATCGACGGACAGGTCCTCAAGCTCCCGCTCTCGGCCAACCCCCGGGCGAAGATGATGGGTGTCCGCGACGGGTTCGTCAAGCTCATCGCCCGCCGGGGGAGCGGCACCGTGATCGGGGGCGTCATCGTCGCGCCCCGTGCGTCGGAACTCATCTACCCCATCGCGATCGCCGTGGAACGCCGCCTCACCGTCGACCAGGTGTCCCGCGTGTTCGCGGTGTACCCGTCACTGTCGGGGAGCATCACCGACGCAGCGCGCGCGATGCACATCGTCGACCGGCCGCTGGATCAGGCGCAGGTCTGACCGCCGTGAGCCCGCGGCTCGGCGGTGCCGGGCGCCCCTAGAATTCGGTCGTGCCGATCAATCCCGCCGCCCGTCCGCAGTCCGGCGCGGACGCCGCATCCGCCCCGTCCCTCGACCCCGTCCGTCCGATCGACCCGGTCCTGCTCACCATTCCCGACGGCACCCGCGACGTCACGGTCGTCGAGGAGATCGACGGCCTGACGTACATCGACCCGGATGACCCGGCGATGCCCTCTTACCGGGTGATCGCGAACAACCGGCAACCGGTGGCGCTCCGCGACATGATGATCCTGCCGGTGCGCACCGGCTACATCGGCCAGGATCGCGTCAAGCCCGACCCCGCTCTCGTCCCGCCGACCGGTGCCGAAGCGGTGCCCGATGTGGACGTCACGACGGTCTACCTTCCCGTCCGCGACGGTGTCGCGTCGGCGCTCGTGTACCGACCGCAGGGCGCTGCCGCCGAGGCGGCGCTTCCCGTCCTCCTCTATGTGCACGGCGGGGGATTCACCGTCGGGTCGGCGGCCGACACCGACTACATCACGCGCCGGCTCGCGCGGGACAACGGACTCGTGGTGGTCTCGGCGAACTACCGCCTGGCGCCGGAGTACCCCTTCCCGACGCCCCTCGACGACGTCGCCGACCTGTACGCATGGCTGCGCACCGACGCCGAGCGTGTCGGCGGCGACCCCGCGTGGGTGGGTGTCGCGGGCGACTCAGCGGGGTCGAACTTCGCCGCCGCCCTGCCGCTCCTCGCCCGACAGCGGGGGCTCGCAGCTCCCAGGGCGGTGCTGATGTACGGCGCGTTCATCGATTTCGTGCAGGAGCGATGGGCGTCGTTCCAGGCGCAGGCGCCGCGGGGCATCGTCTACGACAGCGCGTTCTTCGGGTTCATCCGGGGTGCGTACCTCCCCACGACGTCCTGGACCGATCCACTCGCGAGCCCCATCTACGGCGATCTGACGGACTACCCGCCGACCTTCCTCGCCACCGGCACCCACGACCCGATCATCGACTCCGCGCGCGCGTTCGCCGAGGCGCTCGCCCAGAAGGGGGTCGCGGTCGACGGGTACTTCCCCGAGGGCATGCCGCACGGGTTCTACTTCTTCCCCGACGTGCAGGACCCCGAAGGCGACGTGGCGTTCGAACGCACGCAGGCGTTCCTGGCCCAGCACCGCTGAGGAGGCTGGCGTCCCGCCTCGGGTCGCCTTGCGACGCAGCCGCCGGCAGTGCGAAGCGCGCTACGCGATGGTGAGGAGCTGGTGACCGGCCGACACGGTGGTCCCGGGGTCGGCGTTGATCGCGGCGACGGTGCCGTCTTTATGGGCCTGGATCGGCTGCTCCATCTTCATCGCCTCGAGCACGACCACCAGGTCGCCCTTGACGACCTGCTGCCCCTCCGAGACCGCGACCTTCACGATCGTCGCCTGCATCGGTGCCTTCACGGCATCGCCCGACGCTCCGGTGACCACGGTCGCGGTGTGCGAGCGGCGCGAGGGCGGCACGGCCGCCGGGCGGCCGTTGGTGTGCGATGCCGTGACCACCCGGTCGGGGAGGCTGACCTCCAGCCGCTTGCCCGAGACCTCCACCACGACGGTGTGGCGACCCTCGCCGGCGCTGGTCGCATCCAGCTCGCCGTCCCAGGGCGGGATGTCGTTGACGAACTCCGTCTCGATCCACCGCGTGTAGACGCCGAAGCGGCCGTCCTCGGCGGTGAACGCCGGGTCGCGCACCACCTTGCGGTGGAAGGGGAGGACGGTCGGAAGCCCCGCCACCTCGAACTCGTCGAGGGCACGACGCGCGCGCTCGAGGGCTTCCGCCCGGTCGCGGCCGGTGACGATGATCTTCGCCAGCAGCGAGTCGAACGCGCCGCTGACGCTGTCGCCGGCGGTGACGCCGGAGTCGAGCCGGATGCCGGGACCCCCGAACGTCTTGAACACGTGGATGGGACCGGGCTGCGGGAGGAAGCCGCGCCCCGGGTCTTCGCCGTTGATGCGGAACTCGATCGAGTGACCGACCGGCGCCGGGTCGGTGTAGCCGAGCTCTTCACCCTCGGCGAGCCGGAACTGCTCCCGCACGAGGTCGAGGCCGGTGACCTCCTCCGACACGGGATGCTCCACCTGCAGGCGGGTGTTCACCTCGAGGAAGGAGATCGTTCCGTCGGCGCCGATGAGGAACTCGCAGGTGCCCGCGCCGACGTAGCCGACCTCGCGGAGGATCGCCTTCGACCCTTCGTACAGGATGCGGTTCTGCTCGTCAGTGAGGAACGGCGCCGGGGCCTCTTCGACGAGCTTCTGGTGCCGCCGCTGCAGCGAGCAGTCGCGGGTGGACACCACCACGACGTTCCCCGCCGCGTCGGCGAGGCATTGCGTCTCGACGTGGCGCGGCTGGTCGAGGTACTTCTCCACGAAGCACTCGCCGCGGCCGAAGGCGGCGACAGCCTCGCGGGTGGCCGAATCGAACATCTCCGGTACTTCGTCGAGGGTGCGGGCGACCTTGAGCCCCCGCCCGCCGCCGCCGTAGGCGGCTTTGATCGCGATCGGGAGCCCGACCGACTCGGCGAAAGCGACGACCTCGTCGGCTCCCGCCACGGGCCCGGGCGTCCCCGGTGCGAGCGGCGCGCCGACCTTCTCGGCCACCGCGCGGGCGGTCACCTTGTCGCCGAGCGCCTCGATGGCCTCCGGTGACGGCCCGATCCAGACGAGCCCGGCGCCGATCACGGCGCGGGCGAAGTCGGCGTTCTCGGCGAGGAAGCCGTAGCCCGGGTGAACCGCGTCTGCGCCCGAGCGCCGCGCGACCGACAGGATCTTCTCGATCGACAGGTATGTCTCGGCGCTCGTGGAGCCCTCGAGCGCGTACGCCTCATCGGCCAGCCGAGCATGGAGGGCATCGCGGTCCTGGTCGGCGTACACCGCGACCGAGGCCTTTCCGGCGTCACGAGCGGCGCGGATGACGCGGACGGCGATCTCGCCGCGGTTTGCGATGAGCACCTTGGCGATTCGAGGCATGATGGCCAGCCTACTCACGCGGATGGTCGGTCATTTGAGTGGTTCGTACAAGAACCACGGAGAAACGTGGGCTTCCGACTACAAGGCGGCCGCGGCGCAGAGCTCTCAGACAGCAGGCGCCCAGAGCGACGTCCAGGGCACCCCGAGACGGGTGACCAATCGGCGGAGCGTCGACAGCGACATCCCCACCACCGTGGAGGGGTCTCCCTCGACCCGCTCGATGAACGGGCCTCCGAGGCTGTCGACCGTGAACGCTCCGGCGACCTGCAACGGTTCGCCGGTCGCGACGTAGGCCGCGATCTCATCCTCGGTGACGTCGGCGGCGAAACTCACCGAGGCCTCGGCGACGGCGTGCTCCTCGCGCGCCGTTCCCCCCGATACCAGGAAGACGCTGTGCCCGGAGTGCAGCACACCCGTTCGCCCGCGCATCGCGCGCCAGCGTGCGACGGCGACATCGGGCTGGTACGGCTTGCCCAGGATCTCTCCGTCGAGCTCGAACATCGAGTCGCCGCCGATCACGAGCCCTGCGAAGCCCGGGTCGTCGGCGACGATCCGGGCCGCGACATCCGCCGCCTTCCGTCGCGCGAGAAGCAGGACGTGCTCCTCGGGGCTCAGCCGCCGCCGCTCGCCGGCCTCCACGGCGGCGATGACCGCCTCTTCGTCGACGTCGGGGGCGAGGGTCTCGGGCTCGATCCCGGCGCTGCGCAGCAGCATGAGGCGGGCAGGGGAGGTCGAGGCGAGCAGCACGCGCATGCCCCCACGGTAGCGAGGCGGGGCGCACCTAGGCTGGTGGGATGGATGTCGGCGACGTGATCGATCTGCGCATCGACGACGTCGCCCACGGCGGGGTCTTCGTCGGCCGCTTCCGCGACGGATCCGAGGATGTCGCCGAGCGGGGTCGCGTCGTGTTCGTACCCGACACGCTTCCCGGCGAAGAGGTGCGCGTCCGACTCACCGACACCTCCAAGCGCGCGTTCTGGCGGGGGGAGGTGATCGAGGTGACGGATGTCTCGCCCGACCGCCGTCCGCACGTGTGGCCCCAGGCGGGGCTCGACACCGCGCCGGACGAACGCCCGGGCGGCGCCGACTTCGGCCACATCGCGCTCGACGCGCAACGGCGGCTGAAGACCCGCGTCGTCGAGGACGCGCTTCGCCGGATCGGCGGCGCCGAGCGACCGGTGACCATGCGGCCGGCGGGCGTGGCCGGTGCGCTCGCCGAGCACCCGGATGCCACCGGCTGGCGCACCCGGATCAGCCTCCACGTGGACGAGTCGGGTCGGGTCGGGCCTTTCGCGGCGCGGAGCCACCGGGTCATCCCCGTCCGCGACCTGCCCCTGGCGACTCCCGAGATCGAGGCGGCCGCCCGTGCTCTCGGCACGGCAGCACCGGGTCGGGTCGACCTCGTCCACCCTGCTGACGGCCGCGTGCGGGTCATCGCCCGCCCCGACCGGGGCAGACGGCGGAGCACCCCGGTCGACGCCGCAGCCCGCGAGATCATCCAGGAGCGGGTCGGCGCTCGCGAGTTCCGCGTCGACGCCGGTGGATTCTGGCAGGTGCACCGTCTCGCCGGTGCCACGCTCACCGACGCCGTCACACGCACGCTCGCGGGATCCGGCGTCTTCGACGCCGAGGCCCTCCACCTCGATCTGTACGGCGGCGTCGGGCTCTTCGCGGCGGCTCTCGGCGATCTCGGTGGCCGCGGCACCCGGGTGATCACCGTCGAAAGCGACCCCCGCGCGACCGAGCACGCGGGGGAGAACCTCGCCGAGTGGGTCGGGATGCGGGCCGAGACCGCCCGCGTCGACCGCTGGCTCCCGCGCTTCTCCGCCGGACTGTCCGAGGCAGAGCGCTCGCGGGTCAGTCGCGGCGTCGTGCTTCTCGACCCGCCGCGCTCGGGCGCCGGGCGCGAGGTCGTCGATTCCGTCGCCGCGCTCGGTCCTGCCGCCGCCGTCTACGTCGCCTGCGACCCGGTCGCGCTCGCGCGCGACCTCGCCACCTTCCGCGGGCACGGCTATGACACCGCCGTCGTCGACGCGATCGACCTCTTTCCGCATTCGCATCACGTCGAAGCGGTGGCGGTGCTCACCGCCGGTGAGCGGCGTGGATAGAGTTCTGACATGACTCGCGTGGCGCTGATCGACGACCACGAGTCGGTGCGGCTCGGCCTGGAAGCCGCGTGCGAACGCGTCGGCTCTCAGACCGTGGTGTTCTCGGGCAGTTCGGTCTCGGAGTATCTCGACTGGCGGGCCTTCAGCGCGTCCGCCCCGGCCGATGTCGTCGTCCTCGATCTGACTCTCGGCGACGGCACGACGGTGTCGGAGAACGTCCGCCGCGTGGTCCGCGACGGGTCGAGCGTCATCATCCACAGCGTCGCCGATCGCCCCGAGGCGGTCCGCGAGGCGCTGCTCGCGGGAGCGGCGGGCATCGTCAGCAAGTCCTCCCGCATCGACGACGTCACGGCCGCGATCGACACGGTCTCTCGTGGCGAGGCGCTCAACAACGTGGAGTGGGCGAGCGCCGTGGAAGGCGACCGGGCCTTCGCCGACGCCCAGCTTTCCGCGCGGGAACGCGACGTCCTGCGCCTGTACGCCGCGGGCTTGCCGCTGAAGGCGGTCGCCGAGCGCCTCGGGGTCGCCTACTCCACGGCGAAGGAGAACATCACTCGCGTACGGGTGAAGTACGTCGAGGTCGGTCGGCCGGCACCCACGAAGCTCGACCTCATGCGGCGGGCGATCGAGGACGGCATCCTCACTCCGCCGGCGGCGGACGGATCGGTCGGCCATGAGCGTCAGCGCTGAGGCCCAGCGGCCCGCCCTGATCGACCCGTCCGGCCGCATCCCTCAGGGGCCGGAGAGCGCGGCATCCCTCGGCTCCTTCACTCGGCAGCGCGTGGAGCGGGTTCTGACGATCGCCATCGCGCTCGGCTCCGTCGTGCTCGGTGCGCAGGCGTTCTTCTCGGCGCTCGGACCGGGCGACGAACGGCCCGGGTGGCACCTGCCGCTGGTGATCCTGACCTTCGCGCCCCTCGCGGCCATGCTCCTCGCCTGTGTGATCGGGCGCTTCGAGCGTGCCTTCGCCGCGCTCTTCTGCGTCTGCTACGTCGTCGCCCTCGCGCTGTGGCCCTTCGCCACCGCGGGTCAGCCGACGAACCCGAACGCCGAGCCGTGGATCTGGTACCTCGTGAACGTGGCGACGGTCGCCTCGGTGCTGGTCGTCCCCTTCCGGTGGCAGGTGGTCTGGACCGTTTTCGTACCGCTCTTCTTCGGCACCGTGCGGGTGATCCAGGTCGACTTCGCCAGCGACATCTGGATCCCCCTCTCCCTCGACGTCTCCTTCGCCCTCATCCTCGGTGGCATGCTGATCACGCTCGGCCGGGTGTTCCGCCGCATCGCGGCCGACGTCGACACCGCCCGTGCGAAGGCGGTGGAAAGCTACGCGCGCGCGGCAGCGGCGAACGCCGCGGAAGAGGAGCGGATCGCCGTCGCCGCCCTGATGCACGACAGTGTGCTCGCCGCCCTCATCGCCGCAGAGCGGGCGCAGACTCCGCGTGAGCGGACGCTCGCCGTGGGGATGGCACAGGAAGCCCTCACCCGCTTCGCCAACACCGAGCAGGGCGTGGAAGAGGGGAGTGACGAGCCGATGGATGCGTCGGCACTCGCCGATGCCGTCGAGCGGGCCGCCGCGAACCTCGGCGCCACGCCTCTCCAGAGTCGCGCCATCGATGCGGCCACCCCGCCGATCCCCGGGCGCGTCGCTCGGGCGCTCACCCTCGCCGCCAGCCAGGCCATCGCCAACGCGGTCGAGCACGCCGGGGGTCGCGGCCTCGCCGTGGCGGTGGAGGGCGGGCCGGAGCGGGTGGCGGTCATCGTCTCCGACACCGGCGACGGGTTCGACTTGCACACGATCCCCGACGACCGCCTCGGGATCCGCGCCTCGATCGTCGCGCGGGTCGCTGCGGTCGGCGGAGTCGCCACCGTGGCGCCCACCCCGCGGGGCACCACGGTGACCCTCCAGTGGCAGCCGGTGAGCGCATGATCAGCGTCCGCGGCATCCTCCTCGGCCTCGCTTTCGCCTTCACCGCCTATCTCGCCGCACGGGGGCTCTGGTGGACGGACGACGTCGAACGCCCGTGGCTCGTCGTCGGCGCCCTCCTCATCTACCTCCCCACGACATGGCTCTGCATCTTCTGGAACCGCCCCGCCGACGAGGAGGTTCCGGCCGAGCCCTCGGTGACCGCGGGCGTGCGCGGGCCGTCGCAGCTCCCGGGATGGATCGCGGCGCTCGCTCTCGCCAACGCCGTCATCGTTCCGGCGGCGATCTCGCTCGGCGTCGCCGCCGACATCCGCACCGAGCCCTTCGCCACCTGGTACCTCGGCGGAGTCGGAGCCCTCATGACGATCGTGATGGCCCGCCGGCGCCCCTGGGTGGCGTGGATCGGCACCGCGATCCTCGCGGCGCTGTCGTCGCTGTGGATGGGCGCGCTGAACGCGCTGGCGCTCGGTCTCGTCGGATCGGTGGTGTGGGTCGTCGTCGCGCAGTTGCTGCTTCGGGGCCTCGACCGTGCCGCGCGCGACACCGCTCAGCTCGCCGAGCTCCAGCGCGTCTCGTCGGCCTGGCAGGCATCGCAGTTGACCAGGCAGCGGGAGCGGCGGATCCAGGTGCAGCGAGCGCTCGCGATCGCGGGACCGCTGTTGACCCGGACCGTGTCCTCGGGGGGACGGCTGACCCCCGAGGAGCGCCTCCAGGCGCGGTTGGCGGAAGGCCGGCTCCGCGACGACATGCGCGGCCCGCGCCTCCTCGACGACGACGTGCGGCTCGAACTCGAGCGCCTGCGCCGTCGGGGCGCGACGGTCACCGTCCTCGACGAGGGCGGCCTCGACGGCATCGATGAGCGCTCACTCGGGATCATCCGGCGTCAACTCGCCGAAACGCTCCGCTCGGCGACATCCGATCGCCTCTACATCCGCACCTCCCCGCATTCGCGGGTTGCAGTGACCGTTGTCGGCCGGTCAGGCAGCGAGAACGGCCTGTCCGACGAGGACGCCGTCGACCTCTGGCGCGAGATCGACCACCCCGCCCGGGGCTGACGGTCGGCCGGGAACACGCCCGCAGGGCTCTCATAAAGGAGGAGGCGAGGGGCGGCGAAGCCGCCCGCCCCTCGCCTAGCGAACGGTTACCCGAAAACCGTTCGCACAGATCGAACCGCGGGACCGCCGAAGAAACGGCGGGCAGTTCGACCGAACGCAGAGCGTTCCAGCTCCTCCAGTATGCGCGGTCGCAAAACTGTTGTCTGTAGGTAGTTTGGGGGACAAATTTCTGCTATTCCGGCCCGCTCGCGCCGGCGCCGAACGTCTATCCGCCGAAGCGACCCCACCCGAGTTCGCGCCGGAGCGGGGTGCGCAGCGCCCGCTGCGACAGCGACCAGGCGCTTCGCGCTGCCCGGTCGTCGGCCACCGCGTTCGCGGTCTCCGTGGCGTACTCCTCGCTCACCACCGCGATGAGCGCAGCGAGCTCCTCCTCGGTGGGCGAGCCGCGCCGGACGTCGATCGCCACCGGGGCGACGACCGCCGGGTCGGGGAGCTCCAGGGTCATAGCGGGATGTTCCCGTGCTTCTTCGGCGGCTGGCTCGCGCGCTTGCCGCGGAGCGCCCGGAGGGCCTTCGCGACTGCGACGCGGGTCTGGGCGGGCTCGATGATCCCGTCCAGTTCGCCGCGCTCGGCGGCGAGGAATGGCGAGGCGACGTTGTAGGTGTACTCGTTGGCGAGGCGCGTGCGCACCGCGGCGACATCCTCGCCGGCCTCCTCTGCCCGCTTGATCTCGCCGCGGTAGAGGATGTTCACCGCTCCTTGGCCGCCCATGACCGCGATCTCGGCCGTCGGCCAGGCGAGGTTCACGTCGGCGCCGAGCTGCTTCGACCCCATCACGATGTAGGCGCCGCCGTAGGCCTTGCGGAGGATGACGGTGACGAGCGGCACCGTGGCCTCGGCGTAGGCGTAGAGGAGCTTCGCGCCGCGGCGGATGACCCCGGTCCACTCCTGGTCGGTGCCCGGGAGATAGCCCGGCACGTCGACCAGGGTCAGGATCGGCACCGAGAACGCGTCGCAGAACCGCACGAACCGGCTCGCCTTCTCTCCGGCGTCGATGTTGAGGGTCCCCGCCATCTGCGAGGGCTGATTGGCGATGACGCCCACCGTGCGTCCTTCGATGCGCCCGAACCCGATCACGATGTTGGGCGCGAAGAGGGGCTGCACCTCGAGGAAGTCGCCGTCGTCGACGACGTGGGAGATGACCCCGTGGATGTCGTAAGGCTGGTTGGGGGAGTCGGGGATCACCGTGTTGAGCGACCGGTCGGCATCCGTCGTCTCGAACTCGAACGCGGTCTCGTAGACCGGAAGCTCCGACATGTTGTTGTCGGGGAGGAATCCCAGCAGGGTGCGGACGTAGTCGATCGCGTCGTCCTCGTCCTCGGCCAGGTAGTGGGCGACCCCGGAGCGGGTGTTGTGCGTGTGCGCGCCGCCGAGCTCCTCCATGCCGACGTCTTCGCCCGTGACCGTCTTGATGACATCGGGGCCGGTGACGAACATCTGGCTGGTCTTGTCGACCATCACGACGAAGTCGGTGAGGGCGGGGGAGTAGACCGCGCCGCCGGCGGCGGGACCCATGATGATCGAGATCTGCGGGATGACGCCTGAGGCGGCGGTGTTCAGCCGGAAGATCTCGCCGTACTTGCCGAGCGCGACCACGCCCTCCTGGATGCGCGCGCCCCCCGAGTCGAGGATCCCGACCACCGGCATGCCGCCGCGCAGGGCGAACTCCATGACCTTGATGATCTTGTCGCCCGCGACTTCGCCGAGCGAGCCGCCGAAGGTGGAGAAGTCCTGCGCGTAGACCGCGACCGTCCGCCCGTGGATCGTGCCCACGCCGGTGACGACGGAGTCGCCGTAGGGGCGGGACTTGTCCATCCCGAACGCCGTGGTGCGGTGGCGGACGTACTCGTCGAACTCGACGAAGGAGCCTCTGTCGACCAGGAGCTCGATGCGCTCGCGCGCGGTGAGCTTGTGCTTGGCATGCTGCTTCTGCTGGGCCGCTGCCTCGGCGTCGAGGACGGCCTCCTGGTAGCGCGACCGAAGGTCGGCGATCTTGCCGGCGGTCGTGAAAAGGTCGGGCTCATCGGTCACGCGTTCCACCCTAGCGGCGGGGGTTCCCGAGCCCTTGGAGGGTTCGCACAAGGGCCCGCGCGATCCGCTGTGGGGCCGGGCCGGGTCATCCGCGCCTTGCTCGCCAATCGCCCGCCGAAGACTGCCCGGCTGCCACCCGTTCTCCAGCGGGGCGGCCCAGTGAGGATAGCGCGATGGCGGAGGGGATGCGTCGCATCCGGTCACGATGACGGCGCCGCCGCGCTCTGGTGTCCCCAGAACCGCATTCTGTGGAGGAGTCTCCTGAGGAGGGTGGGCGTGCAGGAGAGGTCATCCAGCCGCCGGATCGCGGAAAATCTCCCCAGCCGCGTCCCTTCTCGCGCCCGACGCACGCGCGCCGGCCGATCATCCGCAGGAACCCGCGAAGTGCGGCGGATGTCTCCGAGCGACCCGCCCCCTAGGGTGAACCCATGCCGATCCCCGCCGACGGGTACCCCCGCGCCGCCGCGGTCAGCCCGCGCCTTCAGGTCGCCGAGACCACCGATTCCACGAATGCCGACGTGCTCGCCGCCGCCGCCGCAGACCCCGCCCGATGGCCGCACCTTTCCGTACTCCTCACCACCGACCAGCGCGCCGGCCGCGGCCGCCTCGATCGCAGCTGGACGACGCCGCCGGGCACCGCCCTCGCGCTGTCGGTGCTCGTGCGCGTGCCGTCGCTGCCGGTCGATGCCCGCGGCTGGGTCCCCCTCATCGCCGGCGCGGCGATGACGCGGGCGATCGCGGCGCAATTGCGCGGCACGGGCAACACCGCCGGGCTGAAGTGGCCGAACGACGTCCTCGTCGACGGCGCGAAGATCTGCGGCATCCTGGCCGAGGTGGTGCCGCAGGACCCCGACGCGATCGTGATCGGCGCGGGCGTCAACACCCGGATGCGTCGCTCCGACCTCCCGGTCGAGACCGCTGTCTCGTTCGAGGCTCTCGGACTCACCTGCGATGACGACCGATTGATCGCCGACTACCTGGCGGCGTTGGAAGAGCAGCTCACGGCTCTCGCCTTCGCGGGTGGCGAGGCCGCCGCATCCGGTGTCCTTGGTGAAATCAGCGCACTGTGCACCACCCTCGGCAGCGACGTCGCCGTGCAGCTTCCCGACGGCTCGCGGCTCGTCGGTCGCGCCGCCCGACTCGACGGCGACGGGCGCCTCGTGGTCGAAACGGCCGCGGGCGATGTGGCCGTGTCGGCGGGCGACGTGGTCCACGTACGCTGACGACCCACCGATCGCCCTCCGCCGGGGTGGGATGCGCCGGATGTCCCCGGTGCGGCCGACAATGGGTGCATGACGCACCCGACCAGCTTCGCCGGGCGTCCTGCGATGCCGGCCCCGGGCGCGCCGACGCCCGAGCTGAGGGTGGCCCGCTTCCGCGGTCACGCTCGGCGGTTGGTGTGGTCGGCGCTGGTCCTCATCGCGGTCGGCGCGGCGTGCGGGTTCTTCTACGGCAACCTTCCGGCCCCCTTCGAGAACTGGATGCTCCTCACCGCAGCCGCCGTCGTCGTCCTCCTTCTCGTGCTTCTGCCGTTCCTCCGGTGGTGGTCGCACGTCTACACGATCACCACCCGGCGCATCATCGAGCGGTCGGGCATCTTCGCCACGCGCCGGCGTGAGCTGTCTCACGTGCGCGGCTACACGATCGAGGTGCGCCGCGGACTCCTCCAGCGGATGTGGGGAGCAGGAACGCTTCTCCTCTCCAACGGGGTCGATGAGCCGCTCCGGCTTCGAAACATCCCTGGTGTCGCGCTCGTGCACGAGGTGCTCGCCGATCAGGTCGAGGTGAATCAGATCCTCGCGCATCGCGATGCGCAGCCGCTTCCCTCCGGGCCGCTGGCACCGGGAAGCGCCGGGTCGGTCAGTCCGGCACCCGGGCCGCCTCCACCGCTTCCGCCCGGCTACTGACCTCGGAGGTAGCGGTTCGCCACGGCTGCGCGCCCTGCGCGAAGATGGGGGCGAGCGGAAGGATGTGTCATGACGTTGCGAGTCGGAGTCGTCGGCGGAGGGCAGCTGGCGCGGATGATGATCGGCCCGGCCGTCGAGCTCGGCGTGGAGCTGCGGGTTCTCGCCGAGGACGAGGGGATGGCGGCCTCGCTCGCCGCGACCGCCGTCGGTGACTACCGCGACGTCGACACGGTGCTGGCCTTCGCCCGCGACGTCGACGTCGTCACGTTCGACCACGAGCATGTGCCACAGGAGGTCCTCACGCGCCTCGTCGCGGAGGGGATCGCCGTCCGCCCCGGCCCCCACGCCCTGCGCTTCGCCCAGGACAAGCTCGAGATGCGCGCGCGTCTCGAGGAGCTGGGGATGCCCCAGCCCGATTGGGCGGCGGTGACGGATGCCTCCGGGCTCGGAGCCTTCCTCGACTCCCACGGCGGACGCGCCGTGGTGAAGACGCCCCGGGGCGGGTACGACGGCAAAGGGGTGCGGGTCGTGACATCCGCCCACGACGCCGACGACTGGTTCACCGCGCTCGCCGAGGACGGCAGAGGGGGAGCGCTGCTCGTGGAGGAGCTCGTCGACTTCACTCGCGAGCTCGCGCAGCAGGTCGCCCGGCGGCCCTCGGGCGAGGTGCGGGCGTATCCGCTCGTGGAGACGGTGCAGCGCGGTGGTGTCTGCGCAGAGGTGCTCGCACCGGCGCCGAAGACCGGCGACCGGGAGCAGCGGGTGACCACCGAGATCGCCACCGCGATCGCCCAAGGCCTCGACGTCGTCGGGATGCTCGCGGTCGAGCTGTTCGAGACGGCTGACCGGGTGCTCGTCAACGAGCTGGCGATGCGCCCCCACAACAGCGGCCACTGGTCGCAGGACGGCGCGGTCACCAGCCAGTTCGAGCAGCACCTGCGCGCCGTGCTCGACCTGCCCCTCGGCGACCCATCGCCGCGAGCGGACTGGTCGGTGATGATCAACATCCTCGGTGGTCCGAGTGCCGGAGGGCTCGATGAGCGATTCGTCGACGCGATGATCGCTCACCCCGAGGCGAAGATCCACACCTACGGCAAGGCTCCGCGTCCGGGTCGCAAGGTGGGGCACGTCACCGTCTCGGGCGACGACCTCGACGAGGTGGCGTACGCCGCGCGTGCGGCGGCGGACGCCTTCCTCGACTGACGGGCGCACTGCTCAGCCGCGGCGCTCCCGGAAGGTCGACACCCGCACATAGTCGAACTCGGCCGTGAGCTGCACCGCCGGATCCTGGAGCCCGTAGGCGGCTAGGCCGATCTGCAGATCCCGTGTCGGCGAGTTCGTCCACGTGGCGCCCTTCACCCACGTCTGCCCGTCCTGGCTGGTGTAGGCCGTGTAGCCGTACGTGTCGCCGAGGGCATCACGCCGATCGCCGCCGGTCAGTCGCTCGACCGCGACACGGAGGTAGGTCCAGTCCGCACCGGGAGGGCCCACGACGGTGTTGCCGTAACGCGCCCATCCCTCCGGCACGGGTGCCGTCTCCTTCGCGAACTCGGTCTGACGGGTGTTCCAGATCGAGGTCTCGGTGAGCTTGATGTAGTTGTCGTCGTCTTGGTAGAGCAGGACGCCGACCTGCGCGAAGTTCTGGCAGCAGCCGGTCGGTGCGTTGAGCCGGACCTTCGCTTCGACGAGGAAGTCAGCTCGCGGCGCGCCTCGGAGAAGCACAGCGGCGCTATTCGCGTCGACATAGAGATCGCCGGCCTGCACGGGAAGCCGAAGCACGCCGTCATCCAGGATCTCGCCGCCGGCCGGCTTCTGCCACGACCACGCGGCGCCGAGGACGGCGGCGTCGAACTCGTCGGAGTACTCCTGCAGCAGTCGTCGGGGCTCTGCGACCTCGGCAGCGCGGAAGCGCTGGCGGGAGTCTTGCCCGTCCTGTGCGGCGGGCGCGTTCTGGCGGTCGATCGAGGGTCCCTGCCCACCGTTGACGCGCGGCCAGCCGTCGACCCACTCGACCGGGTCGAGGAGAACAGGGCGTTTGGTGAACCCGGTTTCGAAGGCGAAGTACGGGTCCTCGCGGTCGATCGCGTGATACGCGGTCCACCAGTCGCCGTGGGCGTCGGTGAACGTACTGTTGTGACCCGGTCCCGTCCAGCGGTTGCCGTTCATGGTGAGGAAGGGTGTGCCGCCGGCGCGCTCCGCGGCGAGGGACACGCCCTCCTTATCGACGAAGGGCCCGAGGGGATCGGTCGCCCGCCCGACGAACACGCTGTACCCGGTCAGGGCGCCGTTGCAGCAATTCGTCGCGGAGGCGAACAGGTAGTAGTACCCGTCCCGCTCGATGACGTTCGCGCCCTCGTACTTGTTGTCGATGCCGACGAGCGTCGCGGAGGCGAGATCGGCGGTGGCGCCGGCCGCGTCGAAGGCGATCGTGGTGGCGGAGATCCCGCCGTAGTAGCTCCCGTAGTAGAAGTACCCGGAGTCCGCGATGGTGTCGCCCAGCACGTCCGGATCGTACGTCCAGAGGAAGTCGCAGCCCGGGCCGTTCTGACGAGGCCCGACGACCGGCTGGTCGGAGAACGTCCAGGGACCGGTCGCCGAGGCGCTCGTGGCGACCGCGATAGCGCTGTCGCTGGCGCACCCGGGGACGCCGCTCGTCTCATCGGAGGTGTTCGTGACCACGGTGAAGAGGTAGTACTGGTCGAAGGTCGACGAGTAGACGACATCGGGTGCCCACAGGGCCGAAGAGGGGTCCGCCCACGACGGCGGGCCCGAGAACGACTCGCCGGCGTAGGTCCAATCGACGAGGTTCTGCGAGGAGAACGCCGGCACGCGGGCGAACACCGGCTCGCCCGCGGCGTCGACGTCTTCATCGTTGAGCGGGTCGGTCGTGCAGTAGAGGTACCAGTTCGTGTCTCCCGTGCGTTGTCCGCGCAGAACCGCGGGATCGGCGCAGCTCTCCAGAACGCTCTTCTCGCCGACGCTCGGGGCCAACGGGTTCGTGTAGTCCCCGGTGCGGTTCGACGCAGAGACACTTCCGGTCGGTGCGGATGCCGCTGCGGGCGCCACCGCGAGACTCACCGTCAGAGCGGCGAGCGCGGCGGCCACGACCCAGGTTCGCCCGGCGCGGAAGACGGCATGTGGCATGGAAGGCTCCTTCGCCCAGATCATGGATGGCCCGCTCTTCGCGGCCCGTAGGTCCGGACGCTATCCCGGGATCGCGGGAACCATCTCCTGGTAGCGCCCGGGGCCGCGGGATGGTAGGCAGGGTGGCGCTTACCCATCCGGGGCTGTGAGCCGGAACGGCGCTGTGCGCCGACGGTGTTTGCCTGCGGGAACGGGGCTGCGCGCCGACGGTGTTCCTGCGGGAACGGCGCTGCGCGCCGTTCCGGGCTTCTTCCAGTCAGGCGCCCTAGCCTTGTCGGGTGACTGGGTCCTCGGCGAGCGCTGACATCGACGCGCGAATAGCTCCGTTGCACTCCTCACCGGAGCCGCTCGTCGGCGTCGTGATGGGGTCCGACTCCGACTGGCGAGTGATGAGCGATGCGTCGCAGGTGCTCACCGACTTCGGCGTGCCGCACGAGGTCGAGGTCGTCTCCGCCCACCGGACCCCCGACAAGCTCATGGCCTACGGCCGCGAGGCGCGGAGCCGCGGCATCCGTGTCGTCATCGCCGGCGCGGGGGGAGCAGCGCATCTTCCGGGCATGCTCGCCTCGGTGACCGCCCTTCCTGTCATCGGTGTGCCCGTGCAGCTGGCGACTCTCGACGGCCTCGACTCCCTGCTGAGCATCGTGCAGATGCCCGCCGGCATCCCCGTCGCCACCGTGTCGATCAACGGCGCGAAGAACGCGGGGCTCCTCGCCGTCCGCATCCTGGGCTCCAGCGACGCGAGCGTCGCCGAGCGTGTCGAGGGCTACGCACGTGAGCTCGAGGCGGCCGTCGAGGAGAAGAACCGACGGCTCAAGGAGTCGCTATGACTGTGGCGAGTCCGCCGCGCACCTCGTCGCGTCCGTCGAGCGCCTCGCGCAATCGTGTACTCGAAGAGCGGCCCCTGAGGTATCCCGACGCCGGGTCGACCGGGATGATGACCAAGCGCGGGTGGTGGCTCGTGCTGCTGAACTTCCTCCTCCCCGGGTCGGCTCAGGTGCTCGCCGGCAATCGCCGCCTCGGGCGTTTCGGCCTCGGCGCCACCCTCATCTCGTGGGTGCTCGTCCTCGCCGCCATCCTCACCTCGATGCTCTGGCAGTCGATGTTCCTCACGCTCGCGACCAACTGGTTCGTGCTGCTTCTCGTCCAGATCCTTCTCATCGGCTACGCCGTGCTGTGGATCGTCCTCACCGTCGATACCCTCCGCCTCGTCCGGCTCGTCCGCACCGGGCGCGGCGCGCGCTTCGGGATCGCGGGCCTCGCCGTCGCCCTTCTCGTGGTTACGAGCGGAGCGGTCGGCTACGCCGCCCAGATCACCGGCGTCGCCCGGGACACCCTGGGCGCGATCTTCGGAGCGAGCGGGCCCTCGGTCCCTCCCTCCGACGGGTATTACAACATCCTGCTCCTGGGTGCCGACAGCGGTGAGGGACGCGACTCGATGCGGTTCGACAGCATCTCGGTCGTCTCGGTCAACGCCGACACCGGAGCGACGACGATCACCGGCATTCCGCGCGACATGCCGCACTTCCCCTTCGCTCCGGGCCCGATGCAGGACCGCTACCCCGACGGGCATCAGGGCTTCGCCGATCCCGCCTGCGGCTGGGGGAGCGGCATCAATCAGCTCCGCACCGAGGTGGAGGTCTGTCAGGACGGCAACGCCCTTTACCCCGACGCCGTCGCGAACGGCTCGGCGCCGGGCATCGAGGCGACGAAGGATGCCGCCGAGGGCATCCTCGGCATCGAGATTCCGTACTACGTCTTCATCGACATGCACGGCTTCGCCTCGCTCGTCGACGCGCTCGGGGGAGTGGAGATCGAGGTCACCGAGCGCCTCCCGAAGGGGGGTGGCCCGGCCTACGACGGACAGCCGGCCGAGGAGTGGGCGATCGGCTGGATCGAGCCGGGGGTGCAGCGCATGGACGGCGACACCGCGCAGTGGTACGCCAGGTCGCGCTACACCACCAGCGACTTCGACCGGATGCAGCGTCAGCGCGTCCTGCAGCAGGCGATTCTCGCGCAGTTCACGCCGCAGACGGTGCTGACCCGTTTCCAAGAGATCGCCACCGCCGGCGCCGACATCGTGCAGACCGACCTTCCGCAGTCGCTCCTTCCCTACCTCGCCGACCTGGCGCTGAAGGCCAAGGAGCAGCCGGTCTCGACGATCGAGCTCATTCCGGAGTTCGGGATCGACGAGTTCCAGCCCGACTACGCCTACGTGCAGGAGCTCGTGCGGAACACCCTGCACCCGCCGACCCCGACGCCGTCTCCGGAGGGCTGATGACCGCCACGCTGCGGGTCATGCTCGATCAGGTCGCGGTGCCCGTGAACGCCGACCTCGCCGAGGCCTCGCGTGAACTCGCGCGAGCGCTGGTGCTCGGGGCGCCGTCGGGCACGGAGGTCGAGGCTATCGTGCCTTCTGGGACGGATGTCTCGGCTCTGAGTTCTGCCGTGCCCGGCCTCGCATCGGTGCGTTCTTCGGCGCTGCCGCGGCGGGAGCTGTCCATGGCGGTGCAGCTCGGCGCCCCCACCGGGATCGGTGCCGGCATGATCCACTCACCGACGCTTCTCGCCCCGCTCGTACGGCACGACCGGGTGCACAACCACGACCAGACGGTCGTGACGGTGTGGGACACACGAGCGTGGGATGCCCCGGGGGAACTCGGGCGCGGTGCTGTCGCGTTCCAGCGCGCCTTGATCAAGCGGGCGGCGCGGTACGCCGACGCGGTGGTCGCGCCGTCGCATGCGGTGGCGGATCGTCTCGCAACGATCGCGAAGTTGCGTGGCCGGCTCCAGGTCATCCCAGGGGCGTCGCCCACGGGCTTCGCGGTGCCCAGCGACGAGGTGGGCCGCCGCCGTTCGCTTGATCTTCCCGAGGGCTTCGTGCTGCTTGCCGGCTCGGCCCGGCCGTCGGATGCGCTCGCGATCGGCCTAGGCGCCGTTGCTCGCTCCCGAGTCGACCTCCCGGTCGTCGTCATCGATGCGCCCGAGGGGGAGGAGCCGGCGATCGCCGAGCTCGCCGAGAGCGCGGGGCTTCCCGAGCGCCGTCTGCACGTGAGGGGGCCGCTCGAAACCTTCGACCGGGCTGCCGTCTTCGGAGCGGCGCTGGCCTTCTTGGCACCGTCGCGGCACAACGCCTTCCCGTGGCGAGCTGTCGATGCGATGACTCTCGGTGTGCCGGTGCTCGCCGCGGACTCGGAGTCGCACCACGAAGTGATCGCCGACGGCGGTCAGCTGGTCATGGCGACGGACGTTGCCGAACTCACCGCCGAGTTGGGCTCAGCCCTCGCCGACGCACTGGGCGCGGTAGCCGCCGCGGAGCGGTTGAGTGTCCTCGCCGCCGATCGCGGACGCGCCTTTTCGTGGGCCGAGGCGGCGGACAAGGTCTGGCACCTGCACGCCGACCTCTGAGCTTTCAGAGACGGAATCGCCTCTGCCGCAGACGCTGTTTCTGCCTCCATAAGAAGCCTCGTACGCGGGTGTCAAGCGTCCGATCGAGGTGGTGCTGAATGGCGGCGATCGATTCGGAAAGTGCCTCGATCCGTATTTGCTGCTCGAGAACGGCACTGAGGAGCGTCTGTGTCTGGTTGTCCCGGTGGGTACGTGCCTCCTCAGCTCGGGTGGTGTTGGCGTCGTCGAGCGTTGCAAGCAACAGCGGAAGTCCCGCCCCGTGGGATTGGATGAACGCACGAAGTTGTCGGTCTCGGAACGCGCGGTCGGCAATTTGATGGTCCTCCGCAGCTGCGAAGACGCTGTTCCCCTCCGTGCCTGTCACGGATGGACGCTGATGCCAGTACGCCAGCACCTCGTCGGAGACGTATCGCACGGGCCGTGCGGAGCATACGCGGAGGTTGAAGGCCCAATCCGCGGCTGCCGGGAGTCGCTCGTCGTAGAGTCCGAGATCGTCGTGGACGCTTCGGCGGTAGACGAACTGGATGGGCACGAACCGGTTGAAGTGCAAGAGGTCGACGAGCAGCACTTCCGGGTTGTGATCCTCCAGGACATACCGCCCGGTTTGGATGGTCTCGGCCCCGTCGTGCGTCTCATGAATGACCTCCGCACGGGCGATGACACCGAGTTCATCGGGGTTGGCGTCCAAGAAGTCGACGGCCTCCTCGAGAAAGCGGGGGTGCCAGGAATCGTCATCGTCGTGGAGAACGATGTACGTCCCCTTACTGGCCTGAACGCCGGCATTGGCGGCAGGCCAGCGTCCGAGCGACGCATGGTTCGTGATGACTCGGATGCGTTCGTCCCTGTCCGCCCCGGCAGAGGCGAGTGTGCGCTCCAAATCCTGAGGATCGCCGCCATCGTTCACCACGACGCAGTCCCAGTCACCGAACGTCTGACTACGGATGCTGCCCAACGCACGACCAAGCATGTCGGGTCGATCCTTTGTGCGAACGACGATGGATACTCGCGGGTCTTTCAGTGTGATCGCTCCCTTGTTGATCATGGTCGAGCAAGACAGCCGTGTCAGGCCCGCATCAGCTCGACGGCTCGTTTGCTGTCTCCGTCGAACTCGACGCGGCCGGAGCGAAGAAGGATTCCCCGCTGGCAGAGTTGCGACACCATGTCCAAGTCGTGGGACACGACGACCATCGTCTTCCCCTCGGCATGCAATTGTCTGATCCGTGCCAGGCACTTCTTCTGGAAGGGTTCGTCTCCCACCGAGAGGATCTCATCGATGAGCAGGATGTCGACCTCGGTGTGGATGGCGACGGAGAACGCCAACCGGAGGAACATGCCCGAGGAGTAGTGCTTGACCTCTGTGTCGATGAACTGCTCGATCTCGCTGAAGGCGACGATGTCATCGAAACGAGCCAGCGTTTCCTTCTTCGTCATTCCGAGAATCGCTGCGTTCAGGTAGATGTTCTCTCGCCCGGAAAGATCCGGATGGAAGCCTGCTCCGACTTCTATCAGTCCCGCCACCCGACCGCGCGTGCGGATCGATCCCCGGTCCGGGGTGAGGACACCCGAGATCAGCTTCAGCATCGTCGACTTCCCCGAGCCGTTGAATCCGAGGAGTGCGACGGACTCACCCTCCTCGATCTCAAAGGACACGCCGTCCAGGGCGTGGAAGTCCGTCGTCAGAGGTTTACGCCGAACAGCGGCGAGGAACGTCTCTTTGATGGAGTGGGTGTGCCGAAGCTTGAAGTCCTTCCGCACGTTCTGGACGAGGATGCTCGACATAGTCTCGGTCAAGTCAGAGGTCCTGTGCAAAACGGCCCTCCAAGCGTCGGAAGACGAACTGACCTGCGACGAGGACGATCAGTGACGTGAGCAACGCGATTCCGGCGAAAAGCCAGAGATCGGGCAGCAATTGGCCATTCCGCGGATTCAGCGGCGACCAGATCCCGTAGTGAAAGAGTTCCACGGCAGGAGTGATCGGGTTCAGTCGATAAACGGTGAACAGCCAGTCGGGCAGCTGTTCAGCGACCATCTCCCACTGGTACATGACGGGCGATGCCCAGACGGACATCATCACGATGATCTCTACGAAGCTCTGCGCGTCGCGGAATGTCACGTTGATCGCTCCGAACAGAAGTCCGAGACCGGTCGCGAGGAAGGCGACGATGACGAGCGCGAGCAGGAGCGCAGCGATATGCAGCAGAGAGGGTGCCCACCCGAAGAACAGCGCGATCACGACGATGACCAGGATCTGTGGAAGGGAGTTCACCGCCGCGATGAGCATGCTGGAGACAGGGAACATCTCCCGCGGCAGATAAATCTTCTTGATGAGTGCGGCGTTGTCGACTAGTGACCTGGTGCCGTTGGCGAAGGCTTCGTTGAAGAAGGACACCACCGTGATTCCCGCGAGGAGGTAAATGGGGAAGTAGTCGACGCGCCCGTTCATCCCGAGGAACACCCCGATGGCGACGTAGAAGACAACGAACTGGACGAGCGGCTTCACGTATGACCAGGCCCAGCCGAGCACCGACCCGCGATAACGGATCTGAACTTCCTTCCGCACGATCAACGACAGCAGGTAACGGCGTCGGAACACGTCGAACAGTCCAACGCTGCGTCCGGGCTGCTCGAGCGCGGTGGTGTCGGTCAAGGCGCGAGACATGGTTTCCTCAGGGCGTAGGGGACCCGAAGCGGGCCGTTTCATCCTAGTGACGCGCGGCTGTCGGGTTGCTCCAAGCGCGCGTTGCTAGGCTTCGTCAGTCTGCCGCCCGGCCGTCGGATCCAATCAACCGAGAGAGCGACCTGTCGTGACCATGCCACTCGTCCTCGGCCAGCCCTCCCTGTGCTCTCTCGACGACGCTGCTGACGTGCCCGACGACCTCACGCTGCGGGAGCGTCGCCTGCTCGTCGGAGCGCTTAACTTTCACGCTCTGATGGCTCCGTCCAGGAAGCTCATCGTGCACGGATACGACGGCACCTGGGAGTCGTTGCCTCGCACGACTGACGACGCGACATTCACCGGTCTGTCTCGAGCCTTCCGCCGCAGGCTCTTCTCGCTCGTGATGAGAAGCGACATCGACGCGGAGGAAAGGCAGCCTCAACCCGGCGAGGCATCGGCCACATCGCTGGCGGACCGGCCGATCCGTCACATCCACATCTCTCGCGACGATGTGCTCGCTCATGATCCACCGAGAGATCGCTCCCCAAACCCCATCCGACGCGTTCTCCGCGACATCCGACTGCGCGCGCCACTGCTGTACGACGAAGCCCGGGATCTCGAGCTGCTCCGCCACCGGAGCTATCTGAGGCGGGCGCCCCGGAGACAGTTCCACCGCGAATTCGAGCCCGGCGGAGCTCACGAAGAGTTCTCCATCATTCCCGCACCGGCACCACCCCCCGGAGCGCCGGACGCCGTGATCATCGGAATGCACTGGTTCGAGATGGGCGGCGCCGAGCGCTGGGCGTTCGAGACAGTCCGTCTCGTCCGCGAGGCGGGGTTGCTCCCCATCGTTCTCAGCAACAGGGAGTCTCATCATCCCTGGTTGGCGCGCACCGAACTGGACGGCGCGCTCCTGATTCCGTTCTCAGAGCCTACGGCGCGCTCGCAGACGCCGGGAGTCGAGCAGCTTCTGCGCGGGATCCTCCGGACTTTCAATGTCCGAGGCGTGGTCGTGCACCACAACCAGTGGCTCTATGACCGTCTGCACTGGATCGCGGATTCGCGTCCCGGCATCCCGATCGTGGACTCGACTCACATCCTGGAGTTTCGGGGCGGCGGTTTTCCGATGAGCAGCGCGCTCGTCGAAGAGGTGATCACCACCCATCACGTAATCTCTCCCGCGCTCGAGCGATGGATGACGCGAACCCAGGACATCTCCGGAGAGAAGGTCGTCATGGCGCCGCTCGTCGGCCTTACGGTGACGGAGCGCTCCCGAGACTTCCGCCGTCGCGATGAGGGCGATCCGATCACGGTCGCATTCGTCGGCAGGATGGCTCGGCAGAAGGCCCCCGAGGTCTTCGTGGCCATGGCGCACCGCCTTCGACAGGCCGGCGTACGCGCGCGATTCATCATGCACGGGGACGGGGATATGGCCGGGGCCATCGACCACTTCATCCGTGCCCTCGGGCTCGAAGGCGCGATCGAACGACGCATGTCCGATGTGCCTGTGGTGCGAACGCTGGAGGAAGCTCATGTGCTCGTGATCCCCTCACACAACGAAGGACTCACACTCACGACGCTGGAGGCGATCGCGCACGGCGTGCCCGTCGTCTCGACCGACGTAGGAGCACAATCCGACATCGTTCCTCGCAGGGCGCTGACGTCTCGGAACGCACACCGCGCTGTGAGGCAGCTCACCGAAAAGATCACCTGGCTAGCCCGCGACGAGCAGGCGCGCCATGAGTTATGGCGAAGTGAAAGAGAGGCCGAGAAGACCTTGTTGTCTCACGCGTCTGCGACAGAGTGGTTCACGAACGAGGTGGCTACATGGTGACCGTGGCTGCAGTGGTCGTGACCTACAACCGGCTCGAAAAGCTGAAGCAGGTGATCTCGTCCATCGAGCAGCAGACGCTTCCCGTATCCACGTTGCTCGTCGTAGACAACGCCTCCACGGACGGCACCGATCAGTATCTCGCCTCTCTCGCGACGTCGGTCCCTCTCGCTGTTGTCACCATGCCGGAGAACACCGGGGGAGCGGGCGGATTCACCGAGGGCATGCGGCGCGGTTACAGCCTCGGGGCGGACCACGTCTGGATCATGGACGACGACTGCTATCCCCAACCCGATGCGCTGGCCCGTCTGGTGGAGGGCTTCGACGACGCCGTAGAGACGCTCGGAGGCGATGTCCCATTTGCTTGCTCCGTGGTCACCTTCACCGACGGCAATATCTGCGAGATGAATAATCCGCTGCCGACCTGGGACTGGGGACGTCTTCTCGTCAAAGGTCAGCAGAACGTGATGGTGACAGCGTGCTCGTTCGTCTCCGTTCTCATCCCTCGCTGGGTGATGGCCGAGTACGGGCTTCCCTACGCGGAGTACTTCATCTGGTTCGATGACCGGGAATATACGCTCCGGCTCACCCGCCGGTGTCCCGGTGTGCAGGTCCTCGACAGCGTGGTCGTGCATGACATGGGTGATAATCGCGGCGTGAATTTCGCAATGGTGGACGCCAGGAGTGCCTGGAAGTTCGAGTACGGCGTCAGGAACGAAGCGTCGTATCAGCTGCATCATCGAGGAATGCTCTACTACCTGGAGTTCGGTGCGCGGCTCTTCGTGAGCCTCCACCGCGGTCGAGTGCCTCTCGGCCTGCGCGCGCGCTTACTGCGCAAGTGGGTGTCAGGCGTGGCTTTCAACCCGCCCGTCCGATATCCGGAGCCGACGGAGTCGTGAGGGCAGAGACGGTCGGCGTGCTCCCCATGCGAGTGGCGCTGTGATGAGCTGGGTGTCCATCGCGGGCCCGTTGCTGGCGTCCCTGGTGTTGCTCGTGCTGCCCGGAGCGCTCATCGCCTACCTCCTGCGACTTCGCGGGCTGTGGCTGATCGGAATCGCCGCGCCGGTCTCGGTTTCCCTCATCGCCGTCGCCTCCGTCATCTCAGGCTGGGTGGGGATCCCGTGGGGTCCTTTGCCGGTCGTCGGCTTGAGCCTCCTCGGAGCCCTGGCCGCCTTCCTGTGGACTCGGTTCGTAGGTTCCAGATCTGCTCCGGAGCGGCGAGCAGCACGACGACTCTCGACGATCCTCGCCGTCGTCGTCCCGGCCATCGTGATCGGGTTCGTGCTTATCCGCAGCATGGTGTCTCCCGAGTACTTCGCGCAGAGGTACGACAACTTCTTTCATCTGAACGCGATTCAGTACGTCCTCGACACCGCTAACGCCTCGCCGTTGTGGGTCGGGACGATGACCAGCCCTGAGGGACTTCCGTTCTATCCATCGGCTTGGCACGCAACCGTTTCGCTCGTCACACTTGTTTCCGGCGCGCCCGTGGTCGTCGCGAACAACGCCGTGATTCTGGCGGTTGCAGCCGTGGTGTGGCCACTCGGTGCGATCCTCCTCACGCGGACGCTCGTCGGCGGAAACAGTGTCGCCCTCGTATCGGCCGGAGTCCTCTCCGCAGCGTCGCCGGCCTTTCCCTACCTTCCCCTTCATTACGGCGTCCTCTATCCGCTCTTCCTCGGCCTGGCTTGTCTACCCGCCGCGATTGCGGTGGCCTACCGCGCCCTCCGGCCAGGGGCCGTTGACCGGAGGTACGACTGGATCGTTCTGGTCGTGCTGGTGGTCCCAGGCGTCGCAATTGCACACCCGGGGGCGCTGATTGGTCTCCTCGCCCTTACCGTTCCGCTGGCGGTCGGCGCCTTCGCCGTGCGGGTCGCTAGAGAAAACAGCGTTCCAAAGAGAATCGCGTGGATCGCGGGGTTGTCGGGGTACCTCATCGCTGGACTCGGCATCCTGCAGCTCGTGCGACCGCCGGCTGACCAGATCTACTGGCCCGTCATCGGAAGTCTCCCGCACGCGATCGGCGACGTCGTCTCGGCGGCGGTTTATCAATATCCTCTCGCGCAAGTCTTCGCGGCCTCGCTGGTGATCGGCGCGTACTCGGTTGTACGGCGCCCGTCTTACGGTCGTTGGGTCCTTCTCGGCATTGCAGCCGTGGGATCCGTGCTCTACATCATCGTGGCCGGTTCGACCATCGAAACCCTTCGCACATGGCTCACGGCCCCGTGGTACAACAACACTCCGAGGTTGGCCTCGTTGTGGGTCGTCTCGGTCATCCCGCTCGCGGCGCTCGGCGCCGCCGCCTTCATCCGATGGCTATTGCGGACAGTGACGTCATTGCGGAGGGTCATCGACGCTCAACCCGTTGCAGGGCTGCTCGTCTTCGCAGTAGCGCTCACCGCGTTGACGCAAGGCTCAGCGATACGACAAGCGGCTGCCGATATCGAGTACACCTACGAGATTCGGCCGGACGCGCCGATCGTGTCGCCGGACGAGCTCACTTTGCTGAAGAGGCTCGACGAAATCGTTCCCGATTCCGCCGTAATCGCGGGAGACCCCTGGACAGGTGCATCCTTCGCCTACGGTTTGAGCGGCCGGACAGTGCTTATGCCGCATCTGCTGATGGACGAGTCAGACGCGGCCAGGGTCATCAACACGCGGCTCGACAGCGAAGGGGATTCCCCCGCGGTGTGCGATGCGCTCCGCGAGACGGGAGTTACCTACGTGCTTGACTTCCACGAGGGAGGGGACTTCATGGAGAACGACGGAGATTTCTCCGGCCTCGATCGGTTGGCGGCGTCACCTTACGTCGAGGTCGTGGCGGAGGAGGGCAACGCCCGGCTCTTCCGCATCGTCTCGTGCGGACTGGCGTCGTGAATCGCATCGAGATCGTCGTCCCATTCTGGGGCGAGCCCAGTCTGCTCTACGAGACCGTACGGTCAGTGCGGGAGCAGACTGTCACACAGTGGCGGCTCACGGTCATCGACGACTGCTATCCCGACCCGTCCGTGAGCGAGTGGTTCGCGCAGCTCGATGACAGCCGCATCGCTTACATTCGAAACGAGGTGAACCTCGGCATCACCCAGAACTACCGGGAGGCTATCCGGCGCGCACAGTCTGAGTACCTGACGATCCTGGGATGCGACGACGTGCTGCACCCCGGCTACCTCGAAGTGGTGGGCCGGACGATCGACGCCGTGCCCGACGCCGACGTCATCCAACCCGGGGTTCAGGTGATCGACGAGCACGGCACGCCCGTTCTCCCGCTTGTCGACCGAGTGAAGCAGCGTGTGCTCGCGCCGCATGGCGGGGTGGGGATCGCTGTGCTCCGCGGCGAGCGGATGGCGACGAGCCTCATCCGCGGTGATTGGCTCTACTGGCCTTCCCTGACCTTCCGCACGGACACGCTGCGGCGCATCGACTTCCGCGACGGCCTGCCGATCATCCAGGACCTCGCCCTTCTGATGGACATCGCGTTCGAGGGCGGGAGCCTGGCCTACAATCCCACGCTGGCATTCTCCTACCGTCGCCACGGAGGAAGCGCCTCGCAGAAGACCCTGCTCGACGGTCGCCGCTTCCGCGACGAGCGCACCTACTACGCCGAAGCGTGCGCGCTGGCGCGGGCGAAGGGGTGGGATCGCACGGAGCGCACGGCGAGGCTGCGCGTCATGTCGCGCCTGCACGGCATCGCCGAGCTGCCCGGCGTCCTCCGGCACGGGACACGTGCCGGACTACAATCGACACTCGCGCACATCTTCGCTTTCTGACCCGCGCGGGCTCCACCGAGTCACTCGCCCCACGCTCTGGAGAATCTGCATGCCCGAACACGTGCTCATCACCGGCGGTGCTGGATTCATCGGCACGCGCGTCGCGCGCCGCCTCGTCGACGCGGGGCACACCGTCACAGTGCTCGACTCCCTGATCACTCAGGTCCACGGGGACGACCCCGAGGTCACCTCGCCGCTGCTGCGATCGCTGGACGGAGTGGCCGACGTCGTCCGGGGGACGGTGACCTCGGCCGACGACCTGCGACGGGCGCTGACCGACGCCACCCTCGTGGTGCACCTCGCCGCCGAGACCGGCACCGGGCAGTCGATGTACGAGATCGACCGCTATGTCGAGACGAACGTCGGAGGCACCGCGAAGCTCCTCGATATCCTCGCCAATGAGAAGCACGATGTGCGCCGGATCGTCGTAGCGTCGTCACGCTCGATCTACGGCGAGGGGTCCTATCGGACCGAGGACGGGCGGGTCGTGCATCCCCCGCACCGTGCGGATGCGGCCATGGCGGCGGGCGACTTCGAGGTGCACATGCCGGGCGAGGGCCCGATCACCGTGATCCCCACGAACGAGTCCGCGAAGCTGCATCCCTCGTCGGTGTATGGGATCACCAAGCAGATGCAGGAGTCCCTCATCATGACAGTCGCGCCCACGATCGGCACCGAGCCGGTCGCGCTGCGTTATCAGAACGTCTACGGTCCGGGGCAGTCCCTCAAGAACCCGTACACAGGCATCCTGTCGATCTTCTCCACCCTCATCCGGCAGGGCAAGGAGATCAACATCTTCGAGGACGGACTCGAGAGCCGTGACTTCGTGTACATCGACGACGTCGTCGAAGCCACTTTCCGCGCGGCGACCGTCGCCGAGGCGGCCGGCGGAGTATTCAACGTCGGCTCGGGTGTCGCCACGACGGTGCGCGAAGTTGTCGACGCCCTGTTCAGCGCGTTCGGCCGCGACGTGCCCACCCGGGTCTCGGGCAACTACCGACTGGGCGACATCCGGCACAACGTCGCCGACACGACCCGCCTGCGTGAGGTCCTCGGCTACGAGCCCGCGGTCGCGTTCCGCGATGGTGTGGCGCGATTCGTCGAGTGGGTCCTCAGCGAGCCCCTCGAGGGAGACTCCTACCAGCGCTCTCTTGATGAGATGGCCTCGCGGAACCTGCTGAAGTGACGATGGGCCGAGCGCTCGCCGGTGTGCCTTTCCCCTATCGCGCCAACAGCCTCAACATGTTCCGCCTGATCCTGGCGGCGATGGTGCTCTTCGCGCACTCCTTTTACATCGTGGGCGCCGGCGAGGGCCCGAAGATCCATGGGGAAAACCTCGGTGGGTGGGCGGTTGCGGGATTCTTCGTGCTGAGCGGATTCCTCATCACCCGTAGTAGGCTGCGGACCTCGCCCGGAGAGTACCTTCTGCACCGCATCGCCCGCATTTTCCCCGGCTTTCTGGTGTGCCTGATCGTCACCGCGTTCGTGTTCGCCCCGATCGCGGCGCTGATCGAGTACGGCACTCTGGCGGGACTCATGAGCACGCCGATCACGCCCCTGCAGTACGTCTGGTCGAACCTCACGCTGTACATCGACAGCTACACGATCGGCACGACGCTGGAGTCGGTGCCGTATCCGGGCGTGTGGAACGGTTCGCTGTGGACGCTGTTCTACGAGTTCCTGTGCTACGTGCTCGTCTGGCTTCTGGGCGGGATCGCGCTGTTCCGCCGCAACGGCTGGATGGCCGGCGCGGTTTTCGTGCTGAGCCTGCTCGTGTGGATCGGCGCCTCGCTCGCGGAGCGGTGGGGGCTCGACGCGAGCTTCCTCCTCTTCGCCAAGCTGGCCCCCTTCTTCCTCGGCGGCGCGCTCGTCTTCTTTATCGTCGAGCGCTCCGGGATCAACACGATCGTCGCCGTCTTCTCGCTGACGATCGCCGTCGTGCTCATCGTCGCAGTCCCGCGCTGGGGAGGTCAGGCATCCGCGCCGTTCCTCGCGTACGGACTGCTATGGCTGTCCTCCGTCGTTCCGCAGCCGCGCTGGATAGCCCGCAACGACGTCAGCTACGGCTTCTACATCTACGCCTGGCCCATGCAGCAGATCGCCGTCCTGCTGGGTGCGTCGGCGCTCGGCTTGCCTGTGTACATGCTCATCGCCGCCGTCATGACGTTTGCGCTCGCCTGGCTCAGCTGGGTGCTCGTGGAACATCGCGCGATGGAATGGGCCCGCCCGCGAGGTGTCCGGCCGCGTCCCACTCCCGTCGGTCCATGACCGCATCGACCTCTCAGATCTGGAAACTTCATGCCCCGCGTCCTCGTCGATCTCCTCTCGTACACCGGTACGAAAGGGGGGATGGAGACCTACACCCGCGATCTCTACCGTGAGCTCGGGCGGCTGGAGGACGACTACGACTACATCGGCTTCGCGAGCCGCGAGGGCGCCGAGCTCGACCTGTCATGGTTCCCCGGGCCGGTCGTGCGCTCGGGCATCACCGGCGAGAACCGGTTCGTGTGGGCGTGGGGCGAGCTGACCCAGGTCGCCCGCGCCGCCGTCCGTCATAACGCCGATCTGGTCCACGCTCCGGCGACGCTGGGGCCTCGGAAGACGCCCATGCCCACGGTCGTGACGATGCACGACATGCTCTACTGGAGCCATCCGGAGTACATGAGCACGCCGCTCTACACGGCCCCGGTCAAGTGGATGGAGAAGGCGGTTGCCCGCAATGCGCGGCGGGTGATCACCATCAGTCCGGACTCCGCGGCCGAGATCGTGAAGTACCTCGGTGTCGGCCACGACCGACTGGATGTGGTGCCGCTCGCAGGATCATCGCCCACCGGAGTCGACCGACGTCGGGCGGGCGAGGGGGGTCCTCTCATCCTCGCCATGGGAAATCGTCGTCCGCACAAGAACTGGGCCGCGCTCATCCGCGCCTCAGCGCTGCTGCCGCCCGCCCGTCGCCCGCGCGTCGTGATCACCGGAGGTCGTGGCGAGGACCCCCTGGCGGATGTGGTGCGGGAGTACGACGTCGCCGCCACAGTGGAACTGCGCGGGTGGGTAGATGACGCGGACATTCGTGAGCTCTACTCCACCGCGACTGCGCTCGCTATTCCCTCGCTCGCAGAAGGGTTTTCGCTCCCGGCGCTCGAGGCGATGGGCGCCGGAGTACCCGTTCTGCTCAGCGACATCGGCGTCCACCGATACGTGGGCGGAAGTGCGGCCCGCTACTTCGACCCGCGCGATGACGCGGCGCTGGCTGAGTTGATGGACGCTGTCGTGGGGGACACCGCACTGCAGGCGGAACTCAGTACGGCGGGCCTGGCGCGCGCTGCAGAGTTCACCTGGGAGAGGACCGCGCGCGAAACTCGCGCGTCATTCGATCGGGCGCTCGGAATCTCCCGCTGATCTGACGCGGCCGGTCGTTCGGCGCCGCACGGCGGCACCCCCCGCATGCGTGACCACGCCTGCTATCGGGGCGACGAGGATGGCTGTCAGCACTCGTGCGGGGTCCTCGTAAGGCAGAAGCAGCCCGGCGACCAGTATGGCGGACGCGACGGCCCATCCGGCGAGGTAGACGCCGTGCCGTCCCGCTGCCAGGACGGCCGGACCGGTGATGCACAGTAATCCGGTGAGCCCGGCGCTCGCGACGATCAGGGCGTATGCCGCGGGCGCCAACCCGTAACGATCACCGTACAGTAGAGCGATCATCCACGGCCCGACGAAGACCGCGAGCACCGACAGAATCGCGGTGAGCGCCATCAGGGCTCCGCCCAGCAGGAGGACGCGGCGCCGCACCGCATTCGCCTCGTCCCGGAATGTCACGACCAGGTAGCTCTGCAGCGCGACCAGCGGGATCACCAAAGGCGCCCGGGTCAAAGTGATGACGAGGATCAGGGATGCGAGCAGTGCACCGTCAGTACGGGGCGAAGTCAGCCCGAGCAGGAAGGGCAGTCCGCTTATCATCACGCCAGTAGCGGCGGCGGCGCTGACGGTGAGCAGGCTGTTGCGGCCAAGGGTTCCGACTCCGGCGTCGAGGTAGAGGGTGGCGCGGACCGAACGTGCCGACAATACGAGCACGCCGATGAAGGCTACGAGGAAGGGAACGGCGACAGCCCAACCGAGTGCGACAATCTGCCCGCCGAGCGCGAGCGCGACGGTGACGGTGATCAAGCGGAGCGCGGAATCGCCGACGGTCATGAACGCTACGGCCGGCCAATTGCGCACGCCATAGAGCCCGCCGCTGAGGACGGCAACAAGCGTGTAGCCCAGTGTCGCCAGCGCAACAGCCGCCACCAGCATCACAGTGTCTGCCGCGAACAAGCGCGGTGCCCATAGCGGCGAGCTCGCGACGACTACCAGGACCGCGACGGCTGCCGCCAGTCCCGCGAACCGCCACAGGCTGCGCCAGCCGGAGCCATCCCGGCGGGCAGTGGAACGCGCTGCGCGAGTCAGTTCATTCTGGATGCCGGACAACGCCGAGACGATGAGATAGACCACGGACCAGAAGACGCTGAACGAGATGTACTCATCGGTCCCCGTGAAGGCGGGGACGACAGCCTGGATCACGTACCCGATGGCGCCGGCCACGACGGTGGCGCCGAGAACGAAGGTCAGACCGCGATCCCGTGATGGCGGCCGCGCCCCGGTCTGCTCAGATGCGCTCATCGCCGTCGACCCGCGGCGACCCCTTCAGCTGTTCGGCATCCGATTCCAAGACGTCCACCCGCGCGCGCAGGAGGTCGAGGTCGGCATGCAAGATCGCGATCTCCTCGGCCGTGCGGCGCACCTCATCCTCCGCCTGTGAGAGCTCCCACGACAGGTGCAGGCTCACCGCGAGGAGCAGAACGATTGCGAGCGAGAACAGCAGATTCGCGGGCAGCTGAACCCCGAGGACGGCAGTGAGCCCGAGGAGGAGTTGCGGGAACACACCGAGGATGAGGACGGCGAGCCCGATCACGAGCCACAGGACGGCGTATTTCTCGCGGAGGCGCCGGGTGAGCAACATCCACATGACGAGGATGAGGATGGCCAGCGCGAGGAGGATGCCGGCGACAACGATCATCCTGCGCTCCCGTCCGCGATTCTGCGGCGATCGGGGCGCGCGCGCCGCATGACGGCCAGGCTCAGCGCGAAGACCGACCGCAGAAGGTAGACAGTCGAGCCGATCGGGCCCTGACTCGGGCGCCCGTGTACCCGCTGCCGCATCGCAACGGGAACCTGCGTGACGGTGAGCCCCGCGTGACACGCCGCCACCAGAGAGTCGACGGTGTCCCCCAGGTACTCGGCGGGGTAGTAGCGAACGTACTGATCGATCGCGCGGGGTCCGGCCGCGCGGAAGCCGCTCGTGACGTCGGTCAACCGAGTGTGTGCCACGCGCGAAAGCACCGACGCGAGGAAGACCATCGCCCAGCGGCGCGGGCCGCGCACCTCGTAGTCCCCTACGTCGCTGAAGCGCGCGCCGATCGAGATGTCCGCGTGTTCGAGGCCCGCGAGAACACGGTCGATATCGGCGGGATTATGCTGCCCGTCCGCGTCGACCTGGATGGCACGGCGGTAGCCATGGCGCTGCGCGTATGTGAAACCGGTGCGCATGGCGCCCCCAACACCGCAATTGAACGGGAGGCTCAAGACGGTTGCTCCGGCCTCGCGAGCCACCTTCGCCGTTGTGTCGCTCGAGCCGTCATCGACCACGGCGACGTGGTATCCGGTGCCGGCGCTCCGTATTTCGCGGACCGTCGTGCCGACATTCCGTTCTTCGTTCCACGCGGGCACGATGATCAGCACCGGATCAGCAGGGGATGTCATGGTGAGAAAAGCGTAGCAACCCGCGCTGGGGCCCCCGGACCTCACTCGACGAGGTACGTACCGTTCGCAAGGAGTACGAGGGTTCCGCCCTGAAAACGCTGTTCCCATCGTCCGCTGCCGGAAGTCTCATTGCCAAGGGGCCATCCCAGAGTGCCCAGCTGTGCTCCCCTTCGCAGATACTCCGCCCCGAGCGCTCCCCGGGTCATGAACGCGCCCGTTTCCGAGACGAGGACCGTGCCGCCGGTGAAATCTTGGCGGAACCCTCCTGAAGTCGCGTACTCGTTCTGGCGAGGCACGCCGAGAACGCCGCCCGCTCCGCCCCACTGAGCATGGAACGTACGGATGTAGCCCCGGGTTTCCGTCGTCGCACCGGACGTGGCGTACACCGTTGCGTTCTCGAAAGGCTGCATGAGAGCGCCCGAGGAGACGGCTGTTGCAGGGCCGAGAGCGAAGCCATAGGTGCTTATGCCTCCACCTGCCACGGTGTGGGCGTGTATCGACCCGGTCGCCGCAGACGGCGCGTTCGTCCGGGGGACGAAGACGACACCACGCGAGAACTCTTGAGACCACCCGGCCGAGGACTCCCGCTCGGGGCCGGCTGGGACGCCCAGCGTGGCGATGCCACCGGCGATAAGTGCCGTTCGCAAAACCGCGCCGACGACGGGGGCACCCTTTGATCCGTCCTTGCTCGTCCAGATCTCACCACCCTGGAACTGCTGACGGATGGCGTCGACGGACATCGTCGCGGCAGCGGTCGGCCATCCGAGCCTTCCGCTGACACCTCCCGCCGCATCGAAGACCCGCGCTGTGGCGGCCGACACCGCGACCGTGGCCGCCGCGCTGCAATAAATCCGCCCCTTCTCAAAAGTCTGGGTGTAACCACGGGACAGGGCTGTCTCTGTCGATGTCGCAGCTCCCAGCTCACCGCCCGCAGCGCCGAGTGCCCGGTAGGCGCTTCCGATGGCGCCGGATACGAGGAAGGCGTTCGCCCCTGAAACGCTGAGCGTATTCGAACCGAAATTCTGGGAGAGCGAGGTCCCGGCACCTATCTGTGCGCCAGTGGGGTACCCAACTGCGCCGACGCCGCCGAACTTCGCGAGAGCGGCGCTGAGAGCGGTGACGGCGTAGGTGCCGGCGGATGTCGCGTATACGGTGCCCCCCTGGAACCGCTGAGAGTATCCATCACCCTCAGGCCGCTCGTTCTCGATGGGCGGGCCGAGCGGACCCGCGAGACCACCCGCAGCCGAGAAGCCGCGATAGATCTCGCCGCGTACCGTAAAGGTCGAGCCCGAAGACGTCCGAGAAATGAGTCCCGCAGTGAACGCAACGTTGGTCCCGGACGGCCCCGTCACGGTCTCTGACGGCCAGCCGATCGCACTGGGACCACCAGCGGCGAGGTAGATCCGCGTCCACTCGGTGTTGAGCGACGCGACGGTCGACGGGCCCTGGAAGATGGACCCCAGAGCGAAGTCCTGTCGCGACCCCGCATCCCAGCGGTAGGCGCGACTGCTTGGCCACCCGAGGGTTCCATTGATGTTGCCCGCAGCCTCGTATACTTCGTTGATCGGCGACGCCACGGCGAATCCACGCCCGTCCGAGGGGCGGACATAGATGCGCCCCTTCGCGAAATCCTGGTACCAGCCGCCAGCAGCGGCGTAAACCGGGCCCGTCGGCCATCCGAGACCGCTTTCGACCTCGCCCACGATGCGGTACTCGAGCTGCGTGCCCCCGATGGTGGCGCGGACCGTCCCCTGGTCGACGGGCAGGTAGAGGTCAGCCTTGGAGAACTGCTGAGACCATCCTTGGTTTCCCCAGGTCCGCATCGAGGACGTCGGGGATCCGATCCAGCCGGTGCCGCCACCCTGGGACTGCCAATAGTCATTCAGCGCGCCGGTCACTTGAATCGAAGGGGGTCCGAACCAATCCACGAACCTCTGGTAGAAGTTTCGGTTCCCATAGGTGGAGCATGCGTCGCCCTGCCCGTAACCTGCGCGCAGTGACGCAGCGTTCGGCTGGTAGGGCGTGTAGTAGTAGAGGTTTGCCGTAGCCTGATTCTCGATATAGACCGGCGATGAGCCGCATGACTCGTTCGGGCTGTATCGGATGTTCCACGTCTTTCCCGGGGCGTAATACGTGAAGTATCGACCCTCTGTATAGATCTGAAACTGACGTGCGGCGCCGTATACCTGATTGAAGAAGCCGTAGTACCGGGAATCGCAGGCAGCCGTATCCGGACAGCCCTGACCCATTGCGATTCTGTATCGCCAATCCGACGGCCACGTGTGTGTGACCAGGCCCTGCTCCTTCTCGAGCGTCACGATGAGTACCTGTGGATTGATGCCGCAGGCCTGTGCGACCTTGAAGATGATCCGGGCGGCCGGCTCCGATGTCCCGCCCCCGTACTCGTTGCAATACCGATCGGCCGCCCGTGTCGTTGTGGTCTGCCGGAAGTCCTTGAGGCAGACATATCCGGATTGGCACGTCTTGACCCGCTGCCGGAGGAAGGCGTCGATCTGCGACTCCGTCATGGACGAAGCATCGAAGAACCGCTCATTGGAGATGATGTTGCCCGGACGGAACTGGGTGAGATCCGCCGTTTCGACGATCCGGGACACCACCGGGTTCGTAACCGACTCGGCAGCCTGCGTCGCGACGGCGGGAGCGGCGGACAGTAACCCCGCCGCCAATGCAGCGGCAGTGAAGCCAGCTAGCAGGCGACTGAATCCCCACCCCGTGTGTCGAGTCACGAGTCACATTGTGGCGGAAGTTGTTCGCTAATACCACTGTGACTTGTGGGACTGGTGAGACACGCCGCGCTTGAGGCATTGCACCAGGAGCGTCCCTGCCAGGGGAGATGAGCGGCTGTGACACGATTGATGGGTGAAGGGCATCATCCTGGCCGGGGGTTCTGGCACGCGTTTGCATCCGATTACGTTGGGTGTGTCGAAGCAGTTGATCCCGGTCTACGACAAGCCGATGGTTTATTACCCGTTGTCGACGCTGATGCTGGCGGGCATACGCGACATCCTGGTTGTGACGACTCCTCATGACGCTCCGTTCTTCGAGCGTCTGCTGGGGGACGGGTCGCAGTTCGGTGTGAGTCTCACGTTCGCGGTGCAGCCGTCGCCCGATGGGTTAGCGCAGGCGTTCACGATCGGTGCGGATTTCATCGGTGCGGAGAAGGTCGCGCTGGTTCTGGGTGACAACCTGCTGTACGGGCCGGGATTGGGGACCCAGTTGAAGCGGTACGGGGAGGTCGATGGGGGGGCGATTTTCGCGTACTGGGTGTCGGAGCCGTCGGCGTATGGCGTGGTGGAGTTCGATGGGGACGGGCGTGCGGTTTCCCTCGAGGAGAAGCCTGCGCGCCCGAAGTCCAACTATGCGGTGCCGGGGCTGTATTTCTACGACAACGACGTGGTGGGTATCGCCCGGGATTTGAGTCCTTCACCGCGAGGCGAGTACGAGATCACCGACGTGAATCGCGCGTATCTTGAGGCGGGAAAGCTGCAGGTGGAGGTGCTGCCGCGGGGGACCGCTTGGTTGGATACGGGCACGTTCGATCAGATGACGGATGCGGCGGATTACGTCCGCACAATGGAGCGACGCACCGGGCTGCGGATCGGAGTGCCGGAAGAGGTCGCATGGCGGCAGGGCTTCCTCGGCGACGATGACCTCCGGGTCCGGGCGGAGACGCTGGTCAAGTCGGGGTACGGAACGTACCTGTTGGAGATGTTGGAGAGAGGCCGCTGATGGGGAATCTTCTGGTGACAGGCGGCGCCGGGTTCATCGGCTCCAATTTCGTTCATCACGTGGTCGCACACACCGACCACCGGGTGACGGTGCTGGACAAGCTCACCTACGCCGGAAATCGCGCCTCGCTCGCGGGCCTCCCTGATGACCGGGTGGAACTGGTGGTGGGAGACATCGCCGACGCCGACTTGGTGGATGAGCTGTTCTCCCGGGTAGATGCGGTCGTCCATTACGCTGCGGAGTCCCACAACGACAACTCCCTGCACGATCCCCGCCCGTTCCTGGACACCAATATCGTCGGGACGTACACCCTGTTGGAAGCCGCTCGGAAGCATGGGACGCGGTTTCATCACATCTCCACCGATGAGGTCTATGGGGACCTGGAGCTGGACGATCCCGCCCGGTTCACTGAGACCACCCCGTACAACCCCTCTTCCCCGTACAGCAGCACAAAAGCGGGGTCGGACCTCCTCGTGCGGGCCTGGGTGCGTTCGTTCGGAGTGCAGGCCACGATCAGCAACTGCTCCAACAACTACGGCCCCTACCAGCACGTGGAGAAGTTCATCCCCCGCCAGATCACTAACGTCGTCCGCGGCATCCGCCCCAAGCTCTACGGCAAGGGGGAGAACGTCCGCGACTGGATTCACGCCGACGACCACTCCTCCGCCGTCCTCACCATCCTGAACGATGGCCGGATCGGGGAGACGTACATGATCGGTGCGGATGGGGAGAAGGACAACAAGACCGTCGTGGAGTTGATCCTCACCCTCATGGGTCAGCCCGCAGATGCGTACGATCACGTGACCGACCGTGCCGGGCACGACCTGCGGTATGCGATCGATTCCACCAAGCTGCGCACTGAGCTGGGTTGGGCCCCCCGCTACACCGACTTTGAAACCGGTCTCGCCGCGACGATCGACTGGTACCGCACCCACACCGACTGGTGGGCGCCCCACAAGGACGGTGTCGAGTCTTTCTATGCCACTAAGGGGCAGTGATCCGGGATGACTGAGTTCGATAAGCAGCTGCGCGCCCACACCACCCCCATCCCCGGCCTCGTGGTCCTCGACCTCCCCGTCCATGGCGACTCTCGTGGCTGGTTCAAGGAGAACTGGCAGCGCGAGAAGATGACCGCCACCGGCGTTGATCTTCCCGACTTCGGGCCGGTGCAGAATAACGTCTCCTTCAATGACGCCGTCGGCACCACCCGCGGCATCCACGCCGAACCCTGGGACAAATACGTCTCCGTCGCAACCGGCCGCATCTTCGGCGCCTGGGTCGACCTGCGAGAGGGCCCCACTTTCGGCGCGGTTTACCACACCGAGATCGATCCCTCCCGGGCGATCTTCGTCCCCCGCGGCGTCGGCAACTCCTACCAGACCCTCGACCCCGACACCGCCTACACCTACCTCGTCAACGACCACTGGTCACGCGACGCGTCGTACACCTTCCTCAACCTCGGCGACCCCACCGTCGCGATCCCTTGGCCCATCCCACTGGACCAGGTCGAGATCAGTCAGAAGGACAAGAACCACCCCCACCTGGTCGACGTCATCCCGATGCCGCCGAAGAAGATCCTCGTCACCGGCGCCAACGGTCAACTCGGCCGTGCCCTCCGCGACGAGTTCGGCGACCATCCCTGGATCGAATACACCACCCGCAGAACGCTCGACCTCACCGACCCAGGAATCGCCACCGCGCGACGGTGGCGCGACTACGGCACCATCATCAACGCCGCCGCCTACACCGCCGTCGACACCGCCGAAACCCCCCACGGACGCACCGACGCGTGGGCTGCGAACGCCACCGCCGTCGCCGCCCTCGCCCGCATCGCCACAGACAACGGCATCACCCTCGTCCACATCTCCAGCGACTACGTCTACGACGGCACCGGCACCGACCCGCACACCGAAGACGAACCCCTCGCACCCCTCGGCGTCTACGGTCAGACCAAAGCCGCCGGCGACCTCGCCGCAGCCACCACCCCCCACCACTACATCGTCCGCACCAGCTGGGTCATCGGCGACGGCCACAACTTCGTCCGCACCATGGCCTCCCTCGCAGAGCGCGGCATCAACCCCAACGTCGTCAACGACCAACACGGACGCCTCACCTTCACCACCGACATCGCCCGCGGCATCCGCCACCTCCTCCACACCCAGCCCACACCCGGGACCTACAACCTCACCTCCTCCGGCCCCGTGACCTCCTGGGCCGACATCGCCCGCGCCGTCTTCACCACCACCGGACACGACGCCAACCGCGTCACCGGCGTCACCACCGACGAATACTTCGCCTCCGCCCCCACACCCACCGCACCCCGACCCCGCAACAGCGTCCTCGCCCTCGAGAGGATCACTGCCAGCGGAATCGCCACACCCGATTGGCGACGCACCCTCACCGCCTACCTCGGGGAATAACAGCCACCAGGCGCCCGTCGGAGCCGGATGCCGAAAGAGCTTTCAGCTGCCCCACCTAGGATGGGATTCGGTGCGTCAGCACCTGTCCCCGTGCGATAGGTTCGCGCGAACTCCCTCAGAAAGCATCGACTCCTCGTATGGATCTCCTTGTCGTCGGTTCTGGCTTCTTCGGACTCACGATCGCCGAGCGTGCGGCGTCCGCAGGTTTGCGCGTCACGGTGATAGATCGTCGTGAACACATCGGAGGCAACGCATACAGCGAAGACGAGCCCATCACGGGCATCGAGGTGCACCGGTACGGCGCGCACCTGTTCCACACCTCGAATTCTTCTGTGTGGGAGTACGTGAATCGATTCACGGCCTTCACCGACTACGTCCATCGCGTCTATACCAATCACCGCGGTGTCGTTTACCCGCTCCCCATCAATCTGGGCACGATCAATCAGTTCTTTGCAGCGGCATACTCCCCGGACGAAGCCCGCAGGATCATTCACGAGTCGGCGGAGGAATTCGACGCGAAGAAAGCGGCGAATCTGGAGGAGAAGGGGATTTCACTCATCGGGCGTCCGCTGTACGAGGCCTTCATCCGCGACTACACGGCGAAGCAGTGGCAAACCGACCCGAAGAGCCTCCCGGCCGAGGTCATCAGCCGACTTCCCGTGCGATACAACTACGACAACCGCTACTTCAACGACACGTGGGAGGGGCTGCCCGTCGACGGCTACACCGCGTGGATCGAGCGGATGGCGGACCACCCGAAAATCGAAGTGCGGCTGGGCACCGACTTTTTCGATACTGCCCAGCCGCTGAATAAGAAAGCTGCTGTTGGGCAGCTACCCATCGTCTACACGGGACCGATCGATCGCTACTTCGAGGGTGTAGAAGGAGCGCTGTCGTGGCGCACGTTGGACTTCGAGGAGGAAGTCGTCGACGTAGGGGACTATCAAGGGACGTCGGTGATGAATTACGCCGACGCCGACATCCCCTACACGCGTATTCATGAGTTCAAGCACTTCCATCCCGAGCGCGCGGACCGCTATCCGGCCGACAAGAGTGTGATCATGCGCGAATATTCGAGATTCGCCTCGGTGGATGACGAACCCTACTATCCGGTGAACACCGCAGCGGACCGCGCAAAACTGCTCTCTTACCGTGAACTGGCCAAGGGGGAGAGGGACGTTCACTTCGGCGGACGGCTCGGGACGTACCAGTACCTCGACATGCACATGGCGATCGGTTCCGCCCTTTCGATGTGGCACAACCAGTTGGCAACCGCGCCCAACCCGTGAGCCCCGTCGTGAGTACCACTGAGGCGCGCCGATTCACCGAGACGGAGGTAAGCCCCACTCGGCCCGGGGCGGCCGTCGCGGCCGACGGATCGCTGCCGTACCGGACGGACATCGACGGGCTGCGGGCACTCGCCATTCTGCTCGTCGTGGTCTACCACGTCTGGCTAGGTCGGGTCTCCGGTGGTGTCGACGTCTTCCTGATGGTTTCCGCTTTCTTCTTGACGGCTTCGTTTGCCCGCCGGGTAACAGTCGATTCGCCGCTCGGTATCGGCCGATACTGGTTGCGGAAGTTCCGGCGGTTGCTTCCCGCCGCCGCGGTGACACTGCTCGGTGTCCTGATCGTCGCTTGGGTGACGTACCCGCCGACGACGTGGCCGTCGATTTGGCGGCAGACCTGGACCTCCCTTCTCTATGTGCAGAACTGGGAGCTCGCCTTCTCGGAGGTGAATTACTACGCCCGAGATGAAGTAGTCCCGAGTCCCTTACAGCACTTCTGGTCGCTCTCAGTCCAGGGGCAGGTGTTCATTCTCTGGCCCATCGTTTTCCTCACGGTCGCCTTCGTCGCACGCCGCGTCCGCTGGCGCGCGGACGTGCTCCTCGGCGTCGTGTTCAGTGTGATGTTCATCGCGTCACTGGCCTTTTCGATCTCTGAGACGCTGACGAACCAGCAGTTCGCGTATTTCGACACTCGAACGAGACTGTGGGAGTTCGCCGCAGGGTCTCTCGTGGCGCTTGCCCTCCCGCTGTTTCGTGCGGGTGTCGTCGCTCGTGCCACACTCGGTTGGATAGGTGTCGCGGGAATCATCGCCTGCGGCGTCGTGCTCGATGTGCAGGGCGGATTCCCCGGATACCTTGCGCTCTGGCCAGTGCTGTGTACTGCGGCAGTCATTTTCAGTGGCGTCGGGCCGTCTCGGGGCGGACCCTCAGCCCTCCTGTCCTCCCGCCCCTTGCGATACCTCGGTCGCGACGCATACGCGCTGTACCTCGTGCACTGGCCGGTGCTCATCACGTGGTTGGTTGTCGCTGATTCGACGAGCGTTGGACCCCTCGCGGGCCTGATCATCATCGTCATCTCCTTCGTACTCGCGAGGGTCGTCGCGGGTGGCGTCGAAAACCCGATCCGCAAGCTCAAATCCCTCGACGTCCGGCCAGGCCTATCGGGTGCAGTGATGGTTGCCTGCGTAGCGGTGGTTGCCGTGCCGACTACCGGTTGGCAGGTCGCCGAAAACGTGCGCGTTGAGGCTGCAGCGGCGGAGTTCGCCGACGCGTATCCGGGCGCGGCGGCGCTCTCTGACGGGGAGCGACTCCTGAGTGACGACGTCCCTCTTCTGCCGGACGCGACGTCAGTGGGTGATGAGTGGGTCGAACTGGATTCGGATTGCTCGGGCCCGTATCGTGCCGTTTCCACATCGGTGGCTCGTACCTGCACGCAACGGCTCGCTTCGGGCGAAAGCACGGGAACCGTCGTGGTCGTCGGAGACTCGCATGCCCAACAGTGGATGGCGGCGTTGCTCCCTATTGCTGAAGAACAGGGGTGGGACGTGGTCGCCCTCCTCCTCGGCGGCTGTCCCTTCGCGGGAGAAGAACCTCCCGTCCCGGGTTCTCGAGACTGCGAATCTTGGCGTGCGGCGGCGGAGCGTTACATCGAACGCATCGAACCGGACCTGGTGTTCGGAATGGCCACCAAGACTGAGGCCGGCAGCGGACGGGAGTGGGCTCTGGAGGGACTGGGTGAAACAGTGGACTCTCTTACGTCCAGCGGCGCTGACGTCGTCCTGGTCCGCGACAATCCCCGATTCACCGACGACATCTTCGAATGCGTCGTCGAGTACGGGTCGGATGCGTCGAGATGCGGTGCCGACCGGTCTGACGTGTTGGCACGCTTCAACCCCGCGCGAGACGTCGGCGACGCGCTCATCGTCGACCTCTCGGAATACCTCTGTCCGAACGGGACCTGCTCGCCGGTGATCGGGAACGTGGCGGTGTACATGGATGACAATCACCTCACCGAGATGTATGCGACGACCCTCGCTCCCATGCTCGCTCGCGAACTGGCGGATGCAGGAGTCATCGACCAGTCGTCGGCCTTTGTCTCGAACTAGCGGTCTGCAAGCGCCGCCGCAATTGCGGGCGAGAGCGTGGCCGCGAACGAACGAGTGATGTGGTTGTCGTCTGTGTAGACCACGAGACCGCCGATCTGCCAGGAGCAGCGCTTGTCATCGCAGAACTGGTCGGTCAGGTCGACGAGTGACGCTCCGGTGAGTTCTGCGGCGGAGCGCATCGGGTCGCGGAAGACGGCATCTTCGCGCGCCGTCGAGCACTCCGCGTCGGGCCGGGTGGTGAGGCAGTCGGGCGCACTCCCGCCACCCTGCTGAGGAACTCGCGCCGTCTCCGGGTGATCGGTGAGGACGATGACATGCTTACCGGCGTCTTGAAGCGTTCGAATCGTCTGGGCGACGGCCTCGGGAGAGAGGGGCCGGTTGTCGGGGTCATCCGAAACGTACAGACGCGTCCGATTGGTGAGAACGACGTCAGTGATCGTTGGATCCTGAATGATCTCGTCAAGGACCGCTCGAGTCGGTCGTGGACATAGCTGGGCACCGATCGGGTCGTACCCCCACACGCTGCCGATGGGCTCCAACGAGACGAGGGGGCAGCCGGATATCAGAAATGTGGTCAATCCCCAGCCGGATTCCCTGGACGCGCGTTCGAACGCCTCCACCCAACGCGTGGCATGGGAGTCGCCGACCAGTGCAATCGTCCGGCCGGACGCCGTCGCCTGGAGATCGCATCGACGAAACGTCGCGAGCTCTACGGTCACTTCGCACGCCGCCACCTCGGGGGACGGTAGGTCGGCGGTGAACGAAGGGGCGGGCGCGATGAGGGATGCCGTGACGGGGTCCCCGCACTGTGGGTCCGACATGGCGAGCGCCCCCCAGCACGAGGGGATCGTCGCGGGCACCATCGGCGCGGGAGGGACGGTGGAAACGGCGAGCGGCAGGCTGAGGGCTGTGACGGCTGCCATCGCACCGGCGGCCGAGTACAGCGATCGACGAGCGCGGCCACGAGCGAAGAACGCCTGTGTTCGGACGGGATCCTCGACGAACTTCTTCGAAGCCCAGCCCAGCGCGATCGACGCACCCGCGACGCCGATCGACTGCCACGTGTTGAGTGGCGCCAGCAGCACATACGGCAGCAGCACGATCAGCGGCCAATGCCACAGGTACGTGCCGTAAGAGACGTCGCCGATGAATTGCACGGGTCTTGACGAGATCAGCCGGCTCGGCGCCCATCGCATAGGAGGGGTGCCCGCGGTGATGACGAGCACGGTTCCGACCACGGGGACAAGTGCGGTGTACGAAGGGAAGGGTGTCGCGGCGTTGAACGCGAGCATCGAGACACCGAGCACGACGAAGCCGGCCCAGGACGCTGCAGCCCCTAGCGGTCCGGTGAGCGGGAACGCCTTGCGGCGGAGGGCCAGCGCGAGCAGGGCTCCAGCACCGAACTCCCAAGCGCGTGTCGCGGTGGAGAAGTAGGCCACCGACGGAGATACGGCGGTGAAGATAACCGAGTGGATGAAGCTGCAGAGGGTCACGAGAGCAATCGCTCCTGACATTCCGCGCAGCGTGCTCCGCCCAAATCGCGTTGCGACAAAGGCGCCGAGGACGAGAAGGACGGGCCATGCGACGTAGAACTGCTCCTCCACACCAAGCGTCCAGAAATGTTGGACGGGGGACTTGACGTTGGAGAGTGCCATGTAGTCGACGGATTGGGCTGCAAGCGCCCAGTTCTCAACATAGAAGGCGGAAGCGATGATCTCGGCGCCGAACTGGGGCCAACGGGTGATCGGGACGACGAGGTATACGGCAAGAGCGGTGACCGCGAGGACGAGCAGGGAAGCGGGCAGGAGTCGACGGGCTCGCCGGGCCCAGAAGCCCGCGAGAGCTACGCGTCCCCGGTTCAACGAGTCCCTTACAAGGTGATCTGTGATCAGGAATCCCGAGACAACGAAAAATACATCGACTCCGACATAGCCACCGGGAAGGCGGAGGGGCCACAGATGAAAGAGCAGCACGCCGAGCACGGCGAGCGCACGGAGGGCCTGGATCTCGGGTCGCATCGTCGCTGCAGACACCCCTGCGCGGTTCAGGCGACGCTGAGTTTCTGTGAAAGCGGTGGTCACGCCGAATTCTCCTCGGGATCGCGGCTCTCAGAGCGTAGCGGTTCCTCAGATTCGACTCGGCCTGGAGAAGTGATGTCGGGAGCATAGGATTTCTCCGTGACCACCGCGACCGTCGGCGCCCCCGGGTCGCCGCGTCGCTACCTCCACTCGCTCTGGCTCCTGTCGGCGCGCGACCTGCGCGTGCGCTACGCCACCAGTGCGCTCGGGTACCTGTGGTCGGTCCTCGACCCGCTCGTGATGAGCCTCATCTACTGGTTCGTCTTCACACAGGTATTCCAGCGCACCGTCGGCCACGAGCCGTACATCGTGTTCCTCATCACGGCGCTCCTGCCGTGGGTGTGGTTCAACGCGGCGGTGTCCGACTTCACGAAGGCGTTCAACAAAGACGCACGACTGGTCCGATCGACCGCGATCCCGCGCTCGATCTGGGTCAATCGCATCGTGCTGAGCAAGGGCGTCGAGTTCCTCTGCTCCCTCCCGGTCCTCGCGGGATTCGTGATCGTGGCGGCCTTCACCAGCACGACTCCGGTGACGCTCAACTGGGGTCTCCTTCTGTTCCCGGTGGCGGCACTTCTGCAGACGATGCTGCTGGTCGGACTCGGCCTCATCGTCGCGCCGTTGTGTGTGCTCTACTCCGACCTGGAACGAACGACGAAGCTCATCCTGCGCGTGCTGTTCTACGCCTCACCCATCATCTACTCGGTGTCGGACCTTCCCGGGATCTTCCCCGAGCTGGCCGCCTTCAATCCCCTGTCGGGCATCTTCACGCTCTATCGGGTGGGATTCTTCCCCGAGGTGTGGGACACGCTCTCCGTCGTGGTCGGAGTTGTCATGAGCATCGGCTTCCTCGCCCTCGGTCTCCTCGTCTTCCGGCGCCTCGAGCGACCGGTGCTGAAGGAGCTGTGATGGCGCACGCGATCGAGGTCGAGGACCTGGGGGTGCGGTTCCGCCGGAACCGCCGTGGTCGGCGCACCGTCAAGGACCTCTTCGCCGGTGCCAACCGGCGCACGAGGCCGGGAGAGTTCTGGGCCCTCCGCGACGTCTCGTTCACCGTGGCACCGGGGGAGTCGATCGGCGTCGTCGGCCGGAACGGACAAGGGAAGTCGACGCTCCTCAAGCTCGTCGCGGGCGTGCTCCTCCCTGACGAGGGCGAGGTGCGGGTCAATGACGGCGTCGCGCCGCTCATCGAGATCACGGGCGGCTTCGTCGGCGACCTCACCGTGCGCGAGAACGTCCGGCTCACAGCGGGACTGCACGGGATGCCGCGCGCCGAGGTCTCCCGTCGCTTCGACGGCATCATCGACTTCGCCGAGCTCGGCGACTTCGTCGATACGCCGTACAAGCACCTCAGTAACGGCATGAAGGTGCGGCTGGCTTTCAGCGTGGTGTCGCAGCTGGAGGAACCGATCCTGCTCGTGGACGAGGTGCTTGCCGTGGGCGACAAGGCCTTCCGCGAGAAGTGCTACACGCGGATCGACGAGCTCCTTGCTGACGGCAGGACGCTCTTCTTCGTGTCCCACAATGAACGCGATCTGCGACGCTTCTGCACGCGGGGCCTCTATCTGGACAAGGGGCACCTCGCTCTGGATGCACCGATCGGCGACGTCCTCGACCGGTACAACGCCGACTACAACGGCGGCTGAGGCGCTGCCGCCAGCGGCGGCATCGGCCGCCAGGCGGCATCCTTCGCTATCTTCCGACCGTCACGCAATCCGCGGAAGAGGTTCGAGGTACCGCGCACGGTGCGCTCGACGAAGAGCAGCCGGATGAGCTCCTTGCCGAAGGTGAGCGCCGTGCCGAGACCGAACAGTGCCGGGTTGTAGACCCCGAGCGACCGGTAGTACTGCTTGATGTGCGCACGGTTGCGCATAATGTAGTACCGGTAGGCGTTGCTCGAGGCGTTCATGTGGCGGATGCCCATGTCCCACTGCTTGATCTCGCGCGTGCGGCGGAGCACGAACTCGTCGACGATCACCGACGTCGTCTTGCGTGACGCCAGCCAGCCGTACACCTGGTCATCCCAGTAGATGAAGAACCGCGGGTCGGGCAGCCCGATCTCGGTGACGACGTCGCGGTGGATGAACATGCCCTCGAAGCATCCGGAGTTCATCTCCTTGTAGCCGGACTCGTCGAAGCTCGCCGGCGCGAAGGGGATCGGGATGCCGAGCGGCTCGGCGATCCGGTACTGCCAGTAGAACTCGCTGCCGTCGTAGTCGTAGCGGCGGCCCTGGATGCTCTTGAACCTCGGCGCCCACTTGCCCATCTTCGCCAAGCCCTCGGGGAGAACCTCGACGTCGTCGTCCATGAGCCAGATCCAGGTGGACCCGAGGTCGTACGCGACGCGCATCCCCTCGCTGAAGCCGCCCGAGCCGCCGGTGTTCGTCTCCATCCGGCGATAGACCAGCTCACTGCCGATCCTTCCGCGGAACGACTCGACCACCTCGCCGGTGTCGTCGGTCGAAGCGTTGTCGACGATGACGACATGACCGGGCTTGGGGTCCATCCGACCGATGCTCTCGAGGAGCCGCGAGAGGAGCCCGGAGCGGTTGAAGGTCACGATGGCAATCGTCGCCGTCGCGGGGGAGAACTGTTCGGTCACGTTCTGTTCCGGGCGTGCGTCAGCGAGTGTCATGGCGCGAGCATTCTACCCGCGGCACATCCGAACTCCGGGTGAACGGCGCCCGTGGTTCGCAACCTCACCGCTGGACGTCGTAGGCCGGCAGCGCGGGACCGACATCACCCGAGGCATCCAGCCGTTCCCGCCACGAGCGCGACTGGCCGGCCCGTACCGCGCAGAGGACGAGCATGAGCCATCCGATCCCGAACAGGGTGAAGCTCTCGAAGAGAGAGTCGATGAGGAGGGCGACGAGGATGAGCGGCGTCCACGCGTAGATCACCGAGCGCCGCTCGCTGGCGTCGAGCCAGGAGCGGACGAGTGCCACGGTGCACAACGCCAGGAACAGCAGCAGCCCCACCCAGCCGAGCTGCAGCAGCACGTCGAGGTAGGCGTTTAGGCCGGTGACGTGGTTGGAGCGGGTGAGGGCGTTCAGCGCGTTGAAGGGCCACTCCTCGACATCCCACGGCCCGAACCAGCCTTGCCCCTGGACGGGACGGAAGCGGGTGAGGTCGACGATGCGGTTCCACAGCTCGACGCGAATCGAGAAGTCCGTTCCCGCCCCGAGGAACGACACGATCGGCTGTCGAGCGACATATCCGACCGCGATCCCGATCAGGACGAGCGCACCGAGCGCCCCCTGCACGGCGCCGCGGCGAGCGGGCGGGGTGTGGCGCACGAGGGCGAGCGCCGCGGCGGCGAGTCCGACGCCGACGGCGAGGACGAGCACGGTGGGGGAGTCGCTGAGCGCCGCCAGTGACCCGGCGAGGATGACCGAGAACAGCGACGTCCCGGGGCGCACCGACTGCGTGCGGTACTCGATGAGGAACGTGATGAGGGCGAGCACGGCGACGAAGCCCAGCACGTTGCGCGTGCCGAAGATCCCCTGGATCGGACCGAGCTGGGCGAGGTTCCCCTGCACGCCGAGGAAGCGGAAGGGGGTGTCGAGGAGGATGCCCGAGAGGATCTCGACCGCGAGCGAGACAGACAGCAGCACGCGAAGGACGTCGCCGAGCGCGCGCGCCGTCTGCAGGGTGTCTCGGACATGCCCGAGGGTGACGGCGAGGAAGGCGATCGCGACGAACGAGAGCCAGCCCCAGAACGACGACAGCTGCCCGGAACTCCAGAAGATGCTGACGAACGCCCAGCCCGCGAGGAGGACGAGGGTCGTGGGGACGAGACGGAGGAGGGAGATCTCACGGCGACGCACGAAGAGCATCGCCCCGCCGAGGAGGCACAGCCCGCCGAGGATCGTGACGAACGTGACCCGGCTGCTCAGCCGCTCGATCAGGAAGCCGGCGAAGACCGCCCCGAGGACGAGGATCGAGTAGGCCCGGGCGAAGGCGGCGGAGGCGAGGAGGCGGGTGGCCCAGCCGTGATGGGGTGCGCCCGCGGCATCCGTCGTCACCGTCTTCTCGCCGGCCTCTCGACACTCGTGGTGTCGATGGTGTTCTCGCCGCGCTCGATCGCGAGGGTCTGCTCGGCCGGGCCCACGCCGATGTGAGGCGTCTGCTTGATCTTTCCGCCCAGCATGACGAGGAACATCCATCCCCACAGCAGCAGCGGCGTCGATTCCGCCAGCCCTTGAACGAGCAGGATGGCGCCGACGAGTGTCGGCAGGAGCGACAGGGGCGAGTAGGGACGGTCGTCGCGGAGGTCCCAGCGGGGTCGATCCACCGCGAAGAACCAGGCGCGCCAGATGAAGGCGAGAAGAGTGAGGCCGAAGAGGATGACCCCGATGGCGCCGAGCTGCAGATAGACGTCGAGCCAGACGTTGTGCGCCTGCATGACCGTCTCGCCGTGGTCGACGATCCAGCGGTCGAACAGGGGCTCCCAGGGAGGCCAGGGCGTGGCGAAACCCCAGCCGACGACCGGATGCTCATTCGCCCGCTCGAGCACCGCCTGCCAGATGCCCTCGCGGCCGGTGAGGTCGCTCTCGCGGCCGACGGCGCGGAAGAGCACGTCGCGCCCGAGCCACAGGGCGATACCGCCGCCCAGGGCGACGACCGCGTAGGCGATGTAGTACCAGGTGCGCTGCCCGGGCCGCTGCGCGCGGCGCATGAGCAGCACCGTGACGAGCACGACCCCTGCGAGCGCGCCTGCGAGGAGCGCGGTGGCGGAGGCGGCGCGAAGGAAGAGGAACAGGGCCAGGGCGATCCAGCCGATCAGGAGCCCTCGGCGGGGCGCGCGAGCGGCGAAGCGGATCGCGAAGACGATGATCCCGAGGAGCGCGACCGGCCCGAGAAGGTTGGCGTTGCCCATGAGGCCCTGCAGACGCCCGCCGTCGAAGAGGTTGTCGCGCGACCAGTAGACGATCGGGTCGTAGTCGACGTCGGGGTCGGGGAGCACGAATCCCGGGAGGAGCGGGCCCTGCACGAACACCGAGACAGCGAGTTCGAACAGCAGCGACAGCCCGAGCACCCACTTCAGCGCCGAGGCGACGGCGCGGACGAGCTCGCGCCAGGTGAGCACGGCGCCGACGAAGAGCCCCTGCAGGGTGGTGAGGGTGAGCAGGAGCAAGGTGAGGGCGGATGACGCCGGCCACGCCGACCACGTCAGCGACAGCGCCGCCCACGCGACGTACGCCACCGCGAACCACGGGAGCCGCCGCCACTGGTACGGCGGCCGGATGACCGCCCAGCCGGCGAGGGACACCACCCCTGCGGCGGTCGTGAGGATCGCCGCGCCGGTGTTGCCGAGGGTGTTGACCCACCCGACACCGGCGAGCATCGAGGCGAGCACGAAGATGCACCAGGCCCGGAGGAGGAGATGGCCGGTCTTCTCGCGCACCGGCGGACCCGGCAGTGCCGCGACCGGATGCTTCGTGTGAAGGGCCATCGTGGAATCAGGGTACCGGGGGGCGGGCTCCTAGGCTGGACGCATGCTGGTGCCTATCGCGAACGCCCCCCGTGCCTACGCCTGGGGCTCGGAGACCCTCCTCGCCGAACTCGAGGGACGGGCCCCCTCGGGCGGTCCCGAAGCCGAGGTCTGGTTCGGCGACCACGCGGGTTCTCCCGCGCGGGTGCCCGACGGGCGGTCGCTCGACCGGTGGCTGGCCGAGGAGGGCGCTGCCGCGGGGGCGCCGAAGCGTCTGCCGTATCTGCTGAAGCTCCTCGCGGCCGCATCGGCGCTGTCGATCCAGGCCCATCCCACGATCGCGCAGGCCCAGGAGGGCTACGCCCGCGAGGAGGAGGCGGGGATTCCGGTCGATGCGGCCCATCGCACCTACCGCGACCTCAACCACAAGCCCGAACTCGTCGTCGCGGTCAGCGAGGAGTTCGTCGCGATGGCGGGTCTGCGCCAGGTCGCGGCGACGAAGCGCCTCCTCGACGCCCTCGGGGGGCCGGCCGCCCCCCTCGTGGCGGCGCTCGAGACATCCGACCCGGCGCTCGCCCTGCGGCAGGCCCTGGCGTGGATTCTCGCGGAAGCGAGCGAGACCGATCTCGGCGAGCTGCTCGGCGCGCTGGAGAGCGCGCGATCGGAGGAGTTCGCCGCCGAACTCGACAACGCCCGCCGCCTCGCGACCGAGCACCCCGGAGACCCGGGCGTCGCGGTCGCGCTGCTGATGAACCTCGTCACCCTTCGCCGGGGCGAAGGGCTCTTCGTCGACGCGGGGGTCCTTCACGCCTATGTCCGGGGCCTCGGCGTGGAGATCATGGCAGCGAGCGACAACGTGCTGCGAGGCGGTCTCACTCCCAAGCACATCGACGTGCCCGAGCTCCTCTCGATCGTGGAGACCACGCCCGGCCCCGCCGCGGTCATCCGTCCGCGTGCCGACCGGGAGGGAGTGGAGCGCTACGACACCCCCGCCCCCGACTTCGCGCTCACCGCCGCGACGGTGCGGGGACATGCGGTCGAGGTGCCGCTTCGCGGCGTCGCCCTCGTGCTCGCGACGGAGGGGGACGTCACGGTGGCGGGCACCCACGGCGACAGCATGCCGCTCCGGCCGGGGCGGGCCGTGCTCGTCGCGCCGGACGAGCCGTCGGTCGTGCTCCACGGTGAGGGGCGGGTCTTCATCGCAGAGCCGGGAGGTCCTGCCAGGTGAGAGTTCTCTCATCTGTCGCGGAATCCTGCGGATCACGGGATGGAGGGCGACACGCCGACGGCGCGTCGTGAAGATTCAGCCCGCGGTTGAGGGTTTACGATCTGCGACTTGACCGCGGCGAATGACACCGGTGTAATTACTCGTACACGCGCAGGGCGTGGGGGGTAGACAGGTGGGAGAACGAGATGGCGGCGCAATACCGTTCCGGCGTTCCCGACAATTGGTTCGTCGATCCGGTCCAGCTGGGGGTTCCGGGCGTTCGTCGCCCCGTCGAAGATGACGGCGAGACGCAGCTCGGATGGCAGACCGACGCGCTGTGCGCGCAGACCGATCCCGAGGCGTTCTTCCCGGAGAAGGGCGGCTCCACCCGCGACGCGAAGCGCATCTGCTCTTCGTGCGACGTCCGCAGCGAGTGCTTGGAGTACGCGCTGCAGAACGACGAGCGGTTCGGGATCTGGGGCGGGCTCAGCGAACGCGAGCGACGCAAGCTCAAGCGGCGGGCCGGCTGACGAGAGACGAGGGGATGCTGCGGCATCCCCTCGCTCGTTTTCCCGGCGCGCCCGGTCCGGGGCGCGACGTGTCCCCGGTGAGGCGTGACATCCCGTGGATGCGGCGCGCGCGGCGCGTGCGTCGAGGTCGCCCGCTGATCGGTGTTTAGGCTGACCACGTCATGCCCGCCCGAGTTCACGCCTTCCTCGTCGTGCGCCCCGACGGGCGTACGGCCGCGGCCCTGCACCTGCGCCGCACGCTCGCGGCGCTGCGCGAACAGAGCCGACCCGTCGACGTGCTCACGATCGTGCTCTGCGGCGACCATGCGGGAGTGGCGGAGGTCGCCGCGGCGTCGGGCGCCGAATCGGTGATCACCGCAGCGGGTTCGACCAGCTTCGCCGCCGCGGTGGCGCTCGCCACCCATCGCCTCGATGGCGACGCGGTGTGGCTTCTCGCGCAGGACACCGCGCCCGAGCCCGACGCCCTCCGCCGCCTCGCGGGCGCGCTGGAACTCGCGCCCTCGGTGGCCTTCGTGGCACCGAAACTCGTGCGGTGGGATGACCGGAGCGAGATCGTCTCCCTCGGGGTGACCATGTCGCGCTTCGGCCGCACCGTCGGGCTCGCCGACGGCGAGCTCGACCAGGGCCAGCACGACGCCAAGGAAGATGTGCTCGGCGCTGACGTCCGGGGTCTCCTCGTGCGCGCGGCGGTCTGGCGGGACCTCCGTGGCCTCGACCCGGCTCTGAGCGGCGCCGACGAGGGCCTCGACCTCGGGGTGCGGGCTCGCCTCGCAGGCTTCCGGGTGTCGACGGTCCCCGCCGCTCTCGTCGCGGTGGCCGGTGACGGTGCGGCGGGGCTTCCGGCGCCCACGAGCGCCGGCCGCCGGCGCCGGCGCGCCTTCGCGTCCCGGGCCGCGGAGCTCCACCGCCGGCTGGCCTACGCCCCGCCCGCGGCCGTGTTCTTCCACTGGTTGGCGATCCTGCCGATCGCTCTCTGGCGAACGGCTGCCCACCTCGTGGGCAAAGCGCCCGAGCGCGTCCTCCCCGAGTGGGGCGCCGCACTCGTCGCGCTGGTCCGCATCCCCCAGGTCGTGCGATCACGTCGCCGCATCCGACGGAACCGCCAGGCGTCGTGGCTGCAGCTCGGCGCCCTCCGCATCTCGCAGAGCGAGTTGCGGGAGCGGCTCGACGATGAGGCCGACGCCGAGGCGGGAAGCTTCGTGCGGCCCGACCTGCACTTCTTCACCGGCGGCGGGGCTTGGCTGGTGCTCGGGGCGCTCGTGGTGTCGGTCGTGACCTTCACCGCGCTCCTGGCGTGGCCGGTGCTCGGGGGCGGCGGGCTGCAGCCCCTCCGCACCACCGTCGCGGAGCTCTGGGCCGACGCCGCCTTCGGTCGACGCCAGCTCGGACTCGACACCGTCGGTCCCGCCGACCCCTTCGCCACGATCCTCGCGGTCATCGGCACGCTCTGGCCCGGCGACCCCTCGCGGGCCCTCGTCTTCCTGTGGATCCTCGCGCTTCCGCTCGCCGCGGCCGGCGGATGGTTCGCGGCCACACGGGTGAGCGAGCGCGCCGGCCTCCGCCTTCTCGGCGGGGCGGTGTGGGCGCTCGCCCCGACGTTCCTCGTCGCGCTCATGGAGGGCCGCCCGGCCGCGGTGATCGTGCACCTGCTGCTGCCGTGGCTGTTCTTCACCGGGGCCGTCGCCCACCGTTCGTGGGCGGCGGCGGGCGTGGCATCCCTCCTGCTCGCCGCCGTCGTCGCGTGCGCGCCCACCCTCGCGCCGGCGTTCGCCGTGCTCTGGCTGCTCGCGCTCATCCTCGTCATCACCGTGCGCTCGGGCCGCGGGGTCGCCCCGGTCATCTGGACACTCGTCCCCACCGTCGTGATCGCCGCGCCCCTGGTGTGGTGGCAGGGACGAGCGGGGGAGTGGTGGGCGCTCCTCGCCGACCCCGGCGTGCCGTGGGCCGGGCCGCAGGTCGGCGCCGACGCGCTCGGCCGAGGGTTGCTCGCCGCCGGGTTCCCGACCCCGGATCTCGCGGGCTGGGCGACGCTCCTGCCGGGCGCCCCGGTGTGGTGGGTGCCGTTGCTTGCCGCCCCGCTCGCCGTCCTGGCCCTGCTGGCGCCTCTCACCCAGCGGTGGGCCGCCGGGATCGTCCTGCTCTTCGTCGCCGCGCTCGGGATCCTCACCGCCTTCCTCGTCGTCGGGATCTCGGTGTCGGCGACCCCGGCTGCCGCGGTGCCGCTCTGGCCCGGCCCCGCGCTGAGCCTCGCGTGGCTGGGCATCCTCGGGGGGGCGCTCGTCTTCGTCGACACGGGCCTCGCGCCCCGCCTTCGCGCCGCTCGCATGGCCGTCGCGCTCGTCGCGGGGCTGGCGATCGTCGTGCTCGCGGTGCCGCAGCTGACGGCGCTCGCGCGCGGAACCGCCCTCCTCGCCAACGGGCCCGACAGCACCCTTCCCGCCTTCATCGCCGCCGAGGGTCGCGACGACGCCGACGTCGGCACGCTCGTCCTCACTCCGCAGAATGCCGGCGGGGTCGCCGCACAGGTCGTGTGGGGCGAGAGCGAGACCCTCTCGGGTCAGAGCACGGTCCACGCCACGCGCACCCGGGCGACGGCGGCCGACGACGCCGTGGCCCTCCTCGCGGTCGACCTCATCTCCACCACCGGCCAGGGAGTGGTCGACGAGCTCGCCGCCCGCGGCGTCGGATTCGTCGTGCTCGCCCCCGCCGTGCCGCCGGAGTCGGATGTCGCCCGGGCGTTCCGCCTCGACGCCGTCCTCGCCCTCGATCAGCGGAACGGGCTGGACAACGCCGGCGCCACCCCCAAGGGCGAACTCTGGCGGGTGACGGGCGAGGTCGCCGAGCGCCCGGCGACGCCGGCTTTCGCCGAGGCGCTCGCCCGGATCATCCTGCTGGCGAACCTCGCGGTGGTGGCGATCGCGCTCCTCCTCGCCGTACCGACCCGCGCATCGCGGCGGGCGGCGCGACGCACCCCCCGCATCGTCGGGCCCTACTGGCAGGAGGGCCGATGAGCGATCGGCGCACATTCCGATGGGCCACGACCAGTGCCCGGATGCTCGCGGGCACCCTCGCCGCGGCGGGGTTCGTCGTCGCGGTGGTGAGCGCCGCGGCCGTGCCGTGGCCGACGCTCGACCGCGAGCCGCTCGCCCTCACCGCCGCGCCCGAACCCGACACCACCACACTCGCCTGCCCGGGCGGGCTCGTCGCGCTCGGGCGCACCACCGAGAACGCGCTCGGGTTGAGTCAGGCGGCGGTCGCGCAGGCGACCTGGGGCGTTCTCCCCGACAACGCCGCGTCGGCGACGGTGTCGTTGTCCACCGAAGTCCCCGACGCCGTCGGTCCCGAGGTGTACACCGCCGAGCCGGTCGACCGAGAGCGGACGGATGTCGCCGCGGCGGGCGCCGCCTCGGTCGCCGATCCCGACCTCTCCGGCTTCGCCGCATCGGCGTGCCGGCCGCCCCTCACCGAATCCTGGCTCGTGGGCGGGTCGGGGACGACCGGGGCATCCGACCTCGTCATCCTCACCAATCCCGGCGCGGTGCCGGCGACCGTGCAGCTCGCCCTCTTCGGCACGGAGGGGGAGCAGCGCCCCGCGGGCGGCGCCGACATCGTCGTGCGGCCGGGGTCCCAGCGGATCGTGCCGCTGGCGGGACTGCTTCTCGGGGAGCAGAGCCCGGTGGTGCGGGTGACCGCGGCGGGCGCGCCCGTGCAGGCGTCGCTGCAGACGAGTGTCACGCGGACGCTCCAGCCCGCGGGAATCGACCAGGTGGGTCCGATCGTCGTGCCCGCCGAACGACAGGTGATCGCCGGGATCGCGGTGCCGCCGCCGACCGCCGGAGTCGCCGACGACCAGGGTGCGACCACGATCGTGCGGGTGCTGGCGCCGGCGGCGGTGGGAGGAGATCCGCTCACCGCGACCATCTCAGCGACCTCGGCCGACACCGGCGCGCCGGCCGGGACGCCGATCACGGTGCCGCTCGAGCCGGGGATCCCGCTCGAGGCCGAAGTCGCCGGCCTCGCTGAAGGCGCCTACGTCGTGGAGGTCGCGGCGAATGCGCCGATCGTCGCCGCGGCGTGGCACACGACCGGCTTCAGTGCGGGCAGTGACTTCGCCTGGTTCACGCCCGCGCCGGCGCTGTCTGCGCCGTCGCTCGTCGCAGCGCCCCCGGGACCGGTTCCGGCGCTGACCCTCGCGAACCCGGGCGATGAGGCGGTCTCCGTGACGGTCAGCGACCTCGCCGGCGCGGGAGCGCAGACCGTGGAGGTCGCCGGCGGCGGCTCGGCCGTCGTCCGGCTCGAGCCGCGGGCGGTGTACGTCGTGGATCCGGTGGGCGGCGACATCCACGCCGGTCTGTCACTCGCCGGCGACAACGCGCTCGCGGGGTATCCGGTGTGGCCGTCGGACGCCGCGGCGCCGGCGACCGTCGTCTACCCCTGAGCCGGCGGGCGGTCAGAGGAAGCGGAAGCGCTCGGGGCCGAGATCCCAGGGGTCGCGCTCGAGGTACTCGGCGGCGGCGCGGAAGACGCAGCTCTCGATCATCATGCGGCGGTGCAGGTCGTCGTTGCGGTGCAGGTGCCCGAGCCGCTCGATGGGAAGCCGGTACAGGATGATGCGCTTCTGCTCGCGGAGGACCTGCCACCGGGGGATGCCGTCGGCGTCGGGCGCGGGCGGCATGTCGGCCATCTCGAAGGTGACGTCGCGGAGCTCGGTCCACGCCGAGCGGAGGAACTCCGCCACCGAGCCGACCGCGAGATCGAACCGGTCGACGCGGGTGTCGAGCGGGGGGAGGGGCGGCCGGACGACGGGGCTCCGGCCTTCGCGGCCGTGCCGGCCGTGGCGGTCGGGGCGGGGGTGCGCCGGTGCGCTCCTCGCTCGACGCCACGCCATGCGTTCATCCTACGGCGGCGCGGTGATCCTGCAGCCGTCGGGGACGGGGAGCGGGGCCGGGGCGGCCGCGGGCGGCGCGGCATCCGAGCGGTGTCGGGACCGGTCGCTAGCGTGAAGGCGATGCGTGACAGACTCTGCTCCAAGGTCGGCTGCGCCCGCGAGGCGACATCCACCCTCACCTACGACTACGGCGACCAGATGGCGGCGCTCGGACCCCTCGGACGCACGGGCGACCCGCACGCGCACGACCTCTGCGCCATCCACACCGAACGGATGTCGGTGCCCAAAGGCTGGGTCGTCGTCCGCCACGAGACACTCCGCGTCTGATCCGCGCCACAGCTCGCCGACCGTCGGCCGTGGGAGAATGGGGCAATGGCCACCCCTGTGTCTGTCGCACCCGCGGCATCCGTCTCTGACGTCCCCGCGACCGCCGCACTCGAGTACGACGTCGCCGATCTCGCGCTGGCCGAGGCCGGACGCCACCAGATCCGCCTCGCCGAGAACGAGATGCCGGGCCTCATGGCGCTGCGCGAGGAGTTCGGACCCGCGCAGCCGCTGAAGGGCGCCCGCATCGCCGGGTCCCTCCACATGACCGTGCAGACCGCGGTGCTCATCGAGACCCTCGTCGCCCTCGGCGCGCAGGTGCGGTGGGCCAGCTGCAACATCTTCTCCACGCAGGACGAAGCCGCCGCCGCCGTCGTCGTCGGCCCGACCGGCACGCCGGAGCAGCCGGACGGGATTCCGGTCTTCGCTTGGAAGGGCGAGACCCTCGAGGAGTACTGGGCCTGCACCGACCGCATCTTCGACTGGAGCGCCGAGGGGTTCGACGGCCCGAACCTCATCCTCGACGACGGCGGCGACGCGACCCTGCTCGTGCACAAGGGCGTCGAGTTCGAAAAGGCCGGAGCCGTCCCCGACCCCGATGCCGGCGTGTCGGCGGAGTTCCGGATCGTCCTCGACACGCTCCGCCGCAGCCTCACTCGTGACCCGCAGCGATTCACCCGTATGGCGGAAGGCCTCATCGGGGTGACCGAGGAGACCACGACCGGGGTGCACCGCCTCTACGAGCTCGCCGCCGCCGGGTCGCTCCTCTTCCCCGCGATCAACGTCAACGACTCGGTGACGAAGTCGAAGTTCGACAACGTCTACGGCATCCGTCACTCCCTTCCCGACGGGCTCAACCGAGCGACCGACGTGCTCATCGGCGGCAAGGTCGCCTTCGTCGCCGGATACGGCGATGTCGGCAAGGGTGCCGCCGAGGCCCTCCGCGGCCAGGGCGCCCGCGTGATCGTCGGGGAGATCGACCCGATCTGCGCGCTGCAGGCCGCCATGGACGGGTATCAGGTCGCCCGCCTGGAGTCGGTCATCGACCAGGTCGACATCATCGTCACCGGCACCGGGAACACCGGCGTGGTCACCGTCGAGCACCTCCTCGGTCTCAAGCACCTCGCGATCGTCGCGAACGTCGGCCACTTCGACGACGAGATCGACATGGCGGGGCTGGAGTCCCTCCCCGGCGCGGAGCGCGTGGAGATCAAGCCGCAGGTGCACGAGTGGCGGCTCCCGAACGGGCGGAGCGTCCTGGTCCTCAGCGAGGGGCGCCTCATGAACCTCGGCAACGCCACGGGGCATCCGTCGTTCGTCATGAGCGCCTCGTTCACCAACCAGGTGCTCGCGCAGCTGGAGCTCTACACCCGGCGCGAGGAGTATCCGACGGGGGTCTACGTGCTGCCGAAGGCCCTGGACGAGAAGGTCGCGCGCCTCCACCTGGCGGCCCTCGGGGTCGAGCTCACCGAGCTCACGCCCGCGCAGGCGGCGTACATCGGGGTGCCCGTCGAGGGCCCGTACAAGCTCGACCACTACCGGTACTGACTCCAGACCCGCGGGGAGGCGGGGCGCCCGCCGTGGCCCGAAGGGTTTCCCGGCCGCAGGCGGGGTTTCGCCGCGCAGAGCGCCGCGATACGACGGCCAGGGGATGCGACGCGCGGCGTCAGCGCTCGGGGAAGCCGCGCGGCGCGGCGGTCTCACCGGCGGTGAGGGCGGCGACACGCTCGGCCTCGAGAGTGAGAGCGCGGTACTCCCGGTCTCGCCGGATGCTCGACACCGCCCGGAGGAGCGTCTCGGGATCGGTCTGCGGGAGCGGTGAGACGAAGGCCGCCACCTCGTCGGCGAGCTGACCGGCGACCCGGGCCCGGGCGCCGGGTTCCATATGCGCGGAGTTCCGGACGAATTGCGCGATGCGGCGGGCGAGCGGGTCGGGGAGCCGCGCGACATCCGCCACCGTCTCCCACCCCGCGAGCGCCGGCGGCGTGCCGGGGATCGCCTCGGGCAGCCGCGGGGTGCGGGTCCGCTCGGAGTACGTGCCGGCGAGAAGGTCGCCGAGCCGCTGCGCGCGCGGAGTGAACGCGCCGACGATGGCCGCGAGGGCGCCGAGGGTGAGCCAGATCTCCAGCACGCCGACGAGCGCACGGATGAACGCCTGACGAAAGCCCGACCCCCCGCCGTCGGTGCGGACGATGCGCCCCCCGGCGGCGAGCTTGCCGAGGCTGCGCCCCCGGGTGGCGGTCTCGACGACCGTCGGGAGGACGACGGTGACGATGACGACCACCGCGATGGTGAGGATCGGCGTCAGCGAGGCGTCCAGGGCGCCGGCGCTCGTGAGCCAGCCGGCGGCGAGGGAGAAGAGGATGAGGATGACGGCGCCCACCGCGACATCGATGAGGGCGCCGAGCCCGCGTAGGAAGAACCCGACGGGCTGGACGTCCAGGGCGACGGCCTCGCCGGTGAGGATCTCATCCTGATCGATCTGGATGACCCGCGGACCGTCTGAGGGCATGACTACAGTGAAACACATGGACCTCGACGCCCTCACGGCTGCGCGTCGGGACGAGTGGGCGAGGCTCGACGAGCTCAGTCGGCGCCGGCGGCTGAGCGGGTCCGAGGTCGACGAACTGGTCGACCGCTACCGTGCCGCCTCCGCGGATCTCGCGGAGATCAAGACCGCGGCGGGGCGTACGCCCCAGGGGGACCACGTCTCCACCATCCTGGCGCGGGCACGCCTGCGGCTCACCGGCAACCGGGAGAACGTCCTCCGGCAGATCCCGCGGCTCTTCCTGCTGCAGCTTCCCGCAGCGCTCTACCGGCTGCGGTGGACGACGCTCGTGATCGCCCTCGCCTTCATCGCCGTCGGCGTGGTCGTGGCGTTCTGGATCGCGGGGGACCCGGCGCTCGTCGCGACCCTGGGGCCGCAGGCGCAGCTGGAGTACTACGCCGAGAACCAGTTCACGTCTTACTACAGCGAGAACCCCGCGGCGGCCTTCGCAGGGACGGTCTGGACCAACAATGCCTGGATCGCGGCTCAGTGTGTGATGTTCGGGATCACCGGCATCTGGCCCGTGATGGTGCTCGTGCAGAACGCCGTCGCCATCGGCACGGCGGCGGCGATCATGCTCGCCTTCGACCGCGGTGACGTGTTCATCCTCTTCATCCTCCCCCACGGGTTGCTCGAGCTCACCTGCATCTTCGTCGCCGGCGCCGCGGGACTCCACATCTTCTGGGCCTGGGTCGCGCCGGGGCGCCGGTCGCGCGCCGAGGCGCTCGCCGCCGCCGGCCGGTCGCTCGCGACGGTGGCGATCGGGCTGATCCTCGCCCTCGCCGTCGCCGGGATCATCGAGGGGTTCGTCACCGCACAGCCCTGGCCGTGGCCCGTCAAGATCGGCATCGGCGCGCTCGCCCTGGCCGCCTTCCTCGCCTACATGCTGATCGTCGGCCGGCGCGCCACGCGCCTCGGTGAAACCGGTGACCTGACCGAGTACGAGACCGGGACGCCGACCCTCGTCGCCGGGTGAGAACCGGGAGCAGACCCCGCCGACACGACGAAGCCCGCTCCCCGGGTTGAGGAGCGGGCCTGGATGCCGCGTCGCGTCGGACTCAGCGCGTGCGCGCGGTCTTCTGCGCCGGCGGGGCCGGACGCTTCTCGAAGACGGCCCGGTGAAGGAGCCCCGCGAGAACACCACCGACGATCGGGAACACGATGAACACCCACAGCTGCAGGAAGGGCTCGGCCCCGCCGTAGACCGCCGTCGCGATGGAGCGCGCCGGGTTCACCGAGGTGTTGTCGATCGGGATGGTCGCCAGGTGGATGAGGGTCAGGGTCAGACCGATCGCGAGGCCGGCGAAGCCGGCGGTGCCGCGCTGCGGGTGGGTGACCCCCAGGATGATGAGGACGAACACCGCCGTGAAGAGCACCTCGACGATGATCGCCGCACCGATGCCCCAGCCGCCGGGGGAGAGGTCGCCCCATCCGTTGCTCGCGAAGCCCCCGTCCTGGGCGGCGGCGAGCCAGTCGTTCGGCCCGAAGAGTCCGATCAGCACGATGAGCGTCGTCGCGACGAGGCCACCGACGATCTGTGCGATCACGTAACCGGCCACGTCGCGCCAGGCGAAGCGACCGGCGGCGGCGAGCCCCAGGGTGACGGCGGGATTGAAGTGTCCACCCGAGACGGGACCGAAGGCGTAGATGCCGGCGATGACGGTGAGGCCGACGGCGAGTGACACGCCGAGGAAGCCGATGCCGAGGGAGGTGCCGTTCTCGCTCGCACCGAAGTTGGCGGCGAACAGTGCGGCGGAGATGACTCCGAGCACCAGCAGGAAGGTTCCCAGAGCCTCGGCGACGAGTTTGGTGGCGAGACTCGGCACCTGGTTTGCGGTATCCGACATGGCGGACTCCTTTCTTCCTGCTGAGCGTATCGCCGCTTTCAGCGTCCTCACAGGTGAAACCGCGGTATGTCGCCCCGTGTCGGGATGGCGGATCTGCGGTCGTGCATGCCGACCGCACCCCGAACCCACCCTTTCGGGTCGAGCCCACCCCGTATGTGCGCGCCGAAAGGGTGGGTTCGAGCGCAAAGGGTGGGCTCGGCGGCAGGGGGAGGGGGAAAGGGGGGAGAGGGGGGGAGAGGGGGGGAGGGGGAGAGGGGGCGAGGGGGAGAGGGGGGAGAAGGGGGGATGCGTGGCGGCCTCAGAGCCGGCCGGCGGCCTTCAGCGCGAGGTACCGGTCCGCCACTGCGGGCGGGAGGTCGTCGGGCGACGCGGCGAGGGACTCCGCACCCGCGCGGCGGACGGCTGCACCGACGCGCTCGGCGTCGCGCGCGGCGCGCGCGTGCGCGGCTTGCCGATAGAGCTCGTCGGCGTCGGGCCGATCGTCCACCGGGAGCGGGTCGCCGGTGACCGAGGCCACGAGCACGCGGGTGCGGGCCGAGAGCGCGGGAAGCGATCCGAGAAAGCCTCGCGCCGCCTCCGGGGCATCCTGTGCGGTCAGGAGCACCACGAGCGAGGGCCGCGAGGTGAGGCGTGACACCTGGGCGATCGCGGCGTCCCAGTCGGTGTCGATCAGCTGCGGTTCCACCGGCGCCATCGCGTCGACGAGCGCGGGAAGGAGCGCGGGACCGTTCACCCCGGTCACCCGCGCACGGACGACCCGGTCGAACATCACCAGGTGAACGTGGTCTCCCGCGCGCGTCGCGAGCGCGGCGAGGAGGAGGGCGGCCTCCATCGAGGCATCCATCCGCACCCCATCGCCGACGCGCGCAGCGGCGGTCCGCCCCGTGTCGATGATGATCACGACGTGGCGGTCGCGCTCGGGGCGCCAGGTACGGAGCATCGTGGTGCCGGCCCGGGCGGTGGCCCGCCAGTCGATCGACCGCACGTCGTCGCCGCGCACATACTCCCGCAGGCTGTCGAACTCCGTGCCCTGTCCGCGCACCTGCACGCTGGTGTTGCCGTCGAGCTCGCGGAGCCGGGCGAGGCGCGACGGGAGGTGCCGCCGAGCGGTGAAGGGGGGAAGCACGCGCACGGCGCCCGGCGCGTCTAGGCGGCCTTGGCGTCCGGCGAGGGCGAGCGGACCGGCCGCCCTCACCACCACGAACTCCGACCGGAGCTCGCCCCGGCGACGGGGCAGCAGCGGCATCGCGACGCGCTGCATCTCGCCACCGGCGACGTCGACTCGCGGCCGGTCGAGGGGCGCGCCCGCCGTCGGCTGCCAGGCGTCGCGGAGGCGCCCGCGCACACGCCTCGCACCCGTATTGCGGAGAACCAGCGACGTCTCGACCTGCTGGCCGAGGAGGGCGCGGCGGGGGAGGTCGCGCTCCACCTGGAGCACACGCGGGTCGGGCGCGACCGCGGCATCGACGAGGGCCAGGATGACCGAGAACAGCCCCCACCCGGCCGCCGCGCCCCACGCCGGCACCCCGGCGATCGACAGCAGCACGACCGGCACGGCGCCGAGGGCGACGAGGAGCGGCAGGCGGCCGGTGACGTACACGTTCAGACCGGGACGCGCGTCTGCTGCACGACCGCGGTGAGGACGGCGTCGACCGAGACCCCTTCGAGCTCGGCGTCAGGGCGGAGGCGGATCCGGTGGCGCCAGGTGGGGACGAGAAGCGTCTGCACGTGGTCGGGCGTGACGCCCCCGTAACCGCCGAGCCAGGCCCAGGCCTTCGCCGCTGCCAGCAGCGCGGTCGTGGCACGGGGGCTGACACCCAGCTGCACCGACGGGCTCTGCCGGGTCGCGTGGGCGAGGTCGACGACGTAACCGAGGACGTCGTCGGTGACCGGCACCGCCGCGGCGGCCCGCTGCGCGGCGACGATTTCACCGGGGTCGATGACGCGGGCGAGCCCCGCACCGGCGAGATCGCGCGGATCGAAGCCGTCGGCGTGGCGACGGAGGACGGCGAGCTCGGCGTCGCGGGCCGGAAGATCGACGATGAGCTTCAGCAGGAACCGGTCGAGCTGCGCCTCCGGCAGGGTGTACGTCCCCTCCTGCTCGATCGGGTTCTGCGTCGCCGCCACGAGGAAGGGCGAGGGAAGAACGCGCGTCACGCCGTCGGTGGAGACCTGACGCTCCTCCATCGCCTCGAGGAGGGCCGACTGGGTCTTCGGCGGCGTGCGGTTGATCTCATCGGCGAGCACGATGTTGCTGAACACCGGCCCCGGGCGGAACTCGAACTCGCCCGCCTTCGCGTCGTAGACGAGTGATCCCGAGACATCCCCCGGCATGAGGTCGGGTGTGAACTGGATTCGCTTGGTGTCCAGTCCGAGCGCGGTGCTGAACGATCGCACGAGGAGCGTCTTCGCCACCCCCGGCACGCCTTCCAGGAGCACGTGACCCCGGGCGAGGAGCGCGATGAGAAGTCCGGTGACGGTGCCGTCCTGGCCGATCACTGCTTTCCCGACCTCGGTCCGCACGCGGTGCATGGCGTCGCGGAGCGCGGCGTCGGCGGGCGGGGAGGCGTCGGTGCGGGAAGAGCCGGGGGAAACGTCGGTCATGGGCGGTTCCTTTCGGGGCGGAGGGTGGCGTGAAGGGCGCCCTCGAGGTCGCGGAGGCGTCCGGCGACGTCGGTCAGCTGGGCGTCGGTGGTGGGCACGTCGTCGATGAGGATGCCGCGGACGAGCCGCCGGTCGGCGGCGAGGCGATCGGCGACGGCGTCGGAGATCTCATCGGCCGACGCCCCCGGCCCGAGGGCGAGGAGGCGCGCCATGCGGCGGAGGGCGGCGATCCGCAGGTCGTCGGCGGCGTGCGCGGCGTCACGGCTCTGGGCGTACAGTCGTGCCCGGCCTTCGGCGGTCTCGGCCGCCCGGACGGTCACGGGCAGGCGCTCCTGCACGAGAGGACCGAATCGGCGACCGCGCCAGATGGCCGCGGCGAGCGCGGCGAGAAGGAGGAGCGCGATCACCGGGCTCACCCAGGGTGGCGTCAGCTCACCCAGCGTCGGGTCGCCGGATTGCAGATCGGTGTCGCCCGGGCCGGGCACGTACCAGACGACGAGCGGGAGACGACCGAGGAGGTTCACGCCGAGGGCGGCATTGCCCTCCTCGGCGAGGGTCTCGTTCACGAGCAGCGCCCGGGCGTCGAGGGCCGCGACGCGTCGGTCACCGGCGTCCGCGATGAGGAGGCCGAAGCCGTCGGCGGCGGGGTAGCACCCGGTGATTCCGCCGCCGGGCGTGAAGACCGCGCCGGGCGTGACGGGGCCCGCGCGTTCGGCATCAGGGACGGTGCAGACGGGGTCGGCGCTCACATCGGCGCGACCGGCGACGGCGGAGTCGGGGAGGAACAGGCGGAGGGAGCGGGACCGCGGGTCGACGAGCACGACGTCGTCGGCGTCAGCGGCGAGGGTCTGCAGTGCCTCGTCGGACAGCGCGGGCGTGTCGGGGAGGACGAGCGTCGCGCCTCCCTGCGCTGCCAGGGCCTCGGCGGCGTCGGCGCGGTCGCGGACGACGTCGACCGCGATCCCCTGGTCGCGGAGGATCTCCGCCAGCGCGCGGGTGCCGCTCGGCCCCGCCGAGTCGGGGTCGAGCGCGTCGCGCTGGCTCCATTCCGCGATCCCGGCGAGGAGGCCGCCCACGGTCCCGACCACGAGCAGCACCACCGCGAGGGCGACCCACCCGCCGACGCGGCGGCGCCGGCCGGTCCCTGGGGAGTCCGGCGCCGCGAAGCGCGCACCGGGCGCCGAGACATCCGTCGCCGTCATCGCTCTCCTCCGGCCACCACTGCCGGACGTGCGCCCGACAGCGTCTCGTCGAGCCGGCGCACCCGGGAGTAGACGTCCGGTGAACCGGGACGGCGGAGGTAACGGACGTCGTCGAACGCCGACGCCGCGCTCTCGAGCTCACCGGCGGACGCGGGGAAGACCCGTCCGGCCGAGCGGGCGAAGGCGTGCACCGTGGCGCCGGGGGGTGTGCTCACGACGCCGCGCTGCAGGAGGCCGCGGGCGAGAGCTCGGAAGCGGAGGATGACCGCCTCGTCCCATCTCCCGCCGTCCGCGGCAGCGGCCGCCGCGCGCCGGAGGTCGTCGGCACTGCGTTCCTCGGTCTCGCCGAAGAGCTGCGCGGTGGACGCGGCGGCGCGTCGCGTGGCGCGCGGCACGCCCCAGACGATGAGAGCGACGACGATCAGCACCGCCACGACGATGGCGGCGATCACCGCCAGCGCCGACCCCCAGCCACCGGAGACGTCGGCGGAGAAGAGGCCGCCGATGAAGTCGCCGATCGCGCGGGCGATGCGGTCGAACGCGGTCGGCTGCGCCTCCGCATAGACGGGGTCGGCGAGCTCGCGCTCGGCCCACTCGCGCGCCTCGTCGCCATCGGGGGTGACGGGTGCCGCGGCGAGGATCTCCCCGAGCACCGGTGTCACGAACCGGTGTGGTCGACGTTGCCGCCCCCGGGTGCCGTCCACTGCGTGGCGCCGGGCACCGGTGGTGGCGACGGATCGGCCTCGGGGACGGACGGAGCGGATGCCGCAGGCTCGGCCGGTGCCGGCGAATACCCCGGCGCCGGCGGGGAGGCCGGTGCCGGCGGGGAGCCCTGCGTCGGCGCGAAGCCCTGCGTCGGCGCGAAGCCCTGTGCCGTCGGGTACCCCGCCGTCGGGTACGGCTGCGCCGGCGCGAAGCCCTGCGCCGTCGGGTACCCCGCCGGCGGGTACTGCTGCGCCGGCCGGTACCCCTGCGCCGGCGGAGCGGCATATCCCTGCGGGACGGTGTACCCCGGCGCCGCCGGCGGATAACCCGGGACGGGTGCGAGCGGCCGCGGCGCGATCGCGCGTCCGACGTTCTGCCGGTAAGGGTCGGGGAGATCGGGCTGACCGGCATCGCGTCGCTCGACGTAGGCCTGCAGGTCGAGGTCGAGACCCTCTCGCCGCATCCGGCAGTCGATGTAGACCAGCGCGGTCGCGGTGGACTGGACGACCACGGCGACGGCCTGGATCAGGAGTGTGACCGCCTGGGTGAGAACGAGACCGAGGATCAGGGCGACGATCGCCCCCGGCTCCGGATCGCCGGTCGGAGTGAGGATCGTCGTCACGCCGCTCGTGAGAACGCTGAAGGGGATGCTCACGACCTGGGCCAGCACACCGAAGGTGAGCGACACGAGCACGAGCACCCCGAGTCCGACCCAGAAGCGGCCGCGGATCAGGGTCCAGGCCCGGACGATGGCGCCGCGGATGGTCTGATGCTCGAGGATGATCGCCGCGGGAACCAGCATCAGCTTCGTCGTCAGCCAGAGCACCAGGGGGATGGCGCCGAGGATCGCCAGGATCGTCAGGACGATCGCCACGGGGAGGGCGGCGAACCCGATCGCGACGAGCACGAGGACGACGAGCGTCACCGCGAGGATCCCGACGCCCGAGAGGGCGAAGGCGTACCCGATCAGCCGCCAGGCCACGGGCTTGACCTGCTGCCAGATCGTGCGGAGGGTCGGCTTCTCGGCCACAGTGCCCCGGGCGACTTCGGTGACGACGACGCCCTGCACGATGACGCCGACCGCGCCGGCGAGAAGCCCGAGGACCAGACCCGCCACCACGACGAGGGCCACCGACCCCGCGAGCACGGTCTCGAACTCCTCCGAACCGGGCCGCAGGGTGTCGAGCCGCGAGAAGGCGGCGAAGGCGATCCCGCCGACGCCGAGGATCACCACCAGGTAGCTCAGGGCCTGCACGCCGAGCGCGAATCCCAGCAGCACCCTGGGGTTGTGGCGGAGGGCGGTGAACGAGCGGCCGAGAATCGTCCCGAACGAGAGCGGATGCAGCGGGATGATGCCTGGTCTGGATGCGGGCGTCCAGGCCGGGTACGACGTCACGGGGCAGTCCTCCTCGCGTCGGCAGCGCTGCGAACGCCGAGAGGCGCCGCACGGTCCATCGTGTCACACCCCTCGGCCACGCCCACCGGCCCGGCCGCGATCCTCGGCGCGTCTCCAGCGACCGTCGACTAGTCTGATCGCGGGCGACCGACGGCCGCGCCGTCCCGCCGCGCCCGACCGGACCCAGAGGACGAAAGACCCGATGACATCACGGATCCTGGTGGTCGACGACGACACCGCTCTGGCAGAGATGATCGGGATCGTCCTGCGCACCGAGGGATTCGAGACCGTGTTCTGCGCCGACGGTGCGCGAGCGGTGGACATCTGGCGGGAGGAGCGCCCCGACCTGGTGCTGCTCGACCTCATGCTGCCCGGCATGGACGGGATCGAGGTGTGCACCCGGATCCGGGCCGAGTCGGGCATCCCGATCATCATGCTCACCGCGCGCACCGATACCGCCGACGTGGTCCGCGGGCTCGAATCCGGCGCCGACGATTACATCGTCAAGCCCTTCAATCCGAAAGAGCTCGTCGCGCGCATCCGCACCCGCCTGCGTCCGTCGCCTCAGACGACGCCCGATGTGCTGCGGATCGGCGACCTCACTGTGGACGTGTCGGCACACGAGGTCCGTCGCGGCGACGACCCGATCGCCCTCACGCCCCTGGAGTTCGAACTCCTCGTCGCCCTCGCCTCGAAACCGCAGCAGGTCTTCTCGCGCGAGATGCTCCTCGAGCAGGTGTGGGGATATCACTACAAGGCAGACACGCGACTGGTGAACGTGCACGTGCAGCGCCTGCGCGCCAAGGTCGAACGCGACCCCGACAATCCGCGGATCGTCACGACCGTCCGCGGCGTCGGCTACCGCGCGGGCGCCGTCGCGTGACGTGAGGTCGCGATGACCACCAGCCGGGGCTCCGTCAGCCCCGCCCCCACGGGTCCGGTCACCGGCGCGGTGCGCACGGGCGCCGCGCCGACCCTCGGTGGACCTCGGATGTCGCGCTGGCGCGACTGGCGCTCCTGGCCCGACCGCCTGACGAACCTCTGGCGCCGGTCGCTCCGTTTCCGCACCGTGCTCATCACCCTCGCCCTGACGGCCCTGACGATCCTCGTGGCCTGCGTATGGATGGCTCTCGCGATCCAGCACGATCTGTTCACCGCCGGCCGCGACCAGGCCACCGACGAGGCGCTCCGCGCGACCCAGTCGGCCCAGACCCGGCTCGACTCCGCCGAACCCGGCAACGACCCGGTGCAGCTGCAGGTGCTCATGACCACCCTCAGCACAGACCTCGCGCAGCAGTCGGGAAGCGACCGGATCGCGATCTTCCGCATCGACCGGTCGTCTCGCATCGCACCTCAGGACATCGTGACCCCGGGGCTTCCCGAAGACGTGCTGAGCCAGGGTCTGCGCGAGAAGGTGCGCGCCGACGGCGACGTGCAGCAGTGGCTCCAGTCCGTGGGTCTGCCGGCCGAGGGCGGCGGAGTCGTCCCGGGCATCGTCGTGGGCCAGCAGGTGTCGTTCCCCGTCGTCGGAGCCTACGAGGTCTACATCGCCTACGACCTTGCGAGCGAATCGCAGATCCTCACCTTCATCCAGGGGACGCTGTGGGTCGTCGGGGTCGGGCTCGTCCTCCTCATCGGCGCGATCGCGTGGTTCGTGCTCCGGTCGGTCACGACCCCCATCGGCGAGGCAGCCGAGACGAGCGCCAAGCTCGCCAGCGGCGAGCTGAACGTGCGCCTCCCCGTCCGTGGTCAGGACGAGCTCGCCACCCTCGGGCAGTCCTTCAACGCGATGGCCGACAGCATCGAGTCGCAGATCAAGGAGCTCGCCGAGCTCTCGCTCGTGCAGCAGCGGTTCGTCTCGGATGTCTCGCACGAGCTCCGCACGCCGCTGACGACCATCCGCCTCGCCGCCGACATGATCAACGACCAGCGCGACACCTTCGATCCGGCGACCGCCCGCGCCGCGGAGCTGCTCAACGCCCAGGTGCAGCGGTTCGAGACGCTCCTCACCGACCTCCTCGAGATCAGCCGGTACGACGCCGGGTCGATCCAGCTGGAGCGCGAACCCACGAGTCTCGCCCACCTCGCCGGCGACGTCATCGAATCGATGCACCAGCTCGCCGAGCAGCACGGCACCGACGTCCGCCTCGTAGCGCCCGGAGGATATTCCCCCGTCGACATGGACCCGCGACGGGTGCGGCGCATCGTCCGCAACCTCATCGGCAACGCGATCGAGCACGGCGAGGGGCGCCCGATCGTCGTCACGGTCGACAGCAACCAGCAGGCCGTCGCCCTCGGCGTTCGCGATTACGGGCTGGGGATGCGGCCGGAGGATGTCGAGCGGGTGTTCGACCGGTTCTGGCGTGCCGACCCGTCGCGGCGACGGACGATCGGGGGAACCGGGCTCGGCCTTTCGATCGCCCTCGGCGACGCGCGCCTGCACGGCGGCGAGCTGGCGGTGTGGTCCGAGCTCGGCCGGGGGTCGCACTTCGTCCTGAGCCTGCCACGCCACGCCGGCGGCCTCGGGGGGCCGTCACCGATCGGTCTCGATCCCGGCGACGACAGCACGGCGCCGCTCGACGCGCTCGGGCTCACCCAGCCGATCCAGGTCCTCGCCGAGACCGGTCCCGCCGGCGGGTCGGCCCGCGGCGATGACGCGACGGGCGGCCGGCCGTGAGCCGGGCGAGCCGGGGCGTCCGGGCCGTCGTCATCGCGGTGGCCGCCGCCCTCGCTCTCACCGCCTGCGCCGGGCTCCCGCTCACCGGCACCGTGCAGGGGGGACGCTCGATCGGCGAGGAGCTCCCCGCCCCCGACTTCCTGCGGCTGCCCGACCGCCCGCAGGCAGGCGCGACGCCGGAGGAGATCGTGGAGGGGTTCCTCCGGGCGGGCGCGGGCCCGGTGAGCGACTGGGCACGGGCGCGGGAGTTCCTCGCGTCGTCGTTCCGCGACACCTGGGATCCCACCGCGGGGGTCCTCATCGAGGCGACCGGAACCACCCGCACCCCCGTCGCCGTGGGGGAGCGCTCGGTCGAGGTGGGGGTGTCGCCCGTCGCCACCGTCGACGCCACCGGGGTGTACGAGCCGGCTCCCGGCGACACGCTGCCGCTGCGGTTCGAGCTCCTCCAGCAGGAGGACGGGGAGTGGCGGATCACCGAGGCGCCCGATGGCATCGTGCTCGACCGCGACTCGTTCGTGACCGCCTTCGACCGCTACACCCTCGCCTACTTCGACCCCACCTGGCAGTACCTCGTGCCCGACATCCGGTGGTTCCCGACGACCAACGCCCCCACCCGGATCGCGGCGGCCCTGATCGACGGCACGGCGGTGGAGTGGCTCGCGGGGTCGGTCGTCTCCGCCTTCCCCGACAGCGTCGCGCTGAGCCCCACCGCCGTACCGGTGTCGGCTGGAGTGGCCCAGGTCAGTCTCACCGAAGCCGCCCTCACCGTGGAGCAGCTGACGCTGAACCGGATGCAGACGCAGCTCGACGAGAGCCTCGCTTCGGCGGGCGTCACCGAGGTGCAGATGCGGGTGGGGGCATCCGACGTCGATGCCGGAACCGTACCGGTCCGCTCGACACGGGTGGCCGCGCAGCCGCTCGTCGTCACCGCCGAGGGCGTCGGGTTCCTGACCGGGGGAGAATTCGAGCCGGTGCCGGGGCTCTCGGAGGCGTTGGCCCAGGTCGTGCCCACGCCGACGGCTCTTCAGGTGCCCCCCGACCGTTCCTTCGCCGCGGTGCGCTTCGCCGACGGGTCGGTCGGGCGGGTGGACGCCGACGGCGACCGACAGGTGCTCGATACCCGGCCCGGGCTCCTTCCGCCGACGACCGATCCCTTCGGTTACATCTGGAGCGCGCCGGAAACGGCGCCCGCGGCCCTCGTGGCGGTGACTGGCGCCGACCGCATCGAGATCGCCGATGCGTGGCCCGGCGCGGCAAGCGTTCGGGCGATGGCACTCTCGCGCGACGGCACGCGCCTTGCCGCAGCGGTCACCGCCGGCGGGCGCACCACCCTGAGCATCGCGGGCGTCCTCCGAGACGGCGACGGGGTGCCGAGCGCCCTCGGGGAGCCGGTCGTGCTCGCCGACGTCGACGGGGCGGTCGGGTCGCTCACCTGGGTGGATGACTCCTCGATCGCCGCCCTCGTCGGGGACGGCGCCGAGCCGCAGCTTCGGGAGCAGATCGTGGGGGGAGAGGGCACCGACGCCGCCGCCCCGGGGGGTGCGGACACCCTCGCCGGCGGCAATTCCGCCTCGACCCTTCGCGTGCACACGAACGAGGGCGGGCTGTACGTGCGCCGCGGAGCGACGTGGACACGGACCGCCGACGACATCCTCGTTCTCGCAACCCAGCAGGGCGCGCCCCGCTGACATCCCCTCCGGCACCGTCCTCTCTGCACAGCGCTCTTTCCCTGCGCGCGCTCCTCTTTCCCGCATAGTCCTTCGCTCCTGCACAGGGCGGGTCACTGAGGAGTTGTCCCCCGTTTCGCCGTTCGGCCCGCGCCCGGAGGTGCGCAGACGTCATGCTGCAGCGATGGGAACCGCCGCTCGTGCGATCGTCGAGGCAGCCGCCGAGGCCCTCGCGCTGATCCTGCCGGTCGCATGCGCGGGATGCGGGGAGGACGACGTCGCCCTCTGCGACCGGTGTCGGGCCTCCCTCGTCCCGCGGCCGGGACCCCGACATCCGGCGGCCGGAGGCACCGTGTGGAGTGCGCTGGTCTACGAGGGAGAGGTGGCTGCGGTCATCCGGGGGCTCAAGGAAGACGGCCGCATGGGTCTTGCCACGCCACTCGGCTCCGCGCTTCGCGCCGCCGTGTACGCCGCCGGGGGAGGGCGGGGCGTTGCCGTCGTCCCGGTCCCCTCCTCCCGGGCGGCGCTCCGGCGGCGGGGCTTCGCCGTCACCGAGGTGCTCGTCCGCCGAGCGGGATTCCCTCCGCTGCGGGCGCTCGCCCCCGCCCGCCGCGTGGCGGATCAGCGGAGCCTCGACCGCGAGGCGCGGCAGCGGAACGTCGCGGGGAGTCTGCGGGTCGGGCGCCGGTGGGTGACGGCGCTTCGGGGGCGCGCGGTGGTCCTCGCCGACGACGTGCTCACCACCGGGGCGACCCTCGGCGAAGCCGAGCGGGTGCTGCTGGCCGTCGGCGCCATCGTCGTGGGGAAGGCGACGGTGGCGGCCACACCGCGCCGGATCGGATGACGCCGGCCGGCGGAGCGGCCATCCGCTTCTCCGCTCCGGCGCGACGCCTCCGCGCGAAGGTGGCGCAGGTGGCGACCGTAACGCCGGGAAGGCCGCCATTCGCGTCACTTCCGGGGTCCGGCGCACCGGGTCATCCGTTCCCGCCCGTCACTCTTCTTCGATTCACAGGTGACACCCGACCCGCCCGGCACTACCGTGGGGGCACACGCACTGCCGTGTGGAAACGAAGGCGACTGATGGTCCGCCCTTGTCCGGTGGACCGGATCAAGGAGGTCAGACATGGAGAGCAGCATCGTCGGCGTGGGGGTCGGTATCACCGACCGGTTCCGCTCTGTCGTCGAAGAGAAGGCCACCCGTATCGAACACCTCGCGCCGCGGGCCCAGCGGATGGACGTCAAGGTCACGCACCGGACGTACCGCAACGGCCACGTCGAGGACCACACCGTCGAGCTGACGGTCACCGGAAAGGGCCCGGTCGTGCGGGCTGAGGCGACCGATGCCGACAAGTTCACCGCGCTCGACCTCGCAGTCGACAAGCTCTGCGAGCAGTTGCGGCGCGCGAAGGACAAGCGCGTCGACGCCCGCAACCATCCGCGCGGGGCGAAGTTCGAGAAGGTCACGGGGTCGCTCGCGGGGATCGATGTGGAGCCGGCCTCCGTCGAAGTGCTGCGCGCCGTCGCCACCGGCGAGGTGCCGATCGTGAACGGAACCGCCGAGGAGGAGGACTACACGCCCGTCGTGATCCGGACGAAGCGGTTCGAGGCCGAGTGGATGACGGTCGAAGACGCCGTCGACCGCATGGAGCTCGTCGGCCACGACTTCTTCCTCTTCATCGATGCGCGCTCCGACCAGCCGAGTGTGGTCTACCGCCGCAAGGGCTGGGACTACGGCGTGATCTCGCTGACCACGCAGGCCCAGCCGGCCGAGGAGCTGGTTTCCTGACCGATTGACGGATGCCCCGGGTGCGTGGCGCCCGGGGCATCCTGCCGTGTGCGGGTGCTCGTCAGTCGATGAAGCCGTCGAGCAGGCTCCCGATCACGAGACCGCCGAGGATTCCGCCCATCACGCCGTTGCCGCCGCTGCCGCGGCCGCCACCCCAGCCGCCGCCGTAGCCTCCGCCGCCCCACTGATCGGGTCCCTGCGGTCGGGCGGCGTCGATGTCTCGCTGAGCGAGCTGCAGCGCTTCGCTGGCGAGGAAGGCCACTCGGCGTGACATCGCCATCGCCTGTTCGCGGTGATCTTCGTCGATGTCGATCGCCGCCGAGGCCGACGTGCCGAGGTACCGGTCGAGGTCGACGCGGATGCGCTCGGCCTCGGCGATGCGGGTACGGGCGTCGGCGCCGATCCAGCCCCGGTGCCCGGCGATGACATCGCGGGCGACGGCGAGCTGCCGGTCGGCGTCGTCGATGGCGTGACGGACGTGCGCCACATCGGGGATCGGCCGGGCGGCGCGCTCGCGCGCCTTCGCCACCGCCTCGTCGAGGGCGATGTTCGCCGCGCGGAGCCGGGTGAGCTGGGCGAAGGGGTCAGTGTTCACGCCCGCGGCGGGAAGCGCGGCGAGCGCTGCCTGCAGCTCCGCCATCGCCTCGGCGACACCGGCGGTCTGCGGGGCGGAGCGCGCGGCGATGAGGTCGCCGCGCGAGTCGTCGACGACGGCCGCGAGCGTCGACTCGGCGCGCAGCGCCTCCACCTCGAAGGTCTCGACCGCGTCGATGAGCGTCTCGGCACGGCGAACCGCCTCGGTGCACGCCTCGAGGGCGAGGTTCGCCTGTTCCCGCTGGCCGGCCTCGCGGCGGCGCTCGGCGATGCCCGCGCTGTGCTCGGCGAAGCCGAGGAGCTGCTCCGCTTCGGCCGGGTTGGCATCGATCTGCCGGAGGGCGTCGTCGGAGTACCGGGCGCTCAGCCGCTGAACCGTCTCGCGGGCCTGGGGAAGGCGGGTGCGCAGGCGCTCGGCGTCGCGGCGGACGCCCGCGATGATCTCGGGGGCGCGCCGTGCGCGGGCGATCGGCTCGGCGAGTGCCTCGGTGCGGTCATCCAGCAGCTCTTCGGCCCATTCGCAGAGCTGCTGGATGCGGGCGTTGCGCGTCCGGAGCTCCTCGGGGGTGTCGGGGATCTCGTCGAAGTTCAGCTGATTGAGGTGGAACGCCTCGCTCATATGAGTGCGCACGGCCTCGAGGGCCTCGCGGAGGTCGGAAGTCGGCCCCGCGCCGAGCTCTGCCTCGGCGAACGCGAGCTCGTCGGTGGTCACGCGGATGCGCTCGTCGGTCGCCACGAGGGCGGCCTGCGCGCGGCGCGCGAGGTCCGCATCCTGTGCGGCGAGCTCTTCGCGTTCCTTCTTGCGACTGCCCCAGAATCCGGCCATGGTCCGATCCTACGGTTCCGTCCGGCGGGCACTGCTGGAGAACGGCTGTGCAACCCGGCTTCGCCGCTCAGCCGCGGGGCGGGCGTCCCCGCCGCGGTCGATCGGTGGCGAGCCCGATCGGAAGGGCGCGGTCGGGGTGCCGCCGCAGCTCCGTCTCCGTCTCGTCGAGCCAGCGGAGCTCGGCTCCGACCCGCTCGAGACGGGCCCGCAGCACGAGGAGGCGCGGGAGGCTCCCCTCCTCCTCGGCCGCCGTCACCGCGGCCTCGAGCCTGGTGAGCTCCGCCCGGGCCGCGGAGCGGTGCGCGCCGATCACCCCGGTGACCTCCACCCCGTCGAGGGTGGCGGCCAGCGCCACCTTGGCCGGGACATCCTCGCTCGCTCCCCGCCGATGCACCGCGGGCGTCGCGAACCACTCCGCCACGTCGGCCGCTCCCGCCTCGGTGATTCTCCAGTACACGTGCCCCTGCGCGTCGGGTTCGCCCCGCGTGACGAAGCCGTCGCGCTCGAGGCGCTCGAGGGTGCGGTAGATCTGACCGACGTTCAGCGACTGGTCGGCGCCCGTGCGCCGGTCGAACTCTCCGCGCAACTGGTAGCCGTAACACGGCCCCTGGGTGAGGATCGCGAGGAGACTCTGCGGTACCGACATCCGTCTCTCGCTTTCCCTGCGGGTGACTGCCGAGTATATGCATACCCGGCAACGTCGCCGCAGTCCTCGTCATTCGCCCAGCCCACGCCAAGGTCACGGGTGGATAACATAGGGAGGTTCGCCCGACAGTATGGAGATTTGCGTGGCCAATCCTCTCGAGAAACTGCTCCGCGCCGGCGAAGGCCGGATCCTGCGGCAGCTGCAGCGGATCGTGAAGGCGGTCAATGCCCTCGAGGAGGACTACTCCCAGCTGACGGATGAGGAATTGCGCGGCGAGACCGCAGAGCTCCGCGCCCGTCACGAGGCCGGCGAGACGCTCGACCAGCTCCTTCCCGAGGCCTTCGCGGCGGTGCGCGAGGCGTCCAAGCGCACGCTCGGCCAGCGCCACTACGACGTGCAGATCATGGGCGGTGCGGCCCTGCACCTCGGCAACATCGCCGAGATGAAGACCGGTGAGGGGAAGACCCTCGTCGCCACCCTGCCCGCCTACCTCAACGCCATCGCCGGCAAGGGCGTGCACGTCATCACCGTCAACGACTTCCTCGCCAGCTACCAGTCCGAGCTCATGGGTCGCGTCTACCGCGCTCTGGGCATGACGACCGGAACGATCGTCTCGGGGCAGAACCCCCAGGTGCGCCGCGAGCAGTACAACGCCGACATCACCTACGGCACGAACAACGAGTTCGGCTTCGACTACCTCCGCGACAACATGGCGTGGCGGAAGGAAGACCTCGTCCAGCGCGGCCACTTCTACGCGATCGTGGATGAGGTCGACTCGATCCTCATCGACGAGGCGCGCACCCCGCTGATCATCTCGGGCCCGTCCTCGGGTGAGGCGAACCGTTGGTTCACCGAGTTCGCGAAGATCGCCCGCACCCTCGAGCCCGGTGTCGACTACGAGATCGACGAGAAGAAGCGCACCATCGGTGTGCTCGAGCCGGGCATCGAGAAGGTCGAGGACTACCTCGGCATCGACAACCTGTACGAGTCGGCCAATACCCCGCTCATCTCGTTCCTCAACAACTCCATCAAGGCGCTCGCACTCTTCAAGCGCGACACCGACTACGTCGTGATGAACGACGAGGTGATGATCGTCGACGAGCACACCGGGCGCATCCTCGTCGGCCGTCGCTACAACGAGGGCATCCACCAGGCGATCGAGGCGAAGGAGGGCGTGCCGGTCAAGGCCGAGAACCAGACCCTCGCGACGGTGACGCTGCAGAACTACTTCCGCCTCTACGACAAGCTCTCCGGCATGACCGGTACCGCCGAGACCGAGGCGGCGGAATTCATGTCGACCTACAAGCTCGGCGTCGTTCCGATCCCGACGAACAAGCCGATGATCCGCAAAGACCAGTCCGACCTCGTGTACAAGAACGAGGAGGCGAAGTTCGCCCAGGTCGTGGAAGACATCGCCGCCCGCCACGCCAACGGGCAGCCGGTGCTCGTCGGCACCGTCAGCGTGGAGAAGAGCGAATACCTCTCGCGGCTCCTGGCGAAGAAGGGCGTCAAGCACGAGGTGCTGAACGCGAAGAACCACGCCCGGGAGGCCGAGATCGTCGCGCGCGCAGGGCGGCTGGGTGCCGTCACGGTAGCGACGAACATGGCCGGTCGCGGGACCGACATCATGCTCGGCGGCAACGCCGAGTTCCTCGCCGTGCAGGAGATGAAGGCCAAGGGCCTCGACGCGGTCGAGACGCCGGATGCATACGAGGCGGAGTGGGACGACGTGTACGGCGCCGTTCGCGACCGCGTCGCCGAGGAGGCGACCAAAGTCGTCGAGACCGGCGGTCTCTACGTGCTCGGCACGGAGCGTCACGAGTCACGCCGCATCGACAACCAGCTGCGCGGACGCTCGGGGCGCCAGGGCGACCCGGGCGAGAGCCGGTTCTACCTCTCTCTCACCGACGACCTCATGCGGCTGTTCCAGTCGGGGGCGGCCGAGGCCATCATGGCGCGGACGAACTTCCCCGACGACGTCGCGATCGAGTCGGGCATGGTGTCGCGGGCGATCAAGAGCGCGCAGTCGCAGGTCGAGGCGCGGAACGCCGAGATCCGCAAGAACGTGCTGAAGTACGACGACGTGCTCAACCGTCAGCGCGAGGCGATCTACGCCGACCGCCGCCACATCCTGCAGGGCGATGACATCGCCGACCGGGTGCAGCACTTCATCGAAGACGTCATCAACGCGATCATCGATGACCACACGTCCTCGGGCCACACCGAGAGCTGGGATTTTGACGCGCTGTGGACGGAGCTGAAGACCCTGTATCCCGTGGGGGTGACGATCGACGAGGTGGTCGCCGAGGCGGGGGCGAAGGGCCGGATCACCCCGGAGGTTCTCAAGCGCGAGCTGCTGTCGGACGCCAAGATCGCCTACGGCAACCGCGAGGAGACCCTGGGAGCGCCTGCGATGCGCGAGCTCGAGCGCCGCGTCGTGCTGCAGGTACTCGACCGCCGCTGGCGGGACCACCTCTACGAGATGGACTATCTGAAGGACGGCATCGGTCTTCGTGCCATGGCGCAGCGCGACCCGCTGATCGAGTATCAGCGCGAGGGCTACCAGATGTTCCAGGCGATGATGGGACAGATCAAGGAGGAGTCGGTCGGCTACCTCTACAACCTGGATGTCGAGGTGCGGCGCGCCGGCGAGGGCGACCAGCCCGCCGAGGTCGAGGCGAAGGGTCTCGGAGCCGCGCCCGTCGAGGGCGAGCGCCTGCAGTACTCCGCCGCGAACGACGCCGGCGAGGTCGAGGTGCGCAACGATCGGGGCCAGGTGCAGCAGGCTGCGACGAACCGGATCCGTCAGGCTGCGGCGGCCGCGACCGCCCTGGCCGAGCCGCCGGCAGCGGAGGCGCCGCGAGGAGCCTTCGGGCAGCGGACCGGCGACGGGCAGCGCCCGCAGGCCGCCCCGCAGAACCGCGCGGAGCGCCGGGCGGCGGGCAAGAAGCGCTGATCCTCCGCCGGCGTCACTGTGCGTCGGGGAGGCCACGGGTGGTCGATTGGCCGGGATCGGGCGCCGCTATCCTGAACCGATGACGCTCCTTCGGCCGCTCGATCAATCGCGGAAGCTTCGCGACGTGCTCTACGAGATCCGGGGGCAGGCCCTCGTCGAGGCACAGCGACTGGAGGCCGAGGGGCACACGATCCTGAAGCTGAACACCGGCAACCCGGCGGCGTTCGGCTTCGAGGCGCCGTACCAGATCGTCCGCGACATGATCGACGCGGTGCCCCACGCGCATGGCTACAGCGACAGTCGCGGCATCATGTCGGCTCGGCTCGCCGTGGTGTACCGGTACGAGCAGACGCCGGGCTTCCCGCCCGTCGACCCCGACGACGTCTACCTCGGCAACGGCGTCTCCGAGCTCATCACCATGACCATGCAGTCGCTCCTCGACGAGGGCGACGAGGTTCTCATCCCCGCGCCGGACTATCCGCTCTGGACCGCGATGACGAGCCTCGGCGGCGGGACACCCGTGCACTACCGGTGCGATGAGGCCGCCGGCTGGCAGCCCGACCTCGACGACATCCGGGCGAAGATCACCGACCGCACCAAGGCGATCGTCGTGATCAACCCGAACAACCCCACCGGGGCGGTCTACACCCGAGAGGTGCTCGAGGGCATCGCCGACATCGCGCGCGAGCACTCCCTCCTCCTCCTCGCCGACGAGATCTACGACCGGATCGTCTTCGACGACGCCGAGCACATCCCGATGGCCGCCGTGGCGCCCGACCTCCTGTGCCTCACCTTCAACGGGCTGTCGAAGACCTATCGGGTCGCCGGCTACCGCTCGGGGTGGCTGGTGATCACCGGCCCGAAGGACCACGCCTCCGGGTTCCTCGAGGGCATCACTCTGCTCGCCTCCACCCGGCTGTGCCCGAACGTTCCCGCGCAGCACGCCGTGCAGGCCGCGCTCTCGGGCATCCAGTCCATCGATGCCCTCATCGCGCCCACCGGGCGGCTGCACGAACAGCGGGATGCCGCGTGGGAGGGTCTCGAGGCCATCCCCGGGGTCTCGTGCGTGCGTCCGGCCGGCGCGCTCTACGCCTTTCCGCGCTTCGACCCCGAGGTGTACGAGATCCGCGATGACGCGAAGCTCGTGTACGACTTCCTCGTGGCCGAGCACGTCCTGCTGGTGCAGGGAACCGGATTCAACTGGCCGACCCCCGACCACGTGCGGATCGTGACCCTCCCCGAGGCGCGCGTGCTGTCGGAGGCCATCGAGCGCCTCGGCAACTTCTTGTCGTCGTACCGGCAGTAGCCGCCGAGCCCGACGCCGCGCCGAGGTGGCGCAGATGGCGGCGGCGAGCGCGGGAAGGTCGCCCTCCCTGACACTTCGGTCCGCCGGGCGCCCTCAGAGGAGCGCGAGCGAGGTCGTCCGCCAGCGGCCGTCCATGCCTTCGAGACGGATGGCGACGGCGCGGGTGCGGGCGGGACCGGCCACGACGACGACGCCTTCGACGATCCCGTCGGCGGGAGAGGAGTGGTGCACCGACAGGATCTGGTGAACCGGCCGCTTCGCCGGCACTCCGCGGGCGCTCCGCGCGCGCGCGGCGAGGTTGGCCCGCGTGACGAGCTTGCGATAGGCCTCCTCGGTCAGCCAGCGAGCGAGCTGCTCGACCTCGCGCACCCCCGCGAAGACCTCCAGCACCCCACGGGTGAGGTTCTCGAGGAAGATCTCCGGGTCGGGGAGGGCTTCGGTGGACGTGCGCTGTGGCGCGAAGAACTCCGAGAGCTCGCGCGCGCCGGTCGGCGTTCTCAGTGCGCGGGCCGGGGCCGGCGGCGTCGGTGCCATCTGTCGCCAATCTCATCAGGACGTCGGTTGCGCGAAAAGTAGAACACACGGACAACTCCCAGGAAGAGCCGGGGACGCCGATGTGGATAAGTTCTCATCGACTCCTCACGTTGTGCTCTACTCTCGCGAGGTGCGATGGGACCGCTTCTTCGACGACCTCGAGGACCAGCTCGCCTCGGAATGGGAGGCCGAGCGGGCCGCGCTCGACACCGAGGCCGAGCGGCTGCGCCTGTCGCGTCTGGAGTTCCGCGCCCGCCTCGCGGCGCTCGGAGCGGAGCAGTCCACCTCGGCGTCGTGGGAGTTGTGCGACGGCACCACGGTGTCGGCGGCGGTTGCGGGAGTGGGCGCCGACTGGGTGGGGCTCGACGGGCGAGGGGGCATCCTCCTGGTGCCGTTCAGTGCGATCCTCGGAGTGCGGATGACCCAGCCCGACCTGCTCCGCACGGCGCGCGCGTCGTCGGGTGGCGCCGGAGGTCTCACGCAGCGGATGACGTTCGGTTTCGTCATCCGCGATCTCGTCCGCCGCCGCGCGGCGGTCTCCGTCCACCTCGCCGCCGGGCGGAGGATGACCGGCACCGTCGACCGCGCGGGAGCCGATCACCTCGACCTGGCGCTCCACGAACCCGGTACCGCGCGTCGCAGCGACGACGTGAAGGGCTACCGGCTCGTGCCCTTCTCCGCGATCGCCTGGGTGCGCGCCGAGGAGGGCGTCAGCGTCCTCTGACACGGAGCGCCGGAAAGGCGAGAGCGCTCAGTCGGGATTGCGGACGAAGCCGGTCCCCCAGAGCTCCGGAAAGCTCGCCGCGTTCGACTGTTGCCAGAGGGCGATCCGCCGGGCCTCCTCGGCCTGATCGTCGAGGTAGTCCGACACGCTCTGCTCCTCCACCCGCCACCGGGGCGGTGAGCCGACGCGGGCGCCGCGGAGGCGCCGCTCATGGACGAGAGCGATGACCTCCTCGACGGAGATGTCGAGCACCTCGGCGACCTGCGCGGGCGCGAGCATGCGCACGTCGGCGGACGAGGAGTCGGGCATGGCCCCATTATGGCCGCGGGCGCAGATCCACCCGCAAGCGCACGCGATCCCTGTGGATAAACGGGGGTGTGGATAACCCGAAGGCGTCTTCCCGGGGGTGAGCGAACATGGGGTCATGACTGCTGCGGACACCGGCCGACGCCATCGGGCCTTCTGGGCGGACGCGCGCTTCCTCCTCGGCATCCTGCTCATCGTCGCCTCCGTCGCGGGCGTGTGGCTCGTCGTCTCCGCCGCACGACAGACCGTGCCCGTCTTCGTCGCCGACCGGACGATCGTCTCCGGGGAGGTCGTCTCTTCCGATGACGTGCGCCTGGCCGACGTCGCCCTCGGCACGCTCGGCGAGGGCTACCTCGACGCCGAGTCCCTCGACGAAGGGATGGTGGCCACCCGCACCATCGCCTCCGACGAGCTCGTGCCCCGAAGCGCGGTCGAACCGGCCGAGGCCGTCCGGACGACCGCCGTGGTGCTCCGCAGCTCCGTCGACGTGCCGGCGACGGTCGTGCCCGGCTCCGTGGTGGAGGTGTGGGCCGCGCCCCTCGTCGAGTCGGGGAGCTACGACGTGCCGCGGATCCTCGTCGCCGAGGCCACCGTGGCCTCGGTGGAGCGCGACGATTCCATGATGGGCGGCGGGGCCGCGGCGCTCGAGGTCGTCATTGCGCGCGCAGACGTGGCCGCCGTGCTGGCTGCGATGTCGGACGAGTCCGCCCTCTCGGTCGTGCCCGTCGTCGGCGGCTCGCAGTGAGAGTCGTCGTCGGGGTCGACGAGCCACGCGGGAGTGCTCTCGTCGCCGACCTGGAACGGGAGGGGGTCGAGGTCGTCCGCCGGATCGGCGCCGATGCGCTCGCCCTCGTCGGCGAGGACGCCGTCTACGGCGAGGAGGCGCGCGCCACCGGCGACGCCCTCGTCGACGCCGACGTCGTGCTGCTCGAGGTCCGCCGACGGACCCTCACCGCCGCGGCCGTCGCGCTCTGTGACCGGCAGGGCGTGCGGATCGCAGCGCTGTGGGCGGATGACGCCGACCAGCCGCTCGCGGCGGCGTACGGCCTGGACGTCTCGCTTCCGCTCGCCACCCCCGCGTGGCGCATCGTCGAGGCGGTCTCTTCGCGCGCTCCCCGCACGGCACGCGAAACGGCCGGGGGAGCCGCGCGCGACGAGCCGGTCCCGCAGGTCATCGCGGTCTGGGGTCCGGCCGGATCTCCCGGGCGGTCGACCGTCGCCGTCGAGCTCGCCGTCGAGCTCGCCCGCGGAGGGCGCCGGGTCGCGCTCGTCGACGCCGACTCGCACGCGCCCTCCCTCGCGCTGGCGCTCGGGCTCGCCGACGAGGGCCCGGGATTCGCTGCCGCCTGTCGGCACGCAGGCCGGGGAGAGCTGACTCCCGCCGAGCTCGAACGCATCAGCACCCCGCTCGGCCGCACCGGCGTCCGCGTCCTCACGGGCATCAACCGGCCCTCGCGCTGGCCGGAGCTGTCGGACACCCGCGTCGCCGCCGCCCTGCAGGCATGCCGCCGGTGGGTCGACTACACCGTGGTGGACGTCTCCGCGTCCCTCGAGCGCGATGAGGAGATCGTCAGCGACCTCGACGGGCCGCGGCGGAACGCCGCGACACTCGCCGCTCTCGGGGAGGCGGACCGCATCGTCGCGGTCGCCGCCGCCGACCCCGTCGGCGTCGCCCGCTTCCTGCGGGGGTACGGCGACCTTCGCGCCACCGTCGGGTCGACGCAGGTGCGGGTCCTCGCCAATCGCCTGCGGCCGGGTGCGCTCGGGATCGACGCTCGCGGGCAGGTGCGGCGCACGCTCGATCGCTTCGGCGGCATCCGAGACGCGTGGTTCTTGCCTCACGACGCCCGATCCGTCGACGCCGCCCTGCTCTCGGCGCGTCCCGTCGCCGAGGTCGCTCCCCGATCGCCCTTCACCGCCGCCCTCCGGCGCTTCGTCGGGGAGGCGATCGCACCCCCGGCGACCGCGGCTTCCCGGCGAGAACGCCGCGAGGCGCGAGGCGCGACCTCGGCGCCGGCCCGCCTTCGCCGCGCTGCGGTCACGCCGTCAGGGGTGCGCTGAGGCGCGACATCCGCCGTCCGCTGCTGCCCGGGGGCGCGTGAAGCGGAGCACCTAGGCTGGAGGGCGTGTCGACGCTCAGTGATCTCGTGTACGCCCAGGGCCGCTCGCGGTCGGAGGACGTCGAGTGGCTGCACCGCCTGGCCGGTGACGGGCAGCTGCTGGCCGACCTCGCCTTCGCCGACATCGTGATCTGGGTGCCGACCTCCGACGACTCGTTCGTGGCGGTCGCCCATACCCGTCCGAGTGGGGCGGCGACACTGTTCTACCGCGACATCGTGGGCGACCGGGTGCGCCCCCAGTGGGCCACCCAGGTGCGTGATGCCTTCGTCTCGGGGCGGATCGTCGACTCGGCGTCGCCCGACTGGTTCGAGGAGACCCCCACGCGCGTTCGCGCGGTGCCGATCGTCCGCAAGGACGCCGGCGTCTCGGGCGACACGGTCGGGGTGCTCACCCGGCACACCAACCTCGGCGAGACCCGGACGCCGTCGCGGCAGCAGATCACGTTCAACGACTGCGCCGACGATCTGTTCGGGATGATCGCCTCGGGAGACTTCCCCGACCTCGCCGCGCCCACGGCGCCGCGCCGCGGTGCGCCGCGCGCCTCGGACGGACTGATCCGCATCGACCCGGGCGGTGTCGTCACCTTCGCGAGCCCCAACGCGCTGTCGGCATTCAACCGGATGGGATTCGACGACGAGCTCGAGGGCGAGTCTCTGGTGGAGGTCACCACGCGCATCCTCACCACCCGCCGGGAGTTCGACGAGTCGCTCCCGCTCGTGGTCACGGGCCGCGCTCCCTGGCGCGCGGACATCGAAGCACAGGGCGTCACCGTGTCGCTGCGGACCATCCCGCTCCGCGACCGGGGAACCCGCATCGGGGCGATCGTGCTGTGCCGCGATGTCACGGAGCTCCGCCATCAGGAGCAGGAGCTCATCACCAAGGACGCCACGATCCGCGAGATCCATCACCGGGTCAAGAACAACCTGCAGACCGTCGCGTCCCTGCTGCGCATCCAGGCGCGGCGGTCCCACTCCGACGAAGCGCGGGAGGCGCTCACGCAGGCGATGCGCCGCGTGTCCGCCATCGCCGTGGTGCACGACACCCTGTCGGAGGGGCTCACCCAGAGCGTCGACTTCGACGACGTCTTCGCCCGCGTGCTGAAGCTCGTGGCCGAGGTCGCCGCCGCCCCGACCACCCGCGCGCGGACGCGGTCGACCGGGCGCTTCGGCACGCTCCCGAGCGAATACGCCACGCCGCTGGCGCTGGCGCTCACCGAACTCGTCACGAACGCCGTGGAACACGGGCTCGCGGGGCAGGAAGGCGATGTCGAGATCATCGCCGACCGCACCGATGAGCGGCTCGAGGTACGCGTCCGCGACAACGGGGTGGGCCTTCCCGAGGGGCTCGTCGGTCGCGGGCTCGGCACGCAGATCGTGCGGACGCTGATCCAGGGGGAGCTCGGCGGCACGATCGACTGGCACACCCTGGTGGGAAGCGGCACCGAGGTGACCATCGAGATTCCGCTGCGCTACATCGAGCGGATGCTCGGCTGAAGCCGTCGCGCTGAACGCGACCCGCCCCGAGCTGTCGTTCAGACAGCCGGCGGAGGACGCTTCGCGTCGGCTCGCGAGGGGAGCGCACCCCGCGCGGGGCGAGCGGCCGTTGGGAAGGAGTGGCTCAGGAAGCGCGGCGGGCGCGGGCGGCGCGGCGCTTCAGGGCGCGGCGCTCATCCTCGGAAAGACCGCCCCAGACACCGGAGTCCTGACCGGTCTCGAGCGCGTACTGCAGGCAGATCTCGGTGACGGTGCACCGGGCGCAGACGGACTTGGCCTTTTCGATCTGGTCGACGGCCGGACCGGTGTTCCCTACCGGGAAGAACAGCTCGGGGTCGACGGTCAGGCAGGCCGCTTTGTCGCGCCAGTCCATGGTGGTGCTCCTTGGTGCAGAATGTTGGGGGATTGGGGGCCTCGGAAGCAGGTCCGTTACCCTGTGGGGATGCGAGCGGTTGCTCGCCCCACGTCGCTGTGGGAGCACACGGCTTAGTCAATGGTCCCATAGCACATCAGGGGAATCAAGAGTCGACGAGCCGGTTTCCGGCAGGTTTCCTTCCGCCCCCCGGAATGCAAACGTGAACGAAAGAGGTCCGGCCCGTGGTCTTCGCCCATCGCCTCGCGGCTGCGCTCGTCGCCCTCGAAGGGATCGGGCTCGTGTTCCTCGCCGGTTGGCAGGTGGCGGCGATCGTGGGCGGTGACACCGGATCCCTCACGACCGCACTCGCCCTTCTGGTGCTGACGGTCGTCGGCGCCGCCATCGTGCTCGCCTTCGCCGGCGCAACCTGGCGCTGCGTCTCGTGGGGGCGCTCCGGCGGCGTCGTCACCCAGCTTCTCGTCCTGGCCGTGGCGCTCGGTGCCGCGACCGGCGCGTACGCTCAGCCCGCCGCCGCGCTCCTCCTGGCCGCGCCGGCGCTGGTCACCCTGATCGCCCTCATCTGGGCGTCCCGCACCGCCGCGCCCCGCGGCAAGCCCGACGCCTGATCGGGCGCCGCGAGTCAGGCCGCGAGGCCGAGCAGTCCCCGCACGCGTGCGACGTGCCCCGTCGCCTTGACGTTGTAGAGGGCGTGCGCGATGCGCCCGTCGGCGTCGACGACGAAGGTCGAACGGATGACTCCGAGCACGGTCTTGCCGTAGTTCGTCTTCTCGCCCCACGCCCCGTAGGCCTCGTGCACGGAATGGTCGGCGTCACTGAGGAGGGGGTAAGTGAGACCGTCGCGCTCGCGGAACTGCTGGAGCGTCGTCGGGTCGTCGCGCGAGATGCCGAGGACGGCGTACCCCGCGGCCTCGAGCGGGGCGAGGGAGTCGCGGAAGTCGCACGCCTCGGTGGTGCACCCGGGGGTCATCGCCGCGGGATAGAAGAAGAGGACGACGCCGCGGCCGCGGAAGTCGCTGAGCGAGACGGGCGTGAGGTCCTGATCGGGAAGCGTGAAGTCGGGGGCGGGGCTGCCGGGTTCCAGTCGCGTCATGGGTTCAGCCTAGGCTGATCGGCGTGCCGAGGCGCCGGTCGATCGGAGCGGTCGGCGAAGGTCGTGAGCAGGCGCTGGAGCGAGTCGAGGCGGGCGGTGCCCGTCGGCCCGAGCCGCCCCTCGGCCACCGCCTCGATGATGGCGCAGTCGGGGGCGTCGGGCAGGTGCGTGCACCCGCGGGGGCATTCCTCTGCCACCTCGGCGAGGTCGGTGAAGGCATCGATGATGCGGTTCGGGTCGACGTGGCCGAGGCCGAACGAGCGGACGCCGGGGGTGTCGATGACCCAGCCGCTGCCGCCGGAGCCGCGGTAGCGCAGCGACACCGTGGAACTGGACGTGTGGCGTCCGCGACCGGTCACCTCGTTGACGTGGCCGGTGGCCCGCCGGGCGTCGGGCACGAGGGTGTTCACCAGAGTGGACTTCCCCACGCCCGAATGCCCCACGAAGACGGTTGAGTGCCCGACGAGGGCGGCGCCGATGCGCTCGACCGGCATCTCACCGCGTGCACTCGTGAAGACCTCGAGGTCGAGCCCCTCGAAATGGGTGAGAAAACTCGACGGATCGGCGAGGTCGGTCTTCGTGACGACGAGGAGCGGCCGGATGCCGGCGTCGAGCGCCGCCACGAGGTAGCGGTCCACCAGACGCTCCCGCGGCTCGGGGTCGGCTGCGGCGACGACGACGAGCATCTGGTCGGCGTTGGCCACGATCACCCGTTCGACCTGGTCGGTGTCATCCGCACTCCGCCGAAGCAGCGACGACCGCTCCTCGATCCCGACGATGCGGGCCAAAGTGCCGTCGGATCCGGTGGTGTCGCCCACGAGTCGCGCGCGATCACCCGTGACGATCGGCACCTTCCGCAGCTCGCGGGCACGCATCGCGATGATCTGCTGCTCGTCGGCGGTGTCTTCGCCGACGAGCACCGCATACCGGCCGCGGTCGACGCCCAGCACGCGACCGATCTCCGCGTCGGCGTGAGCCGGCCGGCGCTTGGTGCGGGGGCGGTTGGCCTTGGGGTTCGGTCGAACCCTGACGTCGGCTTCGTCGAATTCGGGGTCGTCCTCGTCGTCGAGGTCGTCGAGCCAGCTCACGCGATGCTCACCCGCCGGCGTCGCTCGCAGAAGCCGGCGTCGCCGACCTCGTGTCGGCGGGGACGGGGTCGGCGTCGGGGGAGACGCCCCGAAGCATCCCCTCCCAGAGCTCCGGGAACTCCGGCATCGTCTTCGCGGTGGTTCCGATGTCATCGACCGCGACGCCCGGGACGGCGAGTCCGAGCAGGGCGCCGGTGGTCGCAAGACGGTGGTCGTGGTGCGCTCGCCAAAGGCCCCCGTGCAGGCGCTGCGGCACGATGCGGATGCCGTCGGACAACTCGTGCGCCTCCCCGCCGAGCGCGCGGAGATTGTCGACGAGGGCGGCGATGCGGTCGGTCTCGTGGCCGCGGATGTGTCCGATCCCGTACAGCGTCGTGGGGCTGTCGGCGAACGCCGCGAGGGCGAAGAGGGTGGGGGTGAGCTCCCCGGCGGCCGACAGGTCGAGATCGACGCCGGCGATCGTGTCACCGGCGGTGACGGTGAGGGCCCCGCCCCGGCGCACCACCCGGGCACCCATGAGCGTGAGGATCTCGGTGAGCATCGCCCCCGGCTGCGTCGAGTGCAGCGGCCAGCCCGTGACCGAGACCGATCCGCCGGCGATCATCGCCGCAGCGAGGAAGGGGGCGGCGTTGGAGAGGTCGGGCTCGATCGTGACATCCTTCGCGCGGATCGGGCCGGCCGGAACCACCCATTCCCCGGCCGCCGGACGCTCGACGTGGACGCCGCGACGGGCGAGCGCCTCGATGGTCATGTCGATGTGGGGCGTGCTCGGCAGCCGCGCGCCGGAGTGGATGAGGTGAAGCCCCACGTCGAAGCGCGGAGCGGCGAGGAGCAGGCCCGACACGAACTGGCTGGAGGCGCTGGCATCGATCGTCACCTCGCCGCCGCGCACGTGCCCGCGGCCGCGCACGAGGAAGGGGAGCGACCAGTGGCCGGCGTCGTCGATGTCGACGCCGACGTCTCGAAGGGCACGGATCATCTCGCCCATGGGGCGGTGGAGCGCGGTCTCGTGGGCGGTGACCGAGACGTCGTTGTCGGCGAAGCCGGCGACCGGGCTCACGAATCGCATGACGGTGCCGGCTTGGCCGCAGTCCACCTCTCCGGTGGCGTGGAGGGGCCAGGTCGGGGTGACGACGAGGTCGTCACCGAAGGCGCCGTCACCCGGCTCGGTGTGCACCGAGACGCCGAGAGCCCGGAGCGACTGCACCATGCGGGCGGAGTCGTCGGAGTGAAGAGGGGAGCCGAGGCGGCTCGGGCCGTCGGCGAGTGCGGCGAGCACGAGCTCGCGGTTGGTGAGCGACTTGGAGCCGGGCACGGTGACCGTCGCCCGGAGGGGGTGGGCTGCTCTGGGTGCAGGCCAGGCGCGGGCGTCGGAGTCGGGGGAATACCCGGGCGGTGTCATCGGGTTCTACCCTACTGAACCGCTCACCAGCACACCGGACGAACCAGAGGAGGGGTGATGATCGCGACACTCGAGCGTCCTTCCGCTCCAGCGACCGACGAGGTCGCGGCGGAGCTCGTCGCCGTAGACTGGCGCGTGATGTCAGACCAGCCCGCCTCCGTCGAGGACACGCGCACGCAGTTCGAGGAACAGGCGCTGCCGTTCATGGATCAGCTGTACGCAGCGGCCATGCGCATAACCCGCAACCCGTCCGACGCCGCCGACCTCGTGCAGGAGACGTTCGTCAAGGCCTTCGCGTCGTGGGCGAGCTTCACGCAGGGCACGAACCTCAAGGCGTGGCTGTACCGGATCCTCACCAACACCTACATCAACACCTACCGCAAGAAGCAGCGGGAGCCCTTCCAGGGCGCGATCGACGAGCTGGAGGACTGGCAGCTCGGCGGTGCGGAATCGACGACGGCGATCAGCACGCGATCTGCCGAGGCTGAGGCGATCGATCACATGCCGGCGTCGGTGGTGAAGGATGCGCTGCAGTCCATCCCCGAGGATTTCCGCCTCGCGGTGTACCTCGCCGATGTCGAGGGCTTCGCGTACCAGGAGATCGCCGACATCATGAAGACCCCCATCGGCACGGTCATGAGCCGCCTGCACCGTGGCAGGCGAATGCTGCGCGACCTTCTCGCCGATTACGCACAGGAGCGCGGTATCGACACCGCCGCAACGAGGAGCAAGAAATGACGGACTGCGGCTGCGACAAGGCCCGGCGCGACCTCGAGGAGTACCTCCGCAACGAGGTCTGCAAGACCAAGCACAGCGACATCCGCGAGCACCTGGACAACTGCCCCGGATGCCGCGACGAGGCGCTGGTCGCGCGCACCCTCACCGAGGTCGTGGCGCGCGCGTGCAAGGAGACCGCTCCCGAGGAGCTGCGCGACCAGGTGCTCGCGCGCCTGCGCGAGGTGCAGGCCACCCACTGAGCCCCGACCGAGCGGGGGTGGGTCGACGACGCGGCGCGCACAACCGCGGGGCCCGAGGGCCGACACCCCGCCGGCCCCCGGCGGGGGCCGGCGTATCGGACCTCCGGCCCGCTGGTGAGCACGCGGTGATGCCGCGGCAGCAGCTCAGGGCTGCGGCGCGAAGACCCGCAGCGCCCCCGGCGCCACGTCGACCGTGAGGGGAAGGGCTCCCACCGGATCGCCATCCGCGTACGCGGTGACGCCGGGCGAGGCGAGGGTGATGCCGGTGATGCGCCGGGTCACGACCTCGGGGAGCGACGTGTGCGTCCCCTGGTAGACCCGGGGGATGAGTCGGGCGAGTCGTGCCCTGCCCGCGGGACGCACGAGCGTGACATCCAGCTCCCCGTCGGCCGGGTCGGCGTCGGGACAGATCGGGATGCGGCCGCCGTAGGACCGGGTGTTCCCCACCGTCGCCATGACGAGGTCGCCATCGAGTCTCTCGGAGGTTCCGTCGGGGAGGCGCAGCACCAGCTCGAAGGGGACGCCGCGGAGGCGAAGGAACTCCAGCCCGAGGGCGATCGTGTAGCGGGATCCTCCTTTCGGCCACGTCATGGCATTCGCCCGGTCGTTGACCTTCGAGTCGAAGCCGCTCGCGAGGACCGAGGCGAAGTAGCCCGTCGAGCCGTCGCTCCGCGTCAGGCGCGCGAGGTCGACGACGCGCGTCTCGCCGCGCGCGATCACGTCCGCGGCTGCGGACACCTCCCTCTCGCGCACGCCGAGAGCATCGGCGAAGTCGTTGCCGGTGCCCGTGGGCACGATGCCGAGCGGAACGGCCGAGCCGGCGAGCTCCTGGACGGCGAGATGAACCGTTCCGTCGCCACCGGCGACGACGACGGCGTCGGTGCCGAGAGCGATCGCGGTACGCAGGAGCTCCCGTGACTCCGCGGCGCTCCCGCCGCTGACGATCGTCGTCTTCGCCCCGCGGCGTCGGAGGTGCGTCGCCGCTTCCCGCGCCGCACCGTGCTGGGCGCCCGAGCGGGCGGCGGGATTCATCAGGAGCGTGACGTTCACGACCGGGCGCCGGACTCCGGCACGAGAACCCCCGGGTTCATGATCCCGGTGGGGTCGAGGGTGTCTTTCACCGCTCGGAGGACGGCCATACCGAGAGGTCCGATCTCCTCCTCCAGGTAGGGGAGGTGGTCACGGCCGACGGCGTGATGGTGGGTGATGGTGCCGCCGGCCCGTCCGATGGCGCGGGAAGCGGCGCCCTTCGCCGTCGCCCATTGCCGAACGGGATCGGCGGTCAGCGCCGCGACCACGGTGAAGTACAGCGACGCCCCCGCGGGGTAGACGTGCGAGATGTGGCACAGCACCATCGGCTTCGTCCCGTGCCCGGTGAGCGCCTCCGTGAGGGCTACCGTGACGGCCTCTTTGAGGGCCGGAAGCACGCTCCAGGTGCCGGCCGTCTCGAGCGTCTCCGCGAGGACACCCGTGTCGAGGAGGGTGTCGCGCAGCGCCGGGGTGGCGAACCGCCCGCGTTCCCACGAGCGCGCCGCGTCCTCCCCGCGGAAGGTGGCGCCGTACCGGCGGAAGGCGGCGTCGAGCCGGTCTCTGACAGCACGGGCCTCAGCCTCGGTCTCGCCCTCGACGGTGGCCACCGCGAGACATCCCCGCATCCTCGTGAGGTGACCGCCGAGGGTGGCATTGACGCGTGTCTCGGTCTCGTCGCTCAGTCGGAGGACCGTAGGACGGATGCCGCGCTGCGTGACGTCCCGAAGGGCTTCGCTGCCCGCCGCGAAGGTGGGGAACGTCCACGCACCGTAGGCGGTCGCCTCCGGGACGCGGGCGATGCGCACCGTCACCTCGGTGAGGACACCGAAGGCGCCCTCCGAACCGAGGAAGACCTCGCGGAGGTCAGGCCCGGCGGCGCTCGCGGGTGCGCGACCGAGGGCGAGTTCTCCCACCGGCGTCGCAACACGGAGGGCATGCACGAGGTCGTCGAACCGGCCGTACCCGCGGGAGGCCTGCCCGCTCGACCGGGTGGCGGCGAAGCCGCCGATCGTGGCGTAGCGGAAGCTCTGCGGAAAGTGCCCGAGGGTGTAGCCGTGTACCGCGAGCAGCTCCTCGACCTGGGGGCCGGTGGTTCCCGCGCCGAACGTGGCCAGAAGCGAGGTCTCATCGAGAGAGATCAAGGCGGCCGTGCGCGCCAGGTCGAGCGCGACGACCGCACCGGACGTTCCGCCGGCGGGGTCGACGCCGCCGACGACGCTCGTGCCGCCGCCGAAGGGGACCACCGCGATCCGGTGGTCGACGCACACGGCGAGCACGGCGAGGACCTCGTCGTGGGAGGCGGGGGAGACCACTGCGTCCGGCGCGGACTGGGGGGAGTCGAGGCGTCGCGCGAGGAGGTCGGGCGTGCTCTTTCCGCCCAGATGGAGCATCCGCACCTCGTCGTCCCGGGCGACCTGACCCGGCCCGACGACCGCTTCGAGCGCGGCGACCGTGGCGGCGGCCAGCCGAGACGGCGTCAGCACCGGTCGCTCCCGTCGGGCGACCGGATGCGCCTTCCCGGGAAGGAGCGCGGCGATCACCGTGCGGGCGCCGATCGGCAGGCGTGCCGCCTCCTCGCCCCAGGCGTCCCATGCCGACCGGTGCGACGGAACGGGCACGGCGAGGGGGGTGCGCGTCGGCGTCGGTGCTGATGCCGGTGCCGGCGACGGCGAGGGAGTCGACGATGACATGGGCGACAGTATGACACGACCTGTACCACTGTCACATATCATCGGCACATGGCATCGCCGCCCGCACCGCACGCCGTGCGCGTCCCGTCGACCGACCGGCACGACGCGCTCCTCGACGCCGCGCTCGACGAGGTCGTCGCGCACGGCATCCGGCGCACGACGGCATCCAACATCGCCCGGCGGGCAGGGGTCTCGCGCCAGACCCTCTACCGCTACTGGCCCGATGCGCAGAGCGTCTTCGCCGCCCTCGTCACGCGCGAACTCGTGGCGGCGCTTCCTTCTGGCTCCTCCCCGGACGACCTCGACGACCTCGTCGCCCTGCTCGTCGCCACGGCTGACACGATCAGAAGGATGCCTCTCCTCGGCCGCCTCCGCGACACCGACCCCGAGCTCCTCAGCCGCTATCTGCTCACGCGCGTCGGCACCAGTCAGCGGGCGATTCATCGCGAACTGGCCAGCCGGATCCGTTCCGGGCAGGAGCGGGGCTTCGTCCGCGCCGGAGACGCCGACGCGCTCGCCGCGACCACGTTGCTCATCGCCCAGTCGGCGGTGCTCTCGGCGCCGCTCGTCGAGGAATGGCTCCCGGCCGAAGCCTGGACCGGTGAACTGGCCCGTGCGCTGTCGGGTTATCTCCGGGTGAACGCATGATCCTCGGCCGGACGCCCTTCCCGACGGCCCTCAACGCCCGGCGCCGTGCGGCGGAGCTGTCGCGCCTCGGCGATGACCCGCACGTCGACGTGGTCGTGGTCGGCGGCGGCATCACGGGAGTCGGGCTGGCATTGGATGCGGCGAGCCGAGGTCTCAGCACCGTCCTCGTCGAGCGCCACGACCTCGCGCACGGCACGAGCCGGTGGAGCTCGAAGCTCGTGCACGGCGGTCTCCGCTACCTCGCCTCGGGTCAGTTCGGCATCGCGCACGAGAGCGCTGCGGAACGGCACCTGCTGATGACCCGCCTCGCGCCGCACCTGACGCGTCCCCTGGCGCAGGTCCTTCCCCTCTATGCGCCGAATCACCTCACCCGGGGCGCCTACATCGGCCTCGGGTACGGCATGGCTGACGGACTGCGCCGCATCGTCGGCACCCCCGACGCGGTCCTCCGCCACCCGGGACCCCTCGGCGCCGCCGAGACGCTGCGGCTCGCCCCCGCTGTCCGTGAAGAAGGCCTCCGCGGAGCGGTCCGAGGGTGGGACGGGCAGCTCTTCGACGACGCCCGCCTCGTCGTCACGGTCGCACGGACGGCGGCCGGCTTCGGGGCATCCGTCCTCACTCGCGTCTCCGCGGTCCGGGTCTCGGGCGACAGCGTGCGGCTGCGTGACGAACTCTCCGGCACCGAGCTCGACGTGTCGGCGCGGGCGGTGGTCAATGCCACCGGCGTCTGGGCCGGCGATCTCGATCCGGCGGTGCGGCTCCGCCCGAGCCGTGGCACGCACCTCATCGTCGACTCCGCGCGCCTCGTCGGGTCGGACGTGGCGCTGACGGTCCCCGTCCCCGGATCCCGGAGCCGCTTCGTCTTCACCGTTCCCGCCCCGCTCGGCCGCACCTACGTCGGTCTCACCGACGAGCCGGCCGAGGGTCCGATCCCCGACGTGCCGGCCGCGACCGACGCCGAGATCGACCTGCTTCTCGACGTCGTCAGCACGGTGCTCGCCGATCCGCTCACCCGCCACGACCTCCTCGGCACGTTCGCCGGCCTTCGGCCGCTCCTCACCTCCATCGGCGATGACGTCGTCACCGACGGCGACACCAGTGACCTCTCCCGTCGCCACGCGATCCTCGAATCGCCAGACGGCGTGCTCACTGTCGTGGGAGGGAAGCTGACGACGTACCGGCGCATGGCCGAGGACGGCGTGGACGAAGCGGTGCGGCGCCGTACTCTGCCGGTGGCTCGTCGCTCGCGCACTCGCTCGCTGCCGCTCGTGGGCGCCTGGGCTCGCGCGCGTCTGCGTGAGATCGACGCACCGGCCCGGCTCGTCCGGCGCTTCGGGGCGGAGGCGCCCTTCGCCGCGTCACTGCCCGACGGACCGCCCGCCGCGCGGGGGGTCACGGCGCAGGAACTGCAGTGGGGCGTCGACGTCGAGGGTGCGCTCGGGATCGATGATCTGCTCGATCGGCGCACGCGCATCGGTCTTGTTCCCGGCGATCGGGAGGTGTCGGAGGATGCCGCGGTCGCGGCCTTCTCCCGAGCGGGCGTCGACCCGGTCTCCGCCACCACCGCCGCTCCAGATGACCGGAGCGGCGGACCGGCACTCAGAGCGTGAGGGCCGCCCGCATGATCTCCGACTGCTCGGCGGCGTGGACCTTCGGGGAACCGGTCGCCGTGGAGGCCATGGCCGGGCGCGACACCAGCTCGATGGAACGGTCACCGAGGTGCTTGGAGATCTCCAGCGCGATGAAGGGCCACGCGCCCTGGTTCTCGGGCTCGTCCTGCACCCACACCAACTCGGCCTCGGGGTAGCGCGCCAGCACGCGATCCAGTTGCTCCACGGGGGAGGGGTAGAACTGCTCCAGGCGCACCAGGGCGATCTCGGGGTTGGGCTTCTTCTCAAGCTCAGCGCGCAGATCCCAGTGGAGCTTGCCCGAGTGCAGCAGCACCCGCTTCACCCGGGACGCGTCCACGCCCCGGTCGTCGTCGAGCACCGGCTCGAAGCGGCCGCTGAGGAAACCCTCGACGGGGCTCGTGGCGCCGCGAAGTCGCAGCATCGCCTTCGGGGTGAACACGATCAAGGGCCGGCGCGGCCGGGCGTAGGCCTGGCGGCGGAGGAGGTGGAAGTAGGAGGCGGGAGTCGAAGGCCGCGCGACGATCATGTTGTCTTGCGCGCACATCTGCAGGTACCGCTCGATCCGGGCCGAAGAGTGGTCGGGTCCCTGTCCCTCGTAGCCGTGGGGGAGAAGGAGGGCGACGCTGGACTGCTGACCCCACTTCTGCTCCGCCGAGGAGATGAACTCGTCGATCACCGACTGCGCGCCGTTGGCGAAGTCGCCGAACTGCGCCTCCCACAGCACCAGCGCATCCGCCCGCTCGACGGAGTACCCGTACTCGAAGGCCATCGCGGCGTACTCGCTGAGCAGTGAGTCGTACACCCAGAAGCGCCCCTGATTCTCAGCGAGGTTCGCCAGCGGGATCCACTCCTGACCGTTCTGGCGGTCGTGCAGGACCGAGTGCCGCTGCACGAACGTGCCGCGACGGGAGTCCTGACCGGCCAGCCGCACCGGGGTCCCTTCGACGAGCAGCGAGCCGAAAGCGAGAAGCTCCGCGAACGCCCAGTCGATGCTGCCGTTCCGACTCATGTCGAGGCGCTTGTCCAGCAGTTGCTGCAGCTTGGTGTGAACCGTGAAGCCGTCGGGCTTGTTGACGAAGGCGTCACCCACGAGATGGACGATGTCACGCGACACGCCGGTCGTCTCGAGCTCACCGGCTGCGGGCGCCTCGAGGTCGTCGCCGCCGTCGCCGACCACGACGGGGGAGGATCCCGTCTCTGCGGCGTGGGTCTCGGCGAAGGCGATCTCGAGGCGGTTCTGGAAGTCGCGCTTGGCTTGTTCGTACTCCTCCTCGGTGATGTCGCCGCGGCCGACGAGCGCCTCGGTGTAGAGGCGCCGCACCGAGCGCTTGGCCTCGATGAGGTTCGTCATCAGCGGCTGCGTCATCGAGGGGTCATCACCCTCGTTGTGACCGCGTCGGCGGTAGCAGACGAGGTCGATCACGACGTCGCGGTGGAAGCGCTCGCGATAGGCGAAGGCGATCTGGGCCACCCGCACGACCGCCTCGGGGTCGTCGCCGTTCACGTGGAAGATCGGCGCCTGGATCGTCTTGGCGACATCCGTGGCGTACACCGAGGTGCGAGCGTCGTTCGGCATCGTGGTGAAGCCGACCTGGTTGTTCACCACGATGTGCACCGTGCCGCCGGTGCGGTACCCGCGCAGCTGAGACATCTGCAGCGTCTCGACGACCACGCCCTGCCCCGCGAACGCAGCGTCGCCGTGGATGAGGATCGGCAGCCACGAGAAGGAGCCCACGGGCTTGCGATCCTGCTTGGCGCGGACGATGCCCTCGAGCACGCCGTCGACGGTCTCGAGGTGAGACGGGTTCGCGGCGAGGTAGACCGGCAGTTCGCTGCCGTCGTCGGCGACGAAGGTGCCCTCGGTGCCGAGGTGGTACTTCACGTCTCCCGACCCGCGCTTGGCGCCGACCGCGACCTGCCCCTCGAACTCGCGGAAGACCTGCCCGTAGGTCTTGCCGCCGATGTTGGTGAGCACGTTCAGCCGGCCGCGGTGCGCCATGCCGATGGCCGCGCCGTCGAGACCTGCCTGGGCCGCGCCCTGCAGCACCTCGTCGAGGAGGGGGATGAGCGACTCGCCGCCCTCCAGGCTGAAGCGCTTCTGGCCGACGTACTTCGTCTGCAGGAACGTCTCGAACGCCTCGGCCTGGTTGAGCTTGGACAGGATGCGCAGCTGCTCGTCGTGACCGGGCTTGGTGTACTTCACCTCGACGTTCTGCTGGAACCAGCGCCGCTGCTCGGGGTCCTGGATGTGCATGTACTCCAGGCCGATGGTGCGGCAGTACGAGTCGCGGAGGACGCCGAGGATCTCCCGCAGCTTCATCAGGCGCTTGCCGCCGAACCCGCCCGTGACGAACTCGCGGTCGAGGTCCCAGAAGGTCAGCCCGTGCTCCTCGATCTCGAGGTCGGGGTGGGTGCGCTGAACGTATTCGAGCGGGTCGATATCGGCCATGAGGTGGCCGCGCACACGGAAGGCGTTGATGAGCTCCTGCACGCGCGCGGTCTTGTCGACGCGCTCGGCGACGTCGACGTTGATGTCGGCCGCCCAGCGGATCGGCGCATACGGGATGCGGAGCGCGGCGAAGATGTCGTCGTAGAACCCGCGCTTGCCGATGAGGAGCTCGTGGATGATCTTCAGGAACTCGCCCGACCCTGCGCCCTGGATGACCCGGTGGTCGTAGGTGCTCGTGAGGGTGATCGTCTTGCCGATCGCCATCTCGTGCAGCGTCTTCTCGCTCGCGCCCTGGAACTCGGCCGGGTAATCCAGCGCCCCGGCGCCCACGATGCAGCCCTGGCCGCGCATGAGGCGGGGCACCGAGTGCACGGTACCGATGCCGCCCGGGTTCGTGAGCGAGATGGTGGTGCCCTGGAAGTCGGCCGCCGTCAGCTTGTTGCCGCGGGCGCGGGTGACGAGGTCCTCGTAGGAGGCCAGGTACTCCCCGAAGGTCAGGGTCTCGGCGCGCTTGATGCTCGGGACGAGCAGCGCCCGAGTGCCGTCGGGCTTGGGAAGGTCGATCGCGATCCCGAGGTTGATGTGCGCGGGGGCCACGACCGAGGGCTTGCCGTCGACCTCGGCGTAGAAGACGTTCTGGCTCGGGAACTCCTTGATCGCCTGGATCATGGCCCAGCCGATGAGGTGGGTGAAGCTGACCTTGCCGCCGCGGGTGCGGGACATGTGATTGTTGATGACGATGCGGTTGTCGATCATCAGCTTGGCCGGCACGGTACGCACACTCGTCGCCGTGGGGACGGTCAGCGAGTCATCCATGTTGGCCGCGAGGGCCTTCGGCATGCCCTTGAGGACCGTGATGTGGTCTTCGTCGGTCTGCTCCTGAGCGGCGACGGGAACCACCTTCGGCGCCTGAGCGGGAATCGGCTGCGGTGCCGCGGGCTTGGCGGTGGTCCGGGCGACCGGCTGGGTGCCGATGACGGGAACCGGGGCGGTGATGGGGTGGCCGTCGGATGCCGCGGGCGCAGGTTCGGCGGGCGACGCAGGGGCGGTGGCCGGGGGAGCTGCCGGGGCGGGAGCGGCCGGCGAAGACGGGGCGGGCGCCGCGTCATCCGTCGCCTCGCCGTCGACCTCGACGGGGTGGTAGGCCTCGAGGATCGGCCACCACTCCTTGTCTACGGAGTTCTTGTCGACCTTGAACTGCTCGTACAGCTCGTCGACGAGCCATTCGTTGGCCCCGAACTCCCCTTCGCTCGACACCCCGACGCCGGTCACCTGGCTCGACACGCTCGATCGCCTGCTTTCATCGGTGAAACTTCTGAACGCACAAGTCTCGGTCTCGGCCCGCACGCACGACTGTTAAGCGTAACCCAGTCTGTACCCCCGCTTCTCGGCGACGAAACGTCTTGTGCCGCGAAGATCGGGCTCATTCACCGCCCAGGAAAGCTCTCTACGATGGGGGGAATGGAGTTCTACGGCGAGCGACCCCAGGTCGATCTGACCTACTCGGATGTCTTCCTCGTTCCCCGCCGCTCGGCGATCACGAGCCGCCTCGACGTCGACCTCTCCCCGGGTGACGGCACCCCCGCAACCCTTCCCCTGGTCTCGGCCAACATGAACTCGGTGACCGGCGCCCGCCTGGCAGCCACTCTCGCCCGGCGCGGCGGACTCGGTGTCCTGCCGCAGGACATGCCGCTGCAAGAGCTCGACGCCGCGATCCGGTGGGTCAAGGCCCAACCGGTGCCGTGGGACACCCCGCTCGTCCTGCCGGGCTCTGCGACCGTCGCCGATGCCGTGCGACTGCTTCCCCCGACCGACGGGCACGGGATCGTCGTGAGCGATGCGCCGGCGGGCCGCGTCCACATCGACGACGTGCTCGGGGTGGTCCCGGCGCGGCGCCTGGGAACCGCTCTTCCCGATGCCCGCCTCGGCGACCTTGCCCGTGGCCACGCCGCCTCGATCGACGCCGACGACGTCGACGACGCCCGTCACGCTTTCGATCTCATCGTCGCCGCTGAGGCCGAGACCGTCTGCGTCCTCCACCACGGCTTCCTCGTCGGCACCCTCTCCCGCCGAAGCGCCCTTCGCACCACGCTGTACCGTCCGGCGGTGGACGGCGGCGGCCGTCTCGCGGTCGCCGCGGCAGTCGGCATCAACGGCGACGTCGCCGCCAAGGCCCGGGCGCTGGTAGCCGCCGGAGTGGATGCGCTGGTCGTCGACACCGCTCACGGGCATCAGGACGGGATGCTCCGTGCGCTCGCCACCGTGGCGTCGCTCGACCTCGGCATTCCGATCGCTGCGGGGAACATCGTCACCGCCGACGGCGTCGCAGACCTCATCGAGGCGGGCGCGACGATCCTGAAGGTCGGCGTGGGACCCGGGGCGATGTGCACGACGCGCATGATGACCGCCGTCGGGCGGCCGCAGTTCTCCGCCGTCCTCGAGACCGCCGAGGCCGCGCGCGCCGCCGGCGCGCACGTGTGGGCGGACGGCGGCGTGCGCTACCCGCGTGACGTCGCACTCGCACTCGCCGCGGGGGCGGCGTCGGTGATGATCGGGTCGTGGTTCGCCGGCACCATCGAGGCGCCGGGCGAATTGCTGACGGATGACGCGGGTCGGGCCTACAAGGAATCGTGGGGCATGGCCTCGACGAAGGCCGTGCAGGAGCGGTTCGGACGACTCGACCCCTACGAGCGCGCCCGCAAGGAACTCTTCGCCGAGGGGATCTCGTCGTCAAAGATCTATCTCGACCCGCTCCGCCCGGGCCTGGAGGACCTCCTGGACATGATCACCTCGGGCGTGCGTTCATCGTTCACCTATGCCGGCGCGCACTCGGTGGCGGAGTTCCAAGAGAACGCGCGGGTCGGTCTGCAATCCGCCGCCGGGTACGAAGAGGGGAAGGCGCTGCCGGTCAGCTGGTGACCCCAGCGCCTCCCGCCTCTTCTCAGCGCGTCCGCGCCTTCTGATCCTTGTCGGCGGTGTCGTCGGGGTCATCGGCGTGCTGCATCCGGATCCGGCGCCCCTCGTCGATGTCCTTCTGCTCCTTCTCGGCCGCCTTGTCACTCTTGCGAGTGTCGCGCGGGGGGAGCTGAATGACCTCTTCGGCGGGGATCCCCGCCTGCAGCTGACGGCCGCGCTCGAGCTCGGCGTCGAACTCGGCGCCGAACAGCAGCGCCATGTTGGCGATCCACAGCCACAGCAGGAAGATGATCACCCCGGCCAGCGCCCCGTAGGTGCGGTCGTAGTTGGAGAAGTTCGCCACGTACAGCCCGAAGAGGGTGCTCGCGATCGCGAGGACGACGATCGCGAGGAGCGATCCGATGCTGATCCAGGTGAATTTCGGCTGCTTCGCGTTCGGGGTGGCGTAGTAGAGGATCGCGACCATCAGCACGACGATGAACGCCAGCACCGGCCACTTCACGATCGACCAGACGGTGACGGCGACCGATCCGAGGCCGATCGCCGACCCGATCGCGTCCGCGACGGGGCCCGAGACGACGAGCAGCACGACGGCGACGGTGATGAGTGCGATCCCGATGACGGTGACGAGCAGCTGCGAGGGAACGAGCTTCCAGAACGGACGCCCTTCCTCGATCTCGTAGATGCGGTTCATCCCGCGGCTGAAAGCGCGGACGTATCCCGAGGCCGACCAGATCGCCAGGACGATACCGGTGACGAGCGCGAATCCGGCGGCGGGGGAGTTGGAGATCTGCTCCAGTGGCCCGCGGATGCCCTCTGCGGCGTCCGGGGCGACTTCGCTCACGATGCCGAGGATCGCGTCGGTCGCCTGCCCGCTCTGTCCGAGCACGCCGAGGATGGAGAACACCGCGACGAGCGCGGGGAAGAGAGCGAGCACGGCGTAGTAGGTGAGGGAGGCGGCGATGTCGGTGCACTGGTCGCTGGTGAACTCCCGTGCCGTCTTGGTCAGCACGTACTTCCACGAGCGCTTCTCGATCTCGGTGGGAGAGTCCGGCTTGTCAGGGTGGTCGGGGTCGGGTGCGTTCCGATTGTCGCGGTCGGCGCGCGTGTCGGTGCTGCTCATCGCTTCCTCCGTGGGTGGGGGGACCAAGCGGCGGGCGAGGACGCCGGAGGGACCATCCTGGAACCGGTTCGCTTTCGCCGCGGGGGGCTTGACAGCGCGACCGTGGGACGTCGCAGGCGAGCCGTGCCGGCGGGAGCGGCCTGCCGTAGACTGGCGTGCGAGATGGACGACCCTCCCAGTTGTAGACGCTCGCCCCACCGTCCCGCTTCCGCGCCTCCGACAATCGCAGGCATCGCCGGGGGTGACGCGTGATGGACTTCGTCATGCTGGGCGTGGGGCTCCTTCTGACCGTCGGGACGGGACTGTTCGTCGCCAGCGAGTTCGCGCTGGTGAATCTCGATCGCGCCGACCTCGAGGCCCGTCGGGCGGCGGGCGAATCGCGGCTGTCGCTCACGATCAGCGCGCTGCGGATCACCTCGACGCATCTCTCCAGCGCGCAGCTCGGCATCACGCTGACCACGCTTCTCACCGGTTACACGATGGAACCGGCGATCTCGAACCTTCTCCGTCCCGTGCTCCTCGGCTGGGGGTGGCCTGAGGCGCTCGTCGTGACGCTCTCGGCGATCATCGGCGTCTCGATCGCGACGGTGTTCTCGATGATCATCGGCGAACTCGTACCGAAGAACTTCGCCCTCGCCATTCCCCGGCAGACCGCGAAGCTCGTGATGCCGTTCCAGGTCGCCTTCACGACGGTCTTCCGCCCGGCGATCGTCGTCCTCAACGGCAGCGCCAACGCGGTCCTGCGGGGCCTCGGCATCGAGCCGAAGGAGGAGCTGTCGGGAGCGCGTACCGCGGAGGAGCTCTCCAGTCTCGTCCGCCGTTCCGCCAGCGCCGGCGTTCTGGAGAAGGACACCGCCACCCTGCTCGATCGAAGCCTCACCTTCGCCCGCCTGACGGCCGCCGACGTCATGACTCCGCGCCCGAGCATCCACGCCCTCGCGGCCTCCGACAGCGCCGAGGAGGTCATCCAACTCGCGCGGCGAACCGGACACTCCCGTTTTCCGGTGTACGGCGAGTCGATGGACGACATCACCGGCATCGTCCACCTGAAGGCCGCGATCAGCGTTCCGCGCGAGCGGCGACGGGATGTGCCGGCGGCGGCGCTCGCGAGCGACGTGCTCCGTGTTCCCGAAGCCGTGCACCTCGACGCGCTGGTGTCCGAGCTCCGCGCTCGCGGCTACCAGATGGCCGTGGTCGTCGACGAGTACGGGGGCACGGCGGGAGTCGTCACGCTCGAAGACCTCGTCGAGGAGATCGTCGGCGAGGTGCTCGACGAGCACGACCGCCGTCGTGCCGGGATCGTCCGCGGCAGCGACTACGTCAGCTTCCCCGGCGAGCTGCGTCCCGACGAGGTGCGCGATCGCACGGGCATCCGCATCCCCGAGGGGGACGTCTACGACACCGTCGGCGGGTTCATCATGAGCGTGCTGGAGCGCATCCCCGCGGTCGGTGACGAGGTCGCCATCGATGATGGGACCCTCGAAGTGCAGCGCATGGACGGCCGCCGCGTCGACCGCGTGCGCTTCACACCCGCCGTCATGCCCGCGCACGCCGACACCGGCGGTGAGACCCGATGAGCGACTGGGCCGGAATCGCGTGGCTGTTCGTGCTGCTCCTCGGCAACGCCTTCTTCGTGGGCGCCGAATTCGCCGTCATCTCCGCCCGCCGATCGCAGATCGAGCCGCTGGCCGAGAAGGGCGTGCGCTCGGCGCGGACCGCGCTCTACGCGATGGAGCACGCGACGCTCATGCTCGCGACCTCGCAGCTCGGCATCACGATCTGTTCCTTGCTGATCCTGAACGTCTCCGAGCCCGCGATCCACCACCTGCTCGAAGAGCCCCTCGGTCTCACGGGCCTTCCCGACGGCGCGGTCGACGCGATCGCGTTCGCGATCGCGCTCCTCGTCGTGTCGTACCTCCATGTCGTGTTCGGCGAGATGGTGCCGAAGAACCTCGCCTTCTCGGTGCCCGATCGCGCCGTGCTGATGCTCGCGGCGCCGCTGGTGTGGGTGTCGAAGGTCTTCCATCCGGTGATCTTCACGTTGAACTGGATCGCCAATCACGTGGTGCGGCTCTTCGGCGTGGAGCCGAAGGACGAGGCGGCGTCGACCTTCACGCTCGAAGAAGTGGCGACGATCGTGAACCAGTCGCGCATCGAGGGCGTGCTCGATGACACCGCGGGAACGGTCGCGGCCGTGATGGAGTTCACCGACAAGAAGGCGAAGGATGTCGCGGTGCCCCTCGCGGACCTCGTGACCCTGCCGGAGATCACCACGCCCGACGACATCGAGCGCGCTGTCGCCCGGCACGGCTTCTCGCGCTACGTCATCGTCGGCGCCGATGGCGCTCCCGTCGGTTATGTGCACCTGAAAGACATCCTCCGGGTTGCGGAGGGCCCCGACGCCGCCGCCGACGCCCCGATCCCCGCCAGACGCATCCACCACATGGTGCCGGTAAAGGAGAGCACCGACCTCGAAGACGCCCTCGCGCTGATGCGCCGGGACGGCCGGCACCTCGCTCAGGTGCGCGACGACGCCGGTGCCACGACGGCCGTGCTCTTCCTCGAGGACGTCATCGAAGAGCTCGTCGGCGAGGTGCAGGACGCCACCCGGCGCCGCCGCTGACGCCGCCCGACCCGCGGCTACAGTGGCGGCATGACCGCCGTCTGGGGAGCACTCGACACCGCGAAAGCGCTCCGTGTACCCGACGCGGGCGACGACAAGTACACCCGTGGAGTGCTCGGAGTCCGAACCGGGTCCGATGCCTACCCGGGGGCGGCGGTGCTCGGTGTCGAGGCGGCGTGGCGGACCGGCATCGGCATGGTCCGCTACCTCGGTGCCGAACGGCCTACCGCGCTGGTGCTCCAGCGCCGCCCCGAGACGGTCGTGACGGCGGGCCGCGTGCAGGCCTGGCTCATCGGTTCGGGGACGGATGCGGCGACGCGGCCGGCCGCGGAGACCGCGGCCCTTCGCGACATCCTCGCCGGCGACGTCCCGGTCATCCTCGACGCCGGCGCTCTCGACCTGGCCGCGGAGCCGCGGAACGGCGTGTCGATCCTCACGCCGCACGGGCGCGAGCACGACCGCCTGCGCGACGCGCTCGGGCTGGCACCCGTGGGCGATGAGTCGCTGGCCGGCCGCGTCGGCGCTGGCGTGGAGACCGCGCAGCGGGCCGGGGCGGTGCTGATCCTCAAGGGCGCCCAGACCGTCGTCGCCGAACCGGGCGGCTGGTGGACCGTCGTGCACGCGGGCACCTCGTGGCTCGCCACGGCCGGAACGGGCGACGTTCTCGGCGGTGTCGTGGGGGCGGTGGTCGCGGGCGGGCGCGCGCTCGACGAGCGGTCGGTGTCGGCGGAGTCGGAGCGAGAGCAGGGGTCGAGCCTCGAGCGTTGGGCGAGGCGGGCGGCGGCGGGAGTCTGGCTCCACCAGCGGGCGGGCGTCCGCGCGGTCGAGCACGCGGGAGAAGGAGGAGGCCCGGTGACCGCGCTCGATGTCGCGGCGGCTCTTCCCGGCGCCGTGGCGGAGGCGCTCCGGGCGGGCTGAGACGGACCGCCGGCGACGAGACATCCGGTCATCTCCCCGCCCGAGAAGCCGCCTAGGATGGGGCCCGTGTCGAGGCGGGCGGTGCTGTGGGCGGCGTTCGTGCTCGTTCACCTCGGCGTCGCGGTGCTGGGATTCGTCGAGCCGAATCAGCCGATGGGTGACGTCTACCTCGTCTACGAGCCGTGGTCGGCGCGAGCCGCCGCAGGCGCCGGTGTCGTCGGGATCACCGAGGACTGGGTGTATCCGGCATTCGCGCTCGTGCCCCTGCTGACCACCCACGTCCTCGCGCCCCTCTTCGGCTCCTACACGGTGGCGTGGGCGGTGCTCGTCACCGTCCTCGACGCCGTCGCCTTCGCCGTCCTCGTCGGCCGTGGCCGCTCCCGCGGCCGCGCGAGCGCGGCCTGGTTCTGGCTGGCGTTCATCGCCGTGCTCGGACCGGTCGGGATGTACCGGCTCGACGGCATCACCGTTCCGCTCGTCCTCGCCGGATGCCTCTGGCTCATCGCCCGGCCCTGGCTCGCGGGAGTGCTCCTCGCCGTGGCGACGTGGATCAAGGTGTGGCCGGCGGCGATCCTCCTCGCGGCGCTCGTGGCGGTGCGTCGCCGTCTGCCACTCCTCGCAGCAGGAGCTGCGGTGTCGGCCGTGACCGTGGCGGCCGTCGCCCTCGCGGGCGGGGCGGCGAATGTGACGAGTTTCATCTCCGATCAGACGGGCCGAGGGCTGCAGATCGAGGCACCCGTCAGCGGGTTCTACCTCTGGCGGGTGGTGCTCGGACTCGACGACTCCGAGGTCGCCTACGACCGCGGGCTCCTGACGTTCCAGGTGAGCGGCCCGGGCTCGGACACCGTCAGTGCCCTCATGACCCCCGCGCTCTTCGCCGCCCTCGGCGTCGTCGTCGTGATCGGAGTCCTCCGGCGCCGGGCGGGAGCCGGGTTCGCCGGTCTCTTTCCGCCCCTCGCCCTCGCGAGCGTCCTCGTGTTCATCGTCTTCAACAAGGTGGGCTCCCCCCAATACCTCACCTGGATCATCGTTCCCGTCGCCATCGGCGTCCTGCTCGATCGGAGGCGCTGGTGGGTTCCCGCCTGCCTGGCACTCGTGACCGCCGGGCTCACGCACCTGGTCTATCCGCTCTCGTATGACCGCCTCCTCGCCGGTGAGGCCGTCGCCACCGCAGCCCTGACCGTGCGGAACGCCCTGCTGCTCCTGCTCCTGGTCTACAGCGTCGTCCTCGTCCTCCGTGCGCGCCCGCTCATCGGAGCACCCGCACCCCGTCGCGCCGACCCCACCGTCCTCTCGCCCGACCGATCCTGACCCTGGGAGGACTCATGCTCGTCGCCTTCTCCGTCGCTCCGAGCGGCACCGGCCGCGCCGACGGATCCGTCCACGACGCCGTCGCGGCAGCGGTGCGCGTCGTGCGCTCATCGGGATTGCCGCACCGCACCACGTCGATGTTCACCGAAATCGAGGGGGACTGGGACGAGGTCTTCGAGGTCGTCAAGCGCGCCACCGAGGCGGTGCTGCCGTACGGCTCGCGGGTGTCGCTGGTCCTGAAGGCGGACATCCGCCCAGGACACGCCGGCGAGATCGACGGCAAGATCGAACGGCTCGAGCGCGCCATCGACGCCGGCGAAGGCCTGCCCGAGTGACCGGTGACCGGCCTCCCGCCGACCGGCTGAGCGCGGTGCTCGCCGACGCTGCCGGGGTCTCACGTCCCCGCCGCGCCGACGACGCCGCCGATCCGGCGGTACCGGTGGCAGGCACCGCGGTGCTCCTTCGGGATGCGCCCGGTGGCGGCGGCTCCCGGGGCGTCGAAGTACTCCTCCTCGAGCGGCCCGACCGGGGGTCGTTCGCCGGCGCCTGGGTGTTTCCCGGCGGCAAGCTGGAGCCCGTCGATCGCGAGGCGGCCGCCGACGAGCAGGATGCCGCGCGGCGCGCAGCCGCTCGCGAGACCGCGGAGGAGATCGGGCTCGACGTCGCCGCCGAGGCGCTGGTTCCGCTGTCGTGCTGGGATCCGCCGCCCGGGCTCGCGCTGCGGATCCGCACGTGGTTCTTCGTCGGCATCGCACCGGTGGGCGACCTCGTCCCGGCTCCGGCGGAGGTGGAGCGCGCCGCCTGGCTCACGCCGACCGAGGCCCTCGAACGTCATGGGAAGGGCGAGCTCGTCCTGTACCCGCCGACCTGGGTGACGCTTCAGGATCTGCAGGCGTTCGCGGGAGCATCCGCCCCCCGCGCCGCCGCGGTCGTGGATGCGGTACGGCGAGGAGGACCGCACCGCTTCGAAACCGTCGCCCGCCGCGGTGCCGAGGGACCGCTCCTGCTGTGGCAGGAGGACGCGCAGTACGCCGGGCCCGACGCGACGGGTACGGCGCGGCACCGACTCGAGATCGGTCGGCTGCCGTGGCTGTACACCCGGACCGATGGACGGGTCGACGGGTGAACCCTATGCGGCGAGCAGGCGGCGGAGGTGGTGGCCGACGGCAGAGGTCTCGATGAGGAAGCCGTCGTGACCGAAGTCGCTCGTGAGCACCACCGCGGTGTCGCCCTCGAGCCCGTGGCGGATCCCGCGTGCGATGCGGTGCTGCCCGTCGATGGGGAAGAGCCGGTCGCTGTCGATGCCCAGCACGAGGGAGCGGGCCGTCACGCGCGCGAGGGCCTCCTCGACGCCGCCGCGATCGCGCCCGATGTCGTGGGAGTTCATCGCCTCGACGAGGGTGAGGTAGCTGTTCGCATCGAAGCGACGCGTGAAACGGTTGCCGTGGAAGTCGAGGTAGCTCTCCACCGCGAAGCGTCCGCCGTGTCCGAGGGGGCTCACGCCGGACTGCCATGACCGCTGGAACCGCTGATTGAGCTCGGTGGGGGAGCGGTAGTTCAGCAGGGCCATCCGTCGCGCCAGTGCGAGCCCGCGATGCGGCCCGTCGCCCTCGGGGGAGTCGTAGTACTCGCCGCCCTGGAACCGGGGGTCGATGCGGATCGCCTCCAGCTGCACGGAATTGAGAGCGACCTGATCGGCCGTCGTCACCGGAGGCGCCGAGAGCACCGCCATCCGCTCCACCCGTTCCGGGTGCCCGATCCCCCACTCGAGGGCATGCATGCCGCCCATCGATCCGCCGACGACGCCCGCCCAGACGTCGATCCCGAGTGCGTCGGCGAGCCGCACCTGTGCAGCGACCTGATCACGCACGGTCAGGTAGGGAAACCGCGACGCCCATTCGTAGCCGTCGGGGGCGATGCTCGCGGGGCCGGTCGAGCCCTGACATCCGCCCAACATGTTCGGCGCCACGACGAACCACCGATCGGTGTCGATCGGCCGCCCCGGGCCCACAACGCTGTCCCACCATCCGTCGGTGGGATGACCCGGGGCCGCCGTGCCGCGCACGTGGCTGTCGCCGGTGAGGGCATGAAGCACCAGAACGGCGTTGTCGCGGGCGGGGCTGAGCTCGCCCCAGGTCTCGAAGGCCAGTCGGAAGCCCGGGAGCTCCTCGCCCCCCTCGGTGCGGAAGGATCCGAACGCGGCGAACTGGCGATCACCGGCGGGATCGCCGTCGCGCCACGCGCCCGTCACCGGCGGGCGACCGAGGAGCAGACGCGCATCGGCCTCCGTCACCGGCGCGCTGGGCACCGTGTCTTCGGAGGTCTGCCAGTCCATGCCTGCCATTCTCTCGGGTGCGCGAGGGGCGGTCTCCCGTGTTACGGCGGCGGAGCGACAGCCGCGGCTATCCTTTCTCGTAGGGGGAGGGACTGTGGCGACAGCGCAGGATGTGACACGTCGCGAGGTCATCGCGCAGTACGGCGTGGTCGGCGAGCCTCCCGAGCCCGATCTCGAGGGGCTGGTCCATCTCGCCGCGGCGCTGTCGGGCGTCTCGACCGCGGTGATCAACATCATCGACGACCGGTTCCAGCACCAGATCGCCGCCGTGGGCATCTCGCCGTCCACGTGCGCGCGGGAGGATTCGATGTGCGCGGCGGTGTTCGAGCAGGCCCGCCGGGTCGTCGTCGCCGATGCGCGGCGCGACGAGCGGTTCGCGCAGAACCCGTTCGTCACCGGCGACATCGCGAGCATCCGCTTCTACGCCTCGAGTCCTCTCGTGACACCCGCCGGCGTGCCGATCGGGACGCTGTGCGTCTTCGACGAAGACCCGGGAGCTCTCACCGCCGATCAGGGGAAGTCGCTCGACGTTCTCGCGCACCAGGTCATCGACGTCCTGGAGCTTCGGCGCCTGACGCGGGAGCTGCGGCGCTCGAACCGCGACCTGGAGCACTTCGCCCGCCAGGTCAGCCACGACCTGCGCAACCCGCTGACCGCGATCAGCGGCTTCCTCGAGCTGGCCGCAGACGACCCCGATCTGGCGGATGCCCCCGTCGCCGCACGGGCCGTCGAGCGGGCGGAGGCAGCGGCCACGCGGATGTCGGGGGTCCTCGACGACCTGCTCGCCTTCGCGCGCGTGGGCGGCACCCGCCCTCGCCGGGAAGAGATCGACGTCGCCGACCTCGTGGCGGAGGTGGCGGACGATCTCGACGCCGCTCTCCGCGAGAGCGGCGCCGACGTCGACGTCGAGGCGACGGCTCCGCTCGTCGGCGACCGCACCATGCTGAGCCTTCTCGTGGAGAACCTCGTGGCCAACGCGGTGAAGTTCACCCACGCCGCCGGCACCACTCCGCGTGTCACGGTGCGGACCGAGTCCCTTCTCGACGGGTTCCGCCTCGTGGTCGACGACAACGGGCCCGGAATCGCGCCGACCGAACGCGAGCGCGTCTTCGGGCTCATGGAGCGCGGCGCCGAGGCGGCGGCGCCCGGGCTCGGGATCGGCCTCGCCACCTGTCGCCGGATCGTCGAGGCCCACGGCGGCCTGATCGGCATCGAACAGTCCGACCTCGGCGGGACCCGCGTCTGGGTGACCCTGCCGGGATTCGAGGAATCCGACCCTGTGGCCGCATAGGCGCTGGATGATGGGGGAATGGCGCGATTCCTCCTCATCGCCGCGTCCAGCGGCATCGGTCAGGCGACGGCTCGGATGCTCCGAGACGCGGGGCACGAGGTGTTGACGACGGCGCGGGCTAACGAACGGATCGAGCCCGATCACGTGCTGGACGCCACCGACTTCGAGGCCGTCGATCGCGCCTTCGCCGAGGCCGGCTCCCTGGACGGCGTCGCCTGCTTCGCCGGCTCGTTACTGCTGAAGCCCGCGCACCTGACGAGCGCCGAGGAGTACCAGGCGACGGTCGCCGCATCGCTGACCACGGCGTTCGCGACGGTTCGCGGCGCGGGTCGGCACCTCAAGCGCGGCGGCTCCGTCGTTCTCGTCTCGTCGGCGGCCGCCATGCAGGGGACGGCGAACCACGAGGCGATCGCCGCGGCGAAGGCCGGGGTCATCGGGCTCGCTCTCTCTGCGGCGGCGACCTATGCGCCGCGGAACATCCGCGTCAACGCCGTGGCTCCGGGCCTCACCCAGACTCCCCTCACGGCGGCCCTCACCGAGACCGAGGGGTCGCGCAAGGTCTCCGAGGCGATGCACGCCCTCGGGCGCCTCGGTACCCCCGACGACGTCGGTCGCGCGGTCGCCTTCCTCCTCGACCCGGCGAACGACTGGATCACCGGCCAGGTGCTCGCGGTCGACGGCGGCCTCGCCCGGGTGCGGCCGCGCATGAAGGTCTGACTCCGGGTCATCCGTCCTTCCGCTGCCCTGCCTCGGCGACCTGCCTCGCCTCGGGCCCTCCCTCGCGGTGGCGCCCGAAAGTGCGCAGATCACCGCGGATACGCAGAACGCCCCGCGAGCAGATCGTGCGCGCAGGGCGTTCTTCGTGCGGCAGGCGCGCCCGGTCAGGCGCGCGCGGCCTCCGACACCCGACGAGCCGAGGCGAGTGCCTGCTCGAGGTCGGCCTTGAGGTCGTCGACGCTCTCGATCCCGACCGACAGTCGCACGAGCCCCGGGGTGACCCCTGCGGTGAGCTGCTGCTCGGGGGTCAGCTGGGAATGCGTGGTCGACGCGGGGTGGATCACGAGCGAACGGACGTCACCGATGTTCGCCAGGTGGCTGAAGAGCGTCAGCGAGTTGACGAACTCGCGCCCCGCCTCGACGCCGCCCTTGAGCTCGAACGACAGCACCGCACCCACACCCTTCGGGGCGTAGCGGTTCGCCGCGGCGTACCAGGGCGAGGTGGGGAGCCCGGAGTAGTTGACGGATGCCACGTCGTCCTGATTCTCGAGCCACTCGGCGATCTCCTGCGCGTTCTGCACGTGGCGCTCGATACGCAGGGACAGCGTCTCGATGCCCTGAAGCAGCAGCCACGCGCTGTTGGGCGAGATGGCGGCTCCGAGGTCGCGGAGGAGCTGCACACGCGCCTTGATGATGTAGGCCAGGCCGTCGCCCACCGCAGCGGTGTAGCTCGCGCCGTGGTACGAGGGGTCGGGCTCGGTGAACCCGGGGAAGCGGTCGACGTGCTTCGACCACTCGAAGGACCCGCCGTCGACGATCACGCCGCCGATGACCGTACCGTGCCCGCCGAGGAACTTCGTGGCCGAGTGCAGCACGATGTCGGCGCCGTGCTCGAACGGACGGATGAGGTAGGGGGTGGCGATGGTGTTGTCGACGATGAGCGGCACGCCGGCCTCGTGGGCGACATCGGCGACCGTCCGGATGTCGAGCACGTTGATCTTGGGGTTCCCGATCGTCTCGGCGAAGAACGCCTTGGTGTTCGGCCGCACGGCGCGGCGCCACTCCTCGGGGTCGTCCTGGTTCTCCACGAACGTGACCTCGATGCCGAGCTTGGCGAGGGTGTACTTGAAGAGGTTGTAGGTGCCGCCGTAGATCGAGCTCGACGAGACGAAGTGGTCGCCGGCCTCGGCGAGGTTCAGGATCGCGAAGGTCTCGGCGGCCTGACCGCTCGCCACCAGCAAGGCACCGGTGCCGCCCTCGAGCGCAGCGATGCGCTGTTCGACGACATCCTGTGTGGGGTTCTGGATGCGGGTGTAGATGTTGCCGAACTCCGCCAGGGCGAACAGGTTGGCGGCGTGGTCGGCGCTGTCGAACACATAGGAGGTCGTCTGATAGATCGGCGTGGCCCGTGCCTTCGTCACCGGGTCGGGCTGGGCGCCGGAGTGGATCTGCTTGGTCTCGAAACGCCAGTTCTCGGGTGCGGACATGACTGCTCCTGCCGGGTCGGTGGGGCGCGGCGGGTCCCGCGGCCACTGTCGACAGTAGGGCGGGCCCGGGTTGTCAACAACGGAAGGGAAATGTGACGTAACGCGGGGCTTGTAGCGTGAAGGCATGACGGATGACTCTCCGACCCCGGATCCCGCCCCCGGCGACACCGCACCAGACCGCCCGCTCCGCCGGGCTGTCGTGACGGGTGCGAGCTCCGGCATCGGGGAAGCGACCGTCCGGGCGCTCCGCGCGCGAGGATGGGATGTCGTCGCGGTGGCGCGACGCGCCGACCGCCTGGCCGCTCTCGACGCCGAGACCGGGGCGACGGCCTTCGCCGCAGACCTGACGACCGAGGCGGATGTCGCGGCGCTCGCCGAATGGCTCGCGGACACCGGTCGGGTGGATGCGCTCATCAACGTGGCGGGCGGCGCTCGCGGCACCGATCGCGTCGAGGACGGGCGGCCCGAGGACTGGCAGTGGATGTTCGAGGTGAACGTCCTCGCCACTCAGCGCCTCACCGCGGCACTGCTGCCGCTCCTCCGTCGCGCGGCCGCCGATCCGGGCGGTCACGCCGATGTCGTCTTCGTCACCTCCACTGCCGCACAGACGGCCTACGCCGGCGGCGCCGGCTACAACGCGGCGAAGGCCGGCGAGGCGATGATCGCCCACGCCCTCCGGCTGGAACTGAACGGCGAGCCGATCCGCGTGGTCGAGGTCGCGCCGGGGATGGTGCAGACGGAGGAGTTCACCCTCAACCGCCTGGGCGGCGACCGTGCGGCTGCAGACCGGGTGTACGAGGGGGTGGAGGCACCGCTCACCGCGGCCGACGTCGCCGACGTCATCGTCTACGCCCTCGGGGCGCCCGCCCACGTCAACCTCGATCTGGTGACGATGAGACCGGTCGCCCAGTCCGCCCAGCACCTCCTCGCACGCGGCCCTCTCCACCCTCGCGTCGCGGACTGATGGCGCTCACCCTTCCGGAGCTCGCCGCGGCGGGCCTCATCGACGCAGGCTGGGCGGAGGCTCTCGCGCCCGTCGGGCCCGATATCGCCGCCCTGGGCGAGCGGCTTCGCGCCGAGACCGCCGCCGGACGCCGCTATCTTCCCGCCGGCGAGAACGTCCTCCGCGCCTTCCGCCGGCCGCTGTCGGAGGTGCGGGTGCTGATCGTGGGTCAGGATCCCTACCCCACCCCGGGTCATCCGATCGGGCTGTCCTTCGCCGTCGACGCCCACGTCCGCCCGCTGCCGCGGAGCCTGGCGAACATCTACCGCGAGCTGCACGACGACCTGGGCATCGACCCGGCACCGCACGGCGACCTCTCCGCATGGTCGGAGCAGGGGGTCATGCTGCTCAACCGCGTGTTGACGGTCGCTCCGGGCAGTCCCGGGTCGCACCGGGGCTGGGGATGGGAGAGGGTCACCGAGCATGCCATCGGGGTGCTGGTCGCGCGACGCGCCCCGCTCGTGGCGATCCTGTGGGGAAGGGATGCCGCAACCCTCCGTCCCCTCCTCGGTGAGACCGCGGTCGTGGAATCCGCTCACCCGTCGCCCCTGTCGGCGAGCCGCGGGTTCTTCGGCTCGCGTCCGTTCTCCCGTGCGAACACACTGCTGGGCGGGCAGGGCGCGCCCCCGGTCGACTGGCGCGTGCCGGCCGACCCCCTCCCCACGACGCGATCGGTCCCCGCGTAGGCTGGCGCCATGCTGGAGGAGGAGTACGACAAGTCACGTCGGCGACCGCCTCGGCACCTCCGCCGCCGCCCCGAACCCGAACGGCCGTTCTCGTTCGAGATCCGCCCTGTCGAGGCCCGCGACGTTCCGGACATCCGGGAGATCTACAACTACTACGTGACGAACTCCGTCGTCACCTTCGACGAGAAGAAGTGGTCGATCGCGCAGTGGCGCGACAAGATCGCTCACCTGCAGAAGCTCGGGCTGCCGTTCCTCGTCGCCGAATCCCCGAGCGGACAGGTGCTCGGCTACGCCTACGTGCAGCCGATGTCGAGCAAGACCGCCTACCGCTACTCGGTGGAGAACTCGATCTACCTCGGGCAGGCCGCGACCGGCAAGGGGTTGGGTCGCGCCCTGCTGGAAGCCCTCATCACCGCCTGCGAGAACGCCGGGATCCGCGAGATGGTCGCCATCATCAGCGACAAGGGCGCCGAAGCCTCGATCGCGCTGCACGAGAAGCTCGGCTTCGAGGAGGTCGGGCGGATGGGGCGCGTCGGGTTCAAGTTCGGCCGCTGGCTCGGCACCGTCTATCTGCAGAAGTCGCTGCACCCGGTGAAGCGCACCCGGCGGCTGTTCGGCCGCTGATCAGCACGGCTCGCCGTCTTCGCGAACCCGGTCGACGAGGCGTTGCCACGGGCCCACGAGCGAGGTCTCGCCGAAGCGCGCCTCTCGTTGCGCGCCCTCGAATTGCGCCTGCACCCGCCAGCGGAATCGGTCGGCGCCCCGCTCCGCGCGGGCGGGAGCATCCCACGGGCAGGCGTGAAGGAGGGGGAGCCACTGCGACGCGCCCTCATGGTCGGCCTCGGCACGCCAGCGCCGGGTGAGACCGGCGAAACCGCCCGTCCGCTCGACCACCACCACGACGAACGGCTCGGCGCCGCCGCTGATGTCAGCGCTGTCGTCCATATCAGCTCACGGCATCCGTCTCCTCGGGGTCAGCCTCCGGCCCCGAGGCCGACCGCCGTCCACGCCGCGCGCACGGCGCGGGCTTCCTCCGATTCCTCACCGTACTCCTCCGCGGCGGTCGCGACCGTGGCGGCGGCGAAGGCGGCGAAGTCGCTCGTCGGTGCCAGGGCGCCCGAGTCGAGGGTGCGGTACCAGATGCGTCCCGCGCGCTCCCAGGCGAACCCGCCGAGAGTCGTGGCGGCGAGATGGAACGCGCGGTTGGGGATGCCGGAGTTGATGTGCACGCCGCCGTTGTCGTCGGCGGTCACCACGAAGTCGGCCATGTGAGCGGGCTGCGGGTCACGGCCGAGGATGTCGTCGTCGTACGCGGTTCCGGGAGCGGCGAGCGACCGCAGCGCCCGGCCCTGTACCGCGGGGGTGAAGATCCCCTCGCCGACGAGCCAGCTCGCCTCCTCGGCGGTCTGACGGAGGTGGTACTGCTCGACGAGGACGCCGAACACGTCGGCGATGGACTCGTTGAGTGCACCGGACTGGCCTTGGTACTCCAGCCCTCCCGCGGCCTCGACCACGCCGTGCGCGAGCTCGTGCGCGATGACGGTGAGGGACCCGGTGAAGCCGGTGAAGACCTCGCCGTCGCCGTCGCCGAAGACCATCCGCTCACCGTTCCAGAAGGCGTTGTCGTAGTCCCGGCCGTAGTGCACCGTGGCGCGCAGCGGCGCGCCGGCGCCGTCGATGCTGTTGCGGGCGAAGGCGTCCCAGAAGGCGTCGAAGGTGACCCCCAGCCCCTCGAAGGCCTCGTCCACTGCGGCGTCACCGGTGGCCGGATCGTCCTCCCCGCGCACCCGCACCCCCGGGAGGGTCTCGCGCTCCTGGGCGTCCCAGATGGTGCGATCGGGTGCCGGTCCGGTCTCGGCGGTGATCGTGCCGTTCTCGTCGATCGAGAGACGCAGTCGCGAGCGCGACAGGCGGTACGGCGGCGTCGCGTCGAGGGTCGCGCGGGCGGCGGCGGCGGCGCGCGCGAAGGTGGGCTCTCGCACCGAGGCGATTCGGGCGAGCAGGTACGGGGGGACGATCGCGCGCATGCCGACACGCTAACGCGGGCCGGCGACATCCGGAGTCATCCGCCGGCGCTCGTCGCCCCCGGGTCGATCGTCGGAATGGATGCGAGGAGCCGCCGCGTGTAGGCCCCCTGCGGCTGCCGCAGCACCTTCTCGGTGGGTCCCTCCTCGACGATCCGGCCGTCCTTCATCACGATGACCTCGTCGCAGAGGTTCTGCACCACGCCGATGTCGTGGGAGACGAGCACCAGGGTGAGGTTGTCACGCTGCCGAAGCTCGGCCAGCAGCCCGAGGATCTGCGCGCGCACCGTCACATCCAGCGCCGACAGCGGCTCGTCGCCGACGAGGAGCGCCGGCCGGTGCACGATGGCCCGCGCGAGGGCGATCCGCTGCCGCTGTCCGCCCGAGAACTCGTGCGGGTAGCGCTCGGCCATGTCGGCCTCGAGCCCGACATCCTCGAGCACCTCCCGCACCCGTCTGCGGCGGTCGCCCTCGATGCCGAGCGCCCACAGCGGTTCGCCGACGATGCGTCCGACGCTCATGCGCGGATCGAGCGAGGCGTACGGGTCCTGGAAGACGATGCCCGTCTGCCGGCGGAGCCAGTGAAGGGAGCGCGCGGAGGCGCGGGCGTCGACGTCGCGTCCGTCGAACGACACGGTTCCCGAGGTGGGGGTGTCGAGCCCGAGGAGGAGGCGCACGAGGGTCGACTTGCCGGAGCCCGACTCGCCGATGATCCCCAGGGCGCTGCCGGCGCGGATGTCCACGTCGGCGTCTTCGAGCGCCGTCGTGACGGCGCTCGCTTCGAAGAGGGTGCGCCGGGGGAGGCGATGGTGTCGGGTCAGGCGCCGGGCGCTGAGCAGGATGTCGCTCACGAGCCGGTCTCCGATCGCCCCTCGGGGCGCCAGAGCGTGGCGCTCGCGTCGCGGAGGAGCCCTTGCGTGACCGGCGATGCGGGATGCCGCAGGAGGTCGGCGATCGGCCCGGACTCGACGACCCGCCCACCGTCGAGCACGACGGCGTGGGTGGCGACCTGCGAGAGCACGGCGAGGTCGTGGGTGATGAAGATCAGGGACATGCCGTCCTCGGTCACGAGGGATCGCAGGAGTGCGAGGATCTCGGCTTGGATCGTGACGTCGAGCGCCGTGGTCGGCTCATCGGCGATGAGCAGTCGCGGGCGGCAGGCGAGCGCCATCGCGATCGCCACCCGCTGACGCTGACCGCCCGAGAGCTGGTGCGGGTAGCGCGAAACGATCCGCTCGGGATCGGGCAGCGCCACGCGGGCCGCCTCGGCGATCGCACGGGCTGCGGCCTCCCGCCGTCCGAGCCCCTCGTGGATGCGGATGGACTCCGCGATCTGCCGGCCGACGGTGCGGATGGGGTTCAGCGCCGTCCGCGGCTCCTGGAACACGATGCCGATCTCGTCGCCACGAAGGGTCGAGAGCTCGCGGTCGGTGAGGCCGAGGAGCTCGCGTCCGCGCCACGAGACGCTGCCGGTGGCCGTCGCGCCGTCGGGGAGGAGCCCGAGGATCGCGAGGGCGGTGAGGGATTTCCCCGACCCCGATTCGCCGATGAGGCCGAGGCGAGCGCCGTCGGGCACCTCGAACGAGACACCGTCGACCACCCGGCGCCCGCCGATCCCGACGACGAGATCCCGCACGACGAGGCTCACGAGACGACCTCCGGCAGGTGGGTGCGGGCGCGCCGGGCCGCGCCGCCCGCCCGCGACAGGGTGGGGTCGGTCGCTTCGCGGATCCCGTCGCCGAGCAGGTTGAGCCCCAGGACGGTGATCGTGATCGCGAGCCCCGGCCAGAGCACCGAGAGCGGATACACCGTGAGGTACTGCTGGAGCTCGTCCAGCAGGAGTCCCCACGAGGGTTCGGTCGGCGGCGCGCCGAATCCGAGATACGACAACCCCGCCTCCGCGAGCACGGCGACGGCCATGCTCCACGACAGCTGCACGATGAAGACCGGCGCGACGTTCGGGAGGAGGTGGCGGGTGAGGTTCTGCCATGGCGTGAGGCCGGACGCCCTTCCGGCGAGGACGAAGTCGCTCTGCAGAACCCGCCGGAGCTCGGGGCGGGTGACGCGGGCGATGTTGACGCCGAAGCCGATACCCACCGCCCAGACGACGACCCAGAGCGATCCGCCCCACACCGCCGAGATCATCATGGCGATGAGGAGGACGGGGAAGGCGATGAGGATGTCGACGGCGACCGCGACCGCTTCGCGCACCCACCGCGTGGTGAGGGCGCCGAGGGCGGCGAGGGCGATGCCGAGGAGGGTCGCCACCACCCCCGCTCCGACCGCGACGAGCACGGTCGTGCGTGCGCCGGCGATGAGGAGGCTGAGGATGTCCCGTCCGGTCCCGTCGGTACCGAGGACGTGGGGCCATCCCGGCGGCGCCCACCGATTGGGGATGTCGACCTGCTGCGGATCGAACGGCGTCCACACGAGGGAGACGAGTGCGGTGAGGAGCACCACGGCCACCACGACGAGGCCGAAGCGGCCGGTGGAAAGGCGCCAGAGGCGGGCGATCGCCGTCACGTCGCGACCTCCCGCTGCCGGGGATCGATGAGGCGGTGCACGAGGTCCACGACGAAGCCGACGAGGAGGACGAAGCCGGTGAGGACGAGGAGTTCGCCCTGCACCATGGGAAGGTCGCGCGCGTCGACGTCGGCTACGAGCATCCGCCCGATACCCGGCAGGGTGAACAACTGCTCGATGATGACCGCGCCGACGATGATCCCCGCCACCTGGAGGCCGAGGACGGAGATGACCGAGAGCCCCACGTTCGGAAGGCCGTGGCGGATGAGCGCAGCGGTCCGCGTGAGCCCCTTGGCCGCCGCGGTGCGGACGTAGTCCTGCCCGACGGCCTGCAGCGTGGCGCTCCGGACGAAGCGCAGGAGCATCGCCCCCTCGACGATGCCGATGGTGAGCGCCGGGAGGAGCAGAGCGCGAAGGGCGGCGGCGGGGTCGGCCCATCCCGCGCGGGGGAATCCCTGGGCCGGGAGCCAGCCCAGCCACACGGCGAAGACGACGACGAGCATCATGCCGGCCCACACCACCGGCACCGCGGCGAAGGCCTGCGCTCCCACGCTCAGCGCCGTGCCATCGGCCCGCCCACGGCGAAGAGCCGACAGCACGCCGAGAGGGATGCTGAACACGAGCGCGATCGCCAGCGCGAGAATCCCGAGGGGAACGGTGACCTGCGCCTTCTCGGCGAGCTCGGAGGCGACGCTCACCCCAGTCTGGAGCGAGGTGCCGAGATCACCCCGGAAGACGCCGCCGATCCAGTCGGCGTACTGCGTCCACAGCGGTGCGTTCAGTCCCAGATTCTCGCGGATCGCCGCCACCTGCTCAGGGGTCGCGTTGGTTCCGGCGATCTGCTGCGCCACGTCGCCGGGAAGAACCCGGAGAGTGAGGAAGATCAGCACGCTGGCGACGAAGAGCCCGACGAGGAGAAGGGCCAGTCGTGTCAGCGTGTACCGGATCACTCGCTCTTGGCGATCTCAGCGAGGTTCAGACGCGCGTTCACGTTGTCTTCGGGGAAGCCCGTCACTGCTGTCGTGACCGCGCTCACGCCGGCCCAGTTGTACAGCCAGTCCGCCGCGGCGTCCTCGGCGACGATGCGCGCAGCCTCCGCGAGGAGCGCGTCAGCCTCCGCTTCGTCGGTCGCTCGCAACGACTGCTCGTAGAGGTCTTGCACCTCGGGGTTGTCGTAGGTGAAGTAGTAGTCGGGGTTCGCCCAGTTCTCGAAGTCGCGCGGCTCGGCGTGGTTGACGTAGCTGAGCTCGTAGTCCTTATTCGTGTAGACGTCGTTCAACCAGGTGCTGAAGTCGACGGAGTCGACCTCGAGGGTGATTCCCACCTCGTTGAGGTTCGACACGAGGATCTGCGGAATGGTGGTGCCGTAGAACGAGGGGATGGTGAGCGTCAGATCCAGGTCGTCCACGCCCGCCTCTTCCAAGAGGGCCCGAGCGGCCTCGGGGTCGTAGGGGGCGGTGTCGGAGAGGTCCTCGTATCCCGGGTCGGGCTCGGGGATCGGCCCGTAGAGGGTCTGACCGGCTCCCACGGCCTCGACGATCGCGTCGTGGTCGATCGCCTGCCGGATCGCCTGCCGTACACGCTGGTCATCCAGCGGCGCGGCAGTGCTGTTCATCGCCAGCACGCTCTTGTCCGTGGCGGATCCGAGCACCACCGTGAAGTCGCCGTTCTGCTCGATCTGCTCCGCCAGCGTCGGGTCGAAGCCGGTGAGGACGTCCACCTCGCCCGCCGCCGCGGCGTTGAGGGCGGCCTGATCTTCGGGGATGTAGTCGAAGACGACCTCGGCGACCTGAGCCGGCTCGCCCCAGTAGGAGTCGTTGCGCGTGAACGTGATGCTCGACCCCTGGCGCCACTCGTCGAGCACGAACGGGCCGGTTCCGTTGGCGGCGGTCTGGTAGTCGACGGTGTCGCCCTCTTTGAGGACGATCCCGGCACGGCCGGTGAGGTTCCACAACAGGCTCGAGTCGGGCTGGGACAGGGTGAGGGTGACCGTCTGACCGTCCGCGGCGATGGTGGAGACGTTCGCCAGACGTGCCGAGTCCGCCCACTCCGGGGTGTCCTTGCGGGTCTGCAGCGACCACACGACATCCTGGGGGGTCAGCTCCTGTCCGTCATGGAAGGTCACGCCCTCTTCGATCGTGAAGGTGTAGGTGAGGCCGTCCTCCGAGACCTCCCAGTCGCTGGCCAGCGACGGGACGATCTCCTGGTCGGGCGTGCGGGCGACGAGCCCCTGGTAGACGTTGTCAATGAGGACCTGGTCGAGCGCGGCGCCGGCGGTCTGACGGATGTCGAGGTTGCCCGGCTCCAGGACGAGGCGGATCGCGACCGACGCGTCGGGGTTCGGCTCGCCGGTGGCGGTGGGGTCCGGATCGGCGCTCGCGGTGCAGCCGGCGAGGACGAGGACGCCCGCGGCGAGGAGGGCGGAGGCGGCGAGGGACGTACGGCGGAGCATGTGATTCCTTTCGGGGAGGCGTCCGCGGGGGGTGGGGGACGCCGGACCTCGCGCCTGTGGGCGAGAGGTGCGGGTACAGCCTAGGCAAGGTGCACCGACCCTGCAGAACCCGCTACTCGGAACGCAACAGAAGCGTTAATCCTTCCCGGCTGCTCGGGCGATCTCCATGCCGAGGGACGCGGGGGCGTCCTCCTGCAGGTTGTGACCGCCGGAGAGGGTGACGACGGATGCCGCGGGGACCCGCCGGCGGAAGGTGTCGGCGTCGTCGTCGGTGACGAAGCCCCGCTCACCGCGGATCAGAGTCAGCGGTGCGCTCACGGCGGCGAGGTCTTCCCACCCGGCCTCGCCGAGGACGGCGGCCACGGCGTCGTCCGCAGGTGCGGCGTCGCTGCCGGCGGGCGCGGCGGCGGCGAGGTGAGCGAAGTGGTGCTTCCACTCGACCCTGCCGTCGGGGCGGACGCGGGAGTTGAAGTACACCCCCCGTGCCGCCTTCTCGCGGGTGCCCCCGCCGAGGCCGAACGCCAGCGCTCGGTCGACCAGCTCGTCACGGGAGGCCCAGTCGGTGGGGCCGGCGAAGAAGGCCCGGATCTGCGCGGCCCCGGCGTTCGGATCGAGCCCCGGGGTGATGTCGACGACGATCAGCCGCGAGACGAGATCCGGGCGCGATGCTGCGACAGCTGCCGCGGTGAGCCCGCCGAGGGACTGCCCGACCAGCACCTGCGGCCGGTCGGTCCAGGTGGCGATCGCCTCTGCGACATCCGGTGCGAGGACCCGTCCGACGTACGCGGCGTCGTCGCGCCAGGAGGAGTCGCCGTGACCGGGGAGGTCGATCGCGAGGGCGGGGACCCCGGCGGCGATGACCGTGGTGTCCCAGGTATGGGCGTTCAGCCCCGCGCCGTGAAGGAACGTGACGACGGGGGTGTCGCCGGCCGCCTGATGCCAGCGGAGTGCGCTCAGAATGCGCCCGTCGGGCAGTGACAGGGTCAGGCGCTCGCCCTGCGGAAGCGTGCCGCTCAGCCCGGCGTCTGCGGCCTGCGCGGGGAGGAAGGAGAACTCGTCGGCGGGTTCGCTCACGTCGCCATTCTGCCCGACGCCGGGCGGGGGCACCGTGGGTAGGCTGGCGACATGACGGCGGAACAGCGCGTACACCTCTCCCGCTCCGCTCCCGAGGCGTACAAGACCCTCGCCGCCTTCTCCAAAGCCGTCGGCACGATCGCCGCCGACGCCGGCGTGGACGACCGGCTGAAGGAGATCATCCAGATCCACGCCTCGCAGCTCAATGGCTGCGCCTACTGCGTGCGCGTCCACGTCGAGCGAGCGGTGAAGGCGGGGCTCAGCGCCGACGTGATCGCCCAGATCCCCACCTGGCGGGATTCGGGTGTGTTCACCGAGCGCGAGCGGGCGGCGCTGGAGCTCACCGAGGCCTTCACCTACATTCACGAGGACGGCGTCCCCGACGAGGTCTACGACCGGGTGGGAGGGGTCCTGAGCGAGGTGGAGTACGTCGCGGTGAGCTGGCTGCTGGTGTCGATCAATTCCTTCAACCGCGTCGCCATCGCCGGCCGCTACCCGGTGCCGCCGCAGGAACAGGATCCGGCATGACCCAGGTCGATCCGGACGTTCCGGGAAGCGTCAATCTCCGCGACACCGGAGGCCTTCTCGCCGGTGACGGCCGCACCCGGCACGGCGTCCTCTACCGCTCCGGCAACCTCGCGCAGTTGCCCGACGAGGGTGTTGCCGCCCTGGGTGCGCTGGGCATCCGCCGGATCATCGACCTCCGGGCCGACGACGAGGTCCGGCATGCGCCGAGCCGGGTGGACGGGCTCGGAGTGACGACCCAGCACGTGCCGCTCTTCCTCGGCTCGGTCAGTTCGTTCTTCTCCGAGGACATGAGTCTCGCCGACATGTACCGCTCCCTCGCCACGGAATCGGCGACGGGGCTCGTCGCGGCCGTCCGCGGCATTCTCGCCGAGCAGCCCGTCCTCATCCACTGCACGGTCGGGAAGGACCGCACCGGCGTCACCGTCGCCGTCGCGCTCGCCGCCGCGGGCGTGGATCGCGAGGCGGTGATCGCCGACTACGCCCGCACTGAGGGACTGCTGCCGGAGTGGCGCAACCGCGAGATCGTGCGGCGGCTGAAGGAGCTCCACCCCGAGGCGGTGCACCTGGAGGAATTGGCGACGCGCTCACCCGCGCCGGTGATGCGCGCGTTCCTCGCAGAGCTCGACGACCGTTACGGCTCGGTCGCCGGGTTCCTCCGGGCGCACGGCATGAGCGACGACGAGCTCGCCGCGCTTCGTGCCGTCCTCGTCACCAGCGACGACACCACGACCCGTCACGACGGGGTCGACGAAGGTTAGGCAACCCTTCCTGCGGGGTATACTGAGGGAGCCATGTTCGAGACGACCCCGCAGCCCCGCGCCGAGCACAACGCCGCCGTTTGCCGGTCGTCGCGCCACACGCGGGTTCAGCACCTCATCGCCGCGGACGAGCACTCGCTCGGCGACCTCGAGGTGCTCCTGGCGACCCTGCCGCTGTGCTCCACCGGACGGGTCTTCATCGAGGTGCCGGATGCTGCGGCGGTCGTGGACGTCGCCGTCCCGCCGCGCATGGTGCTCACCTGGCTCGACCGGTCGCGTCGAAGCGGCCAGCCGGGCACGAGCCGCGGGTGCGTCCCGGGTCAGGCACTCTCCCGCGCGGTGATCGCCTGGGCGGATGAGATGCTCTGCACCGACGACGACGCCACGCGCATCCATCTCCTCGGTGGCTACCTCGGCACGGCCGACATCGTCGAGCACCTCGTCTCGGTGCGAGGCATCGCGGCCGGAGCGATTCACGCGCCGGAGCGCTACGGGCTCACCGTCGCCCGCTGACGGGGCAGGTACCGCCCGTCCTCGAGCCCCGCTTCGATCTCGAAGCGGTTGCGGAGCGGATCGCGTCCCGCGAAGAGGTAGAGGATCGGCAGGAGAAAGCCGTATCGGCGCCACTGCCGCTCGTGCACCGCTTCGTGCTGAAGCAGTCGGTCGTCGATCCGCCCCGTTCCGGTGAGGAAGCAGTCCCCGACGCAGACGCCGCCCCGTGCGAACGTCCACGAGGGCATACCGCGGAACACCAGGAGCGTCCCGCGGCGCTCGACCCGGCCCGTGGACCAGAGGAACCCCCAGACCCGGCCGAGCGCGCAGCCGTAGAGGTAGCCGAGAAGACTGATTGGTGAATCCAGCAGCACGCGGGGGAGGAACCTGTCGGGGTCGGGCGCGCTCACGCGAGCGCCCCGATGATCCGCAGGATCGTGCCGAGGTCGTCCACCGCGTGCTCCGGAGAGGCGGGGGAGAACTCCGCCAGCGTGGCGCCGGCGAGCGGGAGGCGCGCCCGCACCGCGCGGATCGCGGCGACGACGTCCTCGACCGGGGCGCCGAAGGGCTCGGGATGACTCACGCCGGCGATGACACCCGGGTCGAGCACGTCGAGATCGACGTGGATGTACACGCGACCGGCGCCGGTCGCGACGACGGCGTCGGCGACCGCATCGGGATCGCTGAGAGCGCGGGGCGGGAGAATCCGCAGGCCGGCTTCGGCGGCGAACTCCTGCTCGGCGTCGTCGACGGTCCGGGTGCCTGCGAGCACGACGCGATCGGCGGTGACCGCCGGTGAGAGCACGAGACCGGGGGCGCCCTCACCGAGGATCGCGCGGAGGACCATCCCGTGGAAGGCGCCGGAGGGGGAGGACGCGGGAATGTGGAGGTCGGCGTGGGCGTCGAGCCAGAGCACGGCGAGGTCGTCGGTGTTCGCCGCCGCGATGCTCGGGAGAGCGACTCCGCAGTCGCCGCCGACGACCACCGCCGGCCCGTCGCCATCGCGGGCGACGGCGGTGACCTGGTCGGCGATCCGGGTGAGGGAGCTGTAGCGACGCACTCCCGAGTCCAGGTCCTCACCGGCTTCGACGGGGACCTCGAGGATCGTCGTCGCCGCCCGGGGGAGGTCGCCGGCGATGGCGAGGGCGCCGTCGATCAGGCGCATCGCACGAGAAGAGGATGAACCCTGCCACTGCGGAACGACGAGGAAGCGGGTCACGGGACTCCTTCGAAAGCGGTTCGCGGGGGCGGGCACATGCGCCCGCCCCCGCGAAGCGCGGATCAGACCTGGTCGGGGCTGGCAGGAAGCGCCTGCTGCGGCGCGCCGGCCTTCAGCGCTGCCAGGCGCGCCTCGACCTCGGTGAGCTCGCCGACATCCTCGAGCGCGTTGAACTGGGCGTCCAGGCTCGACGCGGCCAGCTCCTGCTTGCCCTGTGCGAGGGCCTCCTGACGGCGGACCTTGTCTTCGAACCTGCCGAGCTCGCTCGTGGGGTCGAGCACGTCGATCGAGCGGACGGCGTCGTGCACCTTGGTCTGCGCCTCGGCGACCTTGGCGCGGGAGAGCAGCTCGCTGCGCTTGGACTTCAGCTGGTCGAGCTTCTGCTTCATGCCGTTCAGGCCGTCTTTGAGCTTGTCGACGACCTCGGTCTGGGTGGCGATGGTCGGGGCGATCGCCCGGGCCTCGCTCTCCTCGCTGATCTGACGCTGCAGCGCGATCTTGGCGAGGTTGTCGAACTTGTCGGCGTCGACGGTGTTGCCGGCGGCCCGCAGCTCATCGGCCTTGCGGCTGGCCGCAAGGGCCTTGTTGCCCCATTCGGCGGCCGCCTGCACATCTTCCTGATGGTCGCGCTCGAGGAGGCGGAGGTTGCCGATCGTCTCGGCGATCGCGGACTCGGCGTCGGCGATCGAGTTGGTGTAGTCGCGCACCAGCTGGTCGAGCATCTTCTGCGGATCCTCGGCCTGATCGATCAGGGCGTTGATGTTCGCTCGGACGAGCGTGGAGATGCGACCGAAGATGGACTGCTTGGCCATCATGTTTCCTTCCTGTCGGTACGTCGGGTGAGCCGGAGCTCGAGGGTCGAGGGTCGTGGATGTATGCGGGCGCGCGCCGAATGGGACGGGTGGACGGGTGGGGTCAGAATCGTCCTCCTCCTCGCCGGCCGCGGGTGCCGCCGCCTCCGAAGCTACCGGGCCGGAAGCCGCCGCCCGACCGGCCGAACCCACCGCCGCCACCGAAACCGCCTCCGAAGCCCCCGCCGCCTGATCGGCCCCCACCGCTGAGAAGCGAATTGATGACGATGCCGCCGAGGACGGCGCCGAGAACGTCGCCGCCTCCCGAACGTCCGCCCGAAGGCGCCCCGAACATCCCACCACCCGGTCCACCCCCGCCGAACCCGCCGCCGTCGAAGGCGCCGACGTCGCGCTGGGCCGACGCGAGCGCCTCGGCGGCGAGCGACTCGGCGCGCTGCGCCTCGGCGAGAGCCGCCCGCGGGTCGGTGGTCTGCAGCTGCTCGGCGCGCACGGCGGCCGCGCCCGCTTCGGCCAGACGCGTCCGCGCCGCCGCGCCCACCGCGCCCCGGCGGGTGACGATGAAGTCTTCGGCGGCCGACACCTGGGCCCGCGCCCGCATGAGGGTGCGGCCGAGTGCTTCGGCGGTCCGGCGCTGCTCGGCGTGGGCGTCGCGGACGCCGGCGACGAGGGCGTCGAGCTGCTGGTCGGCTGCCTGCAGGCGCTGCAGGGTGGCGAGGGGGTCCCGCGGGGTCGCGGACAGCTCTTCGCGGGCGAGTTGCGCCACCTGCCGCGTCGCCGCGATCGCGGCGGCGACATGGCCGTCGGGATCGGGGAGGGTTCCGGCTGCCGCCGTCTCCTGCTCGAGTTCGGCGACCAGTCCGGCGGCGGCGCCCTCGGCGTCGGAGAGGTCGGTGGCGAGCTTCGTCACCGCGCGCTCGAGGACCTCCGCCTGATCGATCGCCTCCTCCGCGGCACGGATCCCGACGGCCGCCTCCCCGGTGTCGCCGGCGGCGATGGCCTCGCGGGCAGCGGCGATCTGTTGCTCGGCGAAGCCCAGACGCTGCCGTGCCTGATCGATGTTGTCGGCGACGGGGGCGAGGGCGCTGGGGCGATACGCGCCCGACAGCTCGTCGAGACGGCGCGCCGCGTCATCCTGACCCGCTGTCGCCCGGGCGCGATCGGCCTCCACCCGGGCGAGAGCCTCGGGGGCGTTCTTCTCGAGCTCCCGCAGTTCGTCGAAGTCCGCGGCCTTGTCGTCGAGGCCCGCGTTGGCCGCCGCGCAGAGCTCGAGGATGCGCGCGTTCCACTCTCGTCGGGTCTCGTCGGTGTCGGCCACCTCGTCGTCGAGGCGCTGCTTGAGCGTGAAGGCCTCGGCGAGCTGGGCGCGGGCGGCGTCGAGGGCCGCGACGAACTCGCCGGTCGCGGCGTCGCCGAACTGGGCACGGGCGAAGCCCAGCTCCTGCTCGCTGGTGCGGACGGCGTCGTCGGTGGCGACGAGGGCGGATGAGGCTTGCCGCTCGAGCTCCTCGAGCGGCACCTGCGGCGCGGCGACGGCGCCCGCCGTGCCGCCCGTTCCAGTGCTGGCCCGCGCGCGACGCCGGCGGAGCACGACCCACAGGATCACCGCGGCGGCGATGACGATGAGGATGACGACGAAGATCCAGGCACCCGACGAGCCCGACCCCGTCGTGGCGGCCTCGAACCCGCTCGCGGCAGTGGTGACGGCGCCGACGTAGTCGCCGTCACGGAGGAACGGCCGGAGGTCGGCTTCGATGGCCGTCAGCTCATCCCCGGAGACAGGGCCGGCGCTGTCGGCGGAGATGTAGTACTCCCGGGCATCCGTCGCCACGGCCAACACGTACTGATCGACGCCGAGGCCGTTGCGGGCAGCGACTTCGTCGGCCCACTGCTGGCTGTTCGCCGGCTCGGTGAATTCCGACACGAACACGGCGTAGAGGTCGACGCCCGTCTGGTCGTACAACTCGGTGAGGCGGTCCTGCACCGCCGACTCCGCGGCGGCGTCGAGGACACCGGCCTCGTCGACGACGTAGCCGGCGCCGAGTTCCACCGGATCCGTGGCGGATGCCGCCGAGGCGGCACCCACGAGGACCATCATCAGCGCCGTCGTGACCGCCGCCGCCCATCGCGCACGCATGGATCAGCCTCCTCCAGGCGAGTCTATGCAGGGGCGCGGATACGACGGTAGGGAAACGTCCAGGTCGCGGGGGCCGGCGGGTCGCTGCCGGCACGAGCGGCGCCGACGGGTAGGGTCTTCGCGTTCTGGAGGGACGGTTCTGCAGCGACATGGACGATCGGTACGGCGGCGATGTGCTCGCGGCGGGGTGGCGGGAGCGCGGGCGTCCCGTGGTGGCGCGCGTCAGCGCCGACCGCGACCTGGTGGTGGAGGTCGCCGACGACGGCTTCTGCGGGGCGGTGACCGATGTCTCGGGCGGTCTGGTCGAGCTGGAAGACCGCCGCGGCCGGCGACGGGTGTTCCCGCTCGGACCGGGGTTCCTCGTCGACGGGGCGGATGTGATCCTCGATCCTCCGAAGGCAGCTGCGACCGCGTCGCCGCGACGCACCGCCTCGGGGTCCTTCGCCGCGCCCGACGTCCGCGCCCGCACCGCCCGGGCCAGCCGCATCCTCGTGGAGGGGCGTCATGACGCCGAGCTCGTCGAGAAGGTGTGGGGCGACGACCTTCGTGCCGAAGGGGTCGTGGTCGAGTACCTCGAGGGCGTTGACCGTCTCGCCGAGGTGCTGGATGCCGCGCCCCCCGGCCCCGGCCGCCGGTACGGCGTGCTCGTGGATCACCTGGTTCCGGGGTCGAAGGAGTCGCGCCTGGCCGCCCAGGTCACCGCCGGGCCCCACGGCCGCTATCTCCGCATCGTGGGGCATCCCTTCATCGACGTCTGGCAGTGCGTGACCCCGCGCGCCGTCGGCATCCGGGCATGGCCGGACGTTCCGCGGGGAATCGAGTTCAAGGTCGGCGTCTGCCGGGCCCTCGGCTGGCCGGCGCGCGACCAGGCCGACCTCGCAATGGCGTGGCGGCGGATCCTCGGCGCCGTGTCGACGTACCGCGACCTCGAGCCGGCGCTGCTGGGTCGGGTCGAGGAGCTCATCGACTTCGTCACCGATCCCGACCCGGCCTGACCGTCGATACCCTTGGGGGCATGCCCGACTCCTCCGCCGACGTGCGCGTCTACCGCGACCGTCCGGTCTCGTTCGTCCGGCGGAGCGGCCGGATGTCGGACGCTCAGGAACGGGCGTGGGAGAACCTCGCCGCGCACTACCTCATCGACGTCCCCCGCGGCGTCGCCGCCACGAGCGTCCGTCCGGATTCCGCGCTCGACCCGGCGGCGGTCTTCGGGCGCGAGGCGCCGCTCGTCGTCGAGATCGGCTCGGGGCAGGGACACGCGGTCGTGCACGCTGCCGCCGCCCACCCGGACTGGAATCTGCTGGCGGTGGAGGTCTTCCGGGCGGGCCTTGCCCGCACCATGCTCGACGCCGACACCGCGGGCGTGACGAATCTGCGTCTCGCCGAGGCCAACGCCCCCGAAGTGCTCGAGCATCTGCTGCCGCCGGGATCGGTGACCGAGCTGTGGATCTTCTTCCCCGATCCCTGGCACAAGAAGCGTCACACCAAGCGACGCCTCATCGAGCCCGGGTTCGCCCCCCTCGCGCGGCGCGCCCTCCGACCCGGTGGCATCATCCGCCTGGCCACGGATTGGGAGGACTACGCACGGCAGATGCGCGCCGTGCTCGATGCCGCCCCCGGGTTCGATCGAGCTTTCGCGGGGGAGTGGGCCGATCGGTACGAGGGTCGGGTCCTCACCGCGTTCGAACGCAAGGGCGAGCGCGCGGGGCGAGCGATCCGCGATCTCGCCTACGTCGCGCGGATGGAGAGCTGATGCCCGCCCTCCCCGAGACCACCGTCCGTCAGCGCCCCGCCCTGTCGTGGGCTCTGGCGCCGGCGCTGCTGGTGTGCCTCGCCGCCCCGGCCTTCTTCGTGCTGCGGGTGCCCTGGCTCGGCTGGGCCCTTCTCGCAGCGGGGCTGGTCGTCGCCCTCGTCGTCGAGCGGACCGCCGCCCGCGGCGCGGGTCCGCAGACCGCCGAGGAAGGGCGCCGGGCACCCGGGATCCTCCGAGATCTCTTCCTGATCGCGGTCGGTCTCCTCATCGTGAGCGTCATCCCCCTGAAGGCCGAGCTCGACAATCTGGCGTTCCTGCGGTTCACCGCGGCGCTCGGCGGAGCAGTCCTGGTGCCTTACCTGATCTCGCGGTTCGTCTTCCGCGACCACGCGATCCGTTTCCCCTGGCGCGGCGGTGGCCGCTGGAGCGGGCTGCAGTGGGGATGGCTCGTGGCCGTCCTCGCGCTCGGGTGGCTCATCCTGCCCTACTACTTCATCACCTCGGGGGTGTATCAGAACTGGCCGGTCGTCGACACTCCCGACCTCATCGTGCGCCTGTTCATCGGCGTCGGCGCCGTCGGCATCTGGGACGAGCTGTTCTTCATCTGCACGTGCTTCGCGCTGCTGCGCCGTCACTTCCCCGACCTTCAGGCGAACGTGCTGCAGGCGATCGTGTTCGTGTCGTTCCTCTGGGAGCTGGGTTACCAGGCGTGGGGTCCGGTCCTCACCATCCCCTTCGCGCTGCTACAGGGGTACATCTTCATGCGCACCCGGTCGCTGGCGTACGTGGTGACCGTGCACCTGCTGTTCGACGCGGTCGTGTTCCTCGTGCTCGTGCACGCGCACAACCCCGGGCTCCTCGACGCGGTGTTCCTCGTGCCGAGTCCCGGCGGGTGAGGGTCAGCTGAGGAGGGTCTCCAGCGGCGAGCGACCGTACGAACGCTCGTAGCGGCGCGCGAACGCCTCTGCGGAGGAGAACCCCCAGCGCCCGGCGACGTCGGAGATCCGCAGCGTCGTGACATCCCCCATCAGCAGGTCGTCGTGCGCGGCGCTCAGTCGGAGCCGCAGCAGGTATTCCTGCGCCGGCATACCGGCGTGCGCCTGGAAGGCGGTATCGAGCTCGGCGCGCGAACAGTCGAGCGCGGCGGCGGCGTCGTCCGCGGTGATCGCGAGCGACGCGTGGGCCCGGAGGTACTCGACGCCGCCGTGGTAGAGCCGCCCGCGGCGCGCCGCCGACGCGGTCCGCTTCTCGCGGTCGCCGGTCAGCGCGAAGCACTCCAGCATGCCGACGGTGAGGTTCCGGGTGAGGGCTGCCCGCGTGAGGTCGTGCTGGAAACCGCCGGCTTCGATCGCGGAATTGGTGAAGCGCACGAGCTGCGCGTAATACTCCCCGCGCTGCTGGTCCAGCGGAAGCGGAGAGGAGAAGTCGACGACGATGTCGTCGTCGCCGTAGACCCGACGGGCGGTGGCGGTGAGGACCTCGGGCGAGACGTAGACGTTCGTCGCCGTGAGGGAATCGACGTGGGCACGCATGGGGCGGTCGGGATGCATGAGGACCGGTCCGTCCGGGGCATGGCCGCGGTGCCCGTCGCGGTCCCAGTCGAACCGCCCCGCGAGCGGGGCGAGAACGCTGAAGACATCCGTTGTGCCTTCGGCGATGAAGACTCCCTGGGCGGAGTTGTTGCTGACGGCGATGTCGGCGTCGATGAGCTGATGGACCGAGAACGAGAAGGGTCGCTCCGAGAGGGCCGCCAGACCGACGTTCCACGACGCGCCTTCGGCGCGGAGCATCGCCTCGGCGACCTCGGGGTTGTCGGTGGCGCGCTGGACCTCGACGGGTCCGCTCATGAACTCGGCTTCCCGGCTCAGAGCTCGAACTCGAGATAGAAGGCCTCGTCGGTCATCCACCGCGCCGAGCTCGTCGTGGCCTTCTCGACCGCGGGCTCGATCGGGATGACGTGCGGCGTCGGGAGCGCCGGGTGGGCCGTCATGAGCTGCTCGACGGCAGCCTCCAGGATGTCCAACTGGGCGCTCATCAGCGCCGCAGATTCTGCCGAAGCGGCGCGCAGGGCCTCGAGGCGTCCCCGCAGTTCGATTGCGTCCATGCACAGAGGGTACGGCCCACCGGTCCCGTCGTCCACTGAACGGCCTTCCTGGGGACCGGCAAAGCCTTCGAACCGGGACCGTCGCGACCACGGCGCGGGGAGGGACGGGAGAGGTCGCCGGGGAGGGGCGTGCACACCCGCGGGTCTCTTCGAGGGACGCGTCGCGAGCGGGAGGCCGAGCCCGGTGTGTCGGCCGGGACGCCCGCCGTTGCGCGCGCACGGCGGGACCTGACCGTCTCAACGGCCGTCGATGAAGAAGTGGTGCCCCCGACAGGAATCGAACCTGCGACCTTTGGTACCGGAAACCAACGCTCTATCCCCTGAGCTACGGAGGCGTGCCGAACGAGGTTACCATCCGGCGACCCGGGCTCCCGCCGGCTACGGTGCGACGACCCGGTCCGCGAGGGGCGCGTCGGCGACGACATCCGCTCCCTCGCCGAGCTTCTGCAGGGACGTCGCCAGCCGGTCGGCCAGGTAGGCGTGACCGGCGGTGGACGGGTGGTCGCGCCCGACCCCGGTATCGATCACATCGAGGTAGTTCGCCTCGGTGATCCACTGCTCGTCAACGGGGGAGACGTACCACCAGCCGCGGTCCGCGGCGAGCCCTGCCAGATCGTCGTCGATCTGTGCGGTCGCGGGTTCGACCGGAAGCACCTGGGGAGCGGGTCCGAGCACCACGATGGTGGCATCGGGGTAGGTGGCGCTCATCGCATCCCACGCGGAGGTGACGGCTTCCCGGTATCCGGGCCCGTACAGCCGCCGGTCGTTGATAGACCCCTGCACGATGATCAGGTCGGGATCGAGACCGGGGTCGAGCTCGGCGATGCGCTCACCGAATGATCCGCCGTCGAGTCCGGGCTTGAGGTATCCGCTTCCTCGCACGCCCGCCACCACCGTCTCGGCGCCCAGGCGCTCGCCGAGGAGGTAGGCGTAGCCGAGCGTCGGGTCGCTCGCGGCCGAGCCGTACGTCCAGGAGTCGCCGAAGACCAGCACACGCGCCTCGTCGGGGATCACCAGCGGGGCGGGCTGGATCACGGCTTCCTCGGGGGCCGCGACGGCGACGGGAGGGGCCGCCGACGGGGCCAGCCAGCCGCGGACGACGGCGACTGCCGCCACGGCGACGGCGGTCACGACGAGCGCCACCACGGCGGCGATCAACCGGGCGCGCCACGATGCGCGAGCGACGAGGGGTCGGGTCACACGGGAAGGGTAAGTCACCCGGCCGCCGTTACCGAATCCGGCGCTCTCCGAGCGTGCGAGGATACTGCGGTGCCGCGCGTCGTGACCGCTGAGATGGACCTCCGACTGGGGTCGTCCGTCGACCTCGTCTTCCAGGTCGCCGTCACCCGCGACACCCCCGTCCGCGAGGAGTCGCTCGTCATCCGACAGGCGGGCCGGGAGCTGTCGCCGACGGAGATCGCCGCGCCGGACGGGAGCCGGCTCCATCTGCTGACGGGAGAGCCCGGACCCCTCGAGCTCCGCTATCGCGCGGTGGTGACGGGGCCCGCAGCGAAGCCCGCGACCGGCGTGCTCGACCGCATCACCTATCTTCGGCCGAGCCGATACTGCCAGTCCGATGAGGTGTTCAGCCAGGCGCGCCGGCAGTTCCGCGGGCTCGCGGGAGCAGAACTCCTCACCGCGGTCGAGGATTTCGTCGCGACGAGCACCACCTACGCCCCGGGAATGAGCCAGGGCACCGACAGCGCCGTGACCACCCTCATGACCGGTCAGGGCGTCTGCCGCGACTACGCGCACGTCGTCATCGCGCTTCTCCGGGCGATGGATGTCCCCGCCCGCTACACCGCCTGCTACGCGCCGGGCCTTCAGCCGATGGATTTCCACGCGGTCGCCGAAGCCTTCCTCGACGACAGCTGGTACGTCCTCGATGCCACCCGGCTGGCCGATCGCCGGTCGCTCGTGCGCATCGCCACCGGGCGAGACGCCGCCGATTGCGCGTTCCTCAGCTATCACGGCGGGGCGGTGGACCTCGATCGTCTCCACGTGGACGCCGCCGGCGTGGCGCGCGATGCGGCGCCGGCGGACGAGGGGAACGCGCGCGACGACCATCGTGCACTCGTGCGCCTGGCCTGAGAGGCTCAGCAGGGCCCGCGGAGGGCCGCGCCTAGACTGGTCAGGCTATGAACCCCGACAGCCTCTCCGCCGCACTTCTCGATGTCATCGTCCCGCTCGCCGAGGCGCGACGTCCGGGCGCGAGCGAGGGTCTGTCGGCAGCCGACCTGGTGCTCGAGCGGCCGAAGAACCGGGACCACGGCGACTGGGCGTCCAACGCCGCCCTGAAGCTGTCCAAGACGGTGGGGGCGAATCCCCGTGAGTTCGCCGGCGAGATCGCCGAGCGCCTGCGGGCCGTCGCCGGGGTCGCGGAGGTCGAGGTCGCCGGGCCCGGCTTCATCAACATCCGGCTGGATGCCGCCGCGGCGGGCGGCCTCGCGCGCACGATCGTCGAGGCGGGCGCGGCGTTCGGAACGAACGACACCCGTGCCGACGAGGTGATCAACCTCGAGTTCGTCTCGGCGAATCCCACCGGACCGATCCACCTCGGCGGCACCCGGTGGGCGGCGGTCGGCGACTCTCTCGCGCGCATCCTGTCCTCCCAGGGCGCGAAGGTCACGCGCGAGTACTACTTCAACGACCACGGCGTGCAGATCGACCGGTTCGCGCGGAGCCTGATCGCCGCCCACGAGGGCGCGCCGACCCCGGAGGACGGCTACGGGGGCGCATACATCGGCGACATCGCGCGCCGCGTGGCGCTGGCGTACGAGGGCGACCTCGACGCCCTCGATCCGGCGGCGAAGCAGGAGGCCTTCCGCGCGCTCGGCGTCGGGTTCATGTTCGACGAGATCAAGCAGAGCCTCCACGATTTCGGCGTCGACTTCGACGTGTTCTTCCACGAGAACGACCTGCACGACTCCGGCGCCGTCGAGCGGGCCGTCGCGCGCCTGCGCGAGCTCGGGCACATCTTCGAAGCCGACGGGGCGACGTGGCTGCGCACCACCGAGTTCGGCGACGACAAGGATCGGGTCGTCATCAAATCCGACGGCGACCCCGCCTACATCTCCGGCGACCTCGCCTACTACCTCGACAAGCGCGAGCGGGGCTTCAACCGCTGCATCATCATGCTCGGCGCCGACCACCACGGCTACGTCCAGCGGTTGATGGCGATGTGCGCAGCCTTCGGCGACGAGCCGAACGTGAATCTGCAGATCCTCATCGGGCAGCTGGTGAACCTGGTCAAGAACGGGCAGCCGGTGCGGATGTCCAAGCGCGCGGGCACCGTGGTGACGATGGAGGACCTCGTCGAGATCGTGGGGGTGGATGCGGCGCGGTACGCCCTCACCCGCAGCTCTGCGGACTCGAACCTCGACGTCGACCTCGACGTGCTCCAGCGCCGGACGAACGACAACCCCGTCTTCTACGTGCAGTACGCCCACGCGCGCACCCACAATGTCGCGCGGAACGCCGCGGCGGCGGGGGTGGACCGATCGGAGTTCGCCCCCGAACTCCTCACCCACGAGACCGAGTCGGCCCTCCTCGGCGCCCTGCAGGAGTTCCCGCGCGTCGTCGCGTTCGCCGCCGAGGCGCGTGAGCCCCACCGCGTCGCCCGCTACCTGGAGGAACTCGCCGGTCTCTACCACCGCTGGTACGACAGCTGCCGGGTCATCCCGCAGGGTGATCAGCCGGTCGAAGCGGTCCACCGCACGCGCCTCTGGCTCAACGACGCCACCGGTCAGGTGCTCCGCAACGGACTCGGCCTCCTCGGCGTCTCGGCGCCCGAACGGATGTAACCGTGAGCACGGGCGACACGCAGCCGACCACTCCGCTGCCGGAGTGGGCGATCGCCACCGAGGCGCCGGCACGACGTCGGCGGCGGGTGTGGCCGTGGCTGCTGTCGGTCCTCCTCGTCGCAGGCCTGGCGGTCCTGGCGTGGTTCGTCGGAGAAGCGGTGGCCCGCGATCTCGTCGAGCGCACCGTCCGCGAGCAGGTCATCAGCTATCTCGCGCTTCCCAGCGATCAGCCGATCGACGTGGAGGTCGCCGGGACCGTCCTGCCGCAGCTCATCGGCGGGCGATTGGACGACCTTCGGATCTCCTCCGACGATGTCACGATCGGACCGCTCACCGGCGACGTCGACGTCCGGGCGCAGGGCGTCCCGATCCGCGGCGACGCCGACCTCGACGCGGCATCCGGCTCGGTCACCCTCGACCAAGCGCAGCTGCAGGCGCTCCTCGCCGGCCTCGAGGGCTTTCCCGAGGGCGCTGAGGTGCGCATCGACGAACCGGATGTCCGCCTGTCGACCGACATCGCGGTGCTCGGCGTCGGGGTGCCGGTCACCGTCGCCGTCCGGCCCGCCGCGTCCGACGGCGATCTCGCGCTCACCCCGTCGGCCCTCTCGGTCGGGGGCGCCGAGCTCACCGCCGAGGCCGTCCGGCAGCAGTTCGGCGACCTCGCCGACGGGGTGCTGCAGACCTGGACGGTGTGCATCGCCGGCGACCTCCCCGCCGGCGTCACCCTCAGCGACGTGCGGGTCACCGGCGACCGGCTGACCGGTGATTTCGAGGTGGCGCCGGGGATCGCCCGCGATCCCGCCCTTCAGCAGGAGGGCAGCTGCGCCTGACCGACGTCGATCGCGGCCGACGCTCTGCCCTAGACTGCAAGGACTGTCCGGCGCGTGAGTCCTCCGCCCGAGGCATCCCGTCACACCGGCGATCCCGGTCGACACCGCGCCGAAGCACTCACCGATTGGTTCCCTCCGTGTCCGCCGCCTCCCCGTCCGGCCCGTCCGTCACCCGTCCGGTGCCGTCCGACCCGAACGCGCTGACGCCGGCGGTCTGGCCCTCCGGCGCGGCGCGCGACGCCTCGGGGGAGATCGTCATCGGAGGCGTCACCGCCTCGGCTCTCCGGCGGGACTTCGGAACCCCGCTCTACGTTTTCGACGAGGACGAGGTGCGCTCCCACGCCCGACGGGCGAGGGAGGCGTTCGAGGCCGCAGCAGCCCGGTACGGCACCCGCGCCCGGGTGTACTACGCGGGCAAGGCGTTCCTTTCGACGGAGGTCGTCCGGTGGGTCACCGGCGAGGGTCTGGGCGTCGACGTCGCCACGGGCGGAGAGCTCGCCGTCGCGCTCGCCGCGGGGGCTCGGCCCGCGGCGTTGGGGTTCCACGGCAACAACAAGAGCGTCGCCGAGCTCGAGCGCGCGGTCGAGGTGGGGGTCGGCTCGATCGTGGTCGACAGCCCGATCGAGATCGAGCGGCTCGCGGCCATCACCGCGCGGCGACCGGCGGATGCGTCGCGGCAGACCGTTCTCGTGCGGGTGAACAGCGGCGTCCACGCCGAGACGCACTCGTTCCTCGCCACCGCGCACGAGGACCAGAAGTTCGGCTTCGCCCTCGGCGACGCGCCTGCCGCCGTCGCGCGGATCAGAGACATCCCCGGCCTCCGTTTCGGGGGACTGCACTGCCACATCGGCTCGCAGATCTTCGGGGTCGCCGGCTTCCGCGAGTCCGCCGCGCGACTCATCGCGCTGCATGCGGCACTCCTCGACGGGGGCGATGTGCCGCTGCTGAACCTCGGCGGCGGATTCGGCATCGCCTATACCGAGGTCGACGAGCCGACCGAGATCGACGTGCTCGCCGCCGCCATCGTGGGGGCGGTCGCCGAGGAGTGCGGCGCCCGCGGCATCCCCGTTCCGGGTCTCGCGTTCGAGCCCGGCCGCGCCATCGTCGGTCAGGCCGGAGTCACCCTCTACGAAGTCGGCACGGTCAAACCGGTGCACCTGGAGTCCGGGGTCGACCGGCTCTACGTCAGCGTCGACGGCGGGATGAGCGACAACGCCCGCCCGGCCCTGTACGGCGCGCAGTACTCGGCGCGCATCGCCTCCCGCGTCGGCGCCGCCGATCCCGCCCTCAGCCGCGTGGTTGGGCGGCACTGCGAGTCGGGCGACATCGTCGTCGACACCGAGTACCTCCCCGCCGACGTCGCCCCCGGCGACCTCCTCGCCGTGCCGGCGACGGGCGCCTACTGCTATTCGCTTTCCAGCAACTACAACGTCGTTCCCCGCCCGCCTGTGGTCGCGGTGCGCGACGGGCGGGCGCGGCTGATCGTCCGTGGCGAGACGGTCGACGACCTCCTCGCCCGCGACCTCGGGGTGTCCGCCGGAGCGGGGGAGCACGCATGACCGGACGCGATGATCGGAGCGAATCGAAGTGACTGACTACCGTCGCCTGCGGGTGGCCCTCCTCGGCGCGGGCGCGGTCGGCTCGCAGGTCGCGGCGCTGCTGCGTCAGCACAGCGGCGAGCTCGCCGACCGAGCCGGGGCGAGTCTGGAACTCGCCGGCATCGCGGTGCGCAACCTCGACGCGCCCCGCGAGACCGATCTGCCCCGGGAGCTGTTCACGACCGACGCCGAGAGCCTCATCGTCGGCTCCGACATCGTGATCGAGCTGATGGGCGGCATCGAGCCGGCGCGCTCCTACCTGTTGCAGGCGATCAACTCCGGCGCCGATGTCGTGACCGCCAATAAGGCCCTGCTGGCCACGCACGGTCCCGAGATCTTCGACGCCGCCGACCAGGTCGGTGCGCAGGTGTACTACGAGGCGGCCGCGGCCGGAGCCATCCCGATCATCCGACCGCTCCGGGACTCCCTCGCCGGTGACCGCGTGCAGCGGATCATGGGCATCGTCAACGGCACCACCAACTACATCCTCGACCGCATGGACACCGAGGGCGCCGAGTTCGCGGACGTGCTCGCCGACGCGCAGCGCCTCGGCTACGCCGAGGCCGACCCGACCGCGGATGTCGAGGGGTACGACGCCGCGCAGAAGGCGGCGATCCTCGCGAGCCTCGCTTTCCACACCTCCGTGCCGTTGGACTCGGTCTACCGGGAGGGCATCACGGGGATCGACAAGTCCATGATGGATGCCGCCCGTCACGCCGGTCTCGTCATCAAGCTGCTGGCGGTGTGCGAGCGACTCACCTCGGAAGGGGGCGAGGCGATCTCGGTGCGGGTGTACCCGGCCCTGATCGATCGCACGCATCCGCTCGCGAGCGTCCACGGCGCGAACAACGCGGTCTTCGTGCAGGCCGAGGCGGCCGGGAACCTGATGTTCTACGGCGCGGGCGCGGGCGGCGTGCAGACCGCGTCGGCGGTGCTCGGCGACGTCGTCTCGGCCGCGCGTCGCCACATCGCGGGGGGCGTCGGGGTGGGGGAGTCCACCCGCGCGAACCTTCCGGTGGTGCCGATCGGCCGGGTCACGACGCGCTATCAGATCACCCTCGAAGTCGACGACCAGCCGGGAGTCCTCGCCACCGTGGCGGGGATCCTCGCGGACGGGCGGGTGTCGATAGCGACCGTCGAGCAGACCGTCGCGGGGGAGCCCGTGCCCGGAGGCGGCCCGGCGCCGGTTACGCCCGCCGACACGGCACGACTGGTGATCGGCACCCACAAGGCCACCGAGCAGGACCTCAGCGAAACCGTGGAGCGGCTGGCCTCGAGCGGGGTCGTCGAGCGGGTCGTATCGGTGCTGCGAGTAGAAGGAGAGTGACATGGCTCATGTCTGGCGCGGAGTGCTGCGCGAGTACGCCGATCGCCTGGGGGTGACCGACGCCTCGACGGTCGTGACCCTCGGCGAGGGCGGGACGCCCCTGCTCCCCGCCCCCGCGCTGTCGCGGCGCACCGGCGCGGACGTGTGGGTGAAGTACGAGGGGATGAACCCCACCGGGTCGTTCAAGGATCGCGGCATGACCGTGGCGCTCTCGCGGGCGGTCGAGCACGGGGCGAAGGCCGTCATCTGCGCCTCGACCGGCAACACCTCCGCCTCCGCCGCGGCCTACGCCGCCCACGCCGGCATCACCGCGGCCGTGCTCGTCCCCGAGGGCAAGATCGCCATGGGGAAGCTCAGCCAGGCCGTCGCCCACCAGGGGCGCCTCATTCAGATCCGAGGCAATTTCGACGACTGCCTCGAGATCGCCCGGGAGCTCGCCGACCACTACCCGGTGCACCTGGTGAACTCGGTCAACCCCGACCGGATCGAGGGACAGAAGACGGCCGCCTACGAGGTCGTGGAGGTGCTCGGCGACGCGCCGGACTTCCACCTCATCCCGGTCGGCAACGCCGGGAACTTCACCGCCTACTCCCGCGGGTACCGCGAAGAGGCGGAGCGGGGCGTCGCGACGCGGGTACCGCGGATGTTCGGCTTCCAGGCCGCGGGCAGTGCCCCGCTCGTGCGCGGCGAGGTCGTGCGCCATCCCGAGACCGTCGCGAGCGCCATCCGCATCGGAAACCCCGCCTCGTGGACGTTCGCCCTCGAGGAGCGTGAGGCGACCGACGGCTATTTCGGCGCGATCGACGACGACCGGATCCTCGCCGCCCAGAAGCTCCTCGCCGGAGAGGTGGGCATCTTCGTCGAGCCCGCCTCCGCCATCAGCGTGGCGGGGCTCCTCGATCGGGCGGAGGCCGGCGTCATCCCGGCGGGCGCCCGGGTCGTCCTGACCGTCACGGGGCATGGCTTGAAAGACCCGCAGTGGGCGCTCCGCAACGCCGACGGCACTCAGGTCGAACCGACCGTCGTCGACGCCGCCACCACCGAGGTGGCGTCGGTGCTCGACCTCGTGCCGGTCGCGGCGGCGACGTGAGCGGCGTTCCCGTGGGGCGCGAGGTCGTCGTGCGGGTGCCCGCGACGAGTGCGAACCTCGGTCCGGGATTCGACACGCTGGGCCTGGCCCTGAGCGTGTACGACGAGCTGCGGGTGACCGCATCGGAGGATGGTCTGCTCGAGATCGACGTGGAGGGCGAAGGCGCCGCAGGCGTTCCCCGCGACGGCTCGCACCTGGTCGTCCGCGCGATCTCCTACGCCTTCGAAGCGGTGGGACGCCGCCCGCCGGGACTCCGCCTGCATGCCCGGAACGTCATTCCCCACGGCCGGGGACTCGGGTCATCGGGGGCGGCGGTGGTGTCGGGACTCCTCGCCGCGAAGGGCCTTCTCGCCGGGATCGTCGACCTCGACGACGACACCCTCCTGCGCCTCGCGACCGAGATGGAGGGCCACCCCGACAACGTCGCGCCGGCATTGTTCGGGGGGCTCACCATCGCCTGGGTCGACGAGGGTCGGCCGCAGCACAAGAAGCTCCTCGTCCATCGAGGGGTGGCTCCGCTCGTCTTCGTACCGGAGTTCACGATGTCGACCTCCGTCGCCCGGAGCCTGCAACCGCTGCAAGTGCCGCGAGAGGACGCCGTCTTCAACGTGTCGCGCTCGGCTCTCCTCATCGCCGCCCTCACCCAGAGCCCCGAGCTCCTCCTCGCCGCCACCGAGGACAAGCTCCACCAGAATTACCGTGCGCAGGCGATGCCCGATACCGACCGCTTGGTGCGGGCGCTGCGTGCCGACGGCTTCGCCGCGGTGGTCTCGGGCGCGGGCCCGAGCGTCCTCGTCCTCGCCGACGGACCCGGCCGGCGCCTGGAAGCGGTCTCCGTCGCCGAGCGCGCCACGGACACCCCGTGGGAGGCGCTCATGCTGGCCGTCGACGTCAAGGGTGGTACAGTGAGGGAGTACGCGGAGGGTTCCACGTGACACGTGAATCTGGCCTCCGTCGCAAATCTGCGAAACCACCGCAAACCCCTCGTCTCGCCGACGCGCTCTAGCCGCGAGCGGACCGAGATCGCCGACAGCCTGACGAGATCCGCGCCGCTGTGCGCATGCGGTCGACGTGCACTGTCTGACATTCATCGCACTGCAACCTGCTGATAAGGGAGAACTCGTGGAGTCCATCTCCGAGGTCCACACCACTGACGACACCACCGGTGACACCGCCGACGAGCGCGTGGATGCGCCTGTCGGCGACACCGACGAAGGCGTCGTCGAGACCACCACCGAATCGAACACCGACGTGAACACCGACGTGCCCGGTGACACCGCCGACACGGCTGAGGAGGGGACGGATGCCGCGGACGCGGCGTCCGCCGACACCTCCGCCGCGCCGGAGGCGGCCGCGGCGACACCGGCCGGCGACGCGCCCGCCGAGGAGACGTCCACCGAGGCGGCTGCCGACGCGCCCGCGCCGGAGGATGTCGCCGCCGACGCGGCCGCGGCGGACGATGTCGCCGCCGACGCGCCCGTCGAGACCGCGCCGCGCAAGCGCGCGCCGCGCCGCGCGAAGACCGAGGGTGCGACGGCGACGGCCCGCCCCAAGCGCACGCGGGCGACGAAGGCCGACGCGGCCGCTGCTGCCGCTGAGCCCGCCGCTGAGCCCGCCGCTGAGGATGCCGATGCGAGCGACGCCGCCGGCGCCGCCGCGCCGATCGCGGAGGATGCTCCGGCGCCCGTCGAGGAGGCCGCCACCGCGGACGTCCTCGAGCCGGCCCTCGCATCGGACGACGCCACCGAGGGCGCCGCTCGTGACGTCACCACCGACGACCTCGTCGAGGTCGTCGCCGACTCCGAGCCCACCGATGCGGCCACCGACGACGAGGCCGGCGAGTCCTCGGCCGATACCGCCGCCGACGGCGACCGGGGCGGCCGCGACGACGACACCGCCGCCGACGAGACCCCGTCCCGCAGCCGGAGCCGCAGCCGCAGCCGCAACCGCAACCGCGGGGGCGGCCAGAACGGCAACGCGCAGAACGGCGGCGGCCAGAACGGCGGCGGCCAGAACGGTAACGGCCAGGGCGGCAACGCCCCCGCCGGCACCGGGCAGTCCACGCCGGTTCCGGCCGGACCCGAGGCATCCGACGACGACGCCCAGCCCACCGGCCGCGGTCGGCAGCGCAACAAGCGTCGTGGCCAGGGCCCCGGCGACGAGTTCGAGACCGAGATCGGCGAGGACGACATCCTCATCCCGATCGCGGGCATCCTCGACGTCCTCGACAACTACGCCTTCGTCCGCACCACCGGCTACCTCCCCGGCCCGCAGGACGTCTACGTCTCGCTCGGTCAGGTGAAGAAGTACAACCTGCGCAAGGGCGACGCCGTCGTCGGCGCGATCAAGCAGCCGCGCGAGGGCGAGCAGTCCAGCCGCCAGAAGTACAACGCGCTGGTCAAGGTCGACGCGGTCAACGGCCTGTCGGTCGACGACGCCGCCGAGCGGGTCGAGTTCGGAAAGCTCACCCCGCTCTACCCGCAGGATCGCCTCCGGCTCGAGACGGCGCCCGAGAAGCTGACGCAGCGGATCATCGACCTCATCGCTCCCATCGGCAAGGGTCAGCGCGGCCTCATCGTCGCGCCCCCGAAGGCCGGGAAGACGATCGTGCTGCAGCAGATCGCCAACGCCATCGCGATCAACAACCCCGAGGTGCACCTCATGGTCGTGCTCGTCGACGAGCGCCCCGAAGAGGTCACCGACATGCAGCGGACGGTCAAGGGCGAGGTCATCGCCTCGACGTTCGACCGTCCCGCCGAGGACCACACGACGGTTGCCGAGCTCGCCATCGAGCGCGCGAAGCGCCTGGTGGAGCTCGGCCGTGACGTGGTCGTGCTGCTGGATTCGATCACGCGGCTCGGGCGCGCCTACAACATCTCCGCGCCGACCTCGGGCCGGGTTCTGACGGGTGGGGTCGACGCGTCGGCGCTGTACCCGCCGAAGCGCTTCTTCGGTGCTGCCCGCAACATCGAGAACGGCGGATCGCTCACCATCCTCGCCACCGCGCTCGTGGAGACCGGGTCGAAGATGGACGAGGTGATCTTCGAGGAGTTCAAGGGGACGGGCAACAGCGAGCTGCGCTTGAACCGGCAGCTCGCCGACAAGCGCATCTTCCCCGCCGTCGACGTCAACGCGTCGTCGACCCGTCGCGAGGAGATGCTGCTGTCGGCCGACGAGGTCAAGATCACCTGGAAGCTCCGCCGCGCCCTCGCGGGCCTGGACCCCCAGCAGGCGCTGGAGGTCGTGCTCGGCAAGCTCAAGGAGACGAGCTCGAACGTCGAGTTCCTCGTGCAGATGCAGAAGTCGATGCCGGCGCCCACCCAGGGCGGCCACGGCGGCCACGGCGGCAGCCACGGCCACGACAACAGCATCCGCTGACCGGTCCGGTCCCTCGGCCCTGTCGAAGGGGTCCCTGAGCCTGTCGAAGGGTCACGATGTTCGATTCGGTGCGCCCGCTCCTCGAGGAGCATGCCGCCGTGCAGCAGGAGCTGTCCGATCCCGCCGTCCACGCCGACGCCGGGCGCGCGAAGCGCGTCAACCGGCGATACGCCGAGCTGTCGCGCATCGTCGCGGCGCACGAGGCGTGGACGGCGGCATCGGACGACCTCGAAGCGGCGCGTGAACTCGCCCGTGAGGACCCGTCCTTCGCCGACGAGGTCCCGGCGCTGGAGGAGCACCTCGCCGAGGCCCAGGAGCGCCTCCGGCGCCTGCTCATCCCGCGCGACCCCGACGACGCCCGAGACGTGATCATGGAGATCAAGGCGGGGGAGGGCGGCGCCGAGAGCGCGCTGTTCGCCGCCGACCTCCTGCGGATGTACCTGCAGTACGCGGCGGCCAAGGGATGGAAGACCGAGCTGCTGGAACGCACCGAGTCCGACCTCGGCGGGTACAAGGACGTCCAGGTCGCCATCAAGGGTTCGTCGAGCGACCCGGCCCAGGGCGTCTGGGCGCACCTGAAGTACGAGGGCGGAGTGCACCGCGTGCAGCGGGTACCGGCGACGGAGTCGCAGGGGCGCATCCACACCTCCACCACCGGGGTGCTGGTCTTCCCCGAAGTCGACGAGCCCGAAGAGGTACAGATCGACCCGAACGACCTCAAGATCGACGTGTTCCGCTCCTCCGGCCCCGGCGGCCAGTCGGTGAACACGACCGACTCGGCGGTGCGGATCACGCACCTCCCGACGGGGATCGTGGTCTCGATGCAGAACGAGAAGTCGCAACTGCAGAACCGCGAGGCGGGCATGCGGGTACTCCGCGCCCGGCTGCTCGCGAAGCAGCAGGAGGAGCGGGATGCCGCGGCATCCGACGCCCGTCGCTCGCAGATCCGCGGGATGGACCGATCCGAGCGCATCCGCACCTACAACTTCCCCGAGAACCGGATCGCCGATCATCGCACCGGCTACAAGGCGTACAACCTCGACCAGGTGATGGACGGGGCGCTGGAGCCCATCATCGACTCCTGCATCGCCGCCGACGAGGAGGAGCGCCTGGCCGCCCTCGGCGGCGACGCCTGACCGCGAACTCCGCCACTGTTCGCCCGACCCGATTCGGGATGAGATCCCGACACGGGATGACGAATCGCGGGTGGATCATCGTCCCGCGTGCGGTTCTCATGCGGTGTGCGCTCACCACCCGGGGGGATGCGGGAGTGCGCCGCGGAGGCGCTCGAGCTGCGCAGCCAGCGCGATCACCGCACGCTCACCGCCCGGGCGGCCGACGAGCTGCACACCGACCGGATGTCCCTGAGGGCCGAGCGCCACCGGAAGCACGAGCGCCGGAAGCCCCGCGACGTTGACGAAACTGCTGAACGGGGCGTACTGCACCTGCTGCGTGAAGTTCCGTTCGGGGTCGTCGCGGTCGTACCATCCGACCGGCCGCGGCGACTGCGCGAGGGCCGGGGTGAGCACGACGTCGTACGGGGCGAACGCCGCGATCGTCTGCCGCTCGAACACCCGGGCCTCGGCGAGCGCCTGGAGAAGGCGGGGCGCGGGAAGCGCTCGGCCCTCCTCCACCAGCCAGCGCGTGAGCGGCTCGACGACGCCCAGGTCGGCGGCGTCGAGCGGGATCCGCGCGGCACTGGCCCGCCACAAGACGCGGAAGAGCGGCCCGTAGCCGACCGGCGTCCACCGGACATCCGTCACCGCGTGTCCCGCGTTCGACAGGAGGTCGGCGGCAGCCGCCACCGCCGCACGGGCGGCGGGATCCACCCGGATGTCGACGTCGTCGTCCCAGGGCGACACCCGCGTGAGCCCGACCCGCATCGGCTTCGGGTCGCTCGCCGTCGCGGGAGCGAAGGGCGCCGCGTCGGGTGCCGTCACGGCGAAGGGGTACGCCGCCAGCCCGCAGAGGGCGTCGAGGAGGAAGGCGGCGTCGGCGACCGTCCTCGCGATCGGTCCCGTCACCGCGAGGCCGTCGGGCGCGTCGAGCCCCGACCCGATCGGAAGGCGCCCGCGGGAGGGCTTGATGCCGACGACCCCGACGGTCGCGGCGGGGATGCGGATCGATCCGCCGCCGTCCGACGCCGGAGCGACCGGGAGGAGCCCCGTCGCCACGGCGACGGCGGCGCCGCCGCTCGAACCCCCCGCACCGAGGCCCGGGTCCCAGGGGTTTCGCGCGGGCTCGCCGGCGGCGGGTTCGGTGTAGCCGGTGAGGCCGAACTCCGAGGTGCTGGTCTTTCCGAGACTGACGGCGCCCGCGGCGTCGAGGGCGACGGCGAGCGGATCGGATTCCTCGGGCACGAAGCGCGCCCGTGCGCGCGACCCGTACCGGGTGGCGACGCCGGCGCGGGCGACGAGATCCTTCTCGGCGATCGGGATGCCCCAGAGGGGCGCCGGCTGGTCCGGGGGCGGCGGCCCCGCGGCATCCTTGCGAGCCGCGTCAGCGAGCGCACGAGCCGCTGTGACCTCGACGAAGGCGCCGAGGCCACGCTGCGAATCGATGCGGGTGAGGAAGTGGGCGACGGCGTCGCTCGGCCGGACCTCCCCGCGGCGAAGGAGCGCGGCGAGCTCGGCGACCGGCAGCTCGTGCAGCGCGCTCACCCCTCGAGCGTAGCGAGCCCCGGCGAGCCGGCGTCCTCCCCGCATCCAGGATGAGATCCGCACACCGGAGGACCGAACCCCGCGAACCATCCTCCCGGGTGCGGATCTCCTCCCGTGTGCGCCCGATTCAAGGAGCCGGGCTCAGATCACGTACTCCGGGGCCGTGAGGATGGCCCGCGTGTCGAGACCCTCACGACGGGACCGCGGCTTCGCCGGAACACCCACCAGGACGCTTTCGGCCGGGGCATCCTTCGTGACCACCGCATTGGCTCCGACGACCGAGTGCGCACCGATCGTGATCGGGCCGAGGATCTTCGCTCCCGCACCGACGGCCACGCCGTCTTCGAGAGTCGGATGACGCTTGCCGCCCTCTCTCTGGCGTCCGCCCAGCGTCACCCCGTGGTACAGCATCACGTCGTCGCCGACCTCGGCGGTCTCGCCGATGACGACCCCCATGCCGTGATCGATGAAGAATCGCCGGCCGATCACGGCACCCGGGTGGATCTCGATGCCGGTCAGCCACCGGGTGAGCTGCGAGCCGAGCCGGGCGATGAACCGCAGGCGGCGTCGCCACAGCGCGTGCCACACGCGGTGCGCCCAGATGGCGTGGAGCCCCGGGTAGAGGAGGGCGATCTCCATCCCGCTCCGGGCAGCGGGGTCGCGGAGCTTCGCCGCGGTGAGGTCTTCGCGGATGCGCGCGAGGGCGGCTGCCGGTGTCATGCGAGCACCGCCGCTTCGTCGCGGAGGTGGGAGTAGAGCGCGGTGGAGAGGTAGCGCTCGCCGCCGTCGGGCACGATGACGACGATGCGAGAACCGGATGCCTCGGGGCGCGCCGCGATCTGCAGCGCCGCGCTGACGGCGGCGCCCGCCGACATCCCAGCGAGGATCCCCTCTCGGCTCGCCAGCGCCCGGGCGACCTCCAGGGCGTCGTCGAAGTCGGCGTCGATGATCTCGTCCACGACGCTCCGATCGAGCACGTCGGGGACGAAGTTCGGCCCGATGCCCTGGATCCGGTGCCCGCCGGCACGCCCTTCGGTGAGGACGGGGGAGTCCTTCGGCTGTACCAGGACGACCTTGATGCCGGGGTTGCGGGCCTTGAGCACCTGACCGACGCCGGTGATGGTGCCGCCGGTGCCCGACCCTGCGACGAAGTAGTCCACGCGCCCGTCGGTGTCGCGCCAGATCTCCTCCGCGGTCGTCCGTCGATGGATCTCGGCGTTGGCGGGATGCTCGAACTGCCGGGCGAGGATCGCGCCCGGCGTCTCCGCGGCGATCCGGCGGGCGGTGTCGACCGCTTCGGTCATGCCCTTGTAGGGATCGGTGAGGACGAGTTCGGCGCCGTAGGCCTTCAACAGGGTGCGGCGCTCCTTCGACATCGACGCCGGCATCGTCAGGACCACGCGGTAGCCGCGGGCGGCGCCGACGAGGGCGAGCGCGATGCCGGTGTTCCCGCTCGTCGATTCCACGATCGTGCCACCGGGGCGGAGCTCTCCCGCGGCTTCCGCCGCATCGATGAGGGCGATACCCAGGCGGCACTTCACGCTCGCACCGGGGTTGTAGAACTCGAGCTTCACCAGGACCTCGGCGTCGAGGCCGGCGGTCAGCGCGTTCAGGCGCACGAGAGGGGTGCCGCCGAAGGCGGTGGTGATGTCGGGATGGATGCCGGGCACGGTTCGATCTTCCCGGAGGACGCCTGGGAGCCCGCTCAGTCCTCGCGGAGGTCGGCGTACAGCGGCGTGGAGAGGTACCGTTCGCCGAAGGAGGGGATGATCACCACGATGTTCTTCCCGGCCGCTTCGGGTCGGGCGGCCACCTGCAGCGCCGCCCAGACGGCCGCGCCGGAGGAGATGCCGACGAGGATGCCCTCTTGCGCACCCACGGCGCGGGCGGTCGTGACCGCGTCGTCGAACTCCACGTCGACGACCTCGTCGATGACGCCGCGGTCGAGGATCGCCGGAATGAAGTTCGGGCCGATGCCCTGGATCTTGTGGGGGCCGGGGGTGCCCTTGGTCAGGAGCGGGGAGTCGGCGGGTTCGACCGCGACGACGGTGACGCCGGGCACCCGCTCCTTGAGCACCTGCCCCACGCCGGTGATGGTGCCGCCCGTTCCGATGCCGGCGACGAAGTAGTCCACGGCGCCGTCGGTGTCGCGGAGGATCTCCTCGGCGGTCGTCCTGCGGTGGATCTCGGGGTTGGCCTCGTTCTCGAACTGGCGAGCGAGCACCGCACCCGGGGTCTCGGCGACGATCTCCTCGGCCTTGGCGACGGCGCCCTTCATGCCGCCCGCGGGGTCGGTGAGCACGACTTCGGCGCCGTAGGCGCGGAGCAGGATCCGGCGTTCCATCGACATCGACGACGGCATCGCGAGGATGACCTTGTAGCCGCGCGCGGCGCCCACCATGGCGAGCGCGATGCCGGTGTTGCCGCTCGTCGCCTCGACGATCGTGCCACCGGGCTGCAGCGCGCCCGCCGCCTCAGCAGCGTCGACGATGGCGATTCCGAGGCGGTCCTTGACGCTCGAGGCCGGATTGTAGAACTCCAGCTTCGCCAGCACCGTGCCGGGAAGCCCGTCGGTGATCCGGTTCAGTCGGACGAGCGGGGTGTCACCGAAGGCGGAGGTGATGTCGGAGTGGATGCCGGGCATGGCGGACCTTTCAGGCGATGCGGGTGGTCACCAGAAGCCTAGGCGAGCCCGGATGACACGGGGAGAATGTGACAGGCTGGACGGCGGCCATGATCCCGACCGATGCCGCCCGACCGCTCGCCGACGCCCTCCGTGAGGCTCGCGAGCGCCTGGAGCGCGCCGGCGTCCCCGGCCCGGACGTCGACGCGGAACTCCTCGCGGCACACGTCCTCGGCCTCGGGCGGGGGGAGGTGCACGCCGCCGTCATCCGCGGCGACACGCTCGGTGCCGATGCTGCCCGCCGCCTCGATCACCTCGTGACCCAGCGGGCGACCCGGGTGCCGCTGCAGCACCTGACCGGTGTCGCGCCGTTCCGCCATCTCGAGCTCCGGGTCGGACCGGGCGTCTTCATCCCGCGACCCGAGACCGAGATGGTCGCGCAGCTCGCCATCGATGCTCTGCGTGCCGCCGCGGGTCCGGACCCCGTCGCGGTCGACCTCGGTACCGGAAGCGGCGCCATCGCGCTTGCGCTTGCCACCGAGGTGCCGCACGCCCGGGTGCATGCCGCGGAGAACAGCGTCGAGGCGTTCCTCTGGGCGAAGGAGAACTTCGCGGCCATCGCTCCCCACGCCCGGATCGCCTTCGTCGACCTCGCCGATGCCTTCGAGGATCTCGACGGGACGGTCTCGGTGCTCGTCTCCAATCCTCCCTACGTGCCCGATGATGCGGTGCCCCGCGACCCCGAGGTGCGCCTGTTCGACCCGCCTGCCGCCCTCTACGGCGGGGCGGACGGACTGGACGTCGTCCGCGTGCTCAGCCGGGTCGGCCGGCGCCTGCTCCACCCCGGCGGCACGATCGTCATCGAACACGGCGAGTGGCAGGGCGCTGACATCCGTCGGCTGTTGGCGGAGGACGGATGGCGCGCCGCAGCCACGCACCGCGATCTCACTTCACGCGAGAGAGCGACCACCGCGCTGCGCGCGTGAGCCCCGACCGCGGTTCGCGCGGGAGCCGGTCCGTCACTCGCGCCCTCGGGGAGGCGACAGGGCGGGGCCGTAGACTTTCCCCGTCATGTCCTCCCTCTTCGACTGCCGTGACGACGAGCAGCTGCTGCCCGGCATGCGCCAGGCCCGCCAGGCGATCGGCCGCGGTGAACTCGTCGTGATGCCCACCGACACCGTGTACGGCGTCGCCGCCGACGCCTTCAACGCCCGCGCCGTGCAGCGCCTCCTCGACGCCAAGGGGCGCGGCCGGCAATCGCCGCCGCCGGTGCTGGTCGCCGGGGAGACCACTCTTCGCGCGCTCGTCGCCGAGGTGCCGGAAGCGGTGGAGCGCCTGGTCGCGGAGTTCTGGCCCGGCGGACTCACGATCGTGCTGCCCTCCCAGCCGTCGCTGTCGTGGGACCTCGGTGAGACGCACGGGACAGTGGCGGTGCGGATGCCGGCCCACCGGATCGCGCTCGAGCTCCTCGAAGAGACCGGACCGCTGGCGGTCTCGAGCGCCAACCTCACCGGGCGACCCGCGGCCGTCGAGGTCGCCGAGGCGCAGGCGATGCTCGAAGAGAGCGTCGCCGTCTACCTCGACGGGGGCCCGGCCGACACCGGGGTCGCCTCGACGATCGTGGATGCCACCGGTCTCGTCGGCGGCGGTGACGAGGGTCGCGTCCGCATCCTCCGCGAGGGCGCGATCCCGATCGAGCGCCTGCGCGACGTGCTCGGTGACCTTCTGCAGCAGCCGGGGGCGCCCGGTTCCCGCCCCGGCGGCGCCGCGTGACGCGGGGCAGGCCGGAGTGAAGCAGTACGTCTTCACCGTGCTCTTCACCGCCACCGTGACCTTCGTCCTCGCCTGGGTGGTGTGGCGGCTGAGCCTCAAGTACAAGCTGTACCCGGGCATCCGCGAGCGCGATGTCCACTCCACCCCCACGCCGCGCCTGGGTGGCATCGCGATGTTCCTGGGGGTCGTGGCGGCCTTCCTCGTCTCGGCGCAGAACCCGTTCTTCTCGATCGTGTGGGTGGAGCCCCGTACCGTCATCGCGATCCTCGTCGCGACGGCGCTCATCGTGTTGGTCGGGGTCGCCGACGACCTGTTCGACCTCGACTGGATGGTCAAGCTCGGGGCGCAGTTCATCGCGGCCGGGATCATCGCGTGGTTCGGCGGGCTGCAGATCTACACCCTTCCCATCGGCGGGCTCATCGTCGGATCCGGGTGGGTGAGCTTCACCCTCACCGTCTTCGCGATCGTGATCGTGATGAACGCGGTGAACTTCATCGACGGTCTCGACGGACTGGTCGCCGGCGTCTGCCTCATCGCCAACGTCGTGTTCTTCGCCTACTCGTACCTGCTCTCCAGGGACACCGGGCAGAACACCTACTTCAACCTCGCCTCGTTCATCGCCGCGGTGCTCATCGGGGCGTGCCTGGGGTTCCTGCCGCTCAACTGGAACCCCGCGAAGCTCTTCATGGGCGACTCCGGCGCCCTCATGCTGGGGCTCCTCATGGCCTGCTCCGCGATCTCCATCACCGGACAGCTCTCGCCCGAGCTTCTCGACCCCGACCGGTTCGGGCGCTCCCAGCTGCTCGGTGCGTTCATCCCGATCATCCTGCCGATCGTGGTGGTGCTGCTGCCGCTCCTCGACTTCGGACTCGCCGTCCTCCGGCGCATGCGCGCGGGCAAATCGCCCTTCTCGCCCGACCGCAAGCACCTGCACCACCGGATGCTCGACATGGGTCACAGCGACCGCGATGCAGTGCTCATCTTCTACTCCTGGACCGCCGTGGTGAGTCTCGCGGTCCTGCTGATGTACGTCGGCACCCAGGAGGAGTGGCCGGGGGACTATCTCCTCGGCGTCCTCCTCGGAGCGGTCGGCGTCATCGCCTGCCTGGTGGTGACGCTCCTCCCCGCCCGCGCCCGCCCGTCCGCCTCCGCTCGCGGCACCGCCGCGCCCGTCCCCGAGGGATCACGATGACCACGGATGTCTCCAGCAACCCCATCATGCGGACCACCCTGGTCTGGTCGGCGCTCGTCGCCGTGGTGCTCGCCGTCGGCGCGGCCGTCATCGGCGGACTGGTGGCCGGCCCCGACGGCGTGTGGAGCGCGCTCGCGGGGGTCATCCTCGCCGCGCTCTTCCTCGCCATCACCAGCGCCAGCATCCTCATCGCCAACCGCTGGTTCGGCGACCCGCTCTACGTCCCCGTCTTCTTCGGGATCGTCATGGGGGGCTGGATCCTCAAGCTCGTCATCTTCATCGTCGCCCTCCTCATCCTCCGCGGCCAGCCGTGGCTGGAGGGGACCGTCTTCTTCGTCTCGGTCGTGGTGAGCGTGCTCGCCTCGCTCGCGGTCGACGTCGTGGTGCTCGCCCGGATGCGCGTGCCGCACGTGAGCGATGTGTCACTCCCTACCACGGACCCGGACGACGCCCCGCCCCTGCCTCTCGACGACGAGAAGGACCCGGATAGCCGGAAAAACTCCGGCTCGTGAGTTTGGTAGGGTGGGGATTGCGCCCGCCCGCCGCCCCGCGCGCGTCTGCGGAACGACTCTCACCGACCATCGTCGCAACGGTCCTCGACCGGTGCCCCGAAGCTGGAGCCCGCGCTGTCTACTCAAGCTGCGACACTGATCGCGAACACCTCGTCGTCCGACGGTGAGTTCCACCCGCCCTCGATCTCGGATTTCTTCCCGCCGAACATCCTCGAGCCGCTCGGCATCCCGATCGAGTTCACGCGTATCAACCTGGTGCAGGTCCTCGCGACGATCGCCCTCGTCGTCATCTTCGTCATCGGCACCCGCCGCATGCGGATCGTGCCCACCCGCTTCCAGAGCATCGTCGAGATGGGCCTCGACTTCGTGCGGGTCAACATCGCGCACGACCTCCTCGGCCGGAAGGACGGCGACCGGTTCCTGCCGCTCCTGACGACGATGTTCTTCATGATCCTGTTCATGAACATCACCGGGATCATCCCGGGATTGAACATCGCCGGGACCAGCGTCATCGCCGTGCCGCTGCTGCTGGCGGTGGTGTCGTATTTCACCTTCATCTACGCCGGCCTGAGGAAGAGCCCGAAGAACTTCATCAAGAACTCGCTCTTCCCCTCGGGCGTGCCGCCCTTCCTCTACATCATCGTCACGCCGCTGGAGTTCCTCTCCACGTTCATCATCCGGCCGGTCACGCTGACCCTGCGACTGCTGATGAACATGATCGTCGGGCACCTCATGCTCGTGCTGTTCTTCTCGGCGACGCAGTTCTTCTTCTTCACGGCCGACGGACTCTGGAAGGCATTCGGTGTCGGCACCCTGGCCTTCGGGCTGGCCTTCACGCTGTTCGAGATCCTGGTCTCCTTCCTCCAGGCCTACGTCTTCACGATCCTCACCGCGGTCTACATCCAGCTCGCGGTCGCGGAAGAGCACTGAGCGGGCGGGCTTTCGCCTTCCCACCCAACCGAAAGGAAACACACCCGTGGATGCAACTACGGTTCTCGCCCAGGTCACCGGTTCGATCGCGACCGTGGGCTACGGCCTCGCCGCCATCGGCCCCGCCATCGGCGTGGGCATCGTCGTCGGCAAGACCATCGAGGGCGTGGCGCGTCAGCCCGAGCTCGCCGGTCGCCTCCAGGTCCTGATGTGGATCGGTATCGCGTTCACCGAGGCGCTCGCGTTCATCGGCATCGCCACCGGCTTCATCTTCGGATCCTGATCCCCTCCCCACGTTAAGGAGACGAGATGCTGAACGCTCTTGTCACTCTCGCTGCGGAAGAGGGTGAGTCGCAGAACCCGCTGCTGCCGGCGTACTACGACATCATCTGGTCGCTGGTGTGCTTCATCGTCATCCTGGCGGTGTTCTGGCGCATCGTGCTGCCGCGCATGCAGAAGCTGCTCGACGAGCGCGCGGCGGCGATCGAAGGCAACATCGCCAAGGCCGACGAGGCGCAGCGGAAGGCGGAGGCAGCGCTGGAGGAGTACACCGCGCAGCTCGCCGCAGCTCGCAAGGAGGCCGGTGAGATCCGCGACGCCGCCCGCGAAGACGGCAAGAAGATCCTCGCCGAGGCCAAAGACGCCGCTTCCTCGGAGGCGTCGCGCATCACCGCCGCGGCCCACGCGCAGATCGAGGCCGAGCGCCAGAGCGCGCTGGTGTCGCTTCGCAGCGAGGTCGGCACGCTCGCTCTCGACCTCGCCGGTGGCGTGATCGGTGAGACCCTGTCGGATGACGCGAAGGCGCAGGCCGTCGTCGATCGCTTCCTCGCCGAGCTCGAGGCCGACGAGGCCGCCAAGACCGCTTCGGCCCGCCAGGAGCAGGGTCTCTGATGGGAAGCGCGACCACGCAGGCACGGGTGGCGACGATCGCAGCCCTCGACACCGCGACGATCTCCGATCTCGCGGTGGCGCGTGAGCTGTTCGCCGTCGCCCGCGCCGTGGGCGAGAGGCCGCAGCTGGGCGGCGCCCTCGCCGACTCCGCGGCGCCGCCGGCAGCCCGGCGGCAGGTCGTGACCGACGTGTTCGCCCGCCAGGTGTCTCCGACGACGGCGACGCTGCTGGCCACCGCGGTGGACCAGCGATGGTCGTCCCTGGCCGACTTCGTCGAGGGCCTCGAAGAACTGGCCGTTCGCGCCGCCGCCGTCGCCGAGCCGCAGGCCGACGTCGAAGCCGACCTCTTCGCCTTCTCACGCGTCGTGGCCGACAACGGCGAGCTCGAGCTCGCGCTCGGGAGCCGTCTGGGTGACGCGTCGGCGAAGGGTGCGCTCGTCGGAGGCCTCCTCGAGGGCCGCGCGAGCGAGTCCGCCGTCGTCATCGCCTCGGCGCTCGTGCAGCAGCCGCGCGAGCGGCGCGTGCGTCAGCTGCTGACGTGGGCGATGAAGATCGTCGCTGATCAGCGCGGCCGCACGGTGGCGACGGTCGTCACCGCCGTGCCGCTCAGCGCCGCGCAGACCGAGCGCCTCGCGCGGACCCTCTCGGCTCGCTACGGCAGCGAGGTCGCCATCAACACCGTCATCGACCCGACCGTGGTCGGCGGACTGCGGGTGCAGGTCGCCGACGACGTCATCGACGCGAGCGTGTCCTCGCGTCTCGCCGACCTCCGCCAGCGGCTGGCCGGATAGCAGACTTCCCGCGGCATTCGCAGGAAGCCGCGGCGATTTCGGGGTCAGACTGTCCGTCAGGCCCCACCGAACGAAGGAAGATCATGACAGACCTCTCTATCAGCCCCGACGTCATCCGTGACGCGCTGAAGGACTTCGTCGCCGCCTACGAGCCCACCGGCGCCGCCGCGACCGAGGTCGGCACCGTCATCGATGCCGCCGACGGCATCGCGCACGTCGAGGGACTCCCCGGCGTCATGGCCAACGAGCTGGTGCTGTTCGGTGACGGCACCCAGGGCCTCGCGCTGAACCTCGACGAGCACGAGATCGGTGTCGTCGTCCTCGGCGACTTCTCCGGCATCGAAGCCGGCATGCAGGTCACCCGCACCGGCGAGGTGCTCTCGGTCCCCGTCGGTGACGGGTACCTCGGTCGCGTGGTCGACCCGCTGGGCACCCCGATCGACGGCCTCGGCGAGGTCGCGACCACCGGCCGCCGCGCTCTCGAGCTCCAGGCGCCCGGTGTCATGCAGCGCAAGTCCGTGCACGAGCCGATGCAGACCGGCATCAAGGCCATCGACGCGATGATCCCGATCGGCCGCGGTCAGCGCCAGCTGATCATCGGCGACCGTCAGACCGGCAAGACTGCCATCGCGATCGACACGATCATCAACCAGAAGGCCAACTGGGAGTCCGGCGACCCGACCAAGCAGGTGCGCTGCATCTACGTCGCGATCGGCCAGAAGGGCTCGACCATCGCGGCGGTGAAGGGTGCGCTCGAGGACGCCGGTGCGATACAGTACACCACGATCGTGGCCGCTCCCGCCTCCGACCCGGCCGGCTTCAAGTACCTCGCCCCGTACACCGGCTCGGCGATCGGTCAGCACTGGATGTACGACGGCAAGCACGTGCTCATCGTCTTCGACGACCTCACCAAGCAGGCCGAGGCCTACCGCGCGGTGTCGCTGCTGCTTCGTCGTCCGCCGGGGCGCGAGGCCTACCCCGGCGACGTCTTCTACCTGCACTCGCGTCTGCTCGAGCGTTGCGCGAAGCTCTCCGACGAGCTCGGCGCGGGGTCGATGACGGGTCTGCCCCTCATCGAGACCAAGGCCAACGACGTCTCGGCGTACATCCCGACGAACGTCATCTCGATCACCGACGGCCAGATCTTCCTGCAGTCCGACCTCTTCAACGCCAACCAGCGTCCGGCGGTCGACGTGGGCATCTCGGTCTCCCGGGTGGGTGGTGACGCGCAGGTGAAGTCGATCAAGAAGGTCTCCGGAACCCTCAAGCTCGAGCTCGCGCAGTACCGCTCGCTCGAGGCGTTCGCGATGTTCGCCTCTGACCTCGACGCCGCCTCCCGTCGCCAGCTGGCGCGCGGCGCGCGTCTGACCGAGCTGCTGAAGCAGCCGCAGTACTCGCCGTACCCGGTCGAGGAGCAGGTCGTGTCGATCTGGGCGGGCACGAACGGCAAGCTCGACTCGATCGAGGTCGAGGACGTGCTGCCGTTCGAGCGTGAGCTCCTGGACTACCTGCGTCGCAACACCACCATCCTCGATCGCCTGCGCGACTCCAACGTCCTCGACGACGACACCGTCGCCGAGCTAGACAAGAAGGTCGACGAGTTCATCCTGGAGTTCCGCTCCGGGAAGGGTCAGTCGATCAACCGTCCCGGCAGCGACGAGGTCGCCGCCGCAGAGGCCGAGGACGTCAACCAGGAGAAGATCGTCAAGGGCCGTCGCTGAGCGGAACCGGTAAAGGATCATGGGCGCACAACTGAGGGTCTACAAGCAGAAGATCAACTCTGCTCAGACCACGAAGAAGATCACGAAGGCGATGGAGCTCATCGCTGCTTCGCGGATCCAGAAGGCGATGGCGCGCGTGCGCGCATCCTCGCCCTTCGCCCGCGCGGTCACCCGCGCGGTGTCCGCGGTGGCGACGCACTCCAACGTCGATCACCCCCTGACGCAGGAGCGGCCTACCATCCGCCGGTCGGCCGTCGTGATCTTCGCGTCGGATCGGGGTCTGGCGGGCGCGTTCAACTCGCAGATCCTCCGTGAGGGGATGGAACTGGCGGCGCTGCTGCGGTCCGAGGGCCGCGAGCCGGTCTTCTACCTGATCGGACGCAAGGCCGTCGGGTACTTCCAGTTCCGCCGCATCGAGGCCGCTGCGGAGTGGACGGGTGACACCGACACCCCGCAGTTCCACACCGCCGAGGAGATCTCGGCCACCCTGCTCGACGCGTACAACCGCGGCGGCGAGCAGGGCGGGGTGGATGAGATCCACCTGGTGTACAACCGGTTCGTCAGCATGATGACCCAGAGCCCCGAGACCGTGCGTCTCCTGCCGCTGGAGGTCGTGGAGGCCGAGGAGGAGTCGTCGGCCCAGGTCTACCCGCTCTACGAATTCGAGCCGGACGCCGAGACGGTGCTCAACGCGCTCCTGCCCGTCTACATCCAGAGCCGCGTCTTCAACGCCCTCCTGCAGTCCTCGGCGGCCAAGCACGCGGCGACGCAGAAGGCGATGAAGTCGGCCAGCGACAACGCCGACAAGCTCATCACCGACTACACCCGGCTGCGCAACAACGCGCGACAGGCCGAGATCACGCAGCAGATCGCCGAGATCGTCGGCGGCGCCGACGCTCTCGCGTCGGGCAAATAGACCCACACGAAAGAGAAGAAGCCATGAGCCTCACCGCTGAGAAGACGGATGCCACGACGGCCGCAGTGCCCGCCGTCGGCCGGGTCGCGCGCGTCACCGGCCCCGTCGTCGACATCGAGTTCCCGCACGACTCGATCCCCGAGATCTACAACGCGCTGAAGACGACGATCGTGATCGGCGACTCGTCGACCGAGATCACCCTCGAGGTCGCCCAGCACCTCGGTGACGACCTCGTCCGCGCCATCGCCCTCAAGCCCACCGACGGCATCGTCCGCGGTCAGGAGGTGCGCGACACCGGCGAGCAGATCACCGTTCCCGTCGGCGACGTCACCAAGGGCCGCGTGTTCAATGTCACCGGCGAGGTTCTCAACGGCGCCCCGGGCGAGACCATCGAGGTCACCGAGCGCTGGCCGATCCACCGCCAGGCGCCGAACTTCGACCAGCTGGAGTCCAAGACCCAGATGTTCGAGACCGGCATCAAGGTCATCGACCTGCTCACCCCGTACGTGCTGGGCGGGAAGATCGGCCTCTTCGGCGGCGCGGGCGTGGGAAAGACCGTGCTCATCCAGGAGATGATCCAGCGGGTCGCCCAGGACCACGGTGGTGTGTCGGTGTTCGCCGGTGTCGGCGAGCGCACCCGTGAGGGCAACGACCTCATCGGCGAGATGGAGGAGGCGGGCGTCTTCGACAAGACCGCCCTCGTCTTCGGCCAGATGGACGAGCCGCCGGGCACGCGTCTGCGCGTGGCCCTCTCCGCGCTGACCATGGCGGAGTACTTCCGCGACGTCCAGAAGCAGGACGTGCTGCTGTTCATCGACAACATCTTCCGCTTCACGCAGGCCGGCTCCGAGGTCTCGACGCTGCTCGGCCGCATGCCCTCCGCCGTGGGTTACCAGCCGAACCTCGCCGACGAGATGGGTGTGCTCCAGGAGCGCATCACCTCCACGCGCGGTCACTCGATCACCTCGCTCCAGGCGATCTACGTCCCCGCCGACGACTACACCGACCCGGCGCCGGCGACCACCTTCGCGCACCTCGACGCCACGACCGAGCTGTCGCGTGAGATCGCGTCGAAGGGTCTGTACCCCGCGGTCGACCCGCTCAGCTCGACCAGCCGCATCCTCGACCCGCGCTACATCGGTGAGGACCACTACCGTGTCGCCACCGCGGTGAAGCAGATTCTGCAGAAGAACAAGGAGCTCCAGGAGATCATCGCCATCCTCGGCGTCGACGAGCTCTCCGAAGAGGACAAGGTGGTCGTGGCCCGCGCCCGCCGCATCCAGCAGTTCCTCTCGCAGAACACCTACATGGCGAAGAAGTTCACCGGTGTCGAGGGCTCGACCGTTCCCATCAAGGAGACCATCGAGTCGTTCGACGCGATCGTGAAGGGCGAGTTCGACCACGTCGCCGAGCAGGCGTTCTTCAACGTCGGCGGCATCTCCGACGTCGAAGAGGCGTGGGCACGCATCCAGAAGGAGAACGGCTGACATGCCCCTCCAGGTGAGCCTGGTCTCGGCGGACGCCGAGGTCTGGTCGGGTGACGCCTCGCTCGTCGTCGCCAAGACGGTCGAGGGCGAGATCGGGTTCATGGCCGGCCATGAGCCGGTGCTGGCGATCCTCGCCGAGGGCCAGGTGCGCATCACCCGTCCCGACGGGTCGAAGATCATCGCCAACGCCCAGGACGGCTTCCTCTCCATGGAGCGCGACCAGGTCACGATCGTCGCGGGCAACGCGGCGCTCATCTCCTAGCGAGAGTGCATCGGGGCGCCGAGAGTGCGGGTCGAGCCCGCACCCTCGGCGCCCCGTCGCATCCTCGCCGAATCATGCTCATCCTCCTTCCTCCCTCTGAGACGAAGCGGCCGGGCGGCGGCGCCGGACCACTGGAGCTCGAGCGACTCCGCCTTCCTGCGCTGCTTCCCGAGCGTGAGGCCGTCACCGCGGCCCTCGTCGCCCTCGGCGCCGATCCCGTCGCGGCGCAGCGCGCGCTGAAGCTCGGGCCGACCCAGCTCGGCGAGATCCCCGTGATCGCCGGCCTTCGCTCCGCGCCGACGACGCCGGCGATCGACCGTTACACCGGCGTGCTCTACGACGCGCTCTGCGCATCGACGCTCGATGCCGCGGCGAGGCGGTGGCTGGGCCGTCATCTGCTCATCCACTCCGCCCCGTTCGGACCCGTCGGCGCCCTCGACCGCATCCCCAACTATCGCCTCGGGGCGGCAGCGCGGGTGCCGGGGCTTCCTCCGCTGGTGCGGCTCTGGGCCGAGCGGGTGTCCGAGGCCCTCCGGGCCGAGGCGCCGTCGTTCGTTCTCGATCTCCGTTCCGAGGCGTACGTCGCGCTCGGGCCGATCCCGGCATCCGTTCCGTCGGCCTACGTGCGGGTGGTCAGCGAATCGGCGACAGGGGCCACCCGGGCACTCAACCACTTCAACAAGCACGCCAAAGGAGAGCTGGTGCGCCGCCTCGCGCTGGACCGACCGCGCGTGCGCAGCCGGGCGGGGTTGCTGGCGTGGGCGGATGCGGCGGGCGTGGCGCTCCGCGAGGAGTCGCCGGGCGGCGAGCTGCTCCTCGTGGTCTGATCAGCGTCGGGTGTTCGCCGCGGTGCGCTCGGTGTTCTCGGCGATGGCAATGAGCGCGACGACCGCCTCGATCACGAAGCGGAGGGCGATGATGGCGAGGAAAGCGAACAGCGGCACGAGGATCACCGTGGCGACGATCAGCGAGACACCGGCGCCGGGGTTGAACCACAGCGCCCCGATCCCCTGCACGATGCCGGTGACCAGGTAGACGACGAAGGCGATGCCGATCGCCATGAGGCCGACGGCGTAGAAGACGCTCGCGAGACGGCGAGTGATGAAGGTGCGAAACGACAGGTCGAACAGCGCGCGGAAGAAGCCGCGTCCGACCTCCGTGGCATCCTGCCCGCTCGAGGTCGGGACACCGGTGTCGTCGACGCCCGCGATACCGGGTGTCGGGGCAGCGGCGCGCGCCGCTTCAGCCGCGGGCTGGGCGGGCAGCGGGGGAGGGGTGTGGTCGCTCATGTCCGGTCCTTCGTGGTGGTCCTTCCGCCACGTTACCGACCGCGACGCGCCGGGACCGTCATTCCTGGGAATTTCCTCACAGGAGCGGTCTCTCGTCGCTAGCATGTGACGGGCGGGGCGCATGTCCCGCGGGCGTGCTCGCACGCGCCTGATGCGACTCTGGGAGGTCGTTGGTCATGGGGAACAACTACGACGGATATGGCGCTCTGCTCGCCTTCCTGCTGATACTTCTGCCGATCCTGTTCATCTTCGCCATCATCGGCTACGTCATCGGTTCCTTCCTGCTGATGCGGATCTTCGACAAGGCCGGAGTTCAGGGGAAATGGCGTGCCTGGGTGCCCGTCTACAACCTCATGGTCCTGGCCAAGCTCGGTGATCTGTCTCCGTGGATCATGCTCGGGGCGGTCGTGGTACCGGGGCTGCTCAGCCAGATCCCGGTGATCGGCTGGATCCTCTCCCTCGCGGGGATCGCGGTGGGTGTGCTGGTCGGTTGGCGCGTGGGGCTGAAACTCGGCAAAGACTGGCCGTATCTGCTTCTCTGGCTCATCCCCGGCGTCGGAACGCTGATCTGGCTCGCGATCCTCGCGTTCTCGAGCTCCCCGTGGAACCGCAACGTGCCGCCGGCGCCATGGGCCAACTCCTTCCTCAAGGACACCACCCGCTGGGAAGGCATCCCCGAGCAGGCCGGTGCGCCGCTCGCGACGACGGGAGCGGCGTACGGCGGCGGCTACTCCTCCAGCCCCGCGGGCTACCAGTCCGCGCCCGGGGCTGCGACGCCGCCCCCGGCTGCCCCTCCTGCCGCAACACAGCCTCCGGCCGCGACGCCGCCCTCGGCCGCCGAGCCGCCGGCCGCCGCTCCGCCCGCCGATCCGCAGGCACCGCGCCCCTGACGCCGGTCTCGCGTCCGCCTCAGCCCCGGCTCCGGCCGGGGCTGATGCGCGCCTCCCGCGGGTAGCCTGACACGCATGACTTCCCCCGTCCCCCTTCGGCGCCTCGGTGCCTCCGGCCTCCTCGTCTCGGCAGTCGGGCTCGGCTGCAACAACTTCGGACGCCCGGGCACCCGCACGGAGACCATCGACGGCACGCGCGAGGTGATCGACGCTGCGCTCGAGGCGCGCGTCACCTTTCTCGATAACGCCGACATGTACGGCGGCGATCCCGGACAGTCCGAGTCGCTGATGGGGGAGGCTCTGCGGGGTCGCCGGGACGAGGTGGTGCTCGCCACGAAGTTCGGTCACTCCGGACGTGACATGGGGTACGGCCTCACCGGCGCGAAGGCATCGCGCAGCTACATCCGGCGGGCGGTGGAGGCCTCCCTGAGCCGGCTTCAGACCGACTGGATCGACCTGTACCAATTGCACACGCCCGACCCGGGCACGCCGATCGACGAGACGCTCGATGCCCTCACCGATCTCGTCCGGGAGGGGAAGGTGCGCTACCTCGGACACTCCAACCTCAGCGGCTGGCAGATCGCCGAGGCCCACTTCGTCGCCGAGCGCGGTGCGCGTGTCCCGTTCGTCTCGGCGCAGAACCACTACAGCCTCCTCGCGCGAGGCGCCGAGCGGGAGGTGCTGCCGGCGGCCGAGCGCTTCGGGCTGGGCTTCCTCCCGTTCTTCCCCCTTCACAACGGGCTTCTGACCGGCAAGTTCTCCCGTGAGCACGCCCCCGCCGACACCCGCATCATGCGGCAGCGCCCGCACCTGTGGGAGCAGGCGCCGTGGGATGCGCTCGAGGACTATCAGCGCTTCTGCGACGCGCGGGGCATCACGATGCTGCAAGCGACATTCGGATGGCTCCTGGCCCGACCGGCTCTGTCGAGCGTGATCGCCGGGGCGACCACTGCCGAACAGGTTCGTTCCAACGCCGCCGCGGCGACGGCATGGACCCCCACGCCCGCCGACCTCGCCGAGATCGACCGGCTCTTCCCGCTCCCTGACGATCCTGCCGCCTGATCGACCAGTGACGGTTCGCTGACAGCGCACGCGCTCCCGTTCGTTGACCTTCCGCAACGGCGTAGCCTGCAACGACGTGCGTTGCGCCCCCCGGCGGCGTCGCACGTCGTCGAAGGGACCCCCTGTGCTCGGTAAGCTCCTCGCTCGCTACCTGCGCCCCGGCTGGCCGTTGATCGTGGCGGTGGTGGTCTTCCAGCTCGCGCAATCGATCGCGACTCTTCTCCTGCCGACCCTCAACGCCGACATCATCGACAACGGCGTGATCCGCGGGGACATCCCCTACATCTGGTCGACGGGCGCGGTGATGCTCGGGATCAGCCTGGTGCAGATCGTCTGCGCCATCGTCGCGGTCTATTTCGGCTCGCGCCTGGCCATGGGAGTGGGGCGGCAGTTGCGGGCGGACCTCTTCCATCGCGTCGTCGCCTTCTCGCAGCGCGAAGTCGGTCAGTTCGGGGCCGCGTCGCTCATCACGCGCAACACCAACGACGTCCAGCAGGTGCAGATGCTCGTGCAGGTCTCGGCGACCCTCATGGTGTCGGCGCCGATCTTGGCGATCGGCGGGGTGATCCTCGCCATCAGTCAGGATGTCGGGCTGTCGTGGCTCATGGGGGTGGCGATCCCGGTCCTCCTCGTCATCGTCGGGTTGATCGTCTGGCGGATGGTGCCGGCGTTCACCCGCATGCAGCAGCGGATCGACCGGGTCAACCAGATCCTGCGCGAGCAGTTGACCGGCATCCGCGTCATCCGAGCGTTCGTCCGCGAGCGGCACGAACGCGAGCGGTTCTCCGTCGCGAGCGCCGAGGTCATGGCGACCGGCTTGCGCGCCGGAAACCTCATGGCGCTGATGTTCCCTGCGGTGATGCTCGTGATGAACGTCTCGAGCGTCGCGATCATCTGGTTCGGCGCCTTCCAGGTCCAGCAGAACGGCGTGCAGATCGGCACGCTCTTCGCGTTCCTGACCTACATCATGCAGATCCTCATGGGCGTGATGATGGCGACCTTCATGTTCGTCATGATCCCGCGCGCGGCGGTCTGCGCCGACCGGATCGGGGCCGTCCTCGACACCGCCCCCTCGGTCGCGCCGCCGGCGGCGCCGATCGATCCGCCGCCTCCTGCCGGGCGCATCCGGTTCGACCACGTCGACTTCGCCTACCCGGGCGCCGCCGACCCGGTGCTCAGCGACATCTCGTTCGACGTCGCCCCCGGAACGACCACGGCGATCATCGGCTCGACGGGATCCGGGAAGACGACTCTCATCGGGCTGGTGCCGCGCCTGTTCGACGTCACGGGCGGCACGGTCCTGGTCGACGGTGTCGACGTCCGCCAGTACGACCCCGACGAGCTCTGGCGGCGGATCGGACTCGTTCAGCAGCGCGCCTTCCTCTTCTCGGGGACCGTCGCATCGAACCTGCGGTACGGCGATCCGCTCGCCACCGACGCCGAGCTCTGGCGTGCGCTCGAGCTCGCTCAAGCCGCGGAGTTCGTCGCGGCGATGCCGGGCGGGCTGGAGGCGCCCATCGCCCAGGGCGGCACGAACGTATCGGGCGGCCAGAGGCAGCGCCTCGCCATCGCGCGAGCGCTGGTGAAGCGGCCCGAGGTCTACATCTTCGACGACTCCTTCTCCGCTCTCGATCTCGCCACCGATGCCGCCCTCCGCCGGGCCCTCGACACGCAGCTCCCCGACGCGACCCGCCTGGTGGTCGCACAGCGGGTCTCCACCGTGCAGCACGCCGACCAGATCGTGGTGCTCGATCACGGCCGCGTGGTGGGGATCGGGCGACACGACGACTTGATCGAGACGTGCGAGACCTACCGCGAGATCGTCGAATCGCAGCTCTCGGTGGAGGCGGCATGAGCGGCCAGGGTCCCGGTCCCCGTCAACTCGTCGCCCCCGGCCAGAAGGCCAAGAGCTTCGGTCCGAGCGCGCGTCGGCTGCTGTCGAGCCTCAGCTCCGACCGGCGACGCCTCGCCGTCGTCATCCTGCTCGGAGTCCTCAGTGTGGGGCTCTCCGTCCTCGGGCCGAAACTCCTCGGCGACGCCACCAACATCGTCTTCGCCGGCTTCCTGTCGCTGCAGGCTCCTGCGGGGTCCACCCGGCAGGAGGTGATCGACGGCCTCGTCGCGAACGGCCAGCAGCAGCAGGCCGACCTCGTCGCCGCCGTTGCCTTCACCCCCGGAGCGGGGATCGACTTCGCAGCGCTCGGCGGAGTCATCCTGCTCGTCCTCGCCGTCTACGTCTTCTCCAGCATCTTCGGCTGGTTGCAGGCGCGGCTTCTCAACGGCATCGTGCAGCGGGCCATGAACCGGCTGCGCCGGCAGGTCGAGGACAAGATCCATCGCCTGCCGCTGTCGTACTTCGACCGGGTGCAGCGGGGCGAGCTGCTCAGCCGCGTCACGAACGACGTGGACAACATCGGTCAGTCGATGCAGCAGACGCTGTCGCAGGTCATCGTGTCGCTCCTCACGGTGATCGGCGTTCTGGTGATGATGTTCCTGATCTCACCCCTCCTCGCCGTCATCGCCCTCGTCACGGTTCCCCTCACCGTCGTCGTGACCGCCGTCGTGGCCTCGCGATCGCAGAAGCTCTTCGTCGCGCAGTGGAAGGCGACCGGGGTGTTGAACGCCCGGGTGGAGGAGACCTTCTCCGGTCACGCCATCGTGAAGGTGTTCGGTCATCAGAAGGAGGTCGAATCGGACTTCCACGCCGAGAACGACGAGGTCTACCGTGCGAGCTTCGGTGCGCAGTTCCTCTCGGGCATCATCATGCCCGCGATGATGTTCATCGGGAATCTGGTGTACGTGGCCATCGCCGTGGTCGGAGGGATCCAGGTCGCCTCGGGGCTGCTCTCGATCGGCGGGGTCCAGGCATTCATCCAGTACTCGCGGCAGTTCACGCAGCCCCTCAGTCAGCTGGGGTCGATGGCGAACCTGCTGCAGTCGGGCGTCGCGAGCGCCGAGCGCGTGTTCGAGCTCCTCGACGAAGGGGAGCAGACGTCCGACGATGCTGCGGCAGCGACCGCGCCCGCCGACGCGCGTCGGCTGGCTTTCGAGGGGGTCTCCTTCCGGTACGAATCGGAGACACCGCTGATCGACGACCTCGACCTCGAGGCGCTCCCCGGCAGCACGGTGGCGATCGTCGGGCCGACCGGCGCGGGCAAGACGACGCTCGTGAACCTGATCATGCGCTTCTACGAGGTCGACGGCGGCCGGATCACCCTCGACGGGGTCGACACCCGCCGCATGACGCGCGACGACCTGCGCGCTCGCACCGGCATGGTGCTGCAGGACACGTGGCTCTTCTCCGGGACGATCCGCGAGAACATCGCCTACGGGCGTCCGGAGGCGAGCGAGAAGGAGATCATGGATGCTGCGCGGGCAGCCTACGTCGACCGATTCGTCCATGCTCTCCCCGACGGCTACGACACCGTTCTCGACGACGAGGCGGGGAACCTCAGTGTGGGGGAGAGGCAGCTGGTCACGATCGCCCGAGCATTCCTGGCCGACCCGCGCATCCTCATCCTCGACGAGGCGACCTCCTCGGTCGACACCCGCACCGAGCTGCTCATCCAGCGCGCCATGTCCCAGCTGCGTCAGGATCGGACCGCCTTCGTGATCGCGCACCGCCTGTCCACCATCCGCGACGCCGATCTCATCCTCGTGATGGAGCACGGCGCCATCGTCGAGCAGGGGTCCCACGACCAGCTGCTGGGCCTGCGCGGCGCGTACTGGCGGCTGTACAACGCTCAGTTCGAAGCGGCCACCGGCGACGACGACGATCCCGCCGAGGGCTCGCCCGAGATCGCACAGGCAGCCGGTGGCGCCTCGGGTACGCCGGGGCAGTCGACTAGGATGTGAGGACGTCGCCGGGAGCATGTCGAAGGCCCGGCGCCGACGGAAGAACGACCGCGACAGCACCGACTGTCATACAAGGGAGAGCGCGTGGCCGAGATCTCCTCCGGGGACCGCACGGTGGATCTCCGCGGCGCCACACTCGGCCTCCGCTGGGCGGCGACCACCCACACCGGGCGACGCCGCGAGGTCAACCAGGATGCGGTGCTGGCATCGTTCCCTCTGTTCGCGGTGGCCGACGGGATGGGCGGGCACATCGGTGGCGAGATCGCCAGCGCCAGCACCGTCGACCGGCTGCGCCGCGTCGTCGACGCAGGTCCGGTGAGCCCCAAGACCATCGAGAAGGCGCTGGGCCGGGCGGTCAAAGACATCGCCTCGCATCCCGACACCACCGATGACGGCACGGGCACGACACTCACCGGCGTCTACCTCGACGCCACGACGGACCCGCCCACGTGGGTGACGCTCAACATCGGCGACTCCCGCGTCTACCTCCTCCGAGACGACGACGTGGTGCAGGTGACGACCGACCACTCGGTCGTGCAGGAGCTGGTCGCGTCGGGCCGGCTGAGTCCCGAAGAGGCGGAGAACCACCCGTACGGCAACGTCATCACCCGGGCGGTCGGGCCGAGTGAGAGCGTCGCGCCCGATTACGTGCGCCTCGACATCCTCGACGGTGATCGCTTCGTCGTGTGTTCCGACGGTCTCACCAAGGAGCTCACCGACTTCGGCATCCATCATTTCCTCTCCCACAACGCCGACCCCGCCGCGGCGGTGGAAGCCATGCTCGACGCGGCGCTGGAGAACGGCGGCCGCGACAACATCACGATCATCGTGGTGAACGTCTCGCTCCGCACCGACGGCGCCCCGGCGACGGCCGCCACCGGCGTCGACTCCTCCACAGCCCCCGTCTGACCAGGGTTCTCCCCAGATCGGCCGGGGACGAGTCCGCGCGACGCGCGGTCGCGGCACGCTGGACCCGTGCCGTTCACCCCGACCGCTCGCATCCGCCCCTCCGCTACGGCGGCGGAGGATCAACTCGTCGCCGAGCGCGACGGCGATCTTGTACGCGACGTCGATCTCGGTGCCGACGAGGTCCTCCGACTGGATGACGGCTGGGAGGCGCCCGCCCGACCGCCGATCCCCCTCGTGGCGTCGACGGTGCCGATCCTCGGCGCGGTCGCGCTGTGGCTGGTGACCGGATCGGTCCTCGCCCTGTGGCTCGCCGCGCTCGGGCCCCTCATCGCTGTCGCCTCGATCGCCGACGCCGCCCGGACGACCCGCCGCGACCGCCGCCGCGCTGCCGCAGAGGCGGCCCGCAACCGGGGGGAGATCGCCCGCGTGGTGCGCTCGCGGCACCGCCGGGAGCGGGAACGCTGGTGGACGACCCATCCCGACGTGGCGCGGTTGGTGGAATCCGACGACGCTGTCTGGCGCCCCCACGCCGATCGCGGCGAGACGCTCGTCATCGGGCGCGGACGGATCCCGAGCGCCGTCCGCATCAGCGGCGGCCGAGGCGACGCCGCAGCCGCCGAGCTCCGCCGCCGCGCCACTGTGCTCGAGGATGCCCCGATCGCAGTTCCCCTCACGGCGGGGATCGCCGTAGTGGGACCGCCGCTCCTCGCCGCGGCGGTGGCCCGGGCGATCGCGCTGCAGGCGTGCCTGCTGCTGCCGCCGGGACGGTTGACGGTGTCGTCGACCGACCCGGACGAGGACGCCTGGCTGGCCGGACTGCCGCACCGCCGCACGGAGGGCGCGCGGCGACTCGTGCTCGGTCGGGAGGGGAAGGATGCTGCGGCCGGCGCCGATGCACGTGTCATCCGTCTCCCTCCCGGCGCACCGCCCCCGCCCGGCTGCCGCGTCGTCCTGCACGTCGAGGCGCCGGACCGCGCCCGCGCCGACATCGCGGGGGAGACCTATGAGGTGCGGCCCGAGGCGATCGGTCGCCACCAGGCGGAGGCGATCGCGGCCCGTCTGAGCGACCGCGCCGACCGAGCCTTCGGGCAGGGCGACCGGGATGATGCGCCCCTCGCATTGGCCGAGCTCTTCGACGCCGCGCCCCCGACAGCGGGTGGGGGCCTTCCCGCCGTCATCGGTCGCGGCGACGGGGTGGTCGTCGTCGACCTCGTCGACGACGGGCCGCACGCCGTCGTCGCGGGGATGACCGGATCGGGGAAGAGCGAACTGCTCGTCTCGTGGGTGTTGGCACTGTGCGCCCGCCACTCCACCCGCGAGGTGACGTTCCTGCTCGCCGACTTCAAGGGCGGCACGGCGTTCGCGCGACTGGCGAGCCTGCCGCACGTGACCGGGGTCATCACCGACCTCGATCGGTCCGCCGCGCGGCGGGCGATCGAGAGCCTCCGCGCCGAGATCCGGTGGCGGGAGGGCGAGCTCGCGCGCGTCGGTGCCCGCGACATCCGCGACGAGCGAGCGGAGCTTCCGCGACTCGTCGTGGTGGTCGATGAGTTCGCCGCTCTCCTCGCCGACCATCCCGAGCTTCACGCGCTCTTCACCGACATCGCCGCGCGCGGGAGAGCGCTCGGCATGCACCTCATCCTCGGCACGCAGCGTGTGACCGGTGTCGTCCGCGACAGCCTGCTCGCCAACGCCCCGCTGCGCCTGAGCCTCCGAGTAGCCGACATCGCCGACAGCCGAGCGGTGATCGGGACGGATGACGCGGCCCGCCCGCTCCCGCACGGGACGCGCGGGCGCGGGGCGGCCTGGGTGCTCCGAAGCGGCGAGGTCGCCCCCGAGCGGTTCCGGGTGGCGTTGTCGAGCCCGGCCGACGTCTCGGCGATCGCCGGGCGGGCGGAAGGTCCGGCGCCGCGCCGGTCGTGGCTTCCCGCGCTGCCCTCGCGGATCGACCTGATCGATCTCCTCCCCCTCGTGCACTCCGCGCCCGACGTCAGGGCCGGCGACCTCGTGCTGGGGCTCCTCGACGAGCCATCCGCTCAGCGTCAGCGCCCGGCGTTCCTGCGCGCCCGAGGGGTCGTGATCCTCGGTGCGAGCGGGTCGGGGCGCACCACCGCCCTCCGAACGCTCGCCGCGCAGCGGCCGGGGCGGACGCTGTGGGTGCCGGCGGAGCCGGAGGGTGCCTGGGACGCTCTTCAGCGGGTGGAGAGCCTCGATCCCGGGTGGCTCATCGCCGTCGACGACCTCGACGCGCTCGCCGCCCGGCTCCCCGCCGATTACGCCGCTGTGGCCCTGGAAGGATTGGAGCGCGCGATCCGTGGCGGCGGCGAGTCGGGGGTGTCCGTCGCCATCTCGGCTCAGCGGCTCTCCGGCGCCACCGGGCGGCTCGCCGAGCTCATGCCGCAACGCGTGGTGCTCGCGACCGCGTCTCGGACGGACCACCTCGCCGCCGGCGGTGACCCGGAGCTCTGGCAGTCGCGGCCGACCCCGGGCCGGGGAGCGTTCGACGGCCTCGCCCTCCAGGTCGCGGTCGCGGGCGACGCACTCTCGACCGATCCGTTCGCCGGCATCGCCGATGCCGGTGCGCTGATTCCCCCCTACATCCCGCATGCGCTCACCGGATTCGTCACCCGGCGCTCGCCCCGCTCGCGGGCGGCCCTCCGGGAGTGGGAACGCGCCGGAGCGGCAGTGGTCGACCTGGAGGCGTTCGAAGCCGGGGTGGAGCGGGGGAGCCGAAGAGGGGGAATCGTCGTGGTGGGCGAGCCCGACGAGTGGCAGCGCCATTGGCGCACCCTCGGACTCGTCCGCGCCGACCACGACCTGATCGTCGACGCGTCCTGCGGGCCGGAGTACCGGGTGCTCACCGCCGATCGCGCCCTTCCGCCGTACTGCGTCCCCGGCCGCGGACGGGCCTGGCTCCGCCGGGCCGGAGACGATCCGCAGCGGGTGGTTCTCCCCGACACGACGGTGAATGCTTGACCACCCTTGGTGGCTGCCTCTACGTTCACCCCATGGCAACCTCCCCTGTGACCCTTGGCCGACCCGAAGGCAAGGGCCTCGCGACAGGCACGCTCGGACTCTGGGGCTCGACCGTCATCGGTCTCGCCTCGACGGCTCCGGTGTACTCCCTCGTCGCCACCCTCGGTTTCGTCGTCCTCGCCGTCGGTGCGCAAGCCCCCATCGCGTTCATCATCGCGTTCGTGCCGATGCTGTTCATCGCTTTCGCGTACCGCGAGCTGAACAACGCCGTCCCCGACTGCGGCACCACGTTCACCTGGAGCACAAAGGCCTTCGGGCCGTGGGTGGGGTGGTTGGGCGGCTGGGGTGTCGCCGTGGCCGGCACGATCGTCCTGGCGAACCTCGCCCAGATCGCCGGCATCTACTTCTGGTCGCTCTTCGGCGACGGATCGCTCGCCGAGAACGTGCCGCTCGTCACGGCGACGGGGGTCTTCTTCATCGCCGCCATGACCTGGGTGAGCTGGCGCGGCATCGAGATCGGCGAGCGCATCCAGAACGTGCTGCTGGGCATCCAGTACCTCGTCCTCGCCATCTTCATCGTCGCCGCCCTCTGGCAGTTCTTCACCGGCACCGCTCCGAACCCCACGCCGTTCGACCTCTCCTGGCTGAACCCGTTCGGCTTCAGCAGCTGGAGCGGGTTCACCGAGGCGATCCTTCTCGCGATCTTCATCTACTGGGGCTGGGACACCTGCCTCGCGCTGAATGAGGAGACCAAAGACCCCAAGCGCATTCCCGGGCGGGCGGCGGTGCTCACGACTCTGATCCTCGTCGTCACCTACGTCGGCGTCACGATCGCGGCGATGATGTACGCCGGGCTCGAGAGCGTGGGGGTCGGCCTCGGCAACGAATCGAACGCCGACGACATCTTCCTCGCCCTCAAAGACGACCTGCTCGGCCCGCTCGCGCCGCTTCTCGTCCTCGCGGTGCTCATCTCGGCGGTGTCGTCGACGCAGACCACCATCCTCCCGACCGCGCGCGGAACACTCTCCATGGCGGTGTACAAGGCTCTCCCGCAGCGGTTCCGCACGGTGCACCCCGTGTACAAGACCCCGTCGTTCTCGACGATCGTGATGGGGATCGTCGCGAGCCTGTACTACATCGGGATGACCCTCATCAGCGACAACATCCTGCAGGACTCGATCCTCTCGCTCGGGCTCGCTATCGCGTTCTACTACGCCCTCACCGGGTACGCCTGCGTCTGGTACTTCCGTCGAGACCTGTTCACCTCGGCGCGGAACCTGATCTATCGGGGCATCCTGCCGCTTGTGGGGGCGCTCATGCTCACCTACGCCTTCATCCAGTCGGCGATCGACATGTACGACGTCGACTACGGGTACACGGTGCTGTTCGGCATCGGCGGCACGTTCGTCATCGGCATCGGCTCGCTGGCGGTCGGAGTGGTGCTGATGTTCGTCTGGTACGCCTTCCCGACGTCCAAGCCGTTCTTCAGCGGGGAGCGCCTCAACCGCGACACCCCGGTGCTCGTCCCCGAGGAGCCTGCTGCCTTCCAGCGGTCGGTGGACGGCGGGCGCGCCTGAGCCGGCGCCTGCCCCCGGGTACCCGGGGGCAGGCGGTCAGGCGAGCGTGTCGGCGACGGGGCTGAGGGGAAGGTCGTGGGCGGCCGCCACTCCCGCGCTCGTGATCGCGCCGCCCACCACGTTCAGGCCCGCAGCCAGAGCCGGGTCGTTCGCCAGGGCCTCCCGCCATCCACGACGCGCGATCTGGCGGATGTAGGGGAGCGTGGCGTTCGTGAGCGCAGAGGTGGAGGTGTTCGGCACGGCGCCGGGCATGTTCGCCACGCAGTAGAACACGGTGTCGTGGACCGCGAAGGTGGGATCGGCGTGCGTGGTGGGGTGGGAATCCTCGAAGCATCCGCCCTGATCGACGGCGATGTCGACGAGGACGCTCCCCGGTCGCATCCGCCGCACCATGTCGTTCGTGACGAGCTTCGGCGCCTTGGCTCCGGGGATCAGTACCGAGCCGATGACCAGGTCGGAGTCCACGACAGCCCGGTCGAGGTCGAGCGGGTTCGACGCCGCCGTCTTCACCCGCCCCTGGAAGTGGGCGTCGAGGTAGCGGAGACGCTGGATGTTCGTGTCGAAGACCGTCACGTCGGCTCCCATGCCGACCGCGATCACGGCGGCGTTGGCACCGGCGACACCGCCGCCGATGACCGTGACGCGGGCAGGCCGGGTCCCGGGGACACCCGACATGAGGAGCCCGCGTCCCCCCTCCGAGCGGAGCAGAGTGTGCGCGCCGACCATCGGGGCGAGGCGGCCGGCGACCTCGCTCATCGGGGCGAGAAGGGGGAGGCCACCGCCAGCGGCCTGCACCGTCTCGTAGGCGATCGCCGTGACGCCGTCGGTCATGAGGCGCTCGGTGAGCGGACGGTCGGCAGCGAGATGGAGGTAGGTGAAGAGCACGAGATCGTCGCGGAAGTGCCGGTACTCGCTTTCGATGGGCTCCTTGACCTTCAGCAGCAGTTCCGCGCGCTCCCACACCTCGTCGGCCGAATCGAGAAGCACCGCTCCCGCCTCGTCGTACTCGGCGTCGGTCATGGACGAGCCCTCGCCGGCGCCCCGTTGCACGAAGACCTCATGGCCGGCTACGACGAGATCGTGGACGCCTGCGGGGGTCAGTGCGACCCGGTACTCGTTGTTCTTGACCTCGGTGGGAACTGAGATCCTCATCGTTGTGGTCCTCTCCCGCTCCTTGTGGAAGCGCGTTACACGACGGGGCGGATGACCCCGACGCTCTGGCCGCCGCCGGAGACCGACAGCGGAAGTTCTGCGAGGGTGGCGTCGACCGAGACGGCATCGAGCGCCCCGTGCCGTTCGAGGAGTCGGAGCGCCACCGCTGTGGCCGCCCGGCCGGACCCGTCGAGGATCTTCAGCGCGACGGTGGCGCCGTTCGGAGCCACCATGACGACAACGCCCTCGGCGCCCGTCTTCGCGAACACGCCGAGGCGCTCGGCGACGAGGGTGTCGGGTCGGCCGGGGCCATCGATGGTCCACGGGTGTTCTCGGATCGTGCGCACCAGGGTTCCCGCCTGGCGGTGCAGGGCGAAGGGCGACCGCTCCGACGAGGTGCCGACCCGGTGGATGGCGCGCGCGAGGCCGAGGAGCGAGAGGGCGTGGATCGGTGCGCCGCAGCCGTCGACCGCCGTGAGCGCGACGCGCTCCCCGGCGAGGCGCTCCACGACGTCGCGCAGATGCGCTTGGAGCGGGTGCTGCGGATCGAGGTAGGCGGCGGTGTCCCACGCGTTCGTCACGCACGTGAGGACCATGGCGGCGTGCTTTCCCGAGCAGTTCATGCGCTCGCGGGCGGGCTCGCCGTGGGCTCGCACGAGGGCGTCTCGGGTGGGCTGGTCGGTCGGCCAGGCGGGTGGGCACCCGAGAGCGCGCTCGTCGAGGCCGGCGCGGTCGAGGATGCGGCGCACGACGGCGACATGACGGTCGGTGCCGGTGTGGCTGGCCGTGGCGAGGCCGAGTTCTTCGCCGTGGAGGTCGGCGCCGGCGGTCAGCATTCCGAGGGCCTGGAGCGGCTTGAGGCTCGAGCGGGGGAGGACGAGGGCCTCCGCATCCCCCAGGCGCTGAACCTCCACACCCTCGGCGTCGAGCACGACCGCGGCACCGCTGTGACGAGACTCGATGAAGCCGCTGCGTTCGACGACGGCGAGCTCGGCGGCTCCGGCGGCGGCGATCGTCTGCGGCACCACGCCAGCCTACCGTCGAGGCTCGGACGCCCTGGTGCGGCGCCATGCGACACTGGGCGCATGTGGGGTGAGCACCGATACGCGCTCCGGACGACGTGGACCGGCAACCGCGGTACGGGCACGACCGGCTATCGCGACTACGACCGCGCCGTGACCATCGAGGTCGAAGGCAAGCCCGAGCTGCTCGCCTCGGCCGACAAGCCGTTCCGAGGCGACCCGTCGCGGTGGAATCCTGAGGATCTGCTCCTGGCTGCCCTCAGCGAGTGCCATCTGCTGTCGTACCTTCATGCGTGCGTGCAGGCAGGTGTCGTCGTCGTCGACTATGAGGACGACGCGAGCGGCGTGATGGTCGAAGACGGTCACGGCGGTGGCGCGTTCCGCGAGGTGGTACTGCGGCCCCGCGTCACCGTCGCAGCGGAGGAGATGCGGGATGCCGCCGAGGCGGCGCACGCGCAGGCGAACGCATGGTGTTTCATCGCGAACTCCGTCAGCTTTCCCGTGAGGCATGAGGCCACCATCCTGGTGGCGTCGGACTCTTCCTGACGCCAGGCTGCGTCGTCCTCTCCTGCACAGAGGCCTCGGCGAACTCGTATCCACAGATTCGCCGGATCGCGCTAGTTTCGTAAGTCGATGTCGGAGGTTCCTGCCAAGGTGGGAACATGTATTCGACAGCAGCCGGTGAGGCGCAGGACGCGGACGACCAGTTTGCGGCGCTCGTCGCCGAGCTTGCCGAAGTGTATGCGGTGATCGCTGCCGCGCAGGCGCGGGAGAGCGC